>Ga0302249_1000002_pt1 | contig 554140 bp, 450 predicted proteins | sample AAG_UR_Val_MG_FD_193531 | JGI IMG/M metagenome (GOLD analysis project Ga0302249, IMG submission 193531) | Enriched activated sludge microbial communities from anaerobic digester in WTTP, New Holstein, Wisconsin, United States - AAG_UR_Val | ecosystem: Engineered > Bioreactor > Anaerobic >... | reverse complement strand
CTCTACCGCGCGTAACTTAAATTCCTTGTCGTACATGCGATACCGCCCATTTTTCATACGATCCTCCCTAGTTTTGCATACATGTTTTCCCAATGCAAGTTTGTTAAGTTTTCTTGGGGAGGATCAACCTTCTACCTGTGGAGGGAGAAGGTGCCGCGACAGCGGCGGATGAGGGTTCAAGAACACCCTCACCTCATTCCTCTCCCTAGACAGGGCGAGGAAGAAAATGCGGGCGCGATAAATCGCCGCCCCTACATTATGTATATGGTTGGGAACCCCTACTCCATCGTCGGCACGAAGAAGTCGAAGTGGATGAGCCCCTCCTCCTCCGACTTGCGGACCGCGATATTCTGGTTCGACTTGATGTATATCTTGAATATCTTCCCGTCCCGCTTGGGATAGAGGTACTGCACCTCGGCGTTGAAAGCGCGCGCATCGATGATGTGGAGCAGGTAGTTCGGTATCTTCTCGAAGTTGTGGATGTCTATCACATAGCCCCCCTTTATCTCGCGGAAGGCGTAGTCGAGATCGCCCGTCACCTCCATCGTGACCCGTGAGAATTCGGGGAACTTGCGGAAGAAGAGGTTCTTGAGTTTGCCCTTCGCGGCGAGCGTCACCACCTTGAGCGGGGGCGCATCCTCCGCTATCTGGCGCGTCGGTTCGACCTTGATCACCTTGAGCGACCGTATCTTTTCCTCCTCGCTCACCGGCGCGGGCTTCACCGCGGCGATCTTCTTTTCCTCCTCGGCCTTCTTGAGCGCCGCGAGCCGCGCCTCTTCGGCCGCCTTGGCCTCGGCCAGCCGTTTCGCTTCGGCCTCCGCCACCAGGCGCCTTTCCTCCGCCGCCTTGACCTCGGCCAGCCGTTTCGCTTCGGCCTCCGCCGCCACCCGTTTTTCTTCGGCCAACCGTTTTTCTTCGGCGACACGCCGCTGTTCCGCCTCGGCGCGCCGTTTCTCTTCGGCGGTCTTGGCGAGCCGCACCTGTTCGTCGGCACGCCGTTGTTCCTCGGCCCGCTTCGCCTCGGCTATCTTCCGTTCCTCCTCGACCTTGGCAAGACGCGCCTGCTCGGCCGCCGCTTCTTCCCTGCGCTTTTGTTCGATCGCGGCGACACGGGCCGCCTCTTCCTGCGCCTTCTTCTGCGCCTCGACACGCCGGGCCTCTTCCTGTCGCCGCTCCTTTTCCCGCGTCTGTTCGACCGCGAGCATCGCGACGAGGTCGTCCTCCCCTTGCGTGACCGGCTGGGGCGCGATCTTCTTTTCGGGGAGCGTCGCCACCGCGACCTTCTTCGCCTCTTCGGCCGCCGCGAGACGCTTTGCCTCCTCCGCGGCCACCCGTTCCGCCTCGGCCGCCGCAAGCGCCGCTCGTTTGTCGGCGCGCCGTGTCTCTATCGCGGCGAGCGTCGTCTCTATCGTCTCGTCGGTGATGAACAGGTCCTGCCGGAACCCGATGAGGAGCAGATTCTTGCGGTGCAGGATGGTGTAGGCGCTTCCCGGCTCGATGTGGAACACGAACCGCGTCCGTTCGCCGAGATCGTCGCGGTCGATGCGGCCCACCGTCGCGCCGCCCCCGGGGAGCGCGACCCCCGCCGCCGAACCGCTGACCTCGAGCACGATGCGCTCCGGCTCGTTCAGGCGGAACGAGGAGAAACTGATGTTCGCGCCGCCGGTATCAAGCAGGAGATAGTACTCGTCGCCGAGGTCATAAGAGTTAAGTTTCAGCGCCGTCAGGAGCGCGAGTACGAGGGCCGACATATCCTTTTTTCCCCTCTGGTCGGCCGACTATAGCCGAAAACGGGCCGTTTGAAAAATTTTTCAGGAATTCCCGTCGAGCCGCTCGGCGACGATGCGATCGATGACCAGACACCGATCGTCTTCCAGCGGCGTGAGCGTGAACCGGTTGCCCCCCTCCGTCAACACTGTTTCGGCCACGAACTGTACCGGCCGTTGCGGCACCGAAAAGGAGGGGAACGACCCGAGCCGATGCCCGTTCACCGAAAAAGCGGTCTCGCCGCCGCACGGGGTCGCGACCGCCTCGACGGTGAGCCGATACCGTCCCGCCGAAAGCAAGTGCTGTTCGATGTCCCAGTACTGATCGCCGCCCGCCGCGCCGAACCTGAGCGCATACCCGAAATAACCCGACAGCGGCGTCGCCGCCCCCGTGAAGCCGAAATCGGGCTCGTCGCGGAAGTTCCCCACGAGGAACCCGTAACGCGCCGAGCCGGTGAGCGGCTTGAACTTGTATTCCGCCTCGATGACGACCCGGTCCGATGCCTGCGGTTTGAGCGGCGCTATCGTGAACTCACCGGCGTCGTCGACGGTGAGGCGCCACGCGGACCGGTAGCCGTTCGCGAGGAACCACGCGGCGCTCTGCGCGTCCTGCAACGGTATCGAGTTGAGGTAGCGGTTGCCCGCCGCGTCGTGCGGCGGCGTATCCTGCAGGGAAAGGGTGTTCGCGAAGCCGAACCCTATCCGGAAGGGAAGGAACACGACGCCGTCGCGGATGCCCCGCGCGGCGACCAGTTCCTTCACCGCGCCCAACTCGCCGTACCAGCCGGGAGCCTGCTGGGCCGCTATCTGCGGGATGATGACCGCGCCGGTGAAGAGTGCGCCGGCGATCGGCAGGGCGAGCAGCGCCTGCCGCCCGATGCGCCCGAAGCGGTCGCGCACCGCGGTAAAGCCGTCGGCCGCCATGAGGAGAAGGAACGGCCCGACGCTGTAATAGTAGCGCGCCCCGTAAAAGTTTCCGTCCTGATAGAAGAAAAGATAGCCCCCGACGAAGGCGGCGAGCAGCAACCACCCCGCCGCGTGCCGCCGGGGGAACAGCCACGCCGCCGCGACGGCGAACAGGAACATGAGCGGGTGGAGCGTCGTTTTGTACAGGAGCATCGAGAGCCGCGTCATCGTCACGAAGAAGGCGTATTTCACCGTGAGTCCCTCGGGCGGCAGGAACAGTCCGTTCAGGTGGCGGCACCCAGTCCCGAGACCGATCCGGTGGCAACGGGCCGACTCCTCGGTCACCGCGAAATAGATATCCTGCGGGAAGACGAACCACTCGCCGGTCACCGCGCGGTTGTAGCCGAGCAAAGCGAGCGCGCCGAACAGAAGCGGCGCGGCAAAGGCGAGCATCGTCGCCGGCGTGATACGCATCCCCCGCAGGAGCAGGAAGAGGCCGAACGCTGCCGCGGTGAACAGGCCGTCCTGCGGCCGTATCGGCGCGATGAGCCCGACAAGGACGGCGACCGCCGCGATACGGCCCGCCGAGAGTTCGCCGCGCAGGGCGACAAGGAGCGCGAGAAGCGTCAGCACGAGCACGGCGGGGTGCGGGAAGAGCGTCGCCGAAAGAAAAAGATGGAAGGAAGATACCGTCATGAGCAGCATCGCAAGCGTCGCGACCCGCCGGTCACCGGTCAGTTCATCGGCCACCCGTCCGGTCAGGTAGACCGCAACGCCGTTAAGTATCGGATTGAGCCAGAAGGCGAGACCGAAAGCGACGAACGGCGCGAGAAGCGCCGGGAAGCCGGGGGGAAAGAGCGAATAGTACCGGCCGTCATGCACGACCATGAACCCCTCGTAGGCATGCTCGTAGAACGGCGGGAGCGGCAGATACAGTTGCCCGGAGACGAAGAGTTTCGCGGTCCAGAGGTAATGGGCCGCATCCATCGGGTGGGCGGTCTCATGGAAAAATAAAAGAGCGAGACCGAGCGGCGCGAGGAAGGCGACCGGCGGAAATATGAAGTTCCGCCGCGCCATGACCGTCTCGCAGAGGGCCCTCCACAGGCCATACCCCTTCCCCGCCGCGAGCAACATGACGAGCAGCGTCGCGAGGCATATCAAATGGAACTCGGGGAAAAAGGCGGTCACGGGGGTCCAGAACAGGCCGCGCGTCGCCCAGACGAACAGCACCGCGAACAGTGCCGCCGTAAGGGATATCTTGAAATATCTCCGCATGAAGGTCCGTCCTGTCCGCCGCTTATCAGGTTAGACCGGCGGGAGGAGTCAAAGGTTCCGCGGTACCGGCGGCAAGGGGTCGGGGCTGTCGAGCCGTCCGCCGACGATGTGGGCCGCCTCGCGGCAGCCGCCGTCGCAGTCGGGCGCGTCATGGCATCCGGCGCATTCCTTCGGCAGGTAACAGCGCTGGGTGAAGGCGGTCCAGTAGGGATCGAGTTTGACCTTCTCGATATCGTCGAAATGGCTGAGCCGTACCTGCGAATGGTTGCAGACGCGAACATAGCCCGACGGGTCGATGACGAAGAATTCGAGCGCCGCCGAACAGCGCGTCCCGACCGTTATCCGTTTGTACTTCGACGGATCGGCCCAGCAGCGCGGGACCTCGGTGCCCAGCGAACCGAAGCGTCCCGCCTTGGTCAGCACCTCCTCGGCGATGTCGAGCATCCGGGGCAGCATCGGACCGTCTATCATCATCTCCGCGGCGTGGTCGAGTCCCCGGCCGCCGGGCAGGAAGCGGTTCATCAGTATCTGGTCGGCCCCGGCGATGAGCCCCGCCGCGAGCGTTTCGTAGAGTTCGTCGATGTTCTTCTTCGTCACGGTGACATTGCAGACGGTGCGCAGCCCCGCCGCCTTCGCCTTGCCGAACATTTTCAGCACATGGTCGGCGGTGTCGGAGCCGGTGTGCCACTGGAAGGTCTCGAGTCCGGGGAGGCTCATCGCGAGATTGACCTCGTGTTCCTTGAGCCGTTTCAGCGTCTCTTCGGTCACGCATTTGCCGTTGGATATGAGGTAAAGGCCGGGGGCGCCCATGTGGGTGTGCAGTTCGCCTTCTTTGGTCTCGATGTGTTCGGCGCGGCTTTTGGCGGCGTGGGCGATTATCTCGAAGAGGTCGTCGCGCAGGAGCGCTTCGCCGCCGGTGAAGGCGAAACTGGCGACGCCCATGTCGCAGAGTTTGGTGATGATGTCTTTCCACTGTCGGGTGGTGAGTTCGGGGTGGCGGGGGAAGCGGTTGTCGGAGGCGAACCACGGGCAGGAGCAGAACTTACAGGTGTGGTTGCAGCGGTAGGTCATCTCCAAGACGGCGGTTGACGGGAGGAATGAGCGGGCGAGGATCGGCATGATTCTCTTCCTTATTTTTTATCAGGAACAGATTTGATGCCAAGTAGAGAACGCGCAGTATCAATGTCTTCTTGAGAGAGCTCTATTTTTTCCGAAAAGAGTTTCGGGAAAATTGCTTTAAAAACAGCCTTTAGAGATTTAAGACCGCTTGCCTTATCAAGTTCCGTGATCTGCAATGTTCCATCAGAATAAGTTACCACCAAGTTAATCAACATTGGCGAGTTTTCAGGACTACAAGATTTGCAAAGTTGGTGCTCTTCGAGCTTTATCGAAAGTCCACTTATTTGAGCAATCTCCGCCACTAATTCACGCATTAGAGGCAATTCTTTTCTAATGAATGTAATCCAGTCTTTATCGAAGATAGTCTTCTCTCCACATTCGGGACAAGGATATTCGGCGACATTATCGTAGAAAAGAATGGCATAGCACATTGCCAAATCTACTTTTCTTTTAACATTCTCTTGGCTGTCACCATTTTCAAGGCTTGCAAGAGCAGTTTCAACGGCACAACGATGTAATGATTTGATATGTTTCAAAGTTACTTCTTTCCCGGTGCATGTAGTTGTCGGTTTCTTTACTTTGGTGTTTGTACCCGGATTTTTATCGCCCGCGAGCAAAAGAGCGCCGGCGAGGACGATGATCGCGATGATGGAAAGTAGCGCCGCCATGAAAGACCCCTATATCCCCTGAAACGACACTACACTATAACAGGAAGGAAAATGAAGTCAAAAAGAAGTGCGGGGAAAGAATACCCTATTCGATCTCGATGCCGGTTTCCTTTATCTCACGGATGATACCGACCGTTCCCTGCCGGAAGTCCCGCTCGTTGAACACTATCGCCTCGATCCGGGTGTCGATACCGGCCGTCAGCGGCGCCAATTTCAACGCGGCAAGAGAATTGTTCCCGGCGTTGTCGGCGACGATGCAGAGGTCAATATCGCTGTCCGTGGTATGATTCCCTTTGGCGTAAGAACCGAACAGAATGAGTTTTTTGACCGCTAATTCCTTGGCCACCGCTTTTTTCAGTCGGCGGGCAAGCGCGATTATTTGAACTGGGACGCGAGCCATGCCATCAACTCCTTTCCCTGTTTCAGATAATTCTTTGCGAAATCCTTGGTGCAAAGCTTCTGAAAACTTTTCTTGTGATCATCATAACGGGCAGCGGTATTGAAAGTCGTTATCTGCGCCAAAAGTCCCAAAGTGGTGGCCGAGACTGTTATGCCGTCTATCTTAACTGCAAGATTTTGCAAATTATGGCCAAAAGGCGGCTCGGCGGCGTTCCGGTTTACATAAAGCGCCTTGATCATCTTTTCTGCCGCAAGATGCAGAAAGAACATCGCATAGGTATATCGGCCGGTCTTGAAGAGATCGTTGGCGGCGCCGAAAGCCTCTTGCGCCGACACTTTCCAATATTTCTCGATGCTCTTGAGCGCCATACGCTCCTCCGTTTACGACCTGCCAACTATAAACGCTCTCTCCCGTGTTGTCAAGCGTCCGGCTATCCCCGGCCGAAGAACTGGCCGACGCGCATCACCGTCCGTTTCAGCGGCGCGTTCATGAACATCATCCCCTCGGGGAGCGCGTCGAGGAACGAGCGGCCGTACCCCTTCCGCGTGAGCCGCCGGTCGAACACCACCGCGACGCCCCGGTCGTTCTTCGTGCGGATGAGCCGCCCGATCCCCTGCTTGAATTTGAGCACCGCGTGCGGCAGGGTGAACACGGCGAACCCGTCCTGTCCGGTCTGCTCCTCGAGCCGCTGGATGAACCGCAGGATGAACGGGTGGGACGGATAGCGGAACGGCAGGCGCACCATGATGAGGTTGCGCAGGGCGTCCCCTTTGATGTCCACCCCCTCCCAGAAGGTGTCGGTGGCGAGGAGCGACGAATCGACCTCGCCGCGGAACCGGCGCATCACCACCCCCATCGGGGAATCGCTCTGCGTGATGATGGGGAGCGGGAACCCGGCGAGCATCTTTTTGGCGGCCTCGCGGTGCCTGACCGAGGTGAACAGCACGAGCGCGCCGCCCTTCGAGGCCCGGATGAGATCGGCCGCCGCGAGGACGCTCGACTCCTCGAAGTCGGCCTCGTTCGGCTCCGGCAGGTCCGACACGACGAAGCCCTGCAGGGCGGTCCGGTAATCGAAGCAACTCGGCAGAAGCAGGTAGCGCGTCGGGCGCTGGACCGCGTCGAGCCCCGTTTCGCGCTTGAAGAAGTCGAACCCCTCCGGTCCCGGCCCGGTGGCGATGGTCGCCGAGGTGAAGATGACGCTCCGCACCTTCTCGTAGATGCTCCGGACGAATATCCGCTGGATGTCGAGCGGCGTGACCGACAGGCGCAGGTTGGTCGCCGACATCTTTTCACCCCAGAAGACCGCCTGATCGGTGTCGGCACTCGTGAAGAACAGGTCGAGGAATTCCTTCGCGCTCTCCAGACGGCGCAGGGTGCCGCGCGTCTCGGTGAGGAGCGACGCTATCGTGTCCTCCTCGCGCGACCGGCTGAGTGGATCGTCCGACAGCCGCGTACCGATATGGTCGAGCACCGGCCCGAGCCGTTCGCAGAACGCGCCGAGGAACTGCGTCACGCGGAGGAACTGTTCCCGCATCTCGCCGCGCATCGCAAGATCGTCGAGCGCGAGATAGTTCTCCTTGGCGTCCTTGAAGCGTTCCATGCATTCGGGGATGATCGAGTGTATGTAGAACGGGACGAACGCGGCGATCTCGCCGGCCAGCCGTTCGAGGTCGCTGACCGTATCGGGCTTGGCGTAGGCGTCGATGAGGCGCGCAAGGAGCCCGGCGCCGCGGTCGTTGCTGAAGAGCCGTTTCAGCGACCGCAGGATGCCCGACAGACTCGCCGACTCGCCGAGGAAACTGACCGCCGCCTTGAAGAGGTTGTGCGCCTCGTCTATCACCAGTATGTCGTAGGGCGGTATGATGCCCGCGACATTCTCCTCCTCGTCGCGGAGCGCGATGTCGGCCATCAGGAGGTGGTGATTGACGAGCAGTATCTGCGCGAAGTTCGCCTGCCGGCGCGACCGGAAGAAGAAGCATTTGGAGAAGAACCGGCACTTGGCGCGGTCGCACGAATGCTCGTCGCAGCAGATCTCGCCCCATACCTCGCTCTCTATCGCGGTGTTCATGGCGCTCTTCGAACCGTCGTGCGGCAGGCCGATCCACGCGTCGAGGTCATCCAACGACGCGCCGCGGCCGTTCCTGCCGTCGAAGGGCAGTTCGAGCGTTCCGCGCCGGTAGAGATCGTATTTGCGGAGGCACAGATAGTTCTGCCGCCCCTTGAGCACCGCGACCGGGATGTGCGATAGTCCAAGGTGTTCCTGCAGGAACGGGATATCCTTGCCGGACAACTGCTCCTCGAGCGCGATGGTCGAGGTGCTCACGACCGCCTTGCGCCCCTCGTTGGCCGCCACATAGAGCAGGAGCGGCACGAGATAGGAGAAACTCTTGCCGGTGCCGGTCCCCGCCTCGACGACGAGCATGCTCCCGCCGTTGACCGCCTCGGTCGCCGCGAGCGCCATCTCGGACTGCGGCGGGCGAAACTCGAATTCGGGATAGGAGACGGCTATCCGCCCCTTCTCGGCGAATATCGCGGTGACCTCCTCCGGCGCGACCGGGTGGAACTCCTCGTCGCGGACCGGCATCCACCGCACGATGGGAAAGATGCGGGTGACCCCGTTGTCGACGATATAGGAACCGATGCCCTTCTCGGCCGCCTCGGAGGCGATGCCTATGTCGGCATCGGAGGGGCGGATGTCGCCGCCCGGGTGGTTGTGGATGAGCACATCGCCGGCCCGTGCCGCCTTGAGCACCGCCGGGACCGCCCCGTCGGTCCCCATGCCGAACAGTTCGACCTTGTGGACGAACCCGTCCCCGTTCACCGACCCGACCGCGAGTATCTCGGCACCGTCATTGGAGTTTATGTAATGTCTCAGCAATTCTATCGCCGAGGGGAGCAGGAAGTCCTCTGGCGAAAAGGAAGGCATGGGGCGTTAGATGTTGACCCTCTGCAGGAGGTCCTTGCCCGCCTTGAAGAAGGGAAGCCGTTTGCCGGCGATGTGTATCTTCTGGCCGGTCCGCGGGTTACGACCCTCGTACTGGTCGTAATGACGGATGACGAAACTGCCGAAACCACGGATCTCTATGCGCTCTTCCTTGCGCATCGCGTCGATCATCGCGTCCACCATAAGGTTGACGAATTGTTCGGCGTTCCGCTTGGAAAGGTTCGCCCGCTGGGTCAGCACATTGATAAGGTCCGATTTGTTCATCCACTCCTCCAGTCGTCTTTACTTGGTTCGTGAACTGTCGCTTTTCATATCCGGTTCTGCGCTTTTTTCAAGTATTTTTTGGTCTTTTTCTTTTTTCACCACCCCGAACGAATACAGCGTCCCCATGTCGGAGAGGAGGTAGAAGGCGCCGTCACCCCACACCCCGCCGTTCGAAACGCCCTGCGGGATCCTGACCGTGGCGAGTTTCCGAGAAAGATCGGAAAGATACAGTGAAACGACCCCGTGCATCTCGGTGACGAGCGCGTAGGGACCCGCCTCGACAACGCCGGTGACGAACGAGGGACTTGAGAACAGCCGCCGCTCCACGGTGCCGTCCTTGGCGAGTACGAGCGCCCCCGCTTCGCCATACGCGAGGACCGTCCCGTCGGCCCGTTCCTTCAGGGTGAGGTTACGCAGTTCCCCCGTCTTGGTCACCGCACCGTTGCTGACCCGTATCGATCCGCCCGCCTCTCCATTCGAGAAGAGGAGCATCCCCTCCGATCCGGGCAGGAGCGAGAATATGTCGTAAAAATCGCGTTTTTCGGCGCCGACCTGTATCTCGCCGGTCTGGTACTTGTAGAAGGGCAGTATCTCGTCCACGCCATAGGTGTCCTTGCGATACAGGAAGAAGAACACCTGCCCGTTGGAGAAGCCGAACACCCGCTTGTCCTCGTAGGCGACCGGCTGGGAAAGCATCAGGTAGGAAAGTTGGCTCTCGCCGTAGAAGGTGTAGTTCGCCTTCACCGCCCCGTCGGCCGGATCAACCAGATAGACCGTATGTTCGAGGAACTGCAGGTAGAGCCCCTCGGGCTGGGAGAAGGGCCGGGCGACCACCGGCGAACGCCCCGCCACCGCCCAGCGGTCGCGCAGGGAGCCGTTCTCGAGCAGGTGCGCCGTATGCGATTCGCAGACGAGCACCCCGCCGGCGACCTCGACCGGCGGAACGACGAACCCGCCGGTGAAGCGGCGTTCGCCCGCCTTACGACCGTCGCGTCCGAAGACCATGAGCCGACCGTCGCGCAGGGCGACATAGATAAGCCCGTCGCGGTACAGCGGCGCGGCGAATTCACGCTTTTTTATCGAGGCGAACTCGTTTTTCAGCGGGACCGCCCAGTTGATGACCAACTCCTCGGCGCCGAGCGATGCGGCGACGAGCAGAAGAAAGGTGACGAGGATCGGGGTTCGTATCATCGAGCGGCCGTCACGAGGGCTTCCGGTCTTCCGGAAGACGGTCGGCCACTTTGGAAACGAGCGGGCTTTCGGGGAACTCCGCCTTGAGTCGCTTGAAATATTCGACCGCCTTGGCCGCGTCGTTCATCTTCTCGTACGCGGTGCCGATGTAATACAGCGCGAAATCGCGATAGAGCGGCGCGTTCTTCAGCGCGTAGTACCGCTCCCACACCGCGACGGCGCTCGCCGGGTCGTCACGGTCGAGGTGGCAGTAGGCCTCCCCCTCGTAGGCGCCGAACCGGATATCGGCCGGTATCTTCGACGAGTCCTGCAGGCGCTGGAACAGTTTTATCGCCGAGTCGAACTCCTTGAGCCGGTAATGTATCTTGGCCTGATAGAAGGCGGCGGTGTCGCCCATGAAGGAGCCTTGCAGGGTCTTTTCCGCCTCGGCGAACTTCGCCAGCGCCTCCTTGAGTCGGGCCGTTTCGTCCTTCGGGGCCGTCCCTTCCGTCCCCTTCCCTTCCCAGAGCGCCATCGCGTCGACGAAGGACCGCGCCTTCGCGCTCCGCGATTCCGACCACTTGTCGGCCACCAGTATCGCGACCACGACCGTGACGATGACCGCCGCGACCGTGCCGATGATGAAATAGGGATGCGAGGCGAGCCGGTCTATCAGCCGCTGCCCCTGCTCCTGAAAAGCATCCTTTTCGGCGATATTCTTTTCCTCGGGTTCATTCTTGGCCGGTCTGAAGCCGCGCGATTTAAGATAGGACATGCAGCACCTCCATGCTCAACGAAAGCGATCGATATCACGACGAACGAACCCCTATATAAAGAATAAGGCCATTCTTGTCAATTATTTATACTGCATCTTTCTCCTTGCCTTCCGCTCTCATTGTCCGTATACTCGCTGTCGTATCCGGACCTAACGGCCCACAGGGAGGAGGACCACGCATGACGAAGTTCCTTGCGATCGCCGTGACGGCGTTCATGGCGCTTACCCTTTCCTGCTCGCAGGAGCATACGACCGCCCCGAACGACGAACTGGCGACCGGCGACAACGGAACGGGCGACAGCGACCACCCGTCGCTCCCCGACACCAACACCGGCGCTGACGACTCACCGGTGATGACCGACGATCCGACGACACCGGACGAAAAACCCGACGCCGACAGCGACGCGTGGGAGGATCAGGACGATGACGGCGACGGCATCCCGAACGGCGTCGAGACGCCCGGCGGGGTCAAGGTCGACACCGACAACGACGACACCCCCGACTATCTCGATGAGGACTCGGACGGTGACGGCATCCCCGACAGCGTCGAGGGATCCGGCGACGCCGACGGGGACGGCGTCCCCAACTACCGCGACACCGAAAGCGACGGCGACAATATCCTCGACGCAACGGAATGTCCCGATCAGCCCTGTCTCGACACCGACAGCGACGGCACACCCGATTTCCTCGATACCGACGCCGACGGCGACTGTCTTGACGATCTCTACGAAGGTGTCAAGGACCCCGACGGCGATGATGGCCCCAACTATCTCGACGACGATTCGGACGGCGACGGGATACTCGACAAGGATGAAGGCTGTTTCGGCGGCGTTCCGCTCGACAGCGACGAGGACGGGCATCCCAACTACCTCGACCATGACAGCGACAACGACGGCCTGTCGGACGAAACAGAGAAAGGGGCCGGCACCGACCATACGCTGATCGACACCGACGGCGACGGATTCGACGACAACACCGAGGTGGCGGCCGGATCAGACCCGCTCGTGAAGGATCCCGAGTTCTACGAAGGGAAATTCTATGTGGTCCTCCCCTATCAGGAACCGGAACAGGACGATGTATTGAAGTTCAGCACCCAGATAAAAAAAGTGGATCTCGTGATAACGCTCGACCTGTCGGGCTCGATGAGTTACGCCCGGGACAACCTCAAGACCGGCATCAACACCACCGTGGTCCCCGGGGTCGCCGCGGCGGTCCCCGACCCCGCGTTCGGTCTTTCGTCGTTCGCCGGCATCGAGGATGCCGCCTTCTTCCTCAACCAGCCGGTCACCAAGGACGCGAACGCGATGACCACCGCGGTCGAGAATCTCGGCGGTGCGGGAGGGGGCAAGGTCGAGGCCCAGTATGAGAACCTTTACCAGATAGCCACCGGCACGGGCTTCAACGGCGAATTGCTCGAGGTGTCGCTCGATTTCAGCGAATGGGTGGAGGATTGGTATGAACACTACGCCGATGTCATCATACCGGCGGTCGACTGCACCGGGCAACTAGGCTCCATCGGCGGCGCCTGTTTCCGCCCCGCGGCGCTTCCGATCGTCATGATGATCACCGACGAGAACCTTTACGACATCAACGACGACTGGGTGAGCGACGGCGGCGTCCTGCGCATACGCTACAAATGGCGCAACAGCAAGGATCAGGGACACTATGCGAGCGAGGTCATCGCCGCGATGAACGCGAAAAAGGCGAAATTCATCGGCGTGGTGGGCGAGGGGGTCGGCGACCTGCTGTTCGACATCACCGAACAGTATGAGGAGATAGCCGACGGCACCGGATCAAAGGGCACCAACGGCCAGTACTTCATCTTCCAGACCGGTTATTCGGGCAACGGCCTCTCCTCCGAAATAGCGGCGGCGGTCAAGGAACTCGTCGAGAACATCGCGATGGATGTCTCCACCACCCGCGCCTCGGTCGCCAACCCCTACAGCATAGACACGACCCAGTTCATCGTCGACATCATCCCCTCCTACAGCGATCCGGCCGACAGTTACGCGAGCAAGGACACGACGACCTTCTATCAGGTGAAACCGGGGATCAACATCTTTTTCGATGTCACCTTCAAGAATGAGGTCTTCGAACCGACCACCACCGAGAACACGCTGTTCCGCGCACACATTCAGGTGCTCGGCGAAGGGGCGCTCCTCGATGAGCGCGATGTCTTTATCATCGTCCCGGGCATCAAGGACGACGGCGGCATCGAATCATAGACCCTCTCCCCATATCCATTTACATTCACTGATATTTCTTGTTGCAATACTTTCCCGAATGTGATATAAACCTTCAGTTCATCCATCGCCGAGGGAGAGGCCCATGTCCCGTTACCCCTTTTTTTTGCTGTGCGCGGTAACCTTTTTGATCTCCTGTGACGGGACGGAAAAGATACCGTTGAAGGATGCCGATGTCAGCGCTGACACCGACATCGATGCCGACGGTGCGACCGAGGGGCAACTCCCCGAATCGGACACGCCTCTGCCAAACGATAAGGATATCGACGATGACGCGGATGATGAGGTGGCCGACGAAACGGACGAGGACCTCACCGATGTGGCTTCAGACGCGGATGATGCGACCGGCGACGACCTCCCCATCGACGATGACGACATCGATGATACCCCGACCGATGACGACAATAACGATGAATCCGCCGATGAGGATATCATCGGTGACGGGGACGGACCGATCGGCCCCGACCAAGATACCGACACGTCCGACGATACGATCGACGACACGGTGACCGACACGGACACCGAAGTGGATATCGCGCCCGACATCGACGCGGATACGGACGCTCATATCTGCGACCCGGAGACCACGGTCGAGTGCCCCTACTCCGGACCTCCGGCCACCAAGAATGTCGGCGAATGCAAGGCGGGGACCAAGACCTGTGATCTCGACGGCAAGGGATGGAGCGAATGTACGGGCGAGGTGGTCCCCATCGCCGAGATCTGCGACAACGGCAAGAACGACGACTGCGACGGCGGCACCGATGAACATGTGGACGAGGACGGCGACGGCTGGTTCTCCTGCGTCGACGACTGCTGCGACAGCGTGCTCGCCTGCACCTATCCGAAAAAGGTTAACCCCGGCGCGATCGAGGTGCCCGAGGACGGCATCGACAACGACTGCAACGGCGAGACTGACGAGGATCCGCGCACGGCCTGCTCTTCCGCCGCGAAGTTCAGCGGCACCACCGCGCTCGATCTGGTCAAGGCGATCGATATCTGCAAGACCTCGACGGGCGGCTCATGGGGCATCGTCGGCACCCCGACCATCACCCGCGCGAGCGGCTCCGGGACCATAGACGCCAGCAACCGGCAGGTCGCGGTAATGAACTGGTTCGGCACCCACGGATCGAACGAAGCGATCTACGGTAGCACCATGGCCGCGCTCTCTTCGGGACGCGCCCGCGATGCCAACGACCCCGATCCGACCACCGAGGACACATACGAATACTACGACGGCACTCCCCCCGCCGACTTCACCGCCCCCTATGCCGGCAACCTGCCGAAGACCGATCCCGACTGCCCGGCCGGCACCGGGGCGAACGACGGGGTGATGCTCACCGTCGACCTGAAGGTGCCGACCAACGCCTACGGATTCTCTTTCCTGTTCCGTTTCTTCTCGCAGGAATACTGGCAGTTCACCTGCAACGCCTACAACGATTTCTTCATCGCGATGCTTGACACCGGCGCGGCGGGCATCCCGCTCGACAAGAACATCTCGTTCGACTCGAACGGCAGTTACATCAGCGTCAATTCGAACGCATTCTTCACCGTCTGTACCGAAAAGACCGGATACACCTGCCCCGACGGGACCGCCCCCCTCGCCGGGACCGGTTGGGACCAGCCGGGATACGACGAAGAACTCGGTGATATCTACACCGGCGGCGCCACCAAATGGCTCGCGACCGCCGCCCCGGTCATCCCCGGAGAGACGATAAAACTCCGCTTCGTCGTCTGGGACACCTCAGACCGCAAACTCGATTCGCTCGTGCTCGTCGACAATTTCAAGTGGAACACCGAAGGTTCCGATCCGGTCGATACCGATCCCGGTAATGACACCGACATCCTGCCCGACAGCGATAGCCAGAGCGATACCGACATCGACGCCGGGCCCGACGCCGATTCGACCGGCCCCTCCACCTACGAGTGCTGGGACCTGAACCAGAACGGTACCTGCGATGCCGCCGATGAAGATCGGAGCGGCGATGGCTTCTGCACTGAACGCGACTGCGGGTGAAGTTGAGGGAAAGGATCAGTTGACGGTGAATTCGGCGGAAATCCTCTTGCCTTTGGTCGTGAGCATCACGGAAAAATCGGGGAAGGTGCCGGTGACATCGTTCGCGGGACTGCCGTTCGGCTTCATCCACTGGCTGAAGGTGTACCCGCTGTTGGCCGTCAGGTGTATCTGCACGGTCGAATTCACCGGATAGCAGATATTCTGCACGGGGTCCCCTTCGGTCGTCGGCTGACCGACGGGATCGGTGGTGAAGGAGCCGGCCACGCCGAACACCTTCTGCTCGCTCTCATCGAAATGATAGATGGTTATCTCGAGCGCGACATACCCTTCGGCACAGGTAGGCGGCACCGGTATCTGGTCACTGTCGGGTATGCCTCCCTCGCCCTGATGCACATCCTCGTCGGAGAGGAGCTCGTCGTTCATGACCTCGTCAGGGATCTCTCCGTCGGTCAGGACATCGTCGGGCAGGATGCTGTCGGTCTGCGGCGCATCGGCATCGGTCACCGTCTCATCGGTCACCATCGGGCTGTCGTCGGAGAGCGGTCCCTCGGCGAACACATCGTCCTTGTCACCGGTGGCGTCCTCGTCGTACACGGTCTCGTCGATCACCGCGTTGTCGGTAACGGTCTCGTCGGTCGTCAGATCATCGGTGCCCGGCACCGTGGTCTTCGTTTCGCTACAGGCGGCGGCCAGTATCGCGACCAGCGCCAGCAGGATCGTCAGGCGGAACATTTCTTTCATCGACCTCCTCCTTTTTTCTAGTTACCCGGCTTGCGCTCGGGGTTCTCTTCGCCTTTCATCTGCTCCTTTTTGTGCTTCTTCTTCATCTCGTTGCAGTCTTTCTTCTGTTCTTTCTTCATCTCCTTCTTCTCTTCCTTGAGCCCCTCCTTCATCTCTTTCTTGGCTTCCTGTTTCATCTCTTTCTTTTCCTGTTTCTGCTCTTCCTTCAGGGCCTTTTTCTCCTGTTTCTGCTCCTGTTTCATCTCTTTCTTTTCGGCGTTCTCCTCCTGTCCGGCCCGCTCGCGATCCCGTTCGCGGGTCTGGAGTTTCTGCTCCTCGCCAGAATTCTTGGTCTCTTCCTTCTGCTTCTCCTCGGTCTGCTTCTTTTCCTTCACCGGCTCGGTCGTCTCCTCGGCCGAAAGCGCCAGAGAAAAAACAAAAAGCCCAGCGATAACAACGAGCAACATCTTCTTCATGGTCTCCTCCTTCTCATCATGACACGGCGGAATCTCATCACGCCCGTATGACGACCGGCGAAGCATAAAAGTTCCACAAGAAATTCCCATTTTTTGTGGAACTTTTTTTCGTTCTCCGGTATCCTACGATATATTCGGTTCACATTCGGTCGGGAGGAACGCCATGAAGATCATCGCGTGCAGTATTGTGACCCTTTTGCTTGTTGTCGCGTGTGTCCCCCCCTACTCGCCGACCGGCGAGAAGGACCCGGCGGCCCCACAGGTGGCGACCGTCACTCCGTCCGACGGCGCCGCGAGCGTCCCCCCCGGCACCGTCGTTTCGGTCACCTTCACCGTCGCGATAGACGCGACGACCCTCACCCCTTACTCTCTGCGCCTGAAGGGCGAGGATGGGCATGCGGTGACCGGCGCGCTCACCCTGTCGGACGACGGCCTGACGGCAAGTCTGGTCCCCACGGTGCCCTTGTCGGAGGGAAAGACCTACTCCGTCGAGGTGACACGACAGATACGGGACGACAACGGCATACCGCTCGACATCGACGGGACCGACTCTTTGTTCATATCGACCTTTTCCATCCTTGCGACCCCGCCGACGGTCGTTTCGGTGACCCCCGCCGACGAAGCAACGGTCGCCCCCGACCTTACGGCGATAGCGGTCACCTTCTCGGAGGCGATGGACCCGGCCACCATCACCCCGGCGACCTTCCTGCTCAGCGATATGCAGGGGACCATCTCCTACGACCCCAAGACCCTGACCGCCCGATTCGACATCGAGGGTCCGTTGACACCCAAACGCGACTACACGATCTTCATCGCCGGCACCGTGACCGATGCGGCGGGGATCCCGATGGGAGAAGAAATCATCGTCCGCTTCACCACGACGGAAGAGTAGGAGGGGAACATGAAGAGACTACTGCTCGTATCGCTGGTGCTTCTCCCGCTTGTGCTCCCGGCGAGAACCTTCGACCTTGAGGCCGACGACGCCGAAGAAAAGGCACCCGCGACACCGGCTCCGACCGTTACCCAGCCGCAACAACCTTCTCCGGCGAACCCGGCGGGGACGGGATCCATCTTCGCCGACGACACCGCGAAGACCGCGCCGGTCGAACAACAACCGGCCGCCGGATCAGAACCGGCTCCGGCCGTGACCGCCACCGAAGAGAAAAAAGAAGAGCCGGACAAAGAAGAGAAAGAGGAACGGCCTCTCTACTTCAGCATCGCCGCAAAAGCCGACATGACCGCCCCGATGTCGCGCGTTGACCCCGGCTTCGGCGCCCACCTCGATATCCGCTATATCCTGCCGTGGGTCAATCCGTGGCTCACCGTCGGCGTCGATGCGGCGTGGTATCGACTCTCCGGCAAAGGGACGCAGACCGATCCGCAGATAGGCCTGTACGACTATTCGTGGGTCATCGACTCGGTGCCCATCAATATCGGCATGGCGGTCGAGATAGACAAACCACTGAAATGGCTTGTTATGATAGCGGGCGGTGGCTTTTCACTGGTATGGGCTCGCTCCACCGGCGACCTGTTCGAAGGCAACACCTTCGCCGAGGACCTCGCCTACGGCTACTATCTCCATGCCGGGGTCGAATTCCGCTTCCTTCCCTACGGCGGCGTGACGGTCGAGTACCGTCATTCCGGCTTCTTCCTTGATTTCAACTATCCGGAACTCAACGAGAAGGTCGGCGACATCGGCGGCGCCATGGTTCTGGTCGGCTACAAATATACATATTGAAGAGGGAGGATACCATGAAAAGCATGCTTCGCGTTCTGGCGCTCGTCGCCGTGTTCGTCGCCGTGTTCCCTTTCACGGGGTGCAGTGACAAGGATTTCGTCGTGGTGGCCGACAACCCGCTCCGGGTCGTCTATCTGTCGCCCAACGACGGCAGTTCCAACATCGCGCTCGACACCTCCGTCGTCGCCGTCTTTTCCGAGGATGTGGTCGCCTCGACGGTGACCGACGGCACCGGCTTCTATGTCGAGAACATCGCCGACCCCGAGAATCCGGCAAAGGTCGCCGGGACCGTCACCTATGACGCGACCACCCGGTCAGCCACCTTCAAACCCGGAGCATCGCTCGGTTATTCAAGCGACTATCGCGTGGTCCTGAAGAAGACCATCCTCAAGAAAGATTCGGATAATTCGAAAGGCGGCGCGCTTGCCATAGAGGTGAACGCCAAGTTCCGCACCATAGACCCCGATGACCTCCTCGTGGTCCACACCACACCGGCAGCGGGCGCGTGGGGCGTCCCCATCGCGCATGACATCCGCATCGTCTTCAGCCGTCCGGTCGCCCCCGCCTCGGTCGTCGTGGGGGAGAGCCTCGTCGTTGAAGATATCACCGACACCACTCCGATCGAGATAGAACCGGCCGAAGAGGGCCTTTCGTGGAACGAAGAGAACACCATACTCACCTTCACCGCCGCCGCGCCGTTCGGGTATTCGCGGACCATCCGCGTGACACTGACGAGCGCCATCGCCTCTCCCGATGCGTCGCTCGCCGACCCGACCGCCGACCCGCTCGTCGGCCATCTGCGTAACGGTTATGTCCTGCTGTACACCACCATCGATCCGCCGCCGCTCGCCATCATGGCCGCCGGCACCGGCACCGGCGTGCTGCCGATGCCCCGCACCGATACGCTTGTTTTCACCTTCTCCGAGGGCGTCGCGCAGGCGAGCGTCCGGGAGGATGAGACCATCATCGTCGAGGATGTCACCGGCCTTGCCGATCCGCTGAACGACGAGGCGAACGGTAGCATCGCCGGCACCGTCTCCTTCAACGCCGCTGACGCTCCGGACAATCCCGAACTGATCGGCGACGACAACCTCGTCACCTTCACCCCCGACGCGTCGCTTCCCTACGGCACCGTCATCCGCGTCGTATGGCCCGGCTCCGACGATCCGACCGCAAATGTCGTTAAGTCGGACCGCGCGACCGCCCGCGGCGGCCAGTTGCCGGAAGACGCCGCCTATATCTTCGAAAGCGAGATAACGCCCGACCTCATCGTCACCGGTACCTTCCCCGGCGAGGCTGAGAAGGGCAAACCGATAGACGGCTCGATCACGGTCAATTTCAATAGCGCGGTCGATTGCGCCACGCTCGTGATCGGCACAACGATCACGCTCGCCTTCGACTCGACCGATCCCGAGACGCCCGACGCGGCGATCGCGGCGACGATAAGCCCCGCCTGCGCCGACGGCGACACGGCGGTCACCATCGTGCCCGACGCGCCGATAAAGTACAGCCGCGATGTCGTGGTGACGCTCACCGACGCGGTAGCGACCGTCGAGGCAGCTCAGGCGAACGAACATGCCGACCCGCTCATGGGACACCTGCGCGGCGGCTACACCTTCCACTACAGCACGATGGATCCGCCGCCGCTCGGCGTCGTCACCATCGGCACCGGTAGCGGCCACTTCACGATGCCGCGCACCGACACCATCATCGTCGGCTTCTCCGAAGGCGTCCGGCAGGCATCCGCGGCACTCGGCGAAACGGTCATCGTCGAGGATGTCACCGGACTTGCCGACCCGCTGAATGAAACGGCGCACGGCCAGATACCGGGTTCTCTCACCTACAACACCGACGATGAGCCGGGCAACACCGAACTCGTCGGCGACGACATCTTCATGACCTTCACCCCCGATGCACCCTATCAGTACGGCACGCTCATCCGCGTAACGATACCGGGCTCCGACGACCCGACCGCCTCTGTCGTGAAGTCGGACCGCGCCACCACGCGCGGCGGCCAGCACACGCTCGGCACCGTCTTCCTTGTCGAGGTCGAACGGCTCGAGGAATTGCGCGTCATCGCCACCTCCCCGGCCCACGACAACCGCGATGTGCCGCACGGCGCGACGCAGATAACGGTCACCTTCAACTACGCACCCGACTGCACGACGATAAACGGCGCGAACATCTTCGTCACCTACGACGACGGCACCTTCGTCACCGACCCGGTCGCCCCCGGCGGCACGGTCACCGGCTCGTGGGCTTGCACCGATGGCGAGGCGACCGTCACCTTCACCGCCGAGGAAGAGTTCGGCTATGGCCGCGACCTCCTCGTCCACCTGACGAGCGATGTCCGCGATGAACGGGCGGCGGGCGGCGCCGTCAATCCGAACGATCCGACGCAGGGCTATCTCGTCCCGCCCTTCTCGTTCGGCTTCGGCACCGAACATCTCGACAAACTCTATGTCATATCGAACAACGCCGCGGGGTCGTCGGCCTTTAACCCCGATGCGACGATCACCCTCACCTTCAATCAGGAGGTCGACTGCGCCACGATGACCGCCGCGACCTTCTTCATCAATAAGGGAACGACGAGCGATCCGTCGCAGAAGATACCGGCGACGATAACCTGTGAAGGCACCGCGCTGACGGTCCAGTTGACCCCGGACGACGAGGACTGCGTCCCCGAGGCGCTCTGCTACGACAACGATTACACCGTCACGCTCGACGGCGGCGCCGACGGCGTATGTTCGCCCGATAAGGTGCCCGGCGACCCGAGCGACGACGGCTGTATCGCCTCGCCGCGTTATACCTTCTCCTTCCACACCGCCAAGCAGGGCGAGTTCGTCGCCTTCATCTACCCACCGAACGGCGCGACCGGCGTACCGCCGAGCGTTAATCCGACCGTCACCTTCAGCGCGCCGGTCGATACCGCGAGCGTCGAGACCGACCTCGGCGACGACGCCGACGGCATCATCCCGAACCTCTGCCTGCTTCCGGGCACCATGCTTTTCGACTGCTCGGATCCGACGGCCATCGCGGTCGATATCCAGTGGAGCGCCGGAGACACCGTGGCGACCATCGTGCCGACGGCATCGCTCATGCCCGATAGCGACTACACGATCGTCGTCTCGCGGGATATTCAGGACACCGAGGGGAGAACGCTTACCGGCTTCTATACCTCCACCTTCCACACCGGCACCGCTGGCCTGCTGATCTATGTGGTCGTGAACGACGCCGACGATCTGAACGCGCTCCATGTCGTCGCCTACTTCCGCGAGGCCGTCGACACCGACTCGGTCAACGGCGGCACCTTCTATGTCACCTACGAGAACGAGTTCGGCGGCACGACCGCGGTCCCGGGGGATATCACCTGGAACGCCGGGTGCGACATCGACACGAATGTCGGGTGCATCACCGCCACCTTCACCCCCGACATGTACGCTCTCTACTCCTGTGGCGAAAGATCGAGCGATCCGCAGTTCGCCCTCCCGCTCAACACTCAGTTCACCGTCCATCTTTCCACCTATATCCGGAACGCGAACTGGGATTCTGATCAACTCCATGTCGAAACGATGGGGCTCGGCGACGAATTCCTCCATGAGTTCAAGACCCCGCCGAGCATCTCCATACTCGGCACGAAGTATCAGAATGCGGTGGTCGGACTCACCAACCTGAGCGGCGCCACCGAGGTACCGGTCAACGCCGAGTTCATCATCGCCTTCCGCGAAAAGATAGACCCGGCGTCGGCGAACGGCGATACCATCCTGCTCGAGGACGACCGCGGGACCGACGGCTCGGTGACCGCCGCATCCTCGCAGTTCACCGTCGCCAAGATAGGGACCTTCCTCGCGGGACGCGACGAAGGGAAGTTGATAGACCTGTTCGGCACCGAGGCGGCGGACGGCCTTTACGCCATCGCTTCGGTCGTCGACGACCGGACCGTGACGCTGGCGGGCATCACCTTCACCGCGACGACCACCGATCTCAACTGGTCCCGTTACTGGGCGCCGGGCGATCTCGACATCACGACCGAGAACGACGACACCGAGATACATGTGAAGCACGCGAAGCGCCTCATCCATCACAGCGAGTATCTCGGCTTCCACGCCGCGGTCACCGCCGGATCGAACATCGTCACGATACCGAAGACCGCCGACAACTACCGCGTGGCCACCTATCGCGACCTCGGCAAATACCTCGTCCTCTACGGCACGCTGGCGGGGAACACCGTCAAGGCGATCATCACCGGCGTCAACGAGACGGGGAACACCCTCACGACCGATACCACCTTCACGAACGCCGAAAGCGACATCGCGTGGCGCATCACCGATGACCGCGACCATCACCGCCTGATCATCAAGGGCCGGACCTACCGCAACACCACCGACTATCTCCGCGCCGCCGACGGTAACCCCTTCGCCGGCATATCGCGCTACACCTTCATCACGAGCCCCGAGACCCACATCCGGTTCTCGCCCGAATCGGCCGGCACCAATGTCCTCGAGAATCCGATCGTCATCTTCTCGCGGCCGATCCATCGCGACAGCGTTTCTCAGGATACCCTGTACCTCATACAGGGCGGAGAACTCAACACCTCGCTCACCGCTATGGAATCGGCCCATCCGACCAGTCTCATGGTGATACCGACCCCGGCGCTCGTGAACGGCACGACCCTCGCCTATCTGTATGTGACCGAAGGGGTCTGGGACTATCGCGGCAACCCGGTCATCGCCGCGATGAAGTCATGGAACGACATCGGCAACGCACCGGCGACGAGCGCCATCACCCCGGACACCGCGCTCACCATAGCGCCGGCTGGCGCCGCGGCGGTCAAGGGACACCAGCACTTCACCATCAACTGGCCCGACGGCGGTCCCAACCACAAGTACAGCATGGCGCCGGCGAGCATCAACGACGACTCGATCTATCTCGACCAGATCAACAAGAGCGGCGCGAACGGAACGGTCACCATCAACAGCCCCACCTTCACCGTCGGGACGGCGGGCACCTTCGCCCCCGGGGATGTCGGCAAGGTCATCCGCACGAGCGGTTCGGGCACGGCGGGAAACAACGGTCGTCGCACCATCCTCACGGTCGACAGCGACACCAGCGTCACGCTGGACATCCCCTTCGCCGCCACCCAGAGCGGCCTCGCATGGGCCCTCCTTGACCCGATACCGTTCGCTCTCTACTTCGTGCCGGAACAGACCGGCAATGTGGCCGAGATATACCCGACCCGATTCATCCGGTCCGGCGCCGGCGCGATACAATTGACCGTCCGAAAGAAGCGGATAGCGAACATCTACACCATCGCCTCGACCGATGCGGACACGGTGACGAACTTCACCGTTGAGAACACCGCACCCGGCGGCGTCGTGGCGCGGGCTCACAACGACACCGGGGTCTTGCTGGCCCTCTCCACGATCAGCGGCACCCCCACCCCCGACATTACGGCAAAACCGGCTATCCGTGTCAGTTTCAACGAAGCGATGGATCCCGCCTCCTTCACCGACGGCACCACGGTAACACTGACCGACAAGGATAATGCGGTCAAAGCGCTTACGCTGGATGTCGCCGGCTCTCTCGCCGTTCTGACCCCGAAAGCGGCTCTTTCCTCCGCGGGCAACCCCTATACGCTCACGATCACCGGCGTCACCGATACGGCCGGGAATGCCTATGCCGGCACCTACAACGCCTATTTCAATGTCGAAACCACTCTTCCTTCCGTCATACCCGCCTCGGTGCGTCCCGCCGATTTCGCCACCGGCGTCAGCGTCGATGCGGTCATCAAGGCACGATTCAGCGAAATGATGACCCTTTCGACGATAACCCGGAGCACCGTCTCGACCGACGGCACATTCCGGGTGACCCGCGGCACGCCTCCCGCCTGCGGCGCCGACGCCGAGAACGATGTGTTCGGCTGCCTCGCGCTCGACTCCTCCTCCCGTCGCGTCACCTTTGTGCCGCTTCCGAACGACCTGCACGACGAGACCGATTACACGCTCGCCATCGCTTCGACCGTCGCCGATCTTGCCGGCAACACGCTCGGCGCCGACTTCACCAGCGCCTTCGACACCCTCGGCGGCGATGATGCCGGGCCGATGCCGCTGTGCGCCGACATAGACCTCGCCGGCGGACAGGTGATAGACCTCTACTTCTCCGAGGCGATCGACGCGCTTACCGCCGATGGGACGACCATATTCATCTATGAGGTCGAAAGCGGCGTTGTTCTGCCCGGCCTCTTCACCATCGAAACGGTCGACAGCTATCCGGTCGTCCGCTTCACAGCGACCGGCAGTTTTGGCCCCGGAGTAGAGTACGGGCTCATCGTGACGAGGGGGGTCATGGGCGATGATGGCAACCCGATCGTCGAGGAGTTCCGCACCTTCTTCACCGGCACTCTGTAAGGATCTGTCCCTCCCACCCCCAAGATAGGGCGGGCCTTCCGGCCCGCCCGCTTTTTTTTTTATCACAAGACAGGCTCACCTATCAGCGCGTTAAGGGTAAAAAAAGTGTACGGGAGAGATATCAGCAGGGATCGGGGCAGTCGCCGTCATTGAGAGGATAGGGATCGGCATCCTGCCCGTCGCTGTAGCCGCAGTTCGACCAATCGGTCCATGTGCAGGTATCGTTATCGCATTCACGGAGCCGGTACTGTGCACCACCGCCGCAACTGCCTTCCTTCCCCACACAATACTGATCCTTGTTCTTATCGCATTCCTCATTGTCGGTATCGACCGTGCCGTCGCCACAGTAGGGACCATCGCCCGAGCAGGTATCATTGCAATGGTCGTAGGTGCCGTTCAACAGTTCTCCGTCATCGCACAGTTCCCCTTCATCGTCTTGGGTGACGCCGTCACCGCAGTAGGGTCCCATACCGGAGCAATCATCCTTGCAGTAGCCGTAGGTGCCGTTGTTCTCCTCGCCATGGTCGCACTCTTCATAGCCGGTATCCTCGTTGCCGTCGCCGCAGTGCGGGCCGGGCCCGGTGCAGATGGCGTTGCAATAGCCATATTTGCCGTTATTGGCAAGACCGTCGTCACACGCCTCGATACCGTTCTTTATCCCGTCACCGCAGAACGGCGCGGTGTCGGAGTCCGGCTGCACATTGTCGGGGACGAAGTCATCCGTCACGGGATCATCCGTCGCGGGATCATCGGACAGCAGGGAATCGTCGTCGGTCGCCTCATCGGGCGTAACGGGGATATCGGTGACGACCGTGTCGCCATCGGGAATAACGACGGCATCGTCGGTCACGCCCTTATCGGTATCGGGCCCAGCGGTGTCGCTCACCGGCCCGTCGACGAGCAGTTCATCGCCGTCGACCAGCAGATCACTATCCGACCAGATCGTGTCACCATCCTGCGGCGTTATCTTGGCGACCTTATCGCTACAGGCGATCGCTACGATAAGACAAAGCGGGAACAGGAACCATCTCATGAGGACCTCCCTCCTAACAAACCATGCTGACATCGGGCAGTATATCGCCCATTCCACCGAAATCAAGAGGTTTTTTTCCGAAGCGGGATCGGCTAGAACACGAAACGGAGCATCAGGCCCGTTGCGTGCTGGTCAAAGGTATCGTTCTCGTAGTCGGCGGGATCCTTGCCCATGTTGGAGAAATTCATCAGATATTGGTAATAGGCCTGCAGGGAGAACACTTCGGTGAAACGATATTCTAGGAGTGCCTTGAGACGCAGAGCATGATCCATCCGGGTCTTTTCGTGTTCGACGGTAGACAGCGGCAGTTCCGGTGTCCCCCGCCACCGATCGGCCCCCAGATAGCATATGAAGCCATAGCGCACCGATGCCTCGGCGCTGAAGCCCTCATAGATGTATTTACCCTTTAGACGCAGATAGGTCTCCGAGAGATCGCGACGAGCCCACACTTCGGGTTCGGGCGACGCGGGCGGCTCCGGCGAAAGGATATGGTCCTCACCGAAAAAGAACATCCGCTCCCCCACTCCGACCGAGATAAAACTACGGTCACCGCTGACCGGGTAGATGTAGACGCCGTTCTCGAAACGAAAACCGGGCGCGGTAAGATACGCATACTCGCGATCCAGACTTGCCGCATAGGAAAAGGAACCGCTCAGATAATAGGATAGCGATTCTCGGGCGTACCAGAAAAGGTCGAACAACACCTGCGGTTCAAGGAGCCGGTTCTCGAAGCCGACCAGCAGATGGCCCAATTCCACCCCGTAACTGATATCGATCTCGTCGAATTCATGGACAAAGAGCGCCGCGAGCGAGTGATTGAAGAACGCATAGGATATGTGCGCCGGATGGGGCGGGACCACCGCGAAAAGGGTGTATTCCAAAGAAAAGATGTCGGCGGGTATCAGTGTCAGGAACGCATCGAGGTCGAGCGAGAAGACATCGAGTCCCGTCTTTCGCGCATCCATCGTCACGCGGTCCTCGGGCGAGAGGAGCGCCATATTGCTGTTGTAGGAACCACCGAACGCGATATCGCCTTCGAAGGTCACCTCCGCATGGACAAAAAAAGAAAAAGCCACGGTGGTCGCGGCGATGAGGAACAGGCGGGATCTCATCAGGCGTGTTGCTTTTTCCTAGCGATGTTCAGAGTGTTCTCGTTTCCGCTCGTGACGCTGTTCTTTTTTCTGGTCGCGATCTTCTTCCTTATGCTCTTTCTTCTTTTCCTTTTTCATCTCCTTGCGGCGTTCTTTCTTTTCTTCGGCATGCTCTTTACCCTTCTCTTTTCTGAAACGCGCCTCCCATCCGGGAGCGTCCTTCCCCGGCTCGATCTCGGAGGAGGGCTTGACCGGTTGGTCCTCCTGCGCCGCAAGCGGGAGGATAGGCAGGAGAGAAAGGAACAGTATCGCGAGCAAGGCGTTACGCATGGGTCTCCTCCTTCACCAAAAGGGTGATGACATTCTCGACAACGCTTCCGTTGAAACGGGCATGGGCCCGTATCACCCGTTCGCCGACATCGTCGGAAAAAACGACCACCGGTATCTCGTTGCGACCAGCGGCAAGGGCACCGGTCCATTCAAGTTTTCCGGTGGCGGCTATCTCCGGATCGCCCGACCGGAACTTGACGCCATCGTCAAGGACGATGGTGAAGCGGACATCGTCGATATCCTTTATGGAATCATACACCAACCGGATGGTGACCGGCTCGCCGCGCTTCACGACCGTCTTGGCGATCACCGTCTGCGGGGCAAGGCTCTGGGGCTCAACTTGTTGTGCCACCGGTCTGCTTTCTTCGATCTTTTCCGGGGCCGACCGGCCGACCCAGATACCGACGGCGAACACGGCGACGAAGGCGACCGAGACAAGGACGGGACGGAGGAACGCCGTCCAGCGGGGCACCGGCTCCGGCCGGGTCGCCGCCGCTTCCACGATGCGGCGGTGGAGCATTGGCTCGAAGTCGTCAGGTAGCGCCTTGTCGGGAAATCTCGATGAAGAAAGGAGACCGGTGACGAGTCGTTCCGCCTGTTTGTTACGTTCGTCTATCATACCGGCCTCCTTCAACCCGTGTGACGGGGGTCCGCCCCGAAAAGTTCCATATTTTTCTCGACCAGTCCGGTCAATCGTTCCCGCGCCCGCGACAGACGGCTCCGGACCGATCCGACCGGGATACCCAGATAGTCCGCCGCATCCTCGTAGGAAAGTTCCATGAGTTCGACAAGTATCACTATCTCCGAATACTTTTCGGGGAGCGCGGCGACCAGACGGAGAAGCGCCCGGCGCCGTTCCTCGTTCACGAGGTCGCTTTCGGGGGTATCCTGCGGGGCGCCTCCCGCCGGTCCTTCTCCCTCTTCAAGCGGGACCGTCTCGATCCGTTCGCGCCGTAAGCGGTCAAGGAATTCATTACGGATGATGCGCCAAAGCCACGAGGAGAAACTCGAACGCTCCTCGAACCGGCCGATATTGAGGAAGGCCTTGACGAGCCCCTCCTGCAGGATATCGGCCGCCTCCTGTTCATCGCCATGCGTTATGCCGAGGGCGAACCGGTAGAGCGTGCGGTGATGGCGACGCACGAGCGTCTCGAAGGAAGGAATATCGCCGTTCTTGGCGTCCCGTATCAGTTGTCGATCATCAGGAACCGTGACCATGTGCTTCTTGGTATATCCCTAACGGTCTTTCGGCGGAAAACCCGTATATCGAGCATATCGGGCCGCTTCCCCTTGTCAACAAAACGGCGGGCGCCGTGGCTTTTTTCACCGCTCTTGACTTGCCTTTTTCTTTTTTGTAGCATGGGCCGTTCCGTTGTCTTCAAGGAGGTCTTCAGATGAGAACATCGTTACCCGCCATCCTCGCCTTTATCCTATTGGGGGGCTATCAGACCCTCCCGGCGCAGGAGGAGGCGCGCGCGAAGGTCGCGCCGCCCGCACCGTTGGAAGACCGCCTTCAGGCGATCGAGCGGCAGATGCGTGATACCGAGGAAGAACAGCGACGACTCGTCGAAGAGAACAAGGGCCTTGACACGAAGAGACCTGAGCCCGCTTCACCGGGGAAAAAGGAGAAAGAGCCGATAGCGTTCGCGCCCTACGGCTTCATCGAGATGATCGGCTGGGCGAACGATTCTCTTTTCGTCGGCAACGATCTGCCGCTCTATGTGTCCGACCGGGGGCAGAGTACCACCGGCGTCACCGCCAAGGGCTCCCGGCTCGGGACCAAGATACTGTTCCCGCGCCTTGAAGCGGTCACGCTGACCGCGACGCTGGAGATTGATTTCGTCGCCAACATGGCCGACACCGGCTATGCCGAAAGTTACCCCGGCATCCGCCTGCGTCACGCTCTCATGGATCTCAGCAAGACCTGGGGCGACTCGACGCTCGGCTTCAAGGCGGGGCAAACTTGGGCGACGGCGCTTCCCAATGTATGGCCCGCCCTCATCAACCCCGCCTGCGGCTGGGGCATCGGGAACCTCTGGCAACGGATGCCGCTCGCCGAGATATATTTCACCCAACGATTCGCCGAGACCTTCGCCTTCACCGCACAGATCGCTGCGGCGCGCGCCATGACCGGCGCGTCGGCGAACCGCAACTCGTTCCTCGAGGTTAATATCGACGCCGGCGACGCATCGCACATCCCGCAACTGCACGGACAACTCTCCCTGAGCGGACGCTTCTCCGATATCGACCTGCTCTTCGCCGTCGGCGGTGTGTGGGGCCGCGAGAACTACAAAGGCGGGGTCTATCTCAACAAGAAAGACATCCGGTATACCGGCGGCATGGCCGATGTCGGACTCGTCGTCTCCTCGCTGAAACTGTCACACCAGTACGCGGAGGTGGCGGGGAAATTCTTCTGGGGACAGAATCTCGACACCTTCGGCGTGTTCGGCGGTTCGATCATCACTGAGGACATCGACGCGACGACCCGCCGCGTCACCGGCAGTCAACGCGCTCTGGGCTGGTGGGCGCAACTCACCATGAAGCCGCTGAAGGAACTCGCCCTGCATGTCGGCTACAGTTCGGAGGACCCTGATGAAAAGCAATCGGGGGCCGCGCCTCTTTATTTCAACAACGATGCGCTCTGGGTCTCCGCCTTTTACACCTTCTTCGAGCGCCTCACCCTCGGCTTTCAGTGGATACAGATGCAGACACATGACATCAAACTCGCCGGCGTCGCCGAAAGAAGATCCATGACCGGCAACACCATCATGGGTAATGTAAAACTTACCTTCTGAATCTTTCAAGACAAAAGAACGCCCCGCAAAAGAGGCGTCCCAAAGATAATGTAGCGGGGATCGGGAGACTACTTCTTGGCTTTCTTGACGGTTTTCTTCGCCACTTTCTTGGCGACCTTCTTCACCGGCTTCTTCGCCACTTTCTTGACGACCTTCTTCGCCGGCTTCTTCGCCACTTTCTTGACGACCTTCTTCACCGCCTTCTTAACGACCTTCTTCGCCGTCTTCTTGGGAGCCTTTTTGCAGCACACCATGGGTTCCTCCATTTCTTGGTTACCGGGTTACTTGATCTCCTCGAGAGCCGTTTTCGCCTTTATGAAATATTCACTGCTCGGCATCAGGGTCTTTATCAGGGTCTCCAGTATCTTCTGGGCGTCCTTCTTGTTGGTGTCGCGGAGCCCGTACGCTTTCCAGTACATCGATTTCGCCGTGGTCTCTATCGCCTTGAGGCCGTCGATGGCCGTCCGGCTCTCACGATCCAGATAGAGGGCGTTGACAAAGGCACGACGCGACGCGATAAGATCCTCCTTTTGAAGATACAGGAGGCCTTGGCGCGCGAGGGTATCCGCCTTCATCGCCTCGATGTCGATAGTCATTTTCGACGGGGTCACCTCCAGTTTTGAGACCTCTTTCGACACATCCTTGAACTGCGCCTGTATCTGGGATGTCTCTTCGTCGTTGATGGCCTTGATGGTCTCTTCGTACTTCTTCTCTATATCCCTCTTCTTCTCGATGATACGGTTCCTTTCCGCCTTGATCTCCTCATCCGAGGTCACCTTGAACTTGTCAAGATCGATCTTACGCTGTTCCTTGTCGGCGGCCCATTTCTTCTTCTGATCCTCCCAGGTGTTCTTTTCGGTATTGAGCTGGGTCTGGCGATTTTCCTTGCGACGATTCTTCTCCTTCAGGAGCGCATCTATGTCCTGCTCCACCTTCGTCTTCATGTCTTTGTTCGCGTTCTTCTCGTCGGTCTCTATCTTCTCGTATTTCTTGACGACCGCCTCTTTGTTTTCAGCATAGCCCTTCTCCAGCGCCTCACTGCGCTCCTTCCAGTTGGCGGTGAACTTGTCGGCCGCCTCCTGCTGTTTTACGCGCAGGTCCTCCTGGTCCTTCGCCCATTTCGCGTTGACCTGTTCGATCTTCATCGTGATATCTTCGATCTCCTTGGCGAGGCGTTCCTTCATCTTGCGGTCGGGGTCCAACTTCCGGTCGAGCGCCTGCTTCGCCTTCTCGCGATCACCGGACCATCCCTGCGCAAGTCTTTCGCGGTCCTCTTTCCGTTTCGCGATCTTCGCATCGCGCTCCTTCTGGGCGGACTCTATGAGTTTCTCGATGTTCTTGCGGTAGGCGTCCTTGTCCTTAAGGAACCGCTGGAAACTCTCTTCGTATCTTTTTTTCTCCTCGAGTTTCTTTTTACGGAAATCATTGTTGAGTTTATTGAGCCGGTCGTTGTCCTTGACCTGCCGGGTGTCAATGTCCGCGAATTTCGCCTCGAACTCCATGTCGATCGCCATGATAGCGTTCATCTGCGCTTCTTCCTTCCCTTTTTCGTGGGCCGCCAGATCGCCCGTCACCTTCTTCTGTTCCTTTTCCAGTTTCGCCTTCTCGGCCTTGCGATCCTTGTCTATCTTGGCCAGTTCCTTCTTCGCGTCTCCCGCTTTGTTCTCGGCGGTAAGGGCCGCTTCTTTTTCCTGTTTCATCTTATCGGTGTCGGCGTCCCAGGACGCGATCTTCGCATCGATATCGGTCTTTTTGGCGGTAAGTTCGTCGAGTTTCGCCTTGTACTTGGTATCAAAATCGGTCTGAGCCGCGGCCTTCTTTTCGTTGTAGGCCTTCTCCAGATCGGTCCTCTCTTTTTCCAACGCCTCCTGTATCTTCCCCATCTCTTCGGCGTTCTTCGACATATATTCTTCTATCTCCTTGTCGAACTTCGTGAGATCCTCTTTTTTGAGGCTTTCCTTCGAATCGAATTCCGACAGGCGCTGGTTGAGTTCGTCGAATTTCTTCTGGTACTCCTTTTCGACATCGACGAGGAATTTGCGGTCATCATCCTCGTTCTTCATCTTGACCGATTCGTTCTCCCCCTGTTTGGATTTGTCGGTCTTATCGAACTCATCGATCGCGTCCTGTATCTTCTTATCTATCTCAACGATCTTGTCCTCTTTCTCTTTCTTCTGCTTGGAAAGGGCGGCCACCTCCTTTTCGATCTTGTCGCCCCCCTTACCCAGATCCTCTTTCTGTTTGTTGAAGAACACTTCCCGTTCGGCGTCCAGTTTCTTACGGTCCTCCTTGTACTTCTTGTCGACCGCCGCGAATTCGTCCGCTTTCTCCTTGTCGCGCTTTTCGGTCGACACCTTGATGACGCCCTTCTCCTTCTGCTCGAGCATGGTCAGTTTGCTTTCCAGCGCAACGATCTGCTGCTCGAGTTCGCTGTCCTCCTTCTCCCATTTGTATCGGAGATCGCCGATGCGTTTCTTCAGCGCCGCCTCGGTCTCCTTTTCCTTCAGGTCCTGTTGTTTGTCCTCTTCAACGAACTGCGCGATCTTCTTCTCGCGGACGAGGATCTTTTCGTTCAGCGCCTTCTCGACCTCGGCGACCTTCTGCAGTTTCGCCTGCCGAGCCTCGGCGATCTTCTTGACGAACTTCTGATGTATCTTTTCGACCTTCTCCATGTCGCTACGGGAAGGATCCTCATACAGAACGCGGGAGCGCTTCTCGGTGCTGAACACACCTTCCTGATGCCCCAGCGTGCGAATGCCGAGATCTTTTTTCTCTATCTCCTCGATGACACGGATGGCGTCATCGAAACGCTTCTGCTCCACAAAGGCATCGGCATCGCGTTTCTTTTTCGCGATATCGCGGATCGCTTCGGCGATCTTCTTTGCCTTCACATTCTTCTTGCCGGCCCGTTCGAAATACTGTTCGGCCGCCTTAAGGTCACCTTCCCGATAGGCGCGGTATCCTTTCGCGGCATGGTCCTTGGGCGTCTCCTCTTCCTGTTCCCGCTCCGCATCGGCGACCAGCGCCTCTATCTCCTCGCTTCCGCTCTGGTACTTTTTGCTTTTCTTCGCCGTCGACTCTTCTTTCTCCTTCAGGCGCGATTCGCGCTTTATCGCTTTCGCAACGAAATTCTCGATCACGGAGGAGAACAGTTTCGCCGCCTTCTTAGGCGTCGCGGGCCCGATGCGCTCCGAGTCCTTGACCGACTCGTTGCCGTTGTAGAAATAAAGTTCTATGGTGACCTCATCATCGTCCTCGTTGTAACGGGCGACCACCGGGATGATGTAGTAATCGCTACCATTCTGCCTGACGGCGCGATGCATGCACGAGACCTCTCCCTCACAGTCGAGAACAGCGCGCTTCTCCTGTTTAGAGAGTGCGTCGATCGCAAGCCCCTTGACGGAGGAAAGCGCGGGTTTCGCTTTTTTGAACACTTCGCCGGCCGCATCCTCTTTCGCGTCGCTGTTGGCACCGATGGGAAGTACGGCTATCGTGGGAGCGGCGCACAGAAAAGACGAGACCAGAAGCACCGGCAACAGGTATCTGAACTTCGCGGACATCTACTTCTCCCTCTTGTCATCGTTCAAACGGGCCAACCGGGTTCATACTATCAACTATAAGAAAACGAAGTCAATTTTTTAACGCGATAAACACAAAAAATTTCACGCGATATCGCGATTTTCGTTTCCTTGACTTTGACCTTTTTCCTGTTATCGTCGATTCGCCGTAGACAGTGTCCGGCCGTGATTTAACAACACTTCAGCCTGAAGGAGAAGATCATGGCGAAGAAAAAGAAGATCATCATCATGGGCGCCGCCGGAAGAGATTTCCACAACTTCAACACCGTGTATCGCAACTGCGACGGGTGCGAGATCGTCGCGTTCACCGCGGCGCAGATCCCCGACATCAACGATCGCAAGTATCCCGCGGAACTTGCCGGTCCGCTCTATCCGAACGGGATCCCGATATACGACGAGGCCGATCTCCCGAAACTCATCAAGGAGCACAAGGTCGACGAGGTCGTCTTCGCCTACAGCGATGTCACCTACAAGTATGTGATGAATCGCAGCGCGCTCGTCAATGCGCTCGGCGCCGATTTCAAACTCATCGGCTACGAAAAGACCAAAGTGAGATCGGTGAAGCCGGTCATCAGCATCTGCGCTATACGCACCGGTTGCGGCAAATCGCAGACCACACGCTTCGTGTACGACATCTTCAAGAAGATGGGCAAGAAGGTCGTCGCGGTGCGGCACCCGATGCCGTACGGCGACCTCGTCGCGCAGAAGGTACAGCGCTACGCCGAGATAGCCGACCTTGAAAAGCATCGTTGCACCATCGAGGAGATGGAAGAGTACGAGCCGCATATCGCCGCCGGCAACATCATCTATTCCGGCGTCGACTACGAGGCGATACTTCGCACCGCCGAGAAGAGCGACAACCCCGATGTCATCCTCTGGGACGGCGGCAACAACGACATGCCGTTCTTCGAAAGCGATCTCAAGATAGTCGTCGTCGACCCGCTGCGTCCGGGGCATGAAGAGAACTACTACCCGGGAGAGGCGAACCTTCGCATGGCCGATGTGGTGGTCATCAACAAGATGGACTCGGCGTCTCCCGAGGGGATCAAGACCGTGCGCGACAACATCAAACGGCTCGCCCCGAACGCTAAAGTGGTCGAGGCCGACAGCGAACTCACCGTGTCGGGCGACATCAAGGACAAACTCGTGCTCGTCGTCGAGGACGGCCCGACGCTCACCCACGGCGAGATGAAGATCGGCGCCGCGTCGGTCGCCGCGAAACGGTTCGGCGCGAAGAAGATGGCCGACCCGCGCCCGCACGCCGTCGGCAAGATAAAGTATACCTACGAGGTGTATCCGAACATCGGCGAAGGCATACTCCCCGCGATGGGCTATTCGGCCGAACAGAAGAAGGACCTCGAAACGACGATCAACAACACGCCGGCCGACCTTGTACTCTCCGGCACGCCGATCGACCTGTCCCGTCTCGTGAAGGCGAACAAACCCGTCGTCCGTGTCGACTACGCGCTCAAATGCCGCGCAGGGTTCGAGAAGGTCATCGAGACCGCGATAAAGGAAAAACTTTTCAAGAAGTAGATCGCACCGCAAGATCCACGGGAAAAGAGGGTGTCACGACCCTCTTTTCTTTTTTTGAAGGAGGTCCTTCGTGAAGATAGTCATCGCGCTCGGCGGCAACGCGCTCATCAAGCCCGGAGAGAAAGGGACGCCCGAGGAGCAGTTGCGCAACATAGAGAACTCGGTCGACGGCATCGTGAAACTCATAACGGAAGGCCATCAGGTCGTCGTCACGCACGGCAACGGCCCGCAGGCCGGCGCGCGACTGATACGCAACGAGATGGCAGCGACCGAGGTGTTCCCCGATCCTCTCGTCGTCTGTGTCGCCGACACACAGGGGAGCATGGGCTACATGATCGAGCAGGGACTTGTCAACCGGCTCACCAAGGCGGGTGTCCGGCCGCGTATCGCGACGCTCGTCACTCAGATAGAGGTGAACCCGAGCGATCCCGCCTTCTCGAAGCCGACCAAACCGGTCGGCCCCTTCTACACGCAGGAGAAGGCGATAGCCAAAATGAAGAGCGGTTGGAAGATGGTCGAGGACGCCGGGCGCGGCTATCGGCGCGTCGTTCCCTCGCCGATGCCGCTCCGCATGGTGAACCCCGAGGCGCTCACCTCGCTTCTCGATCACGGCTTCACCGTCATCACCGGCGGCGGCGGCGGCATCCCGGTCTATCGCGACAAAACGGGGCATCTCGCCGGCATCGACGCGGTCATCGACAAGGATCTCGCCTCGGTCATGATCGCGCGCTCGATACAGGCCGACATCGTCGTCATACTCACCGGCGTCGAGAAGGTCGCCATCAATTTCAAATCGGGCAACCCCACCTGGATAGACCGGATGTCGGTGCGCGAGGCGAAAAGTTATCTCGCGCAGGGCGAGTTCCCGGCGGGCAGCATGGGACCGAAGATACAGGCGGCCATAGATTTCGCCGAGGCGTTCCGGGACCGCAAGGTCATCATCACCTCCGAATCGAAACTGACCGAGGCGCTCGCCGGCACGACCGGCACCGTCATCGAGAACGGGTAGTTCATGATCGCCGTCCTTCAGCGCGTTTCCCGCGCTTCGGTCACGGTCGAACAACATATCATCGCCGAGACAGGTCCGGGACTGCTCATCCTTGCAGGCCTTGAAAAAGGCGATGGCGATAACGATCTGGATCATATCGCCCGCAAGTGCGTCGAATTGCGCATATTCCCTGATGATGAAGGGAAGATGAACCGCTCGGTGCTCGAAATCGGCGGGGCGATACTCGCGGTGAGCCAGTTCACGCTCGCCGCCGACATACGCAAGGGACGCCGCCCCTCCTTCGACACCGCGATGCCGCCCGATGAGGCATCCCCGCTTTTCGACCTTTTCGTCAAAAAACTTTCGGCTCTCGGCGCAACGGTCGCGACCGGCTCCTTCGGCGCCCATATGCAGGTGGCGCTCGTGAACGATGGACCGGTCACTTTCATACTCGACAGCCGGAAGCGTCTATAAAGGCATCGCTCCCGCGCACTATATATTTAAGGAGAGGAAAACTGCTTGACAGGAAACTTTTTGCCGGTAGCGTAGGTCTAGATACTGTGTTTTTTTCTTTTTTAGCAGGAGGAGTGACCATGCGGAAGAGTCTTTGTATCACGGTGGCAGCGGTAGCGTTCCTTTCCCTTGTTGCCTCATGCGACAGCGGGAGCGGCACCAAGACCGATAACCAGCCGGGGAACGACGAGACCGCCGGCGGCGACGAGGTCGTGACCGATGATACCGTGACCGACAACACCGTTCCGACCGACGACACCACCCCCGTGAACTGCGGCAATGGCGTGACCGACACCGGCGAGGCCTGCGACGGCGACGCCAAGGAATGCGCGCAGATAAACAGCGCCTACATCGGCGGCTGGGCCACCTGCAAGACCGACTGCTCCGGCTACGATGTCTCGTCGTGTACCCTTGACCCCGACGCCGATATCCCGGCGGGCGACGATACGACCGACGATGATGGTCTTGTCGAAACGGACGATACGACGATCTCCGACGATGACGCTCCTCTTCCCTCCTGCACCGGCGCACCCTACACAGTCGTCAAAGGGGAACATGCCCTTTACGACGGCGGCTGTCAGTATGCGATAACGGTCGGTAGTGATCCGGTCGATCTCTATATCCCGAACGCGTCGTCAAGCGACACTCTCTACACTGCCATCTTCATGCAGGGAGCCAAGGTCGACAAAGGTTTTTACAGTAACTTTGCAAAGATACTTTCCTCATACGGGATCGTCGTAGCGATACCGAATCACGACAGTTTCTCCGGGACGAACATGACGGAGAACAAGGCGTTCAACGCCGTGTGGGATTTCGTCAAGGCCGCGACGACCGATGGCGCGTCGCCGCTCTTTCAGCGGGTGAATATAGCTAAGGTCGCCGTCATGGGCCATAGCAACGGCGGCATGGCCGCAGTGGGCATTATCGGTAACACCTGCTCTCAACCGACCTGCTCCGGCTCCTATCAAGCGCCGCTCGAACTGGCCGCCGGCATTCTGTACGGCACCAACACCGTCATGCCGATCATCGGCACTGTTTCGGCATTCAACACTCGCAACATACCCACCATCTTTCTGCAGGGGCGCATAGACGGCAAGGCGAAATACGATGACACGCTTAAAACGCTCGATAAGACCACCGGCACCCCGGTCGTGTTCGTCGCGCTGGACGGGATGAATCACTACGGCATCTGCGACATGAACAATCCGGCGGGCGCGGCCGCCGACAGCAATGTGCCGACGACCGATCAGGCGCTCGGTGTCGAGACCAACGCGCGTTGGGCCGGGATGTATCTGAAAGCACATCTGTTCGACGACGCCGATGCCCACAACTATGTGTACGACGGCACCGGCGACACCGCCGATACGATAGCCGCAGTGGAACAGATAAAATGATCTCTCTACGGAGGCGAGTCATGAAAGCGATACTCTTCGGCATACCCCTGTTGTTCCTTATCGCGGTCCTGTCCGCCTGTGACAGCAAAAATGTAGCAAAGACCGATAACCAACCGGCGAACGACGAGACCGCCGGCAGCGACGAGGTCGTGACCGACGACACCGCGATTGACAACACCGTCCCGACCGATGACACCACGCCCGTGAACTGTGGCAACGGCGTGACCGACACCGGAGAGATCTGTGACGGCGACGCCAAGGAGTGCGCGCAGATAGACAGCGCCTACCTCGGCGGCTGGGCAACCTGCAAAAGCGACTGCTCCGGCTACGATGTCAGCGGCTGTACCGTCGATCCCGACGCCGATATGCCGGCAGGCGACGATACGGTCGATGATGATAGCAGTATCGAGACCGACGACACGACAACCCCCGACGAGGACGCCGCGACGGTCGATGTGTATGCGCCGGGGCCTCATGTCGTGCTTCAGAAGGATGTCGCCGAGAACGCCGACGGCAACGCGCAGGCCGTCCGCATCTTCTATCCGGCCGAGGCGGGCACGTATCCCTACATCAACTTCGTGCACGGCTTCCAACTCAAGAACATCTATTACGACCAGATACTCACGCAACTCGCAAGCCATGGGTTCATCATTGTCTCTCCCCAGTTGAAACAGAGTCTCATCGGCGGCGACAACAGCATCGTCGAGGCCGACAAGATCCTCGCCCTCATCGCCGACTGGGTAAAGCCGAAACTCGCCACGCACACCGGAAGCGCGGTGCCCGACTTCACGAGATTCGGACTGACCGGTCATTCGCGCGGGTCGAAGATATCGTGGCGCATGATACTGAAAACGCCCGCCGAGTTCCATGCCGCCATGGGTATAGACCCGGTCGACACCAATTCCACCGCCACGAGCGATCCGCACGCCATCACCGGCCCCATGACCTACGATGCGCCTTCGGCCGCCGTCGGCACCGAAAAGGGACCGACCGGCTTTCAGGCCTGCGCTCCGGCCGATTCCAATAGCGCCGGCATATTCTACCCCAACTTCCCCTCCCCGGCCTGGCATCTTATCGCGGGCAGTGTCGGCCACATGGACATGATAGACGCCGACGACCTCGGCGCCTGCGGCATGACCTGTTCGGTGTGCAGCGGCGGGGACGATGCTCAAAAAGCGACCTTCCGGACGCTTGTCGGCGGCCTGCTCGTCGCGTTCTTCCGCGCTTCCCTGTACGAGGAAACGGCGCTGTACGACAAACTCGTCGACACGAACGGCATGCCTCATCCGATCATCACATCGGAACACAAGTAGCCCTCCTCTCCCCTAAAAATTGACTTCATACCCGTACGCCATGATACTTCACCGTCAGTAATGGAGTTTCGATGCGCATCCTGTTCATCAACAAAAGCGACGCGGGCGGCGGTGCGGCGACCGCGATGATGCGGATCGCCGACGGCGTTGCGAAACTCGGCACCGAGAATTATTTCATCGTCGCCAAGCGGAAAAGCGGCCTGTCGAATGTCTATGCGACCCGCGGTCGCTACGGCTGGCTCATCGAGGAGGCGATCGACCGCATGACGCGCCGGTTCGGCGCCGAAGGACTCTGTTTCCCCTTCTCCGGCCCGGCGATACGGCGGATGGCCCACGCGCTGAAGCCTGATCGTATCGTACTCAACAACATCCACAGCGGCTACTTCCCGCTTTCGCTCATGTCGGAACTGGCCCGTATCGCCCCGCTCTACTGGCTGGTCCACGACCTGTGGCCCGTCACGGGACACTGCATGGCGCCCATCGATTGCTCGAACTGGCAGGATGCCTGCGGGAACTGCCCCCGCCTCGACACCTATCCCTCGCTCGGGAGCGATCGAACCAAGAAACTCGCCGAGGGGAAACGGCGCATCTATGACGAGGTGAGACCGGTCTTCATCGTCGCCTCGCGCTGGATGGAGGACATCCTGCGCAAAAGCCCGCTCACCGCGCATCACCGCATCGTCCGCATACCGCACGGCATACCGGCGGACATCTTCAACCCACAGGACAAAAACTCGGCACGGAAGCGATTCGGCATTACCGACCATGCTCCGGTACTTCTGTTCGCCGCCGAGCATCTCGACAACCGGCTCAAGGGGGGCGACCTTCTGTGTGACATCCTGCAACGGCTCGATGAACAACTCGCCGCACCGGTCCATCTTGTCGTTTCGGGCAAGGGCAAACTCCCCTTCCCGACCGCCTACCGTCATATCAAGGTCCATAGCACCGGCTATCTGCCAACGGGCGATCTGCCGCTCCTCTACAGCGCCGCCGATATCCTGCTCTTCCCGTCGCAGGCCGAGAGTTTCGGGCTGACCCCGATCGAGGCAGCATCCTGCGGCGCGGTGCCGGTCGTGTTCGGTGTCGGGCCGCTCGCGGAGAATATCATCGAAGGCAAGACCGGCGTCGTGATACCGCCCTTCGACACCGCCTTTTTCGCGGCGAAGGTCGCGGCGCTCCTGAACGATCCCGAAGCCCGCAATCACCTTTCAACGGCAGGCCGCGAACACATCATGAAAGAGTTCGCCCCCGGAACGGTGGCGGAAAGTTACTTCGAACTGTTCGGGAAATAACAAACGGACCTTACTGCTTCACGACCATAACATCGTCCAGATAAACAAAACCTCCTGTTACAGTTCCGCCTGAGGCATTTTTGTAAACACGGGTACCAACCCTAAGGAAAGCAGCGCCGGCAGGAGCGGTCGGTGTAGCAGAAATGGTTTGCCAGTTGATGGGATCATCATCCGTGTATATGTTCGTGTAGAAAATGCTTCCTATCATTACCTGGGAGGCATTATAAAATGAATAATACAATGAGCCGCGGGCATTGGTATTATCGTCAAAATAATAGAAGGTGATCGCGTACGCAGCACCCTCCGTCACCGGGACAAAATCGGACATAAAATCGGTGTTGGCATTGTTATCAATAAGTCTGATCAGCTTCACAGAGGAATTGCCATTGCGAACAATGGTCGACTCTCGCACAACACCAACTTCTCCATCGAAAGTCCAGAAATCCGGCACGGTGCCATTACTCCATGTTTCAAAATCACCGTTAGGAACCTTGATGGTGAACGCAACCTCGTTGAACACACCACTGCTCTGCGGCACCGGATCGTCACCAACGAAGCGAACTCCGACCATGTCAATCGCAAGGTCGTAGTTCCCGACAAGAAGCGGCTTGGCACCGCAGGCAACCCAGTTGGCACCGCCATCCACCGTACATTCATACCAACTCACATCGGTATAACCCGGCACATACGCCCAATCAAAGGTGTCGTTCGCATCGTCAACAGTTGTGCTGGCTGGCTTATTGTCGACGCAATCGTGATTCGCCGTGTCGCACACCGGCAGGCCGACCTCGTCGGCGCAATCGGCGTTCTCATTGCAACGCCCGTCCTGCGGTTCGCACGCGAACGCCCCGTTGCACTGTTCCCACGACTCGCAATCGGTACCAGTCATACACTCCACGCACATCTGCCACGGAGCGCATATCGGACCATCGGGGCTTTCGGTGCAATCACTATTTCCAGCGCACATGACCGTGAGTTTGCCCGCATTCGCGATCTGGTAGCCGTCACCGCTCCCGTTCAGGTCGCAGTAGGTCCATGTCTGACCGCTGTCGCCCGAGAAACGGTAGGCATAATCGTAGAGCGCGGGAGGAAGATGCAACTGCACATGGAGCATGTACTCGTCGTTGTTGCCGTAATCCTCGTTCGGGATGGCGTCCAGCCAGTCCCATTTATCTACGCCCGGCGTGGTGTCGCGGCGACCGGCACCCAGTTGCGCCTTTATCTGCGGCAGGTAGGGCGCTATCGTGTGCTCGGTATTGTTGATATCGCTGAGGTTGGTCACGCCGTCTATCCACAACTGTCCGTACACATCGAGCCAGGAATCGAACATCCCGTTATGAAAGGTCGGCGACTGCGTGTTGCACCAGCCGACCGCATAGGTCAGCAGGCATTTGTTGACCTCGGTGTTCGGGTGGTAACCCGGCTCGGTGCAATTGAACGGACAGGTCATGTCGCCCGGCTCATATTCCGTGGTCTCAGGATTCCAGGTCTGGTTCAAGTTACCAAAACCATCATATGTCGGCAGGTCCGCCACCCATGTCGCGTTCGCCGGAAGATCGAAACCACACCCCACGAACCGGCTGTTAGGAGCGCAGGCTGCGCCGTTCCAGTGAGTATCCGACGGACACTCCGACGGGCAGGTGTCGGTCGCCGGACCCCAAACACCCGCATCCCATGTCTGGGTCAGGTTCCCCTCACCGTCATACACCCCACCTGCGGTCCATTGTGCACCCAAGGGGAGTTCGTTGGTGCAGGCGACCGTCCGCGTGTCGGGATCGCAGAACGGCCCCCATAACGGATCATATCTGAAATGATGGTCGACATCGCATGCCCACGGACATTCGTCGGCCGGCGGCTGCCACGCCGTCCCGGTCCACGTTTGATTCACCGTGCCGTCCCCGTTGTAGTCGCCCTCGGCGACCCAGTGGCTGTTCAACGACGGTTTGTTGTCGACACACGGCGCGGTCCGCGGATCATTCGAAACGCAGGTCTCGCCTTCCTGATGATAGCCGTCATCGCAATCCCACGGGCAGGTATCGGCCTCCGGTTCCCAGCCATCATTCCATGTCTGCGTCAGTTTGCCGCCGCCGTATATCCCTTCCGTGCGCCAGACAGCGTTCGCAGGAAGAGAATTGGTGCAGGCGACCAGTTGGGTATCGAGATCGCAGTCGCCATCGGCATCGTTGTCGTTGTAGTGTTCGTCGCAGGAGCAGGTGTAGAACGGCTCACTGTCGCTGTCGTCGCAGACCGTCTTGTTCGCTTCGTTGCAGAACCCTTCGCCGCACGGACTGGTCACCGTGAAGTGGCCGTTCTTGGTAAGATCGTACGGATTGTCCGAGTCGGTCCCGTTATACCCATCACCCGGACGATTCGCGTTGCAGTAGGTCCAGGTCGCGCCACTGTCGCCCGACACGCGGACGAGGTGGTCCCAGTCGCCGAGCGATTCGATCACCGCGCCGATGTACCGGTACTCGTCCTCATCCTCGCCTATGCCGGGAGCGACACTACTGTCGGGATTCGGCTCCATCGCTCCCCAGTACATCCAGTCGGTCGCACTCGTCCCGGTCGGCGACGAGCCGATCTGCACGATAAGTTGGGGCGCCTCATCCACATCAAGAGTCTGATCGGTGGTCCCCGCGATATAGAGACGCCCGTAGACCGCGACCTCCTCGCCGCGGTACCACGACGCATCGGTCGGCCACTGGGTGTTGCACCAGCCGATCGTAAGCGTCTCAAGGCAGGCCTCCGCGTCCTCGTTCCAATGGTGGGTCGCATTGCAGTCCCAATCGGTGCACAGTTCGGGGTCGCCCCAGTCGCCAAGCGTCGTGTAGTTTATCTTCACCTGCGTTATGACATCGTGGCTGTTCTGCGGCTTGGACGGGTTCGCGGCGCAGTCGACGAATTTCTCGTTGATACAGGTGTCGCCGCCGTCAAGCGTATAGTTCTCGTCGCACCCGCACTCGGCGACGCCATCCGTATTCGCGTCTGTGCAGACCGAACGGTTCGGTTCATCGCAGGGGTTGTCCCCGTCGCACGGATCTTCGTAGGCCGCCTCGACCGTCAGGTGGCCGTGTTTCGCGGGGTCGTACGGATTTTCGGCGTCGGTGCCGTTGTATCCCGCGCTCCCCTCGCGGTTCGCGTTGCAGTAGGTCCAGGTGGCACCACCGTCACCCGAGAATCGTACCGTGATGTCCATGACACCGGGGTCGGCCATGACCGGGACCTCGAGCATGTATTCATCGTTGTTACCGATGGCCACCGCCGTCTCATTGTCCGGATTGGGTAACAGATCGAGCCAGCCGTCGGCGGGCCAGGTCGCCGCATCGACGCCCGATGAGGGGTTCCCGCTCAACTGGCCGATGACCTGCGCGTTGGTATCGACCTCGGCGGTCAGGTCGGTCAGCCCTGCGATGTAGAGGCGGGCATAGAAGGTCACATGGTCGCCCTGCGTTGCCGTGGCATCCGCCGGGTACTGCAGGTTACACCAGCCGATCGTGAAGGTCCCTATCTGATCGTCGTCGGGCTGAACATCATCGGTCACCACATCGTCAGTGACCACATCGTCGGTAACGACATCATCGGTCACCACATCGTCGGTGACGATGTCGTCGGTCACCACGATATCCTCATCCGGTTCGACCGTGCCGTCATCGGTCACCACCGGAGCATCATCGGTCACCACCGGGCCGTCATCCTTGGCCACCGGGCCGTCGTCCTTGGCGACCGGACCGTCATCCTTGACCGTCTCCTCGCCCTCGGGCTCCTCCTCGTCGGTCACCGACTCGTCGGTAAGAAGCGAGTCCTCATCGCCGAGGGGAATGTCCTTGTCCTGTGTGGTGGTCTTGGTCCCCTCGCAGGAAAGGAACAGGACCGTGAACATCGCCGGGACGGCGATCATCGTGAACCATTTCATGATACCCTCCTCATTCGGTTATCGCGCAAAGACGGTGTATTATATCGTGCGGAAAAATCGCTTCAAGTTTTTTCGGGCCACAGGGAAACGGGCCAGACGGGCATCGGTTCGTCACAACCACCGGAAAGTATGTCGAGAAAGTGCGCGAGCGGTATGAACCGGCCACCGAACCGCTCGAGGTGCGCGGTGCGCATCTGACAGTCTATGACGCGGATGCCGTTCTCCCTCAAAAATCCGACGAACTTGACGAAGGCGATCTTCGACGCGTTCGGTTCCCACGCGAACATTGACTCGCCGAAGAAACACCGCCCGATGATGACGCCGTAGAGCCCGCCCGCCAGTTCGTCACCCAGCCACGATTCGACGCTGACGGCATGGCCTTTTTCGAACAGCCGCTGGTAGGCCGCTATCATGTCGGCCGTTATCCAGGTCCCCTGCTGTCCGCGGCGCGGCACCTTGGCGCAGGATCGAACGACCTGCCGGAAGGCCCGGTTGACCGTCACCCGGAAGTCGTTATGCCGCAGGATTTTGGCGATCGACCGCGACACCTTGAGTTCCTCCGGGAAAAGGACGAACCGTGGATCGGGGCTCCACCAGAGTATCGGATATTCGTCGGTGTACCACGGGTAGATCCCCTGCCGGTAGGCGGCGAGAAGCCGATCGACCGAAAGATCGCCGCCGATGGCGAGCAGGCCGTCATCCTCGGCGAGCCGCGGGTCGGGAAAGGCGATGCGGTCACGGGTTATCTGGTAGACCATGGGTCAGGAGACCACCTCGATGGAGAACCGGCCGCCACGGAATATCGCGCGGGCCTTGCCGCCGTTGCGAAGACGCCCGAACAGCACCTCGTCCACGAAGAAGTCCTTGACCTCTTCCTGTATGAGCCGCCCCACCTCGCGGGCGCCGAACTCCTTCGAGAACCCGCGCTCGGCGAGATGGCGGTAAGCCGCCGCGGTGACGGTGAGTTCGACCTTCTTCTCGCGCAACTGCTCGGCGAATTCCGCTATCTGCTTCTTCACGATGTCGGTGATGATGTCGAGGTCGAGCCGCTCGAACCGGACGACGCGGTCGAGCCGGTTACGGAACTCGGGCGAGAATATCCGCTCGACGGCGCGGTCAAGTTCACCGCCATCCAGCGCCCGCTCGCCGAACCCGGGGACCGCCTTGCCGATCTCGCGCGCGCCGGCGTTCGAGGTCATGATGATGATGACATTGCGGAAATCGGCCTTGCGCCCCGCGTTGTCGGTGAGCGTCGCGTAGTCCATGATCTGCAGGAGCGTGTTGTAGATGTCGGCGTGCGCCTTCTCTATCTCGTCGAGCAGGAGCACCGCGTGCGGCGTCTTGCGTATCGTCTCGGTGAGGAGCCCTCCCTCCTCGTAGCCCACATAGCCGGGCGGCGCGCCGACGAGCCGGCTCACGGTATGCTTTTCCTGATACTCCGACATGTCGAACCGGTGGAGCGTGACGCCGAGTTCGCGGGCGAGTTGCCGCGCCAGTTCGGTCTTGCCGACGCCGGTCGGGCCGATGAAGAGGAATGACGCCACCGGCCGTTCGGGCCGCCCGAAGCCGGCGCGCGACCGTTTGATCGCCTCGACGACCGCATGCACCGCACCGTCCTGACCGAATATCTGCCGTCTCAGCGCCGACTCGAGCCCCTGCAGTTTCTCCCCTTCGCCCGAACTCACCGTCTTTTCGGGTATCCGCGCGACGAGCGCCACCACCCGTTCGATGTCCGACACCTCGATGGTCTTGCGATCCTCTCCCGATATGCGGGTGAAGGCACCCGCCTCATCGACGAGGTCTATCGCCTTGTCGGGGAGGAACCGTTCGGTGACATACCGGGCCGACAGTTCGGCCGCCGCGCGGAGCGCGTCGTCGGTGTACTTGACCGCATGGTATTCCTCGTAACGGGAGCGTATCCCTTTGAGTATGTCGACCGTCTCCTCTATGGTCGTCTCGGGCAGATCGATCTTCTGGAACCGGCGGCTGAGCGCGCGGTCCTTTTCGAAATATTTGCGGTACTCCTCGTGGGTGGTCGAACCGATGCACTTGAGCCGTCCGGTGGTGAGGATGGGTTTGAGCAGGTTCGACGCATCCATCGAGCCGCCCGACACGGCACCCGCGCCGACGATGGTATGTATCTCGTCTATCACGATGATGACCTTCTCGCGCTGGGCGAGCGAACTCAGGACCTTTTTCATGCGCGCCTCGAAGTCGCCGCGGTACTTGGTCCCGGCGAGCATCGAGCCCATGTCTATCCGGAACATCCGGTGATCCTTGAGCGGCGCGGGCACGGTCCCCGCGACGATGCGCTGGGCGAGCCCCTCGCTGATGGCGGTCTTGCCGACCCCCGGCTCACCGACGACGATGGGGTTGTTCTTCGTTTTGCGGCAGAGCACCTGCATGGTGCGCGTCAGTATGTCGGCGCGACCGATGAGCGGCTCCAGCGCCTTCTTCTCGGCGAGCGCGGTGAGATCGACCGCGTACGATTCGATGCCCCCCTTGGGCTCGCCCTCATCCTTCTCCCGATCACGATCCTTTTCCTTTTTGCGCGGCGGGCGGGCCGCCTCCCGATCGGTCTGTTCGTGTTCGTGCGCCACCTCTTCGCTGAGCGCGCCGAGCCCGTGGGATATGAACTTCATGACATCGAACTGCTCGATCCCCTGCCGCGTCAGGTAATAGGCGGCGTGACTCTCCTCGCAGTCGAACAGCGACACGACGATATCGGTCACCTCGACCTGCTTCTTGCCCGCCGAACTCGCGCGGTGGGCCGCGAGTTCGAGCAGGTGCTGGAACGAATAGGACTGCAGCAGTTCGCCCGACGCGACGCGCGGCACCATCGTTTCGAGGAACTTCTTGACCTCGCCGCGCAGCACCTCGATGTTGCCGCCGACCCCCTCGATGATCTCCATGCCTTCCTGCGAGAACAGGAGCGAATACAGGACATGCTCCGGCGTCACGAACTCGTGCTTGCCCTGCTTCGCCTCGTAAAAGGCGCCGAGAATGATGTTGTTGAGTTTCCGATCGAGTTTCATGGCCACCTCACGCCTTTTCGACGGTACAGCGAAGCGGGAACCGGTGTTCCTCCGCCAGTTGATGCGCCTGTATCACCTTGGACATCGCGATATCGTAGGTGTAGACGCCCGCGGTGCCGACCCCTTTGTGGTGAACATCGAGCATAAGTTGCGTCGCCTCGGCCGCCGACCGCTGGAACACCTGCACGAGTATCTGCACCACGAAGTCCATCGTCGTGAAGTCGTCGTTGTGCAGAAGAACGCGGTAGAGCGACGGCTCCTTCGTCCGCGCCTCGTCGCGGGTCTTTACTCCGGTCAACGGACCGGTCGCCGGGTTGTTCCCCATGGTCGGGACATCCTCCGTTTGAACGGGGACATCATAGCGAATAGTCCCGAAATGTAAAGGGAACCGTTATACGGCGACGGTCGTCAGCCGACCGGCTTGATGGCCAGTTCGTCGAGTTGTTTCTGAGACACGCCCGAAGGACTGCCGGTCATGAGGCAGGACGCGCTCGTCGTCTTGGGGAAGGCGATGACCGAGCGAATGTTGTCGATGCCGGTCAGTATCATCACGAGCCGGTCGAACCCGAAGGCGATGCCGCCGTGCGGCGGAGCGCCGAGTTCAAGCGCTTCGAGCAGGAACCCGAACTTCTCCTGCGCCTCCTGCGGTTCGATGCCGAGCAGTTTGAATACCTCCGCCTGCTTGGCGGTGTTGTGGATGCGGATGGAACCGCCCCCCACCTCGTAGCCGTTTATCACCATGTCGTAGGCGCGGCTCGACACATGGGCCATGTCGCCCTTCCGCGCCGTTTCGAGGTCGAAGTCGGTGAAGGGATGGTGCGTCGCGACCCATTTATCCTCTTCCGCACTGTGTTCGAATGCGGGAAACTCGGTGACCCACAGGAAGGCGAAGCCGTTCTTGTCGTACAGGTTGAATTCGGCCGCAAGCCGCCGCCGCAGATTGCCGAGCGCCGTCCGGACGATCCCCGTTTCGTCGGCGATGAGGAACATCACCGCGCCGTCGGGAATGAGCGCCGAGAGTCTTTCCAGTTCGGCGGGCGAGAAGAACTTGAGGAGCGGACTGTCGAGCGCGCCGTTCTCTTTCTTCACCCACGCCAGACCCTTCGCGCCGTCGCCCTGCACATCCTTCTCCATCGCCTTGATGCGATTCTTGGAGAGTTCGGCCCCCTTACCTTCGAGCACTATCGCCTTCACGCTCTTTTTCGGGTCCTCGGCCGCCGTTTTAAAGGCATTGAAGCCTGAAGCGCGGAAGGTATCGCGCATATCGATGAACTCGAGCCCGTAGCGGGTGTCGGGCTTGTCGGAACCGTAACGCTCCATCGCCTCGCGGTAGGGCATCCGTTTGAAGGGACGCGGGATATCGATACCCTTTGCCGCCTTGAACAGATGGGCGATGAGCCCTTCCGACAGCGTCATGATGTCGTCCTCGGTGATGAAGGACATCTCGATGTCTATCTGGGTGAATTCGGGCTGGCGGTCGGCGCGCAGGTCTTCGTCGCGGAAACACTTGGCCATCTGATAGTAGCGATCGATACCGCCGATCATGCATATCTGTTTGAACGACTGCGGCGACTGCGGCAGGGAATAGAACAGCCCGTGGTGCAGCCGGCTCGGAACCAGATATTCCTTCGCCCCCTCGGGGGTCGACTTGCCGAGTATCGGCGTTTCGACCTCGACGAAAGCCTGCCCGTCCATGTAGTCGCGCACCGCCTTGGCCATCTTCGAGCGGGCGACGAGCGTCTGGAGCAGTTCCGACTTGCGGATATCGAGGTAGCGGTATTTGAGTTTCAGCGTATCGGCCGCCTCCTTGCGGTGGTCGTAGGGGAGCGGCTTACTGGGGTTGAGTAGTTCAAGCGACGCCGCCTTCACCTCTATCGCGCCGGTCGGGTATTTGTCGGTGCGATTGTCGCCGCGGTCGCGGACGAACCCTTCGACCTTTACGACATCCTCCAGCGACAGTTTCTTCGCCTCCTCGACGAGGAGCGGTTCCTCGAAGACCACCTGCGTCTGGCCGTAGCGGTCCCACAGCATGATGAAGATGAAGGGACCGAATTCGCGCTTCGATACGACCCAGCCCGACAGCGTCGCGCCTTTACCGGCATCGGTCAGCCGGAGTTCTCCGCAGGTATGCGTTCTCATGTACCGGACCTCCTGTTGTTCTTTCTCAGAGCGTTTCTCTCACTATCTTGCGGTTCGCGCAGTGGTAGCGGACCGGATGGTATTCGCGTTCGGGGGCGTCGCCCTCATTTTCGGGTTTCTTGAGCGTTATCTCGGTGGTGTCGAGCGTCACCTCGCCGCCCCAGAGGAACTCGATGCCGATGAGGGTTTCGCCGATGAAATCCTTCACCAGTTGTTTCCCCTCGAACCGGTGGGTGAGCGCGAGGCACTTGTCGCTGGTCCGTTCCTCGGCCACCTCGATGACCGGCGGATGGTAGAGGTGTTCGAGGAGCATCTGCTTGTAGTCGTCGGCCTTGCGCGACTTGATGTAGTACTGCCAGACGCCGCGCGCCTCATCAAGCCGCTTGCCCACGACGAACAGGTCGAACCGGTCGACGAACTCCTGATCGACGAAGGTGTTGATGAGCATGAAGTCGCTGAAGTTGTCGCGCAGGGCGAATATCGCCTTCTTCCCGGCGCCGGTCTTTTCGTTGAACGCCTCGCGGAGGTTCGCGTCGTGTATCTGCTGGAAACGGCGCGACATCTTTCCCTTGTCGGCCAGTTCCTCGACCCAGCGGATGAGCCGGAGGCCGACGGCGTACGGGTTGAGCCCGACGCGGCTGATGCTCGTCACTCCGGAGTTGACCCGGGCGTAGTCCGATTCGTGGCCGACGATCCGCTCGTCGCGCAGGAACAGTTCCTCGTGCCAGTAACTCGCCCACCCCTCGTTGAGTATCTTCGAACGGATCTGCGGCTGGAAGTAGAGCGCCGTGTTGCGGACGATCTGGAGCACCGACCGCATCCAGCCGTTCTCCTCTTTCTTGAGGAACGGCGAGCGGTCGTGGATGAACTGCAGGAGGTCGTGGTAGCGCGTCTCTTTCTTTGCTCCCTGCCGCTCGAACTTCGCGACGAACTCGGGATAGCGGCCGCGCACCTCGGTGAAGAACAGCTCTTCGGCCGCGGTCCCCTTCTCGTCCACCAATTTGTTATACTTATCCAGTTCGCGGTAGTAGTCGGCCGTCGGCAGTTTCACGAGCTCCTGCAGGAACGGGCCGAAGTAGAAGGCGGTCCGCGCAGAAGGATCGAGTTCGGCGGGATATTCGCGCTCGGCCATCTCGGAGAAGTAGCCGGTGATGTTGTCGATGCCGCGCGCGAATTCTATCACATAGTCGACCCAGCGGCCGTATTCGCTCCGCAGGTTCGCGATGAGCCGTTTGTCGGCGAGCGCCTGCCCGACGAAGTCGTCGTTCCAGGTGTTCTTGAAGAGGATATTGTTCTGGAACATGTCGACATGGCCGAGGACATGGTAGAAGATCATGACATTGAGCCAGTCGGGGTTGTTGTCGTTGTAGAACGAGATCGCGGGGCGCGAGTTGATGACCGTTTCGTAGGGGTTCGACGGGTAGAGTTTGTACTTGCCCTGCTCCTTGAGCACCTCGACATCGTTGGCCCAGTAGTCGTAGAGGGTCGGGATCATGACCTTGGGCGACAGTTCGATCATGTCGCGGTTGGTGACGATGTATTCGAGCGATTCGTTGTCGAAGGAGAGGCCGGCGGCGCGGGCGCGGCGCTTGCACTCCTCCATGATGCCTTTCACATGCTGGCTGATGAGTTCCATCGCAAAGGCCCTCGTCCTAGTTCGTCACAGCATAGCGATTGCCGGAGACAAAAGCAATTCAATCATTTTGTTTCTTTCGGTTTTTGCTTGCCACAACCCCATGGACATTTTCCATCGCCCTCCATAAACACTTCCCTCGTTCTCGGGCTGTAATAAATTTTCTTACTTGGACCATCTAGCACCATAATCGAACAAGGAATATCGGGTGCCAGTCGTATATATGCATAGAAAATCCGTTCCTTCTCGTTGAATGTTTTCTTTGCCCAAGCAACAAACTCTGGCTTTATCTTCTCGCATTCTCTAACCATTTTGTCAATGCCAGTCTCATTATACAAAGAACAGAACTGATCGCAGTTGCTTCCAATAATGACATCTCTCGTGGTTTTGTTTATTTTAATTTCGCAGTGCTCCTTCCCGCAAACTTTGATGGACTCAACTTCTATGAACTTATAAAACGCTTCGACGTCTTTCACCTTTATCGGCACATCGCATTCATCGGCGGCAGAAAGCACGCCGAAAAAGAAGATCAACGACAAGAGTAAAATGTTTCTCATAACGATCCCACTAGTAGAAAAGGACGATGCCGCCCGGCTGCGTCCCGGTCTCAAAGTAGCTCATCGAGCGCCCCGCAATATTTCAGGATGATGTCAAACGCCTCGTCGAGCGGAACGGATTCGGCCAACCCGGCCGTCATGCTCTTCCATCCCTTCCCCAAGAGAGCGCGATCTATCGCACCGATCACCGGTTTCAACCGCCCCGGCAACCGGTCGCCGCGCGAGGCAAAGGTCGCGGCGATCGCCTCTTTCAAAACCGACAATCGGCATTGCGGCAGGAAACGATGGAGATCGTACACATCTTTGGAGCGGGAGTTGTCCGAACCGCGCACCAGAAGCGTGTGCAACTTCTCGGCGGAGGCCGATTCAATGGTGTATATCCTCCAGGTCAGCGGTCGTTCGTCGACGAGCGCCGTGAGGGAACAGACCTCCGGCGCGGGGATCACGACATCCCCTATCGCCAGATCAAGATGCAGCGATTGCGCTTTCACATACTTTTCGGGCATCTCGCCGATACCGCCCCTGAAAAAATATCGGATACCGCCATATTCCCCCAGCGTTCGAAGTTCCGCTTCTTTCTCATATTTGAACCAGGTGCCGTCATCATTGGTCGCCTCTATCGCCGCGATCGCGGCCTTTCCGGTGCCGTCGAGGTCGGCGCCGCTGACCAGCGCGTCGAGATCCATAGTGTAGCGCGGGGAGTGAAATGCCCTGAGAGCGACATATCCGCCCTTGAAAATGATATGATCGAAAAGAACCGGTTCCCGGGTAAGTCGAGCGACCATCCGTTCGAGCAGGAACATTGTTTGGATATGCTGGTACGCGACCTGTTCCGCTGTCGATATGGCGAGTAATCGTGAACGAATCTGTTCCGTTGTCCGGTTCATGCGCTCTCCCCTATGCCGGCAAGGGCCTCCCAATGTTTCAAGACGGCCTTTTCATAGCCCAGTTCCCGGGCCATGGCCATAATCTCCGGGAAAGTCGTCTTTTTTTCTTTTATCGCCCGGGTCGTTGCCCCGATTGCATTTATCAGACCTACCTTCGACGCGAATTTGAATGCCTCGGCGAGGGTGCGGTTGATATCGCAGATACGGAACAGCCCATGCGTCTCGAATCCGATATCGAGCCGTCCTTGCGTCCGGATCAAGCGGTATCTCCTGTCTTTGGTCCGTATCTCCGGTGGCACGATGACCCAGACCTGCTGCGGCGGTTGGTTGATGAGGCCATGATAAAAGAGTGCGGTCAGACCGCCTATCGCGGCGCTTTTTCCGAACTTGTACTGCGCGACTACGAAGTCGATATGTTCAGCGGGAATGCCGGTCGTTGCATCAAGGTAGAGTCCGTGCGCGAGTCGCATGATAAGGCGCTCCTGCATCTTTCTTGCGAGGTCTCTTCGCGTGAACCCTGCGTTCAAGGCATCTTCGCGAGTAAAAAGGTGCGGCAAATTAAGAACCATGGTCTCCTCTTGCAACCCGAACTGTACCGATGGTGACATAATTTCTATAAAATGTCAACAAGCGGCCGGGCCTGTCAGTAGAAAAGGACGATGCCGCCCGGCTGCGTCCCGGTCTCAAAGTCCCCCTCGATATGTTCCGGCGTCCCGACCACGATGTCGGAAAGCCCGTCGCCGTTGATGTCGCCGATGCCCTGCACCATCGCGCCGAAGGTGTCGCCCGCCACCGGCGGCTCGGGCCGCAGGAGCGCCGGTGTCCCCGCCGGGAAGGGATATGCCGTCACCGCGCCGGTCGAATCGGCGCCGTAGTACTTGTGCCCCGCGAGGAGCGCCCCCTTCCCCTTCCCGCCGAAGTCGGGCGCGAAGGCGATGTCGGCAAGATCGGCGGCGAGAGGATCGTTATCGGCCGGAACGAGCGTCGCGACAAGCGTGAAAGCCCCCGCCGTGAAGGTGTAGACGAACACCGCGCCGGTCGTGTGGTAATCGGGCGCCATCACCGCGATGTAGGTCGTCGCATCGGCGGTGAAGACGATGACCTTACTGCCGAAGCCTATCGCCGTCGTTCCATCTTCGGGGAAGAGCGTCGCCGATGGACCCTGCGACCAGTCATCGCCCGTTTTATAGAGGTAAACGCCGCCGGTGTTGGCCGACTCCGCGTCCTTCTTGAGCCCCCAGCCACCCGCCACGAGATCGGGCGTGCCGTCGCCGTCGATGTCGCCCACCGCGAGCGACGCGCCGAGGTACTGCTTGTTCTCCGCCAGTTGCGCCTCCAGGTAGAGCGCCGGTTCGGCTGCGGGGCCGCCCGCCGCCCCCTTCCACACCGCGATGAGTCCGGTGTCGTTCGGCCCGGCGTTCTGCCCACCCGCGACGAGGTCGCCGCAGCCGTCGCCGTCCATATCGATGCAGGCGAGCGACTGCCCCATCACATCGGACTGCTTGCGAACCCCGTCGGGGAGCGACAGCACCGCCGTGGCGGGATCGGCGTCGCCGCCGAAGAAGAGCGCTATCGTGCCACAGTTGGGGGTCGTGCCGACCGAGTCAAGGTGGGCCGCCACCATGAGGTCGGGCGTTCCATCGCAGGTGAGGTCGCAGTAGCCGCCGATGGTGTAGCCGAACCCGGCGCCGGGCCGCTCATCGGGATGGGTCAGCACCGTCTCGGCGTCGGTCACCGCCGACGGCACCGTCCCTTTTTTATAAAGGTAGACCTTGCCCGGGGGGTTCTCTCCGGGGGTCGCGGAAAGTTCCGCGTAGTGGGCGCCGATGGCGAAATAGTCGTCATTCCCCGCCGATGCCGAGATGCCGAAGAAGCCCCCTTCGCCGAGGATGCGCCGCTGGGTGAATACCCGCGCCGTGTCGGCATCGGTCACCGCATCGCCGTCATCAACGATGGCGTCATCGTCGGTGTCACTGTTCTTTGCTTCACCGCAGGCGAACAGGAACAGCGCCGCCGCAAGCAAACCCAGTTTGACCACATACCGTCCCATCGCATACCTCCCTGACGACCCTTCAGCATACCCGCCCCGCCCGATAAAAGCAAGCCGGCGCTTGACACCGCCCGCACCGTGTGATACAGGAAGGACGGTTCGTTCTCCGCGCGGGGAAGCCGGTGCAAGACCGGCGCTGTCCCGCAGCTGTAAGCGCGACGAACGCCGCACGATACCCACTGCCGGACACCGGCGGGAAGGGGCGGCAAGTAGGGTGACCGCAAGCCAGAATACCCGGGCGGGGGATGTCGAACGGTAACTGCCCCGCGGAGGGATGAGGCCGGTGCGTGTCTTTCTTATCTTTTTCCTGCTGTGCCATCTTCTTGCCGCCGAGGAGAACCCCTATCGCACCGTGGTGTCGGAACAGGCGGAAGAGACGCCCGCGACCGGCGCGACCACCGTCATCACCGAAAAGGAGATAGAAAAAAAACAGAAAGGGCAGGTCGCCGATCTTCTGCGCGAAACGCCCGGCATCCATGTGGCGACCGCCGGCGGCGCGGGGGCGCTCACCTCGCTCTTCATCCGCGGCGGCAAGGCGGGCCACGCGCTCGTCCTCCTCGACGGGGTGCGGCTCAATGACCCGCTGTCGGTCGAGAACGCCGCCGACCTGTCCGACATCACCGCCGACGCAGTGTCGCGCATCGAGATACTGCGCGGGCCGCAGGCGGTCATCTACGGCCCCGACGCGATGAGCGGGGTCGTCCGCATCGTCACAAAACGCGGAGGGGGCCGGCCGGCGCTCTCGCTCACCGGCGAAAGCGGCTTGGTGGACCTTTCGACCGATCACATCGCCGTCAACCATCTGCGGACCGGCGCGTCGCTCCGGGGCGGCACCGAGAACGGCGACTACGCCGCCGCGATATACTACCGCGACACCGGCGGCTATTCGGCCGCCGCCGGACACGACGGCAACATTGAGGAGGACCGCTCGCGCCTTCTCACGCTGAACGGCCGCGCCCATCTGTTCCTCTCCGACCATCTCACGCTCGGCGCCTCGATCCGCGCCGCGAGCGCCGACACCGACCTCGACAACGGTCCGGGACGGTACCGCGACGACATCAACCATACTTTCGAAAGCGACCGCCTGTTCGGACGGGTCTCCCTCGACGGGTCGTTCTTCGACGGACAGTGGCTCCCGTCGTGGAGCGTCGCGGTCTCCCACCATGCCTGCGACGACCGCAACGCGCCCGACGGCACAGGGGACGAGTGGGGTTTCAGCCACGCCGGATTCCGCGGCGAGACGGTCGAGGCGTCGTGGCGCAACGACATAACCGCGCTCCCGCTCCAGCGTCTCCGCGCCGGGCTCGTCTTCAATGCCGGGTTCGGCGGGAGCGACCACCGGACCGACCGCGAACACGATATCACGGCGCTCGACATCGGGCGCAAAGACACCTACGGACTCGGGCTCTACCTGCAGGACATCGTCTCGCCGGTCGAAGGGCTCGACCTCACCGCCGGCGGCCGGTTCGACCTGTTCATCCACCGGACGCACGACACGGCGATCGATAGCGCCGGATCCACGGTCGTCGCCGACACCGACCGCCTCCGCATGTTACCGCGCGGCACCTTCGGCGTCGAGGCCGCCTACCGCGTCGCCGCCACCGACACGCGACTCCGGGCCGGGGCCGGGAGCGCCTTCAAGCCGCCGTCGCTCTTTCAACTTTACAGCCGGTACGGCTCCGAGTTCCTGCGGCCCGAGGAGACGCTCGCTTTTGACGGCGGCATCGAACAGCGGTTCTGGGACCGCCGCGTATCGCTGGAGGTGAACGGCTTCTATCAGGAGACGCGCGACCTCATCGAGTTCTCTTACGGGTGCGACGGGATGCTCTGCGGACGCTACCGGAACCTCGGCTGGCTCGTCGCTCGCGGCGTCGAGGCGATCGTGGTCATCCGGCCCGACGAGCAGTTCACGATATCGGCGAATTATACCTTCACCGACACCGACTCGTGGGAGATCGTCTCCTACGACGGCGGACGGTGGCGCGACACCCGCCCGGTCCTGCGCCGTCCCGTTCACCTCGCGAATCTGTGGGCCGACTGGACGCCCGATAACGCCTTCAACGCCAACTTCTCGCTCACCGTCATCGGGCCACGCAACGATATCGAGTACCGCTACCCCTACCAGCCGGCCGTCGTCCGCCTGCCGCCCGCCGTCATCGGGTCGCTCGCCCTCACGGTGCGTCCCGGCCCGCTCGTCGACCTCTTCGCGCGGCTGGAGAACCTTTTCGACGAACGCTACGAACTCGTCCGGGGCTACGGCACGCCGGGGCTTTCGTTATACGGCGGCATGAGATTCCATTTCGAGGAGGCACGGCCATGAGACCGACGCCACTCTTTTTCCTCTTGCTTCTCCTCTCCGCCTGCGCCCCCGATCTGCCCGAACTGCCCGCCGACATCGAGTACAGCGCCGGCACCGATTACCGGGCGACCTGCGACGGCGAGACACCGGACGACGACATCCTCTGTGACGCCGGGACGCACCGCTACCGGGGGCGCTGTGTCGCCGTTGACCTCGTCATCGCGACGACCGCCGGCTACGACGCGCCGCGGTCGGGCCGCATACTCATCGCGCCGGACGAACGGCTCGATGACCTGCGCGAACTCGCATTCCCGGTACCGCTCGGCGGCTCCGACGGGACCGACCTTACCCTCGCGACCGCCGGCGACCGGCTGATGGTCGTCGGTCGCGACGGCGCCGACACGGTGTGGGTCTACGAGCCGCGCGAAGGGACGCCCCGCTTCACGACGATACCCTCGCCGGTCGCCGGATATGCCAACTTCCACGACGCGCTCTGGAACGGCGCCCGTTACATCGTATCGGCCAACGAACTCGACCGCCTGCTCCTGTTCGACGAAAAGGGCTCGCCGGCGGGCGAGATACCGCTCGCCCCCTTCGCTCCCGACGGCATCGGACCCGCACCCTCGGCGCTCCTGCGGAACGGTGACCGCGCCTACGCCGCGCTACAACTGATCGGCGACAACTGGCTTTCGCGCGGCGGTCGCATCGCCCGCTTCGAACGGGACGGGACACCGCTCACACCGATGGTCCTGCCGCTCGCGAACCCGACATCAAAATTGGCGGTCGAACCGCTTCTTTCGCCCGATCGGCTCTTTGTTTCCTGTTCCGGCTCGTATCAGTCACGCGACGGCGGCATCGTCCGCGTGGATCTGTTCACCGGCGAGACGACCGTCATACTGCGTGAAACGACCGAGGAACTCTCGCCGCTCAATGTCAAGGTGGGCGACCTTGCGGTGACGCCGGAGGGAGACATCTACTTCACCGCGTTCGACGATGACTGGCGGGGGCACCTGCAGGTGCTCCGGCGCGACGGAACGGTGCGCCGTATCGCGAGCGACATCAACGTATTCGCGGCGATACCGCTCGAAGCGAGTCCCTTCACCGGCAGGATATATTTCTTCGACCAGCGCTCCGAGAACGACACGATCATCAGCCGCCTCAACGCGCTCGACACCGGAACGGGAAAGGTAACGACGACTCCCATACCGGACGCCCCCGCGGCGCTCCGGATATGGATACGGGAGATAACAACGACAGGTAACGGAGAACGACCATGAAACGCACCGGCCTTCTTGCGCTCTGTCTTTTGACGCTTTTTTTTGCCTGCGACGAGGAGAAAGAAGAACAGGCGCCGCTTGAGATCATCGGCACCTACGAGGACGGTTTCGGTTACACCCACATCATCACCGAGACGGCATGGGATCAAGGCGATATGGGACTGTTCCATATCACGAAGTATGACAACGAAAAGGACTTTCTCGTCGCGCAGAACGACGCGGTGAAAAGTTACAACCCCGGCAAATGGAGCCGTATCGACTGGGTCTGGCATGCGGGCGTTCTCTATGTCTGCCAGATGGCATACGACAAAGACTCGGCGGCGGCGGCCGAGGCGGAGACCGGCGCGGACCCGACCGACATCGAGAAGGGATGCAACGAGAACCCGTGGAGCGAACTCACCGTCAAGACCTTTACGGGGGCGGCCGGCACCGCCGGCTCCCACGCCGTCGCGAAGGATGATCCGCGCATCGTCGCGTGGGCGACCGGTGTCGCCGCCTACGATCCGGGCGACAACCTGACCGACCAGTGGAAAAACACCGCCAACGCGCTCGGCGCGGCCGAAGGGAACGCGAGCGCCGTCGTTTCGCTCGGCGAGGGCGGCGCCATCACGCTGACCTTCGAAAGCCCTATCGCCGACGGCGAGGGCTATGACATCGCAGTATTCGAGAACTCCTTCGCCGACGACTTCCTCGAACTCGCCTTCGTCGAAGTATCAAGCAACGGTGAGGATTTCGTTCGATTCGACGCCACCTATCTCGGCGCCGGCCCGATCGGCGAGTACGGCACGCTCGACCCGTCGCTCATCGACGGTCTTGCCGGGAAATATCGCGCCGGATGGGGCACCCCGTTCGATCTCGCGACTCTTGCCGGGAATGCCGCCGTGACCGCCGGAACGATCGATCTTTCGGCGATAACCCATCTCCGCATCGTCGACATCAAAGGGAACGGTGTGATGATCGACGGTCGCGGCCACGCCATCTACGACCCCTATCCGACACGAGAGAGCGCCGGGTTCGACCTCGACGCCATCGGACGACTCAACTGATAAAAAAAAGCCCCCGCAAAAGCGGGGGCGAAGAAATGGAACGAGGATGGCTTATTCAGCCGCGGGAGCCTCAGCCGGAGCCTCAGCAGGAGCCTCGGCCGGAGCCTCGGCAGGAGCCGCCTCAGCCGGGGCCGCCTCGGGAGCCGGAGCCGGTTCAACGGCCGGGGCCGGTTCGGCCGGAGCCGGGGCCGGAGCCGCTTCGGGAGCGCTCGCGCAACCGAACGCAAGGACCATAACCATCGCCGCCAAGAACGCCGTCATCTTCCGCATGATCTAACCTCCTTTTACAGGTAAAACTAAAAGAGCAAGGACCATTACCGTCCCAAAACATGACATCCTATCTACTGCTTTTCGAAACATAAAGCAACTTTTTCCACGAAAGAAAAGGAAATAAAATGAAGGAACATTTTCCAGGGTATGTGGAGGAAAGGTGGGGTAAGAAGTATCCGTTTACTCGGCGGGGGCTTCAGCGGGGGCTTCGACCGGCGCCTCTTCAGCAGGAGCCGCCTCGGCGGGAGCCGCTTCAGCGGGAGCCGCCTCAGGCGCGGGAGCGGTGTCGGTGGTGGCCATCTCGCCGTACTTCTGGGGATTGAGGATGCGTTCGGCTTCCTGCTCGTCCATGCAGACCATACCGTTGTTGTCCATGAAGTTGCAGCGCTTTATCTTCGAGCAATAATCGGAAATGCCGAAGATGGATTCCTGCCATTCCATGTAGGCGACATAGAATATCTTGTCGGTGTGGAGGCGGGCGGTGATGGCGCGCCGCTCGACCGCGCAGGCGCTCACGATGAGCGCAAGCAGACTCAGAAGAATTATCTTTTTCATGTGCTTTCTCCCTTACTAATACGCGTAAAAGGTGCCGCCGCCGTATCTGCTGTCGGCGACCACATTGCCGATGACCATCGTGTCGACGCACTGGGTCAGATTGGCATTGTCGTCGATCGTGCAGACGCGGATGTTGTAATTGAAGATATTAGCGTCCTCACTGAACATGCCGCCACTACCCACCGGCACGAAGAACTCTTTGAAGGTCTTGTCGGTGCCCTTGAAATCGTTGCTGACCAGCCAGTGCGGCGTATAGCACGAGGTCATCAAGGCGCTGACGATGATGGCGAGAATAACATATCTTTTCATGGCATCACCTCCTTACTTGCCCAAACCGAACCCGACACAGTCGAGATCGGAGGATTCCTTGTTGTCGCACAGGACCTTGCAGTCGAGCGATTCGTTGCCGTCGACACAGGTCCAGTAGCGGTAGTGGGCACCGACCTGGTACAGGCCCAGGAGCCAGTACTGATCGATCGTCTCGAAGTTCGTGAGTTGACGCGTGGGGTGATCCTCGGCGGCCATGAGGATGCGCCGCACCGAACAGCCGGTGGTCGCCAACAGCGAAAGGCACAGCAACAATACTACGATCTTTTTCATGGCCTCCTCCCTACTCGTAATCGAAGTTGACGGCCATCTGGCGACACTGGGAAAGCGCGCCGTCCTCCGCCATGGAACATTTCACCACGGCATACAGCGGCAGGCCACAGAACTGCTCCTGCACGGTGATAGCCTTGAAGGTCTTGTCGCTGTCACGGTTCGTCATCTGCTTGATGACGCGCGGGTTCGTGCACGCGGCACACAGCGCGGCCGCGACCAACCCGACCAAAAGAAGTCTTTTCATCAGGGTACCTCCTCGTCACACGGTTTATTGAACGCCGGAAAAGAACGGAATGTTCGCTCCTATCACAAAGAGGGGTTCAAGTCAATTTTTTTAACGCTTCCTGTCGTGAACGAAAAAATAAAATTGTTGCAATCCATACCGACCGTGGATAGGATGCCTCACCGTTTGTTTTTTCCCTAACCTGACAGGAGGCAGACATGACAAAGGTCAACAGCGGCGATACGGTGAAGGTTCACTATATCGGCAAACTGAAAGAGGGCGGCGTGTTCGATTCGTCACGCGAGCGGAACGAGCCCTTCATCTTCAAGACGGGCGAGGGAATGGTCATCCCCGGGTTCAACGACGCCGTCGTCGGCATGATGATAGGCGAGATAAAGAAGGTGACCATACCGCCCGCCGAAGGGTACGGCGACCGGCTCGACGAGTTCGTGCTGAAGGTCCCCAAGAACCGATTCCCCGAAGGCGCCGAGCTGACGGCCGGCACGACCTTCGCCCTCAATGACGGCATGGGCCGCTCGCTCCCGGCAACGATCGTCGAGATCGCCGGCGACGAGGTGACGCTCGACGCCAACCACCCGCTCGCCGGAAAGACTCTGATGTTCGAGATAGAACTGCTCGAGATCGGGTGCGCGCTCCCCAAACACGCGCACTGCCACGACAACTCCTGCGGCAGCGGGTGCTGCGGCTAGAACAGGACCCGTATAGACCGACCGGCCGCCAGCGATTCATGCCCCCGACACGGCAGAGCCAATGCAAGTTCCCGCACCGAAGAGATACTTTTGCCCGTGAGCGCCTCACGCGTCATCGCAACGGCCCGGGCAGGCACGAGTACGGGGTCATGCCATGACAGGAGCAAGAGTGACGGGCGCTCGGACAGAAGGTCCGCCGCAAGAGCAAGCAGGTCGGGCAGGCTGTCGGCGAGTTTCCACTGCCCGCCGTCGGCCCCCCGCCCGAACGCGGGCGGGTCGAGAATGATGCCGTCGTAACGCCGACCGCGCCGCTTTTCCCGCTTCATGAAAGTCAGCGCATCATCGGTCAGCCAGCGGACCGGCGCGTCGCCGAGGTCATTCAACACGGCGTTGCGCCGCGCGATCGTCACCGCCCCCTTCGCGCCGTCGAGGTGACAGATCTCCACGCGGTGCGGGGCGCCGGTTGAGATCGGCGCGATCGTCGCGCCGCCGGTGTAGGCGAACACATTGAGTATCGTCAGGTCGCGGTCCGCCGACACGACCATGTCGCGCAGCCACCGCCAATTCGGCGCCTGTTCGGGAAAGACACCGACCTGCCCCTGCGCGTGGAGCGCGAGTTCGAACACGATGTCGGCGATCTTTGCGCGCCACGGCTCATCGAAGGGGCGAAGCCGCCGCCACCCCTCCCCTTTCAAGAAGACAGCGTGCGCGTCGATCCACCGCTCCGGACGACGGCGCGGCCCGACGGCGTGAGGCGCGGGACGATCAATGATGACGCCGCCGAACGATTCGAGTTTTCTCCCCTCGCCGTGGTCCAGCAGGGCATAATCTTCGTTCATATCGTCTTCCCCTGCCTGAGTTGGAAAAGATACCGTTCCCGGATCGCCGCGAGTTCCTTCCGGTACCGCTCCTCCTTGAAATCGGGGAAACTCCACTCGAACGGTCGGTAGGCACCCTTCTGCCAACGACAGGTCATGTCGCCCCAGACACCGCTGTCGAGGTAGAGTTTGTGTCCCGCCCCTTTGCACGAGGCGAGCACCACTTTGTGATGATCGAGGTAGCCGCAGTCAAGGTTGACCGCCCGTTTACCGTCCGAAGCGGTCGCATCCTCGATATCGTTGCAGGCCAGTTTCATCGCCACGAGTTCGGTCGGCGGCAGGAGCCGTTCGAACGAAAGTATCCGTCGGACGAGTCCCTCCCCCATCTCCTCCCGGTAGTAGTCGGTCAGGTCGAACGGATGTTCCTCCCCGCGGAGGTCGATCGCGCCCCAGCGTTCCTGCAGCGCCCCTTCGACGGAAGGCGGAAAGGCGTCGCGCCGGTAGAGCGCCGCGATGAGATATTTGACCGGGTCGACCGGGACGCTATGCGCCATGGCCCCACACCCCGAAGGCCCGTTTGACGATCGCGGGATCTATGCCGATATGGCGGGCGATGAATTCGCCCGATAGTTCTTCGTCGAACCGGACACGGCTCGTCCGGTCGTTCTCCCGCACCCGCAACTCGGTGCCCTGCAGATAGCAGTGGGCCGCCGCGGTCACCCGCGTCAGCACCGGATAGGTCATCATCTCCCACGCGAACGACCGCTGCCACGCCGCGGCGAACGCGGCGCCGTCCACCGCCACGGTCTTGTAGGTGAGCCGGTACCGGCGATCGGCGCCGCTCAAGGTGAACAGGTCGACCCGTTGCGGACCGGCGGGCGCGAGCTCCACCGTGTTGAACCGGTTCTCATAACGCCGCGCCGCGTCATCAGGCAGTGCGACCGGACGGTGGATAAGATAGCCGGGGTCCACCAGGTGCGGCGTACCGTTCAGGGTAAGGAGCACCGCACAGTGGGTATCGGTGCCATACCGGCGATCGGCGAGCACCGGCCACGCCGCGACACCGAAGCGCGACAGGACGGCGATGAGCGCCGCGGTCAGCGAAAAGCAGGTGCCGCCGGTACCGTACCGGAGATGATCGGCGATGACCTCGTCGGGAAGACGCTGGGCGCTCGACGGCGCTATGACATCGCTCCGCTTGATCACCTTGGTCAGATTCTCGTAGGGCAGGCGGGAAAAGGCCTCACAGATCAGATCGACCGGAGAGGAGACAAGGGTCGAAATATCGGGAACGCCGAGGAACGAGGCAAGTTCCCGGTCATCGCGCACCGTGAAGAGCGGATCGTCGTGGAACGGCCTCATCATGGCTCTCCGGCGGACGGTTTTTCCTCCGGCGCCGGCGGCGGAGGCATGCAGGAGCGGTTGGCGAACCGGTTGGCCGCCATCGCGAACCCCTGCGCGGCGAGGGCCTTGAACAGGTCGGGCCACACCGGGCGCCAGAGCCGCGCCACGGCATCCTCTTCGGCGGCGGTGAAGGGCAGGAGCACATAGTCCTTGCCGTCCAGCCCATCGGGGGGCCGTCCGATGCCGAGCCGGATGCGGGCGAAGGCGTCGCCGTTCAGGTGCTGGATGACCGACTCTATCCCGCGGTGTCCCGCGCCACCGCCGCCGGTCTTCATCTTGACCGTCCCGAACGGGATGTCGAGATCGTCGTGGACCACCACCGTTTCATCGATCGATATGCCGAAATAGTCGGTGACGGCGCGGACCGCCTGACCCGAAAGGTTCATGTAGGTGTCCGGCTTCAGGAGCAGGACCCGTTTCCCCCCCAGATCAAGCCGCGAGACATACGCGAGGAACTTCTTCTCGTAGGAGAACGGAGGGAACCCGGCGGTCTCCTGCACCGTATCGAGGAAGCGGAACCCGATGTTGTGTCTGGTCTTTTCGTAACGGAACCCGGGGTTGCCGAGTCCCGCTACCAGCAGGAAGGGCATGGAGGGCGTTATTTCTTTTTCCCTTTGTCGCCTTTGCCGGCGGCCTTCTTGTCGTCGGCGGCCTTCTTGTCGTCGACAGGAGCGGCGGCGGCTTCACCGGGCTTCGCCTCGGCGGCGGCACCTTCGGCCGGCTTGGCGGCGCCGTCGGCGGCCACTTCGTCAGCCATCTGACCGCGGCCTTTATTGACGACGATGGCCGGGACATTCTCGCGGTACATCGGCGTAACGCCGGGGGGATACGGCAGGTCGTTGACCATCACTCGATCGCCGATGTCATAGGGGGTGACATCGACCATCAGACTCTCGGGGATATCGGCCGGACGGCACCGGACCACCACTTCGCTGATGACCTGCAGCACGCGCCCGCCGACGATCTCGCCCTGCGAGCGGCCCTTCTTCAGGAGCGGCACCTGCACCGTTATCGGCTCGTCCTCTTTGATGGCCATGAAGTCGATGTGGTCAATGACATTCTTGACCGGGTCGATGTCGATGCGGTACGGGATGGCCAGCACCGCCTTGCCCTCCGCGGTCTCAAGCGAGACGAGGACATTGTGGCCCTTGGGAGAACGAAGCGCCTTGACGATCTTGCCGCGCTCCACCGAGCCGATGATATTCTCCTTCAGCAACTTACCGTACACATTGATCGGGATGAGCCCTTCGCGCCGGGCCCCTTTGACATATTTCTTCCCGGGCGTCCTCGGGAACACTTTCATGCCGACGGTCTCCATGGTTTCCTCCTTACTCTCAAAAATGGCTGGGGCGGGAGGATTCGAACCCCCGAATGCCGGAATCAAAATCCGGAGTCTTTCCGCTTGACGACGCCCCAATGGTTTATGTAAGCACCTTCACTTTCCGTACGAACGGGTACTCCCCGGCGAGACAGCGTTCCGCGGCCCCGCAGGCGGCATCATCCACGAACAGGGCGACCATCGCCGACCCGCTCCCGGTCATGAATACCCGGGCGGCGCCCTCTTCCGTAAGGCGTCGCCGAACGACCTGCAACGCCGGGTATGCTTCGAGCACCGGCGCCTCGAGATCGTTCCGTATGAAATCAACCCATTCTGTCAAAGAACAGAGAACGGACACGCGGGCGATATTTGTATCCACCGGTCCCCTTTTTGTCAACATTTTTTTATCCCACAGGCCATACGCCTGCCGTGTATCGACCGGGAAGCCGGGGTGCACCACGAGGGTCGGGAAGGGAAAAGCGGTCAGCCGGACCGGCGCCACCTTCTCGCCGAACCCGGTGACCACCGCCGGGGAATGGGCAAGGAAAAACGGGATATCGCTCCCGACGCGGGCGCCGATGGTCATGAGTCGCTCCGTACCGAGACGGAGGGCGAACCGGCGGTCAAGATATTCGAGCATCGCCGCGCCGTTGCCAGACCCGCCGCCCATGCCGGCGCCGGTCGGGATATTTTTCCGGATGGTGACCTTGAGCGGCGGCAGAGGCGCGCCGACCGCCTCCTCCACCGCCCGAATGACGCGATGGACGATGTTCTTTTCGGACGGTATCGTTTCGGCGCAGTTGACGGTGACCACCTCGGTCCGATCGGCATCCTCGACCGTCATCTCGTCGGCGAGCGATATCGGCGCGAGCACCATCTCGAGGAAATGGTACCCGGTCGCCGCGTCGCGACCGATGATGTCAAGCCGCAGATTTATCTTGGCGGGGGAGTGGAAGGTGTCTTTCATGTGACGGTTGTCACCGCCGGTGGTTCTTGAGGTCGGCGCTCACATTGGGCGGCACGAAATCGCTGATGTCTCCGCCGAGCGACGCCACCTGCCGCACCATACTCGACGAGATGTAGAAATATTTCTCGCTCGTCATCATGAAGAACGACTCGACCCGCGGCTCCATCTTCCGGTTGAAACTCGACAGTTGGAACTCGAACTCGAAATCGGATACGGCGCGCAGGCCGCGGACGACGGTGAACACCTCGAGTTGACGAGCGAGGTCCACGAGCAGTCCGTCGAACATGACCGCCTGCACCGCGTCGTTCTCGCTGAATATCTCGTTGATCTGGGCGAGCCGCTGCGCCTTCGAGAAGAGCGGGTCCTTGTTGCGGTTGTCCCCTATCGCGATGATGAGTTCATCGAATATCTTGAGACTCCGCTGGGCGATATCGATGTGGCCGAAGGTTATCGGGTCGAAACTCCCCGGATAGATGGCCCGTTTCTTTCCCCGCTCCATCGCCTGCCTCCTTTTGATGCCCTCTCTGACCGGCCCATTCTACGGGGAAAGAACGAAGTTGTCAACTTGGGGGCGGACACACAACACCGTCGCGTCCGGCATCCCGTGGATCAAGAAGGAACCAACGCCCAGCCGGAGAAACAAAACACCGCGGAACCAATCGGCCTCGGGGAACGGGAAATCGCTCCAGATGTAATCGCCCGCCGGCAATCCCGGGAAACCGGACGCCGGATCGTAACGCGAATAATCGGCAAGCGATATCAGGTCATTCAATCCCGGCAGGGCCCAGTCACTGTAGCCCCCGTATATCAGAGCCGCACAGTAATCCTTTGCGTTCTGGAAATACATGCGTTCCTGCGGAGGTTCGCCGGTCCAGTCCAACCGGGTGCGCTCATCCCGCATCACGATCCTGCCGTCGGGACGAACCTCCTGAACGAATCGTTCCGACAGGACAACTGGCGGTGCGAGACGCCGGACACAGCGGACATGGTTGGTGTAGGTCATCGCCCCGACACTGACATCGCCGGTGTCGAATTCGACATACCACGCATAAGAGGGATAATCGATCTCGCGCAGGGAGGTCCAGAAATTCGCCGCTGGCGTATCCGGAAAGATGCCATAGGCGGCAGGACCGTATGTGTCGTGATTCACGAGGGAAAGCAATTCGTGGGGTGTGGGAAGGCTCCAGTCGTCGTGTTGGGCATACAACAGTTTTTCGCAATGTTCGTACGCATCCTGCCAAGAATAAGTACCGGAGATATCGAGTTGCCACTCCAGATCGGTAATGCGATCAATAAGGGTTCTTTGGAAATTAATGGTCGAACCTGTATAAAAAAGACTGCTCCGCCCCTTGTCGGCGATACGGCCGAACTGCTGTTCGCCGAGATTGACGCACGCCGAGGTGCAGAAGTGTCCCGGTTCGCCGTTCCGGGCCCTCGTGTCGCACTGTTCTCCCCCTTCGACGATGCCGTTCCCACAGATACCTTGCACGGTGTCCGCATCGTTCAGGACATTGGCATCATCCAGGTCGACCGGTTCGTCGTCCGACGAAGGATCGTCTGCGAGCGGGCAGTATCCCTTCTTTGCACAATAACAGTCCATGTCGCGAAGTGTGGCAATGGGGCCATAAGAATCTTTCCATAAATGATAATGTCCGTCGAATGAGTTGAACGCTTGATCGTAGCGGCCGGACAAGCTCTCCATCTCGGGCGAGCAGAAGTTCTTCATCAGATCGATGCGGTAGAAGCAGGCCTTGTAGTCGTTCTCATAACTGCCCTCCGGCGTGGCGAAAGATTCTATGTACAGAATGGTGTTCCCCCGGAACTGGTCCGGTCCGATGCCGTTGCTCAACGGCTCGAAGGAGGTGAGCGGCAGAAGCGTGTAGGAAGGTTCTTCTTTTGACAGGTCTACCAATGTGAGACCGTAGGTTCCCGCCCCTGAGAAGTAGGCCAACTGATCGTTGTTTTCCTCGTTGAGACGCGGATGCGCCGGGTGCTCTCCGGGGCGATCTATCTGCAGGCAATCGGTGGCGGGGCTGAACGGGAGTTTTTCGAGGTCGCAGACATAGTTGTGTCCCGTCGTCGTCGCAAAACAGGCGCGATCGCCCACGATGTTGCCCTCTCCCACCTTTCCCTCTATCAGGTCGTGCCACTGCCATTCGCCGACCTTCGCATACACCACCTCTATGGTGTTGGTCGCCCGGTGGTCCACATTCAGGATCACCCATTTTTCCCCCACGATCGGGGGGCGGGAGAAGGCGGCCATGTGTTGAGTGTCGTCGTAGATGGCCTCATAGCGGTAGCCTTTAGCGTTCTTCTCGGCGGACAGGATGAAGGTATTGCCGAGTCCCGCGCCATCGTTGTTCGCGTAGTCCTCGCCGGTCGCGTAGAGGATGAATCGTCCATGACTGTACCCCGTGGCGTGACCACTGTACCCGACAGCGATAAAAGTGTCCTCCGCCACATCGTATTCGAGCGTAAGGCTATAGCGGAGATTGCCCATCAATATGCCAACTTTGCCGTTTTGCAGTTTCAGATCATACAGGCTGGCCATCTCGGCATCATATCCGCCTGCTATGAATCGGCGGTCGCACTCATTGTACACAACCGTTGATGCGTCCATTTCAGGCATCTCGCAGGGCCACGGATAACAGGCGACAGGGTCGAATATGCCTTGTTTGTAGTCTTGATACTTTTCCCAATTAACCGATTCCCAGATGTTGCGAACGCACTGGGGATCGTTCTCGGTCGGAGTGTCACAGCCAGGGCGGCAGAAGGTTATCCTGCCGTCGGCATCTTTCAACGGAAATCCAGCCGCTTTCATGTTGTTATAATTACTCATGCTAGGGCATGATAACATATCTGTGTCAGGTTGCTCTTCTATCGGCAGATTATCATTGGTCATCTCGACACAGTAGTTGTCGCTGTTACAAATATAACCATACTCGCAGTTGCCACAGATCACAGATCCGACCTTTCCACAACGATCTGCGCATATGTCCACATCGTCCGGGGAGTGAGATGACGAACTTCCACACGCCGAAAGAAAGACTGTCAGAAAGTATGCGCTGACGGCCTTTCCGATCCGTAGCATGGGATCACCTCACGCAACGTACAAAATGGACATTCCCCTTGAATTCGCCGTACACATCGCCGGTCATCATGTCGACATGCATGGAGAGATAGTAGGCTGCAGGATATGTGGTAGACGACCAGAAGGAATTTCGTGGCATTCCGGGAAAGAGTGACGCGGGAGCGGCAGTTTCCCGTTCTATCAGGGTCTTAAGTTCGTTGATGTTGGGCAGGCGCCAGTCACGGAATGTGGCATAATTGATAAGCTCACAATATCTAAGAGCCTCTTCCCATGTCGAGTCCCAGTATTTTTTCGTCCACATCATTCCGGTCAAATCGTCGATGACGATCTCTTCGCCTTGTATTATCAATTCAGAGAATAACGGCTTATGTCCCATGCCCGAACCACAGACGCAACGCGCATGATAATTATTCTTTTTGTCGCTACGATACACATAGCCGTGGCGGAAATTCACATACCACGAGAGCCCTTCGTCGTTGAGATCGACCGAGGCGGTCCAGAAAAGTTCTTGGGAAGAGTCGGGAAAGGCGGTCGTATCTATCGAGGGGTTATATCGGCCGTAATTGACAAGTATCTCAAGTTCGCCCGTCGTCGGCAGACGCCAATCGTCGCGCCCATCCAATGAGAGGCCGTGGCAGTAGTCCGATGCCTCCTGCCACGAACAAAGCGATCCTTCGGGCACCCCCCCGGCGCAACCGTCATAGGTCGGGGGGAGGATTCGCTGCCACATAAGGCCGGTATAGGTGTCGACGACTATCTCCTCGGTCACGGCGTATTCTCTTTTCGTACACATACCTTGTGCGGCATACTGCCCATCCTGACCGAAAAATGCCTCCCCTACCTCGGGGCATTCCATAAACGACTGGACAGCAGCGCAATTCATCTGTCCTGTACAAAGAACCTTTGTTGAATGGGTAGCATCTATATCGGGAGCAAGATCTTCTTCCGGTACCAAAACATCATCGACGAATGTCTCTTCGGGCGAGAGCAAATCAATATCAGGTAACGGATCGTTGGCTTCTTGTGTTGCCATATCATGGGAGCAGGCCACCATTAAAGTGGTCACCACAAAAAATATACCCCGAAATAAGGCCATGGATTTTCCAAGCATGTTTACCCTTAAGCATTATAGAGATACGGCAGAAAAGTCAAAGACTTTCAATTTTTCCGGCGCAGGAGGAGCCACAGGAAGAAGGGTCCGCCGAGGAGCGCGGTGATGACGCCGACCGGTATCTCGGCCGGGGCGATGAGGATGCGGGCGAGGGTGTCGCACAGGACCAGCAGCGCGCCGCCGCTGAAGAAGGTGGCGGGGCCGAGGAGCCGGTGCGCCGGGCCGACGAGCATCCGCGCGATATGCGGCGCCATGAGCCCGATGAAGCCGATGGGCCCCGTCACGGCGACCACCCCCGCGACGGCGAGCGAAGAGAGGGCGAAAAGGAAGAGCGATATCCGCGACGGATCGACGCCGCGCGCGGCGGCCGTCTCTTCGCCGAGGCTCATGAGGTCGAGTTCGCGGTGGAAAAGGGCGGCGAACGCGGCAACGGCGGCGAACGGCAGGAGTTTCAGCAACTCGGCGCTTCCCGCCGAATCGAGGCTCCCCATGAGCCAGTGGAGTATCCGGTAACTGTGACTGTAATCGGCGAGATACTGGACGAGCACCGTAAGCCCCGAGAAGAAAAAGCCGACCGCGACCCCCGCGAGCAGCATCGTCTGCGATCCGAAACGGTGCGCAAGGAGCGACAACCGCCATACGACGGCGACCGAGACGAGCGCGCCCAAGAACGCGGCGAGCGGCACCCCGGGGATGCCGAAGAGACCCGGCAGACCGAGCAGTATCGCCACCGCGGCGCCGAACGAGGCGCCCCCCGAAACACCCAGCGTATACGGACTCGCGAGGTCGTTGCGGAAAAGCGACTGGAATATCATGCCGCACAGCGCGAGCGTCGCTCCGGCGGCGGCGGCGGCCCCGGCGCGCGGAAAGCGCAACGCATAGAGGACGCGGCGCATCGTTTCGTCGTCGGCGAAGGTCGGCCCGATGAAAGGGGCGACAAGACAGATCGCCAGCGCGGCAAGGGCGATGATGATGACGCGCAGACCTCTCACGGCGTCACCTCCGGCGCGACGATCGTCCCGTCGGGCGACTTGCCCCAACGGTCGAACGGGATGTCGAACAGCGCACCGAGCGCGGCGGTGTCGAGCGCGGAAGCGGCGACCGGGCCGAGGGCGACGCGCCCTTTTTTGAGGCCGACGACCGTCCCGCTGAGCAGCAGCGCATCGTTCACTTCGTGCGTCACCATGACGATGGTGCGGCCCAGTTCGCCGTGCACTTTTTTCAGGAGCCGCAGTATCGCGGCGCGGTGCGCCGGGTCGAGCGCGGCGGTCGGCTCGTCGAGGAGCAGGAGCGGACTTTCCTGCACGAGCGCCGCCGCGATGAGCGCAAGCCGTTTTTCGCCCCCCGACAGCGTTGTCACGGTGCGGGAAAGAAGCGGCGCGATATCGGTCACCGCAACGGCCTGAGCCACGGCGGCGCGGTCGGCGGCGGTGACCGGCGAGAATGATCCGTGGTGCGGATAGCGCGACAGTTCAAGGAATTCGGCGACGGTGAAGGGGACGGTGAAGTTCGCCTCCTGCGGCACCACGGCGATCATCTTCGCCCGGTCGCGACCCGAGAGCGTCCCGATCTCTTTCCCCGCCAGTTCCACGCGGCCCGCGGTCGGCACGAGTAGCCCCGCCAGACATTTGAGGAGCGTCGATTTCCCCGCGCCGTTCGGCCCGATGAGCGATAGCATGCCCCCCTGCGGCAGATCGAGCGAAACATCGGTCAGTATCGTCGCCGCCCCTACAGAGAGCGTTATACCGCGCGCGGAGAGCATCGTCATGGCGTCACCGCCGCGTCGGGATGTATCAGCCGCGCCAACTCTTCGAGGAGAAGCGGGGCGCGCGGGCCGGGGATGAAGGAGCGGTCGCCGGTGACGATGTGGACGCGGCCGTTCTTGACCGCCGGAAGGGTGTCAAAGGTCTTCCAATCGTCAACGGTCGGGTTGGTTTTTGCCTCGTCGGTCGAGATGAATTCGATTATGACATCGGGGTTCATCGCGATGAGCCCTTCGGCCGATATGCGCGGATAGGGCACCGCGACGGTGCAGGCGTTCCGGCCGCCGGCGCGGTCGATGAGCTCGTCGTGAAAGCTTCCCTTCCCGGCGACGAAAAGTCCCTTGATGCCGGTCCCATCACGGTCGCGGCCGACGGCGACGAGCACTTTCGGCCGTTCCTTCCCGGCGCTTTTTTCAGCCGTCCGTGCAAGCGCCGCATCAAAACGGATGACGAACGCTTCGGCCTCTTTCTCGACGCCGCAGGTAGCGCCCGCAAGCCGCGCTGAGGCGGCGACATCGGTCAGATCCTTTGCCGGGAGCGCTAATGTCGCGATGCCAGCGGCGCGCAGTTTCGCGGCGATGTCGCTCTGTTCGGGAAGGAGGAAGACCGTGTCGGGACGGACGCCCAGTATCGCTTCGAGCGACGGATCGTGCCAGCCGCCGATCTTCGGTATCTTCGCCGCTTCCGGCGGCCACGAGCAGTAGCGGGTCACCCCGACGATACGCGACCCGAGGCCGAGTTCGAAAAGCGTTTCGGTGACGCTCGGGGCGAGCGACACGATGCGGGAACAATCGGGAGAGGCGGGTTCTTTCGCGGCGGTGCAGGCGATAAAGGAAATAAAAACCAGCGCAAGGAATCGTATCACCCTGATGCACCTATAATGTGTAGTGTTCCGGCCGGCGATCGGCGATGATGTCGTTATAACGGTTTATCTTCTTCTGACGGGCGATCTCCGGATCGATGACGGCGACCTCCGCCGCCTCGGCATCCTTCGGCAGCGTGAGCAGATACTCGCCGCGCGGAGAGACCAGCACGCTCCCGCCGGTGAAGGTGAGCGCCTCCCCGCCGCGATCCTCGGTACCGACGCGGTTGGCGGTCGCGATATAGACCCGGTTCTCCAAAGCGCGAGTGAGATCGGCCTGTTGACAGTAGGGCATGACCAGATTAGAACAGTGGGCGATGACATCGGCTCCCTTGAGCGCGAGTGTCCGGAAACTTTCGGGAAAATACCAGTCAAAACAGACCGCGAGCCCGACACGGAGGCCATGCCACTCGATGACCCCGAATCCCGAATCGCCCGGCAGGAAGAGATCCTTTTCCCTATAGAAGAGGTGCGTCTTCCGGTAACGAAGATCGCGGCCGTCGGGGGTGACGACCATCGCGGCGTTATAGCAACCGGCGGCGCTCCGTTCGGGATAGCCGAACGCTATCGCCGCATTGCGATCGCACGCCGCCTGCCGGAGCCAGCCGATGACCGCCCCGTCGGGATCGACCGCGAGTGAACGCACCTCGTCGGTCGAAACAAATTGATATCCCGAAAAACACAATTCAGGGAGGACATAAAGGTCGGCTTCTACCGATTCTATGAGTGTTAACAGTCCATTGAGGTTGTTTTCCACCTCCCCGAAGCGCGGATGGTTCTGAATGAGTGCGATCCGCATGAAACCCCCCGTTGTTTACCTTGGCCACCATCGGTATATGCGAGAAGTAACTAAAAGTAAAGAACTCTTTTGCAACGGACCCTTTTTCCGTTTCTCATTTTCTAACACAAAACACCCCATGTTCAGAAATGTTGGAAAATTTGTTGAGATTTTCGGATATTTAGGTATGATGCCCCCGACCATTGTTGACTGACATTTTGGCAAGGAGTTGATTATGGCTGACAAAAAGAAGACACCCGCCCCGGTCAAAGCGAAAAAACCGGCTCCCAAGCCGGCCCCCAAACCGATGAAACAGGCGAAGCCGGCCCCCAAGCCGGTCAAGACGGCTCCAAAACCGCTTCAAAAACAACCGGTTAAGGTATCAAAGCCCGCGCCCAAACCGATCTCCAAGCCGACCCCCCCGAAGCCGGTCGCCAAGCCGACGCCGGCCCCCAAACCGGTCACCAAACCGGCTCCCGCTCCGGTCGCCAAACCGGTCGCCAAACCGGTCGCCAAGCCGACGCCGGCCCCCAAGCCGGCCACCGTCCCCGCTCCGAAACCCGTCTCCGCCAAGGGCTCAGCCGTGGCGAGCCCGGCTCCCAAGCCGACACCCGCTCCGAAACCTGAGCATAAGGGCCCGAAAGTTGGCGAGAACGCTCCGGATTTCACTCTGCAGGATCAGTTCGGCGCCGATGTGAAATTGAGCGATCTTCGCGGTAAGAAGGTCCTCCTCTCGTTCCATCCGCTCGCGTGGACCCCGGTGTGCGAACTTCAGATGCGGACGCTCGAACTCAAAAAGAAGGCGCTCGACGACCTCAATACCGTACCGCTCGGGATCAGCGTCGACTCGATGCATTCAAAACGCGAGTGGGCCACCTTCATCGAACTCGATCAGGTCCAGATACTCGCCGACTTCTGGCCGCATGGCGAGGTCGCCAAGAAATACGGGCAGTTCATCGACAAGAAAGGCGTCTCGGGCCGCGTGAACATCCTGATAGACGAAGCAGGAAAGATCGCGTGGGTGAAGGTTTATGACCTGTCGCAACTCCCCGACATCGAAGAGGTACTCGCGGTCATCCGCTCAAAGGGCGCCAAGAAGAAATGATCTAGTTCGCCGACGGCGCCCCCAATCCCTTCGCTATCTCCGCGTAATAAGCCCTGAACACCAGCGCCGCGATGACGCACAGCGTTCCCGCCATGAAGATGGTCACCGGCGCCCCGAGATGGGCGGCGAGCGAACCGGCGAGCAGGTTGCCGAAAGGGACCGAGCCGAAGAACGAGAGCGTGTAAAGGCTCATGACCCGGCCGCGCATCCGTTCCGATACCACCTCCTGCAGAACGGTGTTCGCGGTGGCCATGACCGTCATCATCCCGAAGGCCGAGACGGCAAGTATGACGAAAGAGAGCGAAAAACTGCGAGAGAAGGCAAGCGCCATCGCGCCGATACCGAATATCGCGGGCGCCGCCATGATGTTGCGGAGCAGACCGGCGCCACCGGGTCGGGAGGCGAGATAGAGCGCACCGGTGACCGCACCGATGCCGGCGCCCGACATGAGATAGCCGAAGGTGGTACTGTCGCCGTGCAGGACATCACGGGCGATGATCGGCAGAAGCGTCGTATAGGGCATCCCGACGAAACAGACGAACGCGACGAGCAGCAGGATGCTCTTTATCGGCAGGGAGCCCCGGGCATAGCGCACCCCTTCGACGAACTGGGACAGTATCCGTCCGTGCTCCCACTCTTCCGCGACGGGCGCCAGCCGTATCGCGAGGAGCGCCGCTATCGTCGTGAGGTAACTCAGCCCGTTGGCGAGAAAACAGATCCCCTCCCCCCACAGCATGATGAGTATCCCCGCCGCCGACGGCCCGATGAGCCGCGAGGCGTGGAACAGGGCCGAATTGAGGGCGATGCCGTTGGAAAGGTCATCGCGTGCATCGACGATCTCGACGACGAACGCATGGCGCGCCGGGGCATCGAATGCCATCACGACGCCGTGGAACAGCGACAGGAGGATGATAAGGGGTATCGTCTCGACGCCGAGAAGCACGATGACGGCCAGCGTGAGCGCCTGCACCATGAACAGTGACTGGGTCGCGACGAGAATGGCGCGGCGCGGGAACCGGTCGGCGGCGACGCCGGTCAGCGGCGCAAGGAAGAGCGTCGGTATCTGCGACGAGAATCCGACAACGCCGAGCAGGAAGGCCGAATCGGTGAGTCGGTACACCAGCCACCCGAGCGCTACTTGTTGCATCCAGGTGCCGACAAGGGAAAGGGACTGGCCCCAGAAGTATAGCCGGTAGTTGCGCGAACGGAGCGCGCGGAATGTCGCGGAAAGGGATATCATCGGTCCCGCACGGTAAAAAATAAAACGGCGATCACCCGGCGCCCAACTCTTTCTTCGCGGCGTCGAGGATGGCAGCGACGACCGCCGCGCATTTCGCCTCCTCCTCCCCTTCGGCCATGACGCGCAGGACCGGTTCGGTACCTGAATAGCGTACCACCACCCGTCCGCGACCGAGCGCCTTCTCGCCGTCGGCCATCGCCTTACGGGTCTTCGGAAGTCCGTCAAGCGGCACCTTCTTCGCGACGGCGAGTTTTTTCATCACCTGCGGGAAGAGCGGTATCGCGGCGACGAGTTCGGAAAGTTTCTTGCCGCTCCGCTGCATGATGGCGAGTATCTGGAGCGCGGTCAGGATGCCGTCACCGGTCGGGTTGAACTCGCTGAATATGATGTGACCCGAGTTCTCGCCGCCGACTATCGCGCCGCTTTTCTGCATCTCTTCGAACACATACCGGTCGCCGACCGGGGTACGCCGCATCGTGATCCCGTGGTCCTTGAGGTACAGTTCAAGGCCAACATTGGTCATGATGGTGGTGACCACGAGGTCGCCCGCCAGTTTCCCCTGCTCCTTGAGGTACAGCGCCGCCGCGCCGATGATACGGTCACCATCGACGATTGCCCCCTTTTCATCGACGAGTATGACGCGGTCGCCGTCGCCGTCGAGCGCGATGCCGACATCGGACCGGTCGCCCAACACCTTCCCCGCGACATTCTCGGGGTACAGCGCACCGCAGTGGTCGTTGATATTCTCGCCGTTCGGCGTCTTGGCATAGTTCCGAACCATCGCGCCGAGTTCCGACAGGACGGTCGGGGCCACGAGATAGGCGGCGCCGTTGGCGCAGTCGAGCGATATCTCGATGCCATCGAGCGCGAGGTCCCGCGGGAAACTCGACTTCAGAAATTCGACATAGCGTCCCTGCGCGTCGTTGACGCGGTATATCTTGCCCGCCTCCCGGCCGGTGGGGAGTCCCTCGATCGAGTCCTGAGCGAAGGCCTCCTCGATCTCGAGTTCCGCCTCGTCGGTCAGTTTGGTCCCTTCCTTCGAGAAGAACTTGATGCCGTTGTCGTGGTAGGGATTGTGGCTCGCCGAGATGACCACCCCGGCGTCGGCCCGCATCGAGCGGGTGATAAAACTGATACCGGGGGTCGGGAGCGGCCCGAGCAGGACCGCGTCGGCGCCCGCCGAACAGATGCCGGCCGCTATCGCCGCTTCGAGCATATAGGAGGAGAGACGCGTGTCCTTGCCGACAACGATGCGGTGTTTTCCCTCGCGGATGGGGCTCGCCTGCTGGAAATAGCGGACCGCAGTGCGACCGAGCACAAGCGCGTTGTCGACCGTCACCGGGAAGGCGTTCGCGGTGCCGCGCACGCCATCGGTGCCGAAAAGTTTGCGTGTCATGGGTTCTTTTTCCGTATGGTTATCTGCCGCACCTGCTCCATCTCGACGACCTCGACATCGGCAGGCAGGTTCTTGAAGTAATACCGGTCCACGACATACAGCCGCGCCGGCAGGTTCTCGACAAAGGCGGTAAGTCCGGTCTCGGCGAGTTTCTCGAGCGCCTCCACCGGCCCCCGCATCCGCACCGTGATGAACTGCGGGGTCATGTCGCTCGGCACACCGCCGTCCAGCACGAACGGCACCCGGGAGAAGGTCATCTCGCGGATGTCACGATCGACCACCACCGTCACGATCACGGTGCTGTCGTTCCCGACCGGCGTGACCCCCGGCTGCCCCGGCACGACACGCAGGGTCTTCGTAAGCGTCGTCATGCTGTTCGATATGTCGAGTCGTTCGGTCGCCACCGATTCCAGCGACGCGATGGTCTCCTCGGGACCGACCACCGGGACCGTCGCGGGCTTGCTCTCCACCGAAACGATCTTGTAGCCCTTCTTCGGCTGGCCGTCGAGCACCGGGTCGACCGTCACCGTCCGCGCGACCTTCTTGGACACGAGGAAACTTATCTCGCGCGGCGATATCCGCTCTATCTTGAGTATCTGCGAGAACGGGATGTCGCGGTCGTCGATGAAGTAAACGGTCCGCCCCGTCTCGCGCCGCGACACATCGACCACCACCTCATGGTCGCTCGACCTGACCTGTGCGACGGCGAAGATGCTCCCCTTCGCCTGCACATAGACCTCCTCGGGACTCTTGGTCATCGTCACCACGCGATCGGCCCCCGCCTCGAAACGGACCTTGATCGCGAAATTCACCGGCTCCTCGCGGTTCGCGACCACGCCGAGCCATATCGCGACCGTTGCGAGCAGGGCGAGCACCTTCTCGCGGCCGTTCAGCGTGAACATGTCCCGTATCCGTTTCATCGCGTCAGTCCTGCGAGAGGTGTTTGGTGAGCATCCGTTTTATCATCTCTTTGGTCATGTTCCGCGTGATGCGCCCATCCTTGAGGAGCGATATCTGGCCGCGCTCCTCCGACACGACGAATACGAGCGCGTCGACACGCTCCGATATGCCGTAGGCGGCGCGGTGGCGGGTGCCGAAATTGACATCGATGTCGGGATTGGTCGAGAGCGGCAGGACCACACCGGCAAGCGCGATGCGGCCCTCGCGGATGACCACGGCCCCGTCGTGGAGCGGCGTATTCTTGCGGAATATCGATATGAGCAGTTCCTTTTTGACCTCGGCGCCCAGCGGGACACCGCCCGTGACGAACGGCTCCGGGTCGCCTTTCTGCGCGACCACCACGATGGCGCCGTCACGGTTCTGCGCGAGGTTCGAAAGCGCCTCGGCAAGTTCCTCCGACATCAGCATGCTCTCGTAGGTCGCGCGATCGCTTCCCAGCATCCGGATGAACTCGAAGCTCGACAGGATGCTCCGTATCTCGTCGCGGAATATGACCACCACGATGATGATGAAATATTCCAGTATGCCGCCGAGGAGCCAGACCATCGCGCGCATCCCGACCAGTTTGCCGACGAAGTAGAGCGCGACGAGCAGGAAGAACCCGGCGAGGATCCGCATCGATCGGGTACCCTTGATGAGGACGAGGAACTTGTAGATGAAGAACCAGACGAGCGCGATGTCGACGAGTGAAAGTACGAGTACGATCGGATCGCCGCCCCAGAGCGAGTCCCAGAACGCGGTCGCGTAGGTCACCAACATGGCGCCTCCCGCACCGCGCGGTGCATAAAGATCAGGTCGCGCGCCGCCGCCGCGTCGTGGGACCGGATGACCGCGGCTCCCTTATCGAGTGCGAGCATCTGGCCCGCGATCGTGCCGGCAAGCCGATCGACCGGGTCTTTCCGGCCGGTCACCGCGCCGATGAACGATTTGCGCGACAGGCCGGCGAGGATCGGCAGGCGGTGCATCGCGAACGCCTCGAGGTGCCGGAGGAGCGTCAGATTGTGCGCGGCGGTCTTGCCGAACCCGAAGCCGGGGTCGAGCAGTATCTTTTCGCGCTTCACCCCCGCCGCGACCGCCCGGGCCACCGCCGCGTCGAAGAACGCGTTGATGTCGGCGAGCAGGTCGTCGTACCGGGGATCGTCCTGCATGGTGCGCGGCGTCCCCTGCATGTGCATGAGGATGAGCGGCGCGCCCGACGCGGCCGCGACGGCCCCCATCGCGGGGTCACCGAGCGCCGAGATGTCGTTCACGATATCGGCGCCCGCCTCGATCGCCGCCGAAGCGACCGTCGACTTGGCGGTATCTATCGAGATGACGATGTCCTTGTTCTCCTTCCGGATGCGTGCGATGACCGGTGTGACGCGCCGTATCTCCTCGGCCGCGTCGACCGGTGCCGCGCCGGGACGGGTCGATTCGCCGCCGATATCGAGGATGTCCGCCCCCTGCGCGATGAGTTCCCCGGCACGCCGCACCGCCGCGTCGGTCGTCGCGTACCTGCCGCCGTCCGAAAAACTGTCGGGGGTCACATTGAGTATCGCCATGAGGGCGGGACGATCGACCGGCAGGCGGTCGTGCCGGAAGTCGTACCACGGGCCACGCGCCGCACGGAAATGTTCGACCGCGTCGGCCAGTTCGGGCAGGTGAAAGCACTGCGCCCGCAATCGCTCGAGGAGCGCGGGGAACCGATCGTCACGCAGGGAGAAGACGAGGTCGCACGGGCGGGCCTCGCCGGTGACGGCATGCCGCGGGACCGCCGCCTCTCCGCCGAGCGACAGGAGATGCTGTTTGAGCGCATTGGCCCCGGCGCTCGACAGCCCCTTCACCACGAAAACGGTCATGCCGAACCGGTCGCGCATGATCTCCGCCCCGGTCCCCGAAACGCCGGACCGCGCCATCAGCGAGGCGACATCGGCGCCGGCGGGCTGTAGGGGAAAGACCTGCATATCGCTCCTGTTCAGTGCAACTCTATGTCGTCGATGTAGATACCGGGGGCGTTCGTGAACTCGTCGGAGGTGAACCGGAACGCTATCTGGATGCTCTCCCCCTTGAAGGGTGTCAGCGACGCTTCGAACAGGTGCCAGGTGCCGCCGCCGTTGCCACCTATCTTGGTCTTCGTCGCGTTGTCGGTGAGCCCGGTGTCGGCGATGGTGAAGACCGCCTTCGCGGCGCTGTCCCAGTTGTCGACCGACTTGCGGACAAGCACCTCGACATAATCCATCATCCCCATCTGCGTCCCTTCGCTGTGGACATAGGCGTAAAAGCGTATCACCGGCTCCATGATGCTCGTCGGTATCGTGACCTGCTGGGCGAGCACCATCTTCGCGACGGTGCTGTCGGGGTAGTTGCCGCTCAGGTTCGTGCCGGCGCAGTTGGTGCCGCCGTGACAGCCCAGCGGCCCGTCCGACGGGGTGCCGACCTGCCAGATCCCTTCAAGCGTCCACTTGTCCGACCCGCTCTCGAAATCCTCCGAGAAATCGAGCGTGACACCGGTCGTGTCGGTGTCGGGGACCGTTTCGTCGGGTTGCACGGTATCGGTATCGGGCTGTGCGGTGTCGGGCATCGCCGTATCCTCATCGGGCTGGGCGGTATCGGGGATCGCCGTATCGGGCAGGGCGGTGTCGGTCGTATCATCGGGTTGCTGGTTGTTATCGGGTTGCGGCGCCGTTCCTTTGAAGCAGTACCCGTCCTCCGAGCAATACCATCCGATGGCACAGTCCTGTATGTCGTAGGAGCAGGTATCGCGCAGGATGCACTCATATTTCACATCGCCGGTCGGGAAACCGCTCCCATCGACCACATCGACCTCGGCGCAGTACTCGACATAGTTGCAGTCGGCGTCGCCTTTGGCCGGGTCACAGGTGCCGGCGCCGGGATCATCCTCCTCGGGCGACGCGCAAGCCTGCCAAACCATCAGGACACCACTCAAAAGCAGGGCCACCAGTAGGATCGTCGAACGGTCTTTCATACTCTTTCCCTCAGATCGGTCGTTCACGCGGCTGGATGGTACCACATTGGGCGGCTTTTTCAACAAAAAACTCTTTTTTGCCCTCCCGCCGCTTTACATCGGTCTTTTTTTACCTTATACTGGCGAGCGCTTTTCATCACGGAGGCATCATGACCCTGCGCAGGATAGAGATCGTCGGCTCGGCGGTCCTTAAAAAACGGACGGCCGAGATACCGGAGATAACGCCCGAGGTACGGCAACTCGCCGCCGACATGACCGAGACCCTGCAGGCGGCGGGCGGGCTCGCCATCGCGGCGCCGCAGGTCGGCGAACCGGTGCGAATCGTCGTCGTGGACCGCGGCTATCTGAGCTGGGACGCGCTCCCCGAGGATGAACGGAAAGGCCGCGGCGCCTCCCCTTTCGGGCCCGAAACGCTTGTCAACCCCGAGATAACATCACGCGAGGGCGAGGATGAGATCGAGGAGGGGTGCCTGTCGGTGCCGGGGTACCGCGCGCCGGTGAAGCGGGCCCGCCGCGTCACCTACCGCTGGCTCGATCTTGACGGCGCGCCGCACGAACGGTCGGCCGAGGGACTCGAGGCGATCTGCATCCAGCACGAACTCGACCACCTCGACGGAAAACTCTTCATAGACCGCATCTCCCGGGTGAAGCGGACCATCGCCCTCGGCAAGGTGAAAAAATACATCAAGGAACTCGACCCGGAGGAGGATGAGACCGCGTATCGTCTGTATGGGGAGTCCTGAGTGCGCCGTCCCCTTTCTTGACCTCGCCCATCGCAAGGGCGCCGACCTCATCGTATTCACCCGTGCCGACAAGGTGCGATGTCGTGGCGGGAAACTCTCGCAGACCCCGGTGAAGAAACGGGCGCTGGCGCTCGGCCTGCCGGTGCACGACCTCTCCATGAAAAGCGACGAGGCGCACCGCATCCTGAGCGACTTCAGGCCCGACCTCTATCTGGTGGTCGCCTATGGCCAGATACTGCCCGAACGGATACTCGCCCTGCCGAGGATAGCGCCGATCAATGTCCACTTCTCGCTCCTCCCCAAGTACCGCGGCGCGATACCGGTGCAGGCGGCCATCCTTGCCGGCGACGACACGACCGGCACGACGATCATGGTGATGGATAAAGCGCTCGACACCGGCGACATCGTCTGGCAAGAGCCGCTCACCATACTGCCCGACGAGATGGCGGGGCGCCTGTTCGAGCGGCTCATCACGCTGTCGGTCGATCTGCTCGACCGCAACTGGGACGACCTCGTCTCGGGCCGTTTCACCCGCACCCCGCAGGCGGGAGAGGCGAGTTACACCAGACTGATAAAGAAGGAGGACCTCGTCATAGACTGGACGCGGCCCGCGATCGATCTGCACCGCATGATACGGGCCTTCGCCTATAGCCCCGGCGTCCGGGCCCACTTCCGCGACAAACTGCTGCTCATCGGTTCGGCGCAGTGGCGCCCCGATGCGACGGGAACGCCGGGAGAGATAGTGGCGGTCGAGAAGAAGGGCTTCACCGTCGCGTGCGGCGAGGGAGGGCTGTTACTCACCGAGGTCCAGCCCGAGTGCAAGGCCTGCATGCCCGCCGCGTCGTTCATCGCCGGCTACCGGCCGCAGGCGGGAGAGAAACTGTGCTGATAGGCGAACGGGCGCAGAACCCCAAGACGGCCGCCGCCGCGCTGACCCGCAAGGTGCTCGAGCGGTCGCTCTTCGTCAACGAACTGCTCAACAACACGCTCGACGCCTTCCCGCTCGCGGAACGCCGTTTCATCACCGAACTGACCTACGGCACGATACGCAACCTCGCCCACCTCGATTTCTGGATAGAGCAGGCGTCGGGACGGTCGCTCTCGCGGATAGACCGGGAGGTGCTCTCCCACCTCCGCATCGCGCTCTACCAGATGCTTTTCATGGATAACCGGGAGGCGCCGCAGATCGTGCACGAGGCGGTCGAGATCGTTAAGACCTCGTCGCGCCGCGAGGCGGCCGGCTTCGCCAACTTCACCCTGCGCGAAGCGCTGCGCATCGGCCCGTCGCGGTCGAAGATGCTCCGCCTGCTCGGGTACGACCACGACCGGTTCTACCGCACTTGGCATTCGTTCCCCGGCTGGCTCGCCGACCTCATCGGCGACCTCGTGGGCGACCGGTACCGTTACAAATACCTCGGCTTCGCGAATAAGCCGCTTGGCATCACGCTCCGCATCGAAGGCGATACGGCGCGGCGCGACGCGGTCATCGCCGAACTGGCGGCGCAGGGCGTGAGCGCCGAACCGGCGGCAGAGAGTCCCTACGGCATCTACACCGACCGCGCGGTGACCTGGCGCATGATCGCCGACCTCGCCGATGTCCACATACAGGACGAATCGAGCCAACTCGCCGTTATCGACATGGACCTGAAGCGCGGCGACCGCGTGCTCGACCTCTGCGCCGCGCCGGGCGGCAAGACGATATTCGCCTCGTGGCTCGTCGGTCCCGAGGGGCGCGTGACCGCCGCCGATGTCAATCCCTACAAACTCAAGAACATCGCCGAGGCGCTCCTGCGGGCGGGGCGACGCAACGCCGAGATACGCCTGCAGGACGGCGCGGAACACCACTCCGCGTGGGATGGCGCGTTCGACGCGGTGCTCCTCGATGCCCCCTGTTCGGCGCTCGGCACCCTGCGACGCCACCCCGAAGTGAAATGGCTCAAAAGACCGGGCGACGGGGAAAAGATGGCGCGGCTCGGCGAACGGATACTCGACAACGCCGCCCGGTATCTGCGTGTGGACGGCACGCTCCTCTATGCGGTGTGCACCTTCACGAGGGAAGAGACGACCACGCAGATACAACAGTTCGTGCAGAAACATCCGGATTTCAAGGTCGAGAAGGCCTACTACACCGTCTCGACGCTTCTCGATAACCGCGATGTCTTCTTCATCGCGCGGCTCAGAAAGATGAGGTAATGTCCCCCTGTCAAGGGGGAATGAGGGGGTTTTGTCCCATCAGACGCGGGAAAACCTACCCTGCCCTCCCTTGACAGGGCGGGAAGAATGTTTCACCACGGTCGTTCGAACGATTCTTTCGTGAATTTTTCTTCTACGGTGCGCCAGTAGGTCGTCCCTTTTTTATGGAAATGGTCGGCCGCCGCGCGGTTGAACAGGCGGTAGAGGGCCGCCAGCGGCGTAAGGAAGAGGAAGAATATCACGGTCATCACGATGCGCGACATCACCGCGCCGAGCAGTTCGGAGAACTTGAGCCACCCCTTCGTGATGAGGGTCGCCAGAGGATTGGGGATGATCGCGAGGATGAGGAGCGCCGTCGCGAGGTAGAGGAGCCACGCCGGGCCCAGCCACAGGTGGAAGACGAGTGCCGCGAGGGCGAGCACCACGAGCGTTTCGAGGACCATCTTGCGTTCCACCGGCGACCCCCTAGAACAGCGTGTAGATGAACGGCGCCACCGCGGTGCCGCTCGACAGCACGATGAGCGCGCCGATGAGGAGGAGCACCACGATCATCGGGAGCAGCCACCATTTTTTCCGTTCTTTGAGAAAGCCCCAGAGGTCTTTCAGGAACTCCATGCTATCCTCCTAGTCGAGCGCAAAGGTGCGCTTCCATTTCTCGCGGTCGTTCCAGTCGGGCTGTTCCTCCTTGATGAACAGGAGGTCGCCGATGATGAGCGTATCTATCTCGGTCGCCATGAAGCAGGCGAACGAATCCTCCGGCGAACAGACGATCGGTTCGCCGCGAACATTGAAACTGGTGTTGACGATGACGCCGTAGCCGGTCTTCTCCTTGAAGCGGCTGATGAGGCGGTGGTAGCGCGGGTTGGTCTCCTGGTGGACCGTCTGTATCCGCGCCGAGAAGTCGAGGTGGGTGATCGACTGGACATCGCTGCGGGTCATATAGAGTTTGTCGAACAGCGGCAGTTCGTGGTAGTTGTCGGGGAGCGCTTTACGCCGCTCTTTCACCACATCGGCGATGAGGAGCATGTAGGGCGAACCCTGCCGGAGATCGAAGAATTCGGGCGAACTCTCGGCCAGCACCGACGGGGCGAAGGGGCGGAACCCCTCGCGGTATTTTATCTTGAGGTTGAGTTTCTTCTGCATCTCTGCATTGCGCGCATCGCCGAGTATCGAACGGTTGCCCAGCGCCCGCGGACCCCACTCCATGCGTCCCTGATGCCAGCCGACGACCTTGCCGTGGGTCAGGTGATCGGTCGCGATGTCGATGAGTTCCTCGAAGTCGCCGATGCGGTGGTAGACCGCCTTGTGCTTGCGCGCCATCAGTTCGGTGTCGAGTTCCGAATATTCGGGGCCGAGATAGGCACCCTGCATCGTGTCGTTTTTTTCATCGGCGGTGCGCGGCGCGCCGAAGTATTGGTAGTGGACCGCGAGCGCCGCTCCCAGCGCGCCCCCCGCGTCGCCGGCCGCCGGCTGTATCCAGATGCCGTCGAAGAGGCCGCTTTTGAGCAGTTTCCCGTTCGACACGCAGTTCAAGGCCGATCCGCCCGCGAGGCAGAGATGCTTCGCGCCGGTGAGTTTTTTCGCCTCGGCCGCCATCTTGAGGACGATCTCGTCGTGGAGTTGTTGGATGACGAAGGCGAGGTCACAGTGGTGCTGTTCGATGTGGCTTTCGACCGGGCGGGTCGGGAAGCCGAAGAGCGCCGCCCACTTCTTGTCGTCTATCATCCGTAGGCCGGTCGCGTAGGTGAAATAGTCGGGGTTGAGCCAGATCGAGCCGTCGTCGCCGATGTCGATGAGCGTCCCCGTTATCTTGTCGCGGTATTCCTTGATCTTGGGCGAGCGCGGGTTGCCGTAGGGGGCCATCCCCATCAGTTTGTATTCGCCCGAGTTGACCTTGAAGCCGAGGAAGTAGGTGAAGGCGGAGTACAAGAGGCCCAAAGAGTGCGGGAAGCGGAGTTCCTTGCAGGGTGTTATCTCGTTCCCTTTCCCGCGCATGATGGTCGCGGTCGCCCATTCGCCGACGCCGTCAATGGTGAGGATGGCGGCCTCTTCATACGGTGAGGGGAAGAAGGCCGACGCGGCGTGCGAGAGGTGGTGTTCGGGAAAGAGGAGTCTCACTTTCTGCGGGTCGCCGTCGGGATCGAGTTTCTTCAGCGCGTCGCGAATGAGTTTCTTGAGGAAGAGTTTCTCCTTTATCCAGACCGGGACGAACGAGAGGAACTGTGCGAGTCCTTTCGGGGCGTAGGCGTAGTAGGTCTCGAGCAGGCGCTCGAACTTCAGGAGCGGTTTATCGTAGAAGACCACCGCGTCGAGTTCGCGCACCGTCACCCCGGCGTAGGAGAGGCAGAACTTGGCCGCTTCGAGGGGGAAGTGCGCATCCTGCTTGATGCGGGTGAAGCGCTCCTCCTGCGCGGCGGCGACGATGCGGCCGTCGGCGATGAGCGCCGCCGCCGAGTCGTGGTAGAATGCCGAAATGCCGAGGATGTAGCGCGTCATGCGGGCTCCCTAAAGACCGTCGCGACTATACTGGGGACTGACCGCCGAGGCAAGAAAAAGGTTGCGCGCGCTAAAGTTGACTTTGATTTTCTGGCCGGATAAACTGCATTGTTTTTCGGGGGAAAAGTTGATGCTATTCAACAGACACCACGACGCTAGAGCCAAGAGCCAAGAGCCAAGAGCCAAGAGCCAAGAGCCAAGAGCCAAGAGCCAAGAGCCAAGAGCCAAGAGCCAAGAGCCAAGAGCCAAGAGCCAAGAGCCAAGAGCCATCTAACCGCTCGCACAAAAGCAATCATACAGCACCAATCAATAACTTGCGGAGGAATCTTATCATGAAAAAGCAGGCGACTTTCCACAACGCTTTTCGACTTGTTCTATTGGCAGGTGTGATTTCATTGATCCTTGGCCCGCTATCCGGATGCAAGAAAATCAACAATATTCTTTTTGAGTATATGCCCCAAGATATCGGCGAAAGCGATTTAAAAGGATGGGCTTCAGGATGTTGGGGTGATGTTAAGATATTAAAAAAAGGGGATCTCATGGAAGAAGATCCTGATATGAAAAAACTCGCAGAAGCGTTTGATGATGCGGCCGCAGAACTTGGTGCCGAGAAAACCATAAAAAGTCGAGGCGATATTTGTCGTCAGCAAACCGTAGTGTATCAGTGCAAGCACAATGCAGCTGATTCGGATTACGACAAAGAAACAGAGCAAGATTTTTATAGGTGCAAAGACAAGTATGGCGAATGGGGTCTCTGGTCGGTTGAGCCAATACCTGTGAAAGAATTCCCGCAAGAGCCTATTAAATCAACGGATATTCAGGGATGGCCAACGGGCTGTTGGGGTGATGTAAGAATTGAAAAAAGCGGAGCAATGAGAGTTAACCCTGAGACAAAATGCCAGAAAACAAACATAGAATACATATGCAAGTATCATCCAAAAAACAATAGCGAATGGAATATTAAAGCTCCCTTTTACAGGTGTCAAGATGACACAGGGAAATGGGGACTTTGGAATGAAGAAGCAAAATTTGTTGCTAGTTGGCCAGAACCAATAACTCATCCAACAGAAGATGAAATGAGAGGTTGGCTCACAGGTTGCTACGACGATTTTGTATTAAAAGATTATGGCCGCATGCAATATGTCAACAGAGCATACCCCAAATGGAACTCCCAGCAAATTTCAGTTTTGAAAGAGAGTATGTCTAAATTTGCATCTAAATCAGATGTGGACAAAATGATTGAAGACACTTTAGAAAAAACAAAGACCATAAGACATTTTGTGATGAGCAATTATGGCGATAAATGTGTGATGTTGGATGCTAATTATTTTTGTGGAAAAGAACAAGAGGCTAATTCAGAGCAAACAAAAAACAAATTTGTGAAATGCAAAAACGATAAGAATCAATGGGGTGTATGGAAAAAAATAACGAAAGGGGAGTCGGACATTGGATATTTGGAAAAACAGCCAACGGTTGATCTGACGATCCTCACTGATGCCCGTTGCACCAATTGTGTCGTCGATACGATCATCAACCAGATGAAAAAAATCTTTCCCAGCCTTGTCGAGAAGAAACTCGATTACGGTACCGAAGATGGCAAAAAACTTTATGAGTCCCTCAAGACGACCGAGGCGCGCCTGCTTCCCGCGTTCCTGTTCGACAAGAATGTAACCGAAGACCCCGGTTACCAACAGGTCGCCAAATGGATGCTCGATGTCAACGACAAGAAGATGCTCCTCGTCGGCGGCAAGTTCGATCCGACCGCCGAGATCTGCGACAATCAGATCGATGACACCGGGAACGGCAAAGTCGACTGCGACGATGATGCCTGCAAGAACGACCTCGCCTGCCGCAAAGAGACAAAGGAACGGCTCGACCTGTTCGTCATGAGCCAGTGCCCCCACGGCATCAAGGCGCTCGACGCGATGAAAGAGATGTTCAAGGCGTTCGGCAACAAGATCGACTTCCATGTCAACTACATTGCCAATCAAACGACCGATGGTAAATTCGAGTCGTTGCATGGTCAAGGCGAGGTCGACGAGGATATCCGCCAACTCTGTGTGGCGAAATATTATAATAAAGACTTCGAGTATATGAAATACATCTGGTGCCGCAATTCCGATATTCGTAGTGAAGATTGGGGGAAATGTGCCACCGATGGCATCGACGCTAGCATTATCGAGAATTGCTCCATTGGCGATGAAGGCAAAAAGCTCTTTTCCGAGAACATTAGGATTGCCAAGGATCTCAAGATTAGTGCCAGCCCGACCTGGATTGTCAACAACAAGTTCAAATTTGGCGGCACTACCGCTTCCGACATCAAGAAGCAATATTGTTCTCAAAATCCGGGGAAGAATGGCTGTGAGTAAGGTTCTTCAGTATAGGAAAATAAGAGGATGGATCCATGAGTAAGCGGGAAATGACCGTTATCAATGTCACGGAAGTTACTATCGTCAAGGGCAAAACCAAAGACATCAGAATTAATTTTGATGGCTCTGATGTTAAAATTCCCGTGGATGAAAGCGTTTACGCTTATTTTCAACAACAGTTTTTTAGGGAGAATCCCACCGCTCTCCAAAGAAAGCGTTTTGCAACTGTCATGAATGTTCTTCGCGCTGCCTACCTAAAAGGACGCGAAGACGAGCGTATGGCACAGTAGGTGAACAACCGAATCTCGATTCATGAAACTTACTGATGCACAAGCAAAAAAAATTTTGGAAAGATGGCCACAACGTACAAATAAACTTTGGAAACCACCTGGCGGAAAAGGTTTTTGGTTACGTGCTTGTCCGAGTGCGGGTGTAGCCGCATATCCGCATCTATCGACGCCCGGGGCTGAAAATTTCCGAACTAAACCAGATGGCCTTTATGTCTTTTTTCACAACTTTTCTTTCTGCGATGTTGTATGCATAGAGTCATGTGGGACGGCACAAAATCTTTATGACAAACGCTCTCGATATTCGTTGGCTAGTCATAGCCTTCTGTTGGTTTGTAATAAAGAATGGCTTCTCGAGACAATTTCTGTCCAAAGAGGGACGCACAAGACTCGATGGGAAGCAGCACGAACTTTTTCGAGTAAACCGCGAAATAAAACATTGCGGTTACCTGTCAGGCATCTACGAGTCCTCTATACTTTGGAAGACAATCTTTATAAAAGTTGGAAAAAAAATCATGTAGCGAACGGACATGAGTATTATTGTCGTCATTCATCATTGGATACCTACAATAGCCCAGCAACCAGATTGTTTTTAAGAGGGATGAGCCTTGAAAGTCATTTTCGTACCATTTAATTATTTGGAGAACGCTGAAGTTGCGCAAGAACTATAGAACTGAATCTGCCCCTCACTTCCCACACCCGGGGAAGTTCTCGACGAACTTGATCTTGATGTCGGGGAAGTTCTCGACCACCTTCACCTTGTAGTCGGGGAAATTCTGGACCAGTTTCCAGAGCCCCGGCTTGTCGGCGAAATTCTCGACCACCTTCACCTTGAGATCGGGAAAGTTCTCGACGATCTTCACCGTCACATCGGGGAAGTTCTCGACATACTGAATTTTGCCGTAGAGTTGGCACGGCCCCGGCTTGGCCTTCGCCGCCTCCGCGCACGCCGACACCATCGCGAGGAACCGCTCCCGGGCCTCGTCCGACCGGCTGACCGGCCGCTCCGACAGGTTCAGCAGGAACGCCGCCGCGAGCACGATACCGAACGCGAACATACGAAGCATGAGGCACCTCCCTTACAGACCGTCCAACTATAACGACGCAAAGGATCGGGGGCAAGTAAAATTGACTCGTCTTTCCTCCTTGGATACACTGCGCTGTTCTTTGCGGGAGAAGAACCTCTATGACCGAACAGAAAAAAGCGAAGAAGGCACCGGCTTCCCCCAAGCCGGTGAAGCGAACAACCTCACCCGCCGGCACGACAATGCCGCAGAGCGAGGAGAAGTGTCGCATCATCTTCGACGAGGCCGCCGAAGGCATCGTCCTCATGCCGATCAACGGAACGACCTTATGGGTGAACAAGACCTTCGCGCGGATGCACGGCTACGAGAGCCCGGAGGAGATGCTACACCTGCGACTGAACGACCTTGACGCTCCCGGAACGGCCGCTTTGGCGCCCGATCGACTGCAACGATTGATCGCGGGCGAGACGCTGAACTTCGATGTCGAGCATTACCGCAAGGACGGTTCGACCTTCTTTCTCAATGTCTCCTGCAAGGTGGTCGAGATCGAGGGTGAGCGATATTTTCTGGGCCTGCATCAGGATATAACCGACAGGAAACGGGCGGAAGAATCGCTCCGCAGGGGCCACGATTCACTTCTCGCGATATTCGGCGGCATCGACGAGCCGGTCTATGTGGCCGACATGGACACTCACGAGGTGTTGTTCGTCAACCGGGTCGCCGAGACCCTGTGGGGCGTTCCGGGCGATCGGAAGTGTTACGAGTACCTTCAAAACCGGAACGCGCCTTGTCCTTTCTGCACCAACGACAAGATCCGGGGAGAATACCGCGACCGCTCCTATATCTGGGAGTTCCAGAACGAACGCACTCAGCGCTGGTTCCGCTGTATAGACAAGGCGATCCCATGGCCCGACGGTCGCACCGTCCGCTACGAGATGGCCATCGACATCACCGACCGTAAGAAAGCCGAGGAGGAACGCGAGAAACTGCGCGACCAGTTGGCGCAAGCCCAGAAGATGGAATCGATCGGACGGCTCGCCGGCGGCATCGCGCACGACTTCAACAACATGCTGTCGGTCATCCTCGGCCACGCCGAAATGGCGCAGGACCGCCTGAAACCGGATGACCCGCTGCGCGCCGACCTCCGGAAGATACACCGCGCCGCCGAACGGTCGGCCGACCTCACGCGGCAACTCCTCGCGTTCGCCCGCAAACAGACGGTCGCTCCGCGGGTGCTCGATCTCAACGCGACGGTGGCGGGGATGCTCGACATGCTCAAACGGCTCATCGGCGAGGATATCGATCTGGCATGGATGCCGGGAGCGGACGCCGGTCGGGTGCGGATGGATCCCTCGCAGATCGACCAGATACTGGCGAACCTCTGCGTGAACGCCCGCGACGCCATCGCCGACACCGGCAAGATAACGATAGAGACCGGGAGCGCCCGGTTCGACGAGAAGTACTGCGCCGCCCACCACGACTATAAAAAGGGCGACTATGTCCTGCTCGCGGTGAGCGACAGCGGCTGCGGAATGGACGCCGACACGCTCTCTCGCATCTTCGAGCCGTTCTTCACCACCAAGGAGCGCGGCAAGGGAACCGGTCTCGGGCTTTCCACCGTCTACGGTATCGTCCGGCAGAACTGCGGCTTCATCAATGTCTACAGCGAGCCGGGACGCGGCACCACCTTCCGCATCTATCTGCCGCGCTCTACCGAGCAGATCGCGGCGGCCCCGGCGAAAAAAGAGAGCGGGGACGCGCCGAAAAGCAGCGGCGAAACGATCCTGCTCGTCGAGGACGAGCCGATGATCCGCGACATCACCCGCAAGATGCTCGATATCCTCGGTTACCGCGTGGTCGTCGCCGCGACACCCGGCGAGGCGATACGACTGGCACGCGAACACGCCGGCACGATACATCTCCTGCTCACCGATGTGGTCATGCCCGAGATGAATGGGCGCGAACTCGCCCGCAACCTGCTGTCGCTCTATCCCGACCTGAAACGGCTCTTCATGTCGGGCTACACCGCCAATGTCATCGCCCACCACGGGGTGCTCGACCCCGGGGTCCATTTCCTGCAGAAACCGTTCTCGATGAACGATCTGGCCCACAAGGTCCGCGAGGCGCTCACCGGATCGTGAGGGACGCTCCACCTCACGCCAGCGCGTCAGTTTTTCCTTGCCTCTCCTTCCCTTACTAATATAATCGCCCCCGGTCGGTAGTGAATAACCTCTTTTAGGGAGACCCCCATGGCCATCATCCTCGACGGCAGCCATCTGACGATCGAACAACTCGTCGCCATCGCCCGCAACGGCGAAAAGGTCGAACTCTGCCCCAAAGCGCTGGAACGCATCAAACTCTGCCGCGCCATGCTCGAAGAGAAGGTCGCCAAGCGCGAGATCATGTACGGCGTCAACACCGGCATCGGCGAATTCTCCGAAGTGGTGCTCGCCGACGACCAGATAGAACAGTTCCAGCGGTGGCTCGTCTACAACCACTCGGCCGGCATCGGCGATCCCGCCCCCATCGAGCATGTCCGCGCCGCGATGACGGCCCGCATCAATGTCCACGCCCACGGCAACTCCGGCTGCCGCCCCGAGATACCGCAGACCTTCGTCGCGATGCTGAACAAGGGCGTCACCCCGTTCGTCTGCAAGAAAGGGTCGGTCGGCGCCTGCGGCGACCTCGCCCCGATGAGCCAGATAGCGCTGACACTGCTCGGCGAGGGACAGGCTTATTATAAAGGCGAACTGCTCCCGGCAAAAACGGCGTTCGAGAAGGCGGGCATCCCGGTGCCGGGGCTCAAGGCGCGCGACGGACTCGCCGCCATCAACGGCTCGAACCTGCTGACCTCGATAAGCGCGCTGACGCTCTACGACGCCGACCGGTGGCTCAAGCAGGCCGAGATCGCGGCGTCGATGTCACTCGAGGCGCTCCTCGCCAACATGAAGCCGTACCACACCAAACTCCACGAACTGCGCGGTTTCGCCGGGGCGGTCCGCTCGGCCGCCGCGATACGGAAATGCGTCGCCGGGAGCGACCTCCTCACCGGCAAGGTGAAGACGAAGGTGCAGGACGCCTATTCGATGCGCTCCACCCCGCAGGTCATCGGCGCGGCGCACGACGCCATCCGCTGGGCCCGGTCGCAGGTCGAGACCGAACTGAACGGCGTCGGCGACAACCCGATCTTCATCCCCGAGGAGAAACTGACCCTTTCGGGGGCCAATTTCCAAGGGACACCGGTGTCGCTGCCGATGGAGATGGTCGGTCAGGCGATCACGATGGTGTCGGTCCTTTCGGAGCGGCGCATGAACCGGCTCAACAACCCGGCGCTCTCGGTCGGGCTGCCCCCCTTCCTCACGAAGAATCCCGGCATGTTCTCGGGGCTGATGCTGTCGCAGTACACCGCCGATACCCTCATCGTCGAACAGCGCATCCTGTCCTCCCCCGCCGCCACCCAGTCCATCCCGGCGGCGGCCGATCAGGAGGATTTCGTCTCGATGGGAATGAACACCGCCCTCAAGAATCTCCAGATACTCGACAATGCCAACGGCGTCATCGGCATAGAGTTCATGGCGGCGGCGCAGGCGCTCGATATCCGCGGCTTCAAGACGGGCGAGGGTGTCGCGGCGGCGAGAAAGAAGATACGCGAACATGTCGCGTTCCTCGAGATAGACCGCCCGCTCTTCCCCGACCACACCGAGATGCAGAAACTCGTCGCTTCGGGGGCGATACTGGAGGCGGTCGAAGCGGCGGTCGGCAGTCTCGGCTGAGCCGGAATAAATGGCTTGCCTTTCCTGTTACTAGCGATGTTTTTTTGTAAGGTCGCCACATGACGCTTCTTTCGCCGCTGCACCTATTCGTCCTGCTTCTCCTGCCGGTACTGTGGCTCATTCTCCGCGGCAGATCGGCGGCCCCGGCGTCGCTCTTCTTTTCCGACCACGCCGGCCTGCGGAGCGTGGCCGACAAACGGTGGCGCCTCTGCCGGGTGTTCGACCTGATCGCCTTTACCTTGCTCGTTGTCGCGCTCGCCCGGCCCGTCGCGCTCGACCGGGTGATCACCCCGCCGGTCGAGGGGAAGGACATCATCATCGCGCTCGATGTGTCGGGCTCGATGGAGGCGCTCGACTTTCAGCCGAAGAACCGCATCGAATCGGCGAAGGGGGTGATAGAGCGGTTCGTGCAGGGACGCCGAAGCGATCGGCTCGGGCTGGTATTCTTCGCCAAGGACTCGTTCCTGCAGGTGCCGCTCACGACCGACTACACGATGTTCGTGAACCTCCTGCAACGCCTCGAGACCGGCGTGATAGAGGACGGTACCGCCATCGGCAACGGGCTCGGGCTCGCGCTGTCGCGGCTCGAGGATTCGAAGGCGAAATCGCGACTCGTGATCCTGCTCACCGACGGCGATAACAACAGCGGCAATATCAGCCCCGAAACGGCGGCCGAGGCGGCGAAGACGCTGGGCATCAAGGTCTACACGATACTCATCGGCACCGACAAACCGGTCCCCTTCCCCGCCGGGAAGGACATCTTCGGCCGACAGACCTTCCGCACCGTCCCGATGAAGATAAACCCCGAACTGCTCAAAAAGATCGCCGACACGACCGGCGGCCGTGCCTACCGCTCCCTATCGACCGACGAACTCGACCGCGCCTTCGCCGAGATAGACAAACTGGAAAAAAGCCCGATACCGGCACAGAAGTACCGGCTTTACGACGAGTTCGCCCCCTACTTCATACTCGCGGCGATACTCGCGCTCATCCTCGGGCGCATCTTCGCGGTCCTCTTCCCGCTCTACCCGGAGGTCGAACGATGAGGTTCGGCGCGCCGCACTATCTGCTCATCGTGTTCCTTTGGTTGCCGGCGCTCCTCGTCTATCTCGCCGTCGCGCGCCGTCGCCGCGAGCGGTTCGCCGGGCTTTTCTCCACCGGGCATCGCGACCTGCTCATCGCCGTTTCGCCCAATGCGCTCTGGACGCGGCGGCTGTTCCTGTGGATGGCGCTCGTCCTTCTCACCTTCGCCGCCGCCCGGCCCCAGATGGGCGAGGCGGAGATACATCTTTCGGGACAGGGAGCCGACATGGCGGTCGCTTTCGATGTAAGTCTTTCCATGCTCGCCGAGGACGAGGACGGCCCCCGGTTCGAAAAGGGGGCGCGCCTGCTTGCCGACGCGATAGCGGAACTGGGCGGCGACCGCGTCGCCATCGTTCCGTTCGCCGGTTCGGCCTTCCTGCAGTTGCCGCTCACCGCCGACCATAACACCGCGCTCGCCGTCACCTCCGCCCTGCGGCCCGGTATGATCGAGCGCCCCGGTTCCGCTATCGGCGCGGCGGTATCGCTCGCGATCGAGACGCTCAAAAGCGGACCCGAGGAGAGCGACAAACTGCTGGTCATCGTTTCCGACGGCGAGGACCCGGCGCTTGACTTCGAACAGGTACGCCGAGAACTGGACGAGGCAAAGGTCTCTCTCGCCTACCTGCCGCTCGGCACCATCGAGGGGGCGCCGATACGCATCGGGGAGAACTATCTCAAGGACGGACGGGGAGAGACGGTCGTGTCGAAACTGAACCGCGAGTTCTTCGACAAGTGCCGCGACGGACTCGGCGCCATGGAGATAACGCGAGGCGAAACGCTTGCCTCGTTCCTCCGCTCGTTCCGGAACCGCACCGGTACCGATGAGAAACGGGTGCAACTCTACCGCGAGCAGTTCCCGGTGCCGCTCGCGCTCGGCCTGTTGTTCTTCGCTCTCTTCATCGTCCTGCCGGTCGGTCGCAAGGAGGAGAAAAGATGAGCCGGACGACCCTGTTCCTCACGGCGCTTCTCGCCCTTTCGTTCTCGCCGTTCCAACGGGAGGTCCCCGAGAACCGCGACGGGACCGAGAAGTACGGGGCACAGCAGTACGACGAGGCAGGCGAAAGATTCGAAAAAGGGGGCGAACGGATCGAGAATTCGCCCGAACTTTCCTACAACCTCGGCGCGGCGCTGATGAAAAAGGGCGATCTCGACGGAGCGCGGAAGGCATGGGAAAAGGCACTCGCTCAGAGCCCGGCACCCGAACTTAAAGGGCGCATCTACGACGGGCTCGGCGCGCTTTCGGCGAACAGACAGCAGTATCAGGAGGCGGCGGAGTTCTTTAAACGGTCGCTCCGGAACCATCCAGACCGCGATACCGCCGCGAACCTTGAAATAGTGCGACGGCTGTTGCAACAACAGCAACAACAACAGGAAGAAAAGGACAAAGGGGACCAAAAGGACAAAAAGGACGAGGAACAGGAACAAAAACAACAGGAACAGAAACAGGACCAACAAGAGCAGAAACAGGACCAGCAACAGCAACAACAAGAACAGAAGCAGGACCAGCAGCAGCAACAGCAGGAAGAGAAAAAAGAGGAACAACAACAGGCGGCACAGGCCGAAAAGAAAGAGAAAGAGGAAAAGGACAAAAAAGACGAAAAGCAGACGCTCGCGCCTTTCCGCCAGCGCAAAAATTTACAAATCACCCCCTTCATGCTAGAACGCGAAGGCGATCCGCAGGGAGGCCAGACCTGGTGAGAACCGGCTTACTTTTCATATCGTTATCACTCCTCTGGGGTTCCCTGTCGGCCACCTCCGCCCGGATGGAGGCCGACCGGCAGACTTTGCCGGTAGGCGACATCGTGTCGCTCGTGCTCACCATCGTGGATGACGAGAAGGAGGATGTGGTCGACATCAAGGAGCCGGAACTGCCCGGGTTCGAGATAGAGGACCGCGGAGAATCGACCTCCTCGTCGGTCAGCATCATCAACGGGAAGGTGAGTTCCCGCAAGGAACGCCGTATAACCTATGTGCTCCGTGCTCAGAGACCGGGCCAATTCACGCTCGGCCCGGCGATACTCGTGCTCGAGAAGGGGCGGGAGGTCCGGTCGGATCAAGTGCGCGTCACCGTCACCGGCACCGCGCCCCCCGGTTCGCCATCGACACCCGGTGCGCCGACGGTCGAAGAACCCGGATCGACGGCATCGGACGCGGGGGGCGAACTGTTCGCGCCGCTATCGGCGTGGGAGAAACAGACCGGGCATTTTTTCGTGCGCGTGACGGTGTCACCCGCCGCGCCGCGCCATCAGGGCGAACCGCTCATCGTGAGCTACTACCTCTTCACGCAGAAGAACCTCATATCGGATCTGTCGTTCTACCGGCTTCCCTCGTTCGAGAACGCATGGAGCGAAGAGATCGATTCGCCGCGCAAACTCTCCTTCGGCCGCACCAACATAGGGGGAACGGTGTACGATCACGCCCTGCTCAAACGGTATGTCATCGTGCCGGAAAAGAACGCGGCGCAGGTGGGCGCGACGCAGATGATCCTCGAGGTCATGACCGGCAGTTTCTTCGACGCCCGCAAACGGACCCTCTCCTCGATAGCGCTCTCCCTCGACCTGACACCGCTTCCCGACGCCGACCGTCACCCCGGCGGCATCGTCGGCGATCTTTCGATAGCGCAGGACCGGACCTCGATGGAACTCGGCAAGGAAAAGCCGCTCGACACCATCACCTACACCGTGACCGGCTGCGGCGACCTTCACCACCTCGATCTCGCGCCGCCGCCGGTGGACGGGCTCAAACTGTTCGCCCCCGACACCACGACCGACCAGCGTTTCGATGGCACGCGGCTCTGCGGCGTAAAGACATTTAAATTCATGGTCAAGGCCCAGCGCACGGGGGCTTTCGAGATACCGGCGGTGACACTTTCCCTCTACGACCGGGACAAGGGGTGGCGTACGGTGGCATCACGATCGGTCACGGTCCGCGTCGGCGAACTCGCCGCGGCGGCCGACGAGGCGAAAGAGGCAAAAAAGACGGTGCGGTACGAACTGTTGCGCGAACTGCCGGCAGGCATCGCCGTGCATGACCTGACGCCGTTCACCGCGCGACCGGTATTCCTCGGCCTGCTCGCGGTCCCGCTCTCGCTTCTCGCCGGCGCACTGCTCCTCTGGGCGGCCCGGTCGCTCCTGCGCGGACGCCGCGAGCGGGAAGAGTTCATCCGACGCGACTGGGAACGGCGCATCGGCGCGGCGACCGACCCGGCAACGCTCCTCAACACCTACTACGACGCGGTCGCGGCGGTCACCGGTGTGAACCTGCGCGCCGAACGGGCACGCCGCATCGAACAGCGGATCGCCCTACAGATCCGCCCCTTCACCGAACTCGCCGCCGAACTGCAGGGGGCGGTCTATGCCGGCGGGCGGTCAGGCGACATCGCTCCGCTCCGCGAACGGGCGGCGGCGCTGTTGCGCACCGCGCGGAGGATGACATGACAAGATCGCTGACCTTGGCGCTCATGCTGCTGGCCTCCGGCATCCTTGCGGCCGATGACCTCTTCGACGCCTACACCGGCGGCGACCATGCGGCGGCGGCCGATATCCTGCAGGATCGCCTGACGGAACGGCCGCACGACCCGCTCCTGCATTACAACCTCGGCGTCGTCGAAGAGCGGCGCGGGAACCGGGGGGCGGCGGTCCACCACTACCTGCAGGCGCTCCAAGCGGCCCCGGCGTTCCCCGAGGCCCGCAACAATCTCGATCTGCTGACCGCCGAACTCCATGTCACCGTACCGAAGCAACTCACCGAGCCGTCGAGCGGGCTCGCCGCAGTGGCCGCGCCTTTCTTCCTTTTCCTCTACCTGTTCGTGTTCGCGTTGATACGACATCTGTTCCGCCCCGCGTGGAAACTGCGCCTCGCGCTCATCCCGCTCTTCATGTTCACGGTGCTGTTCGCCACGCTGTTCGTCATGCGCTACCGGGCGGCCGGGATGCCGGTCTACGCGGTCGCACTCTCGGCCGGCGAGATGCGCAGCGGTCCCGATGCGGCGCTCACCGCGGTCGGCAAAGTGAAGGAAGGCGAGGTACTCGAGATCGCCGCGACCTCGGACGGCTGGGCGAAAACGAAGAGTTTTCAAGACAATATCGAGGGGTGGCTCCCGGCATCCCGCATACACCACCTGACACGGAGGGTAGAGTGAACATCAAGACATCGTGTCTGTGCCTTGTCGGCGCGGCCTGCCTCGCCGCCGCCTGCGCCTCGGCGCCGGTCGTCGCCGGGGCCGAATCGGAAGCGGAGCGGCTGTATCTCGTCGGGATGGCCTATCTCGAGGACGGCAGTTTCGAGGATGCGCAGGAACAGTTCCTCAAGATCATCTCAGACTTCAGTTACAGCAAATGGGAGCCGTTCGCCCGCATCGGACTTGCCGATTCGCACTTCAAGCGCGAAGAATTCTCGGCCGCCCGCGAGATATACAAACTCTTCCTGCAGATGCGACCGGGGCATGAACTCGCCGACTGGGCCGCCTTTCAACTCGGCAACTGTTTCTTCGAGGAGCGACCGAGCGATTTCTGGCTCCTGCCGCCATCGGAGGAAAAGGATCTGTCAGACAGCGTGGAAAAGGCGGTCGAACACTACCGCCTCTATGTCCGCGACCACCCGCAGGGCAAGCATATCGAAGAGGCAAGGAAAAACCTCGCGCAGGCCGAAACGATGCTGGTATCGCGGGAACTCAGCGTGGCCGAGTTCTATCTCAAGAAGGAGCGCTGTCCCGCGGTGAAGATGCGGGTCGCCTACATCCGCAAACAGTTCGAGAAACTCTTTGATGACGGCCCCTCCCCCGAACTGCAGGAGCGGCTGAACGCGCTTGTGGCCCGCTGTCCGATGGACGACTGACCCTCCGGTTGACTCTTTACACCGTTTCGGATACGATCCGGACCGGAGGTATTCCCCCATGCGTCCCTCTCTGGTTGCGTCACTCGCCATCTTTTTTCTTTTTTCCTGCGTCAAGGAGCGCGCCCCGTATGCCGGACTGGAACTCGCCGGACCCGGCGAGCATTGCGGAGGTATGGTCTTCTGCGAATCGTGGCTGGTATGCCGCGACGGGTACTGCGAAGAATTGACCCCCGACATAGATGATAACGGGATGAACGGCTCTGACCCGTCGGACCCGTCGGACCTGCCGGATCCACCGGAACTATCTGACTCGGCTGACACCCCGGCCCTGCCTGATGAGGAGGCGGCGCCCGACGCCGACCTTTCACGACTCTGCGACGGATCCATCCCGGTAACGGCGGCGACCCTCCCCTACTTCATCTCCTGCGATACCATCAGCGGCGACCTCGTCATCGAAGACACCCTGCTCGACGCGATCGAGGGGCTCAAGGAAGTGCGGCGGGTCGACGGCTCGCTCATCATCCGCCGTAATGTCCTGCTCACCGATCTTTCCGGACTTCGCCGCCTGCAGAAGGTCGGCGGCTCGGTCACCGTCGAGTATAACGCTCGCCTCACCGACCTCGGCGCTGTCTCGGCTCTCCTCACCGTCGGCAACGAACTGCGCATCAAAGGGAACGGCGCTCTGACGCGTATCGGTCTTCCCGCGATCGAGAACGCCTTTACGGTCTGGGTGGAGCACAACGATCAGCTCGCCGATCTCGATCTTCCCCGCCTTTCCACCGTGTCCGGCACCCTGTACCTTCTCAACAACCGGACCCTGACCTCTCTCGACGGGACGCCATCTCTCTCGGCGGTCGGTCGAATCATCCTGCAGGAGAACGATGCGCTGTCGCATATCGCCGGCACGACGCTCCCCCTCACCTATCTTTCACATCTCGAGGTGCGTGACAACCCCCGCTTCTCCTCGCTTCGCGGGCTGGGAACGCTCGTTACCGCCGGCACGGTGATACTTGACGACGCCCCGCTCCTCACCTCTCTTGAGGGTCTCGATATGCTCTCGCAGGCGACATCTCTTTCGATAGAGCGATGCGGGATCGTGTCGCTGAACCAACTCAAACGACTCTACCAACTGAACGGCGACCTGATACTCCGCGACAACCCGGCGCTCATCCATCTGTCGGGGCCCGTACCGCTCTCTTTCATCGGCGGTGCGCTCGTGATACATCGGAACCCGGCGCTCATCGACCTCGTCGGGCTTCCGGCGCTTCGATCCGCGGGAGCGGTATCCCTCATGGGCAATAACGCCCTGAATTCCATCGCCGGCATGGCGTCGGTCGCGATGGTCTACGGCCCCGTCGAGATACTGGGAAACCCCGCGCTCAAAAAGGCGACATCGCTGATCTCGCTCCGATCGGTGAACGGCGGGCTCGCCTTCATGATGAACGACGCGGCCACGGAGGTGGCATTCCCCTCTCTTGAAACGGCCGGCGGGGATATCGCCGTTTCCTACAATCCCCTCCTCGCCGACATGACCTTCCCTGCCCTCTCCGCGCTCGACGGCGATCTGCACGTCGAAGAGAACCCCGCGCTCCCCTCATGCCAGGCGGAGGAATTGCGCGATCGGCTGACGGAAGGATACGGTTGGGAAGGGCTTGCCGTGATACAGGGGAACGACCCTGCCGGGGCCTGCCGCTGACCGCCGTGTCTTTATCCTTGAAAAAATGGCGCGCGCATGCTAGTATCCACTGAATTTTCGGTCTGTATCGGGAGTGGGAATCATGAAAAAGATCGTTGGGGTCTTCGTCGCCATCCTCGTGTCGCTCTTCTCCGCCTGCGACGCGCTGTCGACCCGGCCGGGGTCGTTCGTCGTGGTGTTCCAGTGGGAGACGGGGCACGAGCCCGACACGACGGCCAAGGACTACTACCTCTGGGCCTACTATCAGGAGTGGAAAGGGGGCGACGGAAAGACCTTCCCCGCCGACATAGAGTCCTCGGCGAAATCTCTCAACGAAACGGGGCCGGTGAAACTGGCGAGCGGCGCAACGCTCGATTTCTCGGAACTGACCTACGGCGACAACCGGTTCGTGCGGGCGGCGATATGGGACAACGAGCAGCGGACCGGTGATCCGCTTTACATCGGCATATCGGAACTGTTCTCCTTCAAGGCGACCGACCGGGACAAGGTGGTCGCGGTCAACATGAAACTGCAGGCCAACGCCGGCGTCGACGAGACCGGCGAAGGGGGCAGTTTCGCGATCGAGATACGCCATGACGGCGCGGCCGCGACGCGGGTGGCCGAGTCGACCGTCACGCTGCGGTTCACGGTAAAGAACGCCGACACCGTCGTCATCGCCAACGACCTCACCTTCGAAAAAGGTCTGGCGACATTGAAACTGACCGATCTTACCCAGATAGACGAAATGACCTACGAATACGGCCCGTGGGATATCACTACCGGTTGGGAGGGACTCGGCGACACCACCTACTCGGTATTCGGCAAATCGCGGAACCTGCTGGGCTACGAAAGCGCCCCGGAACGGGCCGAGGTATATCTCGACACGACCGGGCCGGTACCAAGCATCACTCCGTTCCCCGAAGTGGCGAAACTCGGCGACACCATCGAGGTGCGTTTTTCGTTCGACGAAGAGGTGCCGCCGGAGAATCTCGAACTGAATTGGAGTTGGCTGGAGTTCACGCTCGTCGAGAACAAGGCGGACAAGAGTTATACCTTCTCCCATACGGTGACGGTCGACGACCCTGAGAGCACCGCCGATTTCTATCTGCGGGCGACCGATACGGTGGGCAACGCAATGACCGACCACCTGCCGATCGGCTCGGTGACGATAGACCGGACCTCGCCGTGGGTCGAGGGCGCCCTGATCGATACGACCGACGACAAACAGGCGTTGAAGAGCGGAGATGTGCTGACCGTTTCCTTCACCGCAAGCGAGGAACTGTCCGCTGATCCCCTGCTGAAGATAGACGACCGAACCTTTACACTCGACACGAAGAACGAGAGCGATCTCACCTACACCTATACCTACACCGTCGTCGACAACGACATATCGGGCATCAAGACGATAACCGCCTCTCTGCGTGACCCGGCGGGGAACGACGCGACCGTGGGACTGGGCTTCGCGACCTTCGACCTCACCGCACCGACCCTCCTCGGCATCGCCGTTTCCCCGGGCGGCGCACCGGGCCGGACGGGGCCCGGCGGCAAGATATCGGTGGTCTTCACCGCCAGCGAACCGCTGACGACGATCACTTTCGATAGCGACGGGCTTACCTTCGAGAATTCCGTTTCGCTCGACGGACTCACCCACACCTACACCTACGGCGTGACCGCCACCGATGACGAACGGACCTACGATTTTTCGGTGAACGGCTACGACGCGGCCGGCAACGAACTGGCGACGATGCCGCTCGGCAGCGTCATGATAGATACCACGCCCCCCGATGTGACCGATCACGACCTCTCGCACACCCATGTCCGCGAGGGACAGGTCTTCTCTCTTTCCTTTACGGTCTCCGAACCGCTCCTCTCGCCGCCGGTCGTCATGATCGGCGCGCAGGACATATCGGCCGAATGCGTCGCCGACGACATGACCTACTCCTGCACCCATACCGCGACCGCCGCGGAGGGTAACGGCGTGAAGCAGATCGCGCTCCAACTCGTCGATCTGGCGGGCAATGCGACGAGCCGCAATCTCAAAGACGAGAACGAACAGTATGTCACCGTCGAATACGATGTGACCTCGCCCGACATCGTCAATCCGGTCGTCGCTCCCGTGCAGGCCGGTCTCGGGTCGATGGTCGACATCCGGTTCAGTTTCACCGAAGAGGTCGAAGGGGTGGTCATCGATTGGGGAGCGCTCGCGGGGCTGTTCGAGCGCGCCAACGACGAGAGCGACCGCCAGTTGTTCATCTTCAAGCGCCAGATACTCGACACCGACCCCCAAGGAGAATTCCCGATCGCGGTCACCGCCGCGACCGATCTCGCCGGCAACCCGCTGCCGTCGCCGAAACTCATCGGCACGCTCATCATCGATCGCGACACGCCGGGCGTCGTGTTGACACAGGCGGCGCCGACCACGGTGAATCTTTCGACCAACACCCTCACGATACGGTTCGAGGTCGACGAACCCCTACTCACCGATCCCTTGCTGCGCATCGGCGTCACGCCGGTCACCGTATTGCCGAGCATCGAGTCGATATCGGGCGGAGAACGCTACACCTACGCCATCCCGATACTGCACAGCGAACCGGAGGGGATACATAAGGCGACCGTCGACCTGTTCGATCTCGCGGGCAACCGCTATTACGGCGAACTCGAGTACGCGGGCGGCGGCGGATCACCCGATCTCGTCTACGATTTCACCGTGCCGCGCGTCATCACCCGGAACGCCAGTCCCGAACGGGCCAATGTGAACACGCTGGGGATCCAGATACTCGCCAGTTTCAGCGAGCCGGTCCAGAAACCGGCGAGCGGCACCGTGCAGGTCCAGAAACGTGTCGGCGCCAACTGGGTGACCCAGTCGGCCATGGCCTCCCGCGTCACCATCGAGGATCGTCCCGTCGGCTATACCCACGCCCTCTATTTCAACATGCTGGACCTACTCAACACCAACGATGGTGAATACCGCATCCATATGCAGACGACCGACGAACACGGCAACACCGCCGTCACACAGAGCGGCGATCTGCTGAACCTCGGCGAGTTCCGTATCGACATGACCCTTCCGATAGTCGATCCTGTCGCATCGGTCACCGCCATCTGCACCGAGCCGACAGACCTGAACCCGGGCGAGACCGACTACTGTTCTCGCGTAGGGCATATCGACAAGGCGAAGGCAAAGGTGGGCGACACGATCTACTACAAACTGGTGTTCGATCGCAGTGACCCCTACTATGAATTCGACGACATCGTCGGCATCTGGCCGACCGTCGAGGTGTCGGGATTGGGCGCCATGGCTCAACTTTCGCAGATAACCTATGCGGGCGACACCGCCCCCTACACCTTCATGTATCGTCGCAAGGTCACTCTCGCCGACACCGAGGACATCAGCAGTTATGCGCTCATCTCTATGGAGGACGCGGCAGGGAACACCTACCGCAAACTGAGCGACGATCTTGTCCGGACCGATGTGACCAAGCCGACGCTCGTCGCCTCGGCCGTGGCCCCCGCCGACTCAAAGATCAACACCCAGATCGTGGTGAATTTCACCCTTTCCGAACCCGCGCAGAGCGTGTCGTTCAACGGCGCGGGACTGGCCTTCGCGGGCGGCTGCACCACGACCGACAACATCAGTTACCGGTGCGCGCATACCGTGGCGACGGGCGACACCGAAGGGACCAAGAATTTCACCGCGACCGCGACCGACCCGACCGGCAACACGAGCGCCACGCTGACGCTCGGCAGTACTGTCATCGACAAGACCCTGCCGACGCCGACCGTGACCTCCTTCGTCATCTCCACCAACAGCGGCTTCCAGTTGCCCAACGGAACCCACGCGGTCGCCCACGGACACACCGTATCGGTCACCACGGTGTTCACCGTCGCCGAAACGCTCGGCGTCGCGCCGATAGTCCAGATCGGCGGCACCGACATGACCTCGGTCGCTTGCGCCGTTCCCGCGACCAACAAATACTGCTTCCAGCGTCTTGTTTCGAACACCGAAGGGGCGGGGCTCAAGCCGCTCGCCCTGATCACCGAGGATCGCGCGGGGAATATCACCACGACCACCGGAGCGAGTTGGCAGGTGGTCTACGATTTCGCGGCGCCACGCATCGTGAGCGCGCTGTTCGAACGGACACCGAACTTCGCCCCGGCCCGCGATGCCGCCAACCAGATACAGTATTACAGCATCCGCGACCCCTACACCAACGAACTCGTCACCGCATCGCTCACGCTCTACGCCGACGAAGAGATCGCCACCGGGCCAACGCTGACCGGTTTCAACCTCGGCACCGCAGCGGTCTCGACCGACACGGTCTATTTCAGCAGGACGCTCGCCGATACCGACGCCGCCGGGACCTATCCGCTCACCATCTCGTGGTCTGACCGGCTCGGCAACAGCACGACGCTGGGTATCCCGTGGCAGATGGCGATAGACAAGACCGCACCGCTCACCACGCGGGTCTCGATGGACAAGTTCCTCTACACGCGAATACCTTACGGCAGCAATGCGACAGCGGGCACACCGCGATACAATGCATCCGCCGTGGAAGGGGCGGTCACCTACCTTTCGGGCGACAGTTTTAAGGGCGACATCAAAAAGGTGTTCCTCTACAACGACAACAATCAGTATGTCGCGCAGGGCGATGTGATCTACGATGTCGCCGGACTCGTGAGCCAGCCTATAGACATCCAGAACATGCCGGCAGGCAACACGCTGTTTATCAAGGCGGGGTTCCTCGACCGCGCCGGGAACATATCCTCGCTCTCGACGGTGCGCTTCATCGAGTGGATCGCGACCATGGGCGACAAGGTCGCGGGTAGCTCCTTTGAAAATCCTCTTTCCTATTATAAGATGAACAATTTCTCATTCCGCACCTATGTCGATCCCGACTATCAGATCGAGGATATCTTCGCCGCCGCACGAATTGATCAGTTCGATGACTCCGTGTCGAACACGGTGGTCCAGCCAGAGTGGTACGAATATCTCGGCAACGGCACCTATACCCCCCCGACGACCGATCGCCGCTCGATGGTGTTCGATCCGGCGCGCGGCACCTTCCTCTCCATCGGCACCACCTATACCGATGCCGGTACGGTCTACGAATTCGACCCGGCGACCAACACCTGGCGCACGATCAATGTCGACGGGGTCAAGCCTTCCCCCTACGACGGCGCACCGATCGCCTACGACACCACCCGCAACAAACTCTTCCTGTTCGGCGGCGGCACCGGCACCGGCGCCGGCACCGGTGATGAACTCTGGGAGTTCGACACCGAACAACGCCGATGGACCTGGCTGGATGACCCCGACCCGCGACTCGGCTCTCCTCGTGAATTCGCCAGCATGATATACGACCCTAAACGGCACCGCCTCATACTCTTCGGCGGTAGCGACGGCTGGGGGAGCGGCGACTCGAACGAGACCTGGATATACTACATCGACGGGTACGGGTGGGAGAACGCCACCGACGAATACGAGCCGGCCAACAACCCGAGCGCCCGAAGCGCCACCGCCATGGCCTACGATCCGGAGAACGACACCGTGATCCTCTTCGGCGGCTGTTATTACGACATGGATATCGACTGCAACAACGACACATGGGAACTCAACCCCAACACGCTGCGCTGGACCCGTCTGTATCCGACCGCCCCCGCCATGGGGATACGCGGCTGGCACGGTATGTCGTACGACCCGGTACGGGAGAAGATACTCCTCTACGGCGGCTATGATGATGATTCCGGCACCTACTACAGTTCCCTGTACCAGTACGACCGGCGCCTCAATACCTGGGTCTCCGTAACGACCAACGGCGCAACACCGATCACCAGCGGTGCCTTTGGCATCGCATACGACACGATACGCGACAGGACGCTCATCTGGGGCGGGGTGGACATCTCGGGCAACTCGACGAACAAGGTGTACGAATTCGACGGACCGAACTCCCGCTGGACCGAGTTGACCACGCGCGTTCCCACGGCGAACGCATGGAGTTCCGACCGGATGATATTCAACGCGAACCGGGGACGCTACCTGCTCTACATGGGGAACACCTCGGGAAACGACTCGGTGTGGGAGTTCGACCCGAACGAACGGCGATGGACGCAGATGACGGTCAACTCCGGACCGACGAACAAATACATCTCTTCCTACGGCATGGTACATGAACCGACCGGTTCCTACCGTACCATGGTGTGGGGCGGCTCGTCGAGCAAGAAGATGTATTACTGGACACCGGGCGCCGGCGACACCGGCACCTGGACCGATGTGGCACAGATAGGGACGCTTCCGACCGCCTATTACGAGGTGGCGATGGCATACGACAGCGGGCACAACTGGGCGCTACTTTTCGGTGGCCGGGTGGGAGGTACCTATTACAACGGCACCTTCATCTACCGCGTCTCAGATGCCCAGTGGTTCGACATGACCTCTTCCGATCCCTCGCCACCTACTGCACGCATAGCCGCCGCCATGGTGTACGACCCCGACAACACCCGCATGCTCCTGTTCGGCGGCCGCGCCAGCGGCGGAAGCGCGCTGAACGAGCTGTGGCAATTCAATCTGGGCACCTATCAATGGACGACGGTGACGCCGATCGGCTCTCCGCCGCCCGCCCGTTACAATCACAGCATGGTCTATGACGCCTCCCGCAAGAAGATCATCCTCTACGGCGGCCGAACCTCCAGTTCCGATTCGTCCGTGCTTGAGGATCTATGGGAATACGACATCGCCGGCAACCGCTGGTACCAGATATACTTTGCCACCGGACGGGGCCCCGGTACGCTGGATGACTACGCCATGGCGATCGATCCCTCGGCGGGCCGGGTTCTCATCTACGACAACCTGACGAACCATACCTACGCCCTTTACACCGTTGTTATGGAGACACCGGCGCACCTTCTCAAAGTGCCCCTCCGTTATGCGTACGGGAGTTATTATGTGTCCCTCTACGACCTGCGCGTCGATGTCTACGCCGGAGCTTCGGTGAACTCGGGGACCGGTGGCGAGATCAAGCACGGCGCTATGCTCGATGCCTGGTACGGCGGCAGGTGGCTGAATGTCGCATCGAACACCGCCGATTTCGAGACCTACGGCTCTCTGAGTTTCTCGGTCACCGACCAGAACCTCCTCTCGCGCATGCCGGTGGGCGAGACCGACACCCTGCAGTTCGCCATACGGGCCAAGGGACCGCAGGGTACCGGATCGACCGGCGAATTGGCGGTCGATTATGCCGAGGTACGGGTGAAGTACGATCTATACGCCAGCCCTCCGGCGCCCGTCAGCGAATACTTCGTCGGCACGACGACGCAAACATGGGAAAACGCCCGCCTCGATTGCCGGTCACGCGGGATGGACCTTGTCACCGTGGACTCATGGAGTGAATACAACAGCATAAAGGGACTCGTCGGCACGACGAACTCCTACTGGCTCGGCTACCACGACATCTACCGTGACGGCGAATGGCGCTGGGTCGGCGGCGATGTCGGATGGAGGGGCGATGCGAGCGGTTATTGGGTCGGCAATGCATACAACCAGTGGCTCACCGGCTACCCGACGAGTAGCGGCACCGACAACTGCGCCAGTTTCCACAAGACCAACAACAGCGGCAATTGGCTGTCGAGTCCCTGCACCTCGACCTTCTTATACGTCTGTGAACGGCATCCGGGGGAAAAACGCTACTATGCCTCAACCAGCACCGCCAATTGGACGAACGCCAACACCATTTGTACCAATGCGGGAGGAAAACTGGTATCCATCAACAGCGGACTCGAACAGAAGACCATCGAGCAACGCATCAGTCGCTATCAGAATTACTGGATCGGGCTCCGCGACACGGGAAGCAACTACTGGTACTGGTCCGACGGCACGCTCGCTTCGCGCGGTCTCGGCACCGCCACCATCCCCTACGGCTACACCAACTGGATCACCTATCCGGCCGCCCGACCGGTGACCAGTAACTACTACGGTCTCATCGCCGGCCCCGTCAGTTCGCTCTACACCGACTACAAATGGGCCGATGCCTCGGGCGCTTCCGCTTATTATTATGTTTGCGAGTTCTGACCGACCTCGGCAATGAGGTCCACGCCGTCGCGGGCGACGATGCGGACCGGAAGGAGATCACCCGGCCGTTCACGGTCGATGTTGGTGAGTATCGTGACTCCGTCTATCTCGGGCGCCTGCTGAAGCGATCGCCCCGTCGCAAGGCAACTGTCCGCGTCGAACCCCTCGTACAGCACCGTCGTCTCCATGCCGACGAACCGGTCGATCCGCCGCTCCATCGCCGTCTCCGCCGCTTTGCGCAGAAGCGCGGTCCGCTCCTCGATGACGCGCCGCGGAAGCGACCGCAGGCGACCCGCCGGTGTCCCCTGCTCCTTCGAATAGCCGAACACACCGACATAGTCGAACGGCGCATCAGCCGTGAACCGGGTCATCTCGTCGAACTCCCGCGCCGTCTCGCCCGGGAAGCCGGCGATGAGCGTGGTCCGCAGGGTGGCCCGCTCGCCGAACCGCGCGAGGACAGAGTCCGTCACCCGTTCGATGTCGGCGCGCCGGTAGCGGCGCCCCATCGCCGCGAGCACACGGTCGGCGACATGCTGGAGCGGTATCTCGAAATACGGGATCACCTTCTCCCCGCCGAACGCGTCAAGAAGCCGCCCGTCGATGCCGGACGGGTAGAGGTAGAGCGACCGGATGAGGAACTCTCCCGGCAGACGGTTCAATGTTCTCAGAAGCGTGGCGAGGTCCGTATCGTGGTCGCGGCCGTAAGCGGTGGTGTCCTGCGCGATGAGGACGATCTCGCGGACGCCGCCGTCGATGAGTCGGCGCGCCTCCTCGAGGATGTCGCGCGGCGACCGTTCACGGTAGACGCCGCGGATGAGCGGGATGGCGCAGTAGGCGCACCGGTTATCGCACCCGTCGGCTATCTTGAGGTAGGCGGTGTGCGGCGACAGCGTGGCGACCCGCCCCTGTCGCGCCGTCATGAGGAAGTCGGGCGCGGCTATGCGCCGGGGCACGCCACGCTTTTCCCCGACCAGTTCTGCGATACGCGGTATGTCGTTCAGTCCGAGCACGATATCGGCCTCGACGAGCGCTTTCGAGATGGCGGGGAACCGTTGCGGCAGGCAACCGGCCACGGCAAGCCGCGCACCTTTTCTGCGCCGCCGGTGCAGGTCGAAGAACCGCTCTATGGTCTCGCGCCGCGCGTCCTCGACAAAAGCGCAGGTGTTGAGCAGGATGAGATCGGCGCGCGCCGGGTCGTCGACGACCTCCCAGCCGTCGGCGATGAGCGCCGCGAGCATCACCTCGCTGTCGACACGATTCTTGGGACAGCCGAGCGATTCGAGGTAGAGGCGGTTGTTCTTCACGGGATCAGTATTTCTTGAGCCGCGCCTCGGACACGAGATAGGCGCCGCTCTCGTCGCGACCCTCGATGCGCAGATAGAGGAGCGACCCCTGTCGGACGACGAGCAGATCGGCCTTGCGGCGGTTCTCCTCGCTGCCATCATCGACCGCCCGTTTCTTCATGCGGAAAAAGGCGTGCAGTTTGACGGCGCCCGCCATCTTCGCGAACTCGCCGGCCGGCGCGACCGCCACGGTCCCCTCCAGTTTGACGAGCCCGTCGACCGCGGAGAACGACACCGAGGTGACCGACACCTCGGCGAAATCGCTCGCGTCGGCCAGCACCCGCTGGTCCCGATGCACGCGGATATCCTCAGCCGTTCCCTGCTTCTCGCGCAGTTTCAGGATCGGGTCCTGCGGCAACGAGACGCCGACATCGAACCCGGCGGCGGCGCTCTGGAAGGCGTCGAGATCGACCGCGGAGATGAAGATGCCGCCGCTCCGCACCTCCACCGTCTGGTCGGTGAACCGTTCCGCCAGCCGTTCCTTGACGGTCGCCGGATTCACCCCTTTCCTCAGCCGCACCTGCACTCCGCCGCCGGAGCGGGCGGTCCAGCCCTCGGCGAGTATCGGCAGATAGGTCCCGTCGGCGCCGCGGACCAGAAGCGGATCGGCCGCGAGCGGCAGCGAGAACGCGACAAAAAGCAGAGACAACCCGATGATCCTCATCTCCGGCACCTCTTTTTACAGACCTATCTCGGCGGCCCGGACGGCCATCCCGTCCCGGACGAGCGTCAGGAATTCGGCGACCGGGAGCCCGAACCACTCCTCGGCCTTTCGCATCTGGTCGCGACTGGCGCCCTGCGCGAACCGTTTCTCGGCGAACCGCTTGACCATGAAATCGGGCGGCACCACGGCAACCTTCTTATCGGGGTGCATGAGCGCGCACGCGACGATGAAACCGGTGGCCGGGTCGACCGCGTAGAGCGCCTTCCCCATCCGGCTCTCGACCGGCGTGTTGCCGGTGTGCTCGATGATGGCGGCAAGCACCGCTTCGTCGGCAAAGCCCTCTTTTCTCAATATCTCTCCCGACACGATGCCGTGGCGCGGGAAATCATCCTTGGTCATCTCGTAATCGAGATCGTGCAAAAGCCCGGTCATCGCCCAGCGGTCGGCATCCTCGCCGAGAGGTATCGCCATCCGGCGCATCCCCGCCTCGACCGCCCAACTGTGTTTCACCATGTTCGCCGTGTGCAGGTGAGCCGTGATGAGCGCGACCGCCCGCTGCAGATCCCATCCTTCCATGGAACAGGCCTCTCTCCGTTATCTTTCATCCTTCGTAAGACTATTCTCACGCGCGCCAAAATCAAGTTTCCGCCGCCGCCGGAGGGGTGTGAGGGCACCCCTGAAAAGATTTTGTTTGACAAGCGGGGAAAATCGGCTATACATTCGCCTGCTTGTTTCGACATGCGGGCTCGTAGCTCAATTGGGAGAGCACTGCTTTGACGTAGCAGGGGTCAGAGGTTCGAACCCTCTCGGGCCTACCATGTCTTTTTTTTGTCCTTAGAGTTTTGGGCATGATAGTAACACTTCCCGACGGATCACGCAAAGAGGCGAAGGCCGGAGAACACTGGCGCGACTTCATCGTCCGAGAGATCGGTCAGGGGCTCGCCAAGAGCGCGCTCGCCGTCAAGATCAACGACGCGATGAAGGATGTTTCCTCCCCGGTCGAAGAGGGCTCGCTCGTGGTCGTCACCGCCTCGTCGCCCGACGGGCTCGACATCATCCGCCACTCCGCGTCGCACATCATGGCCGACGCGGTGACGCAACTCTTCCCCGGCACCAAGGTCACCATCGGCCCCGCGATAGAGAACGGGTTCTACTACGACTTCGATTCCGACCACCGCTTCACCGCCGAGGACCTCGAGCGGATCGAGGCGAAGATGGCCGAGATAATCAAGGCGAAGCAGCCCTTCGCGCGGGCCGAACTTTCGGCGGACGAGGCGAAAAGGAGATTCGCGGAACTCGGCGAGACCTACAAGGTCGAGATCATACAGGACCTCGGCGCCCCGGTCGTATCGCTCTACACCCACGGGCATTTCACCGATCTCTGCCGCGGACCGCACCTGCCCGATACCGGGTTCGTCAAGGCGCACAAGATCCTGTCGGTCGCCGGCGCCTACTGGCGGGGCGATTCCAAGAACAAGATGCTCCAGCGCATCTACGGCACCGCCTTCGCCGACAAAAAGTCGCTCGACGATCATCTCCACCTCCTTGAGGAGGCGCGCGAACGCGACCACCGCAAACTCGGGCCGGAACTCGATCTGTTCACCATGACCGAAGACATCGGCATGGGACTCGCGCTCTGGACCCCCAAGGGAGGCGTCATCCGCACCGTGATAGAGAACTTCTGGCGTCGCGAACATTACCGCCACGGCTACGAGATCGTCTACACGCCGCATATCGGTCGCAGCCGCCTCTGGGAGACGAGCGGCCATCTTGGCTTCTACAAGGGCAACATGTACAGCCCGATGGACATCGACGGCGAGGACTACTATGTCAAGCCGATGAACTGCCCGTTCCACATCGAGGTGTACCGTCGGCGCAAGTGGAGTTACCGCGAGTTCCCGATCCGTTGGGCCGAACTCGGCACCGTGTACCGCTACGAACTTTCGGGTGTGCTCAACGGGCTCAAGCGGGTCCGCGGCTTCACGCAGGACGATGCCCACATATTCTGCCGGCTCGACCAGTTGCACGACGAGATCGCGCGGGTCATCGATTTCTCGCTGTTCATCCTGCGCGCCTATGATTTCGAACAGTTCAAGGTCTACCTGAGCACCCGTCCGGCGAAGGATTTCGTCGGCGATGTCGCGGTGTGGGATAAGGCCGAAGCGGCGCTCGATTCGGCGCTCAAGGCATCGGGACTCCCCTACCAGATCAACCCGGGTGACGGCGCCTTCTACGGTCCCAAGATAGATATCGCGGTCGCCGACGCCATCGGTCGCGAATGGCAACTGTCGACGATACAGGTCGACTTCAACCTGCCGGAGCGCTTCGATCTCACCTATGTCGGGAGCGACAACGCCGAGCACCGCCCCATCATGATACACCGCGCCCTCATGGGGTCCCTCGAACGGTTCTTCGGGGTGCTCATCGAGCACTACAAAGGGGCCTTCCCGGTCTGGCTCTCTCCGGTGCAGGTGGCGGTGGTCCCGGTGAGCGAGAAACATCTGGATATCGCGGAAAAACTTGAAAATCGGCTGAAAACGCATAACATTCGCGTTCTTGTCGACCGCCGCAACGAGAAAACGGGCTACAAGGTCCGCGAGTGGGTGGTCGCCAAGACGCCGTACATCATCGTCGTCGGCGACAAGGAATCGTCGCTGGACACGGTGTCGGTGCGGTTAAGGAGCGGTGAGCAGGTCGACATGACGCTCGCCGCGTTCGAGGAACAATTGGACCGCGAGAACCGCGGAGGAGCCTATTTTTGACGACGACAGGCCCGCTGGACAAGGAAAAGGACAAGGGCGCAGATCAACTGGTCAACGAGAGTATCCCGCACCGCGAGATGCGGGTGATATCGCCTGAAGGCGAGATGCTCGGCATCATGGCGAAGCGCGACGCCATCGAGAGGGCCCGCGGGCTCAATCTCGATCTCGTCTGCGTATCCCCCAACACGACGCCGGTCGTCTGCAAGATCATGGACTACGGCAAGTACCTCTACATCATGAAGAAGAAGGCCAAAGAGGTAAAGAAGAAACAGACGGTCGTCGAGATAAAGGAACTCAAGATACGCCCCAACACCGACACCCATGATCTCATGGTCAAGGTGCGGCAGGGGAAAGATTTCCTCAAGGACGGATGCAAGATAAAACTCACCGTCTTCTTCCGGGGCCGCGAGGCGATGTTCGTCGACAACGCGCTCGCGAACATCAACTTCATCATCACCGAACTGGGCGGCGAAGAGGCTCTCGCGGTGGAACGGGACACGATAATCAGGAATAGGCGCATGACGGTCATGCTGTCTGCGAAGAACTAAGGAGAAGACCATGGCGAAGATCAAGACCAACAAGGCGGCGGCGAAACGGTTCAAATCGACCGGGACCGGCAAGATCAGGCGGTGGCACGCGTTCAAAAGCCACATCCTGACCAAGAAATCAAAAAAACGGAAACGGCATCTGCGTCAGGACGCGGCGGTCCCCGCCGACATCATGAAACAGATGAAACGGCTGCTCCCCTACGGGGCATAACGAAAAGGAGAAGGCATCATGCGGGTAAAGAAAGGTTTCAAGGCCCGGAGACGGAGAAAAGAGATCCTGAAGGCGGCGCGGGGCAATTACTCGCGGCGCGCACGGACCTTCAAGGTCGCCCGGGAAACGGTCGAGCGCGGCTGGGCGTTCAGTTATGTGAGCCGCAAACTCAAGAAGCGCGATTTCCGCGCGCTGTGGATCATGCGCATCAACGCCGCCGCCCGCGAACGGGGGCTGTCGTACAGCGTTCTCATGAACCTGCTGTCGAAGGCCAAGGTGACGATGGACCGCAAACTCCTCGCCCACCTCGCGATGGAGGATCCCAAGGCGTTCGACAAGATCGTGGACACGGCGAAGGCACTTATCACCGCATAGGGGGAATACGATGAGCGTGACGAAGGTAGAACTTTCAGAGATGGCGTACGAGCACCTGAAGGTGGACAAGAAGAAGGCGGCCGAGATGGTCGATCTTTTCTTCGAGGAACTGAAGAATGGGCTGGTCGCCGACGGCGACATCCAGATATCGGGCTTCGGCAAGTTCACCATCAAGCAGAAGCGCCAGCGCAAGGGACGCAACCCGCAGACCGGCGACACGATGATGATCGGCGAACGGAAGGTGGTGTCGTTCCACCACAGTCAGGTCCTCAAGGAGCGCCTGAACAGCAAAAAGGCCTGAAACTCCGCTTTCTTTTGACCGGGTCGGGATGTAGCGCAGCCTGGGTAGCGCACTTGAATGGGGTTCAAGTGGTCGCTGGTTCGAATCCAGTCATCCCGACCATTTTTTTTACATGGCCATGACCGACCTGATACTCCTCACCAATGATGACGGCATCGGCGCGCCGGGTATCGCCGCGCTGGAACGACGGCTCACTGCGGCATCCATGCCCTTCGCCGTCTCGGCGCCGCTCCATGAAAAAAGCGGCTGCGGTCACGCGATAACGCTCCACGAGCCGCTCCGCGTCAAACGGCACGGCGACGGTCGATTCGCGGTGAACGGCACTCCCGCCGACGCGGTGACGCTCTATCTCGACGCGCCGCTCGGACCGCGCCCGAAACTCGTGGTATCGGGCATAAATCTCGGCGGCAACCTCGCGCGCGACCTGCTGTATAGCGGCACCGTCGCGGCGGCCATCGAGGGCTTCTACCACGGTGTCACGAGCATCGCCGTTTCGCTCTACTTCGGCGGCCCGGCGGCATATGCTCCCGCTCATTTCGACACCGCGGCCTCCCTGTTCATCGACGAGATACTGCCGCTCATCGAACGCGGCTTCGGCGGCGAAATGCTCTACGCGACGCCCCGCATCCTCAATGTGAACATACCGGTCACCGCGCTCGACGGCGGAAGACCCGACCTGCGCTGGACCCACCTCGGCGAACGCGACTACGGCGGTCAGATCATCGCGGGCACCGACCCGCGCGGCAAGCCCTACTACTGGATCGGCGGCGACCAGTCCGCCTTTGCCGACCTGCCGGGAAGCGACTGCAACGCGATGCGCGACGGCGCCGTCTCGATAACGCCCCTTTCCGTCTCTTTCACCGACGAACAGACACTCAACCGACTGAGGGAAAAACAATGACCGAACAGAACGCCCCCCAGAAAAAGAACCTTGTCCGCCGCCTCTATGACTGGGTGCTCCACTGGGCCGAGACCCCGTACGGCACGCCGGCGCTCTTCACCCTCTCGTTCGCCGAATCGAGTTTCTTCCCGGTGCCGCCCGATGTGTTGCTCATCGCGCTCAACATGGGCAAGCCGAAAAAGTCCTTTTACTTCGCCCTTGTCTGTTCGATCGCCTCGGTGCTCGGCGGGATGCTCGGCTATTTCATCGGCACGGCACTCTGGCACGCGCTGTCGGGCTTCTTTTTCTCCTACATCCCCGGCTTCACCCCCGAGGTGTTCGCCAAGGTGCAGACGATGTACAACGAATACGGCTTCGCGGCGGTCCTCATCGCCGGGTTCACGCCGATCCCCTACAAGGTCTTCACGATAGCGAGCGGCGTGTTCGGGCTCAATTTCCCGTTGTTCGTCCTTGCCTCGACGATCTCGCGTTCGGCCCGTTTTTTCATCGTCAGCACGCTCATCTATCTGTTCGGCGAGCCGATAAAGAAGTTCATCGACCGCTATTTCAACCTGCTGGCGTCGGCCTTCGTGGTGCTGTTGATACTGGGCTTCGTCGCGATAAAGTACCTGTTCTAGGCGATCTCGCGGAGGACACTGCATGCATCGGATCCCGATCATTATCCTCGCCATCCTAGCCCTGTTGATGTGCATCGCATGTTCGAATACCTCCGGCACGACCGCCGACACCGACATCGCTCAGGATCATGATGAAACGGCGGGGACCGACGAGATAGCGGCGACCGATGGTGACATGACGATAACGGACATGAACGACGAGGCGCTCGCGAGCGACGACCCGAACGACGAAGCGACCGACGACGACGCGGTCACGGGACCGGATGACACGACCGACGAGGTGACCGACCTCGACGATATATTCGTTCCCGACGAAGATGCCGACACCGTATCGACCGGACCCTGTACGGTGCAGTTCGGCGTTCCCAACGAGAAGACCGGGCTGAGCGCCGAACAATGTCAGCCGCTTTGCAACTGTGAAGGGAAGTTCTTCCAGCCGCCGCTCTATACCGAGGAGGACATCGCGAAACTGCTCGCGATGGTGCCGGTGAACCCGCCCGCCGAGGTGACCGAAGACCCCTACGACAAACCCGAGGAGCACCAGCCGGTGCCGGGGACCGTCTGCGGGCTCTTTCTCGACGGGACGGTGCCGGACGGCTACCGGCTTGAGACCTTTGAAAGCGATGTCGCGGCGCTTGCCGCGGGCGCCTACATCACCCACTGGGACGCCTGCGGGGTCTGCTCGACGCTTGTCAACCTCGTCGTCTACATGCGCCAGCCCGACCTCACCGACCCGGTGCGGCAGTGCGGCATCAACAACATATTTAACAAGAGCGGCAACATCGAGTGTCTGCAGGACCTCGGATTCGATCTGCCGTGCGCCCAGATATGGTATTACAATACTCAACATACTCAATCGAAGTGTACGCTTACTTGCACAACGCTTCTTGATGCTGACTACCATAACCCCGACGGGACGCTCAACGACTGCCTGATCTGCGACGAGGTGAATTCGGGGCCCGTCTTCAAGGCGGTGGCGGGACGCAACCGGCGCAACACCGGGCTCCCCTCATCGATGTGCCGCCCCTGCGCGGAGGTCCAACCGGTATTCCATTATTACTGGTAAAAGGGACCGCTACCACACCACCGAACAGCCGCAACCGTCGTCGCTCGGCCCTTTCGTCGGGATCGCCACGGTATCGGCATCAGTCGGAACTTCGGTATCCGCAACGGCGACATCGGCATCCGACATGCTATCAACATCGGGCCCGCCGCCGCCGCATTCCGACTTGGAAGGTTCGGGACATTCTGCGGGATACCGGCAATCTGAAGAATTCCAACTGTTCTTCAATTTGAGCGGGGTTCCGCTGTTGGTCAGATACCCTACTGTCGCCTCTTTGATGGTCGCCTGATTAGGTATTACCGTATAAACAGCGAGCCCGGACTTCGGCACGACCTTAAAACGGATGAGCCGCGTATCGGCGCAGGTCAAGGTTTCGATATTGCAAGGCACCAGAGTGTCGGCCACTTTGTATCCCGCTCCGCCCAACGGAAATTCGCCGTTCGGCCCATCGGGTATCGCGGCCCAATCGATCCCGTCACCGTTCTCATCGAACTGCGTTGCCATTTCGGTCGTACTAGGACTATAAGTCACATAGGCCTCAAGATCATCGATGACCATGACCTCATGTGCCGTCTCGTTACCCCAGTTCTGCACCTTTATGAGATAATACATGGGCCGTTCATCGCACCAAGTATCGTGGTCGGCCCATTCTGATCTGCAGGTACAACCTTCCTTCTCCCGCGCCTCTATCCAATCGGTCGCCTCGGGCGGGATATCGAAGTTCACGCCGGAGTCGACTACCGCATCCGCGTCGTTCAGGAGCGAATCCTCGTCGGTGCCCGCTATCGTGTCGTCGTCGGTACACCCTAGGCAACTGCCACCGCACCATTTCACAAGCGTCGCATCCTGCTCGCATTCGGAACTCGGCAGACAATTGCCGCCTGCTAAAGACAGCGGCACATTATAATTAGTGTAATAGACGCCCTGCGTATCTTTGATGATCGCCGTATTTTCAATGATTGTGTCTTTTCTCAGTTCTGTCTTTGGCATCACTTTGAAACGGAGGGCCCTCGTATCGGTGCAGATCCATGTCGCCTGGTCACACTCCGCCAGCGTATCGGCCACCTTGTATCCCTCACCAGATAACGGAAAAACACCGCCCGGACTGTCCGGTATCGTTGTCCAACTAATAGGAGCCCCATTTTCGTCGAACTGAGACGCCATTTCTGTCGTTCCGGGAATATAGTCGACCTCCGCAGGCAGATCATCGACAACAACGATATCTTTGATAGGCTCCGGGAGATCGGAACCCCAATTTTGGACCTTGATAAGATAGGTGATCGGTTGTTCGCTACAGTAAGTGTCCTCATCGAACGGGCAGCCACAGAAATGTTTCTCGCGGCCGTCGGGCCAATCGGTCGCTTCGGCGGGGATGTCAAAGTTCACGCCGGAGTCGACTACCGCATCCGCGTCGTTCAGGAGCGAATCCTCGTCGGTCGCCCCGACCAGCACCAAGAACAGGAGAAGCACCGCCAAGAACACAAGAACTCTTTTCCCCATCGTTTTCTCCCCTACCACACCACCGAACAAGCGCAACAGCACGGCGATGGCGGATCGTTATCAGGCCGATACCCACAATCCTCGAGGTTGGGGATCTCTTTGGATCGGACCGGAAGCCCTTCCAACGCATCGCTTGTGTCCAAGAGAGTGACCGCACCTCGCTTGATCTCGAGTCGTACCTTTTCTTCACACCTCAATTCGCTCAGATCACCGTTGATGATAAGGAACTTCTCATCCCCCGCATTGAAGGTAAGGTAGGACTCCATCTGCTCTCCCTCAAAAACCGCCGTTTCCTCGTCACTGAACTTGGATATTTTAACAAGCGGTTCTCCGTCGGATTGACCGTCACCATTGGTATCTGCGTATAAAGAGAGCGACCGGATACCGTGGCCAAAGGTGTCGTATTCGGTCGCGGAAACGGGGATATTCACCGTTATCCGCTTTATTTTATTCGGCGCATCGATCGCCTTAGTACGCAACTGTAACATTGGGGCATCTTTGCGCAACTCGCCCATCGCCGGGACCGGCGGATCGTTCAACCCCTTGGTGACGATAAAGTAGTTACCGGTCGGCTCGACCTGGAACGATGCGAAATCTATCGTGCCGCCATCGGGTTTCGCATCTCCGGCGTCCTCGAACAGGAAACTATCCTTGTTCGGTATGCTGAGATGCATCGAGGCGGCAGCCGGTATCTCGGTATTGTTATAGCCGAGATCGCCCGTCACGATGAAGTAATGTATCTCGGTGCCGGTGAACAGACGGAACGCCCCCTCGGGGATGGCGAACAGGACGCTGGACGGTTCGGGGGTCAGGACCGTGACGAGCAGCGGTTCATCGGGATCGACCGTACCGTTGCCATTCTTGTCGTATATCAGCGAGAGATTGGTCACCGCCACCTGCGGATCGTCCTTTTTGATATCCATGCGTACCGAAACAAAATTGTAATACTTTGTCGAGTAGCAGTTCTCGGCCTGCAGTTTGAACTGGCCCAGCGTCAGACCGGTCGTCCCCTTGGGCACGATGATGGGACTGTCGCCACTATCGGGAGAGTTGATGCCGAGCGCGTAGGAGACTTTCGCATCGGAGCAGAATTTCTCGGGATCCGGTCGACATGTCTGGGTATCAAAATCGCAGGTTTCATCAGGGTCATAACAAGGATGGTTCTCGTCGCATTCTCCACAAAAAAGACAGGCGATACCGCCGCAACTTTCTTTGGGCGGTTCGGGACAGATTTCGAGGGGCAGACAAACACCTCTGTAAAGTTTGAGTTCGTTATTGCTGTTGGTTCGATAATCAATATCGCTCCCCTCCTCCTTGATGATGGCAATGTTCGGGATAACCTCGTTCGTCGGGAATTTTTTCGGTCTTACCTTGAAGCGCAAAAGCCGCGTATCGGTGCAGGTATAGGTCACGCGGTCACACGGCGCCATCATGTCGGCGACCTTGTACCCAGCACCTGATAAGGGAAATCTGGTATTCGGGTCGCTACCATCGATAGGCAGATCGGGGATCAATGTCCAATCGGTGCCATTGCCGGGGTAATAGGGATCCTCAAATCTCGTCGCCATCTCGGTCGACAAGGGAACATATTCCAGTCGACTATCAAGATCGTCTATGACCGTAACCTTGTTTGCCCCTTTGGAGCCCCAGTTCTGGATCCTGATGAGAAAGTACATCGGATAGCCGCCCGATTCGGTGACGCAGTAGGCATCCTCCGGGTCATCCGCCTTGCGGCAGGAGCAGGAATGTTTTTCGCGGTTATACGGGAAATTCACTTGCGCCCCCGGCGGAATGTCGAAGTTCACGCCGGAGTCGACTACCGCATCCTTGTCGTTCAGGAGCAAATCCTCGTCGGTCGCCCCGACCAGCACCAAGAACAGGAGGAGCAACCCCAACAACAACACCATCCGTCCCATGGGCCCCTCCCGCGTAGTTCATCGTCTTTTGTAAGGGAAAGGTATCGCCGTTCGAAAGGATTGTCAAGCGGGAATTATTTTTGGGAATGCGTTTACGGAAAGGTACGGAGATTACTTCTTGACCGGTTTCGGAGCGGGGGCGGCGGCGCCTTTTTCGATGCCAAGCAGTTCGACCTCGAACACGAGGACCGAGCCGGGCATGATCTTGTCGCCCATCTGCCGCTCGCCATAGGCCAGATTGTCGGGTATCACGAAGCGGTACTTCGCGCCGACATTCATGAGGCCGACGCCCTCGGTCCAGCCGGGGATGACGCGGTTCAACTGGAACTTCGCCGGCTCGCCGCGCGCTATCGAACTATCGAACTCGGTGCCGTCGGTCAGGGTGCCGACATAGTGGACCGTCACGGTATCCTCGGGTTTCGGCTGGGCACCCTTGCCCTCTTTGATGACCTCGTACTGGAGACCGCTCTCGGTCACCTTGACGCCCGGACGGGCCTTGTTGTCATCGAGGAACTTCTTGCCCTTCTCGCGGTTGCCCGCCGCCTTCTTCGCGTTCCCTTCCTGCATCTTCTTCATCATGTCCTGTTGGAACTCCTGCATCACCGTGCGGAACTCCTCGTCGCTCATCAGGAAGTCCTTGCCCGCGAGCCCGTCGTTGGTCCCCTTGAGGAACAGGTCGGTGTTGATAGCCATCTCGTTCTTCTTGAAATTCTTGCCCATGTCGAGCCCGATGCCGTAGGAGATCTTGTCCATCTGCGTTTTGAGATCTTCTTTGCTCAATTCTTTCTTGGGGGCCTCGCCCTTCATCTTGTCGCACCCCATCGCGAGCAGGGCGATCATGATCCCCAGCATGATGATCTTCTTCATGATATCCTTCCCTAAGGACAGTTGATAACGGAGCCGACCTTATCAGAAAGGTGACGGTTTGGCAACTAATTTGTGCGGAGACAGGCGAGCAGGAGGAACAGCACGAGATTGGCGACGGTATGCAGGAGCACCGAGGGAACGACCGACCCGCCGCTCCGCTCGGTGAGCCACCCGAACAGAAGCGAGGGGAAGAAGGTCGCCGCCGAGAGCGGGTTCAGGAAGGCGACGGCGTGGGCGACGCCAAAGAGCGCGCTCGTCAGAAGATTCCGCGCCGTGATGAAGAGGAACAAACGCCGCGTCAGATGGGCGAAGGCGGTCTGTTGGAGCCAACCGCGGAAGAAGAACTCCTCGGGCAGAGCGGCGACGATCGCGAGGATGGCGCTCTTGCGAAGCGCCGCGAGCAGGCCGGACGCCTCCGGCGCCGCCGGCACGATACCACCGACGACGAAGTGATAGAGGAAAAAGGCGGGCGGGAACAGCACGACGATGGCCGCCGAAAGCCATGCGAACTCGCGCAGGCCGGACGCCGGCCACGCAAGGCGCCCCACGAGGATCGCGACGGGAGCGCCGAAGAACGGCAGAAGGAAAAGCAGGAGCGGGAACAGCGCCTGACGGTACGGGAGAACGGCGAGGTTCATCGCGAACGCGGCGCCGGTCATCACCCCCCAGAGGACAAAGGGTTTTATTTGCTTTTGATACGCCGTTTGCATAGACTCCTCTTCCGGGACGATCGCTATACTAAGTGGTGGGCGCGATGAAGTACAGAAAAATCCTTGTTTCGGTCTTCTGGCCGACCTTCATCGCCTTCTTCGTCCTCGCGATAACCAATCTCGTCTTCATCGATTACGCCGCGATAACGGCCGCCGACATCCACAAGGTCGCCGTGGTCGTCGTCGGGGTGATACTCTCGCTCATATCACTGCTCGTCCTCATCTCGTCGCGCGAGATATATTTCGAGTGGCAGGAATACCGGAAACAGGCGACGGAACTGCCGCCGATCATCCAGCGCCTGCAGGCCGAGATCCTCACCAAGGACACCCTGCTCGCCCGCGAGAAGGAGATCCTGCTCAAGAAGCACAAGAAGATAGAGGAGGCCTTCGCCGCCCAGAAGCGGGTCAACGACGACCTCGAGCGGCTCCAGCACGCCTACGAGAACATCATCGAACTCAACAAGACGGTCTGGTTCATGGACAGCCCGCTCGGCGTGCTCGAACTCATCGCCGACGAGGCGATAAAGGCGGTCGAGGCCGACCGCGCCGTCATCGTCATCAACGACGAGAAGGGAGCTGTGTCGTTCGTCGGCACCTCCGTCGTCACCGAGCAGCAGCGCGAGCCGCTCAACCCCCTTCTCGGTCAGACGGCGTTCAACCGCCCGCTCATGACGCTCCTCGAGTCCGACCGGCTCGTGCGGCTGGAGCGCAGCTCGGTGCCGCACCCGATAGCGGCCTTCCTCGCCTGCGGCGCAGGGGCCGACTGCTTCGGCTTCGCGATACGGTTCCACAAGGAACTGCGCGGCGCCGCCTTCATCGCGACCCGCCGCGATTCGGGGCTCATCGTCAGGAATCTCACGCTCCTCGAGATGTTCTTCTCCATCGTGTCGGTCTACCTCGAACGCAACGAACTCATCGGCCGCGAGCACGACATCAACGACATCCTGTCTGAACAGGAGAAGATGTCCTCCCTCACCCATCTTATCGAGGGCATCGCGCGCAATGTCAGCACCCCGCTCAACGCCGTGCGACTGAGCCGCGAGGCGACCGAGACCACCATCAACTCGCTCGCCGCCAAATATCCCGACGAGGTGCTCGTCTCCCGCCTGCGCAAGATGACCGAGCGGTCGTTCCAGTCGGCCGACGCCGCCGATCACATCGTCGCCAGCATCGCCCGCAAGGCGGCGCAGGACAAGGTCGAACGGGCCGACCATCTCGACCTCAACGAACTCGTCCGCGCCGAACTGACCTTCCTCGAGGCCGACATCGAATTCCAGAGCGGCTATGAAAGATCGACCGATCTGGCCGAGAATCTGCCGCTCATCTTCGGGCTGTACCGCGATTTCAGTTACCTCATCGACGCCCATGCCTATCTGGCGATGCATTTCCTCAAGAACGAGGAGACGCGGCGCATGCTGTTCCGCACCCGCCCCACCGCGGACGGCGTCCTCTTCTCCATCGGCATGTCGGGCGGCGTGACGGTCGAGACGCTCCAGAAGATATTCGCCGGCGCCGACCGCCAGCACATCGCGCGGGTCAACATCCCGACGCTCAACCAGACGATCGCGCAGATCGGCATCACGCGCCAGTTGTCCCAGGAAAAAGAGATGGTCGTCATCACACTGAAGATACCGGTCAGGAAATAGCGGGGACCCGCTTATATCATCCGATGAGTTCTAATGTCTTTTTCCGCCACGCGGCGAGGTCTATCGACGGGGCGCCACCCTGCGCCATGTCCTTCTTGCCGCCGCCGCGACCGCCGAAGAGGGCCAGCAGTTCCTTGAGGAGTTTTCCGGCGTCGTAGCGCTCCTTTCCCTTGCCCGACGCAGATATCACGGCGACCGCCGCGCCCGCCTCGACGCCCGTCAGGATGAACAGGCCGTCGGCGACCGACCCCTTGAGGCTGTCGGAAAGTTGGATGACCTCGGCGCGCCCTTTGCCGGTGTCGATGAGGTAGACCGCGACGCCCTCCTTTTCGAGCGCCGGTCGCATATCCTTCGCCTCGAGCGCCGAGAGTTTCCCCTCGAGTTCCTCGATGCGTTTCTGGAGCGCTCTGCGTTCGTCGCGCTGTTTCTCTAGCGTCGCGACGAGGTTCGCCCGGTCGCCGCCGGCCGCCTCGGACGCCTGCGCGATGAGCGTTTCCATCTCCTGCGCCAGTTTCACCGCCGCCATGCCGGTCACCGCCTCGATGCGGCGGACCCCGGCGGCGATCCCCTCCTCCTTCACGATCTTGCACAGGCCGATCTCGCCGGTCCGCTCGACATGCGTGCCGCCGCAGAGTTCCTTCGAGTCACCCATCGAGACGACCCGCACCTCTTCGCCGTACTTCTCGCCGAACAGCGCCATCGCACCGGCCTTTTTCGCCTCTTCGATCGCCTGTATCTCGGTGCAGGTCTTGTAGTTCTTCTGGATGAGCCGGTTGACCTCGGTCTCGATCGCGCGCAGTTCGTCGGGCGTCACCGCCTTGAAGTGGGAGAAATCGAACCGGAGCCGCTCCTGCGTCACCAGCGAACCAGACTGGTGGGCGTGGTCGCCGAGCGTTTTGCGGAGCGCGAGGTGCAACAGGTGGGTCGCCGAATGGTTGCGCCGTATCGCGCTTCTCCGTTCCTCCTCCAGTTTCTGCGTGAAGCGCGTGCCGACCATGAGATCGGTCTGCGCGGTGACCACCGCCGCGCGGTATTCGCCCAGTTTCACGCAGTCGGTAACCGTCGCGGCGACCGTCCCGTTCTTCTCGAGCGTCCCCTTGTCGCCCACCTGACCGCCCGATTCGGCGTAGAACAGGAGCGGCGAAAGTATCGCGTAGGCATTCGAACCGGCGCGGACCGAATCGACCCGGTCGAGTTCGCCGTTAAAGAGCGCAAGGAGTTCCCCTTCCATCTCGCTTTTGTCGTAGCCTTCGAACTTCGTTTCGCCGATACCGTCGTCATGGAGACTTTTCGCCGCCGCGAGTTTCTTCTCCTCGCTGCCGCCGCTCCACGACGCCTTGCCGCGCTCCTGCTGTTCCTTCATCGCCGCGTCGTACCCGGCGACATCGTAGGAAAGTCCCTGTTCGGCCAGTATCGTCTGGGTGAGGTCGGGCGGGAAACCGTAAGTGTCATAGAGTTTGAAGACCAGATCGCCCGGCAGCGTTTTTGTCTTCGCCTTCTTTGCCGACGTGATGCCGTCGTTCAGAAGCAAGAGCCCCTTGTCGAGCGTCTGTCGGAACCGTTTCTCCTCTTCGGTCGCTATGGCGAGTATCATCTCGCGCTGACCCTTGAGTTCCTTGTAGTGGTGCCCCATGAGTTCGATGACAAGGTCGCACGCCCGGTGGAAGAACAGTTCGGTGAAGCCGAGTTTGTGGCCGTGCCGTATCGCGCGGCGCATGATGCGGCGCAGAACATAGCCGCGCCCTTCGTTGGACGGCGTTATCGAGTCGGCGATGAGAAAGGCGATCGCCCGCGCGTGGTCGGCGATGACGCGCCAACTCGCCTCCTGCGCCGGATCGGCCGTGCCGCCGTGCAGTTCCTTCAGTTTTCCGATGAGTTTCACGAACACATCGATATCGTAGTTCGACGGCACACCGTTAAGCGCCGCGGTGATCCGCTCGAGCCCCATCCCGGTGTCTATCGACGGCTTCGGGAGCGGCGTGAGCGTCCCCGCCGCGTCGCGGTCGAACTGCATGAAGACGAGGTTCCATATCTCGACGAACCGGCCGTGATCCCAGTCGGGCTCGTTCCCCTTGAAATGTTCGCGGGAGGTGAAGTTGTCCCACATGTCGTAGTGGATCTCGCTGCACGGGCCGCAGGGGCCGGTGTCGCCCATCGACCAGAAGTTGTCCTTTTCGCCGAGACGGAATATCCGTTCGGCGGGAACTTTTTCCTGCTTGTTCCAGATCTCGAACGCTTCGTCGTCGTCCTTGTAGATGGTGACATAGAGGCGGCTCTTGTCGAGTCCGAAGTATTTTTTGTCGGTCACCAGTTCCCACGCGAAGGCGATCGCCTCCTTTTTGAAGTAGTCCCCGAAGGAGAAGTTGCCGAGCATCTCGAAGAAGGTGTGGTGACGCGCGGTGAACCCGACATTCTCGAGGTCGTTGTGCTTGCCACCGGCGCGGACGCATTTCTGGGCCGTCGTGGCGCGGCTGTACGACCGTTTCTCCTGTCCGAGGAAGAGGTTCTTGAACTGGTTCATCCCGGCGTTGGTGAACAGCAGGGTCTTATCCTCGGCCGGCAGGAGCGGCGAACTCGCCACCACCGTGTGTCCCCGTTCCTTGAAGTAGTTCAGGAAGGTCTCGCGCGCCTTGTCGGTCGTCCAGTGGGCCATGATACGCTCCTTTTCTCAGACCTTGTCGCCGGCATCATACTTGCGGCGCGCACTTTCTCAAGATTTACCCGCCCTCCGGAACGGCCTTCCGAATTTGACTTTTCGGTCTTCTCCAGGTATAAGGATGCCCGAGCGGGTGTAACTCAGTGGTAGAGTGCTAGCTTCCCAAGCTGGAAGTCGCGGGTTCAAGTCCCGTCGCCCGCTCCAGATTTTTTTTGTTTGGTGATGTGCAAAGGCTACGATTTCTCTCAGTAATTCTACTTATCCTCCTTGCCTCCCTGTTCATCGTCCGTTTTTCGTTCTATTCGGTCGCGCGGACCTATCTCGCCGCCGTTCATGACATTCACCTCGACATCGGGGATACCGCGATCTGCGGACTGGACTGTCTCGCCGTCCCGCATCTGACCGTCGATCGCCCCGGCGCGTTCCGTTTCGAAGCCGAGGGCATCACCGTCCGGTTCGGGCTGCGCCGTGAAGAGCCGTTCCGCGTGGCGCCCCATCTCCCCTATCTCGGCGTGCAAAAAGCGCGGATCATCGTCAGCGACCTCGCGTCGTTCACCGACGACGACCCCGCTTCCTCCGACGGGACGCTCCCCTACTTCCCGTTCGGACAGATCGCCGTCGAGGACCTGTCGGCGACACTCGCACTGCCGGGAGGCACACTTGCGCTCACCGGGATATCGCTGAGGGGCGACGGGCGCTACACCCTCGACATCCCCACCGCGACCTATACCGCCGCAGGCTTACGCACCGCGATAGCGGCACAAGCAAACGCGGAATTCGTCGCCCGCGGCCACGACTATTCGATCGTTTCGGTCGAGGGATCGGGAGCGGGCGCCGAGATATCGCTCGCCGCCACCCCGGGTGGCTTCACCGGTCGTGCCTCGCTGGCGCTCGACCAGTTCATCCCGCGGTTCGACGATCGTCCGGCGACGGGCACCATCGTCGCCGACCTCGCCGGAACGCTCGCCGGCGACGCTCCGCGGATCGAGGCCGATGTCCGCGCCACCGGACTCGGATGGAACGACGAGTTCCGCATCTGGGACCTCGCGGCGCACCTTACCGCCGACCCGCGCGGGCTCACCGTGGACCATCTCGCGCTGTTCAACCGCGACGAACCGTTCCTGTCCCTCGGCGGCAGGATGGAATGGCGCGACCCGGTGATGCGCGGCAAAGTAACGCTCTGGGACCTCGACTTCATGAATACGATGAAGCGTTTTCAAGCCCCGTGCTGGGTGAACATGTGGATATCGGGGACGATAGACTACGACTTTTCCTTCAAGACGCTCACCGCGCGGTACCGGCCGCGGCTCACCGTGCGCGACTTCAACCTGCACGACGACGGAACGCTCACGATCCTCGACCTCAAGGACACCTATCAGGTCGTCGGTCGCGGCGAGATACGCCCCGAGCGGATAACGCTCGACGAGGCGGAGGTGACGCTGAGTGACGACACGACGCACATATTCCTGCACGACACCTGGTTCGACCTCGACGGCGACGGAAAGATACACATCATGATCCGACCCCGATCGCGGATAGACCTCTCGCGGGTCGGGGCGATCGCCGAACTGCCCGCTGAGGGCCGCGGGAACATCGACATGGCGCTCACCTCGTTCTACGAGAGCCCGCGCATCGTCGGTCATTTCAAGGGGAACAACTGCGCGGTGCGGGGCTTCGAGGCGGGCGACTGCGATCTGACGGTGGAACTCAAGGATTTCGTCCTTTCGTTCCTCGGCAACAGCATCGCCTACCGGTCGGTCCGCTCCGAGGGTTCGCGGATCGCGATAGATTTCAACAAGACCCCGACCGATGTCTCGTTCCTGTTCAACAACATGACCGGCCTGCTCGGCGATATCGGACCGACCCTGCGGAGGGAAATTCCTCCCCTCGGCGGGAGATTCATCTTCAATGTCGCGGGGCGGTACGCGGGACACCTCACTTCGCTCACCGGCCACGCCCGCGCCGACAAGGTACGGTGGAGCGAGACCGCGCTGGCCGATCAGATCGCGATAGCCTTCGTCGATGACGGCGACGACCTGCGCCTGACGAAAGGGACGGTGAAACGGGGTGACAGCGCGCTATCGCTCTCCGGCACCGTGAACCGGCGCACCTGGGCGCTCGACGCCAAAGCGACGCTCGACGCCTTCTTCGCCAAGGACCTCGATATCCTGAAGGAGGTCTCTTTCGCCGCCCCGCGGCTGACCGTTACGGCGGGCGGCACGCTCTTCGCGCCGACCCTCGCCGCCGACCTCTTCCTCGGGCAAACGGCATACCAGCAGGTCGCCATGGGCAATTTCTCCGCGACGGTCGCCTACGAATTCGAAAGCGGGGGCATAACGGCGTCGGGCAACCTCGGCGATGCGATATCGTTCCGCGGCGCACTGCGCGACCTCGACACGGACACGCTCACGGCCACCGCCAAGGTCAAGGATCTCATTCATAAACAGGGCGACCTTTTCTTCAAGACCTCGCTCGACGCCTCGTGGAACGACGGGGAACTCGAGGCCCGCGTACAGAAGATCATGATCGAGAAAGGAAAGATATTCGCCCGCAACACCCGCCCTTTCACCCTGCGCGGCCGGTGGGCGAACCTCGCGATCGACCCGTTCGTGCTCGACGGCGAGACCCTGAGCGGCACCGTGCGCGGCGAGATACGCAGCGGTGCCCCGCACCTCGAGATGACCGGTACGCTCTTCCCGGCGGCGCTCGCCGCCTTCACCGGCGCCTCGGGGCTTCACGACATCACGGGCAACGCATCCTTCCGGCTCGCGGTCCACGACCGCGCCGTATCGGGGGAACTGTCGCTCCAGCGGCTCGGGTTCACGCTCGCGTCCTACGATGTCCCGGTGGCCGACCTTGAGGGGACGATACTTTTTGAGGATGGCCGCTGGCGGACCGAGCGGCTACGCGGGCTTTTGGGGAACGGCAAAACGGAACTCCGCGGCTCGGGCCCCCTCACCCCCTCGTTCGGCGGGCAGGCGACTCTCTCCATCACCAACGCCTCGCTACGGCACCGGCTCATCGGCCCCTTCTCCTTCTCCGCTTACCTCGATATCGCTCTCTCGGAAGGCGAAGAGACGCCGATGGTGAACGGCGACATCGAGATAAAGAACCTCCTTTATCGTGACGATCTCTCGTTCGATAACGAATTGGTGCGGTTCCTCTCCCGCCCCGCCGAGAAGACCGACGGCGAGGGAGCGCGGCTCAATCTCCGGCTGTTCGGCCGCAACAATCTGCGGGTGCAGAACAACCTGATAAAGAGCGACCTCGCCTTCGACGCTCGCCTCGGCGGCACGCTTGCCCATCCGACGCTGAACGGCGTCATGCAGTTCGGCAACGGTGAACTCATCTTCAAGCAGAACCGCTTCCCGCTCGATCGCGGGCTCATCACCTTCGAACCGGGCGAGCGCATATCACCCTTCCTCGACATACAGGGGACCACCCGCATCTACGCCCGGTCGAAGGAGACCGAATACAAGGCGGTGCTCACCATCACCGGCCCGCCCGACAACCTCGCCATACGACTCTCGACCGTGCCGCAACTCGAAGAGACGCAGGCCTATTCCCTGCTCCTGTGGGGCGATTTCTTCGACCCGACCCAGCCGGGCATCGAGAACCTCGCGCTCGTCGCGGTCACCGACATCATGGGGATATCGGAGGAGGTCAAGAAGAACTTCCGGCTCTCCCGCTTCGAACTGCTACCGCGCTATTCCGAGATAGATTATCAGACGGTCCTCAAGATCGTCGCCGAGAAGGAACTATACCCGTTCCTCGTCATGACGATAGAATCGAATCCCGCCGACCCCGCCGACCAGATGATCGGTTTCTCCTACCGGGGCTCGAACTTCGATCTGTCGCTCGACTGGAAATATAAGAACAAACTGGAAACGAACTACGGCGGGCTCGGGTTGAATCTGGCGCTCCGCTATCTGTTCGAGTAAGCGATGCGTAGCCTGTCGTTACTCATCCTCCTCTGGGCGGCGCCCCTGCTCGCCGACATCACGGTCGATCGCGTCGAATGGAAAAGCGACCTGCCGCTCGACGATTTCGCCCGGCTCATCAAGATAGAGCCGGGAACGCCGCTTTCGGTCAAAAGCGTCCGGCGCACCGTGCGCCTGCTCTACGCCACCGGTCGTTTCGAGCAGGTCGTCGTCACCCTGCTGCCCGGCCCCGCCCCGGAACGGCGGGCCATCTCCATCGCCGCGACACCGCTCCGCTTCATAGAGGACATCACCATTACCGGGAACGGCGCGCTGTCGGACAACCGTATAAAACTTGCCGGGAACCTGCGGCGATTCTCTCCTTTTTACGAATCGGGGCTCGAGCGCATCCGCGAAGAGATCCTCGCGGCCTATCGCGCCGAAGGCTATCCCGACGCCACGCTCAGCATCGAGGTGCGTAACCGCTCCGCCGCGGAGGTGGACATCCTTCTATCGATACAGGAAGGTGAACGGCGCCGGATAAAGAAGATACTGCTCACGGGGGAGGTCCTGTCCTCCGAACGACGCGAACTGGTCAACGATCTGACGCTGTCGAACGCCTTCGCGGCGCTCACCGACGAACAGGTCCGCACCATGCAGGAGCGGGTCGAGAACTACTATCGCGGCCGCGGCCACCTCGATACCGTCATCCGGCACCAGACACAGGAGGACGGCACCGTCGTGTTCACGGTACAGCGCGGCCCCCGCTATACGCTCTCGGTGACCGGCGCGAACAGTTTTTCCGCCGAAACGATCCGACGGGTCATCCGGCACATCGAAGGCTGGCATCGCAACAACGAAGCGGCGAACGACCGCGTCATATTGTTCTATCACGCCGCCGGATTCCCCGATGTCGCGGTCCGGACCGCACGGGTGGTCAAAGAACGGGGTGCCTTCGAGGAAACGCTCATCACCGTCTCGATCTCCGAAGGGACGCGCCGGTTCATCGACGGCATCGTGTTCAGCGGCGCTTTCGAGGAGAAGAGCGAAGATATCACCGCGCATATCGTCACCTATGTGGAGACCCGCCTTGATGCCGAGGATCTCCCGCCGGTGTCGCTCGACCGCACCATCGTCGGCGGCGGGTACCGCGACACCGATGGAACCCGCGTCACCACGCTCTCGCGCACCAACAAGGACCGCGCCTCCTTCCCCGACGCCCGCTATGTCGTGCCGGCGGCCTATCTGCCCGACATCGCGACGCAGGTCGTCGAGTTCTACACGGCGCGCGGCTATCTGCAGGCCAAAGTGCTCCGCCATGCCTTGACACGCGAGGGTGACCTGCTCTTTCTCGATATCGAGATCGCGGAGGGCGAACGCTCTCTGGTGAACTGGGTGGACATCTCCTCCGGCGACCCGGAACTCGATCGGGAGCTTCTTTCCCTGGTCGACGCCCGTTCCGGCATCCCCTTCACCCCGGCGTTCCGCGACGAGATCACGACGAAGATATCCACGCGGCTTCGCGAACTCGGTCGATTCTTCTCCCGCGTGACGGTGGAAACGGTCGCCGACGGCGCCCATGTGAGACTCCTGTTCCATATCGAGGACGCCTTCCCCGTACAGACCGGCGAGGTGGTCGTGAGCGGCAACATCATCACCGAAGGATCGGTCGTGCGGAAACTCACCCGTATCGCCGCCGGCGACCTTCTGACGAGCGATCTTCTCCGCGAAGCGCGGCAGGACCTGCTCGCGACCGGCGCGTTCGACACCGCCGAACTCACCGTCATGGACGAGGACTCCCCCGAACACATGAAGGACATCGTGATCACGGTCATCGAGGCCTGGCGCTACCGCCTCGAGATCGGCGCCGGCGTCGCGACCGACGAAGGCGGCCGGCTCTTTGGATCGTTCGAATACAAGAATGTGCTCGGACAACTCTTCTCCCTGCGCCTCTCCTACAAACTCGCCCACAAGATCCCGTGGTTCATGAACAGCGCGTTCGAGGACTACTTCCTGCACGACCTCTCGTTCTTCGAGCGGTTCGACCGCGTCGTGAACGGCTCCATCGCCTTCCCCGACCTCTACTTCCTCCCCTTCTCGCTCGCCTTTCAGGCCGAAGCGTTCCACATCCATGATTCGCGCACCGCGAGCGGGCTTCCCTACCTGCTCGACAAGAACGGCATGCTACTTTCCTTCTACAAGCGGTTCGGCGAACATTTCGTCCTCTGGGTGAACACCGAACTCTCGCGACAGGACGAGGAGGAATACAAGGAACTGTACGATGAGACGACCGCGAGCAACACGGTCTCTCTCGAACGGTCGACCCGCTACCTGCTCAGCCCCGAAGTGGAGGGCTGGGCCGACTACCGCAACAGCCCGGTAAGCCCCGACCGTGGGTTCAAGATCGGCCTGCGGATCCGCAATGTCTCGTCGCTTGCCGGCGACAACACGCAGTACACCCTGCTCGAGAACTACGCCTCGGTCTACCTGCCGCTCCAGTACCGCCGCTCCGCCTCCGGCGAATACCTGCCGCGCGACACCGTTATCTGGCATTCCTTCCTCCGGTACGGCGCGCTCCTGCTTCACGACGGCATGCTGAGCGCCGACGATACGCTTAAACTCGGGGGCTCGACCTCGGTGCGCGGTTTCGCGCAGAACTCCATCATCCCGGCGGACGACACCGACGGCGACCCGCAGGGCAAATACTACCTGTTCCTGCGCAACGAACTGCGACTGAAGATACAGGATCACCTGTACTTCGTCGCCTTCTTCGATGCCGGGAACCTATGGGAGGACATCCGTCAGGTCGGCGCAGGCGACCTGCTCCGCTTCGGCACGGGCGGCGGGTTCATGTACGCCTCGCCGATCGGGAGCATCCATCTGCAGGCGGGGGTGAACCCCTTCCCGCGCGAGGACACGACGCGGGGCTACCGCGAGGATCTCTGGAGTTTCCACTTTTTCATATCGTCGTTCTGACCGACGCGGCATCAACCGGCGATAAGGGATCCTATCCTTTTTTTCGCGTAGGCCAGCCCTTCATCGATGAAGGCGCGGTCGAACGGACCGGTCGGCGCGGGCGTTTCGAAGATACGGCCCGGTTTAGGCAGCGTATCGAAGTTGAACCCGTGTTTTATCTTGAACGCGTATTTGTCGCGGTAGATGGTCTTCCCGAGCGCCAGTATCTGCTCGTCGTTCAGGGAATAGCCGGCCACCGCAAGCGACTCGCGGACCACTTCCGGCGTATAGACACCCCGGGCGAACAGGCAGATGCAGAGGCTCGTGAGTATCTGCCGCCAGCATTCCTCCTTGATCAGTTCATCGACGATCTGCGGCGGTGTCAGCGCCTTGCCGCTCTTTATCGCGTTCTGGTCGAGGCTGTAGCCGGCGTTGTCGAGATGACTGTGACGCGTCCCGAGCAGGAAGCCGAGATAACTCGCCGGTCCGGTCGGATAGCCCGGCATCTCGTTGCCACCGAAGGCGAGCGCGTAATCGGCGCCGCCATAGACCGATGCCGCGTGAGCCGCCCCCTTCGCGAGCGCCTTGTAGAACTCGTTCGGCTGATTGACGAGGTGTTCCATCGCCTGTATGTAGGTCTTCCAATCGCCCCATGCCAACTTGAGGCCGAGCGTCTCCTTCTCGCCGATAAGGCCTTTCTCCTGCGCCTCGGTGGCCCACGCGAGGCAGACGCCCGCCGACATCGAATCGACGCCGACCTTCTCCACCTCGTCTATGAGCAGTAACATCCCGTCGGGGTCGCCGATCCCCAGCATCGAACCGAGCGCGTAGATCAGTTCCCAGTCGTAGCCGACCATCGTCGTCTTGTAGAAATAGGACTCATTCTCGTAGGGCTCGCGGACCGCCGCGATATGGATACAACCGACCGGGCAGTGGGCGCAGGCGAGCCGGCGGCCGAGATACTTCGCGGCGAGCGATTCGCCCGATATCGCCTCGGCGTGCTCGAAACTTCCGCTCTGCAGGTTGCGGGTCGGCATCGCTTTCAGCCCCTGCATCGTCCTCACATTCCCAGCGGTGCCGAGGTCATGATATTTCTTCATGACGGGCGATTCGACCGCCGCCTTGAATATCGTGTCGTAGAGGTCGCGGTATCTCTTCTTGTCCTCGACCGGTATCGACCGCTCGCCCGATATGACGAACGCCTTGATGTTCTTGCTCCCCATCACGGCACCCATCCCGAGCCGGCCGAAGTGACGGTAGGTCTCGGTGGTCGCCGAGCCGAAGGCGACCTTGTTCTCGCCGCCACGGCCGATGCGGATGATGGAGCGGACCCCCGCCCCCGGTTCGCCGGCGCGGATAATGGAACCGGCGGTGAAAAGACTCTTCATCCCCCAGATCGAGGTGGCGTCGCGGAAATGGACCGTCGAGCCGTGGATCGCCACATAGACCGGCAGTTCGGAGGCGCCGGTGATGACGACAGCGCCGTAGCCCGCCATGCGGATCGCCTGCGCCGCACGGCCACCGGCGTGGCTTTCGCCGAGGTTCCCGGTGAGCGGCGACTTGAACATGGCGACCGTCTTCGAGGCGAGCGGGAACAAGCCGGTGAGGGGACCGACCGAGAATATCAGCGGCGCCTCGGGAGCGTAGGGATCGATGCCGGCGGGGCAGTGTTCATCGAGCAGTTTTATCGCCGCGCCGGTACCGCCGAGATACTGCGCGAAGAGTTCCGGTCGTTCGACCGTCTTGTAACTCTTCTTGGTCATGTCGATGTAGAGGACCCTCGTCGGATAGGCGTGTGTCATGGCCGCACCTCCTCTTTCTCGGCACCCTTCCGCAACTCAAGCACCCCGTGCGGACAGTATTTCGCGCAGATGCCGCACTGGACGCAGATGAGCGGCTTCTGGGTCTCATTATTCCAGAATACCGCCTTGAGTATGCAGGCGTTCCGGCAGGCACCGCACCCGATGCATTTTTCCGCCTTTAGACGAACACCGCCTTCGGGCCGCATCTCAAGTGCATCGACCGGGCAGGCCCGGGCACACGGCGGATTCTTGCAGGAACGACAGACGATGACGGTGAACCCTTTCGACATACCGCCCGCCGATTTGACGCCGATGCAGGAATTCGACAGCCCGGCCACGCCACTGCGCCGCGAACAGGCGAACATGCACAACTGGCAGCCGACACAGCGCTGCGCATCGATCACTTTCAGTTTCATCGGGATGTTTCCCTCCTGACAAAAACAAAGTAAGGAGCCGAGGACGGGGTTATCGAGGAGAAGCGTACGCTTTTTCCCGACCGTTGGCAAAAAATCCTTCGTTTTTCTTTCGCTCCCGCCCCTCAGGTAGACCCCAACCGAATTTTGTAACGATAAAGTTTGACAAGCCGTTTTGTTTGTACTAATGTAAAAACGCTTTGATTTACGATGTGAGGTCTGGAAGGAGGACCGGTATGTGGTTTCGCCGTTTGTGTTCGTCCGTGTTGTTCGTACTGATCTCGGTGCCGCTGTTCCTTTCGGCGGCAGAGGGCAACAAGTTCGATACCGCCCAATTCTTCCAATCGATCCTTGAGGCGGACGCCGTTTTCATCGGGGAATACCTGCAGGGCGGTCAGACCAAGGCGCGTATCGCCAAGAAAAAGGATCTCTTCGGTTCGACCCCCGCCGACCTCGTGGTGACCGACATAGACAATCAAAAACACTGGCTTAAGTACCGTTTTGCTTATCAGCCCCGTACCCCCTATGTCTTCATCGTCAATAAGAAGGGCGATGCCTACATGATCCACCGCGACTCGGTCTCCATCCCCGTTATGAGCGACCGGGTCAACTTCTCTTTCAGCACCCCCTACTACAACAACTTCTGGCAACTTTTCAACCTTGAACTGCTTGAGACCGTCATTCTCGCGGTCCGTGAAAAAGCGGCCGGAGAGATCCAGCCGGCCACCGAAGAGAAACTGCAGGGCCTGTTCAAGAGATACATAGCCGAGAAGGAGGTGAATTCCCTCAAGGCGCTTATCCCCGCCGCCGCCTACCTTTCGGTCCGGCTCGACGAGACGGAATATGCCAAGATCGTGGCGCAGGCCGACATGCTCGGGTGCATATCGGTCCGTTTCTCGGCGCAGGTCATGGGCGATCTCTTCTTCAAGAAACAGGTCCTCGCGAAGATACGCTCGTTGCCGCCCGACGCCCAGATAGCGGCCACCCGTAGCGCCGCCGCGACCGACGCCAAGGAGAGTATCCGCGAGCTCTCGGAACTCCTGAAGTCGGTCGAGACCTATACGCCGCCTTCGAGCGAATGCTTCCCGGAAGAATCTCCCGAATCCAACAAGAAGATATTCCTGCAGGCGGTCATCGAACTCGATACCCCCGAGACCGCCAAGATCATCTCGCGCGAACTCGCCACCGAAGACACCGCGTGGCTCTCAACGATACTTTCGACCCTCGCCGACTACGAGGGGGCCGATCTCGTCCAGTTGGCGCTCCGTGCCGCGGTGAATGAGCGCTCTTCCGAACGGAAACTGGAGTATGCCAATTATTTCGATCGGGTGAAGTCCAAGGAATCGGCCGCCGTCTTCATCAGCCTGTTCGATAAGAACGAGAACCTCTTCTGGAAAAAACTCATTCTTTCCACCATCGGCAAGTATGGCTATGAAGAATCGCTCCCCTTCCTCGTCAAGGTCATGCAGGAATCGCCGAACGAGGAGGTCCGCACCACCGCCGCCATGGCCGTCGGCTCGCTTGACAAGAAGGACGGCGTGCTCCCGCTTTACGAGTTCATCAAGCGCGAGAAATCGGTGCTCGCCAAATCGATAGCGGTCGACTCGATGGCGCAGATCGCCGACAAGAGCGTCCAGACCTACCTGAAGAAGATCATCACCGAGGAAGAGAACAAAAAGATCCGCGAGCAGGCGGCGAACGCGATGGAGGACAATCTGTTCATCCTCCGCTACGGCCGCAAGAAACAGTGACCGATCCCCGTCAGCGCGTAGCCGAATACCTCAAGTGGCAGAATACCGTCAGCCCCTTTTTACTACCGAAGGAACTGCTCGTTAAGCGGCCCGTCGCCCCCGCGCCCGTCGCGCCTGTCGCGCCTGTCGCGTCGGCCGAACCTGTCGCGATTTCTTCGAATGACGGTCCCGCGACCGGTGACGGACCCGCGGCGGCGATGACCGCCTTCGCCCGTGAGATCGCCGGCTGTCGTTCCTGCCGACTCGGCGAGACCCGCACCAACCTCGTCTTCGGTGACGGCGACCCGCACGCCCGCATCATGTTCATCGGCGAGGGACCGGGCAGGGACGAGGATCTGCAGGGAGTGCCCTTCGTCGGGCGCGCCGGTCAATTGCTCACCAAGATCATCGAAAGCGGCATGAAGATACCCCGCTCGTCGGTCTATATCGCCAACATCGTCAAGTGCCGCCCGCCCGAGAACCGGGTGCCCCACAAGGACGAGGCGGCGGCATGCATCGGGCACCTCAAGCGTCAGATAGCCATCGTGCGACCGGAGGCCATCGTGCTCCTCGGTAAAACGGCGCTTCAGTACCTGCTCGGCGAGGAGATGAGCATCAACGAGGCGCGACAACAGGTGTTCCACTACGAAGGCATACGCGTCTTCGTCACCTATCACCCGTCGGCGTTACTGCGCAATCCCGACTACAAACGACCGACCTGGGAGGACATCAAAAAGGTGCTGGTGTTCCTCGGCCTGCCGGTCGAGAACTAGGTAACGATCTTTACCTTCAGCCAACCGTCCCGCCGGAAGAGAACGAGAAAGAAGGAGGCATTGAGCGCCATCGTCAGCGCGATGGTCGCCCAGATGCCGCCCGCGCCGAATCCGCAGGTAACAGCAAGGAACCACGCGAGCGGGATGCGGGCCAAGGTGACGGGCAGACTCACCGTGAAACTCGGCCGCGTGTACCCGGCCCCCAGGAAGGCGCCGTCCTCAATGACGATGAGGAGCGACTGGAGCACCTCGGCCGGCATGACGATGTAGATATAGGCGATCCCGAAGGCGACAAGCGCCGGCTCGTCGTTGAATATCGATACCAACCATGGCGCGAACGACATCGCGAACACCGTGTAAGCCACCGAAAGGATCGCGACGATACGCAGGGCGTACCGGGTCCCCTCTATCGCCCGGTCGGGCCGCCCGGCGCCGATGTTCTGCCCGACGAACGAGGATAGTCCCGTCGCGAGCCCGAAAGAGAAGAAGTATGCGATCGATTCCACGCGGTGACCGATCCCCATCGCCGCCACCGCCGCGTCGCCGAACCGGGCCGTCACATTGGCGAGAAAGAAATAGATGAAAGAGAACATCATGCCGGTCAAGGCGACGGGATAACCGAGGGACAGATAGCGCCGGAGCGGGATCAGGCCGTCAGGGTCGACACTCCGGAAGGAGACCCAACCGCGCCGCCGCATCAGGAGCCAGAACCATACGCAGGCAACGAGATAAGAAATGATCGTCGCGTAGGCGGCGCCGCGCGTTTCGAGCCGGGGGAAAGGCCCCATGCCGAACATCAGCACGGGCGACAGCAGTATGTTCAGCACGAAGGTCGCCCCGTAGATGCGCACCGGCATGACGGTGTCACCGCGCGCGATCATGATGGAATGGAGCGAGAACAGGAGGAAGATGACGACGGTGAACATCGTCATCACCTCGAGGTACTGGACACCTGCCGTCGTGGCCACCGGCGACATGCCGACATAGGCGATGAGGTCCGGGATGATCGGATAGATGAGCACCGTGAGTATCGCGCCGGCACCGACGGTGTAGAAAAGCGCCCTACCGGCGTTCGCCGCCGCGCGATCGTCACGCCCTTCCCCCGCGTTGCGCGAAACGCCGGCCGCGATGCCGGTCGTGATGAGATGCGACAGGCCGTGTATCGCCCAGACGAGGAATACCGAGCCCGACACCCCGGCCAGATAATCGGGACCAAGTCTGCCGATCCAGAACATGTCGACGATGTTGTATCCCGCCTTGAGGATGTTGAGTATGATGACCGGCACGGCGAGCGCCAACAGGGTGGCGCGGACCGGTCCCGCAGTGATATCGAGCGGCAGGTCTCGGGTTCTCATGAACAGGCGCTCCGGAGAAAGGGTTGCGGCATCCTAACTAAAAAGCGAACGAATTCAAGAATAAAAACCTGTTTTGGCGACCGGCGTATAGATTTTTGTGGAAATCGCGCCGCATCGCGTATATTCTTCCGCCGTTGACCCCAGAGAAGTAAAACACTGCGGAGGCGTTTCCATGAAGCGGATCGTTTTTTCCTGCGCGATACTTGCCGTGATAGTGCTCTGCACCCCCGCGCTCGACGCGGCGAAGAAAAAGGGAAAGGCAAAAACGAAAAAGCCCGGCGCCGCGCTCGTGACCGGACCCAAGAAGTGCGACGAACTCGAAGCGGAATTCAAGCGAAAGGTGAACGACCTCAAGGCGAAATGGAAACTCAGCGACGAGGGACTCGACCGGTCGCTCGACGAGACCGAACGGAAACTGACCGACATGGACCGGAACGGCGCGGCGGAACTCCGGAAATACGCGGCGGAACTGGAAGGGCAGAAAAAGCAGGAACTCGACGCGGCGAAAAAGGACCACGAGAAAGCGATGGCACAGTTCGAGAAGAAGGACGACAGCGCCAAACGCTCCTTCGACATGGAGGCGGAGCGTCATCGCCGTAAGATCGCCGACCTCGAACGGCGGAAGGCCGAGAGCCAGAAGGAAATGCAACGGATCGAATCGGTGCGCGACCGGCTGGAGGCGGAGCGGTCGACCGAGGAACAGAGACTGCTCGCCGAGTATGAGAAGGTCAAACTGGCGGCTGAGGACGAGAGCCGCAAATACCGCAAGCAGGTCGAGGATGAATACCAGAAGAAATTCGACGAACTCAACGCGAAACTCGGCGAATGGGATGCCAAGGAGGCAGAGAAACGGAAGGAGACCGAGGGGTTCGACCGCCAGATAGAGGAATTCGCTATGCAGACGGCCCAGAAACTCGACGCGTTCCAGCAGGAGATCGAGAAGAAGCGGACCGAGGCGCAGGCGAAATTCAAAGAGGGAGAACTCGAAAAGGCCGAGATGGAACTCGACATGGCGCTCGCGCAGGAATCACAACGGCTCAACGCCGAGATAGAGAGATACCGCAAGGAGCGGCTCGAAAAGAAGAAGGAGAAGGAACAACAGGTGAAAGAGTTCCTCGCCACCAAGGATGACTTCAGGAAACGCAACGACCGCCTCATCCAGATGGCCCAGCAGTACCGCGATGCGCAGCTCGACAAACGGAAGGCCGAGGAGATGAAGGCGCAGGAGCGGTGGAACAACGAAAAGAAACGGCGCGATGAACGGTACGAGCGGCGCCTGCAGATGGAGTACCGCGAGAAAAGGGACGCGCTCGTCAAGAAGCAGGACCAATTGTCGCTCGAGATAGAACAGGAGAAAAGCGCGCTCGTGACGCTCGAAGGCAAGTTCCGTCAGCAGACCGACAGCAAGGAGGCGGCCATAGAGAGCGAGAAGGGGCGCATCACGGAACGCTACAAGAAGACCGTCGCCAAGATACAGGACAAATATGACATGATGGAGGTCGAGGAAAAACATACCCAAGAACTTGTGCGCGACCAACTCGAGGAGAAACGGGATTCACTCATCGCCACCCGCAACAAGAACAAGGCCGACCGGCAGGAACTTCTCTACAAGATGAAGGATGACTACGGGGAGCAGAAGGGCTCCTGTGTGAAATAGGGGTGCGGCTCCGCGGGGGTTCGCCGGAGAAAAAATAAAGTTGACTTTGGCACTCTTCCCACTATAATGCCGTTCGTACTTTGTTGTATTGATTGATTTTTCTGTTTCCAAGGAGAGAACAGATGTTGGAAAGAGTCGCTAAGCAGGGCGTTATCACGAAGTTCAAGACACACGAGCAGGACACCGGATCCCCGGAGGTCCAGATCGCGCTTCTTACCACGCGCATCAACCAGCTGACCGAACATTTCAAGTTCCATAAAAAGGACAACCACGGCCGCCTCGGCCTGTTGAAAATGGTCGGTAAGCGGGCGAAACTCTTGAGATATCTCAAGGACAACCATTTCACCCGCTACAGCGATCTGATAAAAGAACTCGGTCTCAGAAAGTAGCGCACACTTTGTGTCCCGCTCACTATCCTGAACCACACGCAAAACAATGAGGTGATCATGAAGACCCATCATGTAGAGTCCGTCGTATTCGAGGGGACGCCCCTTTCACTGGAGACCGGCAAGTATGCGAAACAGGCGGATGGCGCCGTCTGGTGCCGCTACGGCAATTCGGTCCTGCTCGCGACCGCCGTCGCCGCGAAAGGCGATGTGTCGGCGGAACAGGATTTCTTCCCGCTGACCGTCGATTATATCGAGAAATTCTACGCGGCGGGGCGGTTCCCCGGCGGCTTCCTCAAACGCGAAAGTCAGCCGAACACCGACGAGAAACTGGCGGCCCGCATCATCGACCGTCCGATACGCCCCCTGTTCCCCGACTGGTACCGGAGCGAGACGCAACTGCTGGTGAATCTTTTCTCGCATGACGAGAACTGCGACCCGCGCGTCATCGCCATCACCGCCGCATCGGCGGCCCTCATGATATCCGATGTTCCCTTCCTCGGCCCCATCGGCGGGGTCCGCGTAGTGCTCAAGGACGGGGAGTACTTCATAAACCCGACCCCTCAGGTCCAGGAAGGAGCCCGGCTCAACATCGTCATGGCGGCCAATCGCGACTCGATACTCATGGTCGAGGGCGAGGCACGGGAAGCGACCGAGGACGAGATCGCCGAGGCGCTTGCCCGCGGCCACCGGGCGACCCTGCCGCTCATCGAGATGCAAGAGTCGCTCATGGCCAAGGTCGCGCCGGTCAAGCGACAGGATCCGCAGACCCCCGATGACGCGGCGCTGCGCAACTTCATCGAACTCTTCGCGGTCGACAAACTCAAGGATGCGCTTGCCATCCGTGAGAAACTCGCGCGCTATGAGGCGATAAAGGAGGTCAAGACCTCGGTGGGCGAACGGGTCGCCGAATCGCTCGCAGGCGGCGCTCAGTTCCTGAACGCGGACGAGCCGGAGAAGGTCCATAACCGCGCGAAGGCCATATTCGAGGATATCCTTAAAAAGACCATGCGCCGCATGATCACCGAGGAGGGCCGTCGCATCGACGGTCGCGGCCCCGCGAACATCCGCCCGATCTGGATAGAGACCGGCGTCCTGCCGCAGGTCCACGGTTCGGCCATCTTCACGCGCGGCGAGACCCAGTCGCTCGGCACCATCACGCTCGGGGTCGGTTCCGACGAACAGCGGGTCGACACGGTGCTTGAGGAAACGCGCAAGACCTTCATGCTCCACTATAACTTCCCGCCGTTCTCGGTCGGCGAGGTCGGCCGCCTCCGGGCGCCGGGCCGTCGCGAGATCGGCCATGGCAATCTCGCCGAACGGGCGCTCAAATCCTTCGTGCCGCCCAAGGAGGAGTTCGCCTACACCGTCCGCGTCGTTTCCGAGATACTGGAGTCGAACGGCTCCTCATCGATGGCGAGCGTCTGCTCCGGCTGCCTTGCGCTCATGGATGCCGGCGTACCTTTCAAGAAGCATGTCGCGGGCATCGCGATGGGTCTCATCAAGGAGGGTAACGATTACGCGATACTCTCCGACATCATGGGCGATGAGGATCACCTTGGCGATATGGATTTCAAGGTCGCCGGCACCAAGGACGGCATCACCGCGATACAGATGGACATCAAGATCCACGGACTCCCGCAGGAGGTGATGCGGCGGGCCCTCGCTCAGGCGCGCGAAGGACGCATCCACATCATAGGCGAGATGGAAAAGGCCCTGCCCGAACACCGCGCGGAACTTTCGCCGCTCGCCCCGAAACTGGTCACCATCCACATCAACCCGGAACGGATACGCGACCTCATCGGCACCGGTGGCAAGAACATCAAATCGATCGTCGAGAAGACCGGCGCCGAGATCGAGGTCCAGCAGGACGGCTCGGTGCTCATCGCGGCCAAGGACGGCGCGGTGCTTGACGCGGCCATCGCGATGGTCAAGTCCTTCACCGACGAGCCCGAAAAAGGCAAGACCTACGAGGGCGTGGTCACCCGCATAGAGGATTACGGCGCGTTCGTCGAGGTCATGCCGGGTCAGACCGGTCTTCTCCATGTCAGTCGTATCGCCGACAAACGCATCGAGAATGTCAGCGATGTCCTCAAACTCGGCGACACGGTCCGCGTCATCGTCGTTGAACTCGAGGGGGCAGGCAAGTTCAAACTCAGCATGAAGCCCTCCGACTTCGAGCGCGACTTCACCAAGGACGACGGCGATGAGCCGCGCCGCGAACGGCGTCCCGACCGTGACCGTGGACGCGGCGGTGACCGCGGCCGTGACCGTGACCGCAAACCGCACGGCGACCGCGACCGCAGACCGAAGAAAGATGACTGACGGCATCACCGTCAAGATAACGGCCGCTCCCGGCCTCACGCTCCCCTCCTACCAGACCCCCGGCTCCTCCGGCGCCGATGTCCGCGCATCGATCGACACCGTCATCCCGCCGCGCGGCTGGGCCGCCGTCCCGACGGGACTCTTCTGCGAAATGCCCGACGGCTGGGAGATACAGGTCCGCTCGCGGTCGGGGCTCGCGCTCAAGGAAGGGATATTCGTGCTCAACTCGCCCGGCACCGTCGACAGCGACTACCGCGGCGAGATAAAGGTCATACTCGCCAACCTCTCGGATAAGGAATTCGTCGTAAAGGCGGGCGACCGCATCGCGCAACTGGTGCTCGCCAAGGTTGAGCGAGCATCCTTCACGCGTGCCGATCGACTTTCCGGCACCGACCGCGGTGACGGCGGTTTCGGCCACACCGGCACTTAGCACAGGGCGCCCCCCCTTCCCTTCGACATCCGCTCACCGAAAAGTTGCTTTTTGGCCTAAACCCGCTAGAATGCCCCCTGCTTGATTGGTTATTTAGAAAAGTCAAGAGGTTAGCTATGTTCACCGACCTGCGCAAGAAAAGCGGTTCGCTCGTCATCTACCTGATGTTCGCCGCCATCATCGTCACCTTCGTCATCAGTTTCGGGCCCGGCGACCAGGGCTGTCGCGCCCAGCCGAACTGGGTGGTCATGGTCAACGGCGACACCATCACGCAATCGGAGTTCCGCTTCGTCTTCAACAATTATTATGACTTCTATCAGCGCATGATCCCCGATTTCAACGCCCAGAAGGCCAAGGAGATGAACCTCTCCAAATCGGCGCTCGACGGCCTCGTCGAGGTCGTATTGCTCGCCCAGCGGTCCGATGATCTCGGCTTTACGGTGACCGATGAGGAGATACGGCGCGAGATAACCGAGACGCCCTATTTCCAGAAAGGCGAATCGTTCGATCGCGACCAGTACACCCGGTTCGTCCAGTTCCAGATGGGGATGACGATCGCGGCCTACGAGGAAAAGGTGCGCCGCGACCTGCTCGCCGAGAAACTCCGCCGGTTCCTGACCGATTCGGCCGATGTCTCCGAAAGCGAGATCACGCAGGAATTCATCAACAACAATGAGTCGATAGACGCCCAGTTCCTCGTCATATCCGAGAGCCGCATGAAACCCGAGGCGCGCGAGAAGGTCGCGCAGTCGGTCACGGAAAAGGATATCACCGACCTGCTCGCCAAGGATGAGGCGCGCGCCAAGTCGTTTCTCGCCGACAACAAGGAGCGCTGGCGCAAGGAAGACGGCGCGGAGCGGCCATTCGACGAGGTGAAAAGCGACATCGCGCGCGAACTGCTCGTCAAGGACCGCATCGCCGCGCTCGTGAAGGCCGAGGCGGCCAAGGCGCTCTCGCTCTTCTCCGGCGGCACCTACAAGCCGGAACTCCTCAAAAAGGACTTCCCCGACTGGGACCTCGCCGTGCAGGAACAGGCGGCGATCAAACGGACGGCGCGCTATATCCCCGACATCGGCATATCGGCCGACCTCGTGAAACAACTCTTCTCCCTACCCGCCGTACCGGGCTATCTGTCGGCGCCGGTCATGGTGGACGACAAGGCGGTCATCGCGCTGGTGGCCAAGCACACGCCGGCCGACATGGCGAAGTTCGCCACCGAGAAAGAGACCATCCGGCGGAGCCTGCAGGGGGGCAAATCGCGCGAGATCGTATCCTCCTACACCAAGGCGCTGCTTGAGAAAGCGGCCGTCGAATACAACCACAACTGGATCTCCGCGTTCGGCACCGGCGAAGGTCAGTGACCGGGCGGCACGGCATGCCGACCTTCACCGCCGACAGACTTCTCCGCGTAGCAAGCGGGCTTCTGCTCGCCTCCTTCGTCGTGTTCGCCCTCATCGTCGTGGCGCGTGAACTGGCACGGTCGCGCGACCCGCTGAACCGGCTCGCCGCCGAACAATGCGTGACGCTCGCCGCCGCCGGCCGCGAGGCGCCCCCCGGCGCCGAGTTCCTCCCCGCCGTCCCCGCAAGCGAACAGGACCTCATGAAAAGCGGCGCCACCTGCCTCTTTTTCGACGGTGCGGTGCGCGACAACTCGCCGATCGCCACCGCGGTGTTCGAGCGGACACCGATCGCGGGGTGGGACCATCTCTTTATCGGTCCCCGCGGCGCGCTCATCATCCGCGACGAACGGGACTTCGCCGCCGAGGCGGCCGCTCTTCACGACTGTCTGCGCAACGGCCGTTGCGACGCGGCACCGGAACACGACCCCACCCTGTCGCTCACCGTTTCGCTCGTGAAGCCCTCTGGTCAGCGACCGCTGACCGTATCTTTTTACGACGAGACGCTCGGAGCGATACGCGCCAAACTGTCGGGGATCCTGCGCGAGATGGCGAGCGCGAAAAAACTCGACACCGCCGGGCTGACGCTGGAGACGGCGTTCCACCGGCACTACGCCCGCGTCATGGAGCCCGATGAGAAGAAGATATCCGCGCTCGCCGTAGCGGGCCGCGACGGGCTCATGATCGCCTCGCGCGGCGCCAAGATACGCCTCCTGCCGTGGGAATACGAAAAGAACCCGCTCCGCCGCCTCTCGACGAAAGGGGCGCAGTACGGACTTGAGAAAGAGGAATACAAAAAAGAGGTCGCATCGGTATTCATCTTCTCGACCGTCCGGTACCGCGAAACGGACGGGGCGATGACGCCCGTTGATACCACCCCGAAAGAGGAGAAGGACCGTGACGCCGTCGAACAGTGACCGCTTCACCTGCCGCCGCTGCGGCGCCTGCTGTATCGGAGACGGCTCGGTGTTCCTCCTGCCCGACGATATCCGCGCGATCGGCCGCCATCTCGGCATCTCCTTGCAGGAAACGGTGGACCGCTACACCGAGTTCCTCATACTCGAACTGCGCGACGAGGAGCAGGGGTATCTCTACCTCCCCTACCTGACGCTCCGCAAGAACGAGAAGAACGCCTGCCTCTTCCTGCGCGACAAACTCTGTTCCATAGAACCGGCGAAACCGGCGCAGTGCCGCGAGACCCCCTTTGTCGAGGAGTTCTTCACCGACGCCGAATGGCGCGAAACGCTCCGGCGCGACTGTCCGGCGCTCCGCGCGATGCCGCAAGGCGCCCTGCCGCGCCCCGAGGACTTCCCCGGCGCTCCGCTCCGGGAACGGGCATACCTCGACCTCCTGCGCGAGCACCGCTATTCGCTCGAGGAGATACTCGGCGTCACCCTTCCCGGCCCGCGGCTCGTCTCCGACACCGAGCAAGACACGCACTCCACCCGATAAGATGGCGGGTTGGCATGACCGTATGAAACAGGATCTGTATCGTATGCGCCTCGAACATGCTGCTTCCCACATGATCGTTTGGGGGATGATAATCTCCCTTCTCGTCTCATGCGCTACCATGAAAAAACCGGAGGCCGAACCGGTCAACGATCCCTGCAAGAGTCTCTACCATGATGCGCTCTATGGCAAAAAAGAGGATCTAGCTGGCGCCATCCTGCTTCCCGGTGGATTGTTGCTCACCAGTTCTACCATTTATTTCATCCCGTTCGGGGCGATCAAACATGACGATGCCTTGCTGGGCTTTGGTTGGTTCGCCCTCATAGCAGGGCCTGCGGCAGTTATCGCGGGCATCGTAACGCTCATCGACGGCAATTCTCGCGTCAAGGAGTGGAACGAATCCTGTATGGCCCAAGCGAGCGATGATCGTTATTGCCTTCAATATCTCGGCACAACCCGTTCTTTGTCTTTCCCCTAATTGTGCGGATCTCGACCCGAACGAGTGAAACGCCGGGACGGCCTATTGCAAATGGAGGGTATCATGAAAGGGCTGTTTGCTATGATCACTGTTTCGCTCGTATGGCTTATTGTAGCCTGTTCGACGGACGGTAAATATGAAACCTGTGACGGCGTCACGATAACGCCGGCCTCGACGAACATACAGGTGCGCGCGATAAACGATCCGTTTTATTGCAAGGAAATGGAAGAGATCTTTGATATCGATGCGGAAACCTATGTGAAGAGTTTTGTGGAAGGCGTATTTTTATTCACTCACGCCACTTCACTTTCTTCCGATTCCTCTACCTGTATAGAAATGGACGCTGCCGACATCCCGGCTTCTTATCCTGAAGACATCAAGATAGGCGCCCTCGTGAAATGCTTGATCGGCAAGGCACCCCGAAACGAGACCTGCGCAGATACTTTTGAATTGACCTTTGCCACGGAAGACGGGGGCGAATTGATGATCCACCACCGTGTTGACCCACGGACATTGTCAGGATTCGCCGGTTTCTATAAAAAAGATCCTCTTTCCGACCCCATGACGCTTTTAGGCCCCGCTTTTCCCGCATGTTTCGAGAGTTCCGATGACGGCAACATATATGTCGGGAGCGAGTTCTCCTTGCCTCAAAGCGCGAGTGGCCTTATTCTCTATAAGTGGCTCGCTCCCCTTCCCCCATCCTTCCTGAATTTTTTTGACACCTCCCCGGTATAATGCTATGGTGGCGCGACACGCTTTGTAAGGGAGGAAGTCATGCGGGTGGAACAGATCTCGGTCCTGTTGCGCAACGAGCCGGGTGTGCTCAGCAAGATACTCGAAAGTCTCGGGCGCGCTCAGGTCAACATACTGGGGCTCACCATCAACGAAACGGCGAATTTCGGCGAACTACGCATCGTCACCGACAAGACGGCGCAGGCCAAGGAGATACTCAAGGAGATGGCCGTTTCCTACAATGTGGTGAAGATCATCGTGGTGCGGCTCGACCACAAGCCGGGCGAACTGCTGAAGATCGCCCATCTGATGAGCCGCAACGATGTGAACATCGACTACATCTACACCCTCGCCTCGGCCGACAAGGGGGCGCTCATCGCCATCAAGACCTGGAACATGGCCGAGACCGAACGGATACTTGAAGAGAACCATTTCGAGATGATCGATCTTGAGAAATTCGCGTTTTAATCACTGCCCGGATATCCCGAAAGGAGGTCATATGCGTTCATGGACATGGCTGATACTGGCGTTCCTGTGCCTCCCGCTCCTTTCCCTGCAGGCGCAGGACACGGCGGAGGAAGAGGACGCGGAAAGCGAGGAAGAGGCCGAAGAGGAGGCCGCCGCTGCCGAACCGGCACCGGCACCCGAACCGGCCCCGGCGCCTGAACCGGCCCCGGCCCCCGCTCCCGTCGAGCCCGCACCGGTGGAAGGCTCCGCGAAGGTGCTGCCGCCGAAGGGCGACGCTCCTGAAGAAGAGGCCGCCGTCGCGGTCGAGCCGCCCGCCGAACAGACCGACGGACTCAAGGTGAGCGGCGGCAAGCCGGTAAAGTTCTTCGAACTCTACGGCTTTTTCAGCGTCAACCATATGTTCACTTACAATCTTTTCATGAACGGCAACAACCCCTACCTGCCGACCACTCCGCTCGCCAACGACGCCGAGCGCGGCGAGAAGATACTCTCGTGGGGCATGCTGAAACTGCACCTCGAACCGATCATCAATGTGTCGGAAACGATGGAGATACACACGAAACTCACCCTCATGGGGAGCCGGCTCATCGGCACCGACGACGCGGTGGCGCAGACGCAGGAGAACGGTCTGCTTCCCGGCACGCAGTGGGCGGTCGATCCGTCGATACGGGTCGAGGGGCTCTGGGGGACGCTTGATACCCCCATCGGCGAACTGCGCGTGGGACGGATGCCCTTCCACTGGGGACTCGGCATCCTTTATAATGACGCCAACCGCGTCGATACCGACACCCCGGGCGATTACCTCGACCGGATCCTGTTCCTCGTCCCGATCATGGGGTTCAAGATCATCCCCTTCTTCGACTACATCAGCGAGGGGACGATGGCCCGTTACAACGATCATTTCATCGATGCCTCGTCGCGTGACGACGGCTGGCAACTGGGCCTCATGTTCACGATGCAGGAGGACGACCCGGCGGTGCTCGAGGAGAAACTGCTCAAGGAAAGCACCGTCTACGAGTTCGGCGCGCTCCTCATGTACGCGTGGAAAAGCGACGCATCGACGCTGATCGACGCCGGCACCGCCACCGAAAGATATGTGCTCACCGAACAGGATTCCCGCATATTCACCTTCGACATCTGGGGCAACCTGTACTACAAGAACTTCTCGCTGAAGGCCGAACTGGCGTTCCTCGACGGGAAACTGGGGCGCTACCAGACGGCCGATCTCGCCGGCCGCATCGATGCCCAGATGTTCGGCGCCGCGCTCGAGGCGCAATGGAAATACATCCCGCGCAAACTGCATTTCACCCTGCTGGGCGGCGTGGCCACCGGCGACAAGGCGAGCGGCGTGCAGGGAGACTCGGTGAACCTGCCCGGGAACGCGATAGACGCGGCGCTCGGACTCGACACCAAGGTCGAGAATTTCCGGTTCCACCGCGACTACAACTTCAATTCGTTCATCTGGCGCGAGGTGCTCGGCCGGTTCACCTCCGGGTACTATGCGAGTTTCGATACCCGGTACTATTTCCTTGACGAGATCAGCATGAGCGGCGGCCTGACCTATTCGGGCGCGTGGTTCGCCAAGCAGACCCCCGGCGGCAAGGGAACGCCGCTCGCGATCGAGCCGTACCTCGGTGCCGCCTACGAGGGCGAGAGCGGGCTTCGCGCCGGGCTCACCTTCCAACTCGCGGTGCCGTTCGACGGGCTCAACACCGCGGCGCGCAACACCACCGTCCTGTTCGACATCCATACCTATATGGGCTTCGTGTTCTGATCAAAGGGATATCAGCGCACCTGATAAGAAAGCGTCTTCGCCTCGGTGTCGAGTGTGGCGACGGCGCCAAGCAGGAAAGCCATGTTCCTCTCGCCGTGGCCGGCGGGAAAATTCGCTACGACCGGCACCGTGGCCGGCAGGCCGCTTGACCGCACGATCATCTCGGGATCGACGCTCCGTTCGGTCCGGCGGTCATTGTAAGTGAAGTCCCCGAGCACGAGTCCCCGCACACCGGCGAACTTCCCGGCAAGTCGCAACTGCGTGATGAGCCGATCGACGCGATAAGGCACCTCGGCCACATCCTCGAGAAAGAGGATGCTTCCCTTGAGTTCGGGCTCCCACGGCGTACCGACGAGCGAGACAAGTGTCGAGAGGTTGCCCCCCTTCACCACCCCTTCGGCCTTCCCCTGCCGCACGGTGAGCATCTGCCGGGCCACGATATGGAACGCGTCGCTCTCTCCTGCGAGGAGGCGGATCGCCTGCCGTTGCGAGGAGCGTTCTATCTGGCCGAGCGTCGTGATATTCGGCCCGTGCACGGTCACGAATCCGCAACGATCCATCAGGAAGGAATGAATGGCCGTGGCATCGGAAAAACCGATGAAGGGCTTGGGATGTTTCCGCAATTCGGCGATATGCGGGGTGAGAAGCGGCAACATCTGCAGGGCACCGTAACCGCCGCGGGCGGTCCAGACCGCTTCGGTCTCGGGATCGCGAAAGGCGTCGCGCATCTGGGCGACCCGCCGATCGGGGTCCCCGGCGAGATAGCCGGTCCGCGCGAACACCGCGTCGTCATACACCGGCCGCATACCGCGTCGCTCGAGAAAGGTGATGCCGGCGTTGAATAGCGCCGCATCGAAAGGCGACGAGGTCGCCACCACCCGCACTTTCCCGCCCGGCTCGACCGGCCTGAATCTTCTGATGGCCGCCGTCATAACGGCACCTCCCTGTCACAGTCGCCCTATTCTATAGCATATTCGGAGGGTTTTTCCACATTACACCGAAAAAAGAGGGGTATCCTAAAAATTTGCAAACATACTCCCTTCGTGATATGAGGCGCCGTACGCATAACCTTTTTCTCCATAGGAGGCATACATGTCCCAGAAGATCATGAAGGCCATCGACGGCAACATGGCGGCGACCCACGCAAGTTACGCACTGACGGAAGTTGCGGCCATCTACCCCATCACCCCCAGTTCCAACATGGGCGAATACGCCGATGAATGGGCGGCCTACGGGCGCGAGAACATCTTCGGTGAGAAGGTCATCGTGACCGAACTGCAGTCGGAAGGCGGCGCTTCGGGCGCGGTCCACGGCTCGCTCTCGGCCGGCGCGCTCACCACCACCTACACCGCGTCGCAGGGACTCCTGCTGATGATCCCCAACCTTTACAAGATCGCGGCCGAACTGCTGCCGGGCGTCTTCCATGTCTCGGCGCGCACCGTCGCGACCCACGCCCTGTCCATCTTCGGCGATCACAGCGATGTCATGGCCTGCCGCCAGACCGGCGTCTGCCTGCTGTCGTCCAACTCGGTGCAGGAGGCGCAAGATCTCGGGCTGGTCGCCCACCTGTCGGCCATCCGATCGAGCCTGCCGTTCATCCACTTCTTCGACGGCTTCCGCACGAGCCATGAAGTGAATAAGATCGCAATGATAGATTATGATGACATCAAGAGCGTCGTCGACCACGGCGCCATCGCCGCGTTCAAGGACCGCGCCCTTCGTCCCGAGCGACCGATATTGAAAGGTACCGCACAGAACCCCGACATCTTCTTCCAGGCCCGCGAGACCTGCAATCCGTACTACGACGCGGTGCCGCAGATCGTACAGGAAGAGATGGAAAAGGTGTTCTCCATCACCGGTCGCCGCTATAAACTGTTCGACTATGTCGGGCACCCCGAGGCGGAACGGATCATCATCGCGATGGGCTCCGGCTGCGAGACCATAGACGAGACCATCTGCCACCTGATGGAAAAGGGCGAGAAGGTGGGCGTGGTGAAAGTGCGTCTCTACCGTCCCTTCTCGGTCGAGCACCTGATGCAGGCATTGCCCCGCACCGTCAAGGCGATCGCGGTCCTCGACCGCACCAAGGAGCCGGGCTCCGAAGGCGAGCCGCTCTACAAGGATGTGGTCACCGCGCTCTACGAACAGGGCGACGACCTTATCGTGGTCGGCGGCCGCTACGGACTCTCTTCGAAGGAGTTCACCCCCGGCATGGTCAAGGCGGTCTTCGACAACCTCAAGGGCCGCTCGCCGAAGCATAATTTCACCGTCGGCATCACCGACGATGTGTCATTCACCTCGCTGCCCTACGAGCCGCTCGACACCGTCCCGGCCGGCACCACGCAGGCGAAGTTCTGGGGCTTCGGCTCCGACGGCACCGTCGGCGCCAACAAGGACGCCATCAAGATCATCGGCGACAACACCGATATGTTCGCGCAGGGCTATTTCCAATACGACTCGAAGAAGTCGGGCGGCGTCACGGTATCGCATCTCCGTTTCGGCAAGATGCCGATCCGGTCGACCTACCTGCTGACCGACGCCGACTATATCGCCTGCCACCGTCAGGCCTATGTCTACCTCTACGACCTCACCGAGGGACTCAAGCAGAACGGCACCTTCGTGCTGAACACCTCATGGTCGAAGGATGAACTGGAGGAGAAACTCCCGGCGGCGCTCAAGCGCGACATCGCGAAGAAGAACGCCAAGTTCTACATCATCGACGCGGTCAAGATCGCCGAAGAGGTCGGGCTCGGCGGCCGCATCAACATGGTCATGCAGACCGCCTTCTTCAAACTCGCCGGCGTCCTGCCGTTCGACAAGGCGATCACGCTCCTCAAAAAGGCGGTCGAGAAGACCTACGGCAGGAAGGGCGAGAAGGTCGTCAAAATGAATCACGACGCGATCGACCGATCGGCCGCAGCGCTCCATGAGTTCAAATATGACGCGAAGAAGTGGGCTGACGCCCCCGACACCGAGATCGACATCAAGAAGGTCCACGAGCCATACGCCGACGGCGAGGAGCAGTGGTTCGTCGAGACGGTCATCGGCAACATCGCCAAGATGAAGGGCGACCGCCTGCCGTCGTCGTGCTTCAACGCCGATGGTTCGTTCCCGACCGCCACCACCAAGTTCGAGAAGCGCGGCGTCGCGATAAAACTGCCCAAATGGATCTCCGCCAACTGCATCTCCTGTAACCAGTGTTCGTTCGTCTGCCCGCACGCCGCGATACGACCGGTACTGGTGAACGCCGAGGAAAAGGCGGGGGCTCCGAAGAGTTTCGAGACCATCAAACCCAAAGGCAAGGCGTTCGAGGGTTACGAGTACCGCATGCAGGTCTACCCGATGGACTGCCAGGGTTGCGGCAACTGCGCCGATGTCTGCCCCGCGCCCAAAAAGGCGCTCGACATGGTCTTCTTCGACGAGATAGCCGAGGTCGAGGCGCAGAACAATGACTTCTCGATCCATGTCCCGGTGCGTGATACTCTCATGAAGCCCGATACGGTGACCGGCTCGCAATATCGCCGACCGCTCTTCGAATTCTCGGGCGCCTGCGCCGGTTGCGGCGAGACGCCGTATGTGAAACTGCTCACCCAACTGTTCGGCGATCGGATGGTCGTCTCCAATGCGACCGGCTGTTCGTCGATCTACGGCGGCACCGCACCGACGATACCCTACTGCACCAACAAGGATGGGTGCGGTCCGGCGTGGGCCAACTCCCTGTTCGAGGACAACGCCGAACACGGCTACGGCATGGCGATCGCGATACGCCAGAAACGGGAACGCATCGAGATGCTCATGAAGCAACTGCTCGAACTCAAATGCGACTGCGGCGACGACTGCGACTGCGGCGACGAATGTCCGTGCGAACTGGCGCCCGAAACGAAGAAACTGTTCGAGGAATGGATCGCGAACAAGAAGAGCGCCGAGAAGACCCGCGAACTGGCGCCGAAACTCGAAGAGGCGCTCACCCGTGAGGCCTGTGACGATCCGCGGGTCGACGAACTGCTCGAGATGGCCGATTACTTCGTCAAGAAGTCGGTCTGGATCATCGGCGGCGACGGCTGGGCCTACGACATCGGCTACGGCGGGCTCGACCATGTTCTCGCGTCGGGCGAGGATGTGAATGTCCTCGTGCTCGACACCGAGGTCTATTCGAACACCGGCGGTCAGGCATCGAAGGCGTCGCAGTTCGGGCAGGTGGCCAAATTCGCCGCCTCCGGCAAGAAGATGCGCAAGAAGGATCTCGGCCTGATATCAATGACCTACGGCTACATCTATGTCGCCTCGGTCGCGATGGGAGCGAACCAGAACCAGACGCTCAAGGCGATGCTCGAGGCCGAACAGTACGACGGCCCCTCCATCGTCATCGCCTACAGCCCCTGCATCAACCACGGCATCGACATGACCCACTCGCAGAAGGAGATGAAACTTGCGGTCGAGACCGGGCTGTGGCCGCTTTACCGCTATAATCCGACGCTCAAAAAGGAAGGGAAGAACAACTTCCAACTCGACATGAAGGAGCCGACCCGCGATGTACAGGAGATCATCAACAGCGAGGTCCGCTTCAAAACACTCGAGAAGCAGTTCCCCGACGAGGCGAAGAAACTACACCAACTCCTGCGCGAGGACCTCAAGGATCGCTGGGAGCGTCTCAAGAAACTCGCCGAGCACGGGTTCTGATGATCCGCGAACGGATCGCCGAAATTCCAAGGCCCGCTGGGAACAGCGGGCCTTTTTTTGCGGCCGAGTGGCCCCATCATCTGTTGCTCATCCTCGTTTCCGGCTTCATCGCCTTTTACAAACTCTCTTTCGGCGACCTCTGGACCCATCTCGCGCAGGGTCGGTACATCCTCGAACACCGTACCGTACCATCCACCGATGTGTTCAGTTACACCTACTTCGGCAAGCCGTGGGCCAACTGGGAATGGCTTCACAACCTCATGACCGCCCTCTGCTGGGAACATCTCGGCCCCAACGGGCTGATACTGTTCCGCATGCTTATCCTCTGCGGCATCGCGGTCGCCACCTACCACCTCCTGCGACGCATACTTCCCGCACCGCTCGGCGCTCTTGCGCTCACCGGCCTCTCTCTGGTCCTCTTGCAGCAACGGGTCGCCGATCGCCCCCATTTCTTTTCCTATCTCTGCCTCGCGCTTCTGCTCCTTTTTCTTTCGCGCCCCCGGAACGCGTGGCGCGGCCCCCTCATCGCCGCCTTCGTGCTGCTTATCGTCTGGCGTAACAGTCACCCGAGCTGGGTACTCGGCCTCGCGCTTCTCGCGACAGGGTACGGCGACACCCTGCTATCGTCAAAGGACGGATCTTCGCGCCCTTCATGGCGCCTGCCGCTCCTTCTTTCCGTCGCCGCCATAGCCATATTCCTGCTCACGCCGATACCCATAGACCTGTCGGCCTACCTTTCGCTCCAGAGCGGAGAAGCGGATCTTCCGGAATGGAGGTCTCTCTTCTTCCTCGGCCCGGCGCTTCTCAGCGGCTACTATATCCTGTTCTTCCTCTTTTCCGCGGGACTGATCGCCGCCGCCGCGATCCGGTTCAGGGAATGTCCGTGCTACACACTGCTTGCGGTCGCCGTGCTCGCGAACGCCTACTGGCATTTCCGCTTCATCCCCGAAGCGGTCCTGCTGGGCATGCCGCTCATCGCCGCGGCGCTCACGCGATCCCCGCTCCCGACGCCCTCCCCGCGCCGCGCCGTGCTATGGGCGATCCTTCTCTGCACCTTGACCGCCTTTGCCGCCGAACATTTCCGGGACGACTTCAACCGGAAACGGGGACTCGGCATAGACGACACTATGGTGCCGCTTCACGCCGCCGACTTCATGAGGGAACACTCTCTCGGCGGCAATGTGTACGGACACTACTGGATATCCATGGACTTCCTGATGGGCTATCTCTACCCCGCCGTGAAGGTCGCCGTCGACATCCGCGTGCCGGGGCTCTACCCGTACGAGTTCGCCCGACGGTTCTGGGGCATCGAGTCGCTGAACGCCTTCCGCGCCGAGGTGGCTCCGCTACCGGTCGACCTTATCCTGCTCGGTCATCAGGAGACCCGCACCGCCGGCCACATGGATCGCGACCTCGAAAAGATGCTTCTCGACGAAGGTGCGGAACTCGTCTACTTCGACCGGTCGAGCGCCCTGTTCCGCACTCCCCGTATGGCGGATCGCGCGCTACGCCCTTTCACCGTACTCACCCGCTGGAACACCGACGCCAGCGCGCTGGAACGGATAGCGGGCGACCCGGCGCTCTTCGCGCGGACCGTCGAGGAACTGCGCATGCTCAAGGAACGGACCACCGGACGCGACGATTTCTACCGCGAGGTGCTGCAGGGGTTCTATGCCAAAGCGCCGCTCGGCGAAGAACAGCGGCACGCTCTTGAGGAACTTTACGGGGAAAGGTAGCGTCAGCCCGAAGCGGCGGTCTTTTCCAGCAGGGCACGGATGTCGCGCAGCTGATCTTTGAATTTTTCTATCCGATCCCCCGTCAGCACCGGCGCGGCGATCATCTTGATGCGGAGCGGATTCACCCATTGCCCTTTCTGCCGGATGCCGAAATGGAGGTGTGACCCGGTGCTCCGACCGGTGTTACCGACGCGACCGATAAGTTGCCCTCCCTTCACCGGCGCCCCCTGCCGGACCCCTATCGCGCTGAGATGCAGGTAATAGGTCTCGGTCCCGTCGATGTGCCGGAGGATGATCTTCTTTCCCGAATAGGGATCCTGCGCGGCGGTCGCCACGGTGCCGCTCGCCACCGCGTAGACCGGGTCGCCGACGCGCCCGCCGTAATCGACGCCGTTGTGCATCGATCGGCGACCGGTGATGGGGTGAATGCGGTACCCGAAGGTCGAGGTGACATGGATGCGGTCGACCGGCAGGCGCATCCCGCTCGACGCGAGCGCCTTACCCTCGACGGTGTAGTGGGCGTTGTAGGCCGACTTCGGGTCAGACTCCTCGTACCAGAACGCCTCTCGGTGACCGGCGACCTTTCCTTCGTAGGAGGCGTACAGCACCCGACCGCCCGGGATGCGCCGCCCTTCGGCGAACTCCTCCTCGACGAGTATCCGGTACCGGTCGCCGTTGCGGGCGTCGGTGTTGAACGATATCATCCCTTCGAGCGCGTTGTTGACCGCCTGCCGTATCCAGGTCGTCACATCATCGCGTTGGGCGAGCGAGGCGTTGAGCGTCCCCTGCATCTCCCCGCCGATGATGCGGCGCCGCGTCTCGGTCGGCAGGCGGGTATAGGAGTATTCGAACTTGCCAGTCGCGCCGCTCCGCACGAGATTGTGGAAGGTGACGATGTTCGGGCTGTAGGTGAACCGCTGGACCTTCCCCTCGGCATCGAACCAGACGCGCAACGACTCGCCGGCGTATATCCTGCTGAAATCGATGTGGTCCCGGATGGCGTTGGTGATCTCGAGCACATTGGCGAGCGTCGTCCCCTGTATCGCGAGGAGCGAATCCTCGAACCCCTTGTAGGGGAGGATCCACCCTTCGCGGTAGTCGGGGAGAAGACTCTCGTCGGGATTAAGAGAGGCGTACCCTACGGACGCGCCGTCGGGATTCGGCGATAGCGTATCGACCTCTTCGTCCGGATCCTCGTCGTAACAGCCGGTCAGGTGGCCGACGATCCCGAGGAGCGCCAGCGTCGCGACCGCGGCCAGCAACAGAAAACGCCCCCGGCGATCGGTATCTTTCGCAAAGATGAAGCGGTCCTGCCGGCCGGGGTTTCGAAGCATCGGCACCTCGTTTTTGTCGGCGCAGACTAACGCAAAGAGACCCTCTTGTCAACCCGAGAGGGACCATTCCATTGACTTTTTCTCAAAGGCCGCACACGATGGAGTGTCGACCACAGGGAGGATCGCATGTCACTGAAGAATATCTGGCGTATCGGGCTTGGCGGCTGGATACTTATCGCGATGCTCGCCGGCATCGCGGCGGGGGCACTCCTCGGCGACCGCGCGGCGGCCCTGCAACCGCTCGGCACACTGTTCATCCAACTCATCAAGATGCTCGTCATCCCACTCGTAGCGCTCTCCATCGTCACCGGCGCCGCCAGCGTCGGCAACACCGGCAAGGCGGGGAAGATCGGCATAGGCACCTTCGCCTACTACCTCGGCACGACCGCCATCGCCGTCTCGCTGGGACTCGCCTTCGGCCTCATCTTCGAACCGGGGGTCGGCATCGAGACCGAAAGCATCCGGTCGCTCTTCTCGGATGAATACGCCGACAAGGGGACGGTCCCCGGCTTCTGGGAGACGGTCTACGGGTTCATCCCGCAGAACCCCTTCGCCGCACTCTCGGGCGGCAACATCCTGCAGGTGCTTTTTTTCTGTCTTTTCTTCGGCTTCGGCCTCTCGGCGCTACCGGCGGCGAGAAAGGAGCCGCTCGTGGCGCTCCTTTCGAGCGGCACCGACATCCTCCTGTGGATGATCATGAAGGTGATGCTCCTCGCGCCGATCGGCGTCTTCGGACTCATGGCCGACGCGGTCGGCACCTTCGGCTGGGAGATACTCGGGCGACTCGCTCTGCTCTTCGCGATCTATGTCGTCGCGCTCCTGATACAGACCTTCGGCCTTTACCCGGTCCTGATAAAACTGCTCAGTTCCTTTTCACCGTGGCGATTCGTCAAGACCATCGCCAAGGTACAGATGGTGGCGGTCTCCACCAGTTCGAGCATGGCGACCCTGCCGGTCAACATGAGGATATGCGAAGAGGAACTGGGGCTCTCGCCGGCGACCACCTCCTTCGTCCTGCCGCTCGGCGCGACGATAAACATGGACGGCAACGCCATCTACTACGCGCTCGCCGCCGTCTTTTTCGCGCAACTCTTCGGCATCGATCTGACGGCGGCCCAGATGGTCGCCATCGTGCTCACCGCGACGCTCGGCAGTATCGGTCAGGCAGGGGTGCCGGGGCCGTCGCTCATGGTGGTGGCGGTACTGATCGCCGCAGGGATACCGGTGACCGGACTGCCGCTTCTGTTCGGTGTCGACCGGTTGTTCGACATGTTGCGCACCGCCGTCAATGTGACCGGCGACGCCAGTTGCGCCGTCATCATGGACCGCTTCAGTAAGAACGCGTAGATATACCTTCACCCGCCGATGAAGCGGGCCGCCTGATAAACTATGACCGCGGCGATATAGGCGAGGAGCGTCATCCCGACATACTGCACCGTCGCCCATTTCCAACTGCCGGTCTCCGCCTTGACCGTCGCGAAAGTGGCTATGCAGGGGGCCGAGAAGAGGATGAACACGAGAAAGGCGAGCGCCGCCGCCGGCGGGTAGGTGTCGCGCAATTTTTCCGAAAGCCCCGACCCGATGATGCCGGTCCCCTCCTGCCGGAACAGTATCGCCGACTGCGACACGAACATCTCTTTAGCGGCGAGCGACGCGAGCGCGGCGTCGGCGACCCGCCAGTCGCCCCCCATCAGCGCAAAGGCCGGTTCGGTCGCCGCGCCGATACGACCGAGCAGCGACCCGCGCGCCTGCTGCTCGGACGACCCTTCGGTCCGCGGCCACGCCGAGAGCATGCCGAGCAGGATGCTCGCGATGAGTATCGTGGTCCCCGCCTTTTCGAGGAAGTGGCGCCCCCGTTCCCAGGTCGAGCGCAAAAGATCGCGCATCGGCGGCAGGGCGTAGGCGGGCAGTTCGACCGCGCACCCGCACCGGTCGCCCGGAAGCACGGTCCGGCGCAGGAAGAGGGCGACAAGTATCGAAGTGAGCACGCCGACGAGATAGACGCCGAGCATCGCCGCCGCCTGCCACGCGAACGGGAAAAAGGCCGAAACGATGAGCAGATAGACCGGCAGTCGACCCGAACAACTGAGGAACGGCACCATCATGATGGCGGTCAGCCGTTCGCGCCGATCCTTGATGAGCCGCGTCGCCATGACCGCAGGGACCGAACAGCCGAACCCGAGCGCGAGCGGCAGGAAACAGCCGCCCGAGAGACCGATGCGGGCCATGAACCGGTCGAGTAGGCGGGCGCCGCGTGCCAGATAACCGCTCTGTTCGAAAAAAGCCATGCCGATGAAAAGTATGAAGAGGTTCGGCGTATAGGCGAGCACGCCGCCGACCCCCGCGATGGCGCTCGTCACGATCGCGAGCGAGAACGAATCGGCGCCGAATGGCCAGGCGTCGGCCACGAAAGCCGAAAGGTAAGCAAAGAGATGTTCAAGCAGTATGGCGGCCGGACCGCCGATCGCGAAGACCAACTGCAGGAAAAGATAGACCACGAAGGCGAACAGCAGGAGCCCCCACCGCGGATGGAGCGCCCAGCGGTCCACACGACCCGACACCCGCGCCCCGGCGCTCGCGCCCTGTTCCCAGAACATCATGAACATCGGAAAGCGACCCTCGTAACGGAGAAATCTTTTCGCTTTTTTGAATATAGTTAGCAGAACCTAACTTGTCAAGAACTTTTTTCGTCTTTCCTAATTTTTGTTGTTGACACGAGCGATTTGGGCATTATACTCATGCAAGGTCAACCTAATGAGGGGAGGCGCGCATGACCGAAATGGTATCGGGACTCACGGCGGTACAGGAGGACTATCTCGAGGCGATCTACCGCCTGACGGTCGAACGGAAGGTGGCGCGCAACAAAGAGATCGCCGAGGCGCTCGGCGTCAAGACCGCCACGGTGACCGGCGCGGTCCAGCACCTCGCCGAACTCGGCTATGTGAACTATGAAAGCCACGGCTATGTGACGCTTACGGCCATCGGCACGAAACTGGCGAAGGAACTGCTCGAGCGGCACGAACTCTTCTACGAGTTCTTCCACGAGATCCTCGGGCTCGAGGAAAAGGTTGCCGACGAGGTCGCCTGCCGTACCGAGCACCACATCACCGGCGAACCCTACCGCCGTTTCCGCAATCTCGTCGCCCATTTCCAGAAATGCCCGCATCCAGAAAAATACCAGAACTGATCGGACGACCGCCATGCAGATATTCGGCCCCGTTCCCTCGCGCCGGCTCGGCTGGAGTCTCGGCGTCAACACCCTGCCCGAGAAGATATGCTCCTATTCCTGCGCCTACTGTCAGGTCGGACTGACGGAACATTTCGATCGCGAGCGCCGTATCTACGCCGACCCGCAGGAGGTCGCGCGGGCGGTCGCCGAGAAGATCGCGAAGGTCGTCGCCAAGGGGGGAGCGGTCGATGTCGTCTCGTTCGTCCCCGACGGTGAACCGACGCTCGATGCGGGACTCGGCGCGCAGATCGCGGCGGTCCGTTCGATGGGCAAGGTCGCCGTCATCACCAACGGCTCGCTCATGGATCGCGCCGATGTGCGGCGCGACCTTGTGCAGGCCGACATCGTATCGGTCAAAATAGACACCGTCGATCCGGCCGCTTGGCGGAAGATCGACTGCCCGGCCACCGGACTCGAACTTCCCGCGATCCTCGACGGCATCCGCCTCTTTGCGAAGGAGTTCAAGGGAACCCTGCTCACCGAGACGATGCTCTTGGGCGGGGTGAACGATGATCCCGCACGACTCACCGCCACCGCGAGATTTATCGCGTCGCTTGGCCCCAAGAAGGCCTATATCCTCGTCCCGACCCGGCCTCCGGCGCGGCTCGACATCGCCTTGCCCTCGCCCGAGACCCTTGCCGCCGCGTGGCAGATATTCAGCGCCGCCCTGCCGCCCGATACCGCCGAGATGCTCACCGGCCACGAGGGGAACGCCTTCTCCTCGACCGGCGACGCGCGGGCCGACATACTCGCCATCACGGCGGTCCATCCGCTCCGCACCGAGAACATCGAGAGCATCCTCACGGCCGCCGGCGCTTCGTGGGCCGTCGTCGAGGCGCTCAAGAGCGAAGGGCTCGTGAACGAGGTCACCTTCGGCGCCGACCGCTTCATCGTCCGCACCCTCCATACCTTCACGAAAGGATGAACCCATGAAGAAACACCTGTTCAACATGTCGCTCGGCGCGGTGGTCATCATCGTCGCGGTCCTTATCGGCTGGCGTTACCACGCATACCTGCAATACCGCGAAACGGTGAAGGAGGAACTGGCGCGCCCCGACACGATAACCGAGAAGTTCGGCAAGGAACTGGCCACCGCCCCCGCTCCCGAGGCGACCCCTCCCTCACCGACCGACCTGACCACACCGCCCGCACCGCAGCCCGCCGCCGCACAAGGCTTAGGCGGACAAGCGGGGCTCAAGGAAACGACCGACGGCGCGTTCCAGGTCAAAAAAAGTTACACGGAGCACGGACGGCAGGTGGTGGTGAAAAGCGCCGGTGATGCCAAGGCCTACAAAAAGGCGGGGACGAAATTCGCGATGGTCGAACCGAACTGGGAAGCGCCCTACAACCTCAATTATCAGGGGCTCCGCAAGGTGAATCTCTACCTGCGCCTCCATGACAAGTGGCCGCAGGAGGTCATCCAACAGTTGAACGGCGCGGCGGTGACGATATCGGGCATCGTGATGCCGACCGGCCCGGTGACGCAGGACGGCACCATGCTTGAATTCTGGCTCGCCAACCCAATCGTCGTGATGGCAGGCTGCGTCTTCTGCAATCCCCCCACCTTCGCCGATCTCCTGCATGTCGAGACGATGTCGGGCTTCAAGCCGCTCACGGTGAACCGCGAACAACTCTACACCGACACCGTGCCGGTCACCGTCACCGGGCGGCTCACCTTCGGCTACCGCAAGACGGGCGACGGCGTCGAGTCGCTGTTCCAGTTGGAGATGCGGGACTGGCGCATCATCGAACGGTAAGCGCGGTCACCGCCCGTATCAATACTTTTCGTGCAGTTTTCTCTCGATGACATACAGGGCGATCTGACGCGCCCCTTCCTGCGTGTATCTGAATTTGGCCCGGAGGTTCTTTATCAGTTCGCGCACATCGCGCTGTATCCGGTCGTCGTACACCGCGAAGGCCGCGGTACCGAGATCGGTCACCGCGCGGCGGAAGTTATCGTTGGCGGCATACGGGGCGAGCGCATTCTCCCGCAGGGTGCGGGTGTAGCGATCAAAAAGCGTCCGGTACAGGGTCGTTTCACGGAGTTCCTTCCCTTCCACCTTCATCTCCTGCGTGACGGTCACCGTGACATATTCGGCGTGCGTCTCCTCGCGGAACTCGGCGCGCCGCCTCTCCGACGCGTCGGTCCCGAGCAGGATCCCCTCGATACCGCGCAGGTACTCCTCGGTCACCGTGACGGTGTCGCCGGTCGCGGCGTTCTTTTCGACCGCGCCCATGTCGAAATTTATCGCGAACAGATAGTTCCGGACATCGCGTGATATCTGATCCTCATTGAAGAACGAGAGCGCCGTCCTCACCTCCTGCAGCACGCCGTAATCGTACAGATCCTCGAGAGAATCGAGGAAATCGCCCGGTATCTCGTCGAACAGCGGCTCGCCCGGCTGCCGGAAGAAGCGTATCACCATGTCCATCGTGATGGGCGTGCCCGGCTCGCAGTAGCGGGTGAGCAGCTGCGCGAAGATATTGAGCGACTGGCGCCCCGAGAAGCCCTTGAAACCTTCCTGTTCCGATTCGGCGAGCAGGTCGGTGCGCACCGCGCGGTCAAACCCGCGGACATCCTCCTCCGACAGCCACTCGGGGATATGCCCGGTGTAGAGATCCATCTTGAGCAGGAGCGCGTCGGCGTCCATGTACTTCCGGTAACGGTCGGTGTCGCCTATCCACGCGCGAATGGCCGGCGAATCCTTTTCGAGCCGGGAGGCCACCACGATCTTGGCGACATTGGTAAGCACGCCGGGCAGGAACAGGCGGTCTATCGCCTTGCCGAACTTGTTGCGGTAGACGGCGACCTCGGTGTTGTAGTCGAGTATGTACGGTATCCGCACCGTGATGATGCGATCCTGGAACGATTTGACATCCTGATAGTGCACCTTGTCCTCGGGATTCACGAGCCCGACGAACAGCGACTTGACGCGCTCCTCGGTCAGATCGACCTTGTGCACCCCGTCGCTGATGATGCCGTGCAGGTCGCGCAACCGCTCGATGTTGTTCTCCTTGATGTCCATGAGCGCATAGACGCCGTTGTTGGTCTTGGCGAGCACCGAATAGAGGAACTCGACGCCGTCGTTCTTCAGCAGGTCGCTGATGAGCCGCTGGAGCCGCGGGTTGGTTATCGGCTTGCGGTACAGCGGGTCGCCCGGGTTGAAGATGGATATGCCGCTCCCGAACTGGCGGTTGAAATGCATCTGTCGGGCGCTGATCATGTTGAACACCTCGAGCGGGTCGCCGAGTATGTCAAGCAGGATGTCGTACAGCGACCGGCAGATGGCGCACGGGATGCCCTTGAACACCCACTCGTACTCCTTGCGGTGGAACAGTTTGTCCTTGAACGAGCCCTTCGCGATGAGTTCGTCGAGGAACTCGCGCCGGTAGGAACGCGGTATCTGCAGTATCGGGTGATCGCCGCTCGGGCACGAGAAGGTCAGGAACTTCTTCGGCAGGCGCGCGTCGAGATCGCGCAGGTCGTCGAGGCGTTCATGCAGTTCGTGGCTTTCGACGCCGTCGGCGGCGCGGCGCAACGGACGCTCGATGTTCTGGTAGCCGCCGAGCCGCTCGATGTTCAGGCGCCAGTAGGTCTTGAAATAACTCCCCTCCGCGGTGCGGACATACTCCTCAAGCCGCTGGAGGATGGTGTTGAGAAAGGTGCTCTTGCCGCTGCCGGGGGGGCCTTCGAACAGGATGATGTGATTGTCCCGGAGCCCTTTCTTGAACCCGTTGACGAGCGTCATGAGCCGGTTGGCGAACAGGCGGTCGGCGAAGAAGGGGTTGTCGTGGCCCCGCACGAAGAGATCGGTGCAATCGTAGCCGGCGAACCCGACCGATTCGGGGTCGCCCGACCGCTCGTCCCGCGCCGACCGGACATACTGGTGCACCATGTCGTGGAACAATTGGAATATGTCGCGGAACATCCGTTCGGGACGGTCGGCCGCGAGACGCAGGAACCGGTCGAAGGCCAGCGGTTCGCGCCGGTCGCGGTCGCGCAGGCGGGTGCCGAGACTGATGAGCGCCCCGACCCGTTCGCGCGGCTCCTCACCGGGCACCTCGACGATATGATGCGCGTAGATGTCCTTGAGCCGTTTACGCGCCTGCTTCTCGCTTTTTTTGCGCTGGATGTCTTCCATGTCCCCCCGCGGGTCTTACGACTCGATGGTACCCGGTTCGTACTCCTCGTACTGCCACTGGAAGTTGTCGATGAGGACCGCCGAATTGTAGATGTAGTCGGAACTGCCCGACGGGCCGGTGTCCCATATCACGAAGCGCAGTTCGATGACCTCGCCCCCCTTGACATTGCCGCGGGTGGTCAGCCAGCCGGTGCCGCCGTAGGAGCCGAAACCGGTGCCCGCCAGTTCATCGGTGTTCACGCAGGTCGTGATGACCGTTCCGGCGTCGCTTGTCCCGTTGACGCACTGCTTGAAGAGCCCCGCCGGAGCGAGATTGACGCCGACCGGGTTGCCGTCGCCGTCCATCGCAAGGTTCTTGTCGGTCGGGTTGGCGAGTTCCGGGTTCTCGACCGGCGCGACATAGGTCGAATCGAGGAGGGTCAGGAAGAAGTCGTTGTAATCTGAGCAGACATATTTGACATATTCCTGCGAGAAGAAATAGACATTGACGCTGAACGACTTCGCCGCGGCGGGCACCCGGACCCGCAGTTTGAACATCACCGGGTCGTTGACCGAGCCGGCGGTGCCGGCGCCGCCGCAGACCGGGGCGGCCGGGAACACATTGCCGTTCAGCGTGAGCCAGTCGGCCGGCGCCGTGCTCTGGGCCATCTGCTTGCCGCCGAACTTGTCGCTGTCGAACGGGTTGGCGGCGAACCCGGTGGTGAGCATCGCCATCCTCGCGCCCGCCGTCGGGGTAAGCACCGAGCCGAACGAGGGGAAGATGCCGTGGCTCTGGGCATGCGGGGTCCCGGTGCCGCTCGGGAGCAGGAACTCGGCGCTGATGACGCCCCACGCCTCGCCCCCCTCGGTAGCGGTGGCGCACAGGCCGATGACCTTCGCGAAATCGATCGGGTCGGTCGAGGAGTCAAGCACGCTCGCGTCGCAGTCGTAGAGTCCTTCGTCCACCTCGTCGTTACAGTTATCGTCGAGCCCGTTGGGTATCTCGGGAGCGCCCGGGTAGACATTCTTCGGGTCGGGACAGCCCTCCTCGCCCTCGGTGGTGTAGCAGCAGTCGAGCCCGCCGCACTCGGTGACACCGTCCTTGTCCTGATCGAGATCGTCGGCGGTGCCGTTGCAATCCTGATCTACCTCGTCGCCACAGGTATCGTAGAGCGGCTTCACCTCACCCGAACAGGCGGTCCAGCCGGAGCCGTCCTCCTTGCAGAACCTCTTGCCCGCCTTGCAGGCGCCGACCCCTTCGGTCCCCTCGGGGCCGGTGTAGGGGCAGTCCTCCTGCGTCATCGGGACGCAGGCCATCCCGTCGGCGTCGATGTCCATGTCGATGTCGGGAACGAAGGTGTCGTCGTCGTCGGTCAGCGCGTCGTCCACCTCGCCGCCGTCATCGGTCCCGCCGCCGTCGTCCGGTTTGTCGGTATCGGTGTCGGCATCCTTGTCCGCGGGGATGTCGATGTCGCCGCTCACCTCCTCGCAGAGTCCGGTGCTCTCATTGCACGCCCACCCTTCCGGGCACTCCTCAAGGCATGCCGAGACCTTCTTTTCGTCGCAGGAGACCGCGACGAACGCCAGAACGAACAGAGCCAGCCACACAAGTCCTCTCATCGCGGTTCCCCACTGACAGTTAGCCGTAAAACGATGGTATGGTAGCATATCTCTTTTCAAAACGCAACCTGAAGCGTCCTCTCTTTTTTCAGGGCGCCGGCGTGGTCCCGCCGGTGAGAAAGAAGCGGACGATACGCTCCCGGTCAGGCACCGTATCGACCACCAGATGGCGCGTCTCCCATACCTGTTCGCGTATCGCGACCGTATCGACCGCGCCGCCGCCGGGCCCGCGGGCGCCGCCGATGAGCATCCGGCGCGGCGCGCAGGCCGAGATGAGGTCGCCGATGTCGGCGAGCCGCAGGATCGGCGCCGCGTGGAGCGCCATGCCGGGAACGGGAGCGGCGCCGGGCGTCATCGTGAGGGGCGTATCGGTCAGCGCCACCGGCGCCAGTTCGGCCGACAGGTTCGCCGCGAGCAGCGCCGCGAGCGTCGCTTCGGGCCCGTCGGCGTACAGGCCGATCGGCCCGGCGGCCACCCGATCGGTCCGGTTCCGCAGGTAGGCCACCGCCGACAGGATGTCCTGCGCCCGCAAAAAGGCGAGCGGCACCCCGGCGACGAGCGCCGCCGCCGCCGTGCGCCGTTCCGGATCGGCGGTCAACGCCACGCCCAAAAAGTTCTCGGCGCTCCCGCGCCGCAGTTCCATCTCCAGCACGGCCAGCCCTTCCGACCGCAGCACGGCGGCCAGCCGTCCCGCCGCCCCCGTTCCGGTCGCGACGATGACCGCTCGTGCCGGGAGGAACGGCCCCGTCAGACGGGCCGTCAGGACGGTGTCGGGCGCGGGGTAGAACGAGAGTTCCTCCTCTTTCATCTTTTCCACGGTCCGTTCTTCCCGTACCACCGCCTCATGGGTCGCCGGGCCGAACAGACCTTCTCCCGACAGGTCGCGCAGGAGTTCGGCAAGCCGGGTGGCGTAGGCGAGCGGCCCCTCCGTGTCGCGCATCGTGCGGATCGCCGCACGGATCGACGCCGCCTCGCGGGCGGCGAACGCGGCAAGCGCCCCGGCGGGGACCGGTTCGATACCGACGACCGTGTCGCGTTCGGACGGCGGGTCCTCCTCCTCGTCGAGGCGACCGGCGGGCAGGCCGTGGTCGCGCAGAAATTCGTACAGCACCGCGCGGTGCGACGGCAACAGCGGGCCGCTCCCGTCGGCGACAACAAGGTCGAGTTCCTCTTCGGCCCCGAGGAACCGGTAGGTCACGCGCCCCTTGCGCACCGTCTCGGTCGCCGCCGCCGTGCGGCGCCGGTCCTTCTTGCCGGCGACGACGAGGAGCGGACGCGGCGCGACAAGACCCACCAGATGGTGCTGCTCGATATCACGGCGGGAGAAGAGCGTTACCCGTGAGAGTTCGGAAAGACGCTTTTCGCGTATCATCGCGCCGTGATCGTCGAGCGACAGGAGCAGGGCGCCGGCCGACAGGCGCGGATCGAGCGCGAGCGCGTAGAGCGCGGCGGTCCCGCCCTCCGCATGGCCGGCCGCCATGATGCGGCCGCCGTCGACCCCGGGGAACCCCCGGAGCCACCCGGCCGCCGCCAACACCTCACGCGTCGCGATGCCGGGGATGGTGATACCGAGCGAAAGCAGATCGACGATGCCCGGATCCCCCTCGGCCCGTTCGCCGACGCCCGGCAGATCGAGCAAGAACACCGCGATCCCGCTTGCGGCAAGCGTCGCGGCAAGCCGACGGTACGGGGCGTACCCTTTGCCGTTCCCATCGCCGGCGACGAACACGAGGGCCGGGAAGGGCTCCGGCGCACCGACGGGCAGATACAGGTTCGCCGGCGCCTCGAGCGGGCCGGCCGCGGTGACGACCAGCCGCCGGAACCGGTAGCGTTCGGTCACGATATCCTCGCCGACGGCACGGACGGCGGACTCCGTCGCGGAAAGATACTGCAGACCGATCGCCTCGGTCGCCTTCCGGCGGTACAGCGAGGCGGCCGCCTCGCGATCGGCGCGTTCCGCCGGTTCGGGGAGGGCGCCAGGCGGGCCCGCCGCCGCGAAGGCGTCTATCGTGCGGTCGGCGGTCCGCTCTCCGGGGAAGAAGAGCGGCGCGACGACGCCACGCGCAAGCAGGAGAACGAAGATCAGGACCGTTGCCGATAACGCAGGAACGACGATCGCGCGTCTCATGTCCGCCCGGAGAGCCGCTCCGGCAGTTTGAACAGGAACAGCAGATTGACGAGCACCACCGCCAGAGGCAGGAGCGCCAGAAGCACCCACGAATCGCGCGGCACGAAGTTATGGATGTCGAACAGGAGCGTGAGCGGGAACACCCACACGCCCCACCGGAGCCACACCCGCGGCGCACCCGCCGCGAACAGCGGCAGGACCGCGATGAAATACCAACTGTGGAACCGGAGCGAGGTGAAGCAGATGACGAGCACCATGATCCGCAGGAAGACGAGGAAGGGCTCGTCCCGGCGCCGCGCGAGACGGATGATCTGCCACACCGTGACGGCCGCGACGGCGCCGAGCAACACGGTCCGCAGGGCGGTCTGGAGCGTGGCCTCGTACGGGGCCAGCGCGGGGAACAGCAGGTTCAGCCCGTAGGGGATGAGATAGGGCAGGTTGTTCATCGGCTCCTCGGCGAGAAGCGGCTCATACAGCGCCCGCAGACTGGCGGCGCCGCCCCAGTACGGCACATACAGGAGCGCCGCGAGCAGGCCCGAAAGCAGCGCCGCGGCGACGATCGTCGTCACGGAGCGGCGGTTCACCCCCTCGTCGCGGTGCCACAGGAAGATCGCGAGCAGGAAGAGCGGCAGGAGATACAGTTTTATCTGCACGCCGGCCGTCAGCAGGAGCGCCCCGAGTATCCACCGGCGGTAGAGGAGCGAAAGCAGTGCCCCGGCGAGGAACAGCACCGCGAACAGGTCGTTGTGCCCCTGCCCGACCCCCTGCGCCCACAGGAGCGGCGAGAGGAGGATGAAGGGGCCGGCGGCGGTGGTGGTGTTCCCGAACCGTTTGAGCAACAGGGCCATAGCGTCGCAGAACAAGAAAAAGGCGCCAAGCGACAACAGTTTCCACGCGAACAGCCCGGCGATGGGCGACTGCCCGCCGACGAACGCGGCGAACTGCGCGAGCGACAGGGCGGCGGGCCCGTACTTGCAATACGGTCCTTCGGCCCAGATGGGCGGCACGAAGCGGTGGTATATCGACGCGGCGAGGTCGGCCACATCGGTGTAGGGATTGAAGCCGTTCAGCGGCGCCTGCCCGCAGGAGAGATAGATGTAGATGTCGTTCGAAAGGAGCGGCAGGCCGACGAGTGAAATGACCGCGAGCGCCTTGGCGAGCGTCAGGGTGCGGTCGAGCGTGAGCCCCAATGCATCGCACCGCAGGACCGCGTTGTAGTATCCGTAGGCGACGAGCAGCACCGCGGCAAAGAAAAGGATGCCGATGATCTCGGCGGCGGGACCGGGCGGAAAGACGACATCGAGCCCGATGGTACCGGCCGCCCGCCACCGGACGAACGACAGCGCCGATATCGTGACCGCCGCCGCGACGAGCGGCAGATGGACAAGCCGGTGGAGCGGGGTTATCTTCACGGCACGGCCGTCACTTGTTCTTCACGATGGCGCGGGCGAAGTTGGGGAGCGCGAGCGCGCCGCGGTGGATGTCGGGATTGTAGTAGCGGCTGTTCGCGGCGATCTTCGCGCTGCGCGCCGCGGCGAACTTTTCCAGCCGGTGGTCGTCGGAGGCGAACGAGATGGTCCAGAAGCCCGATGGATAGAGCGGTATCATCGCGATGTAGGTCTGGACATGCTTGAAGACCGCGCCCATCGCGGCGGTCATGGAGCCCATCGTCTCCTCGAAGAACCACGGGCTCTCGCTCTGCGACACCATGATGCCGCCGGGGCGGAGCGCCTTTTTGACGAGCCGGTAGTAGTCCTCCTTGAAGAGCGCCACGCCGGGGCCGACCGGGTCGGACGAATCGGTGATGATGACATCGAAATAGTTCTCGTGCCGTTGCATGAAGGCGAACCCGTCGGCGAAATGGCAGGTCACCCGCGGGTCGCGGAGGCCGGCCGTGGTCGAGGGGAAATATTTCTCGCAGACGCGGGTGACCCGCTCGTCTATCTCGCACAGCACCGCTTCCTTCACCGTATCGTGGCGCAGTATCTCGCGGATCGCGCCGCCGTCGCCGCCGCCGACCACGAGCACCCGTTCGGGCTTGGGATGGGTGCACAGCGGCATGTGGGTGATCATCTCGTGGTAGACGAACTCGTCCTTCTCGGAGAGCATCACGAGCCCGTCGAGCGTCAACAGGTTGCCGAAGAACTCGGTCTCGAACACCTCTATCTTCTGGAAGGCGCTCTGCTCCTCGTGCAGTTTTCGCTTCACCTTGAGTCCCAGCGAGGCACGGTCGTCATAATTCTCGTAAAACCACATGACCGTCTCCGTAAAAAAAGGGGCGGGGGCCGGAAAAACAGGTCAGCATAGCGGAAACCGCCCCGTTTTGCAATTTCGTCGGGCACAAAAAAATTGTAATCCGCCCAAAGAAAGATACCGTACGCCCCGTGATCGGCGCGACCACCGACGGGAGACCACCATGAAGATAGCCATGATATCCTCCGAATGCGTACCCTACGCGAAGACCGGCGGGCTCGCCGATGTCGTCGGCGCCCTGCCGCAGGCGCTCGCCGGACTCGGCCACGAGGTCGTCGTCATCCTGCCGCTCTACGGCTGCATCGATAAGGAAAAGCACCGCCTGCGCCCCGGCATGGAGCAACTCGGCGTGTGGATGGGCAACACGCTCGAATGGTGCGCCGTGCATCAGGCGACCGCCGAGGGCAAGGTCCCGGTCTATTTCATCGAGCACAACCGCTATTTCCAGCGTGACGGGCTGTACCATGACGCGTGGTTCAACGATTACCCCGACAACCCGCGCCGGTTCGCCTTCTTCAGCCGCGCCGCCCTGCAACTCCTGCGCGACCTGTACTGGATGCCCGACATCGTCCACGCCCACGACTGGCAGGCGGCGACCGCCATGGCGTACCTCAAGGTCTGGCACTGGAACGACCCGCTGCTTTCCAAGGCGGCCGGCATCCTCACGATACACAACCTCGCCTATCAGGGGGTGTACGGCACCGAACATTACGACTACAGCGGGCTCCGGTGGGAGAATTTCAAACCCGATATCTTGGAGGACCACGGCCGCGTCAACTACCTCAAGGGCGGCATCCACTTCGCCGACCGGGTCAACACGGTGAGCCCGACCTACGCGAAAGAGACCCTTTCCGGCCCGCTCTCCTGCGGATTGGCGCCTTTCCTGAGCGCCAAGGGGGACCGTTACCTCGGCATCCTCAACGGCGTCGACTACTCCCGCTGGTCGCCCGAGAGCGACCGCTACCTCCCCCGCCCCTACTCGGCCGACGACCTCGCCGGGAAGGCGGCGGCGAAGGAACTGCTCCAGCGCACGCTGGGACTCGCGGTCGACCCTGAGGTCCCGGTGATCGGCGTCGTCAGCCGGTTCGTCGCGCAGAAAGGGCTCGATGTGGTCGCGGCGGCGCTCGACCGCATACTCGCCGACATGGTGGTGCAGTTCGCCGTGCTCGGCGCGGGCGACAAGGGGCTTGAACAATACTACGGCTCTCTGGCGGCGCGCTACCCCGGCCGCGTCGGCGCCTACATCGGCTACAGCGACGAACTGTCGCACCTCATCGAGGGGGGGAGCGATCTGTTCCTCATGCCGTCGCAGTACGAACCATGCGGGCTCAACCAGATATACTCGCTCCGCTACGGCACGCTTCCCGTCGTCCGGGCGACCGGCGGGCTCGACGACACCGTCGAGCAGTACGACGAAAAGACCGGCGCCGGCACCGGCTTCAAGTTCCAGTACCTCTCGCCCGACGCGGTGTACGACACCGTCGGCTGGGCGGTGAGCACCTGGTACGACCGTCCCGCCCACTTCGCCGCGATGCGCCGCGCGGCGATGGCGAAGGATTTCAGTTGGGAAGAAAGCGCCAAGCGCTATCTCGAACTCTACCGGCAGGCGCTCGCCGAAAAAGATCCCGAACGCTCTTAGATCGCGACGACGACCCGCGCCCCCGGCGCCCGTTTCGCGGTGAGTTCCCTCAGTTGCCGTTCCAGTTGATTCCTTGAATCTATCGCCCAGAGATTCTCCAGTTTCAGGTACAACTGCAGGGTGACATAGGCATCGGCGAGCGCCCGGTGCATCGTCCCCAACTGCTTGAGGTTGAGGAAGTTCTTGAGCGTCGCGAGCCGGTAGTTGGGCGAGCCGAGGAACCGTTTGCGCGCGGCGGTCAGCGTATCGTAGTATTGCAGTTCGCGCTGGATGCCGAGCAGGCCCATCTGCGCCTTGAGAAAGCCGCTGTCGAATTCGACATTGTGCATCACCACGAGGTCGTCGCCGATGAGGTCGAGCAGTTCGGGGACGGCGACATCGAGCGGGGCGGCGCTCGCCACCATCGAGTCGGTGATGCCGTGGACGCGCACCACCTCGGCCGGTATCGGGCGGCCGGGGTTGACCAGAGCGTCGTAGATGCCCACGATGGCGTGGTCGCGCCATTTGACCGCGCCGATCTCGACGATACGGTCCTCCTTGGCGAAGTCGAGCCCCGTCGTCTCGAAGTCGATGACCGTCACCGCATCCACGGCCGTCTTTTCCCCGTTACTTGTGGATGACGCGGCCGAGCGCGTCGAGCACCGCCTCGAGCGACGCCTCGCAGAGCGTCGGGTGCGGGTGGATGGCCTCGACGATATCCTCCGCCTTCGCCTTGAGACGCAGGGCGGGAAGGAATTCGCTGATGAGATCGGTCGCCCCGTGGCCGATGATGTGGGCGCCGAGCAGTTCGTGCGTGCCTTCGGCGATAAGCACCTTGACGAAGCCCGCGGTCGTCCCCGACGCCACCGCCTTGCCGTTCGCCGAGAAGGGGAAGCGGCCGACGGCGTAGGCGACGCCCAGTTCCTTCGCCTTCTCCTCGGTCAGCCCGACCGACGCGATGGACGGCTCGCAGAAGGTGCACCCGGGATTCTGCCGATAGTCTATGGGGTGGGGATGAAGCCCCGCGATATGTTCGGCCGCGTGGCTCCCCTCGTGTTCGGCGGTGTGGGCGAGCATCGGCGTCGCGATGAGGTCGCCGATGGCGTACACGCCGGGGACCGCGGTCTCATAGTGTTCGTTCACCGGGATGAAGCCGCGCGGATCGGTCGGTATCCCCGCCGCACCCAGCCCGAGCGCGCCGCTGTCGGGACGGCGGCCGACCGCCGAGAGTATCTTTTCCACCGTGACGCTCTTGCCGCCCGCCAGCGTGACGAGCATGCCGTCGGCTGTTTTCTCGGCCTTCTCGACGCAGGTGCCGGGGTAACACTTTATCTTCCGTTTGCGGAATTCCTTATACAAATCCTTGCTCACCTCGCCGTCCTCGAGCGGGACGAACCGGTCGAGCGCCTCGATGAGATGCGTTTCGACCCCGAACACCGAGAAGATGTAGGCGAACTCGACGCCGATGGCCCCCGCCCCGATGATCGCGATGCTTTTCGGCAACTTCTCGCAGAAGAGCGCGTGGTCGCTCGACCAGACGCCGTCGCCGTCCACCTTGATGTGCGGCAGGTCCTTCACGGCCGACCCGGCGGCGATGATGATATGGTCGGCGGTGTAGCGGTCGTCCCCGACCGCCACCTCCTTCGGGCCGGTGAAGCGGGCCGCACCGCGGATGACGCGGATGTTGTGCTTCTTGAACAGGAACTCGATCCCCTTGTTGTTCTTCGCGACCGCCCCCTTCGCGTGGGCCACCACCTCGCTCCAGTTGAAGGTCGGCTCGGCGTGAACGCCGAACCGGCACGCATCCTGCGCGTCCTCGAACGCCTCGGCGGCGCGGATGAGCGCCTTGGCCGGGATGCACCCCCAGTTGAGGCAGGTGCCGCCGAGCGTGCCGGTCTTTTCAATGACGACGGGCGCAAGGCCGAGTTGCGCGGCCCGTATCGCGGCGACATAGCCGCCCGGACCGGCACCGATGATGAGCAGTTTCAGGTGTTCCATGTCGGTGTCCGTTAGCAGAGGTTATTCAACTTTCCTGATGAGATCGACCACCACGATGTCGGGCGGCGCGAGCACCCGTATCGGCGGCCCCCAGGTCCCGGCGCCGCTCGACACGACGACGGTCCCGCCCTCTTTCTGCGGGTAGAGGCCGCCGCGCATCGGGAAGGGTATCGAGACGAAGAGCGAAAAAGGCCATATCTGCCCGTTGTGGGTGTGGCCCGAGAACTGAAGATCGAAGAGCCCCGCGATCTCCGGGTCGTCCTTCGGCTGATGCCGCAGGAATATCCGGTAGGGCTGGGACGGGAGCGACTCGAGCACCCGTTTCGCCGTCGGCGGCTCCTCGCCGAACCGCGCCGCGGCCGGGTCGTCCACCCCCGCGACGATGAAGGCGTTGTTGGCCCGCGTCTCGCCGCGGTTGCGCAGGAGCGTGAAGCCCGCCTTCTCTATCAGCGCGACCGAATGGTCGATGCCGTTGTAGAACTCGTGGTTGCCGGTCACCGCGTATTTGCCGAGCGGCGCTTCGAGCGCCCGCCACTTCGCGGCGATACCCTCTTCGTCCACCAGACCGCGGTCGAGGAAGTCGCCGGTCAGCACGATGAGATCGGGGCGCTGTTCCTTGATGAGCGCGGTGAGGCGGTCGGCGAATTCGACCCCGTGCAGTTGGCTGAAATGGACATCGCTCACCTGCACGATGCGTATCTTGGTGATGAACTCGGGCAGTTTCGCCGTCGTCACGGTATGGTGGCGCACCTGTATCCGCGACGCCTCGTGGAACCCGTAGGCGATGACCATGACGCTGAGCGCCGAGGCGGCGATAAAGAGCGCGCGACGCGGCAGGTCCTCTTCGGCGAAGCGCTTCACCGCGAAGGCGGCCAGTTCGAACGCGCCGCCCACGAACAGGTAATAGAACAGGAACCCGAGCCACACAAAGCCGATCCATGCGACGCCGCGGCACGGGAGCGTCCCGGCGAGCGCGCTGCTCGCGTGGTTCGCTATCGGGAACAGGTACATGAGCGCGAAAAAGGCGATGATGCCGCGTTTCGCCCAGACCGGCAGGACGAACGACTGATTCAGCCCGCGCCAGAAGAACCAGTGCAGGAGCGTATAGACCGAATAAAAAGCGACAAGGAACAGCGCGAAGAAAAGGACATTCTTCATGGGTACCCGCCGTTAAAAACAACACACCGGCGCATCCTACCGGTTTTCGGAACGGCAGTCAATTTATTCGGGGCGGCGCGCCGGCCGGATACCCCCCGCTTGACTTGCGCCCGTCCGGCATTATAACCATCAGAACTATCGGGAACGGAGAGGCCGATGACCTTCTCGCTCTTCGCGCTGTTCACCGCCGGACTGGCGACCTTTTTCACCCCCTGCGTCCTGCCGCTGATACCGGTCTATCTCGCCGCGGTGGCGGGGATGGAGCGCCCCGGCGACCGTCCCTCCGGCGCGCGGCTGTTCCTGCGGGCCGCCGCCTTCTCGCTGGGCATCGTGCTCGTATTCGCCCTTTTCGGCGCGGCCGCCGCCGCGCTCGGCGGGCTCATCAAGACCTACAACCACTATCTCCTGCTGTTCGGCGGGGTGCTCGTGCTCCTGTTCGGGCTCAAGTTCCTCGGGCTCATCCAGATACCGCTCTTCGACCGCATCGCGCGGCTCGACGAATCGCGCTTCTCGTCGCGCCTCGGCCTCGTGAACGCCTTCGCGATGGGGCTTATCTTCGGCGCCGGCTGGTCCCCCTGCGTCGGCCCGATACTCGGCGCGGCGCTCACCTTCACCGCGACCTCGGGCGCCTCGGCGATCACGGGGTCGTTCTACCTCGCCCTCTACGGGCTCGGGTTCACCGCCCCGTTCCTCCTGACCGCGCTGTTCGCCGACCATCTCCTGCCGCTTCTGCGACGCGCCAACCGGGGACTGCCGCTGTTCGAGAAACTGGTCGGGATACTGCTTGTCGCCGGGGCGATCTACCTCTTCGGCGAGGCGGTGGCCCCGCCGCCGCCCGCCGTTGCCGAGCCCGCGCCGCAGGCGAGACTCGAACGGTTCCCGCTCCCCGACGGGCTCCCGGCGCTGGTCGAATTCTACAGCGAGGAGTGCCCGATCTGCCGGAAGATGGAGCCGGTCATCCAGCGGATATTCGAGCGGTGCGACGGCAACAAGGTGACGCTCCGCAAGGTCGATATCTCCAAGCCGGAGAACCGCGCTTACGCCGCCGCCCACCGGATACTCGGCGTGCCGACCTTCATACTGTTCGATGTTGACCGTACCGAGGTGGCGCGGCTGGTCGGGCTTCAGACCGAGGAGGCGATCTATCAGGCGATAGCGACCCTGCGCGGCGAGGAGTGCGACGGCGTCGGGCTTCTCCCCCGCAGTGAGCCGGCCCCCGCCGCGGGGAGCGCCTGCGGGACGCGGTGAGTTCTACTTCTTCTCTTCGGCGACCTTCACGCGGCAAGTGTTGACGCCGAACAGCGTGTACAGTCCGCAGGACCCGACCAGTGCGGTGAGGACCGGGAGAAGGCCGAGCAGGCCCCACCATTCCTCGTAATACCAGCCGGCGATGAGGATGTCGAGCCCGAGCAGGATACGGATGGTGCGATCGAAGGCGCCGACATTTCTGGGGAACATGGTTGCCTCCTTCCATGGTTGCGTGGACCGGTTGGAAGTATATCGGGGGGCCACACGGGAGTCAAGATATTAAATTCTTTACAGAAAAAGGAAATCAAGCGAAGGTATATTCCTGAACGGAAAAAAAAGCCCCCGCGGAAGCGGGGGCCGTTTTGGGGGGTGGGAGGGTGGTGAAAAATTCAGCGGATCGTTATCTTCCGCGGCTTTTTCTCCTCGCTCTTCGGGATGGTGAGCCGCAGGACGCCGTCGCGGAATTCGGCGTCGACCTTGTCGGTCGCCACCTGATCAGGCAGCGAGAAGTTGCGGCAGAACCCGCCGATGTACGATTCGCGCCGGTGGACATTCTTGCTCTTCTCCTCGCGCGTTTCCTTCTTTTCGCCCGAGATGGACAGCACATTGTTGCGGATCTCGATGTTCACTTGCTCCTTCGACATGCCCGGCAACTCCGCCTTGATGAGGTATGCCTCATCGGTCTCCTCGATGTCGACCTTCGGCCAGCCCTCGCTCACGGCGTAGCCCAGCGCATTGTCGAACAGGTCGCTGAACAGGTCGCCGAACAGCCCGCCGTACTGGCGGCTCATCAGGTTCCGTTCGGGGTGCTCATACCTCTTGATCATCGACATGGTCTCCTCCATTCAACAGGTTAAGGTCACTCATCGTTCACAAAGAACCGTTCACGACTTTTTAGATAGGCACGAGTTTTTTTCTGTCAAGGGGGCGGGGTCACTCCGGCAGGGTGATCTCCGAAATGAACATATCGATGCCGCCCGCCGAAGCGTTGCCGTCGATGGAGCCGGCCGTATAGCCCGCGACGACGAGCCGCCCCTGCGGATCGAAGACCATACCGGCCGGACCGTCGTCCTGATCGCTCCCCCACTGCGACATCCAGAGCGGGACACCATCCTGCGAGAACTTGAGTAGCAGGATATCGCGCCCCACCGCGGCGGGGTTGTCGGGCGGCACTCGTTGGGTCGTGCCGAGGAGATAGATGTTCCCCTTCTGGTCGGTGAGGATGTTATTCCCCGTGTCGTTGACCCCGGTGCCCCACGGGACCGTCCACTGCCATTCGACCGCCGCATTGAACTTGACCAGCAGGATCTCGCCGGCGACCGGCGCTCCGTCATAGTGGTCGGCATAGCCGATCGCGTAGATATCCCCCGCGGGGGAGGCGGCCACTTCCGTGCAGTACTCGGGGCTGGTGGTCGTTCGGCCCCACAGCAGGGCGCCATCGGTGTCGACGGCGGTCACGGCGCAATGGTTATAGCGGTCGCGCGTGGCGGGATATTGTTCGACCCCCGCCAGCAGGATGGTGCCGTCGGGGGCGGTCGTAATGCCGTAAAAATGGTTGTAAGGCAGCAGTTCGGGCTTGCTCCATGCCTCGGTGCCGTCGGCGCCTCTCCGGGACAGCGCGTCCCCGGAAAGCACTATGAACCCCTCCACCCCATCGCCGGTCATGCCGGAGAACCGGTCGTCGACCGCCGTGCCCCACTGCCGCACCCCCACCGGCGTACCGTCGGTCTGCCAGGTCGCGATGAAAAGGTCGATCCCTCCCGCGCCGACGGCACCGTCGAATACGCCGTAGGTGACGCCGCCCACCGAGACCAGCCCCTCCTTCCCGGTCACGATACTATAGCCGTGATCGCCCAGCGCGGTGCCGAGTTCCCGGCTCCATGTGAGCGTTCCGTCCGGGGCGAACCGGATGAGAAAAAGGTCGCTCTCCCCGGCGTTCGCGCATCCCGGCAACGCGCCGCCGCTCGACCCGGCGACATAATAGCCGCCGCTCCCGTCGGCGGCAAGATCGACCAGATAGTCATCGGCGGGCGTGCCCCACTGCGTCGTTGTCCGTTCGAGCGTGATGAACGGATCGGCGTCGGGGGCGGTATCGGCTTCGGCGGCATCCTCCGCCGCTATCTCGTCCTTTTCGTCCGTTATGTCGTTTTCGTCCTTTTCCCCATCGCCGCCGCCGGAGCCGTCGGAGATGATGTCGTCGGTGTCGGCGATCGCCGCGTCACTGTCGGCGGGACCGGCGATGCTGTTGGCGCAGGCGGTGACAAAAAGAAGCGCGGCCACGGCAAGCGGTAACAACGCGGATGTCGGTCGCATGGGGCACCTCGGTCGCAGTTGAAAGGCACCTTAACAGACCAGCGGCGGCGAAGTAAAGTTTTGCGGCGGCACGATGTTTCAGGATGGGCGCGGATCGGGGCGGGGGCGAGTTATCTGCTGAACGGCTTCTCTTTACTGATGGCGTCCACCGCCTGACGCGCGAGTTCGCGGCACTGCTTGGTCACGATATCGTAGAATATCCCGTCGCGCACCTCGTCGGGCGGCGCGACCTCGGCGGCGATCGGCCGCGTCCCGTCCCACGAACTGCGCCCCGTGGCGCTCTCCACCGTGAGCGTCCCGCTCATCTTGTAGGGCATCTGCCCCTGCTTGTGGCGTATCGCCTGCTGTTGTCCCGCATAGGTCTTGGTATCGACCGTCACCGTCGCGGTGATCGCGCCCAGTTCCCCCTTCCCCGCCTTCGGGCCGGTGGTCGGGTTCACCTTCGCCGGGGCGACGGCGCGGCGCACCTCGGCGAGCAGGGCGTCGTGCAGGTCGCCCTTCAGTTCGAGGCCGGTGGCGTCGAGCGTGAAGGTGTAACTGTCGGCCGCGTCGAATTCGGGCGTGGCGGCGACCGCCCCGCTCTTGGGCGGCGTTCCCCTGTTCTCGAAGCGGGCGTACTTCTCGTCGGCCGACGGGCTCATCATCTTGACGCCGATCCAGACGATGGTGAATACAACGGCGATGGCGATACCGACTTTCGCGTTCATGGTCCCCTCCCTCACTAGGTCGGGCTGTTATAGCATATATGTAAGGCGGTCGCAAATTCTGGCGGACGGTCTGGACCTCCTAATTAAATGGAGAAGATAAATTCCTCGAAAAATATTAATTTCGAGGAGTGCCAATCCTTAAAAATTGACTTTTTTGAGGAATATGCTACCGTCCGAGAGGTTTTGAAGAGGGAGGCGCGACATGATACCACGACAGTACGATGACCTGGAACGGTACCTGCAACCGGGAAAGGTACTGGTCATCTACGGTCCCCGGCAGGTCGGCAAGACCACGCTGATACAGGAATATCTCCAAAGGACGGCGTGGAAACACCGATTCGCGTCGGGCGAAGATGCGCGACTGCGGGAGTTGTTCGCGGCTGAACGGCTCGACCTGTTCCTTGAATATGCCGCCGGCCATGAGCTCATCGTCATCGACGAAGCGCAGAAGGTGCCGGGGATCGGACTGGGGCTGAAGATGCTGATCGATGCCATGCCCGCATTACGCATCATCGCTACCGGCTCCTCGTCGTTCGAATTGGCGGGACAGGTGGGCGAGCCGTTGACCGGCCGCAAGCGGACCCTCACGCTCTATCCGGTGGCGCAGATGGAACTGTCGCGGATGCACAACCGGTTCGACCTGCGCGAGAAGCTGGAAGACTCGATCGTCTTCGGCGCCTATCCCGAGGTCGTAAGCGCCTCTTCGCGGGAGGAAAAGAGCCGCATCCTGCACGAACTGGCCGACTCCTATCTGCTCCGGGATGTCCTCGCGCTCGACAACATCAAGAACAGCCGGACGATCTTCGACCTCCTGCGCCTGCTCGCCCTACAGATAGGCGGCGAGGTGTCGCTTTCCGAGATCGGGACGCAGATAGGCATCAACTACAAGACGGTCGCCCGTTATATCGACATCCTTGAAAAGTCGTTCATCCTCTACCGGCTTCCGGGGATGGGAAAGAACCCGCGCACCGATCTGCGCAAGAAGAGTAAATATTTCTTCTTCGATACCGGCATACGCAATGCGCTCATCTCGAATCTCAATCCGCCGGCCCTGCGCGACGACGCGGGGCGGTTGTGGGAGAACTTCCTGTGCGTGGAACGGATGAAGCGGCAGGCCTACCACGAACAATTCGCGAACTTCTATTTCTGGCGGACGAACGCGCAGAAAGAGATCGATCTGATCGAGGAGCGCGACGGGAAGTTGTTCGGCTTTGAATTCAAGTGGGGAACGAAGGAGCCGAAGCCGCCGAAGGAATGGAAAGAATTCGGCCCCGATGCGTCATACACCGTCATCAGCCGCGAGAACTATCTCGACTTCGTGCTGTAAGGCGATCCAACCCGGCCCGGTGGACGATCGCCTAGTTCTCTTTCGTCATCCTCACCGCGCCGTGCGGACAGTATGGCACACAGGCGCCGCAGCCGGTGCATTTCGACGCGTCGATGGCGACCTTTTTCTTGCCCGCGCCGTCGAGAGAAAAGAATGAGGAGAGGGATTTCAGCAGACCCTCATCCTTGGCTTCTCCCTCCGCAGGGAGAAGCGCTTTCCGCTCGACCGCCTTGGCGGGACAGATCTTCATCACCGGACAGAAGGGTGAGTTGTCGCACTTGCTCTGGTTGATGACCGCCTTCTTCTTCGCCATGACCGCCTCCGCAGAAATGTTGCTAGCGGCAAGATATAGGCAGGAAAAGGGGAAAGTCAAGGGCTGATCGGTCAGCGGACACAGCGGACATGGACATGCGCCCCCTTGACTATGGTGCTCACGCCGCCGTTGCCGAAGCCGACATACCACGCGAAGGTGTCGTAGTCGGAACGGGACGAGGAGGACCACAATCCCATGGTCTTGCCGTCTCCCAACGCCGAATATGTCGCGGCGCCGCCGTCACAAAAGCAATCGGCGGTCTCGCAATCGATCTCCAGACAATCGAGGTGGAACGCCGGACAGGCGCCGCCGTAGGTGCTACCGGGGCAGTTGATGATGATCTTCCGCAGTTCGTTGATGTTCGGCAGGCGGGCGCCCATGGCTTCGCAGTATTCCATAGCGGGCTCCCATCCCATCGATTCTTCACTCAGCGGGGTCCATTCGAGTCCTGCGTAGAAGTTACCGTCATCTTCAGCACACGCTACCGTCAGCATCAGCGCCGCGAGGAGCAAAAGGTATTTGGTCATGGGGCCCTCCGGTCAGTTCGGGGTGTTATAGCATATATTTAAGGTGGTCGCAAATTCGGGCGGGAGGGAAAAGTTCAAGACTACGGTCAGGCAGAAGCGGTTATACCCACAGTTTTCTGTAGGTGCCTCCCTTTGTCGAAAACTCGACAAGACCGATGTCGCGAAGATGCTGTAATTGTTGTCTTATTTTATCTTTCACGGTATGATTTTCTGGGTGGAGTTTGGCAAGATGCAGCTCGAAACCATATACTTCCTCCAAGGAAAAGGTCTGCTTAGGAATTCGATTCAGGCACTCAAAGACATCCTTTTTCCAGCCTGACAATCCTGTCAAAATCAGGTCGGTACCGCCTTGAAAAACCTCGTCTTCAACCGCATCGGCGCGGAACAAATCCCGCTCCATTTCATCCAAATAATCAATCTCGCGTGGTTCGGGGCGCTGGATGTTTTCAAGAATGCTTTCGGCATCTTTTACAATATCATTGGTTATAGTTGCTGCCTCGGATGTGTCGCTCCTCAAGGTTTCGAGATATGAACCGATGTCTTCAATGAGTCGCTTTTCGCGGATGAGCATTCCCAGTTCAAGGTTGCGCACAAGGCCGCCGGGTGTCAGGTTGCCGGAGGTGATGATGGCGGCAAAGGAATCGAAAAGATAAACCTTCGAGTGAATACGCGGCAGGCTTTTCAGCGTCACATCACGAATGGAAAGGAGGTCCTTGAATGCTTCAATATCCGAGGCTCCACGTTCGAAATTGCGAAGTTTGAAACTCGTCAGACCAACGATTGAAAAATTAGATTTTCGAGCATCCCATATGGTCTTAATAGCCGCTTTTTTTATAAAGGGGCTGGCAAACATCAAGCGACTTTTAGTTTCCCCAATGAGATCTTTGAATTGGTCAATCCAAGGCGTCTGGATAAGTTCAAAATCTTGCAACACGGCAATGCTCCATTGATTGACACAGCGCATTGTAAGACGCCGTTTTTTCTTTTCAAGTTTTAAGAAAAAAGAGTCGGCTGTACTTCGACGGCATTATACCGCTTGATGGTGAGGTCGATATGCGCCTTGTCCAACTCCACGCCGATGTAAATCCGACCACCGAGAACTTTGGTAGCGATTCCAGTGGTGCCACCGCCGTTGAACGGGTCGAGGACGATGTCGCCCGGTTTGGTCGAGGCGAGAACGATGCGCTTGAGAAGCGCCAACGGTTTCTGTGTCGGATGTTTGCCAAACTCTTTTTCTTCCGGCTTTGGCGTGCCGATGGCCCAGACCGACCGCATCTGCGTATTCTCTTTCTTGATGAAGTCGCCGTTGAAATGGCCGTTCTTCATCGCTTCGTAGTTGAAGTAGTGCTTCGCCTTCTTGTCCTTCCGCGCCCAAATCACCGTCTCATGCGACGCGGTGAAAAAGCGGCAACTGAGGTTCGGCGCGGCGTTCGGCTTGAACCACGCGATGTCGTTAAGTATGTGGAAGCCGAGTTTTTGAAGGAGGAATCCGCACTGGTAGATGCTGTGGTAGGTGCCGCTTATCCAAATCGTCCCCTCCGGTTTCAGGATGCGGCGGCAGGCGGAAATCCACGCCTCGTGGAATTTGAGGTCTTCCTCAAAGCCTTTCGATTTGTCCCAGTGCCCTTTGTTGACGCTGACCATCCGACCGTTCTGGCAGGTGAAGCCGTTGTTGGAGAGCATGTAGGGCGGGTCGGCGAAAATCATATCGACATAGTTTTCGGGGAAGCGCGCCATCACTTCAAGCGCATCGTTCTGGTAGAGAATGAACCCTTCGGCGCTGAAGGCAGGAATGATCGGCGAAGTACTGAGCGCGTCTTTCGTGGACGATCCACGCCCGCTCAAATTTCTCTCCGACTTCAAAAATCATGATCAAAAACAAGCAGATACTAGATCAGAAGCATCAGGAGATCAACGAATTTTTTCGATCGGCAAGATCATCAATGAATTCTGATCGATCGCTCCGGAATGAGAACTTTCTTCCATCTCCTTGACTCCCCGCCCCCGCTCTGCTACCTCTTGCCCCGGACCCCACGAAGGAGGACACCATGAGGACCGCCGTCATCTACCGGTCAAAGACCGGATTCGCCCGCAAATACGCGGAATGGATCGCTCAGGAACTTTCGGCCGATCTTTTCGATGCGTCGGACATCACCGCCGGGAAACTTGAGCCCTACGACGCCGTCGTGTACGGCGGCGGACTGTACGCCGTCGGCATCAACGGAGTATCGTTCATCACGAAGAACCTCGACCGACTCGCCGGGAAGAGGATCGCCGTCTTCGCCACCGGCTCCTCGCCGCTGAAACAGAAGGTCATCGACGATGTGACCGCCCGCAACTTCACCCCGGCCCAGATGGAAAGGATCCGGTTCTTCTATCTACGCGGCGGCTTCGATATGGAGAAACTGCCGTGGCACCTGAAGATGGTAATGGGGCTGATGGGGTGGATGCTCCGCCGCAAGAAGGAACTGAACGAGGACGAGGCGGGCATGCTCGCGGCGATGGATACCCCCGCCGACTTCACCGACCGGAAGAACATCGAAGAACTCGTCCGCTACCTGCGGGAAGGGTGAGGCCTAATTCTCGTCGCAGGTGAGCCCGGCGAGCGTGCCGCACTCCATGTGCGCGGCCACGGCCGACCCGTCGCCCACATTCACATGAACGCCGCTGTACACATCGTCCATCTCGTCGGGGATGATGAATTCGGGTATCGTCACCCGGGCGCTCTCATAGGTGGTACTGCTGAACTCGAAGGAGGGGAGCACCTGATCCCAGGTGTTATTCTGCACGCCCAGCGTACCGGCCGGGACCATGCCGCAGAAGGTGCCGGTGCAGGTGACATTGCCGATGCTCGACATATTGTGGCCGCACCCGGCGCTGTCGAACGCGTCGCCGCTGACCTGCGCGTCGGCGGAGGTCCAGTTCATCCGGTCGCTGCTCGGGGTGGTGGAGGTGCTCGTGTGGGCGCCGGGATAGTTCGGGACATCGCAGGCGTTCCACGCGACGGTGGCGCCGGTCGCCTGACCGGTCGCGACCGCGACGCACTGCCGGTCGAGCGTGATCTGGTCGTTCTCGGGCAGGCAATGGTCGGCGTTGAGCAGGCAACCGGAATCGGTCAGGGCGAGCAGGCCCGCCGAGTGATCGACATTGGTCGTCACATCGGTCCCCATCGTCGAGACGACGAACTCTATCGGCAGGAAGTATTCGATGAGTTGGACGACCGGATCGACGGCGGGCGCGGTCCCCGCCTCGTTCGCGGTGAAACGGAGGCGGATATAGCCGCCGGGCCACGCGGTGGTGTCGTCGAACGGGCCCGACTTGGTGGAACCGCTCACATTGCGTCCCGCGTTCTCCATCACATTGCGCGAGCCGGTGCCGGTCTTCACATTGTGGAAACGGCCGAGCGGGGTCGCGCCGTCGTAGAAGCGGTACACGACATCGCAGAAATACTCCTCGACCACATCGGTGTCGGGCGTGTCATCGGTGACGGTGTCATCGGTGATCATGTCGTCGGTGACGGTGTCATCGGTGACGGTGTCGTCGGTGACGGTGTCGTCGGTGACCGTGTCGTCGGTGACCGTGTCGTCGGTGATCGTGTCGTCGGTGACCGTGTTGTCGATGACGGTGTCATCGGTCACGGTGTCATCGGTGACGGTGTTGTCGGTGACGATATCGTCGGTCGTCGCCGTGTCGGCGTCGGACGGCGCGACATCGTCCGGCGTCGTCTTTTGGGTGTCGCTGTCGCAGGAGCCGAGCAGGAACAGGGCGCAGACAAGCGCGAAAAGGACCGTTCTGGCCGGGGAACTCATCATGGTGACCTCCTCTTTTTTGTGATGGAACCTGACAGACGGGCGACGATACCCCGAAGCCGGCCTCCTGACAATGGCCGCGCGCCCTTCACGGGGAAAAAACATGGTGCGTTTCCGCACGCATGGAGCGCCCTCACGAAAAAATATCGGTCCCCGCGCAAATTTTATTTTACATCGCCGCCAGAACAGGTATCAAGGAAAAAACCTCCGGGAGGTGAGAGTCGTGGAGACCTATAAGCAAGAGTTCATACGGTTCATGCTCGACTGCGGCGTATTGCTGTTCGGCGACTTTACGACCAAGAGCGGCCGCAAGACCCCGTTCTTTGTCAACACCGGCAAGTACCGCACCGGCGCGCAGATCGCGCGGCTCGGCCGGTTCTACGCCGAGTCGATCATGGCGAACACCGGCGGCGATATCGATGTGCTCTTCGGCCCCGCGTACAAGGGCATCCCGCTTGCGGTCGCCGCGGCGTCGGCGCTCCACGCCGACCATAAGCGCGACATCGCGTTCTGCTTCAACCGCAAGGAGGCGAAGGACCACGGCGAGGGCGGCACGCTCATCGGCCACAAACTCGCGGCGGGCGATCGCGTGCTCATCATCGAGGATGTCGTGACCGCCGGGACATCGGTCGCCGAGACGGTGCCGATACTCACCGCGGCGGCGCCGGTGAAGTTGGCGGGGCTCGTGGTGTCGGTCGACCGGCAGGAGCGCGGCAAAGGGACCAAGACGGCGCTCGCCGAGATACGCGAGACCTACGGCATGAAGACCTTCGCCATCGTCACGATGAGCGAAGTGGTCGCATACCTGCACGGCCGCGAGGTGAACGGCGCGATCGTCCTCACCGACGAGATAAAGAAGCGGATAGGAGAGTATTATGCGCAGTACGGAAGCACCGAAGGGTAGACGGAACCTTGTGTTCTTTCTGGAGGACCTCATGAAGGAGCGGCGGCGCGGCGAGCGGTTCAAACTGAACGGCACGGCCGAGATAGCGCGGGACGGGAAAAAGAGCAAGGGGAAACTGCGCGACCTGTCCATCAACGGCGCCTTCATCGCGATACACAACGGCTTCGAGCCGTACGACGACATCGACATCGCGATAACGGTCCGCAGCGACCGCGAGAACCTCGCGGCGACGCTCAAGGGGGTGGTGAGCCGCAAGGACGCCGACGGCATCGGCGTGCAGTTCACCGGGATGGACATGAACTCCTTCCGCGTCATCCGCGACCTCGCGAAACTGTATGCCGAGGACCCGAAGAAGATAGAAAAGGAGATGAAGCGCCTGAACGGCACCTCGACCACCCGCTGACACCGACCCCCAAAAAAATTTTTCGAAAGGTCTTGACAACCGGATGGCTTTCCCTCATAATCGTTCTTGTTAGTAAACGCTAACTAACATCAGGAGGCACCGTGCGACGCGATCATGCACACCGCCAGCGCGAGATAGTCGCGGCGGCGACCAAGGTCATATCGAAGGAAGGGCTCCGCGCGCTGACCGTCAAACGGCTCGCGGGCGAGATCGGGGTGACCGACGCGGCGATATACCGCCACTTCAAGAACAAGGAGGAGGTGCTCGCCGCGGTGCTCGCCGAGTTCTCGGCCCCTATGCGCGAGGTCCACGCCACCATCCTCGCGTCTGACCGGCCGAACATGGAGAAGATGGAGATGCTCTTCACCGAGAAATGTCTCCGGCTCTCCCGCCGCCCCGAGCACGCCCTGATCATGCGCTCCATCGCCGAGTTCCGCGGCGACCGGCGGCTCAACAAGCGGGCCACCGACATGCTGTCGGCCTACCGCGACGAGGTCCTTTCGGTCATCCGGGCGGCGCAGGAGCGCGGCGAGATGAAACGCGACACCGCGCCGGAGCACCTGTACTATCTCATCATCGGCGGCCTGCACGCGCTCGTCCAGCAGTGGGAGGCGTCGCGGCGATCGTTCGACCTGCGCGCGGAGGGGACGAACCTGTGGCGCGCCCTGAGCGGCCTGATACGAGACCGTCAACCATAGCATCGATGGAGGAGAACATGAAACGGTACCTGTGGCTTTTCATCGCCGTCGCGGCGACGGTGCTTGTCGCTTGCGCCGGCACCCCGAAGGATGAACGGGCGCGCGCCGAACAGGCGCTCCGTGACGCCGAGGTCGTGAAGAACTGCGACCCCGAGACCTACGCGACCGCGCTCGAACTGTTCAACGCCGCGCAGGCGGCCGAAAACGACAAGGACTACGCGAAGGCGAAGGAACTCTATCTCGCCGCCGAGGACAAGGTGAAGAGGTTCGCCGCCTACTACCGCGCCAACCCCGACAAATGCCTCGCGCAGAAGAAAAAGGAGAAAAAGGAGGCGGATGACGACGCGATCGTGTCGTCCGATCCCGATTCGCCCGACAACCCCGACATGCGACTGCCGGTGGTCTATTTCGCCCTCGACAGTTACGAACTCCGTCCCGACGACGCCGAGAAACTCAAGAATGTCGCCCGATGGATGGGCAGGTTCGGCACCGTCGCGGTGCGGATAGAAGGCCACGCCGACGAACGCGGCTCGACCGACTACAACCTGTCGCTCGGCGAGCGGCGCGCGCAGGAGGTGCTCCGGTTCCTCCAGCGGCAGGGAATAGACGCGGGGCGGGTACGCACCCTCTCGTACGGTGAAGAGCAGCCGGTCGCGAACGGCAGCAACGAGGAGGCGTGGTCCCAGAACCGCCGCGCCGAAGTGGACAAGGCGAACCGCTAGCCCCGCGACCTTACCCGTTCCAGATAACTTTCCAGTATCACCGCCGCGGCCGCCGCGTCGAGCCGGCCGCTCCGCTTGTCGGCGCGCCCTTTCGGCGCATGGGATATGGCGGCGCGGGCGGCGCGGGTCGAGAGCAGTTCGTTCTCGTGTTCCACCGGGACGCCGGGGAACGCCGCCTTCAGTTTTTTCTCGAACCCCTTCACGATCGGCAGGTTCTCGCTTTCCGAGCCGTCGGCCTTGAGCGGCCAGCCGACGACGAAACGCGCTATCTCATGACCTTTCAGCATCTCTCTCAGCGCGGCGATATCGTCAACTATCGCCTGTCCGCGCCGCACGGTCCCGAGCGGCGTCGCGAGGATGCCGAGCGGATCGGCGACCGCCACCCCTATCGTCTTCACGCCGATGTCGAGCGAAACGATGCGGCCCGCGGTCATTGCTTGGCCGCGACCTTTTTGATCTCCTCCTCCACCACCTGCCGCATGAGTTGCGGCGCCTCTTCCCAGAAGTACTCCTTCATCACCTCGCGCAGTTCGCGCCGGATGATGGCGCGGATCACCTCGGGCATCGGCGAGCCCTCGGGGATGTCGATGTCGGCGGGAAGCACCTCGGCGACCACCCGCTCTTCGATCTTTTCGGCGAGGGAGAGTTCAGGGACAGAAGGGACAACAGGGACTGAAGGGACAGGAGCGGGGGAAGGGGGAACCGGCGGCGCTTCGACGACCGGCGGCGCCTCGACGACCGGCGGCGCTTCGACGACCGGCGGCGCCTCGACGACCGGCAACGCTTCGACGACCGGCGGCGCCTCGTCGGGCATGTCGGTGACGAATTCCGACGGATCGGGGTCGGCGAGTATCACCGGCTCCTCGTCGGCGTCGAATTCGTCCGACAGATCGACGCCGCCCGCCGGCGCATCCTCTGCGGTCAGCGACGGCTCCCACGCAAGCGCCGTCCCGAGCGCCTCGAACAGTTCGTCGCTCGAGAAGGGGCGCGGCAGGAACAGCGGCTCGGCGGACGCATCATCGTCCCGTTTCACCGCGCAGTATATGACCGGTATCGGAAGCGCGTGGAGCGCCTCGCGCATCTCGGGCGAAAGCGCCCGCCGGTCCATCAGCAGGACATCGGGCGACGACGATTCGATCGCCGGGAATATCGCCTCCTCCTTGACCGCCTTGACGATGACCCACACGGTGCCGCGGAGCACCAGTTCAAAGGCGCGCATCAGCGTCCGCGAGGTCTCGAACACAAGCACTTTCTTCCGTTCCATACCTATCTCCTTCCGGTTATCCGCCGTTGTCGAGCGCCGCGACGACCGCCGCCATGTCGGCCGGGAGCGGCGCCTCGAAGCGCCACGACCGCCCGCCGACCGTGAAGCCGAGTTCCCCGGCGTGCAGCATCTGGCGCGGATGGCGCGCGAGCAGGGCATCGATCGCCGGGCGACCGATCCTGCACGGGCCGCCGTACAGTTCGTCGTTCAGTATCGGGTGGTTGAGATGTTTCAGGTGCATCCGTATCTGGTGGGTCCGCCCCGTTTCGAGGCGCAGTCTGAGAAGCGACACGCCGGGATAGGCGGCGACCGTCTCGTAGTGGGTGACCGCCGTCCGCTCCGCCCCCTCGACCGGCGCGAACCGGAGCCGGTTGTGCGGGTCGCGGGCGTGGCCGGTCCGCACCGTCCCGGCCGGTTCGACCGGATGGCCGCGGACGAGCGCCGTGTAGGATCGGACGATATCGTGGGCGGCGAACCGCTCGGCGAGTTCCTCGAGCGCGTCGGGACGGCGCGCGACGACGAGCAGGCCCGAGGTGTCCTTGTCGATGCGGTGCACGAGCCCCGGGCGGACACCGCCGCCGGTCGCGGCGCCGAGGTGGTGCATGATGCCGTTCATGAGCGTCCCCGACGGGTGGCCGGGCGCCGGGTGGACCACCAGCCCCGCCGGTTTGTTGACGACGAGGAACAGGTCGTTCTCGAACACGATGTCGAGCGGCACCGGCTCGGGGGCGAGCGTCAACTCCTCGAGCGGCTCGATATCGGCCTCGATGAGGTCGCGCGCCGAGAAGCGCGTGAAGGAGTTCTGCGGTATCGCGCGGCCGTTCACGAGGATGTTCTGCCGACGGATGTTGCGCTGGACGCGGGTCCGCGACACGCCGAGCAGGTCGGCGAGCAGACGGTCGGCCCGTTCCGCGGCCGCCGCGGTGAGCGTGAAGGATATGAGCCCGTCGCACATCACCATAGCGGCGTCTTGAGCCCTCCTTTGGACTTTATCAGCAGATCGACCATCGCCATGTTGAAGAAGTTTGTCGAGTCGCACAGCCCCTTCTCGACGCGGGAACGGTAGTACAGTTCCCCCTCGTACAGTTCGTCGCGGAGCGATTCGAACAGGTTGTCCTCCATGAGCCCCTTCTCTATCTTCGGGCCGTTGTAGGCGAGTATGTCCGAGAGGACCACCCGCGCGAACCGTCTCGCCTCCTCGGGCGTCCGGATGATGTCAGTCGCCATCGCCGTGCCTCCTGTGCCGTCCGTTCCTGACCGGTGAACGGGCCGATTATACCCATTATCCGGATATTTGCAAAAAGATCCGGGCGCGTAAAATAATTGACACGCTCCCTTTTTTTTGTTACACAACCGGCAACTATTTTGAATGATCGGCCCTGCGCCGGGAGGACCCACGATGAAACAGTTGACGGCGACCATGCTCGCGGGAGTGTTCTTCTTCTCCTCGATGACCGGTATGGGTCAGTGGTCGTTCACCGCTTCTCTGCACGCGAAGAGTTTCGACCTCGAGGACGAGGACGATCTCGATGACGAGAACAAGGACGAGGATTTCGAAGATACGCCCAAGGAGGAAAAGAAAAAGGAGAGTTCCTCTTCCGGTTCCGGCGATCTTGATGACATAGACGCGCTGATGAGCGACGAACCCGTGAAGAAGAAACCGGCGGAGAGTTCGTCGGACGACCTCGACGACGAGGCACCGGCCGACGGCCGTTCGCTCGCCTTCTTCTATTTCTTCGCCGACAGTACCGCCGAGAAAAAGGCCGCCGACATCGTCCGTTTCACCGGCCAATACCTCAAGGAACGGTCGGAGTACCGGTTCTTCGAGACCGAAGCGCGGCTGTTCAATGACTTCTCGTACCGCAAACTGACCGACGATATCCCCAAGATCGAGAAACTGCTCGAGGAAGGCAAGACGCTCTACGAGGACGCCGAGGTGGAGGAGGCGCTCAGCAAATTCAACGGCGCGCTCAACCTGCTCGAGAAACGGATAGATTCCCTGCACGACTATACGCTCCTCGCCAACGCCCTGTTCGATGTCGGCTGTTCGTGGAAGATGCTCGAAGAGGACGACAAGGCGAAGGAGCATTTCCTCAAACTGCTCGCGATAAGCCCCGACCACGAGGCGGGCGATTGGATAGACGACGACACCCGCGATTTCTTCGACAGCGTGAAAAGCAAGGTCATGGTACAGCCGCTCGGCGAACTCTCGATGACGAGCGAGCCGGCGGGCGCCACCGTCTACCTCGACGGCAAGATCGCCGGCATGACCCCGCTGAAACTCGACGGCGTCACGGTCGGGAAACACTACTGGCGCATACACAAGAACGGGTACCGCGACATCGGCGGCATCGTGAATGTCCGCGAGGAGAGCGCCGCCAAGGTGAAAGAGACGCTCGCGGCGGCCGACGGCGCCGAAGCGATAGCGGAATGGGAACGGATGGCGCCGAGCGCTTTCGGAAGCGCCGCCATGATGAAAAAGGCGGTCGATATCGGCAAAGCGGCGAAACTGGACCGCATGTTCCTCCTGCAGACCCGCGTCGAGACCTCCGAAGAGGAAGGGACCATGGTGAAGGTGGAACTGCGCATGGTGAACCCGGCCAAGGCGGCCTTCAAGGAGGAGCGGGCGTCGTTCTCGCTCCCGTCGAGCGGCGACATGTCACGCTCCGAGGACCTGCGCACCGCGCTCGAGAACCTGTTCAGCGACGACTACGGCTATAACCCGGTCTCCTCGATAGTCTCCGGTTCGCTCGGCGAGGATGACGACGGCGGCGAGGACGACGGCGGCGTGGCCACCAAATGGTGGTTCTGGACCATCATCGGCACCGTGGTCGCCGGCGGCGTCACGACCGGGTGCCTGCTCGCCATACCCGGCTCTCCCGTCTACCTCGGCAAAAAGAGCGACGGCGGCGCGACCATGACGATACACTTCGGCCAATAAGGAGTCCCCGATGTCATCAACACCCAAAAAGACCCATCCGCTCGCGGAGACCGATACCCGCATACTCGAACGGAAACTCCGCAAGGGCGAGATAACCCGCGAAGAGTTCGAGAAGATGCTCGCCTCGTTGCCCGACAGCGGCGACCATGTCGAACTGGACGAACAGAAGATCGCCTCGATCATCGCCAAAAAGGACTGACCGATACCCGGGAGGCCCCATGCCGATACCGCGCGTCGCCGAACTTGAAGAGGTCCTCACCCCTACCTTCCTCAGTCTCGTCTCCTCGATGTATTCGGCGGTGCTCTACAGTCTCGGCGAACTTAAACTGCACGGCGCCCCCGACACGGCGCCGAATCTCGACATGGCCCGGTTCAATATCGGGCTGCTCGAGATCCTGCGCGAGAAAAGCGTCGGGAACCTGAGCGCGGAGGAGGCGCGGTTCCTTGACGACACCATCGCCAACGCGCAGGCGTTCCTCGACAAGCACACCGACGGCGCCTCGCCCAATGCGGCGACCAGTTGAGGCGGCCGTCCGCGAGGCGGGCCGCATCCTTGCTACCTATTTCCGCAATGATACGCTTACCCACGAGTTCAAATCGCCACGCGACATGGTCAGCGAGGCCGACCGCCACGCCGAACGATACCTCATGGCCGAACTGGCCAAGATCGACGACATCCCGTTCCTGAGCGAGGAATACCACCCGCGCACGGCGCTTTCTACGGGGCCGCTCTGGATCATCGATCCGCTCGACGGCACCACCAATTTCCTCGCCGGCATCCCCTTCTACACCGTCGCGGTCGCCCACTGGGACGGCGCGAAGGTCGACACCGCCGTCTGCTATATCCCGCCGCTGGACGAGCTGTACCACGCCGAGGTCGGGCGCGGGGCGTTCCTCAACGACGCGCCGATACGGGTGAGCGACACCACCGATCCGGCCCATGCGGTCGGTGCGGTCGGGTTCGCCGACATCACCAAGGGACTGCCGCACGATACGCTCGGCGTATTCACCAGCGTCATCCGCAAGACCCGCGCCCTGCGGCGGCTCGGCTCGGCGGCTGCCGACCTGTTGTATGTGGCGCGCGGCGGGTTCGACCTCTTCTGGGAATGCGGCCTTGCGCCGTGGGATGTTGCGGCGGCGAGCCTCATCGTCACCGAGGCGGGCGGCATCGTGACCGACTTCGAGGGGGGCGACGACTACATCGCCGGCGGCACCGTCATCGCCGCCAATCGAGCCCTCTATCCCTTCATCCGCGACGAGGTGCGCCGCAACTTCGGGCCGCGACAGGACCATCGATAACCGATAACGGAGCATGACCATGGGACGCATCGACCTTTCCCTGTTCCTTCTCTTGATCGCCCTCCTCCCTCTTTCCTGTGAAAAAGGGGCGGGGATCCCCGCGACCGGACCGATGACCGGCGTTAAGCCGCTCTACGACCAGACGGCCGACCACGCATACCTGTCGGGACAGGCAGGCGCCCAGGCCGGCTATGCGGTCGCATCGGCGGGCGATGTGAACGGCGACGGCTACGACGATCTCATCGTCGGCGCCCATTACTACGACAACGGCCAGACCGACGAAGGGGCGGTCTTTATCTTCCACGGCTCGGCCTCCGGCCTCAGCACGACCCCCGACACCACCATCGAGTCCGATCAGGCCTACGCATACTTCGGCATGTCGGTCGCCCCGGCGGGCGATGTGAACGGCGACGGGTTCGACGATATCGTCGTCGGCGCCTACCTTTACGACCATGGCCAGACCGACGAGGGCGCGGCCTTTGTCTATCTGGGGTCCGCCACCGGCATCATAACGACGCCGATCGCGACCCTCGAATCGGATCAGGCCTTCGCCGATCTCGGCGTTGCGGTCGCCCCGGCGGGCGATGTGAACGGCGACGGCTACGACGACATCATCGTCGGCGCCGACTCCTTCGACAACGGTCAGACCAACGAGGGGGCCGTGTTCATCCATCTCGGATCGGCCTCGGGCCCCGACAATGAGGCGGATGTCATGATCGAATCGGACCAGGCCTTTTCCTTTTTGGGCCGCTCGATCGCCGCGGCGGGCGATGTGAACGGCGACGGGTACGCCGACATCGTCATCGGCGCTTACTATTACGACAACGGCGAGACCGACGAGGGGGTCGCCTTTGTCCATCTCGGCTCCCCGTCCGGCATAGACACGACGGCCGCCGCGACGCTCCAGGCCGATCAGGCGAACGCCTACTTCGGTCGCTCGGTCGCCGCGGCAGGCGATGTGAACGGCGACGGCTACGACGATATCGTGATCGGCGCCTACTCCTATGACAACGGCCAGACCAACGAGGGGTCGGCCTTCGTGTATCTCGGATCAGCCTCCGGCACCGATACGACGCCGGCCGCCACGCTGGAACCGGATCAGGCCTCCGCCTCCTTCGGTTTCTCGGTCGCCTCGGCGGGCGATGTGAACGGCGACGGGTTCGACGATATCATCGTCGGTTCCTACTACTACGACAACGGTCAGACCAACGAGGGCGCGGCGTTCCTGTATCACGGGTCTCCCGATGGCGTCACCTCCCCGGCGGACGCCCTGTTCGAAAAGGATCAGGCGGGCGCCGAGTTCGGCATCTGCGTCGCTTCGGCGGGCGATGTGAACGGCGACCACTACGGCGATATCGTTATCGGCTCCTACAAATACAACGGGACCGAGACCGAGGAAGGCGCCGCCTTCACCTATCACGGCGGCGCGGTCGGCTCGCCTACGGACGGGACCTGCGGCAACGCGGTCCTGATAGGGGCGCTTCCTTTTTCGGTGAATGGCGACCTCGCGGGCAGAACGAACGGTCTTTCGCTCTATGGCGCCGGTTGCGCCGCCGCGACGCAGGACACCAACGACATCGTGTACCGCCTCACCGTCGAGGGAGGCCGCACCTATCAGATGGAGGCGACACCGACCGACGCGGGCGACATCGCGCTCAACCTGCTCGGCGCCTGCGGCGAAGAGGCTGTCTGCTTCGACAGCGCCGGCGCGGCGACGGTCACCTACACTCCCGCACAGGACCGGACGGTCCATATCGCGCTTGAGGGCACCGGGACCTATACGCTCACGGTGTCGGTCGAAGAGATCCCCGACGAGGATACGACCGATGACGACGAGACGCTCGATGACGCCGGTGACCCGGATGAGGACTACCCACCGACGGGAGAGATAGAGACCGATCACGACATCGAACCGGACGATGTGGCAACCGACGGAGAACAGTCCGACGAGGCGGTGGACGAAGGAGCGATCGATGAGGATACCCTGGAACCGGATGATGTGGTGAGCGATGATCCGGTATCCGATGACGGTACGGTGACCGATACCGACACGACCAAACCAGACACGGTAACTCCCGATACCGACACGGCAAAACCGGACTCCCCCGCCGACCAGGACCTGGTATCGACCGACGATGAACAGCCCGATGAGGCGGCGACCGACGGACTCCTGCCCGAAGAAGATACCCCGCCGGTCGACGACCCGGGCAAGTCGCAGAACGACGGCTGTGGGTGCTCGCTGGTATTCTAACGGCTCTTTTGTTGACTCCTCGTCCTCTTTCCGCTATCCTCGCCCCACGAGTTCCCGGAGAAGGACCATGTTGACGATACTGCGACTCCTGCGCGTCCACCAGTGGGTCAAGAACCTGCTCATTTTCTTCCCTCTTTTCTTCGCCCTTAAATTCACCGACACCGGACTTCTCGTAAGGGCTTGCGCCGCCTTCATCTTCTTCTCGCTCACCGCGAGCGCCGTCTATGTCGTCAACGATCTGCGCGATGTTGCGGAGGACCGCGAACACCCCGACAAACGCCGCCGCCCCCTCGCGAGCGGTGCGATATCGCACATCGCCGCCGTATTCATCGCCGCGACACTGCTACTCGCCGGGCTCGGCGGCGCCTCGTTCTACAACAAACAACTTTTCCTCATACTCGCCATCTACTGCGTGCTCAATGTCCTCTACTCGATGCTGTTCAAACGGATAGCGCTCCTCGACATCTTCGTCATCGCGACCGGGTTCCTGCTCCGGCTCATCGCCGGCACCGAATACGCGGGACTCGCCGGCGTCCACCCGTCACAGTGGATCATCGTGATGACCTTCCTGCTCGCGCTGTTCCTCGCCTTAGCCAAACGGCGCGACGATGTCCTGCTCGCCGGGGAAGGGAAAAAGACGCGGCACGCCGTCCACGGCTACAATCTCGAATTCATCAACAGCGCGCTCGCGGTCATGACCGCCGTCATCATACTCGCCTACATCCTTTACACGATGGACCCGGCGGTCGCCCGCCACTTCGGGTCCGACAAGATATACCTGACGGTGATATTCGTCATACTGGGACTCTTCCGCTACCTGCAACTGACGCTTGTGTACAAGAAAAGCAGTCAGCCGACCGACCTGTTACTGCGCGACCGGTTCCTCCAACTCACGATACTCGGCTGGATAGCGCTGTTCGTGATACTCGTCTATCTGAGGTGATGCGATGAAGGTGCTGATCACCGGCGGCGCCGGGTTCTTCGGGCTCCACATGACCCGCAAATGTGTGGCCGAAGGCGACGCCGTGACGCTCCTCGACATCGCCGAATATCACGCCGGGGAATACGACCCGCAGGTGACACTGGTCCGCGGCGATGTGCGCGACACGGCGAAGATGAGCGACCTCATCGCGGCCACCGATGTGGTCATCCACGCGGCGGCGGCGCTCCCGCTCGAATCGAAAAAAGAGATATTCTCGACCAATGTCGACGGGACACGGAATGTCCTTGATCTCGCGCTGAAGCACCATACCAAGCGGTTCGTCTTCATCAGTTCGACCGCCGTCTACGGCGTTCCCGATCATCACCCGCTCTACGAGACCGACGAGAGGATCGGCGTCGGCCCCTACGGCGAGTCGAAGATAGCGGCCGAGGTGCACTGCGAGGAGGTTCGCGCACAGGGGCTGTATGTCACGGTCATCCGCCCCAAGACCTTCATCGGCACCCACCGGCTCGGTGTTTTCCAGATACTCTACAACTGGATCGAGGAAGGCCACAAGATACCGGTCATCGGCAACGGGAAGAACCGCTACCAACTGCTCGAGGTCGACGACCTCTGCGACGCGGTGTTCAAGGCGTACCGCCACCCCGGCGCCGAGGCGAACGATGTGTTCAATGTCGGGTGCGCCGAGTTCCGTACCATCAACGAGGATGTCGGGGCGCTCTGCGAACACGCGAAAAGCGGGGCGCGGGTCATGCACACGCCGGTGTGGCTGGTGATCCCGGCGCTCCAACTGTTCGAGGCGCTGAACCTGTCGCCGCTCTACAAATGGGTCTACGGCACGGCACACAAGGACAGTTTCGTATCGATAGAAAAGGCGCAGAAGGTGCTCGGCTGGCAGCCACGCTACAGTGAATCGGAGGCGCTCATTCGCTCCTACCGGTGGTATCTCGACAACAAGGGAACGATCGCGAAGGAGACCGGGACCTCCCACCGGGTCGCGTGGAAACAAGGCATACTCGCGCTTTTCAAAAGGTTCTTATGAACACATATATTATTCATGTGAACACACGGTGGATCCTCTCATGACCTCTACAACCATGCCTGTCCTTCGCATCGGCGACCTGACGATATCCCCTCCGATCATACAGGGCGCGATGGGCGTCCGCGTTTCACGGAGCGGCCTCGCGGCGGCCGTCGCCAACGAAGGGTGCGTCGGCACGATCGCGAGCGTGGGGCTCGGCGACTACGAGCACGCGTCAGACGCCAACCTTAACACCGTCAGCAACGAAGCGCTCCGCGCCGAGATCCGGCAGGCGCGGGCCCTTGCGCCGACCGGCATCATCGGCGTCAATGTCATGGTGGTCCTTGACAACTTCCCCGGGCTGATCGGCGTCTGCGTCGAGGAAGAGGTGGATATGATCGTCTGCGGCTCCGGACTCCCGCTCGATCTGCCGAAATACCTGAACGGGAAGGACATCAAACTGGTGCCGATCGTCTCCTCGGCGCGCGCGCTCAACATAATCTGCCGCAAGTGGAAACAGCATTACGGCCGGCTCCCCGACGCCGTCATCGTCGAGGGACCGGAGGCGGGCGGCCATCTGGGCTATTCTTTCGACGAACTCCTCGATCACACCGCGCCGACGCTGGAACAACTGGTGACCGAACTGGTCGCCTTCACCCGGACGCTCGATCGCCCGATCCCGGTCATCGCGGCGGGAGGCATCTTCGACGGCGCCGACATCGCACGGTTCCTGAGACTCGGGGCCGCCGGCGTCCAGATGGCGACCCGCTTCGTCTGCACCGACGAGTGCGATGTGCACCCCAGCTTCAAACAGGCCTATCTTGACGCCGGAAAGGAAGATACCATCATCATCAACAGTCCGGTGGGACTGCCCGGCCGCGTCATCAAGAGCGCCTTCGTCGACCGGGTCCATGCCGGAGGCGAGGTCCCCTTCATCTGTCGGCACCACTGCCTGCGGACCTGCGACCCGAACACGGTCCCCTACTGCATCGCAAAGGTGCTGGGCGACGCTTCGCGCGGCGATCTTAACAATGCGTTCGTCTTCGCCGGATCGAACGCCTACCGGTGCACCGAGATCGTTCCGGTGAAAAAACTTATCGCGCAACTGTCGGCGGAGCTGCTCGCCGAACTGTCGGGCCCCGACCATGCGTGAGACGATAACGGACCGCCCATAGATCTTAGGGAGAAGGAGTACGGCCATGGAACAATCGCGCGGCAAACTGGGGATCATGACCTGCGGCTCGGGCAAGGCGTTCGCCGACCGGGTGGTGAAGCATGTCGAGTCGATATACGGCAAACGGCTCGCAGAAAGTGGTTTCAAATACCTGCTTTCGGAAGAGGTCCGTTTCGCCAACGGCGAACTCAAGACGGTCCTGCACGAACCGGTGCGCGGGTACGATCTCTACATCCTCCAACTGATGGACGACCCGCTCTCCCCGCATTCGGTCAATGACAACCTCATGGCGCTCGCGACCGCGGTCAACGCCGCCTACAACAGCGACCCGAACTCGGTCACCGCGGTCATCCCGCAGTTCCCCAACTCGCGGCAGGAGCGCCGCAAGGGACGCGAGAGTCTCACCGCAGCCATGGTGGCGCAGTTCCTCGAGGAATGCGGCGCGGGCCGCGTGCTCACGATAGACATCCACGCCGAGGCCATCGTCGGGTTCTTCCGCAAGGCGCGGCTCGACAACCTGCACGCCTCGCGCCAGATCATCCACTACCTGCAGGAGAACAACCTCATATCGCCCGAAACGGTGGTGGTCGCCCCCGATGTCGGGTCGGCCGAGACCGCGCGGTTCTACAGCCGCGAACTCAAGCGCGACATGGCGATGATCGTCAAGGAACGCGACTATTCGAAGACCTCGACCGTCATATCGACGCGACTGGTCGGCAATGTGAAGGAACGCGACATCCTCATCATCGACGACATGATCGCGACCGGCGGCACGCTCATCGCCGCCTGCCGCACGCTGAAGGAATTCGGGGCACGGCGCATCGATGTGGCCGCCACCTTCCCCTTCTTCAACGGCCCGGCGGCGCAGAATATCGACGCGGCGTGGCACGAAGGCATCATCAACACGGTGGCCGGCACCAACGCGGTGTGGCACGGCGAGGAATTCGTCAAGAAGCATCCGTGGTACCGCGAGGTCGATGTGACGCGGCTGTTCGCCGAGGTCATTTACCGTATCAACCACATGAAGTCCATATCGGAACTGCTCGATTAACCCCTCGTTCAGCGGAGACGACACGATGTTGCGTATGGAAAAGGTCGCCGGGCGCGACACCCTGATGGAAAGCGATATCCCGTTCCTGAAGGTATTCAAAAAAGGGAAGGTGCGCGAGGTCTACGAACTGGGCGAGTACCTGCTCATCATCGCCACCGACCGCCTGTCGGCCTTCGATGTGGTGATGAAGAGCGGCATCCCGCACAAGGGGGTCTACCTCACCAAGCAGAGTTCGTTCTGGTTCAAATTCCTCAACCAGAAAGGGTATCTGACCCATTTCGTGACCGACGATATCGCCGAGATGGCGAAACTGACGGGCGAGAAACGGCTGTGCGATCTGCCGTGGCTCAAGGGGCGCGCGATGCTCGGCAAGAAGGCCGAACTCGTCCCGGTCGAGGCGGTCTGCCGCTTCCGCGTGTTCGGGTCGGCGGTACCGGCGCTCAAGGAGAAAAAATGGATCTGGGACGCCCCGGAGATCGACGGTGAGATCAAGGAGGGGGCGCTCATCAAGAACGGCCCGATCTTCACCCCGACCGAGAAATCGGAGACCGACGACAAGATATCGTTCGAACAGATGGTGAAGATCGTCGGCGACAAAGGGCGCGCCGACGAGATCAAGGCGAAGACCGTCGAGATATTCAAACTGGTCAACGACCACGCGCAGAAGACCTTCAACTTCGAGATAGCCGACGGCAAGATAGAATGGGGTCTTTTCGGCGGCGAACTGATGCTCATCGACGAGACCTTCACGAGCGATTCGGCCCGCTTCATGCCCGACAAGTCAAAGGAATTCTTCCGCTCGTGGCTGAAGGACCACAACCTCAAAGGTCAGGCGGTCGCGCTCCCCGACGAGGTGGCCATGGCGGTGGCCGATCTTTACGCCGCGCAGTGTCGCGCGATGCGCATACTCTAAAAAAACATCTTCACGGCTGAACGGATCGGACACGGGAAAGGATCAGCGATCCTCTTCGGGGGAAAGCGGGTCGGTGCCGGGGATGTCTATGCCGAGCGCCTGCAGTATCTTGCGCTTGGTCGCCATGCGGCAGGCATAGCCTTTCTCGATGCGGTCGAGCGTGACGAGCGATATCTCAGCCTTCCGTGCGAGTTCCGTCTTGCTGATGAGGTTATTCTCGCGATACTCTTTGAGCCGGCTGAGCAGTTGCCGATCCTTGACCAGTCTCGTCATGACCTCTCTCTATCTCGCAAAAAACAATAAACACGCCCGCCAGTCTATGCGGTCACCGGGCCGAAGTCAAGGCCTTTCGCCTCTTTTTTCGCCGCAGATGAACAGGAAGAGCGATTTGGCCACGACGGTGAACATCTGCGACTCGCGCGTATTGATGGCGGGCACCACCCCCTTCCAGTGCAGGCGCAGGAAATGGTCACGCTCCGCCGGGATATCGAGAAAGTTGACCGGGTCCTTGGTCCCCGATTCGAAGATGGTCTCTCCATCGGCCGTGATGAGCGCGAACCCCTGTATCGGCAGGGAGAAGATGAATTCCTCCATCTCGCGGAGCGGCATTTGGGAAAGGCGCTCCACGAACATCCGCTCCAGCAGGTCCTCCATGCGGTTCTCGCGGTTCAGGCGATACCGTCCGAGCAGGATGTCGAGATAGCCGAGTTTCGTGATGATGACGACGATGATGACCGAGAAGACCACGATGATGAGGAACGCCTCACGATCCTTCAGGAACACCGAGAAGAGCGCGAGCGCGGTGAACAGGATCGTGATACCGTAGAGCGTCAGCACGACGCGCCGCTGGTTCCACCCTTTGGAAAGCAGGACATGGTGAATGTGCTGGCGGTCGGCCATGAAAAGCGGCTGGCTCCGCAGGAACCGCCGGATGAGCGCCAGCGCCGTATCGAGGATCGGCACCCCCATCGCGACGATGGGCACGAGCAGGGAGACGAGCGTGTGGTGCTTCGACGCCCCTTTGAGCGAAAGCACCGCGAGGAGGAACCCGATGAACATAGACCCGGAATCGCCCATGAATATCTTGGCGGGGTTGAAGTTGTAGACGAGGAACCCGACCACCGCACCGGCGAGCGCCGCCGATATAAGGGCGACGAACTCGATATTGTTGTGGAGCGCGAGGATGAGGATGGTCACCGACACGAAGAACGCGATGCCCGACGACAGCCCGTCCATACCGTCGATCAGGTTGAACGCGTTGATGATCCCGACGATCCACAGGATGGTCACCGGCAGGGAAAGATAGCCGAATTCGATAGCGCCGAACGGAGTGTTCAACTGGTCGATGGCGAACCCGAACCGGTACGCGGCGGCCGCGACCGCTATCTGGAAAAGGAACTTCCAGCGCGCCGGCACGCCGCGCACATCGTCGAGCAGGCCGAGCCCGCTGATGAGCAGACCGCCGCCGATGATCACGAGCGGATTGGCGAGCGTGCTGAAGAACACCTCGGAGACATTGTTGTGGTAGAAAAGCAGCAGGATGAGCGGCAGCATGGTGCCGAGCGAGATACCGACCCCGCCGATGCGCGGTATGTTGCCCGAATGTATGGTACGGCGGTTCGACGCGTCGACCACCCCCCAACGGCGACCGTAATGGATGAGGATGGGGGTGACGACGATCAGAAAGGCGAACGATATGAGAAAGGCGGTGAGGAATGTCTTCATGCGGACCCTTTAAAAGACCGGCGGTATCATAACGGAAAAAAGCGAAAAATCAAATAGCGCGGACCACAATAATAAAGTTGACCGCTCAACGAGTATCGGGTAAAATGCGCCGTTCCCCACACGGAGGGTCACATGACGGAAGAGACCTTGCGAAGCGACCGGCTCAGGATGGCCGCCGCGCTCGATCAGGCATGGATACAGTACCGCGCGAACTTCGCGCGGCTGATCCCTTTCGGCATGCTCGCCGTGTTGCCGCCGCTCGGGTTCCTGCACTCCGTGCCGCTGGGTCTGGCGCTTCTTTTCGGCGCGGAAGGGACGCTTGTTATGATGCTCGTCGACGCCATCCACCGCGCCGACACCGAGGAACGGCCCGACCTCCTGCGACGATGCGCCCACCGCGCGTGGCACAACATCAAGAACGGCACGATCATCCTGCTGTTCGTCCTGCCGCTCCTCCTCGTGGGGTTCGCCGCGCTTATCGTTCCCTCCATCCTCTTTTTCAGTTTCTTCCTCTTCTCGTTCCACCACGCGGCGGTCCGCGACAAGTTCGCGATAGACGCCTGCATGGAAAGTTACCGGAACGGGCGGGGGCTCCGCGGACCGCTCTTCCTCGTCGCCCTTTCCTTTTATCTCGTCCTGGGCGTGCTGTTCCTCGTCGCCTACCAGTTGTCCGGCGGCGCCGGTTGGCTGGCCGTTCTCCCGTGCGCCTTTTTCCTCCCCTACTATTTCCTCGTCATCGAAGAACTCTTTCAGAGATTGGAGCAGTCATGAGCGATCGGGCCCTTGAGTACGCCGTCTTTTCCCTCCTGAAGGACTGGAAAGGGGTTCCGGTGTACGATCTTTCCATCGAACCGCTGTTCGGCGACGCATCGGGGCGCCTGTATCACCGCATCCGTTTCGGGAAGGAGAGCGCCATACTCATGACGGTCGCCCACACCAAGCCGGGCGAGTTCGGCCGCGGCGATGCGTGGGCCGACTTCCTCGGCATGCAGAAGTTCCTCGCGTCGGTCGGGCTTCCGGTCCCGGCGGTGCTCCATGCCGACCCGGAGGAGCGACGCGCCCTGCTCGAGGATCTCGGCGATCTGACGCTGTTCGCCCATATCTCGGCCGATCCGTCCCGGAAGATGAAAGACCTGCGGATGGCGCTCGACCTGCTCATCTCGTGGCAACGGGCCATGTGGAAACGCCGGAAGTTCAACAGCCCCGCCGACGGACGCTCCTTCACGACCGCCCTTTTCATGGAGGAGTTCCACCATTTCTACGAGTATATGATAGAGCGGCGGGTCTACCACCCCTCCTACAAGGGACTGTGGCGCAAACTGGAGAAGCGTTTCCGCAGGATAGCGCAGGAACTCGGCAACGCCCCGGCGCTCGTCAGCCACCGCGACTTCCAGTCGAAGAACATCATGATCGTGAAGGGACGGCCGCGCCTCATCGACTTTCAGGATGCGCTACTGGCCCCCATCGTGTATGATCCGGTGGCGCTCCTGCGCGACTCTTATGTCGAACTGTCGGCGGTGGAACTCGACCACCTGCTCGACCACTACTGGAAATACAATGAGGTGGCGCGCGAGGCGCTCCCCGACGCCGCGGCGTTCCGGCGCTTGTTCTTTCTCCAGACGCTCCAGCGCAAGATGAAGGACGCCGGCCGGTTCATCTACCTGCATCAGGTCAAGGGTAAGGAGTGGTTCATCCCCTTCGTCCGCCCGTCGCTCTTCTATGTCCGCGACGCCCTCGTACGGCTCGACCTGGACGACCTGCGCGAACTGCTCGCCCCCTACATCCCCGAACTCGGCGACGGAGGCCGGTCATGAAGGCGCTCCTGCTCTCCGCCGGGCTCGGGACCCGCATGCGGCCGATGACCGACCGGATACCCAAACCGCTCCTGCCGGTGCTTAATGTCCCGGTCATCGAGTACAACATCAACTTCCTCAAAAAGCACGGCGTCACCGACCTGTATGTCAATATCCACCACTGCCCCGAACAGATCAAGGAGCATCTCGGCGACGGTAGCCGCTGGGGCGTCCGGATCTCGTACCTGTTCGAAAAGGAGATACTGGGGACCGGCGGCGCCATCGCGAGCATGAAGGATCTCGCCACCGAGCGGTTCATCGTCATGAACGCCGACACCGTCGTTGATTTCGACATCGAGAAGATGCTCGACTTCCACATCGCCCAGAAGGCGCTCGTGACGCTCGGTCTCCTCCGGGCCCGCGAGGGACAGCAACACGCCGTGGTCGCCGCGTCGGGCGACGGCCGGCTCATACGGATGCTGGGGGGCACCCCCTTCGCGACGCTCCCGCCCGCCAACGCCGTATTCAGCGGCATCCACCTCATCGAACCGGCCCTGTTCGACTATATCCCCCACGGCATCTACTCGTCCATCACCTCCGAGATATACCAGCGGCTCGTCTGCGAACGGTCCGATATCGTCGGCTGGTTCATAGACGGCCTCTGGTACGATATCGGGACGCCCGATTCGTTCGTCGCCGCCTCGTTCGATCTTCTCGCCCGCCTGCCTCTTTCCTTCCCGGTCCCCCAACTGGTGGGTACGCAGGGACTTACGACGGACCAGCTCGTCCTGCTCGGCAAGAAGAGCAAGATACCGGCGGTGCCGGTCTATCCGCCGGTCATCCTCGGGGAGGGGGTCAAGATAACCGGGGCCAAGGAGGTGGGGCCGTGGCTGGTGGTCGGTCCCGGCGTTTCGATAAAGAGCGACGGCCCGGTCGCGAACGCCATCTATCTTCCCGGAGCGAAGGGCGAGGCGGTCATCCGGACCGAGCGCGGCAGGATCCATTACTAACGGGTGAGAGGAGGGACACGCCATGCCGACCGACGATCTGAACAACCTGATCGGGCTCGATGACGCCAGCCTCCTCACGATGATCATCGACGGCTCGCTCACGAGGAACCGCAGTTACGAGTTCTTCTCCACCGAGCGCGGCAAGACGATACACCGGCAGGCAAAGACCCTGCAGGGGGTCCTGCTCGACATGAAGAACGGCGCCAAGGTCGTCTCCGAGGGCAAGGACGAATGGGGGTGGCGCATCGTACTCGAGAACGCCGAGACCCGGTACCGTCGTACCGTCATCATGAGTCCCGACATGCACGATATCTTCCGGCAACGGAAAAAACGGCTCTGACACCCTACCGGATATCTATGGAGCGACCGCAGTTGCGGCAGGTCACCGCGGTCGAACGGAACAACGGCGACAGGTGTATCGGATAGCCGCACCGACAGGAGAAACTCTCCCATCCGTCGCTTTTCCGTTCGTAGACGGACGGCGGTTCATCGGTCGGGTCATCCTTCTTTTTCGCCTCGGAGCCAAGATGCACGACGCCCGCCGTCACCGACGGGAGGATCAGTATGCGTCCGCACCGGGGACAGGGAACGCTCGTCTTGCCGAGGGTCTGGGGCACTTTCATCCGAAGTCCGCATTCGCACGGGAGGAACAGGAATCCACCGGTCGCCATGAGGATATTGCCGATATCCCTGAGTTTATCCATCTTCGCGGCCATCTTCTCCGGGCCCGCCCCGACCGGAGAGGCGTCGGATGAGGGAGCACGCAGGGGGACCGCCGACTTGTCGCGGAGCATCCGATCGGGAATGAGTTCCGCCTCCTTTTTCACCTTCATGAAGACGCTCTGGTAATCGCGGAACCCGGCGCCCGACAGTTTGCGGAGTATCTGTATCCGCTCATGCACCGGCGGATGGGTGGACCCGGCCGAGAACAGCGCGCTCTTCCGCGCGCCGTCCGGCCCCGTTTCCTGCGGGTCGACGATGAAGAGCGGCGCGGTGAACCGGTTGTAGTGCTCAAGCGACATCGGGCCGACCGCGAGTTTCTCCAGCGCGCTCGCGAGTCCTTCGGGGTAGCGGGTGAGCCGGACCGCCGTCGCGTCGGCGAGGTATTCCCTCTTGCGGGAGACGGCAAAATAGAAGATGCGGGCAAGAAGCGGAGCGAGCAGGGCGAACACCAGCGCGGCGATCATGATCGCCGGGTGCGACCGCGAGGAGGAGCCGAGTCTGCTGCGGCGCGAACCGCCACCGGTGAAAGCAAAGCCGCGCAGAAAGCCCTCGCTCAACATCGTGATGGAACCGAGCAGGACCCCCGAGAAGGTCATGAACAGCACATCGCGGTTGACGATATGCGACATCTCGTGCGCCACGACCCCCTGCAGTTCGTCGCGTGAGAGATGGTCGAGAAGTCCGGCGGTCACCGCGATCGCCGACTTCTCGGGACGGACGCCGGTCGCAAAGGCGTTCATCGCGTCGTCGGCGACGATATACACCTCGGGCATCCGGCCGAACCCGGCCGCTATCTGCATCTCCTCGACGATGTTGTAGAGTTGGGGGCTCGTTTCCTTGTTGATGCGGGTCGCGCGACCGACCGACATCACGATGTCGTCGCCGGCCCAGTAGGCGACCGCGCCGAGTATCAGGGCGAACGCTACGGCGATACCGACGCCCCACCACGCGCCGTACGGTTCGATGAACGAGGCGCCGATCAGCCCGCCAAGCACCGCGAGGATGAGGAACAGCGCAAAGAATATCCACTGCGAACGACGCTTGTTACTTTCTATGAGTTCCCACACCGCCGGTATCCCCCGTCGAGGCGCGCGGCCGTCAGAACTTCACCTGCGGCGCCTTCCGCTCGGTGACATCCTCTATCTGGAAGAATTCGGCCTTGTGGAACTGGAACATCCCCGCGACGATGTTCGAGGGGAACATCTCTATCTTGTTGTTGAGCAGGAGCACATCATCGTTATAGGCCTGCCGCGCATAGGCGATGCGGTTCTCGGTCGAGGTGAGTTCCTCCTGCAGGCGCAGGAAGTTCTCGTTCGCCTTGAGTTCGGGATAGTTCTCGACGGTGAGCAGGAACTTGGCGAGCGCATCGGAAAGCCCCGTTTCGGCCTGCCCCACTTCGCGCGGCGAACCGGCTCCGGCGCCCATCGCCTTGGCGCGCGCCTCGGTGACGCGGATGAATGTCTCGCGCTCGTGCTGCATGTAGCCCTTCGCCGTCTCCACGAGATTGGGGATGAGATCGTGCCGCCGCTTCAACTGCACATCGATCTGCGACCACCCGTTCTTCACGCGGTTCCTGAACCCCACGAGCCCGTTGTAGATGGCGACGCCGAAAAGAAAGACGCCGACGACGACCGCCACGAGAAGAGCGAGGAACACCAGGATCGACCACACCATGTCAGCCTCCTTTTATTGAGGTTTGTATCCGTGCCGCGAACATGTCCTGTAGAAGCGAGAACACCCGGTTCTCCGCGCCGCACTTAAGGCAGGAGAAGAGCGTCTGCAACTCCCCGTCATCGAACCAGGCGCCGTGACCGGCGGGGCACCGGTCTATAACGAGCGGCGGCTCCGAGACGGTCGCCTGTTTCACCATCTTCGCCCCGCAGATCGGGCAGGGACGCGCCGTCTCTCCGGCGGTATCGGAAAGATCGCTGAACAGCGTCGCAAGCGCCGTCGCCTTATCGGGGGCATCCACCAGCAGTTCGAGTTCGCCGGCATCCAGCCACAGCCCGCCGCAGGCAAGACAGTGGTCCACCTCGACGCGATCGAGTTCGAGCACCACCATATCTTTTTTCACGCATACCGGGCACCGGAGCATCGATCGGTACCTCGCCGTTCCTGTTAGGACCTTATGACAGGGGAATGGTGCGTATCACCATTCTCACGATCGCCTTGAATGTATCGAACACCTTCTCACCCGAAAGGGCCGAGGCGACAAGTTCGGGATATCTGCCCTGCGGGTTGAAAAGTTTCTGCATGTCCGGGACCGGCGCCGCGTTGGGGAGATCGACCTTGTTGTACTGTATCACGAGCGGTATCTTATCGAACAGTATCGAGTTCATGAGCAGGTTCTTCTTGAGGTTGGAGAAACTCTCTACATTGGCGTCCATGCGCTCCACCTGCGCATCGACGACGAACACGATGCCGTCGGTCCCCTTGAGGATGAGTTTGCGCGAATGGTCGTAGAACACCTGCCCCGGCACCGAGTAGAGGTGCACCTTGACGCTCATGTCGCCCACCTTGCCGATGTCGACCGGCATGAAGTCGAAAAAGAGCGTCCGCTCGGTCTCGGTCTTGAGCGATATGAGTTTGCCGCGCTTGGCCGGGTCGACCTTGTTGTAGATGTATTCGATGTTGGTGGTCTTGCCCGACAGGCCGGCGCCGTAGTAAACGATCTTGACATTGACCTCTTTGGCGACCTTGTTGATGAACACCATTACCGGTCGCCCCCTTTGAGCAACTCGTCGAACTGGGCGTCCAGCGAGGCCGTTATCTCGTCTATGTCGATGTCGCCGATGCTCACCGCATTCTCCTCGCAGAACCGGCGGACCAGCGCGGCAAGGTCGGGCAGTACCTTCTCGACCCGCAGGCGGAGATAACCGGCGCGCACCTGTTTCGGCGCCGCCGCGAGCAGGAAATAGTTCTCCTCCACGCGCTGGAGCAGGAAGTTCTTGTCGGCGGTCTCCATGAGCAGGTAGGATATCCCGCCGCCGGCAAAGAGCGTCGAGAGCATGTCGAACGCCGTCAGGCCGCCGCTCGTGAGCGAGCCGAGCGATTCGAGGTCCATCGCCTCGCCCGTCGCGGTGGAGGCGAGGATGAACCCGTTGGTGCTCTCCAGCACGATAAGGTCGGAGAGCGAGAGCGCCTTTTTCTTTTCGGCTAGGAACGCCGCTATCTGTTCGGTCACCTGCATGCCGGCCTCAACGGTTGACGATGGGGAAGCAGGGCATCGTAGCGTATCGGATGGCTTTTTTCAATTTTTTTGCCGATTCTTTGCGGCGCGGCGGCCGGTCAGTTCGCGAACAGCGTGTCCTTCTGGCCGTAAACCTGCTCGCAGGTGAAATCATCCGCCACTTTCACATAGATGAAGGTGCTCTGATCGTTGAGGATCGTGCTTTCCTTCTGGCTGTTGAGCGTCGGATTGGTCGCGTCGATGGTGTACTGGCTGTCGGTCCAGTTGACGCCGCCCTCGATGCGCCCCGGAGATACGACGGTGCCGGTCAATTCGTGCGAAAGGCGCTGGACGAGATATATGTCGCCCTTGATGAGGGTCGAGGTGAAGCCGAGGGTGAACCCGGGATGGCCGTCCTCGTCATGGTCGAAGATGCGCGCATCGTTGTCGGCGGTCGGCATCAGGTCGGTCTCGACATTATCCATCTTGTACATGCCGCGCAGTTCCCACGACCGGTTCTCGACGAAGGATATCGTCCCTCCGTTGTCGGTGACGGTGATGTCGGGCTTCGGGTTCGACAGTTCGCCGGGGCGCCAGAACCAGTAGATGTCACAGAACTTCTGATAAAAGACCGTGTCACCCTGCGAGGTGGTGTTGTCTATCTTACAGATCTTCTGCTCTATCTTGAGTTCGCCGTTCTCGATCGAGACATGCCCCAGTTTATAGCGGGTCGTCGTCGAATCGACATTGCCGATGATCGTTTGTGTCTTGCTCTTGAGAATGAGTTTCTCAGCCCAGGTTCCCACGAAGGGATCGAGCAGCGGGTTCGCATCGTCGGGCTGTTCGGTATCCTCGTCGACAAGGTCGTCGCTCATATCGTCCGTCGCGTCCTCGCCGCAACAGACATCGAACTCTACTGGGGCGGTGTCCTCCGCCTCATCCTCGTCCGGCGTCTCATCGATCACCGGGGTGTCGTCCACCGCCAGTTCGTCGTTCACCGCCTCATCATTCACTGCGTTGTCGGTCGCCGCGTTGTCGGGAACCGTATTGGTGGCATTGTCGCCGCAGGCGGCCAGCAGGATCACGCATGCTACGGCGAAGAACAGCCGGGACACTTTCATGGAACGCTCCTTCATAACGGTCAATAAAGTATCTTCACGAACAGACTGGTGCCGATGAGGAATCCCCCGCTCCGGAAGCCGGGGAAACCGGGGTTGTTGGTCTGGAGCCCCTGCGCCGAGGCGAACGGGACGCCCGGATCCATGTAGTTGTTGGCGTCATCGGGGAACTCGTCGACGATGCCGCCCTCGTCCTCGCCGCGCGACAGGTCCTTCATCGTGGTGTGGTACAAAAGCCACTGCAGTTGCGCCTGCACCCCGCCCGCGACGGTGACCTTCTCGAACTCGAAGTATTCGGTCCACCCGGCGGCCCAGACGAGCCGGTGGTTGTCCACATAGGTCTCGCGCCCCGTCTGTTCGGGGACCGGCGACTGGACGAACTGGAAGTCGAACCCGACCTGCCGCTCCTCGTGTTTGAGATGTAGACCCGCGTTCACGCTCGCCGTCTCGCGCCACTTGTCGGCCGGCTTGGTGCCGTGGCGGTTCTCGTAGGTGGACCAGTGATGCCACATGCCGCCGAGGACGGGGGCGAGTTTGTAGTCGTGGCCGATATTGAAGGCGTACGATATCCCGCCGCCTACGCGGAGCGGTTCGTACCCGTAGGTCATCGAACCGGCGCTCCCGAGATAACGCTGGTCGTCGTCCTCGTAGTCCCACCCCCACACCTGCGTCTTGTTCTGGAGTTCTATCTGGCCGTTGTCGGACTGCAGGTGGGCGGTGCCCGTGATGACGAGGTCCTCGACGGGATAGGCGGCGAACGAGAAATGGGGCGAGAGCGACCCGGTCACCTTGAGGGAGGTGTTGAGTATCTGGAAGGCCGGGTCCGACGAGTCGGGGACATAGACATCGGTCTGGGTAAGGGTATAACTGGTGAAGGAAAGCCCCGCACCGAGGTGGAGGTACTTGTTCACCTTGCCGCCGAGCCCGATCGCGATATTGAACTGCTGGGAGCGGTCTTCCAGCAGTTCGAAATGGAGCGAGTTGTTGAAGAACTGTTCCCGCTCGTCGTTGTAGTAGGGCGTCTGGGTCTGGACGCTCGTGGCGGGGAGCAGCATGTAGAGCCCGAGCGTGAGCCATTCCTCGATGATGGTCTTGGTCGCACCGAGCGCGATGACCATCTTGATGTCGTTGTAATCGGCCGAGCCGCGCTCGCTGAGCAGGCCGGCGGTCGGCAGCGGGGTGAACCGTTGGTCGCGGTAGGGCACATCGGCGCCGACGCGGTTTATCTCATTCGATGCCGCCTTGTATATCTCGTCGGTCACATCGTATTTCGGATCCTTTTTCAGGTGATCGATGAAGAGACTCTCGACCATCATGAAGAAGGCGCCCCGTCCCGAATCCTGCTGCCCGACGAGGAGCGCGGGATTGAAATAGGCCGCCTCGGGTCCGACCGTCACGGTGCGGGCGCCGAAGGGGTTCACGCTGTCGGGGGCGCCGACCAGTTCGAGCAGGGACGAGCCATGAAGCGATGAAAGAGCCAGCAGGAACGGTATCGACCAGAGAATGCGTCGCATCAGGTGCTCCTTTCCAAACAGAACGGCCCCATTATGTCGTTTTTGTCGCAGGAGTCAAATAAACGCTTGCCAAACCGGGGCGTTCGTGCTACTGCTTTTCCGGCGACACCCGCCGCACGGAGTGCTCCCATGTTGTTCCATCCCTGTTCCCAGATGAAGGACCACGAGCAGTTCCCCCCGCTGGAGATCGTCCGCGCCGAAGGTCCCTACCTCTACACCGCCGACCGGCGGCGGCTCATCGATCCGATATCGTCGTGGTGGTGCAAGTCGCTCGGTCACGGCCATCCGCGCATCCGGGCGGCGGTCGCGGCGCAGGCGGAGCGCTTCGAGCATGTCATCCTCGCGGGCACGGTGAATCGCACCATCGCGGAACTGACCGAACATCTCGCGGCGCTCTTACCGGGGAAACGCCGTGTGTTCTACGGCGGCGACGGCTCGACCGCCGTCGAGATCGCGCTCAAGATGGCGGTTCACGCGATGATCATTCGCGGCGAAACGAAGCGCACCCGCTTCATGGCGCTCGAGAACGGCTACCACGGCGAAACGGCGCTGACGCTCGCCGTATCCGACCTCGGCATCTACAAGGAACCCTACCGGGCGCTCGCTCCCGACTACCCGATGCTCACCGGCATCCCCTACTGCTCCGGCGTCGACGACCCGCTCTTCGCCGACTGCGGCGCGGCGTGGCCCACGCTCGAAGCGCAACTGGAACGGGAAAAAGAAACGCTCTGCGCCCTCATCGTCGAGCCGGTCGTGCAGGGGGCGGGCGGCATGCTCATCTACAGCGCCGATCTGCTGCGGCGTCTGCGCGTCTGGACCGCACAGAACGGCATCTACCTCATCGCCGACGAGATCATGACCGGCTTTTACCGCACCGGCACGCAACTGGCCGTCGATCATGCCGGGATAACGCCCGATCTCGTCTGCCTTTCCAAGGGACTCACCGCCGGGTGGGCGGCGATGTCGGCGGTGGTGCTGTCGGGCGAACTCTACGACCTCTTTTATGCCGACTACGGCACCGGACGCGATTTCCTCCACTCGAATACCTACGCCGGGAACGCACTCGCGGCGGCGGCGGCACTCGAAGCGCAGAAGATATACGACGATGAAAAGATCGCCGGGCGGGTCGCCGCGACCGCTCCGGTACTGCGCCGCCTCATGCAGGAGGTGGCGACCGAAACGAAACTGCTGACCAATGTGCGCGGTATCGGGATGATAGCCGCCGCCGACATAAAACCGGAATTCATCAAAGCGCCGCGCACCGGGTACCGCGTCTATCGCCGCGCCGTCGAACTCGGCGCGCTCCTGCGGCCGCTCGGCAACACGATCTACTGGCTCCCGCCGCTCAATATCTCTCTTGAAACCTTGGAAGAACTCAAAGAAATAACGACCCGGGCGCTGAACGAAACGCTCGGCTAGAAATCGTACCGCATAATGGCGCCGCCCGGCGCAAAGACGCGCATCTCCTCACCGTCACGGCCCGCTATCGCACTGAAGGGAGTTCCGGCGGGGGCGTGCACATAGTCGATCATCCCGACCGCGCCGAGGTTCTTGTAATGATATATCCACCCTTCGGCGTTCATGGTGAGGTAGGCGTTCTGCTGATCGGTCGCCCAGACATCGGTGAAGGCGAGTTCGCCGTAGAGCGAAGTGCGGGCATCGTTCACCCACTTCGTCCCGTCGTAGGAGAAGATGTAGGCGGTGGCGCCGTCGGGCGACGCGCCGAGCATCCAGATGTTGTCGGCGTCGAGCGCGAAGATGCGGGTGAGATAGACCTCGGTCTCGCCGGGGGGCAGGCCGCGGTCGGTCAGGTCGGCCGGGAGCGTCACCATCCACTGCACGCCGTCCCAGTGGTAGAGCGCGTTGGCGCCGCCTGCCCAGATATCGTCGTCGGCGACGGCGGCGAGCGAGAGGATCGGCGGGTCACCCGGTATGTCGATCCTTTCCGATATGGAACCATCGATGCGGTAGAGTTTTCCATTCCCCATGAAGGTGTCGACCACCGCGTAGAGCGCGCCGTCGACAGACGGGGAAAGGATATCTATGGTCCCCTCCTCGATGACCGCCGTCTCGGAGAGGTCGCCGTCCACCAACGACCAGACCGCACCATCGCGGTCGGCGAGATAAAGGGAGTCGCTCGTGCAGGCGACCGCCGTGGCGTTGCCGAGTGGGATATCTGGATCCAGTTGGCGCCACTCCTCGTTGTTGAAGAACAGGGAGCGTAGCCCGTCGGTGGCGAAGTAAAAGCCGCCATCGAGGGCGCAGGCACTCGTCGGCCCGATCGGTCCGGGCTCGAACGAAGCAAGCCCTTCGAATGGCCACTCAAGGGTCGTTATCCGGTCGGCCGGCAGTTCGCGCTCGAAACGGAGACCGGTGAACGACCAACAGTCCCCTTCCTCGAAGCACCAACGGACCGTCTCAGCGTCGGGACGGCTGAAAAATTCATCGCGCGCCGCCTTAAGAGCCGTTACCGTCGCCTCGTCGGGCTCGGCGGTGCTCCAGCGGGTGCCGTCGTAGTGGAGATATCCGTCGGCGGTCTCGGCGTAGATATCGTTGTAGGCACTGCCATACAGGTCGACGATGTCACGACGCGACGCCATGAAGCGCCACGCCGTGCCACTCCAGTGGGCGAAGAATCTGTCGCCCGCGACCCACACATCGAATGGTGAATTGGCGAACAGCGCCTTCACCGCGCCGGGGAGACGCTGACGGTTCGTCGAGAAGAACTTGGTGTCCCACGAACCGGTGAAGCCGCGGTCGCCCGCGACCCACAGCCGTTCGCCGGAACGGCTCGCGCTCCGTATCGTCCCCTGTAGCGCGACCGGCATCGCTATCCACGCCTCGTCGAGGTGGCGCCACAGCATACCCTCCGCATCGGCGACGAACACCTGCCCGTCGGCAAGGGCGCCGACCATGGTGTAATCGATATCGGCGCGCGGCGGTTCGACCGTATCCCACGCATCGCCGTCATAGCGCGCCACCGCACCGCCGTCTCCGACCGCCCAGAGTTCGCCCGAGGGAAGGCCGACGATATCGTTGAACACGGTGGAGGTCATCGTCGAGGAGAAGTTCGTATCGTCGTGATAGAGGAGCCCCATCTCGCCGGCGGCCCAGAAAGCGCGCGGTGCGACGGCCCACAGCGCGTTCACCTTCGAGGGCAGCGCCGATACCGTCGTCCACGCTTCGCCGTCCCAGTGGAGGATGATCTCGCGACCGGCCGCCCAGATGTCGTCGGGGCCGGTGCCGTGGATGTCGTAAAGCGCGTTCTCGTTTTCGGTCCAGTGGGTCGGGAAGCCCTCCTCGTCTATCTCGCGGTCGCAGGTGAGCAGGCCATCTTTCAGGAACAGGATGCAGCCGTCGGTCGCCACCGCCCAGACATGGTCGGCGTCGGCGGCGTAGATCGCCTGCATGTTCCCCCCCTGCCGCAACTGGTAGGGTAGCCGTTCCCACGAAACGCCGTTGTAGAACATGACGGTCGAATCGCCGACCGCCCAGACATGCGTTCCGTCGAGCGCGTAGATATCGTTGAGCGTATCGCCCTGCGGATAGGGATGCTCCCAGCACCACCCCTCGTCGCAGAGCTGATGGCCGCAGACATGCGGCGTCCCGCCGCCGCCGCAGGTATCGGGAAGGAGGCACTCGCCGCAGGAGAGTTTCTCGCCGCCGTCGAGGATCACTTCGCCGCAGTTCGCGCCGATGAAATCACAGGTGCCGGGCTCGGGGCTCGGGTAGCCTTCGTCGGGGAATTCGGCCTGCGGACCGGCGTCGTCGGTAAGGAGTTCGTCCGGCTGATCCGACGAGTCGGGCTGTTCCAGCGCATCCGAAAGGTCCGATGAGTCCGAAATGTCCGACTCGTCCGGCTGGTCCCCCTCTTTCGGGGCCGAGGTGCCGGAAGAGCAGGCGACGAGCAGCGCCGCAAGTGCCGCGACGAGATACCAGAACATACGCATCGTTATTCTCCGCTACATCAGATGTCTTTGATATCGGGCAAGCCCGTCAGGTCGCGCCCGTTGAGAAAGTCGAGCGCGGCGGCGGTGTCCTCCGCTATCCTTTCGCGCAGTTTGTCGCGCGAACTGAACCGTATCTCGCGCCGTATCCGTTCGAGGAAATAGAGCGCCATCTTCTCATCGTAGAGGTCGGGCAGCGCCGCATCGGGGATATGGGTCTCTATCGTCCGGAGCGCACCCTCGGCGTCGATGGTCGGGTTGGTGCCGATGTTGGTGACGGCGGGGTACCGGACGCCGCGAAGAACCGCCGCGGTCGCGTAGACGCCGTCGGGCGGCAGGAGTTTATCGGGCGGTTGGAGGTTGAGTGTCGGGAAGCCGAGTTCGCCGCCGACCTTGCGCCCGCGCCGGACGGTGCCGGTAACGACATACGGGAACACCAGTCGTTCGGCCGCCCGCGCCATCTCGCCGCTCATGATGAACTCGCGCACGGCGCTCGAACTGACCCGCGTCCCCTGATGGACGACCGGCGGGACGATCCGCGCCTCGACGCCGCTCCCCTTGCTCCACCACAGCAGGATATCGGTGTTCCCCTCCTGCCCGCGGCCGAAGTTGAAGTTGAAGCCGACGGTGACGGCGCTCAGCGGGAACGAACCACTCAACATATCGAGGAACGCGACCGGCGCGAGGTGCCGTATCGGCTCGAAGGGGAGCGCGAAGACCGCCGCGACGCCGAGCGCGTCGAAAAAGGCGAGCCGCTCCGCGAACGAGGTGAGCATGCGCGGCGCGGCATCGGGCTGAAGCACGGCGCGGGGGTGCGGGTCGAAGGTGACGACCGCGAGTTCCCCCGGGGCGCCGCGCGCCGCGTCGAATATCGCGCGATGACCGATGTGCAGGCCATCGAAGTTTCCGATGACCACCGAATAACGGCTACCGCCGGGCGCCGCACCGAGATCGCGATATACCTGCATCAGACGCGGCCGGCCGAACCGAGGACATTGATATTCTTGTGCTTGTAGAGTTCCTTGAGCGCGTCACGGGCGGGGCCGAGGTACTTGCGCGGGTCGAACTCGGAGGGCTTTTCGGCGAAAACCTTGCGGATGGCCGCCGTCATCGCGAGCCGCCCGTCGGAGTCGATGTTTATCTTGCAGACCGCGGAGGCGGCCGCCCTGCGCAGTTGCTCTTCCGGTATCCCGACGGCGTCCTTCATCTTGCCGCCGTACTGGTTGATGATCTTCACCTGCTCGACCGGCACCGACGACGAACCATGCAGGACGATCGGGAAGCCGGGGAGCCGTTTCTCTATCTCTTCGAGGATGTCGAACCGGAGCGGCGGCGGGATGAGCACCCCGTCGGGCGAGAGCGTGCACTGCTCCGGCTTGAACTTGGTCGCGCCGTGCGAGGTGCCGATCGAGATGGCGAGCGAATCGACGCCGGTCTTCGACACGAAGTCCACTACCTCGTCGGGCCGCGTGTAGGTCGAATGCTCGGCCGACACCTCGTCCTCGATGCCCGCCAACTGGCCCAACTCGCCCTCGACGGTGACATCGTGTTTGTGGGCGTATTCGACCACCTGCCGGGTCAGTTCGATGTTCTTTTCGTACGGATGGTGCGATCCGTCTATCATGACCGACGAGAAGCCGTTGTCAACACAGTCCTTGCACAGTTCGAAGGTGTCGCCGTGGTCGAGGTGGAGCGTGACGGGTATCTCGACGCCCAGTTTTTTGGCGTACTCGACCGCCCCTTTCGCCATGTAGCGCAGGAGCGTCGAATCGGCGTATTTGCGCGCCCCCGACGATACCTGCAGGATGACCGGGGAGCGGGTCTCGACGCAGGCCTGAATGATCGCCTGCAACTGCTCCATGTTGTTGAAATTGTAAGCGGGAACGGCATACTTGCCCGCCATCGCCTTTTTGAACATCTCGCGGGTGTTCGTAAGTCCCAGTTCACGGTAACTGACCGCCATGTCATCCTCCTTGGTTATGGTTGTTCATCGGTCGCGGCGCACTTCGTTTATGTCCCAGCACCAAAAGCGTCGTATAGGTCGCGGTCACGCCGTCGGCGCACCGGTGGTCGCCGTCGTAGCGGCGGATGATCCGCCGGAGTTCGCCCGGGGCGGCCGGGACCGGCAGGGCGTTCGTCGATCCGATATGCCGCACCGACCGAAGGAATCGCAAGGCGTCGGGATAGCGGACCGGCGTATCGAAACTCGCGAAATGGTCCACCGTGAACCCGGCGTCGAGCATCGCGCGCGCCACCTCGTTCGCCTCGAACAGGCGGTGGCCCGGATAGGGGCACCCGACGGCGTTCGCCGCTTGCCGCAGTTCGCGGAAGGTGCCGTCGACGAACAGGCAGAAGGCCAGCAGCCCCCCGTCGTTCAGGTGTCGTCGCATGTTCCGGAGCGGGTCGAGAAGCGACGAGAACCACTGGAAGGTGGATGCCGACACTATCGCGCCGAACCGTTCGCCGACCGTGAACCGCTCGCCGTCGAGTTCGCGCACCGTAAGCCCGGAGCGACCGCCGAACCGTTCCCTGAGCGTATCGACCATCGCGGGAGCGACATCGGTCACCGTGCCGCGCGCAAGGCCCATGTCGAGCAGGCGGTCGGTCAACAGCCCGGTCCCGGCGCCGATCTCGAGGAACGGCGCGAGCGACGCGGGATCGGCGACCCGCTCCCGCACAAGGGCGGCGAGTTGTTCGGCGTTGCGTCGCTGGACGACCGCGGCGGCGTCATAGGTCGCCGCGGCGCGCGAGAAGGCGGCGACGACCCGGTCCTTGCGCAGGTCACGCATCGCACGCCTCCCGCAGGGCGGCAACGGCCGCGACGACCTCGTCCCGTCGCACGAAGGGCAGGGCGTGCCCCGCCTCCGCGACAAGGCGCGCCGCCGCGCCGGGGATGAGCCGCCGCCACGCCGCGGCCGCCGCGGGCTCGACGATGGCGTCGCGATCGCCGTGCAGAACGGCGACCGGCACCGCCGCGAGTTGGCGCGGGATGCGGTAGCTCTCGAGGAATGCCAGTTGCGCGAGGAGCGCCGCCGGATCGGTCGGGAGCGACGGCCCGATATCGCGACGGAAACGGGCGAGCCAGCCGTCGCGTATCTCGACGGCGGTGAAGAGTTGTTTCTGGAAACTCTGAAGCCCCTTCGGGTCGCCTTTCGTTATCGCGTCGCGCAGTTCGCGGACAGTGGACGGCGCCTTGCCTTCGGGGAAGATGTCGCTCGCGACGAATGACGGCCCCGACGAGACGAGCAGTAGCCCCTTCACGAACTGAGGTTGACGGTGCAATATCTCGACCGCGAGCATCGCCCCCATCGACCAGCCGACGAGTATGGCGGGTTCGTCGAGTTCGGGAAGTATCGGCGTACCGTCGCTGGAGAATTGAAGTGTCGGCATGAGGGCATCGGCGAAGGCGGGACGATAGGGGTCCCATACCGCGCCGCCCGCCGCAAAACCGTGGAGGAACACTATCCGCATCGCCGCTCACACACCGTTCGAACCGGTGCAGTATAACACAACCGCGGCAAAGGGCAACTAATTAAGGTCAGGGCGGGCGCGCCCGTTCATTCAAAAAAGAGGGATAGCCGTTGACTTTGTCTCCGACGCCGCTATATAATCGCCGGAACAGGAAAGTGTCCACCAACGACTAGGAGGTCGAACATGCACAGAATCACCGTTCTCATCATGGTCCTCGGGCTGACGGCGTCGCTTTTCGCCGCCGCGCCGAGCGCGCTCAAAAAGGCGCAGGTCCGCTACGACCGCGGCACGCCGGTGATGGTCACCGGGCTGCAGGTCCCGCTCAAGGCCGACGCCGCGACGGTCGAGAAATTCGTGAAGAACGAATTCTTCCCCGCGTTCAAACTGGGGAAGGACATCTCGCTCGTCCCGTTCCGCACCGTCACGATCGACGGCACCGCCATCTTCAAGTATCGCCACGCCTACAAAGGTTGGCCGGTCGAGGGCTCCTACACCACCGTGTCGGTGAAGAACGGCAAGGCCTACCGGGTCAACAACGGCCTCGGGACCATCGATCTCGACCTGTCGAACCTCGTGTCGCCTGACAAGGCGGTCCGCGCCGCGATGGCGAAACGGTTCGCGAAACAGCCCGCCGCCCTGCCCAAGCACCTCGCCGAAAAGGTCATCATCAACATCGGCGGCGCCTACCTGCCCGCCTACCGCGTCTCTTTCGCGCCGATGTCGCTTGCCGACAACCGGTACTACTATGTCAACGCGAAGACCGGCGCTTTCATCAAGATGCACGATCGTGTGATGTACGCCGACGACGACGCTTTGCTGTCGGACGATCCGACAACGGCGCTCGACATCGCGAAGGTCTTCACGAAGAACCCGATATCGACCCCCGACCTCGTCGAGGTCGAACTGCCGTGGATCGCCCCGGCCGATGACGCCGATCTCGCCGCCGAGGCGCGCGGGTTCCTCACCGCCGAAAAGGACGGCGAGAACATCCGCAAGATCAAGGCGTTCAACTGCCCCAACAAGGACGAGAAACTGAATCTCGAGCCGATCATCGGGTACGCGATCATGCTGCCGATCTGCTCCCCGACCCAACTCGCGAACAAGGTTGCCAACGGCAGTTTCATCTATGATGACTGCAAGGGCGACCAGACCTTCGTCGAGGCGAACATGCGCGAGGACAAGATAGACAAGTGCGCCGAGATATCGATGTATTATCACGCGTCGAAGATCTATCAGTATATCCGCCAACTCGACACCGATTTCGAGTACCTCTCGGGCAACAAGACCGATGCGCCGCTCAATGTCATCGGCAACTTCCAGATGGTCGACATGAACGACCTCGGCGCCATCATCGGCGGCACCGCGAAACTCGCCGCGATGGATAACGCCTTCTTCAGCCCCGACAACCCGATGATCGCCCAGTTCTTCGAGACCTACGGCATCAAGGGCGACCTGCTCGTCTTCGGGCAGGGGTCCTTCGCCGACTTCGGTCTGGACGGCGATGTGGTCTATCACGAATTCGGCCACGCCACGGTCTACACCACCGGTCTCGACTCGGGCGGATTCCTCGACAAATACGGCATGAACGGGGAACCGGGCGCGCTCCATGAGGGCTTCGGCGACACCTTCTCGTTCATCATGTCTGACGACCCGTGCACCGGCGAATACGCATCCGACGGCATCGTGAAATGGGCCAACTCGCAGGGCGGCTTCGTCGAGATGGATAAATATGACGACGGCGAAAAGGAATACTGGTGCATGCGCTACGCCGAGCACGAATACAAGGTCATCGAGGATTGGGAGGGCGAGGTCCACTGGGACGGCCAGCCGCACCTCGCGGCCAACTGGGCCATCTACAAACTGGCGCAGAAGGATCAGATCGGCGGCGCGACCCTTGAGGAACAGAAGGCGACCTTCACGAAACTGTTCCTGAAGACGCTCTACGCGCTCGGCACCTCGATGGGTACCCATAAACTTTGGGCCGAGACGCTCCTGTCCGAGATCGAGAACGACGACGCCTACAAGACGCACAAGACCGATATCGAACAGATATTGACCGACTTCAACTACTTCACCGAGATCCGCGCCCGCGACGGCTCCAAGACGATAGAGCGCCTTTTCCAGGACGCGGCGGTCGATCCGGAAGGCGGGTCGAGCCCGCTCGGCGGCGGCGGCACCTCGATCCAGATAACCGAGGGTGAGGAACAGATACCGATAGCCCCCGGCTATCTGCAGATATACTACACCGTACCCGAGGATTTCGAATTCTCGGCGCTCCGCGTGACCGCCACCGTGGCCGCGAGCGGCGGCTCCGACCCGATGGGCGGCGGCGGCGAACCGGACCTCCATGTGTGGGCGCGCAAGACCGATCCGATCGAGTACACGATAGAAAGTTCCTCGTCGAGCGTCGTGCTCGTTTCGGCGAAATATGACGCCGACATCGAGAAGGACACCGCGAAGAACGGCTGGTACCTCACCGGCGTGAAACCGGGCGAGAAGTATTACCTGCAGTTCGTGAACTTCGGCTTCGGCGCCGCGACCGTGACGAGCATCGCCATCAACGGCGAAGACTATGTCCCGGCGACCGACGATGATGTCATCGGCGCCGACGAGGACGCCATCGCCGCGACCGACGAGGAAGAGGTCGATACGGTCGTCGTCCCCGACACCGAGACCCCGGCCAAGAAAGACGACGGCTGCGGCTGCTCGCTCGTATTCTGATCGGTCGATACCCTATTTCCGCAGGACGGCACGGTGATCCCGTGCCGTCCTTTTTTTTATCCGGTGAAAATTTGTGTTTTTCCGGCGAGATAATAAAATCGTCCCGTCGTTCGTCACGAAGTCACACTTACTGAGGAGAGGAGGTTATCATGCATCCCGCACGCTGGGTGATCCTGCTTACCATGATGCTTTTCTTCGCCGCCGCCTGCGACGAGGACGGTCTCGCGGGGAAGAACTCGCTCGTCAAACTGAGCGAGGAACCGGCCGGCGGTGCCTGCCCGCAGGGCGGGACCAAGGTCGAGAGCGGTCTCGACCTCGACGGTGACGGGGAACTCGACCTCGACGAGGTCAGGAATGTCCAGTATTTCTGCCGCGACGCGGGATGCACCATCACCGACAACGGCGACGGCACCAAAACGATCGCCTGTAGCGGCGACAGCAGTGTCACCGTGAAGGACGGCGCCGACGGCGCGGGCTGCGCCATGACCGACAACGAGGACGGCACCTACACCATCACCTGCGACGGCGTATCGGTGATCGTTAGCGATGCCTCGGGGGACAACGCCCATAAGACATTGATCGTGATCGAGGAGGCGCCGGAGGGGACCTGCCCGAACGGCGGCCAGAAGGTGACGATAGGCATCGATCGCGACGATGACGGCACGCTCGACGAGAGCGAGGTGACCTCCACACGCTACCTCTGCAACGGCGCCAACGGCCATGACTCGCTGACCACGATAGACCCGCTGGCACCGGGCGAGACCTGCCCCGCCGGCGGCCACATGATACGCAACGGCGTCGACACCGACGACGACGGCACGCTCGATGCGGGCGAGGTCGTGAGCGAAGTGGCGGTCTGCGACGGCGCCGACGGCAACGGCGCGATGACCGAGGTCTCCCCGCTCGACCCGGGCGAGGGCGGCTGCGCGGCGGGCGGCTACCTGTTCCGGACCGGCGTCGACGCGAACGGCAACGGCGCGCTCGACGAGGGCGAATACGACGAGGTGGCGGTCTGCCACGGCGAGAAGGGCGATCCGGGCGAGGACGGCGTCTGCGCCGGCAACCATCCGCCGGTCATCGTCTCGATCGATGTCCCCGAGCCCGACGGTCTGCAGGAAGATACCTACCGGCTCGACATACCCTACACCGTGACGGTGAACGCCGACGATGAGGACGGCGACGCCCTTTCCTACGAGGCGATCGGCGGCTACGCATCCATCGCCGCGGGCGCGGAACCGAACCAGATCGTCGTGACGCCGCGCGCGCTCGGCGGTCCCTTCTCGTTCGCCGTGATCGTCAGCGACGGGTGCCAGGTGACGATGGGCGACTTCGTCATCGGCGAGGTGTGGGACGAGACGACCCCGCCCTTCATCGACGATCACGATATCTGGTTCGAGGACATCACCGGTACGAGCGTCTCCGTCCGCTGGGAGAAGGCGTGGGACGACTGGAGCGCGATACAGGACCTCGAATACAAGGTGGTCTATGCGCTCGACCCGGAAGAGATAGACGATATCGACCTTATAGAACTGGGCGGCGGCACGATCGCCATGGACTGGACCGTCGATGTCGACACCGCGCCGATAGCGGGACTCACGGAAGGCCAGCAGTACTACGCGACGGTGCTGGTGCGCGACGAGTACCACAACATGGCTCAGTACGACATCGCTCCCTTCACGATGCCCGATGTGACCGCGCCGACCACCGGCGGGGACATCGCGTTCAGCGACATCGCCGAGACCTCGTTCACCGTCTCGTGGGACGGAGCGAGTGATAATCTCAGCGACCTATCGACCATCGAGTATAAGGTGGTCTATTCGACCGATCCGGAGGAGATAGACACCGAACAGGAGGTACAGGACCTCATGGGCGACGGCGTGCTCGTGTCATGGGAGGCCGAGGTGTACTCCTACGAGATGATCGGCATGCTCGACGGGATGGTCTACTATGTTAATGTGCTCGTCCGCGACGCGGCGGGCAATACGGTGTTGTACGGCGTCGAGAGCGTGATGACGCCCGACACCACGCCACCCGATGACATATCCGGCCTCTACGCGGTCGGACTTAACGGTCGCGTCTGTTTCCGCTGGGACGACCTGGGCGACCACTCGCTCGATCACTACGAGGTGACCTGGACACCCAACGCTCCGGCCGAGCCGATGTCGATCCCGGCCGACGCCTTTTTCCGCTGTATCGACGGCCTGACCAACGACACCGAGTATACCTTCTCGATCGTCGCGATCGATCGTGGTAACAACGAGTCCGCCAACCCGACGACCGTGACGACGACCCCGGCCGATCCCGGCATGGGCTATGCCATCAACGGATCCATCAATTCATCGTCGAATCCGGCGGAAACGAAACTCTACCGCTTTGACCCGAGTACCGCCAAGACCACCCTCATCGGCGCGACGGATGTGTGGAACGCCAACGGCCTCGCGGTCAATCCCGATGATGATTCCCTGTATCTCTTTGCGACCAATTGGGATTACAGTATCCCATCCCTCTATACGCTTGACCCGCTCACCGGAGAAGCAACATGGGTAGGCGATCTCGATCCCGGCAACTTCTCCTGGACCTCCGATCTGGCCTTCTCCGCCGACGGCACGCTGTACGGGTGGGGCCGCAATTACAACGGTGCCTTCGTGATCGATCTCAAGACGGCGCAGGGGGCCTTCCTCGGCGATTCGGGCGTTACCGGCAATACCGCCGGTATCGCCTTCACCCCGGGCGGGAACCTCATCATGAAAAGTTCCAACACGCTCAACACCATCGACCTCGCGACCGGCGCGGGGACCTATCTCGCCGACATCGATGTGCAGTATTTCGAGGACGAGACCGGATGGGGCTGGGACACGCTCCGCAATGTGCTTGAGATATCCGATACCGGCATCGGTTTCTCGGTCGTCCGCACCAATTCCTCATCTTATCTGTACGCGTTCAACTTCGACGATATGGTGGCGATACCGGTCGGCGACTTGAAGGTCGCGGGTATCAGCGCCGTGGAACTCGAACATACCTTCAAACCGATAGACCAGAAATTCTCCGGGATCAAGCGGTTCGTCCCCGAAAAACAGTTGGATGCGTGGACCGTCTGCCACACCGACACTTATACCTATGACGACGATGGTGGCACTCCTTTTGCCGACATTCAGACCGCCTGCAAAGGCGCGAATCTCATGATCGCCTGTCGTCCGGTCGGCTCATCGCTTTTCACCCTCGCCGCGTGGGCGCCGCGTGACGACGCCATCTACGACACTGGCACCGACACAACGACCACGCATGATGCCAACGGTGTGGCGTGGTACTTTAATGACAACATGTCATGGGGCTTCGCTCCTGAAGGAGCCGGTGTGAACAAGGATTCTTGTGATTACGATGATAGCGTATTACCGAATCAAGATGTGCGACTCTGCTGGCATGTCTGGAGCGAGACGCTTCGCGGCGGCTATCGCTGTGGTGCCGAGAATACTGACAGCGGCATGACCGGCGGCAACGATCAATGGGAACGGGTCATTCTGCACGCCGATTTCTGAACTGATATCTAACGGGGGGACGAAAGTTCCACCTTCTTGAATTCAACCACGAATTTCACGACCTCGGCTACGGGGATCTCTTTCTTCTCGCCGGTCTTCCGTATCTTCACCTCGACCACCCCTTTCTCAAGCGATTTGCCGCCGATGACCACCTGCACCGGATAGCCGATGAGGTCGGCGTCGTTGAACTTGAACCCGGCCCGCTCGTCGCGGTCGTCGATGACCGTCTCGACACCCGCCGCCGAAAGTTCGGCGTAGAGTTTCTCGCCCGCCGCGACCACATCGGCCTTGTTCATCTGGAGCGGCAGGACCACCGCCTCGTAGGGCGCTATCGCGAGTGGCCAGATGATGCCGTGTTCGTCGTGGTTCTGCTCTATCGCCGCCGACATCGTGCGGCCCACGCCGATGCCGTAACAGCCCATGACGGCCGGTTTCTCGGCACCCGCCGCGTCGATGAAGTTACAGTGCATCTTCACGCTGTACTTGGTCCCAAGGAAGAACACCTGTCCCACCTCGATGCCGCGGAACTCTTCGAGCACCCCGTCGCACTTCGGGCACGGCTCGCCCTTTTTGGTCTTGATGAAATCGCCGACGATATCGGGGGTGAAGTCACGCCCCATGTTGATATTCACGACATGGTGATCGGTCTTGCAGGCGCCGGTCGCGGCGTTGAGGATGCCGGTGACGGCGTGGTCGGCAACCATCTTTATCTTCTTTTTCAGTCCCACCGGACCGGCGAAACCGACCGCCGCGCCGGTGACCTCAACGATCACCGCGTCGGGGGCCAGTTCGACCTTGTTGGCGTGGAGGTGCGCCTGTATCTTCGCCTCGTTCACCTCGCGGTCGCCGCGCACCATCACGAGCACCGGCTCGTCGTCGACGAGATAGATCATCGACTTGATGAAACGCTCGATGGGCAGTTTCAGGAACGCCGCGACCTCTTCCACCGACTTTTTGTCGGGGGTAAGAAGCGTCTCCGGCGCCTTGAACTGCGCCGGATCGGGTTTCTGCGCGACGATCTTGGTCCGCGCCTTCTCCTCGTTGGCGGCATAGTCGCATTTCGAGCAGGAGAGTATCATGTCTTCGCCCGAATCGGCGAGCACCTGAAATTCGTGGCTTTTATCGCCGCCGATGGCCCCCGTCGCCGCGTCGACCGCCTTGAACTTGAGTCCGCAGCGGGTGAATATCGCCGTGTAGGCCTCGTACATGAGTTGGTAGGTCTTCAGCGACGCCTCTTCGTCCACATCGAACGAATAGCCGTCCTTCATCGTGAATTCGCGGCCGCGCATCAGCCCGAAACGGGGCCGTATCTCGTCGCGGAACTTGATCTGTATCTGGTAGAGGTTCCACGGCAGTTGTTTGTACGACCGGAGGTTGCGCCGCGCCATGTCGGTGATGACCTCCTCGTGGGTCGGCCCGAGGCAGAAGTCGCCCCCTTTGCGGTCCTTGAAGCGGAGCAGTTCGGGGCCGTAGTAACCCCAGCGGCCGCTCTCCTGCCACAGTTCGGCCGGCTGGACGACCGGCATCTCGACCTCCTGACAGCCGCGCTTATTCAGTTCGTCGCGCAGGATGTTCTCTATCTTGCGCAAACTCCGCAGGGCGAGCGGCAGGTAGTTGTAGATGCCGCTCGCGAGTTTCTGGATCATCCCGGCGCGGTACAGGAGGATGTGGCTCGCGATCTGCGCCTCCTTCGGCACCTCTTTCAGCGTCTGTACGAACAGTTGTGTCGCTCTCATCTTTGCACCCGTTCCCTAAAAGGACAAAAACAGCCGCCACTCTACCGCGAAACGGCGAAAAAGCAATGTTCGAATAACTTGCGTCGGCCCACCCACTTTTCTATACTGCGCCCGGTGTGCGGTCGGAGTACGCGATGCGGCTTTGTCTTTTCGTCATCCTGACGGCGGCGCTTCTGTGCGGCGCCTGCAACAAAAAGGGCGAGCTCTTCCCCGACTACGCGATACAGAACGCCGCCGAGAGCGACGGCGACCTGCACGAACCGGCGCAATGAACCACACGCGGCGCGGCTATATCTTCCTGTTCGTCGCGATGTTCCTGTGGGGCATCCACGGACCGGCGGGCCATTTCCTCGCCACCCGCGGGGTCGATATGCTCTGGGTCGCATCGGCCCGCGTGCTGATGGGAACGGTCATCTTCGGCGTGTTCCTCCTCATCGCCGGCAAATTCACGATGGACTGGCGCGAACGGTGGCGCACCGTCGCGGCGCTCTCGTTCGTCGGCCTGTTCCTCAACACCGTCACCTTCCACCTCGCCCTCAACTCGATATCGGGAACGCTGGTGATGATCATCGAGAATCTCTCGCCGGTGTTCGTGTTCTTCCTCTCCTTCGCCCTCGCCGGGGTGCGGCCGACCTGGCGCGAGATCGTCGCCCTTATCCTGTCGCTCCTCGGGATGCTGCTCATCGTGTACGGCAAGGATACCTTCGACTTCGGCGGCGGCGATGTCACCGTCGGCATCCTCTGGGCGATCGGCGCCGGGGTCACCTTCGGCTGGTATGTCTATTTTTCGGCCGATCTGGTAGTTCCGCTGCGCGACGACCCGGTCAAAGTGATCCAGTTCCTCTTCAAGATATTCGTCATCTCGACGGTGCTCATGCTGCCGTTCCTTCTGCGCGACTGTCCCCGTCCGCAAAAGGCCGACGAATGGTTCTGGCTGGTCGAGATGGGCGTATTCCAGTCGGGCGGCGCCTATCTCTGTTGGAACTACGCCCTGCGCGACATACCGGTCAACACCGCCTCGGTCCTGTTCCTGTTGACCATCCTCTTCACCGCGCTGAATGAACTGCTGTTCCTCGACCTCGCGCTCAACATCTTCATCGTCGGCGGGGGCATCCTTATCATCGCGGCGGGACGGATCATCACGCAACGGTAAGTTATCGTTGACCTCTCCGCGCGGTTCGCTATGATGTCGTCATGAAGTTCAGTCGGTGCGACATGGTCCGCGCGGCCGCCGCGCTTTTTTTCACGCTCCTCTTCTTCGTCTGGGGCACCGCCGGGAAATTCTGGCGCCCGTTCCAACTCTATGTCCCCTGGTTCTACCTGCTCCTCGCCGGGCTGACGGCTATCTTCCTCCTGCCGCCGCTCCGCGCCGCCGCCGTGGCGCTCTTTTCCCGTATCGTGCCGCGCCGCTATATCCTGTTCCCGCTTCTCGCCCTCTGCGTGACGCTCCTCATCAACCGGCTGGTCTTTCAGGGACTCCCGCACATACAGGACAGCATCAACTACCTGTTCATGGCCGAGCAGTTCGCCGCGGGGCGGCTCGACCACCCGATGCACCCGTTCTACGAGTTCTTCCGCTTCCTCTACCTCATACCGGACGGTGAAAAGATATATTCGCTCTTTCTCCCCGGTTATTCCCTTTTCCTCGTCCCCTTCGTGATGATCGGCGTCCCCTTCATCGTCAACCCGCTCCTGACCGCCGCCAATGTCGCGCTCGTCGGCCGCATCGCCGACGACCTCTACGGCCCGCGCGTATCGACCGCCGCGATGGCGCTCGCGATACTTTCGGTGTTTCTCATGGTGATGGGCGGCACCTTCATGGGGCACCCCTTCTGCGCCGCCCTGACGCTCGGCACCGTCCTCTGTTTCCTCCGGGCCCGCCGCGAAGAAACGGGAAAGCGGGCGCTCCGCTACGCCGCCGCCGCCGGCTTCGCGCTCGGTTGGCTGGTCTTCACGCGGCCGCAGAACGCGCTTTTCCTCGCTTTGCCGCTCGCGCTTGCCGCGCTTGTAGAGATACGCCGCCGGGGGACGGTGCCGCGCGGACTTGTCCTCACCGCCGCGTTCTTGCCGTGGCTTGTCGCGCTCTTTTTATATAACGCCCACTACACCGGCGACCCGCTTCTGTTCAAGCAGGACCCCTATTTCAACTACAGCGAGCCGAACGAGTTCTGTCACCGTTTCGGCATCGGCCGCGGCTGTCCCCATTCGAACTGGACGGTGCTCCCCGAAGAAGGGCTCTCCTGGGGGCACGCCGCCTATGTCACCTACCGGCGGCTCTCGCCGCTCATCCTCAACACCTTCGGCCACCCGCTCCTGTTCCTGCTCATACCCTGCGCTTTTCTCTTCTACCGGTCCGAGCGACCGAAAAAGGCGCTTTTTCTCGCATCGCTGTTCCTCTTTTCGGCCGGCGGGTATTTCTTCTTCTACTTTGACGGCAATGTCTTCGGGCCCCGCTACTACTATGAAACGACCTTCTTCCTTGCCATACTCGCCGCGCTCGGACTCGTCGCGCTTTCCGACCGCATCGCCGCGACGCCCCGGCCGCACCTCTTCGCCGCGCCGCTCGGCGGGCTTGTCGCCGCCGCCTATCTCTCGTTCGCCTTTATCGTGCTCCCCGACCTTCTCACCATCTATTCGCTCGGCTTCTGGAAGGTCGAGCGGTCGCTCTCGGCGGAGATCGAACGGCAGGGCATCCATAACGCGGTGGTCTTCATAGACCGCGAGGAACTCATCGGGTCCGGCTTCTCCGTGATGCGACACGACGATTGGGACCGGAACGATGTCATCTATGTCCGCGATCTCGGCGTCCGCCCGAACAGCGCCCTCATGCACTACTATGCGCCGCAGGGACGAAAGTTCTACCGCGCCCGCTACGAAAAGATAGAGAACAACGAACGACCGCCGGAGATAACGCCGCTGACCGACATCGAACTGCCGCCCAACTATGTCGTCACCGAACTTGAGGACAAACTCTACCCGCTCACCGGCGCGCCCGACTACTGCAACCGGTATCCCAACCGGCCCGATCTCGACCGTTACAGCGCTCTGCCGCCCCCCGGCGAACTGGGCATCGGCTTTTCGAAAGGGGCACTCTTCTGCCGGTTCACCGCGCCGGGCCAATTCTACGACCTCGGCCAGCATCTCGCGGTCGCGGGGCGGTACTCGGTCGAATTCGTCGGGGTGACCGGTCCCGTGATGGGTGCCTTCCGCGTCCTCATCGACGGCCGCGAGGCCGGCCGCATCGACTTCACCGGCGAACGGTACGAAAAGGTGACCCGCCGGATCGACGCCGATCTCGAAGCGGGGTCCCACCGCATACGGCTGGAACCGGAAACGAGCGGCCGCGAGGTCTATTTCCTGCTTGATCTTGTCGAGTTCTTCACCGACGCCGCGTCACGCCCCGAGTGACGGGCCGAACTTCACCGCGAGAAAGACGAGTCCCGCCACAGCGTACAGGATGCGGTACAGCCGCCGGTGCCGCAGGAAGTCGCCCTGCCCCGGCGCCGCGCGGAGCGACAGCGCGACCGCCGACGCCATCTGGAGGAGCGACGCCACGGCGAACGGCGCGAGGTGAGCGGGCGTCGCCATGCCGCGGAGCGCCGCGACGATGAGCAGCGCGAGGGCGGCGGCGCAGATGACGATGTGGAGCCGTATCGAGCCGGACGCGCCGTACCGGACCGCGCCACTCCGGATCCCCGCCGCGCGGTCAGCGTCGAGGTCTATCAGTTCGTGGTTGACATGACCGGCGCTCAGGATGAGCCCGAAATAGAGGGCGAGCGCAAGCGAGCGGACCCCGAGCTCCCCGAACATGAGCCACCCGATCTGGAACTGGACCGCGCCGCCGAGGATATGGAGCGCCGTCCCGGCGCGCGGGAGGTATTTCGCCCCGAAGCGGGGATAGGAATAGAGCGCCGACAGGATGAAAAGCGCCGCCGCGCAGGGTGCGGCGCGCCGCTCCACGAGCAGGAAGAGCGCGAGCGCGGCGATAAGCGACGCGGCCGCCACCGCCGGAGAGCGGTCGCCCGGCACGACCGTGAGTCGCGGGTTGGCGGCGTCGTCGGACGACCCGGCCCAACTGTTGAAGGCGTAGACCGAGAGCGTCACGAGGTACGACGCGAGGAAAAAGAGCGCCGGCCGCGCGCCGAAGAAGGCCCGCGCATCGGAAGCGGCGAAGAACGAGCCGACGAAGATGAAGCCCGCCACCAGGAACACCTCGGTGAATCGGTATGCGCGAAAGGTCCTCATGCGTCTCGTACCCGGACAGTTCCCTTAATAGACCGCGTAACGGCCGGTTTTGTTCCCGTCACGCCACTCTACCCCGTGACGGTCAAAAAGCAATGCGGGGATGATTGACCTTCGGCCGCTCTTTGGTATGATGGCGACATGAAAGGGTCCCCTGGCGATCTTATGCGGCTTTTCTGCGCCGCCTTTTTTGTCGTGCTCTTCTTTGATCCTCCCCAACAAAAGTTAACAAACTAATTATGAGAAAAATACTTTCCCTCGGCTTACATCTGATCTTCTTTCTTTCCTGCAAAGAGTCCTGTCCGGAATTACAGGTCTGGGAAGCGTCCGACGACACGGTCCCCAACGAAGAGGTCTGTCCCGGCATGAGCCGCTACGCCGGGTTCAATGTCGCCGAGACCCTGAACTATCTCCAAAGCATACGCCTGACGCTGGAGAGCGTTCATTCCCTGATCCCGGAGGGCGCTCTTCCCGATGAGATCGTCTTCGGTCCCTTGAAAAAATGCACATACGGCGACCCCCATATCCCGGCGGACGCCGGGGCGGACTGCATCCCACAGCCGTGGATGTTCTCCTTTTATGATCACGCGGGGAACGACCCCTTCCCCCATCTCATGTTGTCCATCGGACAGGCGGACGGGATACAGACAGCATCCTTGGGCGTACTCGTTGAACCGATCGTCCACTGGCACGATGATTTTCATATCGAGACACAAAAAGGGTTCGCGCTCGGCGAGGTGCTCGAAGGCCAATTCTGTACCCTGAACTCCACTTCGTGTTATGCGTTCTCCTATCGGGTCGCATCGAAGGAGTGAATATCTCGGAACGGTTCGTCGGTCATATTTTTCCTTCCTGTTGACCTCTCCGCGCGGTTCGCTATGATATCGTCATGAAGTTCAGTCGGTGCGACATGGTCCGCGCGGCCGCCGCGCTTTTTTTCACGCTCCTCTTCTTCGTCTGGGGCACCGCCGGGCGGTTCTGGACGCCGCTCGCGGTCTATGCCCCCTCCTTCCATCTTCTTCTCGCGGGGATCGTCGTCGCCCTGCTGTTGTTCCGCGCCCCTCTGCGCCGCATACTCCCGCCGTTCCGCGACGCCGCCGTCGCGCGCCGCTATCTCCTGTTCCCGCTCGCCGCCTTCGCCGCGACACTGCTCATCGGGCTTCTCGTCTTTCAGGGGCTCCCCCACATACAGGACGGCATCCACTACCGCATGATGGCCGACCAGTTGGCGCACGGCCGGATGGATCACCCGATGCACCCGCACTACGAATTCTTCCGCTTCCTCTACCTCATCCCCGACGGCGAACGGATAGCGTCGCTGTTCCTCCCCGGCTATCCCCTCTTCCTCGCCCCGTTCGCCCTTTTCGGCGTCACGTTCCTCGCCAACCCGCTGCTCACCGCCGCCAATGTCGCGATCGCCGGCCGCATCGCCGACGACCTCTACGGCCCCCGCGTATCGGCCGCCGCGATGGCGCTTGCGCTCCTTTCCCCCTTCCTCATGATCATGGGCGGCACCGCGATGGCGCACCCCTTCTGCGCCTTCCTGACGCTGACCGCCGTCCTGTTCTTCCTGCGGGCCCGCCGCGAAGGGAGCGGGAAACGGGCGCTCATACTTTCCGCGGTCGCCGGCTTCGCGCTCGGCTGGCTCGCCTTCTGCCGCCCGCAGAACGCCTTCCTGCTCGCCCTGCCGCTCGCGCTCGCGGCGCTTTTCGAGATCCGCCGCCGGGGCACCGTGCCGCGCGGGCTTGCGCTCACCGCCGCCTTCCTGCCGTGGCTTTTTGTCCTGCTCCTCCATAACGCCCACTACACCGGCGACATCCTGACGCTCCGGCAGGATATCTATTTCAACTACAGCGAGCCGAACGATGGCTGTTTCGGGCTCGGGCTCGGCCGCGCCTGTCCCAACGCGACCTGGCGGCCGCTCCCCGACGACGGCTTCACGCTCACCGCCGCGGTCGTCGTGACCTACCACCGGCTCGCGCCGCTCATCGCCAATACGCTCGGTCACCCGCTCCTGTTCCTGCTCATCCCCTGCGCTTTCCTGCTCTCTCGCGGTGGACGGATCAGGCGGGAACTGTTCCTCGGCGGGCTTTTCCTCGCGACCGTCGGCGGGCATTTCCTCTACTATTTCGACGGCAATGTCTTCGGCCCGCGCTACTATTACGAGACCGCCTTCTTCCTCATGATACTCGCCGCGTTCGGTCTGGTCTCGCTCGCCGACCGCATCGCCGCCGCGCGCCGGCCGCACCTCTTCGCCGCGCCGCTCGGCGGCTTTGTAGCCGCCGCGTACCTGTTCACCGCCGTCGCGATACTCCCGCCGCTCTTCGATTCCTACGCCTTCGGGTTCTGGGGCGTCGGTCGCGCGCTCGCCGACGAGGCGGCGCGGCAGGGCATCCACAACGCGGTCGTCTTCATACAGCCCGAACAGTACATCGGGTCGGGGCTCGCCGCGATGCGCCACGACGACTGGGACCGCAACGACATCGTCTATGTCCGCGATCTCGGCGACCGCCCGAACAGCGCCCTCATGCATCACTACGCGCCGCAGGGGAGGAAATTCTACCGCGCCCTTTTCACCGACATACGGACCGCGACGGTGCCACCGCTCATCACGCCGCTGGCGGGACCCGACCTGCCGCCGAACTATCTCGTCGCCGAGATGGAGGACAAACACTACCCGCTCCGCGGCATTCCCGATTACTGCAACGAATATCCGAACCGGAGCGACCTCTCAACATATGTATCCTTCCCGCCGCCCGAACGCATCGGGGTCGGGTTCTCCAAGCGGGCTTTTTTCTGCCGGTTCACCGCACCGGGGCAATTCTACGAGTTCGGCCAGCAGTTCTTTCTCGCGGGGCGCTACGCCATCGATATCGTCGGGGTGACCGGCCCCGAGATGGGGGCCTTCCGGGTGCTCATCGACGACCGCGAGGTCGGCCGCGTCGATTTCACCGGCGAACGGTACGAGAAGGTGATACGGCAGGTCGAGGCGACGGTCGCGGCGGGTTTCCGCCGCATACGGCTCGAGCCGGAGGACACCGCGCGCGGCACCTATTTCCTGCTCGATCTTATGGAGTTCTTCCGCCGTCCGGAGGAGTAGCGACCGGGCTCAGTGCTCGGCGCGGTAGTTCGGCGATTCCTTGGTTATCGTGACATCGTGGACATGCGATTCCTTGAACCCGGCGGGGGTGATGCGGATGAACCGGGCCTTCTCGCGCAGTTCGGTGAGGTTCTTCGCCCCGACATAGCCGAGCCCCGACCGGAGGCCGCCCGCCAACTGATATATCGTCTCAGAGACGGCACCTTTGTAGGCGACGCGCCCCTCGATGCCCTCCGGCACGAATTTCTGGTCCTCGCGGACCTGATCCTGAAAATAGCGGTCGCTCGAACCCTGCTTCATGGCCCCCAGCGAGCCCATGCCCCGGTACATCTTGTAGGTGCGGCCCTGAAAAAGCACCGTTTCGCCCGGCGACTCCTCGGTGCCGGCGAACATGCCGCCCATCATCACCGCGTCGGCCCCCGCCGCGAGCGCCTTGACGATGTCGCCCGAGAACTTGATGCCGCCGTCGGCGACGAGTGTCCGGCCGCGCGAATGGGCCGCCTCGGCGACCGCCATGACCGCCGACAACTGCGGGAAGCCGACCCCCGACACGACCCGCGTGGTGCATATCGACCCGGGGCCGATGCCGACCTTGACCACATCGGCGCCCGCCTCGACAAGCGCGACGGCCGCTTCGGCGGTGACGATGTTGCCCGCCATCACATCGACCTGCGGCCATCGTTTCTTGAGTTCTCTGACCCGCGCGATGATGTTCTTGGAATGTCCGTGCGCCGAATCGAGCACCAGCAGGTCGCACCCCGCCTCGATGAGCGCCTCGGCCCGTTCGAGCCGGGCGTCGGTGGCGCTGATGGCGGCGCCGACGACCAGACGGCCGTAGGTGTCCTTCGCGGCGTTCGGGAACTTCTCCTGATTCTCCAGATCGCGCGTCGTGATGAGCCCGGTGAGTTCCCCTTTCTTATCGACCACGAGCAGTTTTTCGATGCGGTGCTGGTGCATGAGCCGCTTGGCCTCCTCGACCGAGCATTTGTCCTGCACCGTGACCAGATGGGTGGTCATCACCTCTTTCACCTGCTTGGACAGGTCGGTCTCGAAGCGGAGATCGCGGTTGGTGATGATGCCGACCAGTTTGTTCTTCTGCGTGACCGGTATGCCGGAGATGCCGTTGTACTTCATCAGGTCGAGCGCGTCGAGCAGCGTCCGTTCGGGGGTGATGGTTATCGGCTGGGTGATGACGCCGCTCTCGGAGCGTTTGACCGACTTTATCTCGCGCGCCTGCTCCTCGATGGTCATGTTCTTGTGGACGATGCCGATGCCGCCCTCGCGCGCTATCGCGATGGCCATCTTGTGCTCGGTCACGGTGTCCATCGCGGCGCTCATGAAGGGGGCGTTGAGCGTTATCTTGGCCGTCAGTTTCGAGGCGATGACCGTCTCGTGGGGTAGCACCTCCGAATAGGCCGGCACGAGCAGGACATCGTCGAAGGTGAGCATGGTCGGTATATCGTTGCGTTCTTTCACCATCGTGGCCTCCACCACACCGTTTGGCGGCATTGTATGAAAGCGGCCGCTCAAGTCAATAGAAAATGAGATGCCGGGAAGAACGCGCACGGAGCGCGTCGTTTTTCGGAAGGAGGATCACCGTCTTCGCGGCATGACGATAGGTCAGGCGATACCGCCCCGTACCCGTGCAGGACGAATTCCCCGTACGGCAACAGCATCAGTTTCCACTTCCTCCCAAGTAATCACGACTACTGGCATTTGGTGGGGTCTTGATCGTCCGCAGTAGTGCCTGTGATAACTAAGTTGCTATTGTTCTTTTTCAGTTCATCGAATTGAAACAGATTGGAAATACAATTGCCCCAAATAGATAACATAGTAAGCGAAGTGTTTCCATAAAGAGAAGAAATATCTTCTATGTAATTCCTATCAACATGTAATGCTCCCAACACATTCAATCCAGAGAGAGGTTCCAGCTCCTTTATCTTGTTGTTACTGAGTTTCAGGAACTCCAATTTCGTCAAGGTGCGGAGCGGCTCCAGCGATTCGATCTCGTTGTCTTCCGCGCCAAACCAGTCAATATTGGGTAAGTTCTCGATTCCTTTGATGCTTTTTACCCCAAACCCTGCACAGGCTAACGATTCGATCTTATTATACAAATCCGGATCATTCTTGTCCAACAAGCCTAGGTTCGCTTCGTAGTCTATTTTATCCTTTACGCACTTCGCGAACGCCGGGTCCTCGAATTCCCCCGGTTTCAGCGGCCCGTCACCGTCACAGCCGATGCAGGCGGTTAAAAGGAGCAACAACATCACTGTAGGGGCGAGATTCATCACGCCCATTTTTCTTCTCATCGATATCCTCCGGTTATCAAATATCCCGCCCTGTCAAGGGAGGGCAGGGAGGGTTTGATCAAACCCCCTCTCTCCCCCTTGACAAGGGGACGCTCTGTTTCCCTCATTTCATCCCATTCATTATCTGACCCAGACTGAATAAGTCAAGAGAGAGCGGCGGTATCGGAAACAACTAAATGTTGACTCTTCTTGGCTCCCTCTCTAAAATGCCCCTATGAAAAAATTCATGCTCGCCATCCTGTTCCCGCTCCTGCTTGCCGCGGGAGAGAAGGAACTCTGGGAGGTGACCGTCCCGTCGTGGGCCGTCCCGAACGCCGCCGCGACCGCCGCGACGCTCGACATCGTGCGGATGACCGAGCGCGACGGCGCGGTCGTGTATCACCTCTGGGAAACGGCCGAACGGGTCGCGCCGCTCGCCGGGCTCGCCTTTTCGTCGCGGGTGGTGCCTCTCGCGCTCGAAGAGACCGAACATTACCGCGACCACGACGAGATGATCGCCGCGATGTACGCCATCGAAGCGCGGCTTCCCTCGCATGCGAAGGTGTACGACATCGGCCGGTCGGTCGAGGATCGCCCCATCTACGCGCTCAAACTGTCGGTCAGCCCCGCCGAGAACCTGCCCGGCCCGCCCGAGATCGTCATCGTCGGGCTCCACCACGCCCGCGAATGGATATCGGGAGAGGTCGCCCTGCGCCTCGCCGAGTATCTCGCCGACCATATCGCCGACGGCACCCCGCGCATCGGCGCCATCGTGGCAGGGGCCGAACTGTGGTTCGTCCCGATACTGAACCCCGACGGCTACATCTACAGCCACACCACCGACCGGATGTGGCGCGAGAACCGCCGGTTACGCGCCGACGGCCTGTACGGGGTCGACCTCAACCGCAACTACGACGCCGCATGGGCCGCCAACGGCGACGCGAACGGCACGGAACCCTTCTCCGAGCCCGAGACCCGCGCGCTCCGCGACCTCGTGACGGCACCGAACGGGGGAACGGCGCTCACCGACCTGCCGCGGGGCATACTCACCTACCACAGTTACACGCAGGTCCTTCTCTACCCGTGGTCGTCGACCTCCGACCCGGCGCCGACCCGCGACCTCATGCGGGCGACCGCCGAGCGGATGGCGGCGCTCATGCTCGCGAGCGGCGGGGAGACCTACGGCGTCAAGCAGACCTCCGAACTTTACGGCGTACCGATATACGGCGAATGCACCGAGTGGTTCTATAACGCGACCGGGCAGGGGACCGGCTTCACGGTGGAGTTGCGCCCCGCGAATGTCGAAGGGGGCGGCTTCCAACTCGATCCGGTCTTCATCGAGCCGACGGCGCGGGAAAGCATCGTCTCCGCGCTCTATTTCATCGAAACGATACTGACGGGCACGCTCGACATCGACACCGACGCCAACAAGAACGGCGAGATAGATTATCTGGAGATACCCGACGCGCCGCCCGACGAGGCGCCCGACGACGATGCTCTGCTGGGCGAGCCAGACGATCCGACCCCGACCGATGATGCGACGCCGGTCACCGACGACGCGCCGCTCCCGGCGGACGACGACCATCGGCCCGCGCCGCACCCCGCGACCGGCGGCTGTTCGCTCACGACGCTGGGATGATCTCCGACCTTACCCGAGTTTCTCGACGCGGCGCTGGTGGCGCCCCCCTTCGAACGGCGTGGAGAGGAATATCTTAACGAACCGTTCGGCCTCTTCCTTCGAAACGAAGCGACCGCCGAGACAAAGGACATTGGCGTCATTGTGTTCGCGCGCCAGTTTCGCGTACTCGTCACGGTGGACGAGCGCCGCGCGGACGCCGGGATGGCGGTTGGCCATGATGGACATGCCGATACCGGTGCCGCAGACGAGGATGCCGAACTCGGCGTTCCCGACGAGGATATCCTGCGCCACGAGCGCCGCAAGGTCGGGGTAGTCGACCGAACTCTCGTCGGGACAGCCGCGGTCGATGACCATGTGCCCCTCTTTTTCGAGAAGCGCGGCGAGGTGTTTTTTCAGCGCGAAACCGCCGTGATCCGACGCGATGGCGATGAACATGCTTTTTTCTCCCTTATCTATTCACTTCTCACGACTCACGACTCACGATCCCACACCACCGTCGCCTCTTCAGGCCACCGGCCGCTTTTCTTCGCGATGGCGACGCTCGTCTCCCACGCGGCGGGAAGGATGAATTCACGCTCCCCCCTCTTCGCCAGTCTCGCGAGCGCCTCGGCGACCACCACCTGCGCAAGATTGTCGGGATAGGGCGTCTCGACGAGGTTATCCTTCGGCAGGCCTATCCGTATCGTCGGGATGCCCGCCTCCTGCGCCGCAAGGAAGATATCGGCGGCGCGCTCTATCGCCGCGACCGGGTCGAACCGCGCCTCTTTGCGCTGGAGCCGCTGGGCTATCTTCGTCCCGGCGAGCGGTAAAAAAGGATAGATGCGTATCGCGTCGGGACGCATCTCGGCGACGGCCCGGCAGGTCGTCGCGACATCGGCGGCCGTCTCATCGGGATAGCCGCTCATGAACTGGAGCACCACCGCCAGCCCTTCCTTCTTCAGCGTCTTCACCGCGCGCCGCGTGTCTTCCGCCGCATGTCCGCGATCCATCGCCTCAAGGAGCCGGTCCGACATCGTTTGCGCGCCGAGTTCGACCACCTTGAACCCGCTCGTTGCGAGCAGTTTCGCCATGCCGGGGTTGAGGGTGTCGGGCCGTGTCGAACAGCGGAGAGAGCCGACGAGTCCCCGCGCGATGAGTTCCGTGCCCGCCTGCAGGTATTCGCCCAGTTCGCGCACCGGCAGGGCGGTGAAACTGCCGCCGTAGAACGACAGTTCGACCGGCCGGTCGCCCGCCGACCAGTTGCGGTACTTTTCCACGATGCCGGGGACCTCCTCGGGGAGCGCTCCCGCCCCCGCTATCGCCTCCTGATCGCAGAAGGCGCACCGGTTCGTACAGCCGCGGTGGGTGATGAAGACCGGAATGATGAGCGGTCGCTCGCTCGGCGCGATGCCGTGAAAGGTCATGGTTCCTCCTTCAAGTACCGGAGGATTTGTATCAGCCGTCGCGCCAAGAGTCAAAAACTTTCATCGCCGCATGCGGATTATTGCTTTTTACGGACGGCGCCCCTATACTTGCGTCATATCGTTGGTCGGAGGGCGCCATGAGACATCTTGTCGTGTCGGTATACTTCTTTTTCGTTATGCTGGCAATGGCATGCGCCAGCCCTGAGGAGGATGCGCTCTGCTCCTTTGACGAGGACTGCGGCGACACCGCGCTCTATTTCTGCGACCAGCAGACCGGCCAGTGTCGTGAAAAGGCGGGGACGGCCGACACCGACGACATCGGCGGCGGGGACGAGGAAAAGGACGAAAGCGACATAATCGACATAAAGGACGGGGACGGAACCACAGAGTCAGGTCTGCCGGACGAGACCGTTGACGAGATCGGCTCTGATGCTCTTCCCGATGACGACACCCCGACCCAGTGGCTCGATCCGGTCACGGGGCTGACCATCGACATCGAGATAGACCAACTGACCCTCGCGTGGCAGAACCCGACGATGGCGGGGCTCACCGACATCAAGGTGGTGCGCAGCATGATCGCCTTCCCGCAGCACATCCTCGACGGCGACCTGTTGTACGAGGGGCTCGACCAGACCTACGCCGACACCTCGGTCGACTCGGGCAAAAGCCACTTTTACAGCGTGTTCGCCTGCTACGGCGCGCTCGGATGCAGCGAGCCGGCCGTCATGGGCGGCATCCCGTGCTACGACCGGATGGACCTCGTGTTCGTCATGGATGTCTCGACGAGCATGGACTATATCCTCGCCGACCTCGAGAACGAGATCGGCGAGGTCTGGAACTATGTGTCGCAGAAGATAGAGACGACGCCGCGCATGGGGCTCACCGTGTTCGTGGACGATGTGAAAGTGGTCAACGACGGCTCGACGCCTTACGCCACGGTCGACCAGATCAAGGGCGACTTCCATTCGTGGTACCAGCACACCTCCAGCAACGAGCAGACGCAGTCGAGCGCGACCAACTACGACTGGCCCGAGAACTCGCTCGACGGGCTCGCGCTGACCGCCAAGAACTTCCAGTGGCGCGACCCCGCCAAAGCCTTGCGCATCATCATCCTCGCCACCGACGACACCTTCCGCGAGAAACCGGCTTCGTTCTCGAGCGGCATCGCGGTCCAGCATACCTATGACGAGACGGTGACGCTCCTGAAGGAGGGCCGCATCCGTGTCGCCGCCTTCGCCGCGAAGATCGGGGGTTCGACCGGCACCACCGATGTCCAGCCGGGGTTCTTCACCACCTACAACGGCAAGGAGCCGATCCCGGCGGCGACGGGCGGAGCGGTCTTCTTCATCGACGATGTGAAGAACGGGACGCTGTCGCTTGTCGACGCGATAACCGGGTTCGTCGAGACCGAGCGTTGCGTCGCCGGCGAACGATGAGCGCGGGGACCGGACGGTGAACCGTTTCATCGCCGCACTGCTCGACGAGGCGATCGGGCGTTTCGAGGAGACCCGCTGGAAGGCCGACCTGCTCCTCGCGGCCCTCTTCCGCCAACGCCACATCGGCAAACGCGACCGGACCATCCTGCGCGAACTTTTCTTCACCTACCTCCGCCGCCGCTATCTCGTCGAGAGTTTCATGCGCGCCGGGCTCACCCGACCTGACGCGGTGGAACGGGCGCGGGAGACGACCGGCGTATCGGGTGACCTGCTCCACTCCTTTCCGCCGCTCTATCGCGACGCCGCGACGGCGCGGTACGGCGACGGGGCCGATGCGGCGCTCGCATGGCTCAACGGGCGCGCCCCGACGACGATACGCGCCAATGTCCGCCGCTTCGGACGCGACGAACTGAGAAAACATCTCGCCGCCGAAGGGATACGGTGCGTCCCGACGCCGACCGCCCCGCACGGGCTCATCGTGACCGACGGCGCATCGCAACTGACCCGCTCACCGCTCTACGAAAAAGGGTTTTTCGAATTGCAGGATGAGAGTTCGCAACTTGCCGTGGGGTTGGTGCCCGAAGGCGCGGCGACGCTCCTTGACCTCTGCGCGGGAGGCGGCGGCAAGTCGCTCGCGATCGCGGCGCAGCGACCCGACATCAAGATAACGGCGAGCGATATCCGGACCCATCGGTTCGACGAGATAACGGAGCGGGCGACGCGCGCCGGGACGCCGGTGACGGTCGTCGCCCCCGAAAAACCCGGCGACACCCGGTTCGATACGGTGCTCGTCGACGCCCCCTGCTCCGGATCGGGCGTGCTGCGACGCAACCCCGAGGACCGGTGGCGGGTGGGCGAAAAGGAACTCGCGGCGCTCCTCGAAAGCCAACGGACCTGTCTTGACACGGCCCTGCGCCATCTCGCGCCGGGCGGTGCGATACTCTACCTCACCTGCAGTTACCTCCCCGTTGAGAACGAGGAAAATATTGCAAAGTTCACCGCCGCACACCATGATGTGACCGCCGACGGACCGGGTATGCTGACCGCCCCGGGCGGGACGGCCGACCTGATGTTCGCGACGCTTTTGAGGCGACGATGATACTTATCGACATCTCCCTGCCGCTCCTCTTCATGGCGCTCCTCATCCGGTTCCGCGTCCGGCTCGAGATCGTCCTGCCGGCCGGCGCACTTGTACTCGCGCTCCTGTTCGACATGGGGCCGATCGACGCGGCGCTCGTTTACGGGCGGCTGTTCGGCTCGATGCAGTTCCTCGCCCTGTTCTGCGTCATATTCTTCGTGATGCTCCTCGGCGAACTGATGGAGCGCGGGAAGATGCTCACGCAGATGTCGTCCATATTCCTTTCGCTCTTCCGCGACAACCGGCTCGCCGCGGCCGCCTCGACCGCCTTCATCGGGCTCCTGCCGATGCCGGGCGGCTCGCTCCTGTCGGCCCCCTTCGTCGAGAAACTGGTGCCGTCCGAGAAAAACGAACACAAACTGGTCCTTAACTACTGGTACCGCCACATCTGGGAATACTTCTACCCGCTCTATTCGGGGATGGCGTGGATCATCACGGTGATGAAGGCGCCGCCGCTCTCGATACTCCTCTACCTCGGCCCGCTCTCGCTCATCATGATAGCCGCCGGGCTCCCCTTCATCCGCCACGCCCCGCGCGAAACGCCGCCGGGCCTCGACAGCGGGGCGCGGCCCTACCGCCTGCTCCTCATCGGCTGGCCGATACTGCTCGCGGTCTCGGTGTCGCTCGCCGGCGTGCCGCTCTGGATAGCGGTCATCGTCGCGGTCACCGCGTTCGTCGCCGTCAACCGCGACCTCGCCCGGTTCGTGCTTCCCTATCTGTTCAGCAAGAAGACGATATTCACCGTCTTCATGACCGCCGGCATCGTCTACTTCGAACGCATCGTACGGGAAGCGGGCGTCGCGACCGCCATCTATGAGGCGCTCCGGCACACCAACGCCGAGATCGTGGTGTTCACCCTTTCGCTCGTCATCGGTCTGCTCACCGGCATCTCCATCGCCTTCATTTCGATAGTTTTCCCCATCATCAGTCCGTTCCTCATACAGAACGGGACGCTCGACATGCCGCTCCTCGCCTTCGCCTACACCGGCGGCTTCACCGGCGTCATGCTCTCCCCCACCCATCTCTGTCTCATCGTGACGACCGATTATTTCAAGACGCGGCTCTCGGCGGTCTACCCGCTCATCCTGCGGGCGGGACTCACCATGACGCTCGGCGGCGGCATCTATTATATGGTATTGCGGATGGTGGCGTGATGCGAACGGTAGTATCTCTCGCGTTCCTGCTGGCGACGGCGCCCCTTGCGGCGGTCGACGCCCCGACGGTCCACTATTACGGCTTCACGGGAGAGCCGGTCGAACTTCGGCGCGTCGACGACGGCACGACGCCGTGGCCGGTCGTGAGCCGCGGCGCGACGCCGATGCCGCTCACCGGTCGCATCGGTATCAAACGCGACGGCACCGACCGGATAGAGTTCGTCGAACTCGCGCCGGGGAGCGATCCGTTCGCCGAGGCGCGGCGCCTCGCCGGAGAGCCGGGCGTCCGGTGGGCCCAGCCCGAATGGCTGGTGAAGATACGACCGCTCGCCGCGCCGGACGATCCCTACTATCCGCGCGAATGGCACCTCGACCAGATCGGCGCGCCGGCGGCGTGGGAGATAACGGCGGGGTCGCCGCACACCGCCGTCGCGGTCGTCGATTCGGGCGTCGACCGCACCCATCCCGACCTCGACGCGAACCTCGACGCGGGAAAGGACCTCACGGGTGGCGGCTCGACCGATTGCGACCGACCGACCTCGGGCGGCGACGCGTCGCTCATCGCGGCGCACGGCACCTGCGTCGCGGGACTCATCGCCGCCGAGAAGGACAACGGCATCGGCGTCGTCGGGGTCTGCCCGCTGTGCCGTGTGATACCCGTCAAATTGCTCCGCTACGATGAGACGATGATACCGGTCAGCCGCATCTACGACGCCATAGCCGCGGCGGTCGACGCCGGGGCCGACATCATAAACAACAGTTGGGGCGACGAGGACACCGACGCGTCGGGGAACTGTATCGCGGTACCGCTCGACAGTTACCGCGCCGAAGCGATACGCTACGCCAGGGAACACGGGCGCGCCGGCCGCGGCGCCCTCACCGTGTGGGCCGCCGGTAACTCGTCGTGCGACGCAACGCTCAACGAGAATCTGAAACTGCCGGACATCCTCGTCGTTTCGGCGCTTGCCGCCGATGGATCATTCGCCGAATATTCCAACTACGGCGGCCCGGTCGACCTCTGCGCCGGCGCCGCGAACTGGACGACCGATATCACGGGGCGCGACGGGGTGAACGACCGCCTCGCCGCCGGACCGACCGGCGCATATGACCACACCAACCAGTTCAGCGGCACCTCCGCGGCGGCCGCGGTCCTGTCGGGCATCGGGGGACTTCTGTACAGCGCCAACCCGCTCCTCTCGTTCGCCGAGGCGCTCACCTGTCTACGAGAGCACACCACCGCCCCGACGGCCGACTGTCCCGCGGGCGGATGGATCGCATCTTCCGGCGACCCTTATGCCCCGGCGGGGGCGCAACGCTCGCCCTGCTTCGGCTTCGGGCTTCCCGACATCGAGGCCCTGCTCTCGGGCGCCCGCGACGGCTCCTGCGGCCCCGTCTACAGCGGGTGCGACACCGATGCGACCTGCGGAGAGGGCTTCACCTGCGACACGACCCGCCGCGAATGCAGGAAGACCATACAGCCGGAGCGCCCCGCCGCCTCGGGAGGCTGCGCGATCGTCCTGCTGGAATGACACGCCGCCCGGCCCCATCAAAAAGTTGATTATCTCCCGCATCATGTTACAATCGCCCGGTTATCAACGATAGAGAGTGCGACCATGACCTCTTTCATTCGCTGGCTGAGCAGCCGGAAAGCCATCATCGGTTTCGCGATACTGCTTTTCGTCACCTTCCTCTCCTCCGAATGGTTCCTCCTCTCCAAGGCACAGCACGCCGCCGACAGCGCGGTCCACCACCTGGAAACGACACTTTCGGCCAAGGGCGACCCGCGCGCGGTAGAACAGGCGCGGGACTTCGCCGAGAACTATCGCGCCGACGGGATCGGACTGTTGCCCTCCTTCCTCGTCACGCTGGTCCTCGAGATACTCCTGACCTTCCTGTTCCTCATCTTCCTGCGCAAGGTCCTCTACATCCCGCTCATGAAACTGGCGGCGGTGTTCGAATCGCTCAAGGAGGGCGATTTTTCCCAGCGGGTCGAGATAGCCAACGATCACGACCTCGCGCCGCTCGTTGACGGGTTCAACCGCACGGCCGGCAACATCGAACACATCCTGAAGACCATCCGCACCAGTTCCGAACAGGTGCTCACCTCGGCTCAGGAGGTATCGTCGGGCAACAACCAGCTATCCATCGCCACCCAGCAGATGGCCTCCTCGCTCCAGCAGACCGCCGCATCGGTCGAAGAGATAACCGCATCCATACAAGAGGCGGCGGGGCTCTCGGCGGAGGCGGCGACCAAGATGCGCCGCACCACCTCCGACGCCGAGACCGGCGCCAGGATGCTCGCCGAGATGGCCTCGGCGATGGGCACCGTGAAGGCGTCGGGCGACAAGATACAGGAGATCGTCAATGTCGTGAACGACATCGCGTTCCAGACCAACCTGCTCGCGCTCAACGCCGCGGTCGAGGCGGCGCGTGCCGGCGAGGAAGGCAAGGGCTTCGCAGTGGTCGCGAGCGAGGTGCGCAGTCTCGCGGCGCGGAGCGCCGACGCGGTCACCGAGATAAAGGAACTGGTCGAGAAGAACGAAGAGAACATACAGAACGCGACGGCGCTCTCCACGCAGACGACCAAGGTACTTCTCCAACTGGTCAGCCGCGTGCAGGAAGCCAGTCTTTCGATACAGGACATCGAGAAACGGTCGAAAGAACAGGCAAGCGGCATCCACCAGATAAATTCGGCCATCATGCAGATGGACGAGGTCACCCAGCGCAACGCCTCGCTCGTCGAGGAACTCGCGAGTTCGGCCGAGGATATGGCGAACATCTCGCGGCAATTGGCGTCGGAACTGGAGAAGTTCCGCGTCTCGGAGCAAAGCCCCGCCCGTCCCCGCTTCAACGAACCCGCCCCGACACCCGCGCCGCCGAAGGGGCGCATCCCGAGCGCGGCGCCGGCACCCCGTCCCGCGCCCCCTCCCCCGTCCGCCGCGAACGCGAAGAACCAAGAGAACAGTTTCTTCGATGATGACCAGTTCGAAGAATTCTGACCGATACCTTCTTTTGCGGCTCCTCGCGTTCTGCCTCGCGGCGGGGCTCGCCTGCACGCGGAACACCCCGGCGAGCGTCGATACCGACATACTTCCGAAGGCGCCGAACGACCGTATACGCGACTACCTTGAGATCGTTGATTCGGTCGGCGGACGACCACTCCGTGACGGAAGAAAACTCTTCCTTTCCCGTGCCGACGGCGAGGTGCGCCACCTCTTCGTGCAGGAGCCGGACGGCTCGACCCGTCAACTGACCCGCGGCCCCGACGCGATCGACGACTACGCGGTGAGCCCCGACGGGTCGAAGATCCTCTACCTCTCCTCGCAGGGCGGCAACGAACAGTACGACATCCATCTGCTGACGGTCGCCGACGGCGCGACGCGACCGCTCCTCGCCGATCCGGCGGTGAAGACCGAGAACCCCGTCTGGATCGACGACCGCTCCTTCCTCTATCTTTCGAACGAGGTCAACAAACGCGACTTCTATCTGTACCTTTACGATCTCCCGGCCGGCACGAGCAGGCTACTTGTCGAAAAAAAGGGGGTACAGGCCATCAGCGACGCGCTGGGCGCCGACCGGATACTTTTTCACACCATATTGAGCAACTCATCGACCGTTCCCTATCTGGTCGAGAAAGGGAGCGCCCGCAAATTGAAGGGCGCACAGGAGGACCGGCTCTACCGTACGATCGGATTCCTGCGCGACGGAACGATGCTGGTCATCACCGACGAGGGAAGCGATATCGAATACCTGCAGATACGCGACCGTGGCGGCAAACGGAGCACGGTCCACGCCGGCGCCTGGCCGGTGGAGCAGGCCCTCATCGAAAAAGAGGAACGCGACCGCGCCGTATTCTGCACCAATGAGGAGGGATGGTCGGTCTGCCACCTCTGGCATCGCGGCGTCATACGGGAACTGCCGACCGGACGCGGCATCGCGACGCTCACCGACTTCGCCGGCGGCCGCCTGTGGTACACGCTCTCGCGCCCCGACGCCATACCGCGTCCCTTCGTGCTTGATGTCGCGGGCGGCGCGCCCGAACCCTTCGGCATCACCGATGCGCGCGGCGTCGACATCGCCGCCTTCGTCGCCCCCGAAACGCGCCGCGCGGTCTCCTTCGACGGCCTTTCGGTGCCGTATCTTCTTTTCCTTCCCAAGGGAGCGACGCCCCCGTACCGCACCATCACACACTATCACGGCGGCCCCGAAGGACAGGCACGCGCCGGGTTCAATCCCATGTTCCAATACTATCTGAAGAAGGGGTTCGCCATCGCCGCGCCCAATGTGCGGGGCTCCACCGGTTACGGCAGGCGCTACGGCGCACTCGACAACTACAAACTGCGCATGGACGCGGTCAGTGACGCCGGCGCGGTGATGAACGATCTGGTCGCCCGCGGCGTTTCGTTCCCCGACCGCTTCATCGCCATGGGCGGCAGTTACGGCGGCTTCATGACGGTCGCTTCGATGGCGCAATTCCCCGACCGCTACCGTTGCGGCGTGAATGTGGTCGGCGTGGTCGACTTCATCAATTTCCTCAGGAACACTCGCTCATACCGCAAGGCGCTCCGCGAGGCGGAGTACGGCCCACTCGAGGACGAGGCGTTCCTCCGCGCGATCAGCCCCACCACCATGGCCGACCGCATAAAAGGAAAACTTTTCATCGCCCACGGCGCCAACGATCCGCGCGTCCCGGTGAGCGATGCCTATATCCTCGCCGAGAAACTCACCGCCGTCGGGAACAAGCCCGAGATGCTCATATTCGACGACGAAGGGCATGGGTTCCGGAAGAAAAGGAACCGCATCGAATTCAACGAGCGCGCCGCATCCTTCATCAACACCTGCGCGCCTCTTCAGTGAACCGAGAACGAAAACCTTTTTTCTGACGCAACAGACATTCGAAAGACTTTTCCTGTTCGGCGAAAAAAGAGAGCCTTTTCACCAAAATAAACATTCCTTGCCTCGAGCAGTTCGTATCTGGCTTTTCAGAAAGGAAATACCTCCTGACGGTGACGAGGCGCGAGCCGTCATCTTCCACAATGACGATTTTTTAACAAAAAATCTCTCTTTTTTTTCCATTGATAAGAGCTCTCGAATGCCTTTCTTATTGGCATTCCAGAATAACTGATCCTGCCTCACCCCTATTTTTCAACCCTCTTTTCATCCCGATATCACATAAAGCCCGAAATGACGCGGCGACAAGAATGTTTAACTCTTGAATGCCATATACGAAAAGGCATTTACGAATAACAGCCAGGCAACACCATGTTATTATTATGCTTTTTCTTTTCGAACTTTTATTCTTCTAAAAATCAGGTGTTAGCAAAAACGATAAAAAAGAAAACAAACAGCCGAACTCCCTTATTCTTTTGATTTTTTTAAAGAAAAAGGTTGACAAATCTCCCTTTTCTGCTAATAATGCTTTTGTCGTTTAGTAACCCGAGTTATGGAGGAGAACATCCATGGCGAAGAAGAACACACTGATCGCGAAGACGAAGACCGATTTCCTCAAGGTGATGAAGGACGGCCTTGCGAAGCATGTCGCGCTGACCAACGAGCAGACCAAGAAAGTGTACGATGTGTTCGTTCAGATCATGAAGGACACCATCGCCAGCCAGAACAAGCTCAACCTCAACGGCATCGGCACCTTCAAAGTGTCGAACCGTAAGGCGCGCATGGGCCGCAATCCGCAGACGGGCAAAGAGATCAAGATCAAGGCCTCCAAGACCGTCGGCTTCCGTCCCACCCCGAGCTTCAAGAAGGAACTGTAAGAAAGTCGTTCCTCGAGAACCGTTTTTCGCCACCTCCCGGCAACGGGAGGTTTTTTTTTGCCTAGAATCGATCCTCGGAAGACGGGAGCGGCGAGGGTTCCGGCACCGTGTGCCATGATGCGTTTCTGAATCGCGGACGCTTGGCGAGATCCCGGCGTGCCGCGGAAGGTATCGAGCCACGCAGATGGAGCGAGGAAACGCTCATCAGGCCGCACCGGCTGACATCGCGTTCGATCGACATCGGAAGCGCGTCGAGTTTACGCTGGACATATTCGGCGGGGAAATTATACCGCTGCGTCTCCACGACGCGACCGACCCCTCGTCCCTCGCGAATGCAATAGGCGTTACCCGGCAGGCTGTAGATGCGTTCGACCCCGTTCTCGGAAAAAGGTGCCGTAACGAAAGGCAACGAGGAAAGGAAAAGCGCGCAGAGGGCTACGCGCCGCTGCCAGCCGCGAAGAAAGATGACGGCCGCGGCCAGCCCGTAGAAGATCGCGAACCAGAATGCCCCGGCCTGCCGGAGCGGTACGAGCGTCGGATCGGACAGCACGGAGAGAAAACGCATATCCTCGGTCAGGATGTGCGCCGCCACCTCGGCGGGTATCAGGAGAAATGATGCGACCGACGGCAGGAAGGGGAACAGGATCTGCACCGGTATCAACAGCAGCACCACGAGACCGGCGAACGGGATGACGATGAGGTTCGCGAGCGGCGCAAGTAACGGCAGAAAACCGGAAAGTTCGGCCGAGACCGGCAGCAGGAAGAAATTTATCAACACGGTCAGCGACACGATGGAAACGATCCTTGACCGGGAGAGGCGGCGCCACACCATGATGACGGTGAATACCGAAAGAGCGCTCATGATGAAACTCCAACTGCCCATGCTGCGCGGCAGTATCATCGCGGTGGCGATGAGCGACCACAGGAACATCTGGAACGGATGCGCCGGCACGCCGGTCACAAGGAAAAGATCGAACAGGAACAGGAACAGCGCGGCGCGCACGGTCGGGGCGCCCCAACCGGTCAGGGAAAGGTACCAGAACAGTACAAGCGACTTGATCGCGATGCTCAACAGGAGGGCGCCCCGCGGCGAAAACGCGGGGGAAAAGGCAAGCAGACGCGTCACGAAATGGAGCAGGAGGAACAAGAGACCGATATGGAACGCCGATATCGCGACGACATGCATTGTACCGGTCTTGAGGAACGCGGCCCGCTCATCGGCGGAAAAAAGCCGCTTGCCGGTCGCAAGGGCGAGCAGGACCGTCGAGTCGCTTCGGGTGCGGATAAGATCGTTCAGTTGCTTGCGAAGGCCACGATCAGGGACCTTTTCAAAGGAGGAGAGGAACGGCAGTCCGCGATCCTGCATCACCGCAGTATCGAAGAACGCTATCTCATCTCCCTTCCGGGGGATCACCGTGCCATCGTGACGGAGGACCGTGCCGTTCTCGAGGCGGATGACCTCGCTATCGGCCGTATCGACCTCATGCGTCTCCTTCATCGGCAGGATATCCCTCGCCGCCGTGACATGGCCAGCCGTCGCGAACAGGAAGGCCGCTATCACCGACGCCGCGTACGAGCGCTGGGACAGGAACGCGGCAAGCGCCATGACGCCCACGGCGATCACGAGCGGCGCACCGCCATAGTAGGAGCAGAAGAATAGGACTGGGGGGAGCAGGTACCGTGCCATGCGCCCATGATAAAAGAACCGCCGCCATTGTCAAAAAGAGTCCGTCTGGACTTTTTCGACTCCGTCGGTATATCATGGGGACAGAGGAGGAGTCCCGTGAAGAAACTTCTGGTCGTGCTGCTTGTCCTTATCGCCGGAGCGGCGTTCTATCTTTACGACCGTACCGCCGGGTACCGGGAAGTGCGGCTGTGTCTCGTGGTGTCCTCGGACCTCGGCGCCGGTGACCGGACGCAGACCATGGCGCGCGCCGTCACGGCGATACGGGACCTTTCCCGCTCCTGCGACGGGCAGACCATCGTCGTCGATGCCGGCGGACTCATCGGCGGCGACACCGCCGAATGGATCGTGCGCACCGATCCGGCCCTCCCTCTTCCTGAGGCCGCCTTTCTTACCGCGGCGGGATATCGTTCCTTGAACCTTTCCCCCGGCTATTTTCGTCTCGGCGCATGGCGCGTCCTGCAACTCCTGCAACAGTCGGGCGTCTCTGCGATGACCGTCAATGTCACCGGCGGCACACCGCAACGGCTGGAGGTCGACGGCGTCTCTCTGACGCTGTACGGCCTTTCTCTTTCCCCCGATATCGCGGCCCTGCCCACCGGCATCTTCGAGGGGATGACCTTCCAACAGCCGTTCAGTTCCTCTCCGTTCGCATCCGGAGAGCAGGCCGGAGACCTTGCCATCCTTCTGCTCCACTCCGACAGCGTTTCCTTCGCCGGCGCCTCGCGCATGGAATCGGCCGATCTTCTTTCCTCCATTCATACCCAATTCCCCTTCCTGCGCCTGATCTTCAGCGACATTCCCTTCCCCTCCCGGCTTTCGTCGGACAGATCGGAAGGTCCCCGACTGATATCCTTTACCCCCGGAAAGCCCTCACTCTCGGTGACCGACATCCGCATCATAAAGCATGACGGGCGCTCTCGCGGCATAATCGCCGGGATGAACACCCGCTCCATAGACATCGCAAGAACGCCTCCCGACCCGCAGATGCGCGCCGTTCTCTCCTCGTTCGGGGAAAAGGTCGCCGCCGCCGCCGGACAGGTCGTCGGGACGACCCTGACCGGTATAGACCTTGCCCGGTCAAGGTCCGGCGACAATTCGACCCTGCGTCTTTTCCACGAAACGCTTCTCGCCATCGCCGCCGATGCCGGTCACCGCGCCGACATCAGCATCGCGATCCACCCCTTCAGCGACATGACGAGGCGGCCCGGCGCGAAGATCGCTCTTTCCGATGTCGCGAGCATGGTGCCGCAGGACCGCTTCCCCGTGCTTATCAGGATATCCGGCGCGCGTCTCGACGACCTCCTTGCTACCGCCACGGAGGCCTATCCTTCCGACACCGTGGCCCTTTTCCCCTTCTCCTACCGGATCGGCAGCGATGGCTCTTTTCTCTTCACCGATCGCCGGTTCTCTCCCGACCGGCGCTATATCGCCGTGATGGACGGGCGTATCGCCGATCTTCTCCTCGGCGCCGAGGATGAAGAGGTCTCCTTCGAGTCGGCGCTTCCCGAAACACTCGCCTCCCGTTTGACCCGCGCCTTCCCCTCGCATCTTTCGGCCCCCTTCGCGCCCCTCTGGAAGCGCGAATGACCTTTTTGCTTGCAATCGGCCCCTGTCCCATTATGATGTTTTTCGCACTCATACTGATCGTGGAGGTAACATGAAAGACCATCAGGTACGGGACATCACGCTCAAGGATGCGGGCCGCAAGGCGATAGAACTCGCCGAGATCGAGATGCCGGGGCTCATGGCGGTGCGCGAACGCTACGCGAAGATAAAACCGCTCAAGGGAGCGCGCATCACCGGGTCGCTCCACATGACGGTCGAGACGGCGGTGCTCATCGAGACGCTGAAGGCGCTCGGTGCCGATGTGCGCTGGGCCTCCTGCAATATCTTCTCGACGCAGGATCACGCGGCGGCGGCCATCGCGGCCTCCGGCACGCCGGTCTTCGCGTGGAAGGGAGAGACGCTCGAAGAATACTGGGAATGCACCTTGAGGGCGCTCTCATTCCCGAAGGGGCGGGGACCGAACCTCATCGTCGACGACGGCGGCGACGCGACGCTCATGATACACAAGGGCGTGGAGATCGAAAAGAACCCAAAACTGCTTGGGAAGAAGACGGGCAACCGCGAACTCGACATCGTCATGCGCATCCTAGCCCGTGAACACAAAAAGAACCCGACCAAGTGGCGCGACATGGTCAAAGCTCTGCGCGGCGTCAGCGAAGAGACCACCACCGGCGTCCACCGGCTCTACGAGATGATGAAGGAGGGGAAACTGCTCTTTCCCGCCATCAATGTCAACGATTCGGTCACCAAGTCAAAGTTCGACAATAAATACGGTTGTCGCGAATCGCTCGCCGACGGCATCAAGCGCGGCACCGATGTGATGATCGCGGGCAAGATGGTGGTCGTGTGCGGCTACGGCGATGTCGGCAAGGGGTGCGCCCAGTCGATGCGTTCCTACGGCGCCCGCGTCGTGGTCACCGAGATAGACCCTATCTGCGCGCTGCAGGCGGCGATGGAGGGCTACGATGTCCTCACCGTCGAGGATGTCCTGCCCGACGCCGACATCTTCGTCACCACCACCGGCAACCGCGATGTCATCACCGTCGATCACATGAAGAAGATGAAGAACATGGCCATCGTCTGCAACATCGGCCATTTCGACAACGAGATACAGGTCGATGCGCTCTACGCCGTCAAAGGGATCAGGAAGATCAACATCAAGCCGCAGGTCGACCGCATCCAGTTCCCCGACGGCCACTCGATACTGCTCCTGTCTGAAGGGCGGCTCGTGAACCTCGGCAATGCGACGGGACATCCCTCGTTCGTGATGTCGAACTCCTTCACCAATCAGGTGCTCGCGCAGATAGATCTCTGGAAGACGAAGTACGCGATAGGGGTCTACACACTTCCCAAGAAACTCGACGAAGAGGTGGCGCGGCTCCATCTGGCGAAACTCGGCGTAAAACTGACGAAACTCACCAAGTCACAGGCGGCCTACATCGGCGTTCCGCTTGAAGGTCCCTACAAGAGCGACCAGTACCGGTATTGAACTATTTCTCTGTTTTCTTGCACCATTTCCCGTCTCCCGTTATACTGCGGCGTCAGTAACTCAAACGGGGGGATCCCATGGAGATGCGCTGGAGTCTGAAAGAGTTGTACCCGTCGTTCGCCTCGCCCGCCTTCAAGAAGGATGTCGCGCGGCTCGCCGCCGAGATAACGGCCCTGCGCCGCTGGACCAAAACGCGGCTCGGCAAAGAGAAAGACCCCGCCAAGACCATCGAGGAATACCTCAAACAGCGGATCGCGCTGACGACGCTCAACGAGAAACTCGGCGTCTTCGCCAACCTCTCGTTTGCCGTGAACACGAGCGACGAAACCGCCAAGCAGGCGCTCGAAACGCTCGACAAGATGATCGCCGAGACGGCCGAGGACCGCGTGAAATTCGCCCAGTGGCTCGCCGGAGTGAAACAGCTCGACGCGCTGGCCAAAAAGTCAAAACTCATCGCCGAACACCTTTTCCACCTGCGCGAGATACAGGAGAACACCAAGCACATGCTCTCGGAGAAGGAGGAGGTGCTCTTCGCCAAGATGCGGATGACCGGCTCCACCGCGTGGGGGTCGCTCCAGAACACCCTCACCTCGACGCTCATGGTGCCGGTGAAGATAGGGAAAAAGACCGAGGAACTGCCGCTCCCGGCGGCACGCAATCTGGCCTACGACCCCGACAAGACGGTGCGCAAGGCGGCATTCGAGGCCGAACTGGCGGCCTACGCGAAGGTCGACGAATCGTCGGCGGCGTGCCTGAACGCGATAAAGGGCGAGGTCATCACCACCGCCGCCCTGCGCGGTTTCGACAGTCCGCTTTCCATGACGCTCCACCATTCGCGGATGGATAAAAAGACGCTCGATGCGCTCCTCACGGCGATGCGCGAAAGCCTGCCGCAGTTCCGGAAATATCTCCGCAAAAAGGCGAAACTGCTCGGGCACAAGGGCGGGCTCCCCTTCTACGATCTCTTCGCGCCGGTAGGGAAGAGCGACCTGCGCTTCACCTACGACATCGCCCACCAGTTCATCGTGCGGAACTTCTCGTCGTTCAGCCCCGAGTTGGGAAAGTTCGCCGACAATGCATTCAAAAAACACTGGATAGACGCCGAACCGCGCAAAGGCAAGGTGGGCGGCGCCTTCTGCTACAACATCCATCCTATCGGCGAGAGCCGGATACTCTCGAACTTCACCGGCAGTTTCACCAATATGACCACGCTCGCCCATGAACTGGGCCACGCCTACCACGGCCACTGCCTGAGGTCCGAATCGTTCCTCAACAGCGACTACCCGATGCCGCTGGCCGAGACCGCGTCGATATTCTGCGAGACCATCGTCACGCAGGCGGCGATCGCGGCGGCCGACAAGCGCGATGTCGCGGCGATACTCGAGAACCAACTCATGGGGGCGACGCAGGTCATCGTCGACATCTACAGCCGCTACCTCTTCGAGACGGCGCTCTTCGCGGGGCGCGCCGATTCGTCGGTGCCGGTATCTCGGCTCAAGGAATTGATGCTGACCGCCCAGAAGGAGGCCTACGGCGACGGGCTCGACAAAGATACGCTCCACCCCTACATGTGGCTGTGCAAACCGCACTACTACGATCCCGACCACAATTTCTATAACTTCCCCTACGCCTTCGGACTGCTGTTCGCCAAGGGACTCTACGCCGAATACCTGAAGCGCGGCGACACCTTCGTGAAGGATTACGACCGGCTCCTGCGCGAGACGGGGAAGAACGACATCGCCACCGTCGCGAAACTGATGAAGATAGATGTCCGCAAGCCCGATTTCTGGCGCGGGTCGCTCGCGATCATCGGCCGCGACATCGACACCTTCTGCGCGCTCTAGCCATGACCGAACACCTGAAGAAGTTCATCGCCACCGGCGGCTATCTCGGGCTCATGCCTGTCGCGCCGGGGACCTTCGGCGCGCTCTGGGGCGTCGGGATCCATCTCGCGGGCTGGTGCTTTCTGCCTAAGGACCTGCTCGTCCCGTGGCTTGTCGCGTGGCTGTTCATCGTCTCATGGCTGAACCATGTCCTTACCCCGTGGGCCATCGAAAAGTGGCGCGGCACGGCGCGCAAGGAAGGTGACCCGGGGCAGTTCATCCTCGACGAGATCGCCGGCTATCTGGTGGTCCCCCTCGTCTTTCAGGTCGACCCGTTCGTCGCGGCCATCTACGGCTTTTTGCTATTCCGCGCCCTCGACATCATCAAGATACAGCCGGCCCGCTGGATAGACCGCAACCTGCACGGCTCGTGGGGCATCCTGCTCGACGATCTGGTGAGCGGCGCCTATGCCGGGGTATTGCTACACATCGCCATGTTTTTCTGGAGCGTCGAACGACTGCTGTTCTGGCTATGATCATGGAACGGAAAGCGTGCCGGTATCTCGCGCAAGGCATCGTACAGGGGGTGGGCTACCGCTATTTCGTACAGCGGAACGCCGAGGCCATCGGCCTTGCCGGATGGGTCCGCAATCTGTCCGACGGTTCGGTCGAGGTGTACGCGGTCGGCACCGGCGAGGAATTGGCGCGATTCGAAGCGGCGCTACGGCACGGCCCGCGTCATGCCGAGGTAACATCTCTCACCGTCGAGAAGGCATCGGTCGACGGGCGAATGATCTGTTTTTCAGTGCGATCCTGAAGCAGGGTCACCCCTTCACCGGCTCCTTGGGGTTCACCCATTTCCGGAGTATCAACATCCCGATGGGAGAGGTGACAGCGAGCGCCGCTATCCAGACCCAGACCATCCGGTGATCCGACACATCGCCCACCACCTGCACCACCTGCCCCGCCTCGTTGAGCACCGCCTTGCCATCGGGCCCGATCTTATCCTGCACCGGCACATAGTTCGCGAGCAGTTGTCCCGACATGAGCGCGACGAGCGGCTGGGAGATGAATTTGGGAAGCATCGAGAGCGTCATGTAACTCGCCTCCTGACCCTCGGGGGCGATGCGGGCGGTGTATTCCATCAGACGCGGCGACCAGATCGCCTCGCCGACGGTGAACAGCCCGACGAATATCGTGAGTCCGATGTAGATGGAGAGTTTCTCGGGACCGAGCGCCGGGTCGAGGTCGAGCCATACCTGCCAGATGAGCCGACCGAACACGGTGTCCACCAGCGGCATAAAGACCCGCTCGGGGAGCGTCACGAGGAAGACGGCAAAGGCCGACACGAACGAACCGAAGGTGATCATGAGGTACGGGCTCCAGGTCCGTGTCGCCCACGCGATGACCGGCACGAAGAATATCACGATGACCGGGTTGAGCATCCCGTAGACCGAGCCGACCTTCGCCCCTTCGCCCAGCACGCGTATACCGTATTTCGGGAAGGTGTAATGGAAATGGAAGAAGACATAGTTGACGCCGAGCAGTACCGTGAGGAGCAACATGAACTTCCAGAAAGCGGGCTGTTTCATGACATCGATGAAGATGCGGTAGGCATCGGTAAAGGCATCCTTGACCGTCTTGCCGAGCGCGGGGAAAAAGGCTCCTTCGTTCTTTTTGGGAGGCTTTATCTCGACGCGACCGTCATCGTGCAGGTTGACCCCGTCGCGGAGCATCCCGATGAAGATCATCGCCGGTATCGACAGGAAGAAGGCAACGAGCATGATAAAGCGGTAGGTCGACATCGTACCGAGCACCGGCACCACGGTGGTGCCGTACTCGCCGAGCGTATTGCGGATATAGTCGAACAGCCATCCGCCGATCGCAAAACCGACATTCATGAGCGTGTAGAACATCGCGAAGCCCATCGCCGAGGTGTCTGACTTGGTGTAACGCTTGATCGCGACGGTGATGACCGGCGAAAGAAAGGCGACCGACACCGCCTGCACCGCGAATCCGAACAGGATGAGCGTATAGATGTTGGTCGAGACGGCGAAGATAAGCCGCGAACCGATGGCAAGCACCGTCCCGATGACGAGCACCCGCTTCACGCCGACCGCGTCCACGAGCGCGCCGACGCCGAACATGAGCACCGTGTAGGAAACATTCCAGCCGCCGACGATGTTGCTCGCCATGACATCCGACAGGCCGACATCGCTCGACAGGAAGAGCGTGAGCGTCGAGAGCATGAGCGCCCACGCGACGAATTCGGTCACCTGCGATATCGAGACGAGCCATATCTCGCGCGGTGAATCCTTCAGGCCGCGAAGATACTGGAAGATGATGAAGACGAGATACCCGGCGGCGGCGACAAGCACCGGATAGACGAAGTAATAGACCCAACTGATATCCCGTTCCGGCATGACGCGCTCCGTACCCCGTTAATGGTGGCCGATGCTAGCAGAAAGGAAAGGGGGTGTCAAATCGGGTGATGACCGTTTCCCGGAAAAACTTTACGACACGATGGATCCCCGTTAGACTACCCTCGCATTCGTCGTGAGGGGGGAACACCATGGGCAACAATAAGAAGAAACGGACCGAGGCGCTCGTCCGGTCGAATGCCGACCAGATGGCGCAGATACTCGACGGGCTGTACCAGTTCATCGGCCTGCTGGACCTCGACGGGACCATCCGGTATCTCAACCGCGCGCCGGTCGAGGCGGCGGGACTGCCCGAGGACGAACTGCTTGGCCTCAAGTTCTGGGACAGTTTCTGGTGGCGCGGCGGCGACCACGAACTACTGAAAAGCGACCTGCGGCGCGCCGCAGCGGGCGAGGTCATCCAACGCGAGACCCCGGTGCTCACCAAGCACGGCCCCATCGTCATAGAATTCAGCCTCTACCCCATCCGCGATAACGACGAGAAGGTGGTGCAGGTGGTCGCCGAAGGGCGCAACATCAGCGAGCGGCGCAAGGCCGAACTAGCCCTGCGCGAGAGCGAGCGGCTCCTGCGCCAGATCATCGACCTTGTTCCTCATTTCATCTTTGCAAAGGACCGCGACGGTCGATTCATCCTCGTCAACCGCGCGGTCGCCGACAACTACGGCACCACCGTCGAGGAACTCACCGGGAAAAAGGACGCCGATTTCGCACGGTCAGAGGAAGAGGTCGATCATTTCCGGGCCGACGATCTCGCGGTCATCGACTCGGGCATCCCCAAGTTCATCCCTGACGAGCCGATAACCAACGCAGAGGGCGATCTCCGCTCGCTCACGACGGTCAAGATCCCGTTCTCCTTCTCCGGGAAGAAGGCGGTGCTCGGCGTCTCGGTCGACATCACCGAGCGGAAACGGCTCTGGGAGGAGGCGCAGAAGGTCCAGCGACTCGAGGCGCTCGGCGTTCTTGCGGGCGGGCTTGCGCACGACTTCAACAACCTGCTTTCCGGCATATTCGGCTTCATCGAACTGGCGCGCAAGGTATCGAAGGACCCGCGCACGGCCAACTACCTCGACGAGGCGCTCCACTCGATGGCGCGCGCGCGCGGTCTCACGCGGCAGATACTTACCTTCGCCAAGGGAGGCGCGCCCAACTGCCGCACCTCCTTCCTCCAGCCGCTCGTCCTTGATACGGCCCGCTTCACCCTCTCGGGGTCACTGATCTCCTTTACCACCGACCTCTCCAACGACCTGCCCCCGTGCGACCACGACCCCGACCAGATCGGGCAGGTCATCAACAACATCCTGCTCAACGCCCAACAGGCGATGCCCGCCGGCGGCACGGTCGAGATAGCGGGCATGGTCGTCGTCATCGCCGGAGAGGAGATCCCGCCGCTCGCGCCGGGTCACTATATCGCCCTTTCCTTCAGCGATCACGGCATAGGCATACCAGCGGAGATACTGCCGCGCATATTCGACCCGTTCTTCACGACCAAACAGAAAGGGAGCGGGCTCGGACTCGCCGTGTCCCACTCGATAGTACGCCAGCATGGCGGCACGATCACCGTGCGATCCGAACCGGGCAAGGGGACCACCTTCACCATCTATCTGCCTGTTTCGGAGAAACGGATGGAACCCGAGGTCTCGCCTCCTGCACCCGCCGACCGCACCGGTTCGGGCAGGATACTCCTCATGGACGACGAAGAGATGCTCCTGTCGCTCCTTTCCCAGATGCTGGAACGGCTCGGATATGCGACGGTCTGCGTCAGGGACGGCGCGGCCGCCGTTACCGCTTTCACCGAGGCCCGCAAAGCCGGCGCGCCCTTCGCCGCCGTCATGCTCGACCTCACCGTGCCGGGCGGCATGGGCGGCAAAGAGGCGGCGACCCGGATACGGCACCTCGATACCGACACCCCGCTCTTCGTCTTCTCAGGATACGCCGACGATCCGATCATGGCTTCCCCGCGCCGATACGGCTTCAACGACAGTCTGGCCAAGCCGTTCTCCTTCGAGGATCTCGCACGGCTCCTCTCAAAACACTTCGTGAAATAGACCCCATCGTCCCGTCCCCGCCTCACAAGTTATGTTGCTTTTCGCCGCACCCTCGCATATCATGAAGCGGTGTATCGGGAAACTCATCGAAAGGCGGTGGCGCATGGGAAAGATCGCTTTTTCGTCCCTGTCGGTCATCGTGCCGGTCTACAACGAAGAAGAGAATATCTCCGAACTGCACCGGCGTATCGTCGCGGCGCTCACGGGACTCCCGCTTGACTGGGAGATACTCTATGTAGACGACGGCTCGCGCGACCGCGGGTTCGACCTTCTTACCGAAGCGGCGCAAAGCGATCGGCGCGTGAAGGTGCTCCGTTTCCTGCGCAATTACGGCCAGACCGCCGCCATCGCCGCCGGCATACACCACGCCCGCGGCGAGGTGCTGGTGTTCCTCGACGCCGACCTGCAGAACGACCCCGCCGACATCCCGACCCTGCTCGAAAAGCTGGCCGAAGGGTACGATGTGGTGAGCGGCTGGCGCAAGGAGCGCAAGGACGCCTTTCTCAACCGGACACTTCCCTCGATGGTCGCCAACCGGCTCATATCCGAGGTGACCGGCTGCCACCTGCATGATTACGGCTGTACGCTCAAGGCCTACCGCCGCGAGGTCCTGAAAGGGTTCACGCTCTACGGCGAGATGCACCGCTTCCTCCCCTCCTACGCCTACCAGAACGGCGCGCGCATCGCCGAGTTGCCGGTCACCCATCATCCCCGGACGCACGGCCGATCGAAGTACGGCATCGAGCGGACCTTCAAGGTGATGCTCGACCTCATGACGGTAAAATTCCTTTCGACCTATGCCCACAAGCCGATATATCTGTTCGGCATGGTAGGGATAGGGCTCATCGTGTTCGCAACACTTATCGTCACCTATCTGGTCGCCATGAAACTGGCCACCGGCGCCTCGCTCATCCAGTCGCCGCTTCTACTCATGTCGGCGATGTTCGTGATACTCGGCGTACAGTCCATATTCCTCGGACTCATCGCCGAACTGTTGATGCGCACCTACCACGAATCGCAGGACAAACCGACCTACCGGATCAAGGAATCGGTCAATCTGGGGGAAAACGACTGATATGTGCGGCATCGCCGGGTTCGTCGGAACGGGAACGCGCGACGACATCCGCCGTATGACCGGCGCGATGGAGCACCGCGGCCCCGACGCCGAAGGGTTCTGGCACGACCCGGCGGCCGGGGTGTTCTTCGGGCACCGGCGACTTTCCATCCTCGATATCGCGGGCGGCGCCCAGCCGATGTCGAGTGTCGACGGGAAACTCGTCATCGTCTTCAACGGCGAGATATACAACCATCTGGAACTGCGCGGGGAACTCGAACGCGAGGGAGCGCGATTCTCCACCGATCACTCCGATACCGAGGTGCTCCTGCACGGCTATCGTCTCTGGGGCGACGATTTCGTGGGCAGGCTCAACGGGATGTGGTCGTTCGCCATCTACGACCGCGAGCGGGGGCGGCTCTTCCTCTCGCGCGACCGGTTCGGCAAAAAACCGCTGTTCTACTCGCTGCAGAAGGGCGTCTTTGCCTTCGCTTCCGAACTCTCGGCGCTCCGGAAACACGGGACGCTCAACCTTTCGCACAGCGAAAAGGCACTCAAGAAATACTTCGCCTACGGCTACATACCGGCGCCCCATACCATCTTCAGCGAGGTGTCGAAACTGCCGGGGGGCTGTTCGCTCGTCTACGACCTGCGCACCGGCGACCTGCGGGTGAGCCGTTACTGGGATCTCGAGATCGAGCCGTTCGAGCAGGTGCCCGATAACGCCGAGGCGTTGTGGGGCGAACAGATCCGCGCGTTACTTTCCGCGTCGGTGAAGCGGCGTCTGATGTCCGATGTGCCGCTCGGGGTGTTCCTGAGCGGAGGGATAGACTCTTCGGCGGTGACCGCCTATGCGGTGCAGCATGCCGGCGCGGAACGGATGAAGACCTTCTGCATCGGCTTTACCGAGGCCGATTTTGACGAGTCACGCTATGCGTCACGGGTGGCAAGACTTTTCGGGACGGCGCACCGCGAAGAGATACTCTCGATGGAGATGGCGGGGGGACTCGTCCCCGAACTCGCGCGGCGCCTTGACGAGCCGATGGGCGACGCATCGCTTCTCCCGACCTACCTGCTGGCGCGCCACACCCGGCGCGAAGTGACCGTCGCGCTCGGCGGCGACGGCGGCGACGAACTGTTCGCCGGTTATGACCCGTTCCGGGCGCTTAAGGCGGCGGCCCTGTATGACCGCGCGGTGCCCAAACCCCTGCACAAGGCGATATCGCTTCTCGCCGGCCGCCTGCCGGTTTCGCACGGCCACATGAGTCTCGATTTCAGGATAAAACGGACCCTCATGGGGCTCGATCACCCGGCCCCGCTCTGGCCCGCCATCTGGATGTCGACCTTGCTCCCCGGGCAACTGACCGAACTCTTCGGCACCCCGACCGACACCGAGGAACTCTACGAGGAGGCGATCGCCAGCTGGGATTCCTGCCGATCACCCGACCTTGTCGACAAAGTGCTGTGTTTTTTCACGAAACTTTACCTGCAGGACGATATCCTCGTGAAAGGCGACCGGGCGAGCATGATGGTGTCGCTCGAGGTGCGCGCGCCGTTCCTCGACATCGAACTGGTTGATTTCGTGCGCCGCATCCCGGCACGGTTCAAACTACGGCGTGGCACGACGAAATATCTCCTCAAAAAAGCGCTTGAACCGCTCCTGCCCCGCGAGATACTCCACCGGAAAAAGAAAGGGTTCGGCATACCGGTCGGCGCGTGGCTTAAAAAACGGACGCTCGTCGTGACACAGGAGGAGATGGCGCGGACCGGCCTCAACATGTCGTTCATGAACCACCTGTACGACGATCATGTCGCCGGACGGGCCGACCACCGGCTTTTCCTCTGGAACCTTAAAATGCTCGGTAGTTGGCTGGAGGGCTAGATGGAACGATTCGGCGTGACCAAGGCGAACGCCCGGCAATTCGGCAAGTTCCTGCTCGTCGGGCTCTCGAACACCGGGCTCACCCTCGCGGTCATCCTCGTCCTGCTCTGGCTCGACACGCCGCTCCTTGTCGCCAATGTCATCGGGTACGGCGCCGGCTTCGTGAACAGTTTCATCTGGAACCGCCGCTGGACCTTCGGATCGACCGGCGCGGTGTGGCGCGAGACGATCGTCTATTCCGGCGTCTGGCTCGGGTCCTATCTCCTGCAGATGGGCGCGCTGCTGGTCTGTTCGCGATGGTTGCTCCTGAACGACAGTCTCAGCACGATCGTCGCGATGGCCTTCTTCACCGGCCCCAACTTCCTCGGCAACAAACTGCTTACCTTCCGGAAGCGCGCTCCCTGACCGACCCGGCGGCCATGCCGGCGAGCGCAAGGATCGCAACGGCACCGAACACCCACCGTAGATCGTACAGCGGCACCATGAAGGCGCCGAAAAGAAGACCGCACAGCGCCGCACCGACCAGATCGGCGAGGTAGAACGCGGCACCGCCGCCATCCCCACTCCCCCGGAGGAGCGTGCCGAACGAGAGCCCCGCCGAGAGGCCGGCAAGGAAATTCATCGCGACGGGAAATGCGGCGCCGGTCGCGGAGTCGGCGCTCCATGCCGTCGCGAGCGACAAAAAAGCGAGCGCCCCGGCGGAGAGGTTAAGCGGCAGGACCATCCTCCGTGAGACCCAGAGCCCCGCAGTGAGCCCTACCGTGAAGGAAACGGTGAATATAGCGATCAGGTGATATATCTGCCCCACATGGAGTTGCAGGAGCGCCATCAACGCCAGTTGCAGCGTGAAGGCGCCGCCGCTGACGGCGAATATGGCGGCACTCCGGGCCGGAGCCATGCGGCGCCGGGTCAGGCGCGAAAGGGCGACGGCCACAATCACAGCGAAGAGGAAGGTCACCCCCAGATAAGAAAGCGGGCGTGATGGCAGGGAGGAGAACAGGGAGGGAAGCGGCCGGTCAAGCCTCCGTGCGGTGTGTCGCAGGGTCTCGAAAAGAGCGGCCGGCCGGAGCAGGCGGTTCTCGCGGGCATCGGCCTTTTCTATCGCCGCACCGGTCAGTTCCCGGTGCATCGGCTCGATCACATCCTGCACCAGCGCCGTGTTGAACCAGTCACCGGCAAGCCCCCTCCGCTCCATCCGCTCCTCGATGAATACCGGGTCGGCGGTCGGCAGATCGTTATCGGCGGCGACCCAGAGATGACGCGAAGCCGGGAGGAGAAGCACTTTCCGGAACACGGCCCGGAGCGCCAATTGTACCGAGCGGTTGAGCGCCGCCGTTTCGGGCGTCAGCATCCCCTGCCCGCCCGACAGGCCGACAACCAACACCATCGCGGGACCGTTATCCTTCTGAAGAAAAGAAAAGAACTCCCGTGAAAAGAAACGAGAAAGAGACACCGACGAAGGGGCGGGCAGGTCGATGATGATGAGGTCCTGCGGCGGCAATTCCCGCAAGACCGCGCCGGGATCACCGAAACGGAGTACGCCGTTGCGGCCGACGGTCCCGGCGGCGAAGACCTCCTCGAACATCGGTTCGGACTCGATGACGGTGACGACCGCTTCGGGGCTTTTTCGTGCCACCTCGACGGCGGTACCCGCAAGAAGCCCGCCGATGACGGCAATGCGCCGCGGGTCGGGCCGCTGGGTGAGCGCGAACCCGGCAAAGGCCTCTGCGGGCCTGCTCGGACCGGCGACACCGGCCGCCTGCCCGTTCCAGAAATAGGCGGTCTGGTCGCCGCGCCTCGTGACATCGAGGCGACCGGAGCGCCCGTCGCGTGACAGCACAAGTTCCTCGGGCCGGTAGCGTTCCCCATAGTGGGCGAGGAATATCGGATGCCGTACCGGCGAGAAGAACTCCATGAAAAGATAGAAGAGTGCCGCGCCGAGCGCCATGCCGACCGATTCGATGAGGTACACCAGCCCCGTCCGCTCGGCGCCACCGCGCACCGTCGCGACGCAGGCGGGGAAGGCAAGCCCGCCGACGAGACAGCCGGGCGCGAGCACGATCGCCGTCACGGCGACCATCGCGGGCACCGAGAGCGCCATGCCGCCGACCGTCCCGAACAACGCCGCCACCGGATGCACGAGGAACAGTTGCCCGACGGCGATGATCGCCACTAAAGCGAGGAGCACCGGCGGCGCGAACGGACGACGAAGGATCGGGAACAGAACCGACGCAACGGCGCCAGCGCCGGTGAAGAGCATCCACAGCGAAAGGCCGACCGCCACGACCAGTTCGAACGCCCCGGTCGCTATCATCAGTTCGCGGATGAGCACCGTCTGGGAAAGCACCGTGACCAGGCCGAGCAGGAGCGCGATAAAAAGAGCGTGGTCGAACCGCGCGCGCACTTACCGCCACCGCCCGCTTATCGTTTCGCCGCAGAAGGGACAGCACCCCTCTTTCAGCAGGTTCGACCCGATGAAGTAGCCGCTCCGGTCGATGATCCTCTTCCCGCACTTCGGACAGAAGGTATCCTCGCCCGCATCGGTCGCAAGATTACCGATGTAGACGAACCGGAGCCCCTCTTTCAGCGCGATGGCGCGCGCTTTTTCTAGCGTCACGGGCGGCGTCGGGGGCCGCGCGGTCAGTTTGTATTTCGGAAAGAAACGGGAGAAATGGAGCGGCGTATCGGCGCCAAGATCCTTTTTCACCCATCGCGCCAGTTCCCGTATCTCGTTCTCCGTATCGTTCGCGCCCGGGATGACGAGATTGGTCACCTCGATATGTACCCTCTCCTGCTTCAGCACCTTCAGCGTATCGAGGACCGGCTGAAGTCTCGCGGTGGTGTATGTGCGGTAGAATTCGTCGGTGAATCCCTTGAGATCTATGTTCGCGGCATCAAGGTGCTTGGCCAGTTCACGGAGCGGTTTCTCGTTCAGATAGCCGCACGAGACGAGTATCGTCCGCAGGCCCTGTTCGCGGGCGAGTTTCGCTATGTCGCGCATATACTCGAAAAAGACCGCCGGCTCGGTATAGGTGAACGAGATGCTGTCGGATCCGTTCTTTTTCGCGAGCGCCACCACCTGCGCCGGACTCAGGTCGTACGGCGTGACGCTGTCGGGCGCTGCCTGCGATATCTCCCAGTTCTGGCAGAAGTTGCAGTTCATATTGCACCCGGCGGTCGCGATGGAAAGGGTCTTGGTAGCGGGATGGAAGTGGAACAGCGGTTTTTTCTCGACCGGGTCGTTGTTGAGCGCCACCGGCCTGCCGTAGACGAGCGAGTAGAGCGTCCCCTTGATGTTGCGACGCACCCTGCAGACGCCGGTCTGTCCGTCTGAAAGCGTACAACGGTGCGGACAGAGTTCACAGCGCACCTTGCCGCCGGAAAGCGGCTCCGCATACTCCGCCTTGCGCAGGAGCGACACATCGTCGGGCGAACGGCCCGAAAGATAGAAGAAGGCCGGGGTCAGCGTCAGGGCAAGGAAGATCAGCGCGGGGAATATCCTTCGGTCCACGGGGGATGTTCAGCCGGTCGGTTTTTTCTGCCGGATATAGAACTCGATGAGGTCGCGATCCTCGGCCGGGATATCGAGGAACCGGAGCCCCATGCCCGGCTCGACGCCCGGCGCGGCCTTGCGTATCCAGCAGACCTCGGCATGCCCCTCGACCCGTCGGGTGTCCATGAGGAACGACAGGTGCAGTCGCGTACCGACGGGAAGCATCTGTTCGGTGGAAAGGAATATGCCGCTGGTACTGAGGTCCATCATGATACCGGTGAAGAAATTGTGCGGCAGTTCCGATGACACCGCGAAAAAGACCGACAACTCGATCTCGACACGGGGATTTTTCCTTTTTTCGATGTTCGGATCGTACGCTTCCTTACCGGGTCCGCCCATGATCTTCCCCCTTCCATGGTTGACGATCTGGAGGCATTATAATCATTCGGGAAAAAGAAAGCAACAAGAGGGCCGATGTTTTTAGGACATCGCCGCCCGTAACGCCGCCGAGACCTGTTCGGGGCTGTCGCTCAAGGCATGGAAGAACGGGCGGACCGGAATGGTGTTGCAGAGATCGTTCATCATGCGGTGATAGGCGGTGAAATACTCTTTTTTCGTGTAGGGGGTGGACACCTGCCCCTCGACGAGATAACGCCACAACGCGTCGGGATCGACCGGATCGTCGATGCGCGACGGCCCCGTCGTCGCTTTATGCAGAAGATATACCTGCTTGAGCGGCGCGGAGATATTGCTGATGACCGCCTGTTTGAGTTTCGGTATCGTGTAGAACGGCGTCGAGGCCGCCAATAATGCGCCGTTGCGTCGGTAAAGGATGTTGGTCTCGTCGTTGCCGCCGGTCATGAGACCGCGCATCTTCCGTGCAAGCGTACTTTTGCCGGCCCCCGAACGGGCGAGGAACAGGTGCCCGCCACCGTCGCGATCAACCAGAAAGCAGGAATGGACGAGCAAGAACAGATCCTCCCGTTCGAATCCCTCATAGGCAAGCACCTTCTCCAGATACAGATACGGCCGGTGTCGCCCGATAGACCAGACGCCGTTCACCCGTTGCAGGTTGTTAAGGTCGGCGCGATCCTGCGCGACTATCGTGATATCATGTTTTTTTTGTGGAGCATCATCGGCGACCTCGAACAGAGGCCACGAGGTGGGGAACTTCGTCACGCCTTCACCGGAGACGCTTAAAGAGGTGTCGGCTATGTCAAAACGACGGGAACGCACAAAAGGCCCTTACACACAGGGCCACGGCGTTTCTGATTGCCCGGCGTTCTGGCAGGCACCCTCGCAAAGCCCTCCCTGTTTCTTGGGATTCTGGAAGATACAAGCGAACAACAATTCTTTCGGCAGGTCCTTCTCTTCCAGCAACGCCGGTTTTTCGTACCTCATAAAATGATCCCGCCGTGTTAATTTCGGATAAAGGTAACTAAAAGACGGTTAAAAGTCAAGCGATTTCTTTTACTTCCTAAAAATGGCACGGTTCCGAGGAGTTGGCTATTCCGGACTTTTTCAATCCGCTTATTCGTTTTTTAAGTTCGGCTATCCGCTTACGGTTCTTCGAACAGACATACAGCGAGCCGCTCTCCAGAAGCGATTCGGCGGGACAGGGATTGCAGTACGGGAACAGGTCGCACTCGTTGCATTCCCGCCGTTCTATGATCGGTTGCCGTTCCGCCCACGCCTTCCGTAGCATTCCGGCAAAGTCGTCGGTCAGGATGTTGCCGAGCGGCGCGGTGCACTTGCCACAGGCAAAAAGATCCCCGGCGCCATCCAGCCGGAGCGTTCCGGGATCTCCGTAATGACAGAGGAAGGAGCGCTTTTTCGGCGCGTAGAGATCCATCTCCCCGGCGTCCACCGTGTATTGGAAACGGAGCGCTGCCTCAAGTTCTTCATCGGTCAGTTTCACCGCTTCGACCCCGGGCCGCTTGTCGAACGAACTGAAGATGCCGTGATCGATGACCAGTTGCAGGTCGCGCTCCTTGGCGAACGCGGTGAGCCGAGCCAGATCGGGCATCGGATGGAGGAGCGGCGCGGCGAGCACCGTTTTTATCCCCGCTTCTTTCAAATGGTCGAGCGCCATCATGATGCGGTCGTAAGCCCCGGGGACGCCGGCGGCACGGTCGTGTTCGGCGCGATCGGCCGAATAAAGCGAGATATGGACCGACCCGATATGGAGCGCCTTCAGTCGTTGCGCCGCGTCTCGATCAAGCAGGAGCCCGTTGGTCTTCAGGTTGATGTAGAACCGGCGTTCCCGCGCCGCTGCGAGGATATTCCACAGATCGGGATTGGTGAACGGCTCATAGCCGCTGAAGGTGACATCGAGATATTCGTTGTCGGCAAGGATGTCGAGCGCCCGTTCGATCTCGGCGAGCAACATGAGCCGGTGGTCACAGTCCCGTGGCTGATAGCAGTGAAGGCACCGCGCGTTGCACCGGTCCGCGATCTCGAACAGGATACCGAGCCGCTTTATCGTCATAACAGCCGCTTCCGGTCAGATATGCTCTTTTTCACTGACGAGAAAAGCGAACGCACCGGTCGCGGCGTATAGTGACGAAGCCGATTCCGCAGGAGGTAGTACCACATCGCGCGTCGCGACCGTTTCCCCTCGACCACACCCACGATGTCGAACACCGATATCGGCCGGTCACAGTACGGGTTGTTGTCCCCCTTCGTCCGCGCGACAAAGCCTCGTTTCCAGATCAGCCGGTGCGCGACGAACACCTCTCCGGCGCGAAAGACCACCACATCGCCGCTCATCAAGCGGTCGCGCTGGACCGGCGCGATATGGACGAGTTCGCCGGGGGTGATGGAAGGCAACATGGAATTCTGGGAACCGAACAATACCGCGCCGGGAACGCCCCCGGCGGAGAAGGTCGCTATGATCTGGTCAAGGGAAAGATCTGGCATGGTTGAGAAAGAGGGATATTACTCATTGACCTTCGCTTGCCGTCTTGTACATCCCTCCTTCCGCGTCACAGAACTCGTCATCGAGATAACAGGTGAAGAGGAGGCGAGCTTCAATGATCCTCTCTTCGATAACCTGTGGTTTGATGTACTTCACGCTATACTCCTTGATCTCAATAATGATAAAGAACACAATTACCGGTGTCGGTGTTACGATTACAGATCACCAGTCCATAGGAGAGCACGGTCGTCTGCACATTCCCCGATGTGACGGGAAGCGGCAGGTACACCGATGGGTGCGCGGTAAAGAAGGTGCTCCGACCGCTGTAGAGTGACTGTGACTGCACTCCGCTGATGAAGGTATCGGCAAGCCCGTCACCATCGACATCCTCGGAAGCGCCGGAGTTACCGGTACCCCACGCACCGGTCTCCGCTCCCACCAGTTCGTCCATGATGACACTTCTGGTCACCCGGTCGACGCCTTCGGTCCAAACTCCCGGGAATACCGTTCCCGTTTCGGACCCGAAGAAGAACCGTATCTCTCCGCCTCCGGAGATAACGGCAAAATCAGCGTGGTCATCCCCATTCAATTCTCCGGAGAACATGGTGCGGATCTGAGTAAGCCCCGAGACGGTGAAATCGTAGGTGGTCACGCGAGCATCCGTCGGAGAGGAACTCCCGTAGAACACCTTGCCGCTGGTGATCTTGGCGTTAGTCGGGTTCACATTGTCATAATGTCCACCGACGAAACAGCCATAAGCCGTTCCTCCTTTTTTGATATCGCCGACCTTTTTGACATTGTACCCGAAACGCTCGCCGACGGCTTTGCCTACATAGGAAACACCTACCTGTGCCACATGATCGCCGATACAAGTCTTGCCGGAAGCACCCTTGTCATCACCGTACAGGACAAACACCCTGCCGGTACGATCATCGGCCGTCGCATCCTCGGGATCGTCATAGAAAGCCTGCCCGATGGCGAGGTCATCACACCCATCACCGTTGTGATCATCTATCCCGTCGATGTCGTAGATAGTGTCCAGGAAGGTCACCTTGTCCCCGCGTTCGACATTGACGGAATCAGCGGTTCCGTAATAAATATGGAGGTTCTTACCACCGAGGTCACTGACGACAACATCCATGTGCGCATCGCCATTAAGATCCGCCGTAGCGAGTCGGATCCCGAACGATGTCCCGGCATCGGCAGGTTTGATCAGTTCGAGTTTTGTCGGCGCACCCGTCGCATTGCTGATGAACACATAGGCCTTCTGCTGGCCCGAATCGGAAACGGCGAAATCGGTACGGTCGTCGCCGTTGATGTCGCCCATGTTCTTGATGTTGATGGTATGATTGCCCGCCGAGACCGCTATCAATTCGTGCGTCGTCAACTGCACCGCTCCTTTGTCCACAACATTGGTAGACAGGACCGGGGCGCGATTGGTGGCAAGAATCTTGCCGTCCTGGGCGTAGACCGCGTCGATCGCCCTGACCGCAAAGCAGTACTTGTCACTGTTCCGGTGGATGTCGGCGGTGACCGTTTCGTCGTCATCCGTCCGTTTCTTGAGGTAGAACCGGTAACTCTGCGCCTCGCCCGCCACCTTGGGATCGACGAAGTAATCATCGTTCAGGGACGGATCGGCCACCGAGAAGTCGGCGAGCGGGATGACCGCGACGCCGGTGTCGAACACGCTTTCGTCGTCGTCGAGCGAACAGGTGCCGCCGTACTGCTCGTATTTGACCTGATACTCGTACGGCCGGTTCTGCATCGCTCCGGCGTAGGCCGAGGTGTTGCCGACGACCGCGGTCCACTGCACAAAGGCGGAACCGCGGGCAGGAACGGTCGTCACGACCGGCGTCACCGGTTCGGGCCGGTCGAGATTGACATGCACGAATATCGTCTTTTCGTACACATTGCCGGACGGCTGTTCGGTGATCGTCACCTTCATCTCGATGTCGGTCTGGCCGCCGGGAACGCTGTCATTGAAGGCGAGGTCGGTGAACTCGGCGACCATGTCGGGGACTATAGATTCGATATTGACGGTGGTCGTCCCGCTTATCGCGCCGACCGGAGCGACCGCCGAGAGCGTCACCGTGCCGTGTTTCGGATAGCCCACGATGTCCTCGATGCCGCCGATGGTGAAGATGAGACGGCCTGTGGAGACATCGTTGAGTTCGAGTATCGCGGCGGTGTCGTGATCGACATCGTCGTCGTACCCGTATCCAAGTTCCCATATCGATCCGGTGACATGAGGCACCGGATTCATGGTGGACGAGGCGAGCGTCGGATCGGTGATGTCGGCGCGGACATAGTAGGTGTCGACCGCGGTCGCAACGCCGTTATAGACGGTCAAGACGATGGTGTTCTCTCCCCCGCCGGTGTTCAGGGCGACCGCCGTGAATTCGGCGACGCCACTGGAGGGATTCACCGGGCCGTAGGTCGTCGTACCGTTGACCACAAGCGTCACCGTGCCGGTATCGGGCGCGTCGGTCTGCACATACATATCATAAATCCCGTCGCCATCGGCGCTATTCAACCAGGTCGGCACCGCCTGTCGACCGTTGATGAGTTTATCGTTCGCGTCAAGATAGAGCGCCGAACAGGCGACATCGGTCTCGACCTCGACATCTATCTGCTGGGTTCCCGCCGTATCGTACACATTCTGGTGATCGTCGGTCACCTTCACGGTAAGACGCCAGAACCCGTCGCCGAGCCGCAGGTACGAGCCGTCGTTCGGGAAGGTCTGGCCCGCGCCGTCGAGCGTCGCGGCAAAACCGTTCCATGACTTGCGGCTCCGCGTGCCGTCCTCGATACCACCAAACCCGGTTATCGGTATCGCGACGATATCGATTATCGATGCGGTGACGGTCGGCGTGGCGAGTTTGGTAAGATCAATTTCGAGCGTGAACTGGACGCCTGACGCGCCGGCATCCTCGTCTTTCAACGAGTCAAGCTTGAGTTCGTCGGTCGGATAGGCGATAACGGCGTTCGGGGTGATCGGATCGACCTCGTAGGTGCGCAAGGCGGTCCGCGCGTTGCCGTAAGGATCCTCGACCGTCACCTCGAAGGTGTGCTTGTTGTAGGCGAGCGGCGGCAGAACGACGGTCACGGTGGTGCCGTCCACGGTCATCTCGCCCGCCGTGTAGGTATAGGTCGACTGCTCGACACCGGCATAATCGTACACGGTGTGCTTGACCACCGGGGTCCCGCCGTCCCAGTCGCCCGTTATCTTGAATTTGAGTTGCTGACCGGTCAGTTTGTCGTTGACATCGACCACGCCATCACGCGCGGTGAGCCACAGCGGGTGGCCCGGCGTCGCGCCGGTCGGGCCCTGGAACAGCACCGTCGGCGGCGCCGTGTCGATGATGAGACTCTTGGCCGATTCGTCAGAGGTATTGCCGCCGCAGTCGGTGAGCGTCGCCGCAAAGGAGTTGGTCCCTTCCGGTATCGTGATGCTCGTGAAGGTGGCGGTCCGGTCGCCCGCGACGACGGCGGTGTAGGAACTGCCGGTCGTCTTGTTTCGAAGCGTCGCAGTGCGACCGATGTCTATGTCATCCTCTATGGTCAGCACGATGGTCGCCTGCAGGCCGTTGCCCGCTATACCGTCGAGATCTTCCGAGGCGAGCAGGACATCGTCACCGTTCGCGTCGTTCTCAACGGCGAAAGTCTCGATGACCGGAAGCGATCGATCGAAGGTGTAGGTGCGGCTCGTGAGCGCCCCTTCGTCGGTCGTATTGTTCGTGTAGTAGGTGACGGCACCGACGCCGTCGGTCACCTTGGCATACAGCGTGTAGGGTCCGCACTTATCGGGCAGATCGAGCGGTATCGAGACATCCTCGGTCGCGTTGCAGAGCGACCCGACGGTGGTCGTACCGGCGACCTTCGCGTCCGCATCGGCATCCCAGATCTCGACCGTTTCACCCGCCTCGAGGTTCTTCGTGCGGAACACGAAACTCGGCACTGCGGACCCCGCCTTGTAGGAAGTGTTGTTCGGCGGCAACTGCCACTGGAAGGTGGGGGTCGTAGTGTTAAGCGTTATCGACATCTCGGCGCTATCGGCATTGCCAAGCCCATCGTCGGCGCTCACGGTGAGCGTATAGACTCCGTCGCCGGCATCGAGCGCGTAGTCGTAGGAATTCTCGCAGACACCGGTCACGAAGGTGCCGCCCGGTTTGTCAAAGCGGCAGGTGATGGTCGTGGCGCCGGTCACGGTGAAGGTCATCGTGCCGGTCGTCCGGCGGGTGCAGGGCACCGCCGGGTCGATGACGACGATCGGATCGGTCGTGTCTATCGTGATGGCGAAACTGCCGCTCGCCGACCAGTTACCGGCGGCGTCGCTTCCCTGAACATAGAGCGTATGGGCCCCCTCCGCAAGGGCCGACGCCGGCGTGAAGGAGGTCGCGGTCGTCGTTATCCAGCCGGTCCCGTCGGTGAAACTGTAGCGGAACCCGACGGTGTCCGCCGGCGTGTCCCACGACCAGGTCGGCGTCGTGTCGTTCGTCGGCGTCGTGCCGGTCACCGTCGGCGCCGCCGGGGCGGTGGCGTCCACGACAAGGGTGAACGAGCCGCTATCGGACCAGTTACCGATATCGTCGCGGCCCTGCACATACAGGGTGTACTCGCCGTCTATCAACGCATTGGCCGGCGTGAAGGAGGTATCGGTCGTCGCCGTCCAGTCGGTCTCGTCAAAACTGTAACGGAATTCCACGGTGTCCGCCGGCGTGTCCCACGACCAGGTCGGCGTCGTGTCGTTCGTCGGCGTCGTACCGGTCACCGTCGGCGCCGCCGGGGCGGTGGCGTCCACGACAAGGGTGAACGAGCCGCTATCGGACCAGTTACCGATATCGTCGCGGCCCTGCACATACAGGGTGTACTCGCCGTCTATCAACGCATTGGCCGGCGTGAAGGAGGTATCGGTCGTCGCCGTCCAGTCGGTCTCGTCAAAACTGTAACGGAATTCCACGGTGTCCGCCGGCGTGTTCCACGACCAGGTCGGCATCGCGTCGTTCGTCGGCGTCGTGCCGGTCACCGTCGGCGCCGCCGGGGCGGTGATGTCGACGAACAGCCCGGTGACGCTCTGCGAACCGGTGAGCGAAGTATCATCGTCCTCGATGACGACCGTCACGGTGTGCAGATCCTCCGCGCCTGCGCTTTCGGGCAGGGTGATGGAACGCTCGAGCGTATCGCCGCCGAGCGAAAGGGTGTGGTCGGGATCGTCGGTCCCCGGCGTCTTGTTGATGTATATCTTGACCGATGAACCGAGCGAGCACTGGGTCACCTTGCTGATGACAAGCGTCTTCTGCAGGCCGTTCAGCGTCGCGTTCTCGTCATCCTTCTTGCCGAATATCTGATCGTTCTCCAAGTTCATCGTGAATCCGCAGGTCTGCTGTGAAACCGCGCTGAAGGTGAGCGTATCCTCGAAGGTCCCCACCCGCACCCGCATCGTTATCTCGTTCCATATCGGCACATCGACCGACGCGAAGGAGGCGACGCCGTCCTGCACGGTGGCGGTCTGCCAGTCAGTACTATAGTTTTCGATGTATATCTCGACCATCTGCCCCTCGGGGTAGCCGGTCGTCACCGCCTCCATCTTCACTTGGAGGTCGGGATCTTCCTTGTCAAGGTCATCGTTGTCACCAAGCGCGGCGCCCTCAAGCATGTTCGGGGCGGTGCCGCCCTCGTAGTAGCGCATGACCACCGTTTTCGCCACCTCGTATGTGGCGGTGAGGGTGAGGGTCGGCGTCGCGATGTCGGGGCTGTGGGGGATATAGGCCCGTATCTGATGCTCCCCCTCCTCGAACGGGATATGGAGGAACTTGGCGAAGCCGTTGACCAGTATCCCGGCATAGGTCCGGGTCGTCAGGCCGCGAAGCACGAGCGTATCGTCATCGTTCTCCGCGGTGGAACGGGTCACTTCGAGCGTTATCGGCATGCCGTCACGGACCGATCCGACGGTCGCCTGCGCCGCGACGGTGAGGTCTATCTGTATCGTCTTGTCGGAGGCATCTTTATCATCGGCGACGGTGAGTACCTGACCGTCGGTGAGACCTTGGAACAGCAGGGTCACCGACAGTTTCTCGCATTTCTGATCGTCACTGCAGACATACCCGGCCGAACAATCGGTGTCGGCGTTACATTCCTCCTTGGAGGAGCACGCGCCCGCGAGGAAGGACAGGAGTACCGGGACAAGCACGAACAACACAAAACGCTTCATGGCTCTCTCCCCTATGACCATCTAAAGAACTTCAGGCGTTGATGATACTTTCAACGCGGCGTATTGTCAACAATTTGTTCTATCAATTGGCGGTCCAGAAGGTCGCGCAAGATATCGGCGACATCGCCCGCCAGCACCGCGCGCGGCACCTCTTCGCCGAACCGCTCCTCAAGCGCCGCTATCACCGTGGCGACGGTTCGGGTGCCATCGAGCAGTTCCCAGATGACACCGGCGGTCGCATTGAGGGATATGATCTTTTCGACGAGCGGTGACACGATCGTCACCGTTCCGTCCTTCATTTTACGCCATGCGATCTCGTCGCGGACGCGGTACCGATGGTCGAGCATCTGGGGGCAACCTCCCTTGCGCATCGAAAGAACGGGTCGATTGTATGCGCGGCGACCGTTTTTTTCAAGAAAGGGCTGTTTTTTGACAAAAAAAACCTTCTCGATAGAATCCGGTCGTCCATCATGTTACGACACGACGGGGACCATGGCTCTACTTAAACGACCGGCGCCGGCGAACCTGACCTGCTCGGTGACCTATCGCGACGCCGCGCTCTACGAGGAGGCCGTCGCCCTGCTCGAACAGGTCCACGGCCCGCGCGACACCGAAAGCGATCCGTACGATTTTTCAGCGATATCGGACCATTACGACACCGAGATGGGCGGCGCGGTGATGAAGCGCATCGTCTCGTTCGAACGACTCCTTCCCCGTGAACATCTCGCCGAGGTGAAACGGCGGGTCACCGAACTCGAACAGCGCTTCGCGGTGGAGGGTCACCGGCGGGTCAATCTCGACCCGGGACTCCTCACGATGGAGAACTTCGTGCTCGCGACCGCCAAGAACCACAGCCACCGCATCTATCTCGGCGACGGCGTTTTCGCCGAGGTGACGCTGCTGTTCACGCGGCATGCGACGATACAGGGACTGCCGTGGACCTACCGCGACTATCTGCGCGACCCGGCCGCGGCCTTTCTGCTCTCGCTCCGCGACCGTTACAAAAAGAAACTGGCGGAAACCGGGGCGGCGGCATGATACTCGTCACCTTCGCCACGCCGCCCGAGAATCCGTTCGATATCCCGCTCGTCAAAGGCGCGGCGACACCGCACGACGACCTGCTCCTCGTGCTGGCTGGCATCGGTTCGCCCGGCGCGGCGCGGATCGACGACATCCTGCAAAGCCGGCCGGAGATACGCGGCCTCCTCGAGTTCGGCGGCGCCGCCGCCGTCGCCAACGCCCCCATCGGCGCCCACTACACGGTGACCCGGCTTTTCTCGACCGACGGGAACGGCATCGGCTCGATCGAACCGGTGCCGGGGTTGCCCCGCGCGGCGGCAACCGGCGGAGACACGGTATATCGCGGCGACGATCTCCCGTGGGCCGACACGGTGGGCGCGCCGCTCCTGTACACGATGGAGACCCTGTCGCTGTTCGATATCTGCCGTCGTCGCCGGCTGCCGTTCCGCAGCATCCGGCTCGTCACCGACAACGGCGTCGGAGAGATATCGCGCCGGTACCGCACCGTCCTTGCCGCCCACCGCGACGAGAACGCCACGCTCATTCGGGATGCGGCATCCCTGCTGGCGGCGGCCCCGCGCGATAGAGGGTGAAGTCGGGGCGTTTGAACACCGGTATGAGCCGGTCCTTCGCCGCCGAGAGCGCCGCGGTATCGCAGGTCTCGGGGCTCATCGGCCACTGGCGACAGTAGAGCATCATCAGGAACATCGGGTCACTGAGCAGGAAGTCGTTCCGGAATATGCAGGGGTCGCCGTTCCCGGCGCACTCGACCCATTCGACCGGCACGATGGCCGGTCGCATCCCCGCCCGCTCGGCGATATACTCCGCCTTGCGCGGCAGGGTGAGCCCGATGCGGGCATCCGGCTTCTCCTGCATCGCCACGCGGAACGCCTCGCGATACCACTCCTCCTCCGAACGATCGGCCAGTTTCAGGAAGGCGGGCACGGCAAGCAGTACCGCGACAAGGCCGTACGCCACCGCAAGACGGGGCCGCGTCGCCAGATACCGCGCAATGAAAAAGCAACTCAGCAGGACCACCGGCAGAAGATAGTAATGGAACTTTTTGGGGAACAGCGCGAAGAACGGAAGGTAGATGAGAAAGAACCCGGCGGCGAAACGGAACAGGAATCGCTCCCGCCATTCGGCGCGCGGCAGCGCGACGATCGAAAGTATCGCGACCGTCAGGAGGAAGAACGACAGGCTCAGGTCCCACCCCGCCCACGGGAAGGAGCCGGCGCCGTAGAGGGTCCCGATGTTCCTCAAAAGAGCGTCTATCTCGAACGAACGCCACAAAAGAAGCGGCGTGGTGATCTCAAAGAACAGATCGTACCGGTGCGGCAGGAGCGATTGCACGAAGAGCGGCAGGGAGAGCAGGAGCGCCGTCTCGCCCCAGCGCGCCAGAAGCGGCCGGTCCTTCCGTAGCGCGAAGAGGAAGAGCGGCAGCGCGCCAAGCGCCGTCTCCTTTACCCAGAGCGCCGCGGCGAAGGCGAGCGCCGAGAGGAGCGCGTCACGCCTGGAACCGCGTTCGACCGCGTTCTGGAGGAAAAGGACCGCAACGAGCAGGAGGGCTATCCACGGCGTCTCGACCATGCCGGCGACCGACAGGTACCACCCCCACGGCAGGATGATCCACAGAACGGCGGCGAGAAGACCCTCCCGTTCGGAAAGCCCCGATCTGACCGCAAGGAGATACATGAGCGGCGGTATCCCGGAGGATAAAAGCGTCGTCACGAGCCGCACCGCGTAGAGCCGGTCGAGGCCGAGTTTTATGAAGATGGCGGCAAGATAGTTGAACAGCGGCGGGAAGAAGAAGAGGTCGTCGCGGCCGTACAGGTCGAGCCAGCCGCCGTTCAGCGCGAGATCGCGGGCGGTCCAACTGTAGGCTGCCTCGTCGTAGGTGATGTGCATGAACGGTATGCAGAGCGCCCGCAGAAAAAGCGTCGCGAGAAAGAGTATGATCGCCGTCCGTCTCATCGCATCCTAGTAGATGAAGGGAATGATCCGTTTACGGGCAGCCGGGTAGTCGGGGAAGGTGGCGCGGTACCATTTCCGGTGGGCGTGCGCCCGCGGCACGAGGTTCGCGGCGGTGAATACGGCGAAGGCGAGCCCCGGGAGCGACCAGGTGAGGATCGCCCAGCCGGTCCATTCGAGCAGTTCGCCGAAGTAGTTGGGGCTCGCAACGAACCGGTGCAGTCCGCCCGTCGGCACCTTGTACCCGGTCTCACCCGGCTTGCGGAGCGTCCGCAGGACATGGTCGCTGTGCAGGTTGATGACGAACCCGGCGATGAAGACCATGAGCCCGACGATAAATCGCGGGTCCCCCAGCCACGACACATCGTAAGCCGCGCGGCGGTACAGGTACCAGCCGTTCACCCAGCCATTCATCACATTGAACATCACCGAAAAAAGGACGATGACCACCGAGGTGCCGCGACCGCTCCGCATAAGGAGCGGAAAGATAAAGGTGCGCTGGAGATAGTGCAACTGCCAGATGCACAGGAACACCGTGCCGACGAGCGTGATATCGCCGGTGGCGAACAGCGCCGCGATGACGAGCACCGCCGGCAGTTCCATGACGACCCAGCCGGGACGCGACGGGACGAGCGGCCCCCAGCCGGTGTGGGTGTGGCGGCCGTACGGGACGGTGATGAAGTAGAGGGCGACAAAGACGAAGGCGGCCGAGATGAACTGGGCCGCGAGCAGGATGTCGTACAGACCGTCGAGCGTCATGATGCCTCCGTGAGCGGTGGTTCCGGTTGGCGCAACCCGTTACGGTGACTATAGTTTCCCCGTCACGATTTGCAACTCTTTTTCTTGTGTTTTTCGCTCCGCGCCGGTATCATTCGGGCGTTGTTTTCTTTTAGGCGGTGTTCGGCGGTGTCTGAAGAGCGGCTCATGCAGGATCGGTTCCTCCTCGTGCGTCAACTGGGGAGCGGCGGCATGGGGGAGGTGTGGCTCGCCGAGGACGCCGAGCGGCACGAGACGATCGCGCTCAAGAGGATCCGCAACAAAGGCCTTCTGCGCCGCGCCGAGGTGAAGCGCCTGCGCGCCGAGTTCCAGATAGCCCGCTCGATAAAGAGCGAGTATGTGGTGCGGATGTTCGACCTGTACGACGAGAAAAAAGAGGTGTTCTTCACGATGGAGTTCGTGGAGGGGCGCACCTTCGCGACGCTCGCCGGCTCGAAACTCGCCGATGTGATGCGACCGTTCCTGCTTCTGACACGCGGCCTGCTGGACCTGCACAATTACAACATCGTCCACCGCGACCTCAAGCCGTCGAACATCATGATAACCCCGCAGGACACGGTGAAGATACTCGATTTCGGGCTCGCCTCGCTCAAGATGATGCACGCCAAGGAACGGAGCGGCACCGCCCGCTACATGGCGCCCGAGGTCTTCCAGCGCGGCGATTTCGACCACCGGAGCGACCTGTACGCGCTCGGCCTCATCTTCTACGAGGTGCTGACCGGGGAGCCGCCCTTCGCCGAGCCGCCGGGCACGCTCGCGCCGGCCGCGCTCGCGCCGGACGGCATCACCTTTCCCGACGAGTTCGACCCCGACATGGCCCGCATCATCAGGGGCCTGCTCCAGCCCGACCCCGCGGAACGGACGCCCGACGCGCTCACCCTGCTCAATGAACTCGAGTCGCTCGAAAGCAAACTGATCATGGCCCGCGCGGCCAAACGCCCGGCCCGCGCCCTGCCGCTCCGCATACATGAACCCGAATTCATCGCGCGGCGCGCCGAGATGGGCCGCCTCGTGACCGCGATAGACAATTTCCTCTCCTCCGGCCTCGACATGACGGTCATCGTCGAAGGGGAGCGCGGCGCCGGCAAGACCCGATTCCTCGAGGAGGTCCGCGCCCGCATGGCGTTCCGCGATCTTTCGACCGTGCTCGTGTCGGCCGCCGATACGCAAAGTCTCGCGAGCGACCTCCTCAAGGGGCTCTGGGACACCGCCGACCGCGAACTGCGCTACCAGATAGCGGTGAAATGGGGCGCGCTCATCCGGGCCTATTTCCCCGAATGCGCCGTCGCCCCCGAATTCCGGCGCATCACCATTCCCGCCGCCGAAGAACATTCGATGGAGGAGAATCTCCACCGCGTCGTCGCCTGCATCGGCGACATCATCGAGACGATCACCCGCACGCGACCGCTCCTCCTGTTCATCGACAACTTCGGCGACATCGACAAGCGGTCGCTCGCCGTGATGCAGGAACTGTACGCGCACGCCGAGAACTACCGGCGCGTGTTCACCACGCTCGCCGTCACCACCGAGAACGCCGTATCCCCCATCGAGTTCCCGGCCAACGCCCGCGTCACGATACCCAGTTTCTCCCCGGGCGAACTGCGCGACTTCATCGAGTCGTGCCTTCAGTCGCCGCGCAAACATATCGACGAATCGCTGTTCCTCTGGCTCTACCGCATGAGCGGCGGCATCGTCAAGACCACCTTCTCGCTCCTGCACATGCTCCGCGAAGAGGGGTTCCTGCTGCTTTCCGGCGAACGGATACTGTTCCGTAACGATGTGCTCGAGAAGGAACCGATAGATTTCCTGTTCCGCCTCAAGTTGAACTCGCTCTCGCCCGACCAGCGGGCGCTTCTCAACCTCGCCTCCATCTACCGCAAATTCACCACCCGCGAGGCGCTGTCCGCCGTGCTCCGCGAACGGATGCCCGACGAAGCATTCCGTGACGCGCTCGATTTCCTGAAGAGGAATTACCTGCTCGAAGAGCACAAGAACGGCAAGATACGGCTGGTGAACGCACGCCTGCAGGCACTCGTGTACCAAAGCATGCCGGCCGACGAACGGCGCCGCCTGCATCTCAGCCACGCCGACTATCTGCTCACCAGCAACCCGCTCGAGGAGATAAACACTTGCGCCTTCGCCGCCTACCACTACCTGCGCGGCGGCCGTCCCGAGACGGCGCTCAAATACTACCTGCGCTCGGCGAGCCGCGCGTTCTTCCATCTCAACACCGAACTGACCGGCAGTTTCATCGACGAGGCGCTCTCCATCGTCCGCGAGAATCCTTACATCCTCTCGCTCAAGAAAAAAACGGCGGTCTCGCTCTTCGCGGGCCGCATCTTCCACCGACTGGGTATCTACGGCCGGGCGATCCCCCTGCTCGAAGAGGCGTACGGTACCTGGAAGGACGAACTCATCCTCGACCTGCTCGTCCGTGCGCTCGTCGGCGACGGCGACGCCCCCAAGGCGCTCCAGCATACGGTCAAATTCAAAGCCGACACCCCCGAACGCGCCGCGTTCGTCGCCTATCTGCGCGCCTACATCGCGGGCCGCGCCGAGGAGAATTATGCCAAGGCGGGGTCCCACATACAGAAGGCGAAAAAACTCATGGCCGCCGGGCACGACGCGCTCTTCACCCCGCAACGCCGCTATCTCCTGCGCGAACTCGAGTTCGACCACGCCATGTACGAACGCGGGAGCGACTACGAAACGCTCCTTACGGTGCGCAACGACCTCATCGAGAGCGCGAAAAAACTGCCGCGCAAGGCCTATCTCATCGACGCGCTCACCGCGTCGTTCCGCTTCCTCCAGCGGTTCAATAAACTGGAAAAGGGCTATCTGCTCCTCCAGCAGACGCTCAAACTCGCCATCGAATCGTTCGATAACTTCCGCATCGCCCGCGCCTATCTCAATCTCGCCTCGTGCGCCCAACTGCTCGAACGGTGGCACGAGGTGCCGTTCTTCCTCGACCGCGCGATGGATTTCGCGCGCAAGGGGTGCGGCACCACCATGCTCAAATACGCCTTCTTCGCCCGCGGCGAGTTCGCCGTGCTCACCGGGGACTTCTCGCTCGCCGAGAACTACCTGTTCAACGCCGAGGAACTGTCGTACCGCGAGCGACGCGACAGCGACCTCATCGGCATCTATTCCGCGCAGATCCTCCTGTACCTGCTCAAGGGCGAATCGGGCTTTGCGCGCGTGGCGGGCGGAAAATTGAGGCGGTTCCTCGACAAAAAGAAACTCGACGACCAGCGCCGGTGCCGCGCGCTCTGCACGCTCCTGTTCCTCGATGCGTCCTTCGAAGGCGACCGCGAATACATCCTCGAACTGTCGGACCAGATAGAGGCGCTGTTCAAACAGCACCCGGAACTGCGGCCGCTCTACCGGCTGTTCTACCTCACCGCGCGCGCTCTCTACGCCGCCCAGAAGGGGTACGACCGCGACCTTACCCGCATCGTCGAAACGATAGAGGACGAGAAGATATCCGCCGTCGCGCCTCTGTACCGCCTCCTGTACCGGCACCGGATAGCGCATATCCTCAGCGAGAAAAAGGCCCTGCCCGAGATCCTGCGTCGCCTCATAGACGAGGGGCGTCAGGAATCGGCGCTCCTGCAGGCGCGCCACTTCATCACGCTGTTCGGAGAACTTTCCTACTTCATAGACTACGGGCAGACCGACCAACTGATGGCCGAGGTGCGCGCCGCCATCGACGAGGCCGCGTCCGGCGACCGGAGCGAAAGGACGCTCGGCCGACTGAAACTCTATTTCGACGAGACGCGCCGCCAGACCGACTTCCTGCGTACCCGCAACCGCAACTACTCCTACATCATCGATATCGTCAAGGCGATATCGGGGAAGACCGAGGTCGGCAAGATCATGGACATCGTCGTCAAGAAGATACTCGACATCCTGTCGGCGGACCTCGTCGCCGTCGTGTTCCAGTACGACGACGGGCGGCAGATGGACTATCTCATAAAGGACGCCGCCCAGCAGACCTACAAGTTCAACGACATCCGGTTCAAAGGGGACATCGTCCAGCGGATGTTCAAGACGGCAAAGATAGAGTTCTTCACCAGCATGCCGCTGAGTTTCTCCGACACCGACTCCTCCGCCTCGTCGGGCCCGGACGCCGACAACTGCGTCGTGGCGGCGATACCGGTGCTCCTGCAGGGCGAGATACGCGCCTATCTGTACCTCGAACGCAACCTGTCGAAAGGCGCGTTCCTCGAGGAGGAGATACAGTTCCTTGAGATACTCGCCGACAACATCGGCGTCATATTCGACAATGTGAAACTGGTCGAGATCGCGACGACCGACGCGCTGACCCGCGTGGCGACCCGCCGCCATTTCCTCTCGATACTCAAAAAGGAGTGCGAAAAGGCCCGCCGGTACGGCTTCACGCTCTCGCTCATCATGATAGACATCGACCTGTTCAAGAACATCAACGACACCTACGGCCACCTGATGGGTGACACCGTCCTGCGACAGATAGGGCGCCTGCTCAAGAGCAACATCCGTAACTCCGACTACGCGGGCCGCATAGGCGGCGAGGAGTTCGCGCTCCTCCTCTCGGGCACCAACGCCGCGGGCGCCTTCAACACCGCCGAGAAGATACGCGAGAAATGCCAGCGATCCAGTTTCTCCGGTCTGCAACTCACGCTCTCTGCCGGCATCGCGTCCTACCACGAGCACGAGGTGAAGAACGAGGAGGATCTCCTGCAGAAGGCCGACACGGCGCTGTACGCCGCGAAACGCCGCGGTCGCAACATGACGGTACGCTACGACGACAGGGAGGAATGATGCCGGTAACCATATTCGTCGAAGAGAACAGCATAGTCGCCGGCAACACCGACAAGGTGCGTCGCACGCTCGAACCCATCGTGGAGAATTCCGACATGGTGCGTCGCTACGAGGCGGGGCTCGCGCTCTCCTTCGGACCGGCACCCGGCAAACGGCCGCTCGGGTTCTTCGACTTGGAAAAGCGGCTTTCCCAGTCGTCCTACAAACAGTGGTTCCGCCGCATGGACCGCGAGGTGCCGGCGCTCCCCTACTTTCTCGCGGCCGACGACCCGGGTAAATCGCTGCTCATCTATCTCATGGGCGTGCTCGACTACAAACTCGTCGGCGAACGGGTCACCTTCGACGCGGCCGCGATGGATGTGTTCTTCCACCACAAGAAGACCGAGATAAAGAATCTCTGCCTTTCGAACAACATCAGCCCGCTCGCGAGCATCCAGCGGCTCGCCGACCTGCTCGCCCCGGCGGCCCGATCCGACGGCCCCGTCGCCACGCCGCCGCCCGCCGTCGCACCGGCGGCGAAAGAGGAACGGCCCGACGCCGACCGTCCGGCCGAGGCGCAACTGCTCAAACAACTGCTCGACCGGTTCGGATCCATCGCGGTGCTGAAAGAGAACCGCATGACGAAACTGTTCGTGGTCTTCGACGAGATACCCCCGCAGATGCGGCTCGTCCGCAACGAACTGGTGCTCGACCGGTCGCTCAACCGCTGGTTCTTCCGCACCGTCTTCCTCATCGACGGGCTTGAATCGGCGCGGGAATCGCTCCTGCTCTACCGCCCGAACGAGGTCACCGAATCGATACAGTTCTTCAACGGCGCGCTCATTATGTGCGTCTACCGCGACGAAACGAGCGAATACCAGAAATTGTTCGAGACCGACGAACCGGTGAAGACCGATATCGTTGAACAGGCCGGGCACGCCGCCGCCGAGGTATCCGGCGGGCAGTCCACGCCGGACCGACCCGCCGACGAGGGAACGGCCGGGCAGGCGTCCCCTTCCCCCGCCGCCGCGCCGGAACCGGGCCCGCAGGCCGCGCCGACCGACCCGAAAGATGCCCGGATCGCCGAACTGGAGGCCGAGGTGACGAAACTCAAGAACATCGTCGAGGCCTACGAGGAGACCCTGCTCGGCAAGAACAAGAAAAGCATCTTCAAGAAGTTCTTCGGATGATGCGCGTCACCCTGCTCGGCACCGGCTCGTCCACCGGGACCCCGCAACTCCTGTGCGACTGTGAGAACTGCCGCTCCGATGACCCGCGCGACCGGCGCACCCGTTTCGCGATACTCGTCGAGCAGGGCGACACCGTCCTGCTCGTCGACGCGCCGTTCGAGATACGCCTGCAACTGCTCGCCGCGAAGGCGAAGCGGCTCGACGCGCTCTGGCTCACCCACGCCCACAGCGACCACCTCGCCGGCGTGGACGACCTGCGCATCTTCGCCTTCCGCAACGGTGCGCCGATACCCTGCTTCGCGCTCCCCGAGACCATCACGACGACCCGCCACCGTTTCACCTATCTCTTCGACGACAACGAGTACGGCGACCTCCGCTTCCTCGATCCGCGACCGGTGGGGCGCGAACCGCTGTCGTTCCGCGACCTCACGCTCACGCCGCTGCACCACCGGCACGGCGACACGGCGGTCGTCAGTTTCCGCGCCGGGCCGTTCGCCTTCCTCGCCGATCTGTCGGCCATCGACGACGCGGAACTGGAAAAACTCGCGGGCATCTCGACGCTCGTCATCTCCTGCACCGTCCGGCATGACCACTACAAGCACATGAAACTCGACGAGGTGCTCGCGCTCGCCGCCCGCATCGGGGCGCCTCGCACGGTGCTCACCCACATGAACCATAAGTTCAACCACGCCGACCTGCTCGCCACCCTGCCGCGGGGCGTGGAACCGGGTTATGACGGCCTGACGCTGGACCTTTGACCCCCGCCCCGGCGCCCCCCGAAAAAAATCACCGAATGATATCGGGGAGAAATCATTTTCTTTCAAAATCCTAGCAAAACTCTCTTGACTTTCGAAATGGTCGCGAAATAGAACCATACCGTTACACGACCGTTCCTTTTCAAAAAAACTTTGAACCTGTCGCATGGGGGTGCGTATGAGAAAAGTCCTGTGGGCCTTGTCGGCGCTGTTGTTGCTCGTTTCCTGTCAGGTCGAGATCCGCCAGTTCGAAGTGGTGAACCAGTCCGGTCCCTACAACTGTTCCGACACCGGACAATGCGAGATGAAGGTGCTTGTCCTCAAGGATGGGCGACCGCTCACCGGCTACACGATGACCGACGCGGCGAACTACATCTTCGAGTACGAGGTCGTCGGCGACAACGGCTATGTCCACCGCTACCGTTCCTACCTCGACAAGGCGATACTGAAAGGCGATGTCGTCGTCTATCCCTCCGGCTATCTCACCTTTCGCCACACCTTTCCCTCTACCGCGAACTATCAGGTGTTCATCCATTTCTACGATTATCGCTTCAACGGACTTTGGGACCGCATCGAGATACCCATCATCATCAACCCCTGCTATAACCAGCGGGGGATCTGCGCGAACGGCACCTGTGTACCGGTGGGCCGGTTCGACTATCGCTGCGAATGCGCCGATGGCTATGTGCATCCGGCCGATGACGACAGGCAGTGCCTGCTCGACCGGTGTCGCGGCGAACGATGCAACGGGAACGGGGTCTGCCACCTTGACGGGCAGGGAGAGCCCTCCTGTGACTGTTTCCTCGGCTACGCGCACGGCGACCTGAACGCCCGGATGGCTCCCACCGTAACGGATGGAACACCCGACCCGCTCAGTTGCATCCCCGTCGCGTGCGACGAAGAGGGAGACACGACCGGCACGGTCCGTTACATGGTCCGCCCGCTCACCGTATCGTTGCAGAAGACGGCAGAGGAACAACCGGATGAGGCGCCGAGAGAGATACTGGCGCTCGACGAGATACGCATCCCCGAAGTGACACAGGGTTGCGAGATCGTGAATGATGACGAGGTGTCCGGCACCGCGCTCGGCAAGAACAGTTTCACCGAATTCATGAAGGTGGACCGGGCGCTTCTCGCGCGATTCTTCTACGGCGATATTTCCTCCGGGACCGTCCCGTTCGCCGTCAAACACCCGCATATCCTCACCCGCTCGCTTCTGGGCGACACCGAAGCGCTCTCCCTGCTCGACCATTTCAAAGACAACCCCGTCTTTGCTGAACGGCTCCAGTGGGTGACCGAACGCCGCCTTTCCTCCTGCGAAGATTACATTTACAAGAAATACCTCATGTACAACCTCTGGCTCGATGTCTTCGCCGAATCATCGGACGACCCGTATCTCATCGTCAGATTCTCGGCCACACCGGGGCAGGCCTGTGAGACAGGGTCGGTCACCGAAGGTTTTGGCGACGATCGTTGCATGGGGCTGCTCTCGCAGGAGGATTTCGCCTCCTCGTACGGCGGTCGCATCCTCTACTTCGGCGCACGCCATGTCGCCGGGGACCCCTATCCGGTCGCTGGCTTCGACGCGTCGAAATTCTCGCTGAGCACTTCCCGCTATGTCCCGAACAATCCGTTCGTCCTGACGGCGCACAAAAAGAACGGCTACATCAGGCAACCCAACGACCCCTACTGGGGCCACCCCAACGACTTCCGCTGGCACAAGCAGATGTTCGATCTGGCCAATAGCGAGTACTGGAAGGACACCTACGGCGCCGACATAGCGAACCGCCATTTCGACCGGTACCGTCTCGGACGGGAACTGTTGCTGGAACTGCTCGTCAACACGATCCTGTTCCGCGACCTCAACTCCACCGAATTCGATCTCTCCGACGGAAAAGAGGCGGTCAAGAGCGATCTGGAAAAGATATCCCTGCTCGGCGGCTGGCTGCAGGATGTGCTGAAGAAGCGTGAGAAGAACGGGGTGTGGCCCACACTCATTCAGGATGCGCTCGATAAGGGCGCGCCGGTGGAAGGAAGCATGAAGAACTGCTACAGCGAGCGGTACTACGAAAAGAATGTGGAATGCAAAACCGTGAAAGATCCCCTGTGGTCTGATATCCCTCATGCCTACCCCGAGAATGTCATCATCGAGTCGTGGAGCATCCTCACGCGGAACGAGAAGGATCGCGTGCTGTCGCTTCTCGACAAAAAGGTGGACACGCTCACCAGCGTGGCGCGATACGGCACCCAACTGGCCGACCGCCTGATAAACGGCGCGGAGGACACCTATGATGAAGAGATCAAGAACGACTTCGATCTTCTTCGGCGGGCGGTACAACTCCTCAACGAGGTTAAAAAGGTCGATGTGACCGGACTGCTGGACGCGAAGATAAAGGAACTGCTCACGCTCGCCGGCGAGGCGGAGTGTCTGAAGTCGAACGCCCCCAAGGAGGGGGTCAGCAAACTCCAGCAGATATGCGGCTGGCTTCCCGAGATGTTCGTGGAGAGCGTCCGTGACGACATCGAACATGCCGAGCCGGTGAGCGAGGCGGAGGCGCAGGCGTTCAGCGACGGCGCCGGCGACCTGCCGCCGATAGTGAACCTGCCCGCGGGGACCCCGCCGGACATCGTCAAAGCGAAAGTCAAAGCCTTCAGCGAGAAAAGCGTCTATGACATCATGCAGACCGATCACCGTGAATGCCGGTCGAAGATACCGGAGCCGACCGTGGATCAATCCTCGTTCGAGAAACTCGGCGACTTTCGCGATTTCACCTGCAAGGGGTCGGTGGGACAGATAGTGACGCTCACCTACGAATGCCATTTTACACTTGATCGAGAGAACGACGGCATACACAACGATGTGATAGAAGGTCACGACTATACGCTGACCATAAGGAATGTCCTGAAAGAGTCATCCACCCGATACAATTACCTCTTCGCGGACCTCGACAACAACTATGAGGGCCGTTTCGACCTGTGCGACGAAGGACTCAATGATGAACAGGGAAAGCGGCTTTTCCTCACCGCCTATGACCTGCTGGATCAGGAAATGCTCCTTCCCACTCTCGGCGTACGGAATCTTTGCAGTATAACATGCAACAACGCCGGCGTGAACTGCAACAAGGTGTCACATTACTGCACCTTCGTCGGCGAGGAGACCATATTCCCCGAAAAGCCCGAGGATATGGGAAAGTATCACGGTTGCCTGGGCTCGGGAGAACGCTATTTCGAGATGACCGAAGCGATCCACAAGTATGAAAAAGATCCTCTCTGCCAGATCCAGCACACTTCTTGCGAATATGTCGAGGATCCCAACATCACCAATAATGACCGTGCGAGTGTCCGGTGGCGTTATGCTCAGGAGATGTCCTTCTCAACGGTCTTCCGGCGCTGGTTCATGACCTCGGTCTACGAAGAGGATATCCCGCCTTATTACAACTATTTCGAGACCGCCGAGGTCATGAAACCCGAGATCCCGTTCGTCGTCGACACCCCGCGGCAATTCTTTTTCGAGACGGCGTATCCCGACAACCCACGCTACGAGGTCACCCTGACCATTACACTCAACCAATCTGGTCGCCGCGCTTATTTCGACGAGACCGACCTGCTGAACGGTGGACAGGTGGACTACGCGCAGGATCTTTCACGGTTCGGCACCTACCTCACCCACAAGACCCAGTACGCCGATTATGAGAATGCGCTCCTCCAGATGAACCTGCTCGCCAACGGCATCTACGGCTCTTCCGGTTTCTCGCGCGACGCCACCACCGGGCGCGCCTCCTACAGCGACAAACGCTATGGCTACTACCAGTTCGGCAGTCGCGAATTCAATGTCCACATGGGCTACGCCTACGGATGGGGCGTCGCGGGCATCGAGCGGTTCGAGGAATTCAACGAATTCATCGACTCGTTGGGCGGCTGGCCCGAAAAACCGGGGATACACGACGCCGCGAACCTCGCCCGCGCGCTGGATGGGTTCTATCAGGCAGAGGCGACCGAGAACGACGATCTTCTCGAATCGCTGGCAAAAGATTTCTGCGAAAGAGAGATAACCAATGGCAAGTTCAACGCCTTGGACCCGATCTTCCAAGAGAGGGTTTCTTCCGTTCTCGGAGATTTCACCAGCATCAACTGCGCCAGCACACTGCACACAAAAATACTGCAGGATGTTTGCGGATCGGAAGGATGCAATTATAACGATCCCGAAACCATACAGAACATCGGATCGTTCATGAAGGAGAACCTCTCTTATTTCATGCCGGAAACGGGAGACATCCTTGCCGGGACATCCGATTCCGCCAGAGACATCGTCAACAAACTGGCGCTCAACCCCTACCTGTACGGTTACTTCGGCGCCGGCGCGGTCATATTCGGCATGCCGCTGAACGCCAAAGCGGCGAGCGAATTGGCGGGGCTCGCCTCACGCGTGGGCGACACTCCTTCCGGTATGACCGAGGCACTGCAAGAGGACGCAAACGCTCAGAATTCACTTTGGGAAAAGAACCAGACCGAACTTTTCGAGGCAGTCGGTTACCTGCAACTCAACCCGAACGAGAACGGCATCCCCGTCCCCGACCAAACGCGGGTGGAAGGGGACAGTGTAAAAAGGTTCTTCGAGAACATGCAGGAGGACTCGAAGAGCAAACTGTATCATATGCACATTTATGTCGCGGGGAAATACCTGCTGTATCTCTCGGATAAAGGGGACATCGCACAGGTCGCGAACAATTTTCAAAGCAAAGTGTTCACTCCCGGACAAAAGACACCCCTTATGACAGGAACGGGTGTTAACGCAAATGAGGCGAACGATGGTCAGGATTGGGATCCCGAGTACGATTGGTATTTCTCAAAGCGGGTCGCCGAGTACGATCTATTCGGCGTCACGCTGACGCTCGATGCCGGCGTGTTCGTGAACTACGGAGCGAAGATGCAGATACAGTTGGGGGATAATCGCGCCTTTACAAATCTAAAAACTTCTACCGGGTTTGTTTCAATCCCCCTAGGCCAATATGCACGAGGAAAGTTCTCGTTGGTCCCCTATGTAGATGTCTCTGCCTTTGTCGAAGGGAGCGCAAGCGCCGGGATATTCTTCGCATCGATAAGCGGCACGCTCGGCATCCAACTCGACATCTTGACGGCTGAACTGCCGTTGTTGGCACGCTATGCTGTAGAAATGTCAGAAACAGAGAATTTTTTGAAGGATCCAGATGGCTCTGATGCCACCTGTCTTTTCTTCGAACGGGACTGTTATGAGGGAAAGATCCTTGATTGGAGCAAAGCGACTATCGCCAAACCTTACCTTGACATGAACGCATCTATGTCGGTATCTCTTGACATCCTCAAACATTCAGAGATATATGCTCAAGCCGATCTTTCGGTGTTGGGGATAACGGTGGTGGATACCGGGAAGATGACGCTATTCAAAGATATCATACCGGGTCAGATGCACTATGAGTACAAGGTGCTGGAACTACCGCAACAGTTCCGGCGGATAGACATTGAAGACATCACTCAGTTTATCAGATAGGAGTTTTTATGCAAAAAAGAGAGCTTTTTCTGTTAATAACTGGGGGGCTTCTTTTCTTTTCCTGTGAAAGCGAAGTTTCCTTTCGTGACAAGGAACTTGAATATTGCGTGCGTGTGACAGCAAGAAAAACCGGAGATGATGTCTTAACACAATCCGACCTTGATAAGATAACCTCTCTTACCTGTGTGCCAAGTCCCTATGAAGAAAAGAGAGTGCCGATTGATTATCTAGACGGCTTGGACCTATTAACGAATCTGGAAAAAATAGGGTTGGAATATACCCGAGTGTCAGACATAAGTCCTCTTTCCAAACTCAAAAAACTTGAGATCTTCGGTATAAACACCGACCGTAAGATAAACTCTTATGTTCCGATAATGCTCCTGCCTTTGAAAGTGCTCGGCATCAATTCCGCAGAGATAGAAGATATTAGTTTCCTGAGCTATCTCCCAGACCTTGAGGAGATATATTTAAGAAACAATCGTATTAGGGACATCAGTGTTCTTTCATCGCTTGAAAAAATAAAGATCCTTGACTTAGAACATAACAAAATAGAATCCATAGCCCCTCTCGCGCAACACCCCAATCTCGCAAACATGACAGATGTCCTTATTTACTACAACTGCATCGACTGCATGGCGGAGATCGAATATCTGAACGCTATCGCGGAAAAGAACCCCAACCTCAAATACCTCTGTAATCCTGACGACCAACTTCTCCCCGAAAACTGTTCGGAATGACGCTCCTCCCCTCCCGCCGCACTCTCCTTCTGAAGATACTTGTCCCGCTTGCCATCATCGCCATCGTCATCGTTGCGGCGCTTCTGTTCCGAGATAAGCCGTCCTTCTCACTGACACCCGGCACCGAGTACCGGTATCGCCTCTCTCTCCGGAGCGAGGAATTCATCGCCGGCGGCGAGGGCTCGCTCCTCTCCTCGGCCGGAATCGGCGACATCACCACCGCCACCGATCTCGAAGCACACCTGCTCCTCCGGTGCGTGGAGCGGACCGACGCCGGCTATCTCGCGGCATTCTCGCTGACCGATCCGGAGCGGCACGACATCCTGCTGAACGACCGCCCGCTCATCCCCGACCGTCTCTCGTTCGACGCCCTCTTCGACGGCCAGACCGCCTACGCGCAGATGGCCTCCGACGGCACCATCGGCGAACTCCTCTTCTCCCCCGCCACGCCGCCGACCTTCAAGCGGCTCATGAAGAACATCCTCGGCGAGATACAGTTCTCGCTCAGGTCTGAAGGCGACTGGACGGCGCGGGAACACAACCGGCGCGGCGACTACGCCGCCCGCTACCGGATCGAGCGCCCCCTGTTCTCCGGCACGGCCACCATCGACAAACAGTGGGCCTCGTACCTCGCGTTGGCGCCGGTGAAAACGGCGATGGGCGAGTCAAAAGTGTCGGCCTCTTTTACGCTCGTACCGGCGGCCGACGGCTACTGCCGGTCGCTACGGGGGACCGAAGAAACGGCCGCCTACGACCCCGACGGCGAAGAACTGTACCGCTACAACGGCGAGGTATCGCTCTCCTTCCTGCGCGCCGGACCATTCTCGACCGAACTCCCCTCGCTCGCGAAACTGCTCGAGACCCATGAGCGCGCCCCTTTTTCGGCGCCGGTCCGCGACGGCGCGGCAGAGAAGGAAAATCTGCGGAAGATGGCCGCCGATCTCTCGTTCGATGAGTTGGAGTCGCTCCTGTTCAAGGTGAGCGCGGGCGAACTGAGCGGCAAGGAGGAGATAACGACGCTCCTCCGGCGGGCCCACGGGCTTCTCGGCCTCCACCCTGAATTGAGCGACCGGGTCGCCGACCTCTGCCTCCGCGACGACCTGCACAGCGACGCCCGCAAACTGATACTGACGGTGCTGACCAGCCACGACCTGCCCGAGACGCAGGCGGCGATGCGCAAGATACTGAACGGCGACACGGTGAAGCGCGACCCCGCCTACCCGATGCTCCTGCAGGCGGCCGGGTTCCTCGCCGGGCCGGACAAAGAGACGGCCGCGCTGGTGCAGGGCGTTCTGCGCGAGGAGCACGGCGAAAAACGGTATGCCGCCGCCTACACGCTTGGCGCGATCGTCGGCACTATGAGGGAAAGCGGCCGCGAAGAAGAGGCGCGGGCCCATAACCGGGAACTGGTCGCGCAACTGGAGCAGGCGCGGAACGGCGAGGAGCAACAGCGCCTCCTCGTCGCGCTCGCCAACGCCGGCATGCCGGAGAATGTGCCGGTGGCGCGGCGTTATGCCCGCGACGGGAACCCCGAAACGAGGACGGCGGCGGCGATGGCGCTCCGCAAGACGCAGACCGAGGAGTCGGAGCGGGCGCTGTTCGAACTCACCGGCGACGGCGACCGAAATGTACAGAACACCGCGCTGCTGATGCTCTCGAAATACCGACTCGACCCGCGGCACCTCGGCGAACTGGGCGACCGCATCGACGGGGGCGCCATCACCGAGGACAATTACCAGATGGTGCTGAACCTGCTCGCGCCGCTGCGCGGGACGCAGGGCGACACGGTGCGCGATCTCTGCCGCCGGATGCTCGAAAAAGGGGTCAAGGACGCGAACCTCGCGCAGCAGATACGGGAACTGATGGAATGACCCTCCCCTTCCTTTGACTTCTTTGTCCGCGCCGGTAGAATGGCGGCATGAACGGACCCCTGCACCACCTCCCCGACCTGACGCCGCGCGCCGCGTTCCCCGAGGCGGCCGACGACGCCTACATCCGCATGACGCAGGCCCTGCGGGCGGCCGACGGCGACCCGTCGAAATTGCCCGAACCGCTCTCGATACGCTACCAGCACAATCTCGCGGCGAACCTGATGAAGGAAAAGGTGTTCTTCTCGGTGTCGGAGAAACTGCGCACCGGCGGCATCGCGGCGGTCTATCCGATCAAGGGGATGCACCTGCTCCTCGCGCTGTACCGTGACCTGCCGGGCATCCGGACGATGGTGGACATCGACCTGATCGTGAGACGGGACGAGTTCGCAAAACTGCCCGGCATCGTGCGGGCGAACCCGGCGTGGCAACCCGACATGGCGCGACTCCTCGGCCTGCGCTCTCGCATCGCCGCCGACCTGTCGTTCATCGCCGACCACACCTCGGTCGAGGTGAAGCGCGATCTCGTCCTGATGCCGGTCGTCGACTTCCAGCCCTTTTTCGACGCCGCCAAGATCGTCACCGTCGCCGGGAAAGAGGCGCACCTGCTCCAGCCCGACCACGCGGCACTGTTGTATATCCTCCACCATATCGGCGACCACCTGCTCCACTACCGGCGCATCGAGCACCGCCATCTCGCCGAGTTCAGCGTCATTCTCGCCAACCTCGACGACCGCGCCGCGTTCCGCGAACTCTGCCGCGCGAACGGCATCGGGCTGTGGTACGACCTCATCCTTTTCCTTATATACACGCTGTTCGAACGGCCGGTGGTCACCCCCGCCGACTTCACGATACACCCCGTCTTCGCCTGCATCGAGAAACGGCGCGACGGGACACTGGGGCCGACCGGCACCGCGCGGCTCACCGCCCTCCTCTACGGCGCATGGACCGTGCCGCTCCTCGCCCGCAACGCGCTTTTGTGGCTACCGAAGAAGGTGGTGCACAAAAAACACTGAGACCGCGCTCACCGAAACTCGATCCCTCCCCAACTGTCTAAAATGAATAACTGACCCTTCTACCGCCCTATATTCTCTAAAAACTTGACACAATACAGTATATTGACTAATTTAAAAGCGGCGCTTAAGACGGTCAAGATAAAAAGGAGGTCGCCATGCAATACCTTCCACGGACATTGGAAAAGCATTTGTCCGCCGTGTCGGCGCAGTTCCCGGTCCTGCTTCTTACCGGTCCCCGGCAGGTCGGCAAAACAACCCTGCTGCGGAAACTTGCGACGCCCGACCGACGCGAGGTCACCCTCGACGACCATGCGGTGCGGACGCTTGCTCAACAGGATCCCGCCCTTTTTCTACAGCGGTTCCCGCCACCCCTCCTCATCGACGAGATACAATACGCCCCGGAACTGCTCCCCTACATAAAAATGGCGGTCGACGCTTCGGATAAAAAAGGGCTTTTCTGGCTGACCGGTTCTCAACAGTTCCACCTGATGAAGAACATCACCGAAAGTCTTGCCGGTCGTGTCGCGATAGTCAACCTGCTCGGCTTCTCGTACCGTGAGCGGCATCAACTTCACGCACCGCAGGACGATCTGTTCAGCCTTTCTTCCGACGCCACCGCGCCGATAGAACTTTCCCCCCTTTTCAACGACATCTGGCGCGGCGCTTTTCCGGCGCTGGCCACCGGTCAGGTGCTCGACCGCGATCTTTTTTACCGCTCCTACATCCAGACCTACCTTGAACGCGATGTACGCGACCTCGCACAGGTCGGCGACCAGAAGACCTTTTATACCTTTCTCAAAGTATGCGCCGCTCGCTCCGGACAGATACTCAATCTTTCCGACCTCGCGCGCGACACCGACATCAGCGTGCCGACCGCCAAGAAATATCTCTCCATCCTCGAAGCCAGTTTTCAGGTGATCCTGCTTCCCTCCTATCACGGCAATATCACCAAGCGCGCCATCAAAGCACCGAAACTCTACTTCCTCGATACCGGCCTGTGCGCCTATCTGACGGGCTGGTCAACGCCCGAAACTCTTCTTGCCGGCGCCATGAACGGCGCCCTGTTCGAGAACCATGTCGTGGTCGAGATACTCAAACGCTACTGGTCCGATCTGAAAAATCCCGCGCTGTACTACTACCGCGACAAAGAAAAGAGCGAGGTCGATCTTCTGCTGGAACGGGACGGTCGCCTGCACCCCATAGAGATAAAACTCGGTTCGACGCCGCGCGCCGACTGGATATCCGGCATACAGAAACTGAAAAACGCCGGTCTTCCGATCGGCAACGGGCTGGTGATATCGCTCAGCCCCCGGACGCTTCCCCTGAGTAGCGACATAACCGTCGTGAATGTCGGCGTCATATAAAAGATCCGCCCGGTTTGCCGCCCTCCCCCTGTAGGATTTCTTCCTCGCCCAGACCCTCATCCCCTGCCTTCTCCCTCCACAGGTAGAAGGTGAAAAAGGCGGGGCGCCCTGCGTAGAGCGCCCCTATGGGGTGGGAGGGGGTTTTGATCCAACTCACCTCGCCTCGCGGCACCCCTCTCTTGGCAAGAGAGGGGACAGGGGTGAGTTACCTGAACAATCCCTTGATCCTCGACAGTATCGAGGTCATCGCCGGGACATTCACCGTGACGCCGTCGCCACGGCTCCAGTCGCTGTAGTATCCTTCGTCATCGTAGCCGCGCACCTCGGCGTAGTAGGTCTGCCCGTTCACAATGTCGGCATCGGTGACGATGACCGAGAAGCCGTTCAGCACCTCGACCGTATCGGAAATGACCGCGCCCGAGGGATCCACGATGCGGACGAAGTACCCCTTCGCCTTGAAGACCGGGCTCCACGCGACGCCGATAGAGCCGGCGTACTCCTGCGTGTCGATGTCGGTGCCCGGCTGGAACACCTTGCCGTTCTTCACCGCCGCCTCGCGCACCGGGAACGAGGCGGTGTAGCGCTTCTGGTCTATCGCGTAGATATACCCGTCGGCAACGCCCACCACCACCTCGATGTAGCCGTCGTCGTCGATGTCGGCGAGTATCGGGTTGCCCACCGCGTAGTCGAAAAGATACGACCACGCAAGCGTCCCGTCCTCGCTGTTCACCACATAGAGATAGCCGTCGGGACTGCCCGCCACGAATTCCTCCAGCCCGTCGCCGTCGATATCGCCCGACGCGATGTTGGATAGTTTCGCCCCGGGGCAATCAACGCGGGTCAGGAACGAATCGAGCGGCATATCTATCGCCATGCCGAGATAGAGACACCGTTTCCACAGAGAGGTTCCATCGAGCCCCGAATAGGCCGACAGATCGCCGTACTGACCGCCCATCGCCACATCGAGACCGGGGTTGTTGTCGATGTCTGCGATACCATCGAAGTTAAGCAGTTGTATATTGTAGGAAGAAGTTGAAGAGAAAGTGAAATCCCATTGGATCGTGTTGTCGACATTCAACATGCGTTTTCTGTTCATGGCATTGCCGTACAACTCAACAGTACCGTCACCATCCAAGTCAGCCGCAAATCCGTGTCGTGCAACCAACCCGGTATCTATCAAGCGGATACGGGAGCCGGTAGCACCATCAAGAAGTTCACTTTTATTATTGTTGATGATGAACAGGTCGGACCGGCCATCGCCAGTGATGTCGGGTATCGCTATCGGCATTGCCGCATGATAGGTGTTGATGTCGGCGTTATTGTGCGCATAAAGAAGATTGCCGGTGCGACCGTCACGCGCCTCTATCAGAGTTTCGTTGTTCACGAATTCAGTGTAATAGGCGATGTCGGTGTACCCGTCGCCATTAAAATCGCCCGAAACGAAATTGCTGGGGACGGTCACGATCTGTGCCGCGCTTTTTTGCCATATCAATCCCCCCTTGGCATCGCGAAGTTCAATGGCCCATTCTCCATTCGTTATCTTGACATGACGAATGAAGCCGTAGTTGCCAGTGCCGTCGCGGTCGAAGGAGAACAACTGTTGTCCAGTGTTGTTCAGCGTGTTCCATGTCACCGTAGGCGCGGTGTTGGGCGCAGCAGGTACCGGATTTGTCACAAGGGTCTTTCGCATGCCGTCGAAGAATAAAATGCGCGGCGATGCCTTGTCAGCGAAAGCTATAGGCTCGGATTGATAGCCGCCGGTGGTTATCGTCGCATAACTGGTCAGGCCGCCTGCCCCGACCTTGTACCAGAACACATGACCGGTGTTGCGCGAAAGGACGAGGTCAACACCGTCAGCGTAGATGAACGCCATCTCCTCGCCGATCGCCAGCGGCACCGCATGGGTCAATGCCCCGCCATTCTGCACGATGCCGACACTGTTGGCGAAGCCGTCGCCGTCGCTGTCGTGCATCGCGATGATTTCGCTTACCCCGTCACCGTCAAAGTCCTTGATGCAGGCGCTCCGACGGAAGGTTTGATATATCATGTTCTCCCGCATGGGGCGAATGCAGGGGATAAGATTGGCGTTTGCATTTTCCCACTGCTTTGTCAGCACCATTCCTCCACTTGCCGAATAAACCGAAACGGTGGAAAAGCGCTGAGTATCACTGGTGCCGATGACACCGGCTTTCGTAATCACATCGGGCTTCCCGTCGCCGGTCACATCGGCCAATCCATCGAGCACTTGGTCGACGATCTGCCCTTTCACCGCGCCGGTCGCGGCGTCGAGAATGATGGTCACCCAACGATTCGGCAGGTTGATGCCGTCCTCGTCGCGATCCACGCGAACACCATTTTCCAACACGACTTCAAGGGTGTTGTTGTAGACCGATATCACTACCTCTTTTGTTCCGTCACCGTCAAGGTCGGCCACCGATTCGGGCAGGTATATCGACTTCACGTCTGATGTTTTAAAACCGTATTCATAATGCCACTGCACCGAATCGGTCACATAATCGTAGACCGATATCTGAATGGAGCCGCCATCATTGAAATTAGAGGAATTGCCATTAAAAAGAAATTCTTCTTGTGGGTCTCCGTCAAGGTTTTCTACCAACCGCCAACCATTGCTGAACACACCTGCCGTCAATTGTACATTACGATAACGGAGCAGTTGTCCCGTCGATGCGTCCAGTATCCACAGCTTTCCAAAGTTTAGAGAACTATCGAATATCATTTCTTTGGTCGCCGGGTTTCCGTCGAGGTCACCGAACACAGCCTTGTCACTCCAAACCGGGAGTCCGGTGCGAGATTCCCATTTCAGCACAGGATTCGTTGGGTCATGCGCTATCTCGTATGCCTTGTATCCCGGTTCGGTGTTCTTGTTGCGAAGGATCAATTCGAGATCGCCATCACTGTCGATGTCGGCGAGGTTGTAAATGATGGTCGACTGGAGATAGAACGAGGAAAGCAATTGACCGCTTGCGCTATCCAGTATCATCAAACGATCGGCGCCGTAGGTGAATATCTCGGGAGATCCATCATCATTGATATCGGTCATTTCAAGCAAGGTTTGAGATTGAATGGCGCCAGTGTTCCACATCTCTTTATTGGAGATGTTTTTGCGCAGAGTATGACCACCCATGATGAACACGAATGGGGCCGCAGGAGCGCTTGGATCAAAAAATAGGTTCATGTCGGAGTGCGACCCGCCGGTGAAGTAACTCCACTTGAGTTCCGGCGTCACGATATCGCCGACCCCCGGCGTGCGGCCGGTCCGCGCCGGGTCGAAATTCCTCTGCGGCCACACATCAAGCGCATAGAGCGCCGCTGTTGCGATCAGCACGCTCAACATAACAAGTAACTTTTTCATCGTATCCTCCATCCCATAAAATTCCAAAGAACATACCCCCATTCTATTCACATTGAGGATACAGTCAACCTATTATATCAAAAATATATTTGGATACTTAGGGTCCGGTATGTCCACAAAAAGCAACAAATGAAACTACTCGATTTTTAAACCCATCCCCTTCTTCCCTTCCTCGCATGAATGCTCCGGCTTCCGGCCTGATGACACTGTACCACAGTCTCATCCGAGACGGCCTACAGTGACAAGGAAGGGGTCGGTTTTGTCGAGATTAGGTGGCGACAATTCCTCTTTCAGATTTGTCTGAAGTAGCGTGTTTTCTTGCTTTGGGCGCACCGTTCTCTATAATCGCGCTGTGCTTCAATGAGGGGATATGTCATTCCTGCCCGATACTATCCGAGAAAGATTGGATAAACTGCTTTCCACCCCGACACGGAAACGGCTTGCCAGCGGCGCCATCTGGGGTAGTGTGGCGGCGGCCGGATCGCGTCTTTTGACGCTCGCCGCGTCGTTCTTCCTCGCCCGCATCCTCGGTCAGGTCGGCTTCGGCGAATACGGCATGGTCAACAGTACCGCCGGAATGATAAGTAGTCTGGCCGGGATGGGGATCGGGCTCACCGTCACCAAGCATGTAGCAGAATTCAAGAACAAAGACCCCGATAAGGTGGGGCGCATTCTTGCTCTTTCTTCGATGGTGACGATGTTCAGCGCGTTCATCTATGGTGTTGCCTTTGTCGTGCTTGCGCCGTGGCTTGCGACGGCGACCATAGCCGCGCCGCACCTCGCCCCGATGTTGCAGATAAGCGCCATCACCGTGGCGCTCGGTGTCATCAACGGCGTGCAGACCAGTTCGCTCGACGGTTGCGAGGCGTTCCGAGCCAAGTCTTATATCAGCGTCGGGACCGGCATCGTTCAGACTGTTCTGGTGGTTATCGGCGCGTGGCTCTGGGGGCTTAAAGGGGCGATCGCCGCGATGGCGCTGGGGATGGTGCTGACGGTCATCTTGACCCGCTGGGCGGTGACGAAGGAATGGCGGCGGTTCAATATCCGGCTCCGGTGGTACGAGGCGCGGCAGGAGTGGCGGGTGTTGGTCAATTTCAGTTTGCCATCATTTCTGGCAGCAATATCGGTTGGCCCGGCACTTTGGGGAAGTAGCGCATTCTTAGCGAATCAACCTAACGGCTATGCCGAACTTGGCATTTACAATGCCGCCAATCAATGGTATTCGGCCGTTCTATTAATCCCGGCTCTAGTGGGAACTGCAATTTTACCAGTATTATCAGAAAAATATGGTGCGGGAGATCGGCCAGGCGTCATGAGAGTGATGAAAGGAATGATGGGGGTTGCGGCTTTGATAGTGGTTCCATTGTCTATCTTTTTGTGTCTGTTGAGTCCACTGATCATGGCTGGATACGGAGATGGGTTTCGCAATACCCATTGGACATTCATAATTACGGTTGCAACTGCCGGCCTGCTCGCCGTCATGCAACCGGTGGGCAATCTCATCGCGGCAAGTGGAAAAATGTGGATGGGTTTTATTATGAATACCGGGTGGGGAGCATTTCTTCTTTTGGGAAGTTGGCTCATGGTGCGGTGGGGAGCCGAAGGTTTGGCTGGGGCGAGACTGATAGCGTATCTGGCACATTCGGTGTGGGTTTTTGGCTATGCGGTTTCCATGTCACGAACAAAGCAACATGAAAATGAATAACATTAATTCTAAAAATTATTGGGATGCTCGCTTTTCATCAGGTGACTGGGAATCTCGGCGAGGAAGATTTCAAACACAACAATTTGCTAAGGAACAGATCGGGTTTCTAAATCTTCCCTGTGATTTTAACGGCACATTGTTGGATTTTGGATGTGGACTTGGCGATGCAATACCATTTTACAAGAAGAAATTCCCTCGTGCCAAGCTAATTGGAATGGATATTTCGTCTATAGGTATTGAGAAATGTAAAAAGCGATACGGTAGCATAGCTGAATTTCTTGTGGGAAGTTATCTAGATGTGCCCAAAGTAGATGTCATTATTTCATCTAATGTTTTTGAACATCTGTCAAACGATTTAGAAACAGCTAATATCTTGGCTCAGCGATGCAAAAACTTATATATAATAGTTCCCTATAGAGAGCAAATAAAGGAAACTTCCAACAGAGAACATATCAATTCATATAATGAAGAATCTTTCGCTAATCTTTCTTGTGTAAAATATAATATTTATGAATCGAGAGGCTTGTATATGATGACATGGTTGGAAATGGTTTTTAATATATGGGTAAAGAATGTGTTTCGCTTCATATTGCGCCGGCCCATGGTAAAACCAGCAAAGCAGATAATCTTCCATTTTAAAGGAAGCCTATAAAGACAGAGCATGTTAAAGGTCTTATGGATATTTGTTTTATTATTAGCGCAAAAAATAAAGATTGAACTGTGAAACAATGAAAGTAGCGATCATTAGCTGGGAATCCTTTTTAGGGTCGAGAATTGGCGGGTGGATACAAGCGACCAAAACAGTTGATGGTCTAGCAAGAATCGGTTGGGCAACAGATCATCTTCTTCTCCATTCAGATGGAACGGTGACCTTGCCGGACAAGACCATAGCTGGGCACTGGAAAGAAATCTGCGACAGATACGATATCCTTCATGCCATTCCTCCAATACCCAGCAGTTATTTTAGGAAAATAGGATTGCCGAGAAAAGCCCAGTTGCTGGCTTCGACTATTTTCTGGCGTTCGCCGACATACACGAAGGTGGTTCAGCGAGAAAGCGGGAAATTCAGTTTCAAAGCCGCGATTAACGATTTCGCAGCGCAGTGTGGCGTCCGAACAATTTTGGCCTATGCCGATTACGACATGTTACTGCCCAACTCACAGGCAGAGATCATTCAGTTCAAAAAATACTGCCGTTATAAGGCATCGGCTTTGTTTCGGGCCGTTCCTAATGGAATAGACCCGGTCCCCGAATGGGTTGAATCTTTGCCGCGCCCGGTATGTGTTCCGAAAGAAGACTATCTGCTTTATCCGGGCATCTTTACCTATCGCAAGAATCAACTGAATTTTATCAAGGCAATGGCCAAATGCAAATACCCGATCGTGTTTATGGGCGGAGGCATGGGAGATGGAATATACTATGATCGGTGTCGCGCCGCGGCACCATCTAACATGATTTTTCTAGGCCATCTGGAGCATGGATCAAAAGAGTTCTATGGGGTGATGAAACATGCTCGCGTGGCCTGTCTGGCATCAAACTGCGAAACACCGGGGATCGCTTTGTTGGAGGCCGCCGCGCTGGGTGTGCGTCCGACGATCACGGTCGAAGGAGGAACTCCAGAATATTACAGAGAAGATGCCTCCTATCTTGATCCACTCTCATCATCCAGTATAAAAAAAGCGGTTGATGAAGCATGGGGAAAAGGGTCCCTGACCATGGAACAACAGAATCGCTATCGGGAAATGACATGGGGCAAGACGGCGCAGATAACTGTATCGGCCTATCGTGAATTGCTGGGAAAATAGCATATGAATTCAAACATAAAGAGTTGGCTCGCTTTTCTCTTTGGTCTCGGTGCCGTTACCCAAGTAAGAATAATCGGCGCAATGGGGATAACCGAGGCGTTCTGCATTTTCCTGTCGCCATTCGTCCTTGCTACCGTGTGGCCAAAATTCAAAGAGACTCAAGGCAAGAAACTTCTACTATTTCTTGTTCTCTGGTTTCTCTCGGCCTGCGTGACCGATTTTTACCGAGAAACGGAATGGAACGATGCGGCGCGCGGTATCTTTGCTTTGCCCTTCTTATTCGCCGTTTTCGTGGTTGCCTTTGCGCTGTTATGGGACGACCTGATGCGGGTGCGGTGGATGGTTCTCGGAACAGCCATTTCAGCCATAATCTCAATGTATTATTTCCAAGCACAGGCACTTATTGGCAGAGCGGAGACAATGGGTGGAGATATCGAAGAAATCATGAATTTCAAGACCTATTATGCGGGAATCGTATTCCTTGTTGTTTGCGTACTGGTGGTTTTGCTTTTCCGAAACTGGCCGCTTATTACTGTTTGGATACTCTTAATATCCAGTGTTGTGTTTCTTATCGGTGGCTCGCGGAGCGGCTTTCTTACTCTCTTGATCAGTGCCGGCGGCGCATACCTCGCGCAGAACCGATTCCTTTCACTTCGTGCTCTTCAACGGAACATCGCCATGCTGGCTGTTTTTGCCTGTATTGGCGGGCTGTTGGCGATGGAGACCTATGCTTATGCGGCAGAAGAAGGATGGATGGGAGAAGAGGAGTATGCCAAGTATGAGACACAGTCCGAATCCGAAATAGGGCTGTTGTCGGGACGAGCCGAATTCATAGGGTCGTTGATAGCAATAAAAGATTCCCCTATACTTGGTCATGGATCGTGGGCGGTGGACAAAGAAAACTACGGCGTACGAATGCTCGAGTATATAGGTGAAGAAGAGGCCGCATTATACCGTGATCGCAAATCCAGCGAACAGGACATGTGGCTTCCCACCCATTCCCATCTCTGGCAGGCATGGGTGTGGCATGGGTTTTTGGGCGGTCTGTTCTGGATATTTGTTTTGGTATTGATGCTCCGTTTCTTTAAGCACTCCCTTCATCTGTGTCGACCGCTTATCGCCTATAATATTTTGCTGTTGGTTTCAGCCCTGTGGGCACTTCTTTTTTCACCATTCAGCGATCGTCCACGCTGGGGCATCATCTTTGCCATCATCCTACTGGCCCTTGCCGAGGTGGAACGACGCCGTAAGAAGGCGGCACTGGCGGGTGTCCCGCCGGACATGGAAACCGAATGGGATGGTAAGTGGAACGCATGAACAGCCCCTTCTTCAGCATTGTTATTGCCAATTATAATTATGGCCGTTTTTTGGACGAGGCCATTCAATCGGTTCTCAGCCAATCGTGCCAAGACTTCGAACTCATCGTTGTTGATGGTGGCAGTACTGACAACAGCGTCGAGGTAATCAAAAAATATGCCGACCGCATCGCGTGGTGGTGCTCGGAGAAAGACAACGGGCAGAGCCACGCCTTCAACAAGGGCTTCGCGCGGGCGAAAGGAAAAATGCTGACATGGTTGAATGCGGACGACATTTTTTTCCCGGGAACCTTGGCTCAGGTAAAAGAAAAGGCGAAAAATATTTTGTGCCCCGATAAGGCATGGATCGTGGGGGGCTGTTTTTGGCTGACCCCGGACATGAGAGTTATCCGTTGTTCACGCGCACGCCCGTTCTCCCGCATGATGGCGCATTGGAATCTGGTTCCCGTCTGGGCACCGAGTTCATTCTTCTCGAAAAGTTTGTTAGATGCTGCCGGTGGCTTTGACGAGAGATTTCATTATATGATGGATACCGAACTATGGTTGCGGTTTGTAAGAGAACAGGCGGCGACTTATTTGCCGGTATCTTCCTACTGTTGGGGCTTGCGTCTTCACCCGGATGCAAAAATGAGTGGCCATAATTTTGCAGATAGCCCGAAAGCCGACCCAAAGCATCCGGCGCGACAACAGGAGCAAAAAGAAAAAGAATTAGCTAATCAACTACATGGGAAAAGAGGGATGCCTTTTTTTATCAGACTTTTTACGGCGCTTTCCCCTTTATACATTCGCAGTCGCGTAGACACATGGCGAACCAAGGGGATGAAATGGCAAGATGCAATAAAAACGCTGAATGGTAATGACCGGTAACATGCAAGAAAAGAAAAAACGAATAGCTGTTTGGTGGATATTCCCCTGCAAGGCGACCTCGGGCATTTTCCGCGAACTATCCGACATGGGATTTGATATAGATGTTTATCTGTTTCAGGGTTTATCAGAGAATCGTTTGAAACTAGGCTGGTATATGCCCGACTATGGGAAATCCAAAGTGACCATCTTGCCTCAAGATGAGAGGGAAAGAAGCAGATTTCTTTCAACTATATCCTACGGCGACTACGACCTGCATCTGTTGAATGCCTTTTATGGGACATGGGGCATCATGGAGGTTGCCGACACTCTTCGGCAGAGATCCTTGCCGTATGCGATACTTACCGAAGCTCCGTTTAATGCATTCCGCGGCCTAAAGAGATTGGCAAAATATCTTTATCTGGTCTTGGCAATTCCTTTCCGGGGTGGCCGGATCGCGCGGAAGGCCCGTTTTGTTTGCTCGCTGTCCGGCGCATCGAAGAAAAGCCGGTGCTGGTTCCGTTGGTTCGGTTTCCGGGAGGAGAACATTTTTCCCTTTGGTTACTTTTCAGAGGAACCGCCTCTGGTAAAAACAAACATAGGTCAAAATGCGAATCCGCCGCTTTTGGTTTGCACCGGGTACCTCAATTCGAACAAGGGGCAGTTTTTACTTTTGCAAGCATTGTCGGAACTGAAGAATCGGGGAATCGATTTCTTGTGTAAGATAACCGGCTATGGCCCAGAGAAAGAAAAACTGGAAAGATTCATAGACGAAAAAGGCCTCGGTAAGCAAGTCAAGCTCGTCGGGGTATTGGATAAAAACGAGTTGTGGCAGTTGCAGGCAGAGGCAGATATCTTTGTTGCGCCGGGATATGAAGAACCATGGGGTATCCGTATCAATGAGGCACTACAGTCAGGCTGTCCGGTGGTATTGAGTGACCGGATCGGCGCAACAGAACTCGTCCTTGCGAGTGGCGGCGGTGCAATCTTTGAAGCAGGGTCAAAAGAATCTTTGACAAGGACACTAGAGGCGTTACTCACTCATCCCGACAAGATCATCGAGATGAAGAAAAAGGTGGCCGCGTACCGAGAGAAGATACATCCGCGAACAGTCGCGAAATATCTGTGTTCGGTGATCTTGCATTCGTTGGATGGTGCGCCCAAGCCAAGTATGCCCGATTGGCTTATAAACGGTAAATCTGAAAACAACAGTGGGATATAATATGGGAACGATACGGCTTTTCATCGGCGGCGACCTGTGTCTGTGCGGCCCGGTCAAGGGAGATATTCTGACAGCCGATGCCGATCTCCGTATCATCAACCTTGAAGGGCCCGTCACGGGAGCGCGCCGAAAAACGCTCGCCAAGCCGGGAGTATACGGGAATCTGCGGCAGCATAACGACATAGAAAAGATAATGACCCGCGACCGTTGGGATGTCGCACTTCTTGCCAACAACCATATCACCGACTTCGGGCAGGAAGGATTGGAAGATACCTTATCGTTCCTCGACAAACGGGGTATCGCTCACCTCGGCGCGGGTATCGGTTTCGAGAATGCCTACCGGCCGCTCATCATCGAGAAGAACGGAGTCAAAGTAGGGCTGGTGAACGGAGCCGAGGGGCAGATCGGATGCATGAAAAACGCAGAAAGCGCGTACGGTTACGCATGGCTACTTCACACTGAAATGACAAAGACCATTGCTCGGCTTCGCGCCGAGTGCGATTTGGTTATCGTGCTTTCCCATGCCGGTCTTGAGTTCTTCGACCTGCCGCTTCCCGAGTGGCGCGAGATATACCGTTCTTTCATCGACGCCGGCGCCGATGCGGTGGTGGCGACCCATACCCATGTGGTGCAGGGGAGAGAAACCTACAAAGGCAAGCCGATCTATTACAGTCTCGGCAATTTCTTTTTCAACCTTCCATCGGCAAACGACCCGGAATGGTTCAGCGGCATGGGGGTAACCCTGACCTTCGACGCGGAGAGAAGAACAGTGAACTCCGAGGAAAACTTCTTCTCGTTCGACAATGACAGAATGGTGCTACAGCCCTCGTTCGCGGCTCGGTTCGCCGAGAGGTCAGCCCTGTTGTCCGAGGAAAGGAAAAAGGAATATCTGACACGGGTCAATGATCATTGTGGCGATCTGTGGCGGACCCGTTATCGGCCGCCGTTGTCATTCGGTCCACTATCACTACTCAAGAAGATCCGTCGCATGATCATCAATCGTTCTATGAAAGATGGGGGGCTGTTGCTATATAATTTCATGACCACCGAATCGCATCGATTCGCAATAGAACGCGCTTTAAGGAGGGATCTTTTCGATGAAAGCGCTTAATCGTTTGCTCCGGGTAGCGGAACATCGTGATCTGGCGCATGCGATATCGCGGGAAAACGCCTGCTCGACCCGTGAACTTCGGGAGATATATCAAGTTAATCAATTCAACAGTGTCTGGAACGATGCGTGGCGGAATGTCCCTTTTTACGCAGCGTGGAAAAAGAAGTATTCGCTGCCCGACCAGATCATCTCTTTAGATGAACTCGAATCGTGGCCCATAGTGACCAAAAAGGAGTTACAGTCTAATGCCGCGTTTCTTGTCCGCACCAATCGTCCGCCCGACAGTTACGGCATGACCGGCGGTTCCACCGGAGAACCGCTTCGTTTTGGATCATGGAAAGAGAATGCGGCTGATTTTACCCCCAACATGTGGATGGGGCGTGGCGCATACGGCGTCGAACCGGGAGACCGCACCTGCCTTCTTTGGGGGCATCAGCACCTGTACGGCACAGGTTGGCGACGCCAAGTGAACCATCTTAAGCGAAGAATAAAGGACTGGCTGAATAACAGTTACCGGATCTCCGCGTACGACCTTTCACCCGATGCGATGAAGGATGCTCTGAGAAAGATGTGCGATTTCGGTCCCGAATTCGTGATCGCTTTCTCTCCCGCCATGATCGCCTTCTGTCGCACCAACCGGAAAGACGCGGAAATCTGTCGCCGTCTCAAGGTAAAGTGTGTCATGTGCACGGCGGGACCATTGACACAGAAGGAGCAGGAAGAGATCGGCTCCTTTTTTAATGCATCGGTATGCATGGAATATGGTAGCGCCGAATGTGGCGTCATGGCCTACACGGTCCCGGCAGGGGGATATAGAACTTTTTGGCAGACCCATCTTTTACAGACGGTCCCCGATTTTCAAAACGCCCACCGGAACATCGTGACCATTCTCAAGGTGCGCTATTTCCCGCTCATTCGGTATGACATTGGCGATTACCTAGAGTTATATCCTGATGAGATACAACGGCCGCATCGCTTTATATCGGTCATAGGTCGGCCGAGCGAGATAGTTAAATTCCCTGATGGCACGGCGTTCTTCGGTGCGCTCATCGGGGATTGTGTTAAACAGGTACAGCGAGTAACGGCGAATCAGACCGTTATCCGTGGCGATTCCATGCTCATTCGTGTGTTGGCGGACGGTGCCTTGACCGCAGAAGAATCGGCACTAATTATTCAGCGCTGTCGTACCGTCGTTCCCGCTCTTGTCGGAAAGAGCATTATGGTCGAACAAGTAAAAGAACTAAAGATGGGCGTCAGTGGCAAAGTGCCGTTGGTGATGTATGAGTAAAGGCATGAAGATACTATTCCCCATTGGCAGTTACTATCCGAGCCAACAGGGAGGACCGTGTAATTCGGTCCGCGCGCTGGCGAAGGGACTCCTCAAGACGGGGCATGAGGTCAAGGTCATCACGACAAATTACGACATTTCTCCCGATGCGGGAATACCTTTCGACCAGTGGACCGAGGTAGAGGGAATTCAGGTTTTTTATATGCGGTTCCCGACGGTATCAAGTCCGGCAAAGATCGATGCACGGATACTGTTCCGTCCCGGAAGGCTTCTTTCGATCCTTGGATCTACCTCCTGCGATATTGTTCATCCGACCATGCTCTTTACCGTTCTTTCGCACCGTGCGGCAGAATATGCAATAAACAAAAACCTTCCGGTTATCTGGTCGCCGCGTGGTTCGATGTTGCCCTACACCTTCAGCCGCGGAACGCTGAAGAAGAAACTGTTTCTTTCCTTACCGTTCGTAAAACGAGGTCTTACCGGAAGTCATTTCCACGCTACCTCGGATGAAGAGGCACAGCAGATCGCGGAGGTCATGCGGAACTACACCGGCGAGGATGTCACCGACCGCGTCCACAATATCCCCAACCTTGTCGGCGATGAAGTATTCACTCCGGGCGGCGAGGCCGCGCCCTATCCTTATAAATATATACTGCACCTCGGCCGGGTCCATCCCAAGAAGAAAATAGAGAATCTGATAGAGGCGTTCAGCAAGATGTCCCCTCTGAAACCTCACCCCAACCCTCTCCAGAGTGGAGAGGGAGAAAACGGTGGAGAGCTTAAACTCGTCATCGCCGGCTGGACTTGTGAAGTTCCCGAATATACGAAGAGTTTGAAGTTGCTGGTTGAGCGGTTGAGGTTGAATGACCGGGTCATCTTCACCGAGAAACGGGTGGAGGGGCACGACAAGGCAACACTCTACCGGCACGCCGAGGTATTCGTCTTGCCGTCGGAGTCGGAGAACTTCGGGATGGTGGTGCTCGAATCATTGGCGCAGGGGGTGCCGGTCATCGCGTCGAACAAGACGCCGTGGGAGATACTGGAAAAGAGAGACGCCGGATATTGGCCGGCGAACGACCCGGCGACGCTCGCGCGGGCGTTGGAAAGATTCTTTTCGCTGAACAACGATGAACGGAAGAAGATGGCGGTGAACTCCGTGGCGTTGGCACAAGAATACGGCAACGAGGCGTTGATAGGCAAGTATCTAAAAATGTACGAAGAGGTCGTGAGAAAATGAGCGCGAACAAGATCACCCTCATCATCCTGACCTACAACGAGGAGCGGCACATCGAGCGATGCCTCCGGAGCGCTCGGGAGATCGTTTCCGACATCGTGCTGGTTGACTGCTGTTCGACCGACCGGACGCGGGCGATCGCCGAGGGTCTGGGGGCGAAGGTGATGGAGCATGCGTGGCCGGGGAATCATGCGGCGCAACTCAACTGGGCGCTGGAGAACATCCCCATCACGACGCCGTGGATCATGCGGCTGGACGCCGACGAATATCTGATGCCGGAATTGGTGCAGGAGTTACAAGAGGCGCTGCCGGCGATGTCGGAGGGGGTGAGCGGGATATACTTCAAGCGGCGCGTCTATTTCCTCGGGCGCTGGATAAAACACGGCGGCTATTATCCGACGGTCCTGCTCCGGTTGTGGCGGCACAAAAAGGTCGTCTGCGAACAGCGCTGGATGGACGAGCACATGAAGGTGCTGGAAGGCGGGTCGCGGACGCTGGAGAACGATATCGTCGACGACAATCTGAACAGTCTCCCGTGGTGGACGGCGAAACACAACGGCTACTCCTCGCGCGAGGCGGTGGAACTGCTCAACCACGAACACCACTTCATGCCGGGCGATGTGCTGGGCGGCGATGGTGATGGGTCGCAGGAGAAGACCAAACGGAAACTGAAAGAGAACTACTATGCCCGGTTGCCGCTGTTCCTGCGCGCTCTGATCTATTGGAAATACCGCTATTTCATTAAACTCGGGTTCCTCGACGGGGTGCCGGGGCTGATATGGCATTTCCTGCAGGGGTTCTGGTACCGGTTCCTTGTGGATGCGAAGATATATCAGGTGGAGAGGTACGCGAAGGATCGCGGGGTATCCGTGAAGGAGGCCATCAGGGAGGTGTTGGGAATTGAACTCACCCCTGACCCCTCTCTTGGCAAGAGAGGGGAACTGAAGAGGTGAGTTGTTAACACGGAGGCAACCGATGAGCAACACGGTCGATCTTTCCAAGTTCAATAATGGGTGGTACAAGCCGGGGTGCATCCTGCGGCGGGCCATCTGGTTCATCAAGGGGCGGGTCATCATCAACACCTACCTGCCGTGGCCGATGTGGGTGAAGCGGCTGACGCTCCGGTTCTTCGGCGCGAAGTTGGGGCGCGGGGTCGTCATCAAGCCCAAGGTGAACATCAAGTATCCGTGGTTCCTGACGGTCGGCGACAACTCGTGGATAGGCGAAGGGGTCTGGATAGATGACCTCGGGAAGGTGACGATCGGCGCGAACTGCGTGCTGTCGCAGGGGGCGATGCTGCTCACCGGCAACCACGATTACAAGAAGGAGAGTTTTGACCTCATCGTGGGCGACATCACCATCGAGGACGGGGCCTGGATCGGGGCGCGGGCGGTGGTCTGTCCGGGGGTGACGGTGCGGTCGCACGCGGTGCTCGCGGTCGGGTCGGTCGCGACCAAGGATCTCGATGCCTACGGGATATATCAGGGGAATCCGGCCGCGAAGGTTCGCGAAAGGGTGATCCAATAACCGGCCCCTGCCCTGTCAAGGGAAGGGATTGCGGGAAGGGTTTAATTGATAGCAGTTTCGGCGAGCGCGATGCTCTTCGCCGACCCCATTTCTTCTTTGTAACGGCAAAGAAAAAATGGGGGAAAGAAGAAAGCCGTTACAAGATTCGGACGCCTTGCGGAGCTCCGCGCCCTGCGGCGCATCCGCAGTCCTCGGCGAAAAACAGCAAGCCCTCTCATTTACAAGGAGAGGGACATGGGTGAGGTAATTCTTCGGCTGAGAATACCGGCCCCTTCCTTGTCAAGGGAAGGGAAGAAAGGGATGGGTTTAACAAACGGGGTTTGAAAAAGGGAAGGGTTTATTCGAATCTGATGTCCAGCCCGAAATTCGCGTGGATGTTCATCGCGGCGATGTTGCTCGAATCGTCCATGAAGGGCTTCACCGATATCGTGTAGGTCATGCCGCCTTTCAACGAATAGCGCAGGGAACTGTAGGGGGAGAACGATATCCCCTCGATCAGGTCGTCGTTCTGCGCGATGGGCGTGTCATTATCCTCCTCGTAGAGCCGTATCACCGTGTCGACCGCCGCGCCGCCGCGCTCTTTTACCGGCGTCGTCATGAGGAACAGCGTCCCGTCGGTCCCCGGCGTGAAGGTCCAGCGGTTCTCTATGATCGGGACATCGGTGTCGAACCAGCCGATGTATGTGGTGCCCGGCACCGCCGCCACGACGAGGTCGGGCGCGCTGAAGTCGGGCTCTTCGGTCGTGAACGGCGCCTCTGCCACCGTAAGCGTCGCCTCCTGCGTCGCGGCGGCGTCGCACCGCGAGGGCTCGACGGCAAGCAGGATATCGGTCTCGTCCGAGAGCCGCGTAAGATACCAGACATTCTCCGCGCCCGCCTCCGCCGCGCCGAGTTCTATCAGCGGGTAGCGACGACCGTTGTAGATGCGCCACGAGATATCGCCGTCGGACGAGCCGAGCGAGAGCCGGACCGCGTTCACGAACGGGGGAAAGCGCCATGTCCGGTAGGCGCCGCGGCAGTGCGGCAGTTCGAGCGGCCACTCCCCCACCCCGTCGAGCGGCGCGATGGCCTCCTCCTCGTCGTAGGTGAATTCGTAGCCCATGCCACTCCCCTGCAGACCGAGGTAGAGCGTCCCGGTGAACGGCAGGAAGGCGGTCGCCTCGGCCGTGTCGCCCGCCGCGAAGGAGACGGCGAGGTCCCGTAGCAAAAGAAGCGTGTAGCCCCCCATGTCGGTCGAGGAACTGCCGAGCGACACCTGCATCTCGCCCGCCGCCCCGGCGCTCAGCGCGAAGCGCGCCACCGCGCCGCGGGTCGTTTCGTGCTTGAACCAATCACGGTCATCCTGCCAGACCGCCGCGATGACCTTCTGCTCCGCGTCGAGTTCTCCCGCCGTGCCTGCCGGATCGCAGACATTGGCGTATTCGACGATATCGTTCGGCTCGAGTTCGTGCGACGGGTCGTGCCGCGTGAGCGTGAGTGTCGTCGGGTCGCCCTTCTTGTCGGGGGCGCGGTCGCCCACCGCATCGCTCAAGCGCTCGACGATGAGCCGCAGGTCGCGCGGCGCGCCGAAATGTTCGTACCAGTAGGGATCGGTGAACCCGCTCTCCTTGTCGCGGTCGTCGGAGCCGCCGATGACCTCGCCGGTCGTGCAGTCCATCGCGACCAGTTTCTTGTCGCGGTCCAGCCGTTCGGAAGCGACCGCCACCGCGTAGTAGCCCGCCGCGGCACCGGTCGTGAAGATGCGCGGGACCGCCGCCGGCTTATCCATGTCGAACGCCAGCGGCTTCGCTTCGGTCAGTTGGCCCGCCGCCGGATATTCGCAGGCCCAGCGCTTCGTGACGCGGAGCCAGTAGCGGAAGTCCTCCCATGCCTGCGGGGTGTTGCGACGGGTCGGCTCGTCGCTCACGCGGAGGATGAGGTTGCCCTCCATCGGCTCGAAGAACTCGACGACGCTCCGGGCGTTCCCCGGCGGGCGGAGATCCTTGAGCGGGCCGCGGTTATCCGCTATCTCGATGAGCGGCAGGAAGTCGGGATCGAGCGTTTCGAACTCGACGCGGTATATGAAGCCGGCGTGGCCGAGGAGCCGGTAGTGGTCGGTGTCGCTCGTCGCGGGGCGCTCATCGTCTATCACCCCTTCGTAGGTGACCGCCTCTTCGATGATGGTGGCGCTCGGCGGATCGTTGTTCGGCTCCTCCTCGGGGTGTTCGGGAACGGGCCAGACGGTCTCCTTTCCGGCGGCGCAGCCGACAAGGAGCGCAGAAAGCAGTATGGTCAGCGGGGCAGGGCGAGCCATTCGCGCACCACCTCCTGCGTCAGGGGGCCGGTATGGACCGCGACGATGCGGTTGTCGCGCAGGAACATCGTCACCGGCACGCCCGACACCATGAAGTCACCGAACAGGTCGTCCGCCCCGACATAGTTGGCCCACGGCAGTTTCATGTCGCGCAGGTGGTCGGCACGGACCGGCTTTTTAAGGATGCCGATGACCGGGATGTCGGCCTCGGCGAGCACCGGCAGTTCGGCGACGCACGACGAACACCAGGTGGCCCAGAAGTTCAGGAGCACCGCGCCGCCGGGAACGGGGACCTGACGATCGGCGCCGCTCTCCGGGTCGGCGAGGAGGAGCGACGACACCTGCCTGCCCTTCAGGAAGTAGGCCTGTCCGTAGAACATCGCGAGATTGTAGCCGATGAGCAGGAGCGTGACCAGCACGATGAGGGCGGTCAGCCACCGGTCGTGACGCCCGGCGGGCGCCGGGTTCGGGGCGGTCATGCGGTATCAGTGAAAAAGATTCTGATGTTCGACGAAGATGCAGCGGTTCATCACGAACGGGAGTTTGGCGTCGCGCAGGACCTCTTCGGCCTTCTGGCTGTAGACGCCGAGTTGCGACCAGAAGAACCGGCACCCGCGCTGAACCGCCTCGCGGGCGACCGCTTCGAGATGCTCCGAACGGCGGAACACATTGACGATGTCTATCACGATGTCGGCCGGTATCGACAGCAGGTCGGGATAACTTTTCTCCCCGAGCACCTCGGCGATGGTCGGATTGACCGGTATGATGCGGTACCCCGCTTCGTTCTTGAGATACTTGGCGATGCGGTGCGAGGTGCGCACCGGGTTGTCAGACAGGCCGACGATGGCGACCGTCCTCGTTTCGCTGAAAAGTTTCCTGAGATCGACATCGACCACGGCGCTCTCCTCCGCTGAAGTGCGGCCCATGTTATCATACGCCGGACCGCTTCGCAACTAAAATCTGACAAAGATGCCCTACATACGCTCCGGCGCCCCGATGCCGAGGAGCGACAGTCCCTCCTTCACCACATGGGCGGTCCGCAGACAGAGGGCGAGCCGGCTCTGCATCACCGTCCCCTCCTCCTTGAGCACCGGGCTCGCGTTGTAGAAGGTGTTGAAGCGCTGACCCAGTTCGAAGAGGTAGTCGGCGATGAGGTTGGGCCGGTAGTTCTCGGCCGCCTTCTGCACCGCCGTCCCGAACCCGAGCAGATGCACCGCGAGCCGCCGTTCGGTCGGCCCTGTTATCGCTATCTTCGCGTCGGGCTCGGCGGGACGCCCCGTTTCGGCCGCCTTCCGCGCTATCGACCGGATACGGGCATGGGTGTACTGCAGGTAGGGAGCGGTGTTGCCGTCGAACGAGAGCGCCTTGTCCCACTCGAACGACACCGCCGATATGCGGTTCTGGCTGAGGTCGGCGTACTTGACCGCGCCGAGCCCCACCATCTCGGCGACCGCCGCCTTCTCCTCTTCGGGCAGTTCGGGATTCTTTTCCTCGATGACGATCCGCGCGCGGCGCACCGACTCGTTCAGCAGTTCGTCGAGTTTTATCACATTGCCCGCGCGGCTGGAGAAGGTGCCATCGCCGAACCGCATGATGCCGAACCAGACATGGTCGAGCCGTTCCTGCCAGCCGAGCAGTCGCGCGATGCGGAAGATCTGTTTGAAATGCGGTTGCTGGCGCTCGTCGGTCACATAGACGGCGCGGTTGAGCGTGTAGGTCTCGCGTTTGAACTGGAGACAGGCGAGATCGCTCGTCGCGTAGAGGAACGCGCCGTCGCCCTTGCGGACGATGCAGGGGTGGAGTTTCTCCTTTTCGTCGAAGAACACCACGAGCGCGCCCTCCGACTCTTTCGCCAGCCCTTTTTCGATGAGCAGATCAAGCATCGCCGGCATCCGGTCGTGGAAGAACGATTCACCGTGATAGGTGTCGAACTTCACACCCATCCGTTCATAGATCCGGTTGTACTCGGCGAGCGAGAGTTTGATGAATTCCTGCCAGAGTTCGCGGTTCTCCGGATCGCCGTCCTGCAGTTTCTTCAGTTCGGCGCGCGCCTCTTCTTCGAGCGACTTGTCGGACTCGGCCGCCTGCGAGAACAGGACATAGATCCGCTCCAGTTCCTCTATCGCGCTCTTTTCGTACGCGGCGCGGTCGAGCCAGCGGCGGTAGGCGACGATGAGTTTGCCGAACTGCGTCCCCCAGTCGCCGAGATGGTTGTCGCCGACGACCGTGTATCCGAGATACCGGTAGATGCGGGCGATGCTGTCGCCGAGCACCGTCGAGCGCAGGTGGCCGATGTGCATCGGCTTGGCGATGTTGGGCGACGAGTAATCTATCACCACCGACCCGGCGCGGTCGAGGAACGAGAGGTCGTACGGCTCGCGGCCGATCTTCGCGACCTCGGCGCCGAGGAAGTCGTTCGAGAGCGTCAGATTGATGAAGCCGGGACCCGCCAGCGACAGTTCGCCGAGGTCTGAACGGCCCTGCTCCGACACGATGCGTTTCGCGATATCCATCGGTTTCATCGCGAGGTCTTTCGCCGCCGCCATCGCGAAGTTGGTCTGGTAATCGCCGAACTGCTCGTCGCCGGTCCTCGTCACGAAGAGTTTGTCCAGCGGCGCGGCGGGGAACAGTTCCCGTATCTTCGCGCCCTGCCGATCCTCCAGTTGTTTCTCGATGATCTTCATACGGTCCTCTTCCGTTGCTTCAGGCGTCCCAGACGACCACCGCGACCGCCTGACCGCCGCCGTGCGATATCGAAAGATGGAGCGTCCCCTCGTCGGGGGTGTAGGAAAGATAGGGCCTGCCGGTCGCCTCGTGCCGCACCGACACCGCGTCGAACCGGAGGTCCTTGCGGCCGAGCGCCTTGACGAGCGCCTCCTTGGCGGCCCAGATGCCGGCGATGTGCGGCGCGGGGTCGGCGAACTTCTCCACATAGGCGCGGTCGTCGGGCGACAGCACCCGGTCGAGCAGGCCCGGCTCCGCGGCGCGGAACCGCTCGACGCTCTCGATGTCTATGCCGATGCCGCGTATCATGGCCGGAGCAGGGCGAGCATGTCCTTGACCGCCTGTTCGAACCCGACCATGACGGCGCGGGCGACGATGGCGTGGCCGATGTTGAACTCCTCGAGCAGTTGCATCTCGACGAGCGGCCGGACATTGTGGTAATGGAGCCCGTGGCCGACATGGGCCGTCAGATCGTTGGAAAGCGCGTACACCGTCGCCTGACGGATGCGCTCTATCTCGCGCGCCGCCTCTTTGTCGTTTTTCGACTCGGCGTAACGGCCGCTGTTGAACTCGACCGCCCGCGCCCCCAGTTTGCACGCCGCGGTGACCTGTTTCTCGTCGGGATCGATGAACAGACTCACGACGATGCCCGCCTTTTTGAGTTCGGCGATGTAGGTCTTGAGCCCGGGGTAGGCGTCCGACAGGAGATCCATCCCCCCCTCGGTGGTGAGTTCGTGCCGCTTTTCGGGGACGAGCGTGCAACTGTCGGGGCGGTGGCGCAGGGCGATCGCCTTGAGATCGGCGGTCGGCGCCATCTCGAGATTGACCTTTATCGAGACGCTCTTCTTTATCAGTTCGAGATCCCGTTCCTGCGCGTGGCGCCGGTCCTCGCGAACATGGAGCGTGATGTTGGACGCCCCCGCCTGCTCGGCGATAAGCGCCGCGAACACCGGGTCGGGGTAGCGGGTGCCGCGCGCCTGCCGCAGTGTCGCGACATGATCGATATTGACCCCCAGTTTGTGCATGACCGTCACCTCGCATCGTCAGCCGGAAATAACGGGACGATGTTAATGCGCCCCGCTCAAAAGGCAAACATTTTTCAACCCTTTCCGGTAGGCGCGACATCCCCGGCCCGGCGCAAGGCGATAAAAAATCTTGCCAACCGGCCCGTTCTGACTATATTCCGTCCGTTTTCGCTCGTTGAACAACCGGAGCGTTCTCCTTGTTCAATTAAAGGAATTGGACTTTACACCCGTAAGGAGGAACCATGAAAGAGAAGCATTTCGAGTCCACCGTCATCCTCAAGCCCGAGGGCGGCTCGGAGGCGGTCAGGCAGTTCGCCGACCGCGTCAACGGCATCGTCGAGGGGATGAACGGCAAGATCGTGTCGTTCCAGTCGTGGGGAGAGAAGAAACTCGCCTACGAGATCAAGAAAAGCATGAAAGGCCACTATGTCTATTTCGACTATGTGGGCACCGGCGCGCTCGTCGCCGAACTCGAGCGTAACTTCAACAACTGGGAGCATGTGCTCAAGTTCATGTCGGCCCGTCACAACGACGAGACCGACCCCGAACAGTTGCGCGCGAACGCCAAGGGCGTGTCGATCCTCGGCGACCGCATGCCCGAATGGCGACCCGCCCACGAGGACCGGCCCGAACGGACCGAACGGCCCGCGGCGCCCGTCGCCCCGGTCGAACCGCCGGTCGACGAGAACCGCGAATACAACGCGAAACTTCAGAGCAGTCTGAAGAAGTCGCAGGATGTCGAAGAAGAGAACATTGAACTGTAAATAAAAGGAGAAACCCATGGTCACTTACCGGAGAAGAAAGGTCTGCCGTTTCTGCGCGAACGCGGAGATACCGATAGATTACAAGCACCCCGAGGTCCTGCTGAACTACATCACCGAGCGCGGCAAGATCATCCCGCGCCGCATCAGCGGCATCTGCGCGAAACACCAGCGCGATGTGGCCCGCGAGATAAAGAAGTCGCGCACCATCGCCCTGCTGCCCTACACCGTGACCGGACGCTAGGGAGGACGCCATGAAGATCATTCTTACCAAGGACATCGACAAACTCGGCAACGCCGGCGATGTCGTGCGGGTGAAGGACGGGTACGGTCGCAACTATCTCGTCCCGCAGGGCTTCGCGCTGCCGGCCAACGAGAAGAACATCAAGGAACTCGAGTTCAACCGCCGCATGATACAGAAAAAGATAGACGGCGAGTACGGCAAGGCGCGCGAACTCGGCGAGAAGATCGCCGCGGTCGACATCAGCATCGCCAAGAAGGTCGGCGAAGAGGGCAAACTCTTCGGGTCGGTCACCACCCGCGAGATAGCCGACGCGCTCAAGGAGAAGGGCTATGAGATAGATCACCGCCACATCATCCTCGACGGCCCGATAAAGAAGAGCGGCGTGTACGAGGTCGAGGTGAAACTGTTCCGCGAACTCAAGGGCAAGGTGAAACTGTGGGTGGTCGCTCTGGAGGAGGACGCGGCGCCCGAGGCCGAGCCGGCCCCCGAGACCGCGACCGGGGACAAGACCGCGACCGAATGAAGCAACTCATCACGCTCCCTCACAATCTCGAGGCCGAATCCTCGTTGCTCGGCTGCCTGCTCCTGAAGGGCGGGCTCTACGGCACCGTGGAGGAGCACGGGCTCATCCCCGCCGATTTCTGGGAGACGCGCCACCAGAACATATTCCGCGCCATTCAGGATGTGTTCCGGTCGGGGCGCACCCCCGATCTGGTGACCGTCAGCGACGAACTGACCAAGCGGGGCGAACTCGAGTTCGTCGGCGGCATCCCGTTCCTTTCCGACCTGATGGAGTCGGCGCAACTCACCGCCGAGGCGGCGCTCAAGGACCACGCCGGCATCGTCGCCGACAAGTCGCTGCACCGCCAACTCATCAAGATCTGCGAGGACAACGCGTCGCTTTCCTATCGGCAGGAGCGTGATTTCGACTTCATCGTCAACCTGACCACGAACGAACTCATCCAACTGAGCATCAAGCGCAACGCCCGGTCGGTCGTCAAACTCGACAAACTCATCGACGAGGAACTCGGTGCGCTCGACCAGCGCGTCAAGCACGGCGCGATACTGCAGGGCATCACCTCGGGCTACCCGCAACTCGACAACCTCACCACCGGGTTCAAGCCGGGCGAGATGGTCGTCGTCGCGGGGCGGCCCGGCATGGGCAAGACCAGTTTCGCCCTCAACATGGCGGCCTCGATGGCCCGGCAGGGGGCGACGGTGCTCTTCTTCACCATCGAGATGCCTTCCTCACAACTCGTGCGGCGCATCATATCGCAGGAATGCCTCATCAACGCCAAGAACTTCACCACCGGCAAGATAGAGGAGGACGAGTACGAACGGCTCTGGCGCGAGGTGGACACCCTTTCAAAACTCCCCTTCTACATCGACGAATCGTCCTATCTCACCATGGCCGATGTCCGTTCGAAGGCCAAGAAGATACGGGTCGAGGCAGGGAAACTCGACGCCGTGTTCATCGACTACATCCAACTCATGCACGACCCTTCGTACGACAAGACACCGGACAAGGTCCGCGAGATCGAACACATATCGCACAACATCAAACTGTTCGCGAAGGATATCGGCATCCCGGTCATCACGCTCGCCCAGTTGAGCCGCAAGATAGAGGAGCGCAAGGAGGGGGTCCCGATGCTCTCCGACCTGCGCGACAGCGGCGCGATCGAGCAGGACGCCGATGTCGTCATCTTCATACACCGCAACATCGGCAAGGAATCGCAACGCGACCTCACCTCGATACTCGTCAAGAAGAACCGCAACGGTCAGCAGGGAGAGGTCAAACTCCGGTTCCTGCCCCACTACACCAAGTTCGCTCCCATAGACGAAACGATGGAAGAAGAGAACTGATCCTCGTTCCCCCGGAGGAGAGGATATGGCGTCGTGGCACCGCCGCGTCGGCGTCCGGACCGCGCTTGCGATCGTCCTGACGGCCGTCGCGGCCCTTACCGTGTTCCTGTACCGCGAATCGTACGGCGTGCGCGCCTCTTTCTGCGAGGACTGCGCGTCCGAGACCGCGGTGACCGAAACGGGCACCCTGCGTTACGGCGACGGCCGCACCATCGAACTGCGCAACCGGTACCACCTTTCCCAGCGGGTCATGCGCCACGACGATCGGCTGCGCGTCACCGGCCTGATAACGGGTGAGATAGACCCGCGCCTGAGCGCGTTCCTCTCGCACGACCGGTTCGACATCTCCATCGCCACCGACGGCTTCGAGGACCTGTGCCCTCAGCACCTGAGCCCGCTATATCCGGCGAACGCACGGCGGGTGCTGTTCCTCCTGCCGCCCGGCGCCGTGTACGCCGGAAAGGGGTGGATCGGCAGTTTCTGCGACGGTCGCCTCTCATGCCGCTACCGCACCGAACATATCTCCGCGGACGGCTTCGAATACACCGTCGCCTGCGCCGGCACCCTGCCCGACCACACCGAACTGCACATCATGCTCCGCGCCTTCTTCGACCTCGAACGCGGGTGGTTCCGTTCGGTCGGCGGGACCGTCCGGAGCGGCCGGGAAACACTGGAAAGCTGGTGGGTCATCGGCGAGGAAATGATTATTTGACAAACGGTCCGTTAAACGATACCATCGCGCCCTGTATTGAACACTTGTTTGTAGTGTATGAAGTGTTTTTTCTGCCAGATACCGGTGCCGGACGGCGAACTGTCCTGCGCCGCCTGCCACCGCGAACTCGCGAAGGCCTGCCCCTCCTGCGCGCTTCTGTATGAGGGCGATGCGAATTTCTGCATGGCCTGCGGCGGCAAACTGTCCGACCGCTACGCCGGCGCCGCCAAGACCGTTCCGCCGGCACCGGCGAAACACGCCAAGAGCGCCCCGAAAAGATCCGTCACCGAACGGCCGCAACACATCACGCTGACCGAGATAATCATCCCCGACGAGCCGACGACGAACGGCAAGGATATCGAGATAGATCTGGGGTCGCTGGAGGAGTCGCTCAACCGCCGGCTTGCGGCTGAAGCGGAGCAGGAACAGCGCCCCGCCGCCCCGCCGACCCGCCCCCCGAACGAGACCATACCGCCGATCGACGCCTCACCCGAGTACGAGGATGACCCGGCGCTCACCGGCGAACTCTCCCCGCAGGCGAGCGAGATAACCTTCCACGAACCGGAACGGTCGCTGAACCCCTATCTGTCCCACAACACCTACCCCACCTCGCTGCAGGAGATAGCAGACGCCGTTACGGCGCAGATACACGACCCGATCATCCCGACGCTCTTCGAGGCGATAGGCAAACGCATCACCGTGTCGAACGGCGGTTTTTTCACGATCGAGGCGCCCGCCGGCACCGGCAAGGGGCACTTCACCGCCGCGGTGGAACAGTTCGTCGCCCAGAACCCGCTGTACGACACGAACATCGTCGTCAGCACCGTCAACCCGTTCGATTTCGACTATACGATATTCATTCACCTCGTCCGGTCGGTCCTCAACATCAAGACCGTCGACCAGCAGCAGGTGCGTGCCAAGATAGACAAGTATTTCTCCGATATCCTCCCCGCCGGCAAACGGGAATCGCTGACCGCGCTCCTCTGCCTCAACTTCACCCCGGTGCAGGTCAAACTGCCCAAGAACGATCTCGACTACCTGCTCGCCTTCATGTGCTATTGGTCGGCGCGCAACAAGCCGATCCTGTGGGTGGTCGATAACGCCGGGCAGGTCAATCTGCGGTCGTTCCGGCTGTTCCGCAACCTCAAGAAGGTGTTCCCGTTCATCCCCTTCACCGTGCTGTTCGTCTGCGACCAGCGCGCGCAGGTCATCGAACTGGTCGATTACGACTGCCGCTTCAACTTCACCGGCACCCCGCACGAGGAACGGCTCGCGGCGGTGCGTGCGTTCCTCAAGACCCCGCGCCTGCCCGCCGACATCGAGAAGGTGCTCAACAACCCGCAGCATAATACGCTCTACACACAGGAACTGTTCCGACTCCTCATGGGGCGCGGGTTCATATTCGACATGCGCGGCAGTTGGCGGTTCCAGAAACTGCCCGACGACCTCGTCATACCGAACGACACCGAAGAACTGGTGCTGATGCGCTACCGCGATCTCCCGCCGGCGGCCGCGACCCTGCTCCGCCGGCTCGTGATGCTCGGCCTGTACCGCATCCCCTCTTCGCTACTGGGGGTCCTGCTCGGCTCATCGCACAACGACATCGACACCCTCGTGTCACGCGAGTATGTCATCGTCGGCGACGATGCCTGCCGCTTCATCTCGCGCGCGGTGGTCCATATCCTCAAGCGGAGTTTCAAGATAGAGCCGGATGACCGCAAATTCTACCGCGACATCGTCGGTCGTCTGGCGGCCGTCAGCGACATCCCCGACGCCAACCGCCACTGGTTGCTCCTGAGTTACCTCAACCTCGGCGGCATTACCGAGCGGAAATACAACTCCTTCCTCTATTCCTCCGCCATCTACATGGAGAAACTCGGGTTTTTCGAACTCGCGCAACGCTGTTACCAATCCATCCTCTCGTCGTTCGGCAAGGATCAGGAGGATAAGCGGTTCGCGCTCTATCTCGAACTCAAGAACGCGAAACTCTGGGGCTTTTCCGATCCCTCGTGGGCCCGTCTGTTCTGGCAGACGATGCTGAACACCGCCAAGAACGAGGGGCTCCTGCATATCCAACTCATCAGTCAGGGCGAACTGCTGCTCCTCGAGACCGACAAGATCGTCCTTCACGAGATCGTCGAGATCGTCAAACAACTGCACAGGGCGGGATGCTACGAGGACGAGATATCGCTCATCGACCGGATGAGCGACCTGCTCCTCAAGACGAACAACTTCTCCGACGCCAAGATATTCGCATCGCGCGCCTTCCGCATCATGGAGGACATCCGTTCACGCAACAAGGATGACAACACCGCCGGCGGCGACATAGATCCGGCGACCATCATCTTCATGCGGGCCTCCTGCAAACTCGCCGATGTGCACGCGGCGCTCCGAGAATACCCCGACGCGCTCCAACTCCTCCAGAGCGCCATGGACCTCGCCGTAGCGACCAACATATCCTACTTCAAGGCGAAGATACTGCTCTCGCTGGGCAAGATACGGATGGTGCTGGGCGAGGAATGGGAACCGCTCGTACAGGACGGGTTCACGCAGGCCCTGCAAGGGATGGACTTCGCTATCATGAAGTCCTATTTCCTCTTCTTCGAGGAACAGGGATTGGAGGCGCGACCGTGGGTCCAACCGCACATCGAATACAAGAACTGGATCAATTTTTAGCAGGGGAGGGAAACTTGACTCACCCCCCGTTTTCTGATAGGGTCGTTCCCTGAGGTTCCTTGTGAGGGCGCCATGAACGATATCGTTATCAAGATGTCTTTGTTTTTGTTGGCCGTTCTCCCATTTTTGTCCTGCGGCACCATCCAGTCGGTATCGGCCGTCAAAGAGGCCGACGCGGCCCGCGATATCGCGCTCGAGGAACTGGCCCGCACCTATCAGGACACCCGGCTCATCCTCACCGACCGGTACGGCAACCGATCCCTGAGCCCCGAGGCGGCGACCTTCGTCGAGGCCCGCGATCGCCGCGACCCGATATATCTTTTCTACATGACCGACGGGTGCATAGCGGCCGCGCGCAAGCTGCAGGCGAAAAGCGAACACGAGCGATCGCGCGACATGGCGGCCAAAGGCAAAGAATACGCCGAGAAGACCGTTGCGGCCCTCAAGGCGCTCTCGCCCATCGCTCCGCAGGAAAGTCCCGCCGCACCGGACCCGATCATGGCCCCGTATGCCGAAACGCCGGCTCCCGCTCCGACGCCGCAACCGGTGATCGCCCCGACCCCCGCTCCCGCACCGGCACCGGCTCCCCAGGTAGAGAAACCACAACCGGCGCCGCAACCCAAGCCGGCCCCGGCTCCCGCTTACGAGCCGCCCAGACCGGCGCCGGCCCCGAAGCCCGCTCCCGCACCGGAACCGGTGATACCGACGGTGAAGGAGGAGAAAAAGGAGAAGGAAAAAGAGAAAAAGAAAGAGGACGGTAAGAAGGAAGAGAAAAAGGAGAAGAAAGAAGAGAACTACTACGAACTCTACGAGCGGCTGAAACGGGAGGCGGAAGAGAAGAACAAGCAGGAGGGAGGCGCGAAATGAGACACCTTCCCCTGTTGCTCATGACCGTCATACTGGCGGCCCTCGTCTCCTGCGCCACCGGCGAGAAGATAGCGGAGGAGATACAATCCGAGAAACAGCGGCTGTCGGTCGATGAGAAGCGGGGCGCCCGCGTCTGCGTCCCCTACGACCTCGCCATGGCCCGCGTGGCGCTCGCCTCCGCCCAGATGGAGCTTGAGGCGGGCAATTACCATATCGCGGAAGATCTCCTGCTCAAGGAGAAGAAATACGCCGCGAACACCGCGAAGTACGCCGATTCCTGCATACCCAAGGACAAGGATGAGGACGGCGTGCCCGATGACGCCGATAAGTGCCCGCTCCAGCCCGGCCCGGCGAAATATGACGGATGCCCCGATTCCGACGGCGACGGCGTACTCGATCTTGACGACAAATGCCCCAGCGTTCCGGGCCTTCGCGAACGGCAGGGCTGTCCCGATGCCGCCGACAGCGACGGTGACGGCATACCCGACAACAAGGACCGGTGCCCCTTCGACGCCGAGGACATGGACGGCTTCGAGGACAAGGACGGGTGCCCCGACACCGACAACGACAAGGACGGCGTGCTTGACGATATAGACAAGTGCCGCGACCAGGCCGGCCCCGCATCCAATCAGGGCTGCCCCTTCCACGACAAGGACGGCGACGGCATACCCGACGAGATGGATAAGTGCCCCACCGAGCCTGAGGACGGCGACGGCTTTGAGGATCAGGACGGTTGCCCCGAGGCCGACAACGACAAGGACGGCTTGTGCGATGAGAACCCGGTCATCCAGAAGAGCGTCGATAAGTTCAAGAGCATCTGTACCGGCGCCGACAAATGTCCGAACGATCCGGGCCCCCGCGAGAACCACGGCTGCCCGGTGCTCGACGGTGACGGTGACGGCGTTCCCGATGTGATAGACAAATGCCCCGCCGAGGCCGGCCCGATGACCAATCAAGGGTGCCCGGTCAACGACCGCGACGGCGACGGGATCGTCGACAAGGACGATAAGTGTCCCGACGAACCGGGCCCGATAGAGGAACAAGGCTGCCCGAAGAAATATAAACTCATCGTGGTGACCGCGCAGAAGATAGAACTCAAGCAGACGGTGTTCTTCAAGACCGGCAAGGCGGTGATAGACGGCAAATCCTACCCCATGCTCAAGGAGGTCGCCGACGCGATAAAGAGCGTACCGAGCATCAAGAAGGTGCTGATAGAGGGACACACCGACAATGTGGGCGGCCGCAATCTGAACATCAAACTCTCCCAGTCCCGCGCCGATTCGGTCCGCGAATTCCTCATCGACGAGGGGGTCGACGGCTCGAAACTCGAGGCGACGGGCTATGGCCCCGATAAGCCGATATCGCCCAACAAGACCGAGAAGGGACGGGCGATGAACCGCCGCGTCGAGTTCAATATCGTCCAATGATCTTTCCTCCCTCTACACTGAACGGAGAAGGATGATGACGCCGGAATACGACGAAAAGCAAAAGGACGGCGCGGTATTTTCCAATCACCGCTCAAGTCCCCGGCTGACCGTTCACATCGAGGTCACCGTCGCGGGCCCGCACAATTTCTTCCGCGGCATCACCGAGGATATCGGACAGGGAGGGCTCTTCATCGCCACCCACCAATTCTACCCGATCGGCACCGAGTTCAATCTTACGCTCGACATCGAGAAACGGGAGATACTTCTGCCGGTCAAGGTCGTCTGGGTGCGCGAGAGCACCTTTTCTCCGGTCGGTTCCGAACCGGGCATGGGTCTTCAGTTCCTCGAAATAACACCCGAACAGAGAAGCGTGATAGAGGATTTCATTAAAAAGAAAGAGCCCCTGTTCTTTGATGCCGACACCTGATACCGCCTAGGGAGTTCAGCCGTATGCGTAAGAACCTCGTGCTCGCGTTCCTCCTGCTTTTCGCTATCGTTCTCAACGGCGACATCTTTGACCGACTCTTCTCTACATCCAAAAGCGGCTCGATATCCCAGGGGGAGGTGACGCTGTTCGCCCTGCACGCTATGCAGAACCGTTACCTGAACAAGGCGAAACTGCGCCCCGAGGACCTGCTCGACAAGGCGCTCGAGGCGATACAGGAGGATTTTGCCGAGGTCGTGGTCTTCTACGACCGCGAAAAGCACAAGGTCTTCCTGCAGATATACAACAAGCAGCACACCATCGAGGTCAAACGGATGAACGACCTCTGGGATATCGCCGTCGTGCTCCGGCAGGCATACAGCCATTTCGAAAAGGAGTACAAACCGGAAGGCGATCGCGAGATCGGCGACATCGAATATGTCGCCGTCAACGGCATACTCAAGAAACTCGACCCGCACAGTTACATATTCACCCCCAAGGAGTTCGAGGAGTTCACCTCCTCGACCGAAGGCAACTTCGGCGGACTCGGGATAGTGATACAGGCCAACGAGGATGGCGAGATATTCGTGGTCTCGCCTATCGACGGCACGCCGGCGGAACGGGCCGGCATCGTTTCGGGCGATGTCATCGTCCAGATAAATGACGAATCGGCGATAAACATGTCGCTCAACAAGGCGGTGGAACGGATGCGCGGTCAACCCGGAACGCCGGTCTCGCTCTATGTGCGGCGCAAGGGCGCCCCCTCGGTCATCCGGTTCGATCTCGAGCGGGCGGTCATCAAGATACAGTCGGTCGTATCCTCCATGCCCCAGAAGGGCATCGGATACATAAAACTCTCCGGCTTCATGGAGAACAGTTACGACCAGTTCGTATCGGCGCTCAGCGACCTGAGGAAAAAGGGAATGCGCGCGCTGGTGCTCGACATGCGCGGCAACTCGGGCGGATTGCTTAATCAGGCCATCAAGATATCCGATCTGTTCCTCGACCGCGGGGTCATCGTATCGACGGTCGGCGACGACGAACGCGATGTGTCCGAAGCGTCCCGACAGTCAAGCGATATACTGGATGTACCGGTCGTCGTGATGGTGAACGAAGGTTCGGCCTCGGCGACCGAGATCGTGGCCGCGGCGCTCAAAAAGAACGGGCGCGCCACCGTGGTCGGACGACGCACCTTCGGCAAGGGCTCGGTCCAGAACCTGTTCCGCATACCGCGCGGCGGCGGCTTGAAACTCACCATCGCACAGTACCTCACCCCGGGCGACATCTCCATCCAGACCATCGGCGTGGAGCCCGACATCGAATACCAGCCGAGTTATGTCGACCCGCGGAAACTCAGTCTGTTCAAGACCCGATCGAACATCATGGGGGAGAAGGACCTCAAAGAACACCTCATCAGCGCCTATCTGCCCAAGGAACCTGACACGCCCAAACTGACGATACACTACCTCAAACCATACAAGACGCCCGACGAGATGCTTAAGGAGAGCCGGCGCGAGAAGATGGGCGTGTTCAAGAACGACGAGGAGATACAACTCTCCTTCGATCTGCTCAAGGCGCAACTTTCACGAAAAGAGCCCGTCCTGACCTCGGCCGATACCCTGCGGGCGGCCCACCTCGCGGCCATCACCGCCAAACTCGGCGAATTGGGCATATCGTGGAAAAAAGACCCCGCTCCGGCGACGATCCGACAGGCAGACCTGAAGGTGACGCTGGTCTCCGGCAACCCGCTCAAAGCGGGCACCGAGGCGAAACTCCTCTTCCGCGCCACCTACCCGGGCAGCATCGACAATCTTATCGCCGCCTTCGACACCGATATCCCGTTCCTGCGCAACCTCGAGATACCGTTCGGTTCCTTCTCGGAAAGCATCGAACGGGAGGTGCCGGTCACCCTGCCTGAACACATGCCGTGGCGGCGCCAACCGGTCCGTGTCGACCTCTCGGTGGATAGTTTCCGGTCTGTCGCGAAGACCGAGAAGGTGGAGATAGAGATATCACCTCTGGAACAGCCCGATGTCCGTTTCGCTCTGCTTCTCAAGGAATCGGTCGGGGCCATGAACGGCATCCTCGAATCGTCCGAACAGGTAACGGCATCTATATCGGTCAAGAACATCGGTAAAGGAGCCATACTCGACGGCCGGCTCCAACTGATAAATGTCAACAACAGTCCGGAACTCTTCATCAGCAAGGGCAATGAACCTCTGATACTCAAGCCGGGCGAGGAAAAGGAGGTGGTCTTCTCCTTCAAGATAGGCGCCGTCACAGCCAAAAGCCGGATCGCCCTCGCCGTTTCGCTCTACGATTACAAGACCAAATATTCCGCCGGGTTCTCGATACCGTTCGGCGAACGGGACCTTTCCTGCCGTTACGAGGAGACCGGCGACCGCCCGATCGTTCTCGCGACCGGTACCCCCCTGTATCCGGATGTCCGCCTCTCTGCGCCGATCGCCGTGCTTCGTTCCCCCGCTACGCTACGGAGCACCGGGCGGTGCGGCGAAGCGGCGATACGGCTGCAGGACGGCTATTGGGCCCGGTCCTCGGACCTGCCCTCGACACCCCCGGCCGGCATCGGACCGCTGGCTCTCGACCGACGGTATGACATCGCGATGCCCGTCCTGACGCTCGATCGCTCCCCGCAGACCAGCACCGCCCCCAACGGACGCCTGTCGTTCACCGTTACCGGCGAAGAGGTGCAGGACATCTTCGCCTATCAGAACAACCGCAAGGTGTTCTACTATCGACTGGGTGACGGCGAGACCAAACGGGACTTCTCGGTCCCCCTCACCTTCAAGGAAAAAACGAATAAGATCATGATCGTGGCGAAGGGAAAGGACCGGGAGCGGACCGGCGTCGCCACCCGATACTTCTACTATCCCGGTGGCAAGGAGGAGTCGCTTTCCGCCGAGGAGCCGGAGGAATGAACATGCGGATAATGGCGAATAAGGGGGTTCACATGAGTATGTTGTCACGACAGGGCATCTGGACCCTTGTCCTCCTCGTCGGCTGTGCCTCGACCTCCCATTCCGGGCGTCAGAAGGACACCGGCGACCCTTCCTCCGACCCGATGAGCGGGGGAAAGAAGGAGATCACCATAACGGCCAAAGGCGGCGCGCTCAAACTCGACCCCAAGGAATATGTGACGCGCGAACTCGACCGCAACAATGATAAAAAGGCCGACATCGTCAATGTGTACAAGAAGGTCAAGAACGCCGAGGGAAAGGACGACGAACAGCTCTTCATAAAGATCATCGACCTCAACCTCGACGGGAAACACGATGTCCACAGGTTCTACGACGAATCGGGCGCGGTGCTCAAAGAGGAACTCGATCTCGATTTCGACGGAAAGATAGAGACCACCGACCATTACCTCGGCGGCATCGTGGTGAAAAAGGAGATAGACTCCCAGTTCGATGAAAAGACCGACCTGTGGAAATACTACGATGACAAGGGGGTGCTCATCAAACTCGAAGAGGATCAGGACGGCGACGGTCGCGTCGATTACTGGGAATCATACACCGGCGGCGTGCTGGAGCGGGTCGAGAAGGACACCGACCGTGATGGACGCCCCGATGTGTTCAAGCGGGCGGGCGACCTCAAATTCACGCCGATCATACGGAACGAGGGGGCGTTCGACGGCGGCGCCAAGGCGACACCCCGACCGGCTGATGCGCCGGACCCGGCACCTCAGGAAGCGCCAGATACCCCGAAGGACGCCCCGAAAGAGGAACCGAAGGAGGAAAAGACGGATACACCGCCCCCACCTCCGAGCAAGTGAACTTTGCGCATGATCAGAAAAGAAGGGCCTTGAAGAGGTCAGGCCTTAACGATCTTCCCGGAACGAAGACACCGCGTGCAGACCGATATCGAATGGACCGTGCCATCGTTCTCGCGGACCTTTATCTTCTGCACATTGGGTTGCTGGATCTTCTGGGTCTTGTTATTCGCGTGGCTCACATTATGGCCGAACATCGACTTCTTGCCACACACATCACACTTGCGGGACATGGCCTTCTCCCTCGTACCTAAGGACAATAAAACAGGGGCACGATACTCATGATCGACCGAAAATCAATCTTTTTTCTTTGTTGAGGAGCATGCCCCTGCTTGCTTTTCGACTTCTTTCGGGTACTATAGCGTGGTCAGGCAAGGCATCTTTTGAACGGGAGGTTCTCATGCGCGCGCTCATCGCGGGAACGGCAGGGCTGTTTTTGCTCGCCTGTGACGCCATCAGCACCGATATCTCGGTCAGTTATCCCTTCGACGAGGACAAGCCGGAGGAATACGCCATCAGCGTCACCGAGGCGATGAACAACCTCAACGGCGCCATCACCGACCAGACCCAGAGACTCGTGGGACTCAAGGCCGATACCTCGGCGTTCCCTCCCGGGTCTGACATCTCGGTCGATACGACCCTTTCGCTCGACGACATGCTTAAACTCATCGCGGGAGAAACGGTCACCCTCACGGTCACGGTCACCGCGACCCTCAACAACAACAGCCAGACCGACACCCAGACGCTCCTCTTCAGCATCTGCGACTTCGTCACCTATAAGGCTCAGGGGGTCAAGACCGAGTTCACCTTCAGCGATCCGGACGCCGAGGATGTCCACATGGGGATCATGAATCTCGACACCTACTGCCCCGGTAAGACGGGGGAAAAGCCCTATCTGCTCATCACTCACAAGACCACCCCGAAACCGATAGCGCTTTCCGAGAACCAAGACCTCAAGGACTACAAGGCATTGCTCAACAAGATCAAGTCGGCGACGCTCGACGAACTCAAGTTGACCATCACCCAGCCGCTCACCGGGGTCTCCTTCGGTGACTCGGGCGCCGCCGGAGACACCAAGATATCGATGAGCGCCTCCCTTTTCTCCCAGAGGGTCAAGGACTGCTCCGGCACCGGCGACGCAATGCGATGCACCGGCATCGACTTCAGCGAGGAGAAGAAGCCGGCCGATTTTTACGATGACGCCGCGAAAGGCCCCGATGGCACCAATCCCTACTGGATCGGCGACTTCGGCAACAGCGCAATGACCAAAGACAGCGAATTGAACCTCATCTACACCTACAACGGCATGAAGATACTTCAAGATTCCATCAAGAACCTCGACTTCCAGATCGGCATCAAGTCATGGTACAAGATAACGCCCGGCGCGACCCGACCGGCGGGCGTCCTCAAGGCGACCGTGAGCGCGACCTTCTTCTTCAGCATCGAACCTCTGCGGTGATGCCCTCATAACCACTGTCGTAAAGGAGTTCTCATGAGTACCGCTTTCGTCTGGGACATCGACCCGACGATCATCACGCTCGGCCCCCTGCAACTGCGCTACTACGGCATCTTGTTCGGACTCACGCTTCTCATCGGCTACTGGCTGTTCCGCAAGCAACTGGAACGGTACGGGTACCCCGAGAAGATCGCCGAAAGTTACCTCCTGTGGGGCGTGCTCGGCGTCATCGTCGGGGCGCGGCTGGCGCACTGCTTCTTCTACGAGCCCGATTACTACCTGCGCAACCCCGCCGAGATCATCAAGGTCTGGAAAGGCGGCATCGCGAGCCACGGGGCGACCATCGGTCTATTCCTCACGGCGATATGGTTCACGCGGAAACACAAGATGCCCTTCCTCAAACTGGGCGACGGCATCGTCTACGCCGCAGCGGTCGGCGCCACGCTCGTCCGCATAGGCAACTTCATGAACAGCGAGATCGTGGGGCGCATCACCGACGCATCATGGGGCATGCGCTTCCTCAGGAACCCCGAAGACCTCCCGCTCGCCCGCTCAGCCGCCATCGCCGCGAACGCCGCCTGCGACCTTTCCTCGATCGACTGCCTGCTCCCCTTCTGGCCGGTCCGCTATCCGAGCCAACTTTTCGAGGCGCTCGGCGGACTCACCGTACTTGCGCTGCTATTGCTCACGCTCGCTCTGCTGAAAGGGAAGAATCGTCCGGGGATATTCTCGGGCGTTTTTCTTTCGGTCTATTTCACCTTCCGTTTCTTCGTGGAGTTCTTCAAGGAATTCCAGGAGGAGTACCGCATCGGCTCTCTGCTCACGATGGGACAGTGGCTCAGTATACCGTTCATCTGCATCGGTATCTGGTTCATCGTGCGTGCTCTGAGAAAAGATCCGGAGCCGAGACCCGACCCGATACCGGCGATCGCCGACGGTCCCGTCAAGAAAAAGAAGAAGTAGCGGCGGATCTATCCGGTCAGGCGTAGGTGCGGACGAAGATGCGGTCCCGCCCCGTTTCGCGCCGCAGTTCCATCGCCAGCGCCTCGATGTGCGTGGGTTCGAACGATGTGACCGCGCGCGCCTCTTCGGACCACGCGTGGTCGGGCATGAACCGCTGGAGATAGAGATCGGCGTTCGGCGGCACGAAGACCATCATGGCACGCAGCGTTTCGATGTCACCGACGACCGGCGGATACATGGTGGTGCGATACTCGACCTCTCCGGGGAACGCGGTGAGCAGTTCGCGCGTCCGGACGAGGCGACCGTTCACCTCCTCGGGCGACAGCGACGAACCGAGCAGGGCGTAGCGGTCGGGCGTCGTTTTGAGGTCTATCGCCACATGGTCGAGGAAAGGAAGCATGTCACGCAGGAAATCGCCGTTCAGCCCGTTCGTGTCGAGTTTCACCTCGAACGGGTAACGCTCCTTGACGATCCGTGCAAAGGCGACCAGCCCCGGGTGAAGCGACGGCTCACCGCCGGTCAGCACGATACCGTCGATGAACCCGCGCCGTTTATCGAGTTCGGCCCATACCGTATCCGGTGGCATACGGTCCGCTTCGGGTACCGAGAAGAGTGCGCCGTTATGGCAATACGGACAGCGCAGATCGCACCCCGACACGAAGAATATCGACGCGATGCGTCGCGGGAAATCTATCAGCGTCGTCCCCTGAAAGCCGGCGAACCGAACCTCTCGAAGGGCAGAAGAACCCTCCGATGGACCGATCGGCTGAACATTGTGGAACATCGATGTCACCGCGGGCGACCGGCGGAAGGCCGGATCACGCCTCCGCTACGGCGCACTGCTCGGTGGCGACGGGAGCGGCGACCGTCTCGCGGCCGTCGGTCGTCACCTTGAAGGTCTTGCGCGCCTCGAACTCCTCTTTCTTTCCTTTGTTCCAGTTCTGGACCGGACGGTAGTAGCCGACCACCCGGCTGTACACCTCGGTGCGCTCTCCGCAGATGTCATTTTTCTTCATGGGTCTCTCCTTGTCACTGTTGTATGGGCATATCGGTCTTTGTCGTTTCCTCGGAGACATGATGCGGGCAGGTGTGGTGCTCGCCGGCGATATAACCGTGCACCGGACAGACGCTGAAGGTGGGGGATATCGTGAAATAGGGCAGATGGAAGTTCTTCGATATCTTCTGCACGAGCCGCTTGCATATCTCGCCTTTCTCTATCTTCTCGCCGACGAACAGGTGCACGACGGTGCCACCGGTGTAACTCGTCTGGAGTTCGTCCTGATGTTCGAGCACCTCGAAGATGTCGTCGGAGAAATCGACCGGCAACTGGCTCGAGTTGGTGTAGTACGGCTCATCGTGACCAGAGGTGACGATATCGCCGAAATCCTTTTTGTCCTTGAGCGCGAGACGGTAGGAGGTCCCTTCGGCCGGCGTCGCTTCAAGATTGTACAGGTGGCTCGTCTGCTCTTGGAATTCCTGCAGGACATCGCGCATAAAACTCAGCGTGCGGAGGGCGAACGCGCGACCGTCGGGCGTCTCGATGCCGACACCGAGGAGATTGAGCGCCGCCTCGTGCATGCCGACGAGCCCGATGGTCGAGAAATGGTTGTCCCAGAAGGCTCCGCGCTGTTTCGCTATGTCGCCGAGATAGTATTTGGAGAACGGGTAGAGATCCTCGCGGGTGTATTGTTCGAGCACCTTGCGTTTTATCTCCAGCGAATCCTTGCCCAGTTCCATCCGGTGACGCACATTATCCCGGAACTCTTTCTCGTCCTTGGAAAGGTAGGCCATGCGCGGCAGGTTTATCGTCACGACGCCGATGGAGCCGGTGAGCGGATTACTGCCGAACAGACCGCCGCCCCGTTTGCGGAGTTCGCGGTTGTCGAGCCGCAGGCGGCAACACATCGACCGCGCGTCGTCGGGCGACATGTCGGAATTCACGAAGTTCGCAAAGTAGGGTATGCCGTACTTGGCGGTCATGTCAAAGAGCCGCTTGACGACGGGACGATCCCACTGGAAGTTCTGCGTGATGTTGTAGGTCGGTATCGGGAAGGTGAAGATGCGCCCTTTCGCGTCGCCCTCGATCATCACCTCGATGAAGGCCTGGTTGAACATATCCATCTCGGCCTGGAAATCGCCGTATTTCGCGTCCTGCATGACGCCGCCGATGATGACCGCCTCCTGCGCGATCTGCCCGGACGGGATGATATCCATCGTGATGTTGGTGAACGGCGTCTGGAAACCGACACGGGTCGGTATGTTCATGTTGAACAGGAACTCCTGTATCGCCTGTTTGACCTGTTCGTAGGTGAGCCCGTCGTAGCGGATGAACGGCGCAAGGTAGGTGTCGAAATTCGAGAAGGCCTGCGCGCCCGCCGACTCGCCCTGCAGGGTGTAGAAGAAATTCACGATCTGTCCGAGCACGGTGCGCAGATGCTTGGCCGGTTTCGACTCTATCTTACCCGGCGCTCCGCGGAAACCGTCGGTCAGGAGTTTCTTGATGTCCCACCCGCAACAATAGACCGACAAGAGTCCGAGGTCATGGATATGCATCTCCGCCTTCTCGTGCGCCTCTCGCACCGCGGCCGGATAGACCTTGTTGAGCCAGTAGTGCGTCGTGAAGGCGGTGGAGATATAGTTGTTGAGCCCTTGGAGCGAGTAGGTCATGTTCGAATTCTCGTTGACCTTCCAGTCGTCGCGCATGAGGTAGTTGTCGAGCAACTTGTTCGCCTCGTTGAACACCTCCTTCGCGCGGCGGACCTCGGAGCGTCTATCGCGATACAGGATGTACGCCTTTGCGGTCTTGGCGTGCCCCTCTTCTATGAGTATCTTCTCAACGAGATCCTGTACCGACTCGACCGACGGGTAACCGCCATCTTTATATAATATCTCGAGATATCCGACCACCTTGGCGGCGATCCTCTCGGCCATCGTCCGGTCCGACCCGCCGACCGACTGCACCGCCTTGAATATGGCGTCGGCGATCTTCTGCGGGTTGAATTCTACGAGCACATTGTTTCTTTTCCTGATGAATCGGATGGACGAAGCAGATTGCATGGCGCGTCTCCCCTCCGGAGCGTTTATTTAACGATACCGATGAAACTCGCTTGCACCACAACATATTGCGTGGTGCTTGCTCATACTACACCACCGGCTGTAAGAATCAATTTTTTGGTCATTTTTTTTCTTTAACGATTTCTTCCGGTTGTTCCGAAACATCTTTTCACCCTGAAAGGATGGACAAGATGGACCTTTTTTTGTCGGGGACGCAGTAAAAAATTCCTTTCCTGAGACATCGTGTTATACTGCCTCCGGTCTTTGGTGAGGCCGCTGTTCCGTCGAGGTCCGGACAAGGGTTACGGAGGAAACGATGAAGATGATGAAACACTTGATGATGGTGCTGTTCTCGTGTTACGCGTTCGGTCTGAACGCCGAAGAGATCCGCGTGGTGGTGCTTCCCAAACTCACCGTCGAGAACGCCGTCCAGAACCACTCGTCGCTCGAGGCGATGGTCATCAAAGCGCTGCAGGAAAAAGGAATGCGGGTCGTTGAACTTTCTGCCGCTCTTTCGGCCCAGAAAGCCGCCTTTTCCGACACGGTGCAACAGGGCAAGGTGCCGCAGGAACTGTCGGTGCTGAACGCCGACGCGCTCGCCTCGGTACAACTGACCTGCGACAAGAACTCCGGTTCGGTGCTCGGGAGCGGCGTTGCCAGTTATTTCTGCGCACTCAACTCGAAGATCATCCGCATCGACACGGGAGATGTCGTCTACACCGACTCGAAGGACCACACCGCGCACGGCATGAACGCCCTGCAGGCGGTGCAACTGCTCATGAAAAAGACGGTGGGGGCCGAGATAGCGACCGGCGTCGCCGAGTGGCAGAAGAACTGGGCGGGCGACGGCGCGTGGGGTCTCGACCTCGTGGTGACCGGCCTGCCCGACAAGCAGAAGGCCGAGTCGCTCGCCGGCCTGCTCGGCAAGGGCGACGGCATCACCGGGGCGAGTCTGAAGATGTTCGTGAAGGATTTTTCCAAATACACCGTGTCGGGCACCGGCGCACCCGCGCTCAAGGCGCTCAAGGGCCGCATCGACGCCGATGCGGCGCTCTCTCTCCGCGTCAACTATGAGGCGGGGCGGCTCATCCACGCCGAATTCGATTTCGGCCGCGCCTTCTCGCGCGCCGCCCGCGGCTATCTCACGGTGAACGCCGCCAAGGCGCCGCGGTCGTTCCTCGACCTGCTGTCGGGCAGCGGCGCGCAGATACTCGACTCCTATCTGCGCAACTGCGACTACTTCGAGGTCAAAGAGACCGTTTTCTCGAAAAAGGACCGCAAGGCGATCGTGCAGGAGGCGGCCGCGGCGGGCGTTCCCATCGCCCTCATCGCGAGCATCGCGAGCAACGATAACCTGTGGGTGACCACCATCGAACTTGTCCACGCTCCGTCGGGCCGGACGCTCGTGACGGCGCTCGGCAACGACGCCGAGCCGTTCGCCGCGATGGACAAGGCGGTACGCGACCTCGACGCGAAATACCGCAAAGGCCTCGCCAACCCGCAACTGCGCAAGGACCTCAACTTCGGCGGCGACGCGCAGAAGGCGGCGACGGTGACCGACCGGCTCACCATCGAGCGGTTCGAGGCGGGTCAGATATTCCCGGCACTCCTCCCCTCCTACCGCCAGAACGGCATCGGCACCATCGTGCTGAAGAATCTCGCGGGCCGCAAACTGACCAACATCGAGGTGCGCTATCTCATCGGCGAAAAGGTCGCCGGCACCTATAAACTCGCGTCGCTCGACGCCGGAAAAAGCGAAAAGATAGCGGTGAAACTCGCGACCATCCCCGAAAGCGGCGAATACGGTCAGATCGCGGCGACCGTGCAGTATCAGGACGGCGAGATATGGGGACGCAAGGACGCTTATGCGCCGCTCATACTCCACAAAAAGAACGCGATGAACTGGGCCGCTCCCCAGACGCTCGCCTCCTTCATCGACCCAGCGCACAAGACGGTCCGCGACCTCGCCACCAAGGCGATCGCGGGCGACCGGCCGAACAAACTGATAACGAGGCAACTGATGAACGCGGCGCTCATCTTCGGAGCGCTCTGGCACCAGCCGCTGAAGTATGTGACCGACCCGGTCAACACCAGTTTCTCCGCCGATATCGACACGGTGCAATTCCCCGCCGAGACGCTCGCACGGCTTGCAGGCGACTGCGACGACCTGACGGTGCTGCTCGCGTCGCTCTACGAGTCGGTGGGGCTCGCGACCGTCATCATCACCACGCCGGGCCATGTCCTGCTCGGCGTCGAGAGCGGCATCCTCGCGGGCGGCAATGTCATATTCAACCTCCCCGAATCGCTGTTCGTAAAGGTTGACGGCGCCCTGTTCGTCCCGGTCGAGGCGACCGCCATCGGATCGCCGTTCCCCGAGGCGTGGTTCAAGGCAGCCGACATCCTCAACAAGTCGCGCAAGGATATGCAGGCCTTCCGCACCCGCGAGGCGTGGAAGAATTACCCGGTCTATACGGTCGACGGGGGCAAGACGGCGTTCGCGCCGGTGAAGAACGATGTTGCGGCGCTCAACGCGACGCTCGATAAGGTGCGCGCCGCCGCCGCGGAAAAGGCGCCGGCGTGGGCGCAGGAACTGAACGACGCGCTGACCGCGGGCCGCGCCCCGAAACTGGCGCCCGACGCGACCGGCAAGAACGGACTCGCGGCGGCGAACATCCTGTGGCTCGCGGGAGACCGCGACAACGCCGTCGCCCGATCGGGCGAGCAATGCGCCAAGGATATCGTCGAGGCCTGCTATAACATGACCGTCATGACGATGTACGACGCGCTGGACCGCAACGATCTCAACATCGTGCAGGTCAACATGGAACAACAGCACTTCGCCGACGCCGTGGCGGTGCTCCCGGCGAATGTCGTCTCGATGCTCCTCGACAACGGCGGGCTCGGCATGGGCGACGAGGCGTCGAAGGAGTCGGAGGCGAAGAAGAAACTGGCCGAGGTGCTCAAGCAGGCGCGGGCCAAGATACAGGAAAAAAAGGCGAAAGGCACGCTCAACATCAAGACCTCCCATGTCGGAGGCCGTAAAGGGGCCGACGCGTCGCAGACCAAAGCGACCGCCGGCATGCTGTTCTGGGCCACGGTGAAGTAAGGTGGAATTCCTCAAAAAGAGGAAATATCTTCTGCGGCTCGTCGCCGCGCTCGTCGGCGCCGCGCTCGGCATCGGCATCGCCCATCTCCCGTTCTCCGAAAAGGTCGATCTCTCGTTCCTCGACCTGTCGCAACGCTACGGCCTGCCGAAACGCGACCCGGGCACCGTCATCGTCGCGCTCGACGAGAAGAGTTTCATGGTCTATGGCTGGCCCATCGGCCGCGAACTGTACGCCGCGCTCATCATGACGCTTCACGGGGCCGGGGCGAAACGGATCGGCTTCGATCTTTTCTTCGCCGACGGTTTCGAGTCGTGTCAGACCACCGACGAGAGCAGGGCGTTACTCGAGGAGAACGAGGATTTCCTTGGTCAGGCGGCCGCGGCGAGCCGGACGGTGCTCGCCAGTTTCGTCGTCGAAACGATCGACGGCGACCCGGCGAAATTCCCGCCGACACCTCCCAAGGCGTTGTTCGACTGCCGCGAACGGGACAGCGCCAGTTATCTCAAGGAACTGCTCCCGGGCATCGTGAAGCACGCCCCCTCGATGGCCCATGTCCATACGATACCCTCGACCATCGACGGCGTGAACCGCCGGATACGCCCCTGCCGGTCGCTTTACGACGGCTGCGTCGTCGATCTCGCCTCGGCGATGACCGACGCTCCGCTCGACCCGGTCACCTGCATGGAACCGGCCCTCGTCCCCTTCTTCCGTTCGTACCAGCAGTTCCCCCACCTCTCGATGGTCGATATCCTTGAGATGTCGGAGCACGAACAGGGACTCGCGGAACTGGCGAAGGTCGTCAAGGACAAGTATGTCGTCATCGGGGCGACCGACCAGACGCTCAAAGATGTCGGCCCCACGCCGCTATCGGACCTCGACCCGCTCGTGGTGACCCACGCCAACCGCATCGAGGGTCTGCTCGCCGGCATCGCGATACGGGAACTCCCCCCGGCGACGATATTTCTTCTCTCGGCCGCCGTGGGACTCGCCATCGCGTTCCTCGTGGAGAGCGGTGGACTTCTGCTCCTCTTCGGCGCGCTCTGGGCCTTCCTTTCGTTCGGCGTCGCGTTCGTGCTGTTCAAGTGGCAGTTCCTCTGGGTGCCGGTCTCGCCGCTCTTCCTGCCGGCGATGTGCGGACTGTTCGCCGCCGCCGGGTATGTGGCGTGGCATAACTTCCTGTTCAACCAGATGCTCTCGCAGGCCTTCGACAACTATGTGTCGCCCGAGATACTCGGCTGGCTCCGCGAGACGGGCGGCGACGCGCTCCGGTCCGATTCGGCCGAACGGCGCGACATCACGATACTCTTCTCCGACATCGCCGGTTACACGACGCTCTCCAACGCGCTCGACGCCGACACCATCATGCGCTCGCTCCGTTTCTATCTCGACCGCATGCTGGCCATCATCCAGCGGCACAACGGCTATGTGGACAAGATAAACGGCGACGGGCTCATGGTATTGTTCGGCGCGCCCAAACACTCCGATCGTCACGCCGAAGAGGCGGTCACCGCGGCGCGGGAGATGCAGGAGGAGGTGGCGCGGATGCAGGAGGAATGGCGACGGTTCACCGACCGCCCCCTGCGGATACGGGTCGGCGTCGCGCGCGGCCGGGTGTTCGTCGGCAACCTCGGCGGCACCGGCCACATCGAATACACCGCCATCGGTCAGGATGTCAACCTCGCGGCGCGCCTCGAAAGCGCCTCGGAGATCGGCGGCGTGCTCGTATCGTCCGAATGTTACACCCATTTGGCGCAGAGACCGCCCGCATGGCCACGCACGGTCCATCTCAAAGGGTACGCGGATGACCTGACCGCATACCAACTGCCGCCGCTCCCTCTCATCGTCCCCGATCCGACCGGCGCCGGACGCCTGCTTATTTCGGCCGAAGGGCTCGAGGAACTCAAGGAGAGGCCGGCGGGCGCAGTCATCGAGATACCCGGCGAAAAGGGTCCCCAGCAGGTATTCAAGGTTAACATCGCCAAAGACTGACTTTTCAAAAACGCCGTCCAGTAGTTGCGCTACCCATTATTTCTTCGCCCGGTGAAGGGAGAGGATCGAGGTGAGGGTGTTCCTGTGCAAACCCTCATCCGACTTCGCCAAGACTACGCCGGGGCAAGTCCGTCGTTGTCGCGGCACCTTCTCCCTCCACAGGTAGAAGGTATATATGTGAGGCCCCGCGGTTTTCTTGAATTGGCGGTCGGTTTCGGTTACACTGCAGCATCTTCGACGGGGAGGTTTTCATGCGGAACATCTTGATTCTTTTTACGGCGTTGGTCATCGGCTTTTCGCTGGCGGCCGAAGAGAAGAAACCAAAGGTCGCCGTCATGGAGATAGAAGACAAGTCCGGCAGGATCGATAAAGAATTCCTTGAGAACGCCGCCGAGGCGCTTCGCGCAGAACTCATAGCGACAGACAAGTTCATCGTCATCTCAAAGGACCGTCAACGAAAGGCGATGATAAAAGGAGCAAAAAAGGAAAGTTGGAAAGAGTGTTATGATCAATCGTGCCGGATTGAACTCGGTCAGGCTCTGACCGCCGACAACATATTGAGCGGCATCGTCACTTATTTCGGTAAGAAGTACACACTCACCATCGAGATGATAGACCTTGCGAAGGAGGCGACCGTCAAGGGGGCTTCGGCCGATTTTGACGCAACCGAAGAGGTTAGCATAGCAAAAGCGGTCAGGGAGACCATCGCCGTCGTCGTGGGGGTATCTTCCAAGCGGATAAATGCGGTGCAAAGTGTTGACGGCGGTCAGGGAGAGAGCAAGTACGCTTCCATGGTGAACAAGGAAAAAAGGGAAAAGGAAAAACTCGACGCGGCGTGGGCTGAGGTGCGCGACATAGCCGTTGACAGGAACATACCCAAAGGGAAACGGGTAGCGGTACTTAATGAGTTCCTGAACGATTTCCCAAAGAACAACGATCACGAGGAAAAAGCGGAAGAACTGATCGACATCCTAGAGGATGATGACGAACCGGAAGCAGTGTGGGCCCAGAAAGAGGCGGATGAGAAAAGAAAGGGAACCTATGAATACTCTCTGCTGGAAGGGACGGAATGGTTCGCGTTCAGAATAGAGGCGGGCAGTCATGGTGGTGGTGGGATGCTTTCGTTTTTCACTTTGCGTTGGAACTGGTTCTACTGGGAGATCATTCGGGCCGCAGGCGCGGGGGGGGGCCCGGGACTGGGCGGCGACAATTCAGTCTACGGTCTTGGCGGCACCTCCTTTGGCGTGCCGATTCGTTTTCTGGGGACGCTGGAACATGAATTAAGATTGGGTACCGGTTTCTACGGCGGCATTATAGCCACTGACACTAACGATGACTCTTATAATGAGCATTTGGGGTTAGCCATCATGAGTCTAGAGATAAGCTACCTTTGGCATTTCGGCAAAGGTTACTCTTTGCAGGGCGGGCTAGAATCGTATGTTTCTCTCTATCCCGACCCGGAAGCGACCGCCATCATGGTTTTTGTCGGGATGCGTTTTCGGTAAATATAGCCGTCAAAAACTTTTGACTCTCTCTCGCTCATGGATACCATCGGCGCAATGACCTTTCTGACGGAGGATGAACGATGGTCGATGTACGCAGCATTCCCGACATCCATTTCTTCTGCGCCGGCGCCAGCGAAGGCAACACCGAACTGACCTCGTTCGACGGTGCGCTCCTCGCGGCGGGCATCGGCAACACCAACCTGATAAAGATGAGTAGCATCCTGCCGCCGCGCTCGAAGGAAGTGAAGGCGGTCGCCATCCCGCCCGGTAGCTTCCTGCCGCTCGCCTACGCCGCCATCACTTCGACCGAACCGGGAGAAACGATATCGGCCGCCGTCGCGATAGCGATCCCGAACGACCGGTCGCTTAACGGCGTCATCATGGAGCACCACAACCATGCGCCGCTCAAGTTCGTCGAAGCCAAGGTCCGCGAGATGGCCGAAGAGGCGATGGCGATGCGCGGCATCAAGAAATTCACCGTCCACAGCAAGGGGGTCGAGGCGAAGGTGAAGCACGCCGCCACCGCGTTCGCCGCCGTGTGCCTGTGGTATAAAGACCTACAATAAATCCTGTCACTCCTGACTAAAAATCCTGTCAAACCTCCTTTGACAAGGAGGTGGAAGGATGCTGTCGCATACTGTTCCGTCCGGCCCCTTGTCAAGGGGGCCTTGACGGGGTTTATCATGAGAGGGATTTAATTGGAAGGTTTCCCTATACAGGCGATGCCCGACCGACCGTCCATCCGGATCAGCACCGGTTTTTCCAGCCGCACATGCCGCGCGTACTGTTTCTCAGCGACGAGCGGTTGCGCCGCGAGCCATTCCCAGTCGATAAGGTCCTCTTCGGAACGGGCCGCCACGGTGAAGTAGCCGATATTCATCGAGGTGATGTTGTGGAAGAAGTGCGATCCGAGCGAGGCGTCTATCGAAAAGTCGGTAAGCCCCGCCTCGACGATGACGCGGGTCTGCGATATCGCCGACCAGTCGACCGGCACGCCAAGGAACCGGTCAGACGATCCCCAGCGCCCCGGGCCGATAAGGATGTAGCGCCGGTTCTCCGCCTTGAGCGCCCGGTTCAACTCCGCGATCTCGGCCGCCATCGCCTCGGTCTTCACGCGGTCGAAGCGGTCGGGGCTGATATAGACGATGTCGCGCACATCCTCGACGATGCCGTTGCCCATACCTTTGGTGGTGTAGAGGAAGAGGTCCCCGCGGTCGAGCGTCGCCGGGTCGATATGGTGATCGGCGGCGTTGCGGACGAGCGGTTTGACCTGCAGGAGGTAGAGCGTCGGATCGCCGTTATCGGCCTCGTCGAGATCGACGGCGAACTCTATCTCCACCGGCGTCCCCAGCGCGTGCTTCATGATGTCGAGCACCGTCTGTATCGCGCCGGCGAGCGGGACCTGCTTGTATTCGAGGATGTAGGAGAAATCGACGATGCGCGGCCCGGGGCCATGGAGTCCCGGTTTTTTGAGATTCTGCGCGCCATCGTAAGTCGACACGCACATATCGAGCATCCCGTCCTTTTCAGCCTCGGGCATCTCCGGGCGGACGAGCGTGGCCATCTCGCCGTCGATGAGATCGACATCGCCTTTCCGCATGTCGAGCGCGTAGAAATAGCGCTGGGAGGCGTTCAGCATATCCTTGAGCGACTGATTGCGCGCCTTGGGGTACCGTGGGCAGAAGCGGAACACCTGTTCGCCGTCGACCACCGCCTTGCCTAAACCGACAGCCAGAAGCGCGATGCCGTCCTCCGGCTTCATCTTGGCGAAGGGATAGTAGTTGTAGGACTGCGCGACGCCCGAGAGGTGCGGATAGAAGCGGTCGCCGCGCCGGCGGCCGACCAGTTCCTGAATGATGACCGCCATCTTCTCCTCCTCCATCTCGTACTGGACCGAGTCGAAGTAGGAGCGGGCGAGCGGCGAATAGACCGACGCGAACACGAGCCGTATGGCGTCCTCGAGTTGACGCAGACGCACCTCAGGGTCAGGGTGGCTGTTGGGGAGGAAATAGGTCTCGTAGATGCCGGCGAACGGTTGTGAGAGCGAATCTTCGAACAGGCCCGACGAGCGGACCGCGAGCGGACCGGTGACCTTGCCGAGGAGCGTCCGCAGGCGCTGGCGAAGGGTGAGCGTCAGCGGGGTGCGCAGGAACAGCGACCGCACGGCGTTCTCCTCCGGCATCTGGAGGATGCGCTGCTGGCCGATACCGTCAACGAAGAGATGGAATTCGTCGGTGCCGATGATCGCGGTGCGCGGCAGGCGGATGTTGAGCCCCGGCACCGCCGCGTTGAGACCGGCGCGGTGCAGGACATGCTCGATGAAGGAGAGGCCGCGCCCCTTGCCGCCCACCGACCCGCTCGCGAGCCGCATGAAGAAGAACCGCTCGGCAAGCAGCGTCTCGGAATAATTCGCCATCGATTCACGGGTCCGTTCACCGCGCTTGGCGGAGAGTATCTCGGCGAGCATCCGGCGGATGCCGGGGGCGCCTTCGGGGAATTCCGCTATCGTCAGTTTGCGCAGGGCGATGGCGGTCGCCACCTCACCTTTGGCCATGAACCACTGCGAGAAGTTGTGCCGCGCGGCGTGGTAAAGTATCGATTCGTCCGGTATCGTCGCGATGAGCGCCTCGAACTCGGCCATGTAGCGCGCCTCGATGAGTTTGCGCCCCTGCGCGTCGCGGAACACGAAATTGCCGAAACCGAGCTCCTCCTCGAAGAAACGGTGCAGTTCCTTCACGAGCGTCTTGGAATTCTTGTTGACGAAGCGCGCCCCGGCCTCACGGGCTTTTCCCGCGTTCGTCTCGTCGGTCGACTGCAGAAGTACCGGGACCTCGTCCTTCGAGCGCAGCAGTGCCGCCAGTTCGATGCCCGCCGCCGGATCAAGTTTTCCGCCGCGGGGGAATTCGACATCCGATATGACGCAGAGTATGCAGTCGCGGTAGCGGTCGTAGAGGGCGCTCCCCTCTTCCCACGAGGTGGCCAGCAGCACCTTGGGACGGGCCCGCATCCGCAGGATCTTGAACCGGGCGTCGATGTCCTCGCCCGCTATGAGTTTCTGCATGTCCTGCATCAGCACGCGGTAGAGTCCCGGCAGGTAGCGCGAATAGTAGCGGACCGAATCCTCGATGAGCAGTATCACGCGGGTCGCCGCGATGCGGGTGTCCTCGTCGGCGTTGCGAACATCCTCGACCGATTTTATCATGGCGAGGAAGATGGCGGGCTCGCCGTTCCAGACGAAGACGCGGTCTATGTGGCGCAGTTCGTCGGCGGTGTAGGCGTACATCCCGATGTCGCTGTTGTTGTTGAACAGCAAGAGTACCGGCAGTTCGGGCACCGCATCGCGGATGCGCGTCGAAAGGTCGAGCGGCATCCGGCGGTCGAGCCCCGTCATGATGATGACCAGATCGTAGCGACGGTCGCGCAGGGCCGCCATCGCCTCGTCGGAGGAGTGGACCGCGGTGACGCGCGGCGCGGTGGAGAGATTGAGTTGGTAGTATTCGCCGTAGATCTGCTCCATCAGTTGGCCCTCGCGCTCGATGATGTAGGCATCGTACACCGACGCGACGAGCAGTATCTCGCGGACGCGGAACCGCATGATGTCATGGCAGATGGTGAGACTCGACGGGCGGGGCCGGAAAAGGTCGCGGATGGCGGCGCGGTCCATGTCAACGCTCCCGCGAGAAGTTGGCGAAGTGCTGTTTCGCGATGTCGCCGAACACCGCGTCGCCGCGGCGCGCGCGGATCGCGGCGATAAGCGCGTCGGCGTCGGCTCCCGACCCGCTTTTGAGCGCGAACTCGCCGCCCAGCGTCTCGTCCGAGAGTTTCTTCAGCGACCGCAGATAGTCGGCCCGCGCGACGACCGAGGCGAGGGCGACGGCGGGGTGCGCCTCGGCCCGCGTCCGGAACTCGACCGCGGCATGCGGGGCGGCCGCGCGGATGGTCGCCACGAGCGCCGGTGCGTCGCTGAACTGGTCGACGAGCACCTGTTTCATGTCGGGCTGCCGTCCGGCGAGTGTCGAAAGCGCCTTGCCGTGGGCCCACGCGAGGATATGGTTGAGCGTCTTTCCCTTCTTTTTAAAATCCGCGTACAGTTCGTTGTAGCGCTTCGGCATGATGCGGACGACCTCGAACCAGCGGCGGTACGAACGGTTCAGCACCTCGGAAGCGGCGAGCACCTCCTCGTCGCCCATCTTCTTGCTGTCCCGCACCCCGAGTTCGAGCGCCCCCTGCGAGGCGTCGCACAGGTAGAAACAGCCAGTGACGAGCGGCCCGAAGATGTCGCCCTTCCCCGCCTCGTCGCACCCGGCGAGCGACTCGGGGGCAAGCAGGCCGAGGACGAGACGGCGTACCCGGTCACTTTGCGTGACGACGCTGAAGCCTTTTTTTTCGGAGTGGTAGAGGGCGACGGGGAACTCCTTTTCACCCGGCAGGATGACCTTGAAAGAAATGCCGTAGGGTATCTCCTTGAAACTTTCGGGAAGCGGCGTACAGCGGTCCCGCACCAGACGGGCGTACACCTGTTCGGCGAACCGGTCGAGTATCGGATCAGTCGAGAATTTCGCCATGCCCCACCGCCTGCGCTATGAGTTCCGACAATGCACGATACAGGACGGCGATCCGGGGTGCCGTCTTTTCCAGAAAAGCGATCTCCCGTTCCATGACCGCCCGATCGCCGCGGGCCGCCGGACCGGTCAGGGTGCCGACGCCCCCTTCCCTGGCACCGAGCAACGAGGTCTCGACAAGTTGAGTGAGCAGCCGTTTCGACTCGTCGTCGGAAAAGCCCTCGCGCCTGAGCAGTTCCAACCCCGCGAGAAAAAGATACTGCGGGAAATTCCCTGCCAGCACCGCGGCGGCATGGTAACCGGGCCCCGGCATCGACTCACGGCGGATGACATGGAAATGGTGGGCGGTCAGGAACCGCTCGAACCCGCCGTCGGCCGGGCCGTGCCACAGGCACCAGAGCCGCCCGAACTCGCTCTCAGGCCCCATCGAGGCGAACGGATGCAGGAGGTGCGTCCGTTCACGAGAGATGGAGAGGCCTCCGGCGAAATGGACGAGCGTCAGTCCCTTCGGCGTCGTCGGGTAGACCTCTCGGCATATCCGCTCTACCGCGGCGTCGGGCACCGCGAGGAACAGGTATCCGCGCTTGGGTGGCCGTTTTTCCCAACCACTCTTCAGCACGCGGCACGGTACCGCTTGCCGCCCGAAATGGCGTACGAGCGCCGCGCCTACCCGGCCACGCCCCGCTATGTATATCGCCTTCGCCATGCTCCTTCAGTTCCCCGCGGTGAACAAATACGCGACATATCCGGCATAGCAGGCGACCAGCACCGCCCCGTCGCGGCGACCGATGAGCCGGTCGTCCGCGCGGCGCACCAGCACGAGCAGCAGCATGGAGCAGAGCGCCGTCATCGACAGGTCGACCACCGTGCCACTCGAAACGGGAAGCGGTCGGATGACCGCCGAGGCGCCGAGCACGAGGAGGATGTTGAAGATGTTGGAGCCGACGATGTTGCCGACGGCGATGTCGGCGTTCTTCTTGTAGGCGGCGACCATCGAGGTGGCCATCTCGGGAAGCGAGGTACCGACCGCGACGACGGTGAGCCCTATGACCCGTTCGGTGATGCCGAGGTGTCGCGCGATGACGACCGCCGCGTCGACGAGTAGTTTTCCGCCGAAGACGAGCGACGCGAGGCCGGCGACGATCATGAGGATCGAAAGCGGCACGCCGTAGCCTTTCGCCAGAGCATCCTCCCGGGCTCCGACACGGGCCACGCGGAAGGTGTATCGCAGGAACAGGGCGAAGAAGAGAAGCAGGATGAGCCCGTCGATGCGGCCGAGCGCCGCCGGGTCGGGGCCGTCGAGCGGCAACGAAAGGAACGAGGCGCCCATCGGCAACAGGACGAGCGCGGCGAGCAGACTCAGCGGGATATCGATCCGCAGGGTGTTCTCCTGCACCGGGAGACGACGGATAAGCGCGGAAGCCCCGAGGATGAGCAGGATGTTCGATATGTTCGAACCAAGCACATTGCCGATGGCGATGTCGGTCGTCCCCTGTATCGCCGATACGACATTGACCACCAGTTCGGGCGCCGAGGTGCCGAACGCGACGACCGTCAGCCCGATGACGATATCCGATATGCCGTAACGGCGCGCGACCGATGCGGCGCCGTCCACAAGCAGGGATCCGCCGAGGGTGAGGAGCAGGAAGCCGGCGACGAGCAGGAAGAGGGTCACGGAGGTCTCCTATGTGTAAAGAATGAGCGAATAGATAGCGTCGATGACGACCACCATGAATATCGAGGTGACGACCGAGTCGGTGGTGGCGCGGCCGACCGCGTCGGCGCCGCCGCGGACATGGAGCCCCTGATAGCAGGCGATAGCGAGGATCACCCACGCGAAGGTGAGGCTCTTTATCACACCCCAGACGATGTCCTTCATCCGCATGACCTTGACGATCTCAGCGATGAACGCGCTCGGCGGCACCTGATAGACCTGCGCGACGATGAGCCCCCCGAGGATGCCCGCGAAGCAGGCGACGAGCGTGAGTATCGGCATCGAGAAGGTGAAGGCCCAGAATTTCGGCACGAGCATGAATTTGAGCGGACGGATACCCATCGTCCTCAGCGCGTCGACCTCCTCCATGACCACCATCGTGCCGATCTCGGCCGCTATCGCGCTCCCGGTGCGACCCGCGATGATGATGGCGGTGACGAGCGGCCCCAATTCGGTGAACATCGCGATACCGATGAGCGTGGCGATGTAGGACTGACCTCCCAGTTTCGCCATCTGTATCGCCGCCTGTATCGAGATGGTGAGCCCGATGAGGAACGAGAGGAGGACGACGATGGGAACCGCCTTGTAGCCGATGTGAAAGGCGTTGCGGATCGTGTCGCCCCGCAGAAGATGCCGCCGGTCCCACAGCGACTGCGCGGCGTAGTAGAGCATGTCGACGAAGATGGCGCCGAAAAAGACCATGCGGTCAAGGAGCGAGAATATGGCGTCGCCGACCCGGTCGAGGAGTTGCCCCCACCGGAAGGCCCCCTTCTTTTTTGCCTCGGCGCGGGGACGGGGATACAGTATCTCCTCGCAGTACTTTTCCGGTACCCGCACCGTGTCGCCCCGCACCGCGACGAGCCGGCGCACGAACGCCTTGGTGGCGGTGTCGAGCCGCACCCCGTCGAGGTCGAGCAGCACCTCGGTGCCGGCGGGGATGGCGCGCAGGGCGGCGGCGAGCAGGTCGGGATAGTTCTCAAAGGTGACCGGCTCGGGTATCCGATAGGTTTCCATGGGACCACTCTAGCGGAGAGCAGCGCGCCGGTCAACAATTTTGGCCGCTCCTTTTTTCGGTCGCACCGCCCGATACTCCCCTATTTTGCTGAAAATTTGCCTCGCGTCGCCCGTTGCGGTATGGTAGCGGCGATCTGGCTGAAAGACCGACACGGAGGCACCGTTCCCATGACCAAGCCACAGGACGATATCCGCGCGGTATATGAACTTGCCGCCCTCACGGGGGATGATGCCGAGTTCGCCGCGATGGAGGGCCATTTCGAGAAGATGTTCAAACACCTTGAGGACCTTTCCCGCGTGCCGGTCGAGGGGGTCGAGCCCTACTTCACCCTGCCGCTCCGGGAACTGCCGCTCGAAAAGGACGCGCCCGCCCCGTCGGGGGTCGAGGCGGCGATCCGCGGCACTTTCGCGCAGGAGGCGGAGGATTTTCTCGTCGTCCCGCGGGTCGTGAACCGCGGCGGCGGCGCGTGCGCCGAAGGGGAGGATGAGTGATGGAAACGCTCGGCGTAAAGGAGATATGCGGCAACATCGCGGCGCATAACGGGGCGCTCAACGCCTACCTGCAGGTCGTTCCCGAAGAACGGCTGAAGCCCGGCGCGGGGCCGCTTGCCGGGGTCTGCCTCGGCGTGAAGGACAACATCGCGGTCGCGGGCCTGCAACTCACCTGCGGCTCGAAACTGCTCGAAAGATATGTCGCCCCCTACACCGCGACGGTGGTCGAGCGGCTCCTGGCGGCGGGCGCGACGGTGACGGGCAAACTCAATCTGGACGAGTTCGCGATGGGGTCGGCCACCACCTATTCGGCCTACGGCGACACGAAAAATCCGTGGGATGAGGATCGCACCCCGGGCGGCAGTTCGGGCGGCAGCGCCGCCGCCGTCGCGGCGAAGATGTGCGATGTCGCGCTCGGGAGCGATACCGGCGGATCGGTGCGTCAGCCGGCAGCCTACTGCGGCATCTACGGCTACAAACCGACCTACGGCGCCCTTTCGCGCTACGGACTCACCGCGTTCGCCAGTTCGCTCGACCAGATCGGCATCTTCGCGCGGCGTCCCGGCCACATCCGGGAACTCATGCGGATCGCGGCGGGCCGCGATGATCACGACGCCACCTCGATCGAGGCGCCCTCCTTCGCGACGCGCGGCTTTTCCCCGTCGGAGATGAAGATCGGCGTCATCGCCGAATACGAAAAGAAGATGGGCCCGGCGGTGCGGCCCGCCTATGACCGGTGCATCGAGACGCTCAAAAAGGCGGGGGCGACCATAGTGCCATTGTCGTTCCCCGAATACGACACGGTGATATCGGTCTATCAGGTCGTCGCGACCGCCGAGGCGAGCGCGAACCTCGCGCGGTTCGACGGCATCCGCTACACGGCGCGCGCCGAAGGGTGCTCCTTCCGCGAAACGACCGCCGCGAGCCGCGGCCGCTGGTTCGGCCCCGAAGTGAAACGGCGGATACTGCTCGGGACCTGGGTGCTATCGCGGGCCTACTACGATTCCTACTATCTGCGCGCCGCGAAGGTCCGCACCGTGATCCTGGACCGCTGGAAGGAGTTCTTCGGGAAGGTCGATCTGGTGCTCACGCCGGCGACAGCGGGAACCGCCTTCAAGCGGGCAGAGCAGCCCGACACCTTCGCGCTCTACCTCGAGGATCTCTTCACGATACCGGCCAATCTCACCGGCATGCCGGCGATCGCCTTCCCGGCCGGGACCCACGACCGCCTGCCGGTCGGCCTGCAACTGACGGCCGATCTGTCGCGCGACGCCCTGCTGATCGATGCGGCGGGATGGCTAGAAAAGAACTTCATGGACTTCGCGACCATCGAGCGGGGGTGCCGTCATGACACGATATGAGGCGGTCATCGGGCTCGAGATACATGTCCAGATAAAGACCGACACCAAAGCGTTCTGCCGCTGCAACGGCGACTACAACGCGCCGCCCAACCGCCATATCTGCCCGGTCTGCACCGGGGCGCCGGGGGCGTTGCCGGTACTGTCGGACGAGTTCGTCCGGCGGGCGGTCCTGTTCTGCCTCGCGCTCGGGGCACGAGTGAACCTCGTATCGACCTTCGACCGCAAGAACTACTTCTACCCCGACATGCCGAAGAACTATCAGATAACGCAGTTCTTCACCCCCATCGGTTCGGAGGGGCGGCTCCTCGTCACCGGCGCGGACGGCGTCGAACGGGCCATCGGCATCGAACGGATCCATATGGAGGAGGACACCGCCAGATCGGCCCATATGGGCGAACGGACGCTCCTCAACTTCAACCGCGCCGGACTGCCGCTCATCGAGGTGGTGTCGCACCCCGACCTCAGGAGTGGAGAGGAGGCGGCGCAGTACTTCAAGAAGATCTACGACATCGCCGTCAAGTACCTCGGCATCTGCCGCGGCAACATGGAGGAGGGGAACCTCCGCTGCGACGCGAACATATCGATACGGCCGGTCGGCAGCACGGCGCTCAACACCAAGACCGAGGTGAAGAATGTCAACTCGTTCGCCTTCATCGCCAAGGCGATAGACCACGAGATAGAACGGCAGATCGCGCTGGTCGAAGCGGGCGGGGCGGTCGAGAGCGAGACGCGGCTCTGGAACCCGAAACTCAAGCGGACCGAAACGATGCGCAAGAAATCGGGCCGCAACGACTACCGCTACTTCAACGAACCCGACCTCGGGCCGTTGCGCATCACCGCCGAATTCGTCGAGGAGTTACGCAAGACGCTCCCCGAACTGCCCGATGCGAAACGGCGGCGGCTCAAGGCCTATGGGATAAACAATGAACAGACAGATCTTTTTGTCGGATATCCCGAGGTCGGCGATTATTTTATAAACGCTACTGCATCAAACACCTTGCAACCATCTGAGTACCCGATAGTGTCTTCTCTTGTAACGGGAGAAATACTTAAATATGAAGATAAAGAGCATTTTGAAACTGTGCCTCAAAGAATTCCTCCACAACATACGGCCTCGCTTGCCCACCTTATACACACAGGACGAGTGACTTGGCCGCAGGCGAAGGAACTGTTCGCCATGATGAGAGAAACCGGTAGTGATCCCGAAGAGATAGTGAAGAACGACCCCCGTTTTACCGCTATCGGGGATGATGAAACGGCCGCCATTGCGGCGGCGGTCGTGGCCGACCACCCGGCAGAGACCGAAAAATACCTCGGCGGGAGGGAGAATCTGCTCGGATTCTTCGTCGGGCAGGCGATGAAACGGGCAAAGGGAAAGGCCGATCCGGCCAAAATGTCGGAGATGGTCAAAAAAGAATTGACTAATAGGAAAAAATAGCGGAAAATCGACCGTTCGGTGTGACAGTGGACCATCATATCCCGGAGGAGGCATGAAGTTCGAGATCTTTTTCCCGTCGACCGACGGGTCCAAGGAACTTATCGTCCGTGAGGAGGGCGCCAACTGGTTCAGCGCTCTCGAGAACGCCCTCAAAGGCGGCGGCATGGGCCATCTCATCAACAACATCCTCTGTGACATCAAGGAGGACGGGTCCATCCATGTCACCGAAACGATAAACGGCAAAAAGTTCCTCATCCGCGAATTCGACCCGAACCGCGTCGCCGGCCACGAGAAGGAGATCGGTCGCACCCTCAAGAAACGCGACCCGAACGAAGTACTCGCCACGGTGTTCGAAGAGGTGCTCGACGGGTTCGACAAACCGGAACAGGAGGGACTCAACTTCTTCCTCGACCTCGCGATGAAGCACATCCCGGCCGATTCGGGGTCGATCGCCATCGCGCCGCTCGCGGCCCGCGAACTGACCTTCGTCGCCTGTCGCGGTCCCAAATCGGACGGCGTCAAGGGGCTCAAGATACCGATGGGTACCGGCATCGCCGGCTTCTCGGCGCTCAACAATGTGCTCATCGCGGTCTCCGATGTGCAGAAGGATCCCCGTTTCTTCAAGGATATCAGCGAGAAACTGGGCTACCCGACCAAGTCCATCGTCGCCTCCCCCATCCTGTACAACAACCTCACCTTCGGCATGATGGAACTCATCAACAAGAAAGAATCCTCCGCCTTTGACGAGGATGACATCCACATCCTCCGGTTCGTTTCCGAGAAACTGGGGGAATACCTCAACATGATCTGGGAAACGCGTAACAACAACCTTGAGGACGAGTAACCATCCCCCTTCTTTCCTCCGCGCGAGGTATCTCATGAGAATACTGGCCCTACTGGTCGCCGCGGCGCTTGTGGCGTTCTCCTGCGGCGGCGAAGAAAAGCCCAAGAAAGAGACCTTTACCGCCGAAACCTTTTCGGAAGAGGAGGTCCTCCTCGGCGCGGTGACCGGTCTCATGTGGCAGAGCTACGACCCCGAGGGGGTATTCTCGTACCTTAACCGCAAGACCTACGACAAGGCGGTCCAATACTGCGCCGACCTTTCATGGGCCGGCTTCAACGACTGGCGCCTGCCGACGATAGACGAACTCCGGACCGTCGTCGAGGGCTACGAGGACATCATGTGGGGCGGGCGATGCGCGGTCGGCGGGGACTGTCTTCAGTACACCTGCAAGGACAAGGGCAGGGACGATGACAACGACACTCCGTGCGCCCAGCGCGAGAACAAATACACCGGACCGGGACCGGACGGTTGTTACTGGGAAACGCCGTGGCGCGAACGGTTCTGCGGCGAATACTGGTCGACCTCAGCGGTCAGCGATTCCGCCGGATGCCGTTGGGGACTCACCTTCTACGATCCCGCGATATTCATCCTCACCGAGGCGGGCAGTTCCGCCTTTGCCCGTTGCGTACGGGAACCGTGAACGCCCTCACTTCCTTCCCCCGTTTGTACCGTCTCGATGTCGCCGTGGTCACCTTCGGCGCCGCGCTCGCCGGCCCCTACTTCTCGACCGGCTCCTTCTCCGCGACAGATGTCGCCGTCGCCGCCTTCATATCGCTCATCCTCTATAACTATGTATATGTCCTCAACGCGGTGACCGATCGGTTCGAGGACACGATAAGCCACCCCGAACGGCCGCTCCCCTCCGGTCGGATCGGCCCTACGCCGGCGGCGTTCTACCTCATCATGCTCTTACATCTGGCGGTCGCCGGGTCCATCGTGCTGTTCACCGGTCCGTCGCTCTTCCTCGCGCTGCTGGTCGTGTTCCTCGGCACCCTTTACTCGGCGGCGCCGTTCGAACTCAAGAACCACCCGGTCATCGCCATCGCGGTGACCGCATGGGGGATGGCGCACCCCTTCTTCATCACCGCGCACCCTTCCCGCGCACCGCTTGGCGCCGTTCTCATCCTCGTGGCGCTCGGTGTCGTGGCGTTCAAGGACATCGGCGACCCCGGTGGTGACGCCGCAGCGGGCCGCCGCTCCATCCTCGCCGTGCTGTCACTGAGAACGCTCTGCGTCCTCTCGCTCTTCTCTTTCATCGCGGCCGCGACCGCCCTTATACTGCTTGACCTGCCGATCCTTCTCGCGCTCCCGGCCCTCACCGGGGCAACGCTCCTGTACCACCTCGCGCGCGGCCCGCTTGAAAAATCGTTGCCGCTCCTGTATACTCGCCTCATACGAAGCGCCCTCGCGGCCATCGTCGGCATCATTATCGTTGTCGTGGCGGGCCTGATCGGCGCGGGAGGAGCATGAACCTACGATCGGTCCTGACCGGGGAACGCCCGTCGCTCCACTGGCGGATGCTCATCTTCTTCATGGTATTCGAACTGTTCGCCGCCGGCCGGGTGTTCGTCGAGATGCGTATACTCGCCGACAACACCAGCATGATCGTGGCGCTCCATCGTTTCCTCTGGTACACCTATGTCTTCCTTTTTTTCTCGATGTGCTACCGGCGCATACTCCACGCACCCTTCGAAAAACTCAACCTGCTCGCTCTCGGCGGCGTCATACTCTTCATCCCGCCGTTCTACGCGCTTTTGGGCGGCCATGAGTTCCGGCTGAACTATCTCGTATCGAGCGACCCGTTCGAGATAGCGCGGGAACTGCTCACGCTCCACTACGGCCACGAAAAGAATTTTCTCATGTTCCCCGAACTCCTCACGCTCCTCATCGGCACTATCGGCATATCGTGGTATTTCTCGCGCAGTATCCCTAAAACGATACTGAACACCGTCATCGCGTTCTACGGCGCGTTCCTTTCGGCGGGACTCTGCTGGTTCTCGGTCGACCCGAAGCACGATGCGGTGTTCCGGCTGGAGTCGATGTTCCGACCTCAGCAGTTCTACGCTCTGCAGTTCCTGTCGCTTTCGCTCATTGTCCTCGCGGTCCTGCTCCTGCCTGAGATCCTGCGGTCGCTTCGTGACCTTCTTTCGTTGCGCGGCGCGGTCGCGGTCATCGCCGGCATCGTCTTCTGGTACGCCCTCTTCATCGGCGTGGTCGTCCCGCCATACGATCGCCCCTTCACGGGGGTCGATCTTGTCGCCGTCGCGACGCCGATACTCTTCCTTTCCGCGGCGCCGCTCCTCCTTCTTTCCCGCGCCGTCCCACCGGCGGGCAAACTGTTCACCGGCTACTACGCGGCGCTTTCGCTGATACTCCTGTTCGCCATCCACCTCATGCCGTTAAGGTTCTGAACGCATGAAACGCGATATCCTCACCTTCCTCGGTTATCTCTCCTTCTTCGGTCTTCTCTTTCTCCAGTTCCCTCTGAACGGGGCGCTTCCGGGCAACTGCGATTCATGGCTTCTCATCGCGATATCGCACCAGTACCGCCTGTTCTTCGAGCGCCTCTTCGACCCCGCCATCGGGCTGGCGATGTACCCGGTGCCGCAGGTGTTCTCCTACGGCGAGGCGGCGCCCGGCTGCTGCGCGCTCTTTCTGTTCCTTAAACTGCTCGGCCTTACCGACATCTGGACCTTTTACCTGTACCTCTCCCTCATCTTCGCGCTCACCGCGTGGGCGGTGTATCGGTTCGCGGCGCTGTTCATGCGACCGTTCCCCGGCGCCCTGTTCGCCGGTTTCGCCTTTTCCTGCTGCAACATGACCTTCGCCCACATCGACGACTCCATCATCTATTTCTATCTTCTCCCGCTGGCGGCGGCGACGCTCCTGGTACGCCATTTCCGTGAACGGAACGACGCCCTGCTCTGGGGTGTCGCGGCGGTCGGCGGCATGCAGATATATTTCTCGCTGTATGTCTTCATCTATCAGACGGTGCTTCTGGCGGCCATCGTATTATTTCACCACTGGAAGCAGGGCGTCACGATACCGCTCCGCCGGGCGGTCGCCCCCGCCACGCTCTATATCCTGCTACCGCTCCCCTATCTGCTTTTCTACCTGCATACCGCGTTATTTCTTCACTATAACGACCCGTTCCAACTACTCTACACCGCGCGAATGACCTCGCTCATGCCGTTCGATCTCATCGCCGCCCTGCCGGAGAACCCTATCTATGGCGGACTCATAGACCTGCCGCAGAACTGGGGCTTCGTGCGGCACCGCAACTTCATCGGGCTTCTGCTCGCGGCGTTCGGCATCTACGGTCTTCGGGCATGGAATCGCGACCGATGGCTGTTCCTGCTCATCCTCATCGGGGGCTTCGTGTTCGCGTTCGGCCCCAATTTCCTGTACCACCCGCAGGCGAAGATCCAGCCGCCCGCGCCGCTCTATCCCTTCTACACATGGATCCCGATACTTTCCTACCTGCGCGTCACCAACCGGGCCTATTTCCTCGTCCTGTTCGCCCTTTCGGTCTGCGCGGGACTGTCGCTCGACCGGCTGTTCGCCCGGTATCTCGAGAAAAAACGGGCCGCCGCCTTCGGGCTCGTCGCCGCCGTCTTCCTCATCCACGGCATCGAGAACATCCCGATGCCGTTCAAGCGTTGGCCGGTCGCCGCCTACATCCCGGCGCCCGCCGACTACCTCGAATTCGCCGCGACGACCGCACCCGGCGAGGTCTTTGTCGACCTGCCGACCACCTTCAATATGGACCTCACCGACCCCGAACTCTGGGAACGGATCGACCCGCGTGACTTCGTGACCCGATCGGAACATGAGCCGCGTCCACTCATCCGGGAGGTCTCGATGTTCACGAGCAGTTGGGACGACCTGTTCCAGTACAACCGCGAACTCATCTATCTTTATTGGCAGTCCTCCCACCGCCGCTCGACCGTGAGCGGGCTCAACGGCTACTTTCCGACCCCGCGCGTCATTTTCTACCACTGGACCATGAAACTCCCGCAGGCGGAGGCGATCGCCCGGCTCCGCGCATACGGCGTCACGGCGCTCGTCTACCATAAGGGGATGGAACTGAAAAAAGATCGCCTCTCCCTCTCGCAACTGGAGGGTTCCCCTCTCCTCCGCAAGGTATTCGAGGGACCGAACACCATCGTGTTCCGCTTCTCGGAGGGTCAATGAAAGCGCTTCTGGCCCCCTACCGGCTCCCCGAAGCGCTCCTCATCACCAGTTTCACCATCATCGGCTCGGTCATGGCGGCACCCGCCCTCCCCTACTTGATCGAGGTCGGCGTGATCGCCGGCCTTGTCGCCTCGTATCTGCTCATCGTTTCGATATACGCATTCAACAGTTGGGCCGGCCTGCGCGATGACGCCGCAAACCCACGACTTGCGGTCGATGGCTTTGCTACGGCGCGCGCCTATGCGACCGTCACGGCACTGACGCTTGCGGCGGCGCTATCGATCTTCGCCTTTCTGCGGCCTGTCGCCATCCCGTACGCGCTGGGCGTTTTCTTTCTCTGGGGACTCTATTCGTTCCCGCGATACGGCGCGAAATATGTCCCGCTCGCCGGGACGATCCTGCATGTCGCCGTCGGCATCACCCAGTTCCAGCAGGGCTGGGCGCTCATCGGCGAACCCGACGATCGATCGCTGTTCCTTTCTCTTTATTTCGCGCTCCTACTCGCCGCCGGTCATGTGAACCATGAACTGATAGATCACGACGCCGACAAGAGAGCGGGCATCGTGAGCGGCGCGGTCCGGTTCGGAACGCAGCGCTGGGTGATCATCCATCTGGGAGCGACACTGGCCGCCCTTGTGACGCTCGGCATGCTGGCTATCACCGGCGAGGATCCCCTGCGCCTCACCCCCTTCCTTGTCGCTTCGGCGGGGCATGTGCTGTCAGCATCTTTCCTGATCGCCGGGAGGCACGATACCGACCGGTTCCTGCGTCACCGCGCCCGGTACCGCCTGTTATTCGCCGGCGCGGGCATCGTCTTTCTCGCCGGGTCGCTGTATGGTTAGGGTTCTTCTGATAAAGCCTTTCGTTCCTCTGCATGCGCACCAGAATCTCGAACTGCCGCTCGGCCTGATGGCTCTTTCGGCCTACCTCAAGCGCGAACTGGGCGAAGCCGTTACGGTCTCCCTGCTCGACCTGCGGGTCGAGAAAGATGCCGACCGGGCGCTGATCGCCGCCATCGAACGGCAACGGCCCGATCTCCTCGGGCTGTCGCTCATGACCTTCGAAAAACCCCTCCTGACGCGCCATCTCACCGCCATCCGCGCCGCGGCGCCCGGCGCGCTCATCGTCGCGGGCGGCGCCTACCCCTCAAGCGACGCCGAGGAGGCGCTGAAGGAATTCCCGGCGCTGGACATCGCCGTGCGCGGCGAGGGGGAAGAGACCCTGCTCGATATCGTCCGCCGTCACGCGGCGGGCGACGATCTGCACGATATACCGGGGACCGCCTTCCGGAGGGGAGGCTTGGTGCTCGTCGCTCCCGACCGTCCCTTTATCACGCCGCTCGACCGTCTGCCATCGCCCGATCTCGACGCGGTAGATATCGAGCGCTATCTCGGCCCGCATACGCCGATGAATGTCATATCGGCCCACCCCCGCCATGTCGCCTTCATGACCTCGCGCGGCTGTCCCTACCGGTGCGCCTTCTGCCACGACATCATGGGAAAAGGGTTCCGCCCCCACAGCGCCGAGCGCGTCCTTGCCGACCTGCGTCGCCTCTACGAACGCTTCGGTATCCGCGAGTTCCATATCGTGGACGATGTGTTCAATCTTGACCGCGAACGGATGCGGCTTATCCTGCGCGGCGTGAAAGGGATCGGCGCCGACATCCGTATCGCCTTTCCCAACGGGATACGGGGCGACCTCCTCAACGAAGAGGACATCGATCTCATGCGTTCGGCGGGGGTCTATAACCTGACCTTCTCGTTCGAGACCGCCACGCCGCGTCTGCAGGAGATGATAGAAAAACGACTCGACATCGACTGGACGATGCGGATGGCGCGGTACGCGCACCGGCGCGGCATCATCACCAAGGCCTATTTCATGCTGGGCTTTCCCGGAGAGACGCGCGACGAGATGGCGGCGACCTTCGCCCTTTCTCGCGACCCGGCGCTCGACATGGTCTCGTATTTCAAAGTGGCCCCCTTCCCGCATACCCGGCTTGCGCGGACCTGCCGAGAACTGTGGGGCGCGGAGAAGGGCGACGGCCCGATCGATTATTTCACCGGCCGGTCACGATACGAACAGGAGACCGGCATACCGCTGAGCGGCATGATATTCCGGGCCTATCTGCGGTTCTATCTGCCGTGGCGCATCGTACGACTGCTGTTCCGCCTGCCGCGCCCGTTCCTGTTCCTGTCGCGTCTTATGCAGTACGCGGCATTCGTCCTTCATATCCGCAGAAGCAGCAGCCCCGCGCCGAGATAGCACAAAAGCCCGAACAGCCCGGCATACGAGAACCCGGCCGCCGCGGTGATGAGATAGAACAGCAGGAAGGCTCCCGCCGAGGCGACGGTGTCTATCGCATAGTACCACGCCCCGGTCCCGACCGGCGCGACGAAAAACCCCTTGGGGAAGAAGGTGCCGGTGATGAAGGCGACGGGGAACACCGCGACGGCGATGAGCGCGAGTTTGACCGCGAGCGGCGCGCCGAAGGGGAACAGAGAAAGAACGGCGACGAGTACGAGAGACGCAGGCACAAGCGCGACGACCGCCCGCCGGGCCGGTATCCGCGAGGCAAGCAGGGCGCCCGCCGCCGAACCGAGCGTGAAGACGCCGAGCGCGATGGAACTGGTCTCGACATAGCCGTTCACCGCCGCGCGGAGCATATTGATGATATAGAGTTCGGTCACCATGAACGACATCCCGGTCAACAGGAAAAAACCTCCGATCGACCGATCGCCCCGGAGACTCAGCGCGAACGCGACGGCAAGCAGGAGAAAGGCGACCACGGCGAACGGCGCCAGTTGCGACAGCTCACGCAGATACAGGACCGGCCGGTCGTCGGTGACCGCCGTCGCCGACAGGAACCGTTCGCTCACGATGAATCGGTCGGTCTCGTCCACCGCGCTCGGATCGGCTCCCAGCACCGCGTCGGTCCAGCGGGCCAGCGTAGCGGTATCGCGCGAGGCGACGGTGATGTCCGTGGTGAAGCGTAGGTGGGCAAAGCCGGGAACCTCCGAGGTCGCCTGAAAGGTACGGAAGCGCGCCTCGGAAGGAAGCGCCTTGATGAACCGTTCGCGCGGCACATGGGTGTCGGTGTGGATGATGACGAGCGCGCCGCCGGGAGCGAGTTTACCGAACGCCGATGCCATCGCCTCGCGGGTATAGAGATAGTTCTCGAGCGTTATGAACGATTTGTGGTAGTTGGAAAGACCCACCTCGGCCGCCTCGAATATGATGGCGTCATAGGCGCCGGGAGCGTTGTCCAGATAACTGCGGCCGTCGCCGGCGTGCGCCACCGCGATCCGGTCGTATATCCCGCCGTTGTAGGAACCAAGCGGCCCCTTGAGGAGCGAGACGACGAGCGGGTCGAGTTCGACCGCCTCGATGCGCGATGCGTTGGCGAGCGACCGCAGGCCATGACCGCCGCCGGTGCCGATGACGAGCACCGAGCCGGTGACGGTCCCGTACAGTGCCCGCCGGAACGGCACATCGTGCTCCGGCGCGCCGGTCATCCAGTACTGGACGCCGTTGTACATGCCGGCGAGCCGCCCGTGGCCCATGTCGACCAGATCGACCCGCGCATAGGGCGACCAGCCGCCACCGACCACCGCGGGGGCCGTGACGGACCGATCCCAGAGAGCCGGGGCGCGGGCGATGAGTCGGAAAGCCCGTTCCTCTACGCCGCAAAGCATGAGGACCGCGGCGAGCGCGACGAACGCGACGACCGCCGGTATCGGGCGAAGCGGTAGCACCACGAGCGCCGCCGCCGCGAGCAGGGCGATCGTCACGATACCGACGGCGCCTCCGAAAAAGGCGGCACCGGTCAGTCCGATAAAAAAGGCGACCGACGACAGCCCGATAAGCGGCGCGACAAGGCGGCGGTCCATCCCGTGAACCGCGCGGTAACAGACGCCGTTCAGAAGCCCGTAGAGCGTGAAGGGGACCGCGCAGAGCGCCACCGCGACGCCGAAGGAGACATAGTCGGTCATCGATCGGGTCGTGAAGAGCGATACGGCGTAGAGCGCGGCGGGCGACGCGACCGCAGTCAGGAGCGCCGCGGGGGTGAGCCACGGCAGAGGCCGGGCGAGCAGGGCGCCGATGCCGCTGAAGAATATGGCGGCGCCGGTCACGAGCGACACCGCGAATATCATCTGAAAGGGAAAGACATACGACAGGACCCGGATGAAGGACACCTGAAAAAGAGCGGCCGAAAAGGCGGTGATGACGCCCACGGTTATCCAGCGCGTCGGCGGATACCCGGTGCTCATGGGTGCTCCTGACGATATCGGACGACGAAAAAGACGACGGTCGCCGGCAGAGAGGCGGCGGCGTAGAAAAGATAGACGAACGGGTAGATACGCGAAAGTTCGGTCGCCCGCAGATGCCGCCAATATCCGGCGGCGACCCCGGCGTGCTCGACCGCTATCGATAAGAGGTTCAGCACGGCCGCCGCAGTGATGGCCAGCACCAGACGCGTTCCGAAGCGGGATAACGGGGTCGCATCGGCGACCCGGCAGGCGGCGTACGCGATCAGCGCGGCGTACAGGCCGGTCATGAGAACGATGGCGATCGGGAATTCGAACGGCCACAGCGGCAGCACGGCGCAGGGATAGACCGCTCCCTGACCGGCGAACCACCGTTCGTTCACTATCTCCAGCAGGATCGAACAGGTGGTGCCGACCGCGAAAGCCGCGCCCAACGCTTTTTTAAGCACCGGATCGGAGCGACCGCGCCACAGGAACGCCAACAGGCCGGAAGCACAGAGGAATATCGCCGTTTCGACAAAAAGACAGGTCATGCCGCTAGTCGCGCCCCTCTTTTTTGAAATGCGCTATCGTCGCGGCGAGCCCCTCCTCGAACGGGATCCGCGGTTCCCACCCGAGTTCCCGCTTCGCAAGCGCGATGTCGGGACACCGCCGTTTCGGGTCGTCCTGCGGGAGCGGGAGAAAGGTCAGCCGCGACCGCGAGCCGGTGAGCCGGATGATGGACGCGGCGAGTTCGCGCATCGTCACCTCGTGCGGGTTGCCGAGATTGACCGGCCCGGTGAAACTCTCCGGGGTCGCCATGAGTTTCACGAGCCCCTCGACCATGTCGGCAACATAGCAGAACGACCGGGTCTGCGAACCGTCGCCATAGAGCGTGATGTCGTCCCCGGCGAGCGCCTGCACGATGAAGTTGCTGACCACGCGGCCGTCGTCGGCCTCCATGTGCGGCCCGTAGGTGTTGAATATGCGGGCGACCTTTATCGGGATGCCGTACTGGCGCCGGTAGTCGAAAAAGAGCGTTTCGGCGCACCGTTTCCCCTCGTCGTAACAACTGCGCGGCCCGATGGGATTGACGCGGCCCCAGTATGACTCGGTCTGCGGGTGGACCTCCGGGTCGCCGTATATCTCGCTCGTCGAGGCCTGCAGGATGGTCGCGCCGGTCGCGCGCGCGAGATCGAGCGCCGTGAGCGAACCCTGCACATTGGTCCGCACCGTCATGACCGGCTGGTGCTGGTAGCGGACCGGCGACGCGGGCGAGGCGAGGTGATATATCCGGTCCACTTCGAGCGATATCGGCACGGTGATGTCGTGGGTGATGAGTCCGAAGTTCGGGTGGGCGAGGAACGGGCGTATGTTGCGGCGGCTCCCGGTCGAGAAGTTGTCGAGGCACAGCACCTCGTTGCCTTCGTCGAGCAGGCGCTTGCACAAGTGCGAGCCGATGAACCCGGCGCCGCCGGTCACGAGTATCCGTTGCATGGGGTATCTCCTATTCTTCGAGCATGCCGGCGGGGTAGAGCGAGGAACGGAACGCCACCGAAGAAACGACTGGACCGGACTCGTCGGCCGAGGAGGTCTTGATGCGCATTTCGTACACGATCTGCGCGGGGGTTTTGTGGGTCACCTCGAATATCCGGACCTTGTTCGTCGTTTTTTCGAAGAAGTCTCCTCCGAAGACGACGATGACATGATCTTTTCCCGGCAGGTGGAGAACATCGCCGAGGCTCTGGGAATAGATCCGATCGGCGCCAGCAGGATACCACTCCCAGACCTGCTGGACCGTCATCATTTCCTCGTCCACCCGGTATTCGACGGCACGGCTCCAGTTATCCTCGTCGGCGACCGGCGCATCGAAAGGCATCGCTTTGTAATTGCCGTTGTCGAAGACGAGAATGGTCCCCTGCGAGGTCAGTTTCGGATTGTGCTGATACCACTGCCACGCGAAAGGGGTTCCGATCGGTGTCAGAAGGTGCTGTTGGAATTCTGCCGCCCAGTTGTCATGATTACCGAGTATCCATTTCAGCGCGCCGGTCGCACGGTCGAATTTGACGATACACGACTGGTGACGCACCGAGGCGATGATGCTGTTATCATCTGCAACAGAAAAAGCGTGATTGGCGTGGCTCCATTGGTAGCCATTCGAAAAAAGGTATCCGATGCGAAGGGAGTCGAGCATATCGAAGAGATGATACTGTTGCAGGATGCTCCCGTCACGTCCGAAATCGACGATGACATCACCGCGCACGACCACGGTATCTTTGGGCGCCTCGGGGTCGGTATCACTCGTTGGGTAGTTTTCAAAGGTGCGGAACTCGTTGCTGAGCGTGATGATCGTGTCCGCTGCCGTGGATGTCACTGAATGGTGAAAGACCGGAACGCCCGGGATGGTGACGGCGAGCGGACCGCCGTCCGTTCCCTCGACGACCCATTCCCCGACGGTGTCGCCGAACATGTCTATCTCGAGTATCTTTTGAACGGACTGAAGAAGAAATCTGCCGTTCGACAGGGACTCCAATCCGTGTTGGCCCAATTGTTCACCATGCAGCCAGCGGACCTGTCCCGTCGCATCGAAGGCGACCACCCGGGATTCGAAACCGTCGAGAGTACCCTCTACTCTGCCGAGCGTAATGAAGAGATAGCCCGACTCCCGCTCACCGGAAGGTCGTGGGAAGAGATGCTCTATCTCGGGGAAGCCGACAGGAAGTGACGGCACGGCGAGTTTGAAATCCTGCGGGTAGGCGGCGGTCGCTCCTCCCGCCGTCTCAGCGGCGACTTTCACGGTATAGATGTGTTCAGGCAAAAGCCCTAGTATCGGCAGCCGGTGCTCCTTCGCGAGCGCGGCATAACGCAGGGTGCTCTCCCCTTCCACGCTCTCGAGGGTCACCCGCAGGCGGGTCGCCGGCTCGGTCGTCGCGGTGACGACGCCGACGAGCGGCGCCGCCTCGTTCGGGTTCATTGTAACCGAAATGGCGGTGATGACCGGGGCGATATCGGGCTCGTCAGTGTCGGGGATATCGTCCACGGCATCGGGCACAAGGTCATCGGCGATGTCGTCTGCCTGATCCGGCTGATCCGAGTTGTCCGGCTGGTCGTCCACGACCGCCGCATCGGCATCGGCAGTTCCTTCGTCGGCATCGGCGGCTCTGGTACCGCCGCCGCAGGCGATGAAGAACAGAAAGAAAAGAACGAGGGCGCAATGAATTGCGCCCCTACATCTACTGCTCATACGCGCCCATATCGACGATGTCGTTTTGGATGCGGACGGTGCCAAGGATGTCATACAAGACACCTTCCGGCACCAATGCGTTACTGCCGGTGTTGATGCACGGCGAACTTACTTGCAGGTCGAGCGGATCGTCGCCCGAGCCGACGAACTGCGGATCGGCGTCTATGTTACCGCCACCGTCGGTGCCGAACGGCAGGACCCAGCAACTTTCGGTGCCGTCGCCGCAGGTCATCGCGCTGCCGCCGCTGTCCATGACATCGCTGTAACGGAACACCGGGACGCTCTCCTCGAAATCGAAGGGACCGAGTTCGCCGACATGCTGGCCCACCAATCCCCAGAGTATCGTGTTGTCGAAGGTCGGGTCGCTCTGCGCCATGAATATCGCCCGGTCGCCGGTCGAGTCGGTGTTGCCGTCGAAGGTGCAATTGAGGAAGGTCGGCGATGACATGATGAGCGCCACCGCGCCACCCCACAGCGCCGCACTGTTGCCGTCGAAAACGGTGTTAAGAACGGTCATGGTGCCCGCCGCCGTAGCGAAGATGGCGCCGCCGATGCCCGCGAAGCCGCTCCCCGGCAGGTCGGCGTGGTTGCCGATGAACCGGCATCGCACGATGGTCATCTCGCTTCCCGAGTTCTCTATGGCGCCGCCGTTCACCGCCGCGTTGTTCTCGAAGGTGGTGTCCGTTATCGTTGCCGAGCCGCCGTTGGTGGATATGGAAGGCCCTTCGTTCGCGGTAAAAACAGATCCGGCCACAGATCCAGCCACCGTCAGCGTCGCGTCCCGGACCTCTATGACCACCGGCGCGTTCTCTTCGAAGACACTGTCGAATACCGCGATCGCCCCACCCGCCTGCATCGTCACGATGCCGTTCGCCTCGTCGCCTGCCGCCCCCTCGTTCCCGTGGAAATAGCAGTCTTCGATGGTCAGCGAGGGGCCGCCGGCATCGATGGCGGCGACCTTTACCGACCGGTTCCCGATGAGATCGCTCCCGACGATCGTCAGCGCGCTGCCGTTAAGCGCGGCGATGGCGCCGCCCGATGAATCGGTCGTCCCGGTCGTGAAGTTGTTCTCGAACCGGCAGTCGGTCACCGTCGCGGGACTCTCGTTAAGTAGCGCAACCGCGCCGCCGGTAACGGCGCTGTTGTCGAGGAAAGTGCAGTTCTCGATGGTCGGGGCCATCGCCAGCACGGCGATAGCGCCGCCGCCGCCTGCGGTGGTGTTGGCGAAGAACCGGCAGTTGCGCACCGTGAAGTCGGCCGAATCCTCGTTGTCACCGGCGAGCAGACCGCCACCCTTGTTCTCGATGCCCTCGACATCCTCGTCGATCGCGACCCCGCCGGTCACCGTGAAGCCGTCGAGCACCGCGTCGGCCTGATGCTGGTCATCCCAGATGACCTGTATGACATGGTAGGCGTTCTCTTCGCGGTTCAGCCACTCCCCGTTGATATCGTCCCACTCGTCGTCGCCGTCGAGATCGCCCGAAAGTATCGTTTCGTTCGCCGCCCAGTCGCGGTCGTCACGCAGGGTCTCGGTTCCGAGGAACCCGCCGTAGATGCCGACACCGGGTTTCAGCGTAAAGGTCCGTTTTCGCGGGAACAGGGGGCAGGTCTCCTGCGGCGAGGTGAAACAGACGGCCGGCGTGTAGGTCCCCTGCGCGACCCATATCTCCTGCTGGCTGTTGTCGAGCGCCTCCTCTATCGCGTCCGAAAGGTCGGTGAAGGCGTTCTCCCACGACGATCCGTTGTTCGCGCCGGCCGCGGTCAGGTCCACATAGATGGTCGCGAGGAAGAAACAGCCGTCGCCGCCGTCGTTCAGCACATAACTTTTGTTGCAGACCCACGCGCAATCGAAGGTCTCCGGCTCCCATGAGTCGCCGTTCTGCGTCTGTTCGAACTTGCCGTCGGCGTTCGCGCCGATACCGTGGGCGTTGGCGGGGATGTTCGTACAGAGGGTGCGCCGGGTCACCGGGACCGTATCTTCGTCGGTCAGGATATCGTCGGTCACGACATCGTCTACCAGGATATCATCGGTCACGACATCGTCGGTGACCACCTCGTCGGTCAGCGGCTCATCTATGTCTGGTTCGACATCGGCCGTGTCGGTGTCGGGCATATCGCCGTCGAGTTTATCACCGTCCGGCTTGGCGTCGGTCTTCGCGTCGATGTCCGCCTCGTCCGGCTCCTCCTCGTCGGGGATGAGATCGTCGGTCAAGAGGTCGCCGTCGGCCGCGAGATCGTCGGTCGGCAACTGGTCGGCGTCGTTCTTGGTGGTCTTCGTGCCGTCACAGGCGGCGAGGAACAGGAAAGAGAGCAAAAGAATGCCCATCGAAGGATGTCTGAGAACATGCATGGGGATACCTCCACGAAAAAAGGGGCGCGGCACCCCGCGCCCCGACAAAATCGCAACTCACCCCGCCGTTCCACCTCCCCTTCCTCGCATGAATGCTCTGGCTTTCGGCCTGACGACACTGTGCCACAGTCTCGTCCAGGACGGCCTGCAGTCGCAAGAGAGGGGCAGGGGTGAGTTTTCAACTATCGACTCACTGCTCACTTCTCACGCTGATCTTGTTGTCGACCCGCCGAACTATGTCGCGGGCTATGCGATCGCGGTGTTGCGCCAATTCGACGACATCCACCGGATCGATCCATTTGATGCTCTCGCTCTGCGCCATATCGAAGGATGCAAGGTGTTCGGAAACGGAGATCTCATCGACCCACATATCCTTTTTCTTTGCGTCGGCGATCGTCTCCTGCCAGGAAAAGGGATAGGCGCGCGCCAAAAAGAGGATATCGACGATATCCTTGGCCGACCTGCGGGAGAGCGCCGATATTTTGTTCGAGAGTATATTCTTCCACCCGTCGATCTTGCTGAAAAGCGGGCTTTTCAGGAATTCGCCGACATGGTATGGCACATCATTGACGAACTCCACCTTCAGTGTCGTGTCGCCGTTCCGCACGAAGGAACGAAGGAACGAGTCGGCGGTCACCCCGACCGTGCAATCCCAAGTCGTTTCTCGACGAACTCGCTCAAATATCCGATCAACCTGCTCTTTGAAGTCTTCGGCACCGTTGAGAAAAAAATCGAGATCGTCGGAAAAACGGTGGCGCAGGTACTGCCTGCCGAGCGCCGTGCCGCCGGTCAGGTAAAAAGAGGTGTCGCACCGCTCCACAAGGCGCAGGAACTCATCCTGCAACGGATAGAGTTTACTCAGATAGAAGGATCGTTCTGACATAGAGATACCGTTTCTTCATGCTTTCGGGGAAAAGTCGCTCTATGACCGATTCGCGGAGAACATGGCGTTGCAGATATTCCATGCCCAAGACCTCCACGAGACGATACCAGTTGTAGGACATCAGCAGTTTGCGGTAAAGGTCTTCGGCGGTGACGCCCCGTTTCTCTTTTTCCGTTCTCTCGATAAGCGCGATCGCATCGTCAATGCCTAAACCGGCATCCCAAAGCACCGGTTCAAGCAGTGCGGAAAGTTCGCCTCGATCCATTCGGGAAAGCCCTCTCCTTTCTACCTTCATTCCCAACACGGTCATCATAACCGCGACAAGGGCGTTTGTCAAAGGACAAAAGGGGGCGCGACAAATCGCGCCCCGACAAACCTCAACTCACCCCGCCCTCCCGGCACCCCTTCCTCGCATGAATGCTCCGGCTTTCGGCCTGACGACACTGTGCCACAGTCTCGTCCAAGACGGCCTGCAGTCGCAAGAGAGGGGCAGGGGTGAGTTATCAACTATCGTCTCACGTCTCACATCTCACGATTCACTGTTCATACGCACCCATATCGACGATGTCGTTCTGGATGCGGTCATTGCCGGTTCCGAGTATGTCGTACAAGACACCTTCCGGCACCAGCGCGTTACTGCCGGTGTCAACGCACGGCGATCCGGCCTGCAGATAGAGCGGATCGGCGCCCGAACCGACGAACAGCGGGTCGGCGTCTATGTTGCCACCGCCATCGGTGCCGAACGGCAGGACCCAGCAGTACTCGTCGCCGCCGGGACCGCAGTCGTTGCCACTGCCGCCGCTGTCCTTGACATCGCTGTAACTGAAGGTCGGGTTGCTCGGTCCCACATTATAAACATCTTCGCCGACCGTTATTTCCTGATACTCCGCGATGTCGTCCCAAACAATGGTGTTATCAATGGTGCCGTTCGCCGCAATAAAAGCGATGCCGTCGCCAGTGTCATCCGTATTGCCGTTGAAGGTGCAGTTGACGATCTGGGGCGCGGTCATGATAAATACCGCGGCACCACCGAGACCGTTGGCGGTGTTCCCTTCGAATATCGAGTTGACGATCAACTGGCTTCCGCCCATCATCGCCAGAGCGCCACCCCAACCGGCAAAGATCTCGTTGCCGTGAATGGGCGGAAGATCGGCGGCGTTGTCCTTGAATCGACAGGCCCTTATGACGATGGGGCTTCCTCCGGCATTGATAGCGCCTCCGGCATCGGCGTGATTCCCGACGAACTCGCAGGCGATGACCTCCATGGGAGTGCTCCCGTTACTGGATATCATGCCGTTATTGGCAAGGAAGGAGCATCTGTTCAGGGAGAACGACAGGGAATCCTCGATCGCCATGAGTTTCCCCGCATTGTTCGATTGGAAGAGGGAATCGGTCATCGAAAGGGAAGAAGCGTTGGCGATATCGATCGCGGAGGATCTAGTGCCGGTGTTGCCGGTGAAAGTAGCACCGTCGATCGTCAGTGCGCTTTCGTTCGCGTAGATTGCACCGCCGTCGTTCGTCGTGAAGGTGACGGAGCTCATCGTTGCCTCGGTCACCGTCCAAAGACTTATGGCGGCTCCACGCTCAGCGCTGTTGCTGATGAATTGCGAGTCGGATATCTCAAGATTATCGGCGCCCACATTCATGGCGCCACCGCTGCCGCTGCTGTCGGTCGCCTCGTTCTCTTCGAAATAACAGGAATCAATGGTGACGGAGGTTGTCGTGTTTATGCCGATCGCGCCACCGAAGCCCCCGATATTTCCAATAAAATCGGAATCGGTGATCGTCACCGAAGCCGCATTTCCGATGGAAAGGGCGGCGGAGTATCCGTCAGCCTGATTGTTGATGAAGGAAGATCCGGCGATCGTTACATCGCCGGCGCCATGATTGATCGCGCCGCCGGCGTCGCCGGCATAGTTTTCTTCAAAGGTCGAGGTGGTAACGGTAAGCGGACTTCCCAGAGAACTGACCGCGCCGCCGGATCCGGAAGCGACGCTACCCACCGTGTTGCGGTAGAAGTAAGAATCCTCCACCGTCAGAGTTCCGTCAAGAGCGAATATCGCGCCGCCGCTATTCAACGAGGTATTGCCGGTGAAATAGCAGTTGTGGATCGTGATGGCGTGGTTGGTCGAGGAAAGGCCGCCGCCGCGCTGCAGGTTGAAGTCCGCCGCGACCGCATGACCGCCGGAGACGGTGAACCCATCCAACAACAGGGTGTTGTCGGGGTACACCGGATCGAAGACGAGAACGCGGTACACATTGTCGTCCCGATCGGTCCACTCATGATTGATATCGTCCCACGCATCGTCACCGATGATGTCACCCGACAGAATGGTCTCGTTGACCGCCCAGTCGCGCTCGGCACGCGTCGTCTCGGTGCCGTCGAAACCGCCGTACAGAACGAAAGCGACCCCCATATCGCTGAATAGCAGGAAGGTCTTTTCCTTGTCATCGCAGGTCTCGGCGTAGGGACACCGGCTCGGCTTGTAAGTACCCTTCGCGACCCATATCTCCTGTCCGGTAACGATCATATCGAGTGCGTCGGAAAGATCGATGAACGCATCGGCCCACGAGGTGCCGTCGTTCTCGCCGCCGGTCGCGGCGTGGTTCACATAGATGACCGGCTGGAATATGCAGTCGTCCTCGGCCTCATTGATCGGGTAGCCCTTGTCGCATTCCCACTCGCAGGTAACCGTTTCGGGCGCCGGGGTCCAATCCTCGATCCCGCCATCCCATACCTGCTCGAACTTGCCGTCGCCATTGTCGCCGCTGTAGTAGGAGTGATCCGGTTTCGCGCTCACGCAATCGGTCCGCCGTGTTTTGGGATCGCAGACAAGGCCTTCCTTGGTGTAATGTTCATTGCACTCCCACGCACAGTCGAAGGTCGCCGGCAGCCACTCGTTGAGATCGCCATCCCATATTTGATCGAAAGTACCGTTCTCGTTCGGATCGATCCAATAGGCGTTATCCGGCAGGGAATTGGTGCAGGTCGTGGGGCGGACATCGGGGTCACAGGTAGGCCCCATCGTGTCAAGGGTGTAATTCTCGTCACAGGTCCATTCGCAGGTGAAGAACGCCGGCGCCCAGTCGTTGATCCCGGCATCCCATGTCTGCTCGAACTTGTCGTCGTCATTGTCGCCACTGTAGTGAGAGTGAGCCGGTTTCGCGCTTACGCAATCGGTCCGCCGCGTATCGGCGACACAGGTGCCGTTCTCATCATCGTCATTGTAGTTCTCGTCGCACTCCCACGCACAGTCGGAGAAGGTCTCCGGCTCCCACTCGTCCGTCGCGCCGTTCCATGTCTGCACGAATTTACCGTCGGCGTTCGGAGCGACCCAGTGAGCGTTATCGGGAAGACTATTGGTGCAGGTGGACCGCCTTGTATACGGATCGCAGACCTCGCCGTTCTTCGTATAGTTGTCATCGCAAGCCCAAGTGCAGGTAAAAGAGGCGGGCTCCCAACTTTCATTCTCGCCGTTCCAGACCTGCTGGAACTTTCCGTCGGCATTATCGAGCACGCCGTGCGCGTTCGCGGGGATATTCGTGCAATCGGTCCGTTGCGTATCGGCGAGACAGCCGGTCTCCTCTTCGTTAAGCGAGTAGTTCGTGTCGCACTCCCAAGTGCAGACGACCGAACCGGGAAGCCAATTCTCGCCATCCCATGTCTGTTCGAACTTGCCGTCGGCGTTGTCACCGGTACCGTGCGCGTTGCCGGGGATGTTCGCGCAGTCGGTGCGCCGCACATTGGCTACGCACCCTTTTTCTTCGGCGTCCCAGGTGTAATTCATGAGACAGCCGCAGATATAGGTCTCGTCATCCACCGTGCATTCGCCGTCACTGCCGTCCATTTCCGCGCACGGGTTCGGAGAGCAGGGACCGGTCACGATGTCGTCGTCGGTCACATCCTCGTCCTTCGCATCGACATCCACCTTGTCCGTATCCACCTTGTCGGGGTCGGGCTTCGTGTCGATGTCGGCCTCATCCGGCTCCTCTTCGTCGGGGATGAGATCATCGGTGATGAGATCGTCGTCGGCCGCGATGGCGTCGGTGAGCGCATCGGTGCCGGGGGTCGTCTTCGTGCCGTCACAGGCGGCAACAAAAACGAGCGCAAGCAGGGAAACAAAGGTCAAAGAGTTCTTGACAAGCCACATGGCCGACCTCCGAAAAAATAGTTACGGTACCCAAACTATCAAAACCCATCCCTCTAACTCCCTTCCCTTGACAAGTAAGGGGAAGGATGTTGCTCTTCAACTGTCAACAGGGCGTGATGAATCTCCGCCCCTACACATCGGTACTTCTTCTCACGCCTCACGCCTCACCGTTCACGACGATCCTCATGCCCAATTCGGTGCAGTAATCGACGAGCGACCGCCACCGATCCCCGGCGATGCTCCGCAGGACCGCCATATCCATTTCCTGATACTCGTGCACCGCGATGTTGCGGAAGGCGATCATCGCGGTCATCGCGCGAAGCGTTTCCTGCGATATGACGCCGGCCGTGGCGAGCAGTCGGAAGGCGTCTCCGCTCGTCTGAGGCGCACCCAGCCGGTCGCGCGAAACGAGGTGCATGGCCAGATCGATGGCCGCCTGCGCCGCCCGTTCGATGTTGAGCGTCATGGCGTCGATGTGGGTAAAACTCTTCAGTTCCGGGTCGAACGCGTACTCTTCCCGCATGCGGCGAAGCGCCCGTTCGATAACGGCGGCCTTGTTGAGCATCACATCATCGGGCAAGATAGCCATGGAGGATCCCCCGTCGTTCGTAGTGGAATTGCGCGTAGAGTCCCAGCAGGGTCGCCGCATAGAGATCGGCGACGGTATCGTTGCGCGAGAATATGCGCCGCCCGGTCAGGATCGACTCGCGGGCATAGACCAGATTACGGGAAGAGATGACGCCCAGATCGACCTCGCGATGCAGGAGAAGCGACAGTTCGGCGGCCAGTTCGCCCCGCTCGACGCCCGACATGATCTTTCCCGGCACGAACATCAGGGCGATGTCGATGTCGCTGTCGGGGCGCAGAGTTCCCTTCGCGGCGCTCCCCAGAAGGTAGGCGGCCAGTATCCGTCGCTCCTTTTTCAGTAGCGGTTCTATCGGCTCGACATCAATCACCGGGAACTCCATCACGCAAAACCCTCACCTCACAAAACCACAACTCACCCCGCCCTCCCGGGCACCCCTCTCTTGGCAAGAGAGGGGCAGGGGTGAGTTTTCAACTATCGCCTCACCGCTCACGCCCCTACTGTTCATACGCACCCATATCCACCACGCCGGTGGTCTCCGGCTGTATCCGCAGATCGCCGAGGATATCGGTAGTGATGCCTACGGGGATGAGGGTGTTGTCTCCGGTGTTGATGCACGGCGAACCGGCCTGCAGGTCGAACGGATCATCGCCCGAGCCGACGAACAGCGGATCGGCGTCGATGTTGCCGCCGCCGTCGGCGCCGAACGCGGCGACCCATGCACCACTGCCGCCAGACCCTTCTATATCGCTGTAGGCATAGGTCGGGTTGCTCGTCGCGAAATAGGGACCGAAGGCATTGCCTTCCGGGACATTGAAGACATTGGCGCCGGCAACACCCGCCGTATTGCCCCACACGATGGAGTTCCTTAACACGGTGTCGGATTCACCGTTCCCGATGCCGCCGCCGTAGGCGCCGGCATGGTTACCGCTGATGGTGCAGTTCGTGATGATCGGGTCGGAATACATACTCAAGATGGCGCCCGCGAATTGAGCGGCGGTATTGTTGCTGAAAACGGAATTCGTGATCGTTACGGCGCTCAAATTGTTTAACACGGCTGCCGCGTATCCGGAGGCGGTATTGCCCTCGAATGTGCAGGAGATGACCGTAAGATCGCTTTCTTTGTCATTTATCGCGCCACCTTGTTGGGCGGTATTGTTGTAAAAGACAGAATCTTGGATGACCGTCTGTGCTCCACTTTTATTCGCGATCGCACCGCCGCCCTTTGCCTGATTCCCGGTGAAAAGACAGTTGTCGATCACAGGTATTGCGGCTGAATTAATGATCGCGCCGCCTGCGCTGGCGATGTTCCCATCAAAAACACAATCGACAACAAGGGGCTGGGCGTTGCTGTCATTCGCCATGGCGCCGCCGTTTCCTTCTTCGTTAGTGACCAAGAGCCCATTGTCGGTAAAAAGGGTTCCGGTCACGATAGGATTGCTGCTCTCGCTATTGGTCATGCCGGATCCTTTCAAAGCGACATTGCGTTCAAAGATACAGTCGGTCACGGCAGGACTCGAATTCTCTTGATTGAACATACCTCCGCCACCGTTCGTGGCGCTGTTGCCGTAGAAGGTGGTATTCACGATGATGGGAGAATTGTTGTACCAGTTGATCATGCCTCCACCCTGCTCGTGCGGCCATTCGGTGGAATCGGCGTTGCCGCCGGTGATGATGACGCCATCGAGTATCGCCATCTCGTCCAGATGCGGGGCGATGGTATAATCGTGGTAGAAGACATGGATGGCGTTCTCGGAATTATTCTCCCATGTGCGTGTCCCGGCGTTCCATGAATCGTCGCCGTTGAAATCGCCCGAAAGGATGGTCGGGTTGGCCGCCCAGTCGCGTTCATCGCGCGCCGTTTCGGTGCCGTCGAACCCGCCGTAGATGGGCATGCCGCGCCGCACGGTGAAATGCCGTTCTCTGTCGGTACAGGTCTCCAAGTTCGGACAGAGAGAGGGATGATAGGTCCCCGCCGCGATCCATATCTCCTGTCCCCAGATGGCGTAGTTTATCGCCTCCGACAGATCGGTGAAGGCATCGGCCCACGAATAGCCGGTGTTCTCGCCGTCGGTCGCATCCCACCTGACATAGACGACAGGGCGCAACGCACAGGCGCTATCGACCTTTTCATAGTGTTCGACGCAGTCCCATACACAGATGTCGGTGGTGGTCGGTTCCCAATCCTCGCCGTTCCATGTCTGTTCGAACTTGCCATCGGCATTCGGGTCGACACCGTAGGCGTTCTCCGGGATGTTGGCGCAGTCCACCCGCCGTGTGTCGGCGACGCAGGTACCGTTCTCGTCGTCATCGTTGTAGTTATCGTCGCACACCCATGTGCAGGCCTCGTCGGCCGGTTCCCATTCCTGCGTGGCGCCGTTCCAGGTCTGCTGGAAGGTGTCGTTCTCATAGATGCCGGTGCCGTGCGCGTTGTCGGGAATGTTGGTGCAGGGAGCATCTCGCGTGTCGGCGACACAGGTACCGTTCTCGTCATCGTCGTTATAGTTATCGTCGCACACCCATGTGCAGGTCTCATCGGCCGGTTCCCATTCCTGCGTGGCGCCGTTCCAGGTCTGCTGGAAGGTGTCGTTCTCATAGATGCCGGTGCCGTGCGCGTTGTCGGGAATGTTGGTGCAGGGGACATCTCGCGTGTCGGCGACGCAGGTACCGTTCTCGTCATCGTCGTTATAGTTCTCGTCGCACACCCATGTACAGGCCTCATCGGCCGGTTCCCATTCCTGCGTGGCGCCGTTCCAGGTCTGCTCGAAGGTGTCGTTCTCATAGATGCCGGTGCCGTGCGCATTGTCGGGAATGTTGGTGCAGGGGACATCTCGCGTGTCGGCGACACAGGTACCGTTCTCATCGTCGTCGTTATAGTTCTCGTCGCAGGCCCATGTACAGAGGACGAGGGCCGGTTCCCATTCCTGCGTGGCACCGTTCCAGGTCTGCTCGAAGGTCTCGTTCTCATAGATGCCGGTGCCGTGCGCGTTGTCGGGAATGTTGGTGCAGGGGACATCCTGCGTATCGGCGACGCAGGTGCCGTTCTCGTCATCGTCGTTGTAGTTGTTGTCGCATGCCCACACACACACGATCGAAGCCGGGAGCCAAGCATCGGCGGCCCCGTCCCATGTCTGGTCGAACTTGCCATCGGCGTTCGGTGCGATCCAGTGAGCATTATCGGGCAGGTCATTAGGGCAATCGGTGCTATGCCTTGTATCGGCGACACACCCGTCCTCGTTGCCGTTCAACAGGTAGTTGGTGTCGCACGCCCAGGTACAGACGAAGGTCGCCGGCTCCCAACTGTCGCCGTCCCATGTCTGCGCGAACTTGTCGTCGGCGTTGTCGCCGGTGCCGTGCGCGTTATCCGGGATGTTCGTGCAGTCGGTCCGCCGCGTGCTCAACATACAGCCGTTCTCATCCTCGTTCAGCACATAATCGGTGTCGCATTCCCATGTGCACACGACCGACGCCGGGAGCCAAGCATCGGCGGCTCCGTCCCAGGTCTGTTCGAATTTATCATCGGCGTGGTCGCCGGTGCCGTGCGCGTTATCCGGGATGTTCACGCAGTCGGTCCGCCGCGTATCGGCGACGCATTCGCCCTCCTCCTCGTCGAGCGAGAAGTTCTCGTCGCATGCCCACTCGCAGAAGAACGAGACCGGTTCCCAACCGTCGCCGTCCCATGCCTGCTCGAACTTGCCGTCGGCATTGTCGCCGATACCGTGCGCGTTATCGGGGATATTGAGACAGTCGGCCCGTTGCGTATCGACGGCGCACAGTTTGTTGTCGCCGTCCCAGGTGTAATGTTCGACACAGCCGCAGGAGTAATCGTCGCCGTCGGCGGTGCAGACGCCGTCGGAATGCTCCACCGCCGAACAGGGATCGGCCGCGCAGGGGCCGGTGACGATGAGGTCATCGTCGGTCGCATCCTCGTCCTTAGCATCGACATCTACTTTATCGGTGTCGACCTTATCCGCGTCGACCTTGTCGGTGTCGGTCTTCGCGTCGTCCTCCTCCTCGTCGGGGATGAGGTCGTCGGTCAGGAGGTCGCCGTCGTTCGCCTCCCAACAGACATTATCCTTGCAGACGAGCCCCGCGTCGCAGGTGTCGTCGTCATAGCAGGGACCCCAAAGCGAGCCCTGCTTGAAGGGCTCGGTGTTCTGAGGTGTCTCCTCGCAGGCGAGGAACAGGAGAGAAAGGCCTAAAGCGACAACGGTCTTGCGAAACAACATCTGCACCCTCCATTTTGTTCTCACAATTATCACATTCACCACTGGTAAATCGCCGCATTACATTTGGGATCTATGGTCGTAGTGCAGGAGTAAGTACCCGAGACGGTAACACCGGTAGTGCGGGTGGGCGTCGCCAGATAGTTGAACATGGCCGGTCCTCTATCGTAAGGCCAGTATTGTACCGGATTCGCACCCGTGGGAACTACCGCCCAACCACCACAGGTGGCAGGATAGGCATATCCGTAGCGGATATTGACATTCTGGATCACGGCGGTCGAATCTATGAGTGCTCCATCGCGCGGTCGGATACCATTGTGGGAGAAGACCTGATAGGTGCCACAGCCACTGCTGGAATATCCCTGTAGATAGGTCACGCCCGATTTAGTACTGCCGGTACCGGTGTTCGCGGTCGAATAGCCGCCGTCCACCGTCACCTTGTTCCGCAACTGGAAGTGCCTGAAATAGCCATTGCCGTTGGAGGTGGGAGAGTAGGTGCCCGCCTTTACCTTGACAAGCACGCTCGATGCGCCCCAGTCGAGATATTTGTCCGCCTCATCCATACCGCGTTGGAGCGTTAAGAATGGGGAGTCCCAGTCAACGCCGGTGTTGGCATCATTACCGGAGGAATAGACATATACCGTCTGTGCGGGCAGGGGTCTCACCGAAAGATCCGTCACCGCCCAAGTGGTGATAGATGCGTTTTTCTCACAGACATAGCCCTGATTCGCCGTGGTACACAACAGATCGTTCCATGTGCCACCACCGGTCTGCATGACGGTACACCCTTCACTGCCTCCCGATTCGTTCGGCTCACCCGCATTCCAGTTGGCATAACTGTAGCGTTCCAGCGATTCCCATCCTTTTTTGCCGATGTTGGTGCCGGAACCCATGTAGTTGGCCGTTACCGTATAAGTGCCGAAGTTCGTGCTGGTGTAAGAGGAGATAACGAAATAATAGACGGCTCCTTTTGTCAGAGAGACCGTGAAAGAATCCGTCAGTCCGTTACCGTTACCGTTATTGCAATAGGTGGTGGAGCAACTGGTGGTGATGTTGTTCCCTTGTTGATCTTTCATATGCAACTCGGAATTCCAAGTCGATGCGGGCGTCGCGGAAAAAGCGTAAATACCGGTCACGGCGGGAACGATCTTGAACCAGACCGGATGATAAGTAGTAAGTGCAGCAAGGTGATATCCCGGGCTGGCGTAACTTCCGATGTTGAACGGTCCGGTGGTGGCGTTGGTGCCGGTATAGCGGCCACCGTACTGCCCCATGGTGACAGGGGTCCAGATATAGTGGGCGCCGCCGGTGTCGGTGACCGTCCCGGCCTGATCGGAAAGACCGATCCAACTGTTCATGGGAAGCACGCTCGCAAGAGCGGTGTTCTCGTAACCGTTGTTGATGGTGACGAGAGTCGCTCCTGCGCTACTGCACGCGGTCTTTGCCGCCGCGTAATTGGCGACGGCGGTTCCGAGTTTGTAGCATCTGTTGTTCGCATTCCCGTCGTACGCAGGATCCCAGTGTACCCAGCCGTCGCCGCAGGGATTCTTCCGGCAGGAGGCGTAACAGGCCCTGTCGCCACCCATGTTCGCCGTGCCGGTATCACATTCTTCGTTCGGAGATCCGGCCACGACGGTGTCGCCGCAGTAGGGATTCCATTTGCAATTCGTGTTACATTTTCTCGCGATGTTCCACGCGCCGACGACCGCATTGTCACCATTGTCGCAGTCTTCATTTCCGGTCACCTGCCCATCGCCGCACTTGGAGCATGCCGCGCCATCGTGGGTATATGTGGCCGCGCATTTGTAATCGCAGGTGCCCAATGCCGGAGAGGCGGAGTAGTCGGGCGTCGGATCCTCGCTATAATCCCATCCTGCGCCGGTCCATGTTCTGGTGTAGGTGTAGTCGTCGGCATTGTTCGCATAGAGCGTTCCCGGGGTTGGTTTGCCGGAGCACGGGTAGGTCTTGGTGCATTTGTTCGGCGTGGTCACCCAGCCATTGCAGGTGCCGTTGCAGAGGACGGTGCCGGTAACGCCGGTCAACCCGAGAGCGGCGTTGCAGGTGGTCGAATTGTTCGCCGCAAGAGGATCGGTGGGATCGCAGGTCTCGTCGGTAAAGTCCTTGTAGCCGTCGTTACAGACATTCACGGTACAGTTGTTCTTGCATGCGTCGTAATTGTCGGTATCGGGGCTATCATCACACGGTTCGTTGCCCGTCCACGCACCGTCACCGCACTTGGAACAGGCCAACCCGTCGTGGACATAGCCGGTTCCGGCGTTACAGGTGTACTGACAGGTGTTGATCGCCGGCGCTCCGGCGACATAACTGTTGGCACTATCGCCGGGAAGCCATGTCGCCCCGCTCCAAGTCTGAGGGTAGGAGTAGGTGGGTGTGTTGTTGTTGTAATACAGCGTGCCGATCGGCTTACCGGAGCAGGTGTAGTTCCTTGTACAGGCATTCGTTTTGAAGGTGCAATCGGTGTTGCAGGAAAGGGTGTTGCCGGTGCTGTTCGAACTATTCGCGCCGATGCCCATATCCCAACAATTCTTGCCGGCCAAGTCGGTCAGGTCGCAGGACTCCGTCCCTTCCTGAGTATCGTCGCCACAGATGCGGCACTGCCCCAACCCGCCATCCCATACGGCGTTGTTGGCGGCATCGCACTTGTAATGACATTCGCCGACATTGTCGTCATGAAGCGTCGGCTTGGTCGCCGGTTCCCAACTGTCGCCGTCCCATGTCTGCACGAAGGTACCGGCATCGGCGCCGCTCAAACCGTCGTTCCATAGCGTATAGGGCGCTTCGCGCGGCCGACTGGGACAATTGGCCCTCTTCGAGTTCTGTTTGCAGTAAGTGCCGTCGGTCCATGTGTAGTTGTCTTGGCACCGATATTCGCAGGTGTACTGCGTCGGGTTCTCGGTAGCGCTGTGGGTCGGCGTCGTGATGGAGTGATCCCAGCCCGTCCCTTTCCATGTCTGGGTGTAGTTGTAACTGGTGACACCGCCGTAATACCATGCACCGGCAGGTATCGCGGGACAAGGATTGACATTCTGGCAGATATCGATGGTGGTCCAACTGAGACAGCCGGTGCAGAGGGCGGTGCCGGTGTTGCCGATGGGGCCGTAGGGGGCGGGAAGAGACGCGCAGGCGACATTGGCGTCGCAGAACTCGTTGCCCTCGGTGATGCCGTTACCACAGTTCCGACATTGGTTCGCGCCGCCCAGACCGGTGCAATGCCACGAGGCGCTCTCTATCGTGCAGGTCGCCGAACAGCCGTCGTTGGCATTCGCATTGCCGTCGTCGCACTGTTCGTACCACTGTCGGGTGCCGTCGCCGCATTTCCAGCACCGCGACGGGCGATAGTTGGTCGAACAGGACCATGTGCCCTCGATGGCGCAGACATTAGAACAGCCATCACCGCTGACCGTGTTGCCGTCATCGCAGGTCTCGAGGCCGGTCTGATAGCCGTCGCCGCAGGTCGAAGGATAGGCCGGAAGCCGATAGCCCGGTTTCTCGCAGAGGTACTGATAGGGACCGAGACCGCCGTCGTTCCAAGTAGGCGTGGCTAGGTTGTTCGCGGTGGTCCAGCGGTAGATATTGGACTCGTAGGTCGGATGGCCGGGGAGCCAGTTGGTGTAGGAGAAGGGGGACCCGTCGGTCCAGGTGAAGTGGTCGCCGGGCTGAGCGTTGTTCTGCAGTATCTCGAGGATGTAGGTGTAGGCGCCCGCGGCGGTGCTGTCCACGATGAATTCGTAGGTCTGGCCCGTGACGAGCCCCACCATATCGCCAGTCGTTTCCATGAAGGCGGGGCCGGCGCCGGCGCCCGCGGCGTTGTAGTGGGTCCACGCGAAGGTCTGATAGTTATAGACCGACAGGACCATGTCCGGGTTTAAGGGGGAGTTCGAGATGAGGTTCACCCGGTAGGTGCCGGGCGCAGGGACGCGCCATGTGTAGCGGACATCCAACCCGTTGTAGGTGCCGACATTGAAGTTGTTCGCCCGACCGCTCATGGAGCCGAAATAGACGCGGTTGGTGACCGGGTAGGCCCACACCTCTTCGACCCATGTGTCCGTCGCCGCGCGCTGGAAGGTGTCCCACACCTCGGAGCCGCCGATGATGGTGTAGGCGGAACCCATGGCGGAGAACACCGTCCGGAGCCATGTCTCCTCATCCGCGCTGTTCATCGAAACGAGGTTGGCGGAGTAGGTCGTCTCGCAGGCATTGAGCGCACCGTAGAAATCCTGCGCGCCCCCGCCGGGGGTCATCGCGTAACAGCGTTCGGTGCTGTCATTGAAATACCACCCGGTCGCCCAGTCGCACGGATTCCATTTGCAGTTCTGGGCGCATTCTTTGTAGTAGTCATTATTCCCGATGCCCGCGTCACATTCCTCGATGATACCGTGGTTGGTGCAGACCACGCCGTCGCCGCAGGAGTAGGCGGGGATCACCTTGCAGTCGCTGGTGCAGCCGTCGCATTCATCGCTGAAGCCGGCGGCGCCCTCGTCGCACTCCTCGCCCTCGGCCACGATACCGTCGCCGCAGATGTTGATGTGCAGCGGCGTATCGTTGAGCGGCTTAAGTCTACTATCGGTAGGCGCGGCCGGATCGATGGCGTACACCTTCGCCCAGTACGGCGATCTGGCCACGGTCAAGGCCGGGTTGGAGAAGTCGCTGACCGAAAGGGCGAAGTCGTGGATACTCCCGCCGTCCGTCGAACCGCCACAGGCGGCGACGACCTCCGCGGAGGATACTTTATTCACGGGGAAATTGTCGAGATATGACTGGACCGCCACCGTGCAGGGCGGTGTCGGACTCGACGGATTGTCGTTCGCGCAGGTTTCACTCGCGTTCTGGTTGGTGTAGCGCAATTCCACATAGACCGTTACCGGCTGACTCCATTCGTCCGGATCGCAGGCCCAGCCGGAGATCCCGTTAAGCGCGGTCGAGGCGGCCCGGTGGATACCGATCGGATGATAGCCCGCCACACAGCCTTCGAAACAGCCGTCGTAGGCATCGGCGCCGGTCGCCCAATCGGCCGGTTGTCCCGGCAGATTGTCCTCGCAGGTCTCTCCGGCGCAGAGGGTACCGTCGCCACAGGGGGGGAACGCCTGATTTTTACAGGCCGAGGTACAAGAGCCACAGGGACCATTCGAGGCACCGTTATCGCACTCTTCGTCCGGGGTCTTGGTGCCGTCACCACAGATAGACGGGACGCTCCCTTTCTTGCACACATAGGGTATCGAGGAATTGCAAGCCAGATCGTCCCATGTGGTCACACCGGCACCGCTGGGGACATAAGCACAATTCTGGACGGCGGCGGCATTATCGGGTTGTCCGCCGGCCCAGCCGCCATAGACATAAGCGGCGCCATCGGTCCATTCCCACGGAACCTCGCTGGTGTAGGGATAGATGATGTCAAGACAGAACTGACCGGCATCGGCGCTGTTGTATCCGCCGACATAGATCGTGTTGGTGTATCCCGCGTACATATACTGGTAGGAGAGCGTTTCGCTCTCACCCTCGCCGTAAGCATCAGCGGTGTAATAAGACCCCATGTAACCGTCATAATAGGCAAAGTAGATGTCGAAGGAGGAGGTGGTGGTCCCGACCCTGAAGGTATAGTAGCCGGTCACCGGCGCAACCCATGTGAAGGCCGTGTCGTTGTACGAATAAGTTTCGCCGAGGCTGGTGGTGGTGGTGCCGCAGTAGATCTTGTTATATGTACTCCCGGCATTGTAGGTCTCGACCGTGCCGACCGCCGTCTCAGGTTGCCGGAGGCCGATCCAGTATTGAGCGCCCGACGAGGCCGGATCGACGACGCTGGTGCGAACAAAGGAATTCTCGGTCGCATCGGCCATCGAAACGAGATTGCCTGAATTGGTGCCGCAGTCCGCCTGCGCGGCCGTGAAGATTCTTGCTGTCGAGAAGTATTTATAACACTTCTGCGTTGTGGGGTTGTAGGTCCAACCGGCCTCGCAGGTAAGGCCGCTCGGCACGGTACAGACCGACGGAGAACCGGTACAGACATAGTCGGTCTCTATCCCGCAGTTGCTATTGCACCCGTCGCCGTTAGAGACGTTGCCATCGTCGCAGTATTCATACTCCGCGGCGACAGACGCCCCGCGGTTGACGAGGAAGGTGACCTCCGGCTGAGAAAGGGCCCGTTTGTAGAGGAACAGTTCATCCATGTAACCGGTGACGCCGTAATTCACATTGTTATGCATCGGATGTGGAGTGTCCTCCCCTATCGTGATGGGGTGGCTGTTCACCGGCGGATTAATGGTCGCGCACGATATCGTGTTCACCTGCGCACCGTTCACATACATGGTCAGTTGCTGACCGCTGCGTACCGCCGCGACATGGGTCCATTGGGTCCAATCCTGTGCGGTGGTGGTGATGCCGCAACCGGTGACCTCAGCCGAATGGAAGGAGAACTTGATGATATTGTTCACCCCATCATTATGCATCCAGAACCCGTAGTTCGACTCCCAGCCATGTCCCTTGACGAGTATGGGATACGGCGCCCCCGCGATGGGCGGCGTATAGAAGGCGGATTGTTTGAACCAGAAGGCAAAGGTCATGTCGCCGGAAAGGTCGAGTTTGGCGGCATCGTTTATCCGGAGATTGTTGCTGTGCGTAAAGGATATCGCCTTGCCCTGAGCGCGGCGACCGCTCTGATTGAGCGTGACGCCGGAAAAAGCGCCGGCGGCGGGCACCGCGTTGGCGGCGGTACCGGGCGCGGCGTCATACAGCGTGGTGCCGCTCGGCTCCTCGAAATGGAGAGCCATGACCAGATCGCTGTTATACAGGAGGTTTTCCCCATCGCCGCATCCACGGCATTTCTTGGCGGCCTCGGACGACTGTTCGTAGAGGGAGCAGTCTTTGGGCGTTTCACTGCAGGTCACCGTCCGTCGCGTCGCGCCCGGATAGTCATAGCAATTCCTCAATGTCGCGTCTTCGTCCTGCGAGCACCAAAGCGTACAGTATATCTCGCGGGACCCGAACGAATCAAAGCCGTCGGTGGCGTTGTGATCGCATTTTTCGAGAGGCAGTTCGGGATGTCCGGCGGCGGTGTAATCCGCCGTATATTTGCCGTCGCCACAGCGCGGACAGCCGGTAAAGGAGGGATCGTCGGGATCCTGAAGCGTACAGTCAGGGGCGCAACCGACCGTGAAGAGCGGATAGAATATCTTCGGCGGATTCACCGTTGTGTCGTCAAGTTCCTTGCAGTAATGGGTATTACTGGTGTCCGTCGGATCGCATTCTTCCTTCCCGATCGCATCGTCCTGGGTAAGACCATCGCCGCAATAGCGACACAGGGTGCGTTGGGTGTAGTGGTTCATACAGCCCGGGCGGCATTCCACCAGCGTATCGCCGTACGGGTGGAATTTGGGCAACTCTCCACTCGTCATCGCAATGCCGTCCAGCGGCACATCGGCACGGTTGTTCCAATAAACGGCGCAGGTTATCACCCCGCCGCCGATGCCGGCGATGGGAGACGAAGGATCGCAGGTCTCGGCCCGCGAGGTGTACAGGCCATCCCCGCAATACGGGCAGATCCATTCCGCCGGACAACCGGTCACGGCCGGATCGCCGACGCACCATTCTTTACAGTGCCGGTCAGCATTGGAACTGTTGTTGCAGTAGGTGACGGTGTCGCTCCCGTCGCCGGTAACACCGTCGTTCGTCGCATAGTACCCGGGGTTGGGCGTGATATCGACGCACCGCACCCAATCGCCCAACTCGCAGGTCTCGGGACCACTGATATCGCCGTCGCCGCAGTAGTCGCAGGTGGTGTGATCGTATGAGGATCCGCACGCGACACAGGCGGCGAGATTCAGATAACCGGGAGGGGTATAGGAAGGCCAGTACGGGAAGGCGGCGGGATCGGTCAGGTTGTTGGCGCCATAATCGCCGCAGTCCTTGCCGATGTAGGGCGGTATATTGTAAGGGTCACCCACGGCAAGCGGCTGCGTTTCGCAGGTCTCTTTGCTCGGAGTTAATACCCCGTCACCGCAATAATGGCAGTATGCCTGCGGATTGTCCGGGTCGCCCGCTCCCGAGGAGGGGTTGCCGTCAGCGGTGTACTGGGTGCAGGTATCGGGACAGGTAAGCAGGAGATCGTCATAGTAGACAAAACCGTACTTGGCGCCCCAGATACTGCATTTTATTTTCGGGCCGCCGTACACATTCTGATCTTCCGTCGTGGTCGGGTCGCACATCTCCGGGGAGATGTCGGTGAACCTGTTGTCGCCGCACCACCGGCAATTCTCCCGGATATCATCTTCGGTCGGGGCACAGGTATCACAGTTCGCCACCACACCGCCATTGTCGAGGAACGGGGGAAGCGTGGGGTGGTTCAGATTGATGCAGAGCATGCTGTCGGGAACGGTCGGGTCGCACACCTCGCCCCCCGGAACCGTGTTTATCGTGTAAGGGTTCTCCACGATATTGTTGCCACACCACGGACAGATCGTATCCAGATTAACACCGCCTGTCTGGATCCGGCAACTGGAGTCGCAGTCAGCGGTCACCAGTCGGTCATAGTATTTCGGGTTGACATTGTGGCACTGCTTTTCTACTGCGCTTCCTCCGTCCGCGCCATCGCATTCCTCCGGTCGCTTAGCGCCCGTACTTGTGCAGACACAGGAGGCGGTACAGCTCCTGTCCGCGCCGGAGGGGTTGCATCCGATGGTCTTTGTCGCGGTACAGGTAGCTTCGCATTTGCCACCCGCCTGCTGCGGCGGCGTGCAACTACTTGTCTCGCATGCATTGCCGAAGGTGTCTGAGGCGGGGCAGGAATTTGTGTAGGAGGCGGTGCAGGTGGATTTACCGCAATCGCAGTCGACATCGGGCGCGGTAAGGCCTACGCCGTAGACGCAGCCCGGCTGGGTCTTCGGGGTGCAGGAACTCTTGCTGGGGTCACACTGGGGGTAGCAGTACCCGGTCGTTGTGACCGTACAGGAATGGTCGATATAGCAGGTACACTTGGTGAACGGGTACACTATGTCACACTTACAGGAATTGGTGGCCGGACAGGTGCCGGACGGGGGATCGGCATAGCAGGTAGGAGTGGGACAGGAAAGGGTCTTGGAACAAGAGGTCTCACAGCCATCCTGTGCACCGTCGCCGCAACAGCCCCAGTCGCAATCGCTCAGGGACTGGCAATCCGAGGAGCACTCCACATCGGAGACCCCGGGGCACTGTGCTTGGTACGAACTCGACGGGTACGCGCAGGTCGGCTTGTCGCACACCTCGACCACCGACCCGTAAGTTCCGATATAACCGTCGCCGCAGGATGCGTTTGTGCAGACGCCGGTGTAGGGATCGTTCGGCAAGATCACGCATTCATCCGTGTTATCCCAGTCCCCTTGATCGCAATCCTCGCCGATCTGTTTGTATCCGTCACCGCAGAGCGGCTTGTCGCCGAAGAAATGGACGCCGTGCGGCGATAGCCAGAGTTTGACGCCGTTGGTATGGCCCGCGTCGCTGTGCTGAGGAACGCCGTTCCCGTCGAGCGGCACGGCGTAGGCGTAGACAAGCAGGGGCCAGACCGGGCGGGGACCGTTGAGGACCAGTTCGTCCTGCACCCGGCGATAGATACCGGTCGCCCCCTCCACTTGGGCGGTCAGGTCATACGAGAAATTGTACCCGGTACCGATAGGCGCCAGACCGCAGTTATTGGCGGCCTCCGCGTTGGTCGAGGTGCGGTTTATGAGGAAGTCGTCCGGCGAGGTCCATATCTTCTGGGAAGGGTAGTGTTTGAAGGGAGGCAGGGGATCGGTATACGGAGAGGTCCACACCTCGACATAGCCGTACAGGTGGGGAAGCGGGGTGCCCAGATTGGCGCGGTCGCTGTAGTAGGCTTTATCGCAGGCCCAGCCGGTGACCGGCGCCTGTTCTCCGACCACATAGGGGTCGGCAGAGGTGCCGCCGGCGACGAAATTCCTGTGGACGCCGATGACCGAGGTATCACGCACACAGAGGGTCACCGGGGTCTTGGCGGGGGCGACGATCTGATCGTCGTCGGGGACCAAGGCATCGTCCGTGGTCTCTTCATACGCGTAGGGCTCTTTCACTTCGGCATAGGTGCGGCCGTCCTGCAGATTGGCGGTCCACGCGAAATGGTAACTGGCGCCGGAACTATCGCCCGGGTCGCCGAAGATGTAGGTGGTGGAAGACCACGCCCAGTGCTGTTTCTCCTCGGCAAGGGAGGTGATCCGCGGCATGCTCGTGGCGGGATCCTGAAGATTGAAATCGATTATGGATACCAGATCGTTGATGGTGGGAAGCCGCCAGGTCTTATAGCCGGCATAGCCGCTTCCGCTGTTGAGGGTAGTGGCGCAGTGGTCGAGCGCTCCCTGCCAATCCAACACCAACGGCGCGGGGGGCACCCACCAGAACAACCCGGTGGTATTGTCGTTGATGACCGTGTCGCCGGTGCCCGCGGGGTCGAGATTATCGGTGAAGCGGAGACCTTTCAGTTTTTTAACGCGGACCGGCGCGTTCTTCAAGCCCGACTGGACGCAGGGGAAGTCATGCATGGATATGCTGACCGTTTTGCCGTTGAGATCGGCGGGAGCGGTCCAGATCAGGCGCGATCTCTGGCCGCAGATGACATGCGCCAGAACATCGGTCCCCGCCGTCGAGAAGGCGACCGGGGTACTGCTTGTCGATGTGGCGGCCACTTTGAAGGTCGTATTGCTCCGCTCGATGATGTAGTAATCGGTATCCTTCGCGATGCCCACGGGGAGCGCGGACGCGCTGAAACGGACCTTCGTACCGTTCTGAAGCCAGTGGGGAACCGAGGAGGTAAAGGTGAAATCGTCCTTGTCGGCGACGACCGGCAGGACCTCCGCGTCCCCGTTGTCGTTGTAGGCAAGAAGCGGCGAAGAGCAGTTCGGATCGGTCAATGCCGCCGCGCCACGCAGGGTGAGTTGCGTATCGATGGTGGCGGCGCCGCCGGTGCCGCAGGTGGTGAATTCATAGGTGGCGTTCGCCACGATGTTGGTGATGCGCGCGAAGTAGCCGTCGGAGATATTGCTGATCAGGTTGACATCGCCGATATTCACGGGCGCCGTATACGAGCCGGCGTATCCTTCCACGACCAGCGTCGTGGCGGGATCGTCCTCTATACAGGTGACGCAGTCGGCGGAAGCGCTGTAACGGCGCCATTTGAGCGTGGTCGCGGGGGCGTAGTTGTTCTGGCAGTATTTCTCGCTGAGGAGTATGGCGACGGTGCCGGTAAAGGGGGCATACCATTGGACGGTCGAGAATTTCGATCGTTGGGGGTTGCCGTCGCAGTAGGTGCCTTCGGTGGCGTTATCGTTGTTATAGGCGAGCAGTGCTCCGTTGCAGGAATCGCGCCGCAGGGTCAACTGCGTATCGAAATATTCTCCCGACAGGTTCGTTTCGCAGGTGCTCCATTCGTACACATAACTCTCTTCGACCTCGAAAAAGGCGTAGTCGCCGCCTCGCATGAGAGAGGTCACCGGGCTCCAGTCGGGTTTGGTCGCCGGGTTTTTCTGTATGGACACCGGGTATTGCCGGGAACAGTTGTCGCACTGTTCTGGCGGGTCTATGGTACGCCAACTGAGCGTCACGCCCGAAGGAGGATAGACGCCGTCATGGGCCCGGCAGACCGATTCGTTGACCAACACCGCCACGATATGGGGGTTTTTATCGGTCAGGGCGGGATTCACCCACCACCCCATGGTCGACAGACCGTTGGCGCACGAGAGATCGGGCGGCTCGTAGGCGCCGTCGTTATTGAAAGCGACCGGCGTGCCCCCCAGCGCGCCGATGGTCGCCGGGGCGGTAATGGTGCAGGTATAGGTGTCGTCGACGATCGGCGCGTCGTTTTTGAAGAACAGCGTCAGGGTTGTGCCGTAGGTCGGGTCGGGACTGCCGCAGGTGGTCCATTGATAGTACTGGGTCGGCGTAACGGGAAAGGTGACGAAATCGCCGGCTTTGAGGTTGGTCGCGACCGATTGGAACACATCGCTCGTGGTGACCGAGCCGACCTCTACCGCCGGATCGGGGTCGGTACACAAGGCGCAGGGGGTCGCAACGATCGGCAGCGTTCTCCACTCAAGGAACACTCCCGTGTCGGCCACATCATGTTCGGCGCAGTATCGCTCCGTCACCAAGACCGCGACGATACCGGTGAAGTCGGCGGTCCAACGGGCTATCGACCGACCGTCGGTCGCGGTACTGTCATCGTCGTTATAGGCGACTATCGTGCCGTCGACGGTCCCGCTGTTGCAGGTATAGGGCGGGCTATTTTTCTTTATCACGGTGATCTCGGTGTTGAACGAGACCCACGGGCTGTTGGTGTTGGTGCGCCATTCGTACTGGGTGCCTCTGACCACATGGTAGAGGAACGGCTCAACCCCGCCCCTGACATTCATGGTCGCATCCGAAGAGGTCCATGCCGGTATGGCGTCCTCGGAGAACACGGCCGGATCGGGCGTCGTCGTGCAGTTCCGGCACCCGTTCACGCGCCACCGGAGAGAAACATTGGAATCGGTCGCGCCGTTCGTACGACAGATCCCGGTCCCATCCTTCTCGGTGACGAGTACGGCGACCTCCATGTCGTTTGCGGGGGTCCAGGAAAGGGTGGACATGCCGTGTTCACAGGCGGTATCGTCGTCGTCATAGGCGAGTATCCTGCCATTCAGGGTGGCGGGCGCACCCGAACAGGTGACCGCGCCCTCGAAAAGCGACAGTTCGGTATCGAAAGTGGGTTTGTCCGGATCGTTCGGATCGGCAAGACAGGTGGTCCAGGTATAGGGGGTGCCGGCCACCAGATCGAAACTGACATGCTGTCCACCCTCCAGATCGGTGGCCACCGTGGCCCACTGGGAGGACGAACTGCTCTGTAGCGGGTCACCGCTCAATGCGGGACCGGTGCATTCACGACAAGCGATGCGCCATTTCAGATCGACAGAGGAGAACGGCAGGTCGTTGGTCGTACAGGTGCTTTCGTTCACCAATACCGCAACGGTGCCGTCGGCGGGCGCTGTCCACGAAACGGTGGACATCGTACCGTAGGCGCATCCGGTATCGTTATCGTTGTACCCTCCGGCGACGGGCGTACCGCTCAGGGTCTTTGAGTAGAACACCACGGCGGTCCCGGCCGAGGAGATATCTATCGGCGTGCCGTCCGGCGTCACCGCCACCTGAAAAGTGTCGGCGGTGCGATTGACGACATAATAGTTGGTCGCCGGGGCAAGGCCGGTCGGGAACCCGGTGGCGACGAAATAACCTTCCGTGTCGTTCCCGAGACCATGCGCAGTACTGGTGAGCACATCGGTGGCGGGATCGATGTCCGCAACCGCGGTGGCTTTTTCAGAGCAGGCATAGGTACCCGATGCGGAAGATTTTATCGTGATCTCGGTATCGAATCCGGGAGAAAACTCTCCACAGGTCGACCATTCATAGGTAACGCCGGCTACGACCTGAAAGCGAACATACTGACCGGCCCGCAGGTCGACAACGACGGTGGACCAGTCACCGGTAGCGCCCGACGCATTGGATATCTGTGCCGTGCAGTTATGGGTATCACACTGAGCGTACAGGTGCCCGGTGGTCAGAAGCAGCACCGCGATAATGGCCACGATAATGTTTCTCATGACACCCTCCCTCAAAGACTCGATACACAGCGGACACTGTACACATTGTCCCGCGCCGTGTATTCGAGATATCCGTCATGAAAGTAGACCACCCACGCGGTAAGCGGATCCTGCACGCGCATCGAAGACCAGAACCAGTCGTTCGGGGTCGAGGAGTAGCATCTCCATTTGCCGTCTTTTTCCAAACAGGCACGCCCCGGGTCGCAGGTATGATCGTCATAACAGGGGCCGAGTTCCTTTGTGGTATCGGCGGGGAAATCGGTCGCCGGATGGGTCTGGCTGCCGTAATCGATAAGACTTTTCAATTCGTGCGGGGTGGGCAGGCGCCACGACTTCCCGGCAAGAGAAAGCGAGGAACAGTAATTCTGCGCTTGCGACCAAGTGACGCCGCTCAAGTATGCCTGTTCCCAGTACAGCCGGGTCACATCGTCGAACACGGTGCCCGGCGGCACATCCCCGTCGTCTTCATTTTGCAGGAGCGATCTCGCTTTCCACTGGTTGAACTGCGCATCCTGCCCGTAGAAGCGTTCGCCCGGTTCGGGACACGATATCTCCTTTTCGTTGTCATAGCACTTGGCCTGGCCGGTCGGCATCACACCGAACCACTGCTGTTCGCCGCCCGGCCCTTCCGCGACGGGCTTTATATCGGCGTCGGTGCCGCCACCGGTATCGGTTACCGGCTCCTCGTCAAGGACCACGACATCGGTGTCGATAACGACCTCGATGTCCCTGACCGCTTCGTTCTTGCCGCCGCATGCGACCACGGACATGACTGCAAGGACACAGACGAACCAGAGCGTTCTCATGGCTTCCCCCATCGGATCATTTGTTATTGTTGCAAGCACTTTTTTCATCATAGTTTCCACCCCGGATAGACATTAGCCCCGTTCGGTTTGGTCGTCTTGAACCCCGACCGGTCGATAGTGAACATATAATCGTACCCGTCGGTGAGGCTGCACGGCTTGTGACCGTCGAAGCACACCGATGCGGCGGCGGTCCAGACATTGGTGCCGTTCACCTCGACGCTGAAATATTTGCCTTGGAAGGTCGCCCCGTAGGCGGGGAGTCGCGACCCGTCGGTGTCGTACGCACGCAGGTCGGTGAATATCTGTTCCTGCAGGGAGGCGATATTGGACAGTTCCTCCCACGCCTCGGCCGCTTTGGTCTTTTTCGTATAATCCTGATACATCGGTATCGCGACGGCCGCGAGCACCGCGATGATCAGCATCACCACCATGATCTCCATGAGCGTAAAACCGCGCCGTTCCATGCCGTTATCTCCCGTCATTTGCATGATCCATCCAAGGTCGTGTAAGGCACCGTGGCCGTCTGTTGGTTCTTGCGGTCGTCCCACAACTGGACGAAGCCGTTCGCCACGCGCGCCGTCGTGACCGGCGTCCGGCCGGGGTAGAACCAGCATTCGTGGTAGGCATCGAGCGTCTTGTCGATGTCGGTGTGTCCCGCCACCCAGAACGATTGGTTGACGCCGACACCGAGAAACACTCCGGTGGTGATGCGGACGCCTTCGGGGTTCGGATCCTTCCACCCGAAATCGAGCAGGTCGCTGAGCACGGAGGTGTAGCGACCGCGCGCGGTGAAGAACCGTTCCTGAGCGACCGCCGTGTCGAGTATCCGCGCCTTGAGGTTCTCGACGCGGCTCTTGCGCGCATATTCGTCGTAACTCATGAGCGCGGTGGCCGCCAGAATGGAGACGACCGCCATCACGATGAGCAGTTCAACGAGCGTGTAGCCGCGTACCGCCGTTCTCATGTCGTCACTTCCCTCCGCCCATGGTGCCCGCCGGCGTATTGTAGCGCTTACCGCCCTTACCGCCCTTGAGCCCGTCACGGTATTTCTTGTGCGCGTCCTCTTTCGCCCACTGCGATTCATGGCCGCGCACGACCGCCACGGTAAGCGTCGTGGTCAATCCCTTTTCAACTATCTTACGGATCTGGTTGTCCCGCGCGTAGGCATCCTCCTCGAGTTCCTCATAGGTCTCGTAGAATCGCGAATGTCGATACACGATCTTTTTGGTTTCCGGGTGTATGCGGAACACCGCGGCGAACCACGCGTTCTTCATGAGTTTCTTCACGAAGGGGATGGTGAGGAAATAGTCCGTCTTCATCTGGGAGAAGGTCTCAATGAGATCTTTGGATTGCCCCTGCAGTTCCTTGATGTTGCTCTTGAACAGGTAGAACAGCGGCAGAAATTGCTGGTAGGTATTGATGTCGTCGTGGAACAGTTGATTGACCGTATCGAAATAGAACACCATCTGCATATGCTCGTCGTCGGTCACTTTGATGGTACGAAGCGCCTTCTGGAAGGCGCTGTCGGCATCGTCCTTCGAAGCGGTCAGGCGGGTACGCAGCGCATCGAGCCGCTGAGGGGTGAGCGTTGTTGTGTATCTGGTATTCTGTATCGTCACCGAGAAGGGATCGACCGCGATCACCTGCCCCACGATAACGAGATCGGGGAAGAGAGAGAGAGAGTCATTGACGGTCGTCTCTGCGGCGCTCAAGTTCGCGGAGAGTCCCGCCGTCAGCAGTATCGCCGCAAAAAGATGTTGTGCCATCCGTAGCATATCCTTACCCCCTAATATAATTCGTACCACTTGAGTATCTTTATCGTCTTGGGCGGCGGCGGCAATTCCGAGGATTCGGTCTTGAGATCGGCGCCGACCGCGACCACCACGACCTCGTCATTCGGCTGACGGATACCTTTGAGCACCGACGGTGTCTGGGCAAGCCCCTTCCCCAACCCTATGACATTGCACGCGGCGCATTTCGCGTACCGATCATCGAGCAGAATGGTGTCGCCGGTCGGCAGGTTACGGCAGTACAGAAACGATTCCCCGCTATTGGAGCACTCGTTAAGACCGGTCTGCGTGGCATAGGTGGTGGCGAACAGCGCGTGCGTGTCTTCATCCCAGTTGTAATACACGAGCGGCGCCGCCATATTCTTTTCTCCCTCTAGACTCGCCGAGACGCCGGTGTCGGGATCCGGCGGACCGGAAAACACATTCGGCCGCAGATCGATGCGGTACCCGTTATGAAGAGTGTCATAGGTGTTCCCTCCGTCCCTGAACGGCAGGTCATTGGTGGTCTCCCGATCGGTCATATCTTTGAAGTCGGCGGACGAATAGAGAGCCGTCAGCGCGACATCGCCCCCCGGAAGCGTCCCGCCCGGCGGGTTGGGCAACCGGTCATACAGCACCAATATCTCATAGGGCACCCCCGCCTCACGGGGATAAACGATGTTGCCGGTAACGAGCGGCACCGGCACGATGAACACATCGTTGGCGGTACCCATGTCCCCGTCGCCGCCATGGTCTATCTGCATTTTTGTGAACTGCTCGAACTTGGGCGAAGGCATGAACGAATAGTAAGAGCGAACGCCCTGACCGAAATTGAAGAATTCCGGAGCCGGCTGGGCACGCATCGTCATGACCGTCCTGAGTTGCCAATCGGTGCCGTTATGATACACGCGGAATATCGTGCCGGTCACATCCACGAAATAGAGCATTTCGACATTGCCGGAATAGATGCCGCTTATTTTCGTGAACAGCGGACCGTTCGTGTTCACCGCGACGCCTTCGGCCGCCACGGGCGCGACGAGCCATTTCAAATGGTCGTCGGCCGGATCGTGAGCAAAGGTCTTTACGAGAGAAAAATCGGGAGAGGAAGGGTTACCGTTGTATTCGTAGATGTGTATCTGGTTCCCCTTTATCTGGTGCCGGCACTTACCGAGGCCGATGTCGCACTTATACCCCGGGTCACACTGCGCATCGTTCACGCAATCGGCATCGTTGTCCGGCAGACCGCACAAGGGACTATCGGCGTCGACACAAGGATCATACCCTCCGCCGAACGCGAGATAGTACGGACCGGTGCCCCCCATCCGGAACAACGCCGGAGCCGACCACGATTGCCCCGAGATGCTCAGGTGTTTGACCAGTTCCGGATTGGCGGGGTCGGATATGTCGAGGATGGTGTAGGCCGAATTTACCCCGACGCCCCGGCGGTAGGCAATGATGAGGAACGCGGCTTCACCGGGGTAGTCGATAAAACCGTCCACATCGGAATCCACATGGAAAAGCGTCATCGGGCCATCGATGATCGAATTGAAGGAAACGGCGTCGAGGCCTGAAAGGATGAACGGCATCTCGTTCCTGACGACCGCGGGCATGTAGGCCCACCGCTCGTTGGGATGCCCCGCCGTCTCCACACCGTCGAAACAATGCAGAAGCCCGTCGTTGGCGCCATAGAATATCCGCAGATCCGCCTCGGTCGGGGTAGCGCCGCTCGGGGAGTAATAGACCGCAAGCGGCTTGCTGTGGACCGCCGCGCCGAGAATGCTGTAGGAGAGATCGATCGTCGCTCCGCTGACGAAGGGATCGCTCAGTTTTTCCAGGGCCGGGAGTTCGGTGGCGCGGTTCTGCGTGAGATCTCCGTCGCCATTGTGGTCGACCGAATCGTAGCCATAGACATAATCGAGGATGGTAACCGCGTTCGCGGTGCTGATACCGTCGAAATATCCTATGTACGGTTCAGCGGGGCGGGAAACCAGATCCCCGGGCGGGATGGAGGCGAAATTCACCAGAGGACCCGCGCCATTATCGGTATAGATGATGCGGCATTGCGCGGCACTCGACCATACACAGGCCGCATGCTCTCTGTAGCAGGGAGGCGTTCCGCAGGTCCCCGCCTGTACCGCAAGATTCGCCGCGACACCGCCCTGCAGGACCTTGTTGTAATCGGTCATGCCCGGGTCGGTACCATTGGTCGCGGCGGCCGGGGCATCGAAATTGAAGCAGTCCTGAAGCAGGTCGTCGCTACTGAAGGTGAGCCATTCGCACTCATCGTCTCCCGGTATGGTCATATCATGCTTGCCGAGGAGACATTCGTCCCCGCTGGTCGGGCGGCTCCATGCATAGTATTTCTTGAGATTGCCGAACCAGAAGCGGCTGAGCCGCTGAGATATCGGCACCACCCCGGGCATGAAGGCGACGCTGTTGGCCGCCTCCTGATATTTGCCCATCGGCTGGATGGGCGACGAGGTCCAGTGCGGCTTGCCGACGCCGAAGGTACCGGGATACTGCGCCGACAGGGCATTGAATATCTGTGAAAGGTTCAGGAAGGTCTCCTGCTGACTGTTCGAAACGGTGGCGCCGGCCGTGAGCCCGTAGAATTTACCGCCGCCCTGCGCCGCGCTCACCATGATGTCGTCGGCGTCGAGATAGCCGGTGTCGTTCCCGGCGATGGCGTAGATGGGCGCCAGCGCCCAACTGCCGATACCCACGGTGTCGAGCCGCTCGATGAAATTGTCGCCGGAAGTGTCCGCGATCGCGCAGGCGGGGGAAAGTTTCGCCCCGTCACAGGCGATGTTCCTCTTGTCGACACCGAAACGATAGTTACACGGATCGGCCACCGTACGGCAATCCTTCTCGGAATGGTAGGCGTCCACTGTATGCACGAAGTTGGCGACCTCGGGCAGTGAGGTCTTGTACCAGTTCTCGACATAGTAGGGCTTGTTCTCATTGACCACATAGGGGGTCTGGGTCGAAAGATAATCGTCCGGGTTTGGCGTTTCCTCCACGAAAGGCGCCGGGGTGACCGCGGGCAGGGTGCCGCCGAAATTGGCCGTGCCGCCGTATTCGTCCATGGTGGTATTGGAATCGAAGTTGGGCTGACCGCCCGAGATGAGGATGGCGTTGTTAATAAAGCAATGCGGATTTCCCTGAATAGGCGACTGATAGGTGGTGAAGGATCCGCCCTTGGTCTTCGAATCGGTGTAGGCCGGCTTGAGTCCTCCCAGATACCGCCAGACATCGTAGAGCGTTTCGCCGAGCGTCGCCCCGCCGACGCCGCGAAGGTTGCGTACCCTCTCTTGGAACTTGAGAAGCGCCGAACCGACCAGCGGCGATGGCGCCTCGTCCTTATCTTTCGTCAAGGGCGACTCTTTGCTTCGGAGTGGATGCCCCGCCGGAAGCGGCAGGACAAGATTGCCGCCGTCGGTCTTGGCGACCTTTATCCAGAAACTCGGGAAACTGCAGTAATCTATGTCCCCCATATCCACCATGCAACACCCCATGCCGCAGGTATCGCAGTCCTCGCCGTAGAGATCCTGCACGATGTTGTAGATACAGGCGGTGTCGCGGGTGCCGTTCTCTCCGGTGTGAAAAACGGAGATATTCGAAGCGGAGATGGCCGAAGAACCGGCGCGTGGAAGAGTATAGGCGCTGTACCAGCCATCGGCGTCTTCCGAGGTCTTGTACGGACTCGGCGCCTTGGGTCCGGATGCCCCCCACCACTCGAAAGAATCAAGAATGGGGCTCAATAGATAGGCGCCGCCTTCCGGCAATTCGTTGATGTGGCCTCTCGTTATCTGCACGCTGATGCCGCCGGTCTTGCGGCGCTCGTTGTTCGCTATGCCCTCTTGGAAATGGGCCATACCGCATTTCCAATTGCCGGAAGTTCCGAAGGTCGGCGAACCGGTCTCTATGTCTTTGTAGGTGTTGGTGTCGAAGGTCTCGAGTATCTCATAGTAACTGGAAAAACTCGGCGCCCCGGCCCCCAGACCGCGACAACATTCGAACACCGTGTTCTCGAGCGGCCGGCACGGCACTCTATCCAGCGGGGGATAGGTGGTCGACTCCGTGTCGCCTTGCGGCCCGGAACCGCCATTCGGATAGGGGCTGGTGTCGTTCGCCTCAAAATATCCCATGCACTTCCAAACATCCTCATACTCGGGCGCATCGGGGCACAGCCAAGTGCAGAGTGATTTGGTGACACTCCCCCACTGGTCCTTGCCTATCGCGATGATCTCCTTGCGGGTACAGCCGGGGTACGGCAAGGTACAGTTGCCTTTCGCGACACAACTGGGATAAGAGGAACAGCCGCCCACGACATCGCACTGCGGCGTATCGCAACTCCCGCCGCCGCCGCTCACAACCTTCGATCGCATGCGGTAAAAGGTCGTCTCGCACTCATATTCCTTGACCTTGCTGGTTGGAGCCGAGAGTTCCTGTTCCCAAGAATCACCTTCAAAATAATCGATAACGGTGGGCTTGAAAACATCAAGGACCGAAGGATCCGCCTTGATGTAGGATATCTTCATTTGGGCATCTAACTGTGCCGAAGCCAAGCCATCGCTCGTACCCTTATGAACGACCCACAACCGAAGGCGCACCTTGTACCCCTTGGTGTCGCATCCGGAAACGGGTATCGCATTAGGAAGCAACACTACGAGTGTGGGGGAAGGCGTATAGATGTCCTCATAGAACTTGGTGTTCGCCATGGCGCCGATGCACCCGTAGAACATCTCGACCTTGACACTTTCCAAAAGGTTTTCCGAGGGGAGAAGATCCGTGACGCGCCAAGCGGAACCACCGACACAGGTAGCGGTAGCGGCATCGCACAGGGTGAACACACAGTCGTCGTTGGTATCGCAAGCGACCGAAGTACCGGTACAAAGGTTCGTACCCGTATTGCAGACGCGCGCAACGGTACAATCAGCGTCGCTGACACAGGCAACAGTCGTGGAAAAGCCTCCTTCCAGTTCGGCGAGAGAGAAGAACTGGTCGTCCGTAAGCACCCCTTCCATATTGGCAAAATCGGCTTCCCGGTCCACATAGGTCGTTTTGTGGGGACCGGGCATGTAGGAGCCGCCGCCGCCCCCTCCCTCTTCAACACAGTCAAATCCACTGCCGACCGGGTCACAGCAGTGCTCCGGATCCTGATCCCATTCGCTGTAAAAACCTAACGGGCAGTTGACGGGGTCAGGGTCAAGACCGGCATAGCAATTCGTCTCGACATCATCGCGACATCGGGGCGTCCGGCAATGGAAGACTCGACAATCGCTCCGCAGATTCGACGCGATCGCGGTCACGATGGGGGGATCGGTCGGTTGATTATTGAAGGGATAGGTCTTTTCCTCATCGCATCCGGTCGCGGCACCGAAACGGTCGAAACACTGTTGACACCCCGCGTTCGGAACGGTCGGAGGTTGGGATACCATGCTTCCTTCGGTGGAAACCGGGGCGAACCCGACGCACGCCGCATAGTCTTTCCCGTTATCCTCGAATCCGGGTTTTATGGTCGATACCCACTGCGTTCTCACCATGGACTGGAAGGTCTTTTTGTCCTCAGTGCTCAAGGTCGCATAATTGACATACTCCCAACATTGACCACCTTCTCCGGTCGGCTGCCACTGCCGGGTCCGGCAGACGCCGGTCACCTGGCCGCGACGATGCGGCGTGTAAGAGAAACGATGATCATCGGCGAGCAGTATCTTTATCGCATCGAGCGAAGTGGCGAAGCGCCAGTTGAGCCAAAGTCCCGAAGCAAGCACCGAGGACCCGTCATCGGAAAGGCAAAGCCAGTCGCGCCGATCGGGAAGATCTTTCATGTCTTTGCACCCGCTTGCGGGATCGCTGGGATCCACGAGAATGCAATTGCCGTATTGGGAGTAGGAGTAGTCATCGGTGTTGGGAATGTCGGCGCCGCTGTCCGCGGTCCAATCGTAGAAACAGAGGTCGTGATCATACATCTCATTAGGGGTCCACGGGCCGATGAAGCGACACGCTTTGCTGGCGGGGTCAACATTCGGATCGCAGACTGCATTGTCCGTGACCCCCTCGTCCACGGCGGGTTCCCCGTAACGATCCTCATGTTTGACCATCGCACAGAAATTATCGAGTTTTATCTTGTTCGCCTCAAGCGTATTGCATTTCTGCAGGGTCGAAGAACAATCGAGCGATGCGCCGCACATCAGGTTGGCGTTGGTCTCGGCGCAATCGTTGTATGCCTGCCAGCACATACTGATCGACTTACTGAGTTTCGATTGAGCATCATTGCAGGTGTCTATGTATCCACTGTAGGCGAAGGCGTTGGTCTGCTCCGAAGTATCGATGACGATCATGGTGTTCAGTATCTCGGAGGTGGCGATCATCGCGAAGACATCGTCCTTCAAACTCTCGCCCTGTGCCGCGCCGCGCGAGGCGAGCGGAGTGAGGACCGCGACGAGCGCCATGACAATGAGTAAGATCTTCGGCCTCATGTATCTCTCCTTCATCCTCAATTATTCCGTTTTCTGAAGCAGGTGGTCACTCCGAGCCCTTTTTTCTGACCATAGTAATACCCGGTGGGCAGGGTGCCGGTGGTCGGCTGAGCGATGTTCGTCTGGACCGAGGTTCCCGGGATGTTCACTATCTCGACGGTGTCTAGTTCGACATCGTAGCAGGAATTACGGTTGGAGACCGGGAATTCCATGCCGGGCAGGGTGACATTGCCGTCACCAATGAGCAGGAGCCGCGCGATGGCGCGATAAGCGAACAGCGGTTTGTTGCCACCGTCGCGCCTATCGGCAACGATACGGAACAGTGCCGGATTATTGTTGTTCACATCTCCGTTCACCATCATGGTGTCGGGCGAACCGCTTGCGGCGATGAACTGTCCGGTGAGTTCGCCGAGCGCGACCCGCAGGGCGGTGTCGGCAAGCAGGTCGAGTTTCTTCTTGGCAAGCGTATGGCCCGCGAGATTGCTGGTGGCCGAAATGCGGGTCATCGTGGACATCGCGAGGACGGCGACGGCGAGAAGGACGAGTGACGCGATAAAGACCGCCATGCCGCGGCGGCGGGAGAACAGCGAAACGATGGTCGTTCTTTCTTTTTTCATATCGTCACTCGTTCAGATGTCTTTTCAAAGAGTCGATATTGCGGAGGTATACCACCCGCGAGAAGGCGGTGTAGCGCTTGTGCTGGATGTCGGGGCTGCTCGGCGGCGTGAAACAAACACCGAACATGCAGTACTGGATACCGGTAAGCAACGCGGCATTCATGTCCTGAGGGAGTCGCGAGGCCATGACGAAACCGAACCGGACCGCCTTGATCGTGGAGAGATCGTCCGGTTCGACGGTCCACAGGCGGGCGGTGTAGAGTTCGCCCTCTCCGCCGGTCGCTTCGGCTTCGGTAAGGAACTGCAGGACCATGAACGGTATCTCCTCGCGCGGCATCGAGATGATGTCCGCGGTGGTGCCGGCCTCGAAGAATCGGAATTTCTGAGTGGTCACATCGTAGGTGAGCGTATAGGTGCGGTTGGGACCGGTCAGGATGGTGGCGTGTGGCGGGAACATCTCCGCGCAGGCAAGTCCGGCATCGACATTCAACAGATTGGGATAATTGCTCAGATCAGGATAGGTGAACGGTGTTTGCGTGACGATCGTGGTGGCGCTCTCGCGCAGGTATCCGGTGGTGAATATGTTCGCCTTGTTTATGAGAAGAATGGTGCCGACGGCATTGAGATCGCCGGTAAAGGCGTTGTTGTTCTGTGGATAGATGCGACAGGCGGGCGTTTCCCCTTCGATCACGGCGACCTTGGTGACCGGGCCACCCCACGGGGAAACGAAGGTGAAGGAGGCGGGTGAGTTAAGGGGGCCGCCGTCGTCGACATCCGTTGCAACGCCGGAAGCATCGGTGATGACCGCGCCGTTCTTGAACTCCAGCGATGAATTGCCGAGCCCCGCGAGCCGTATAGCCGACTCAACGGTGTCGAGGATATGATTGCCCTTGAGCGTGATGTCGCTCTTCACGGTGCTCCGTCCCTCCACCCTTACCGCATGGGAGAAAAAACGGAGGAAGGTGCCGATGACAAAAAGCGACACGACGATCGCTATCATGAGTTCGATGAGCGTGAAACCGTGTCGCCGTACCATTATCGCCTCTGCACTAGTAGTAGTAAATGGGCTTCATGACCGGGACGATGAGATGGTTGCACTCCGCATCGCCGGGACCCGAATCGCACACCTTGGTCACTATGCCGCGATTGGGCCAGCCGACATATATCTCGATCACGCGGAGAACCTCCATGGGCGAATTCTCCTCGTAGGCGGTATTGGTCAAATTGCTGAAGGTGGTGACGCGGAACAGGCGGGTGAACATGCCGTTGCCGCTCCCGTTGAGTGCCCGTCCGAAGGCGTCGAAAGGGCCTATGGAGAAGCGGAGTGCAACCATCTCATCGTTATTGAAGTAGGCCTTGAACTCGGTGTCGGTCAGCCAGCCGGTCGTCGGTTGAGGGTTGATCGTCTCGATGAGGATGCGAAAATCATCCTCGGTCATGCTCGTCAGTTCCTCGGCCGCCTCCACGGCGATCGCGGTCGATATCGCGGTCGATTCGGTCTCGAAAAGCATCGCCGAGGCGCGCGCCTGATACGAAACATAGGCCAGCATGCCCGCGCTGAAGATGAGCAGAGAGAACATGACCTCGAGTAGCGTGAAACCGCCGCGACCGTTCATATGTTCAACACCTCCACTCCGTTGCCGGCGAAATTCTCAGAATTGATGGCCTGACAGATGCGATGCTGACCAAGGTCATCGATGTGTAGTTCATAGTTGATGACATTGGTCGAGTTAACGGCCACGCGCAACTGGAACATGGTCCCTCTCGCCGCGTACACGATGGTTTCGTTATCCGCTTTTCGGCAGTTGAATGTAGGGATATTTGTCGGCGTAAGCGCGCCGCTGTTGGGCACCAATGCCTGTCCCGTGGAAGTAAAGGCAATGGAGACCGGATTGTTGATATCGCTCAGGACACCTTGGTTATTGCTGACCTTGGCAATGGTCACGCGGGGCGGCAGATCGAACTTCTTGAGGACCGTGTCGGTCGCCGGATTCCACCCGAACCAAGAATCGCTGAGTCCTCGCGTCAGGACGAGAAACCCGTCGGTCTTGACATAGAGCGCTGTCCGGTTGATGATGGCGCCGCTCGTGCCGAGCGTATTCGTGGATAGTCGTGCAAGGGTCGCGGCCTTCTGATAGTCGGCAAGAAGATTGGCGACGGCGCTCCGTGCCTGCTGGCGAGCCACCCACTCTTCGATCCGGGGCACCGAGAGGTATGCCACGATGGCGATGAGAACGAGCACCACGACCATCTCTATCAGCGTGAAGCCCTTGCGAGTTTTCTGACACATGAGCACACCTCGCCCGTTCATGGGTCCATTACAACTCTAAAAAAAATAAAAATCGTGCCGCCTTATAATACTAAACCACATAAATGAGGGGGCGGCGTTCGGGATTATAAAACTGAACTTGTAACTATTTGATCACTCTGGCATATCATCGCTATCGACTATTTCTCCCCCATCGAGCGAGCGACGGTATTCCGAGGGGGTTTTTCCGGTGGATCTTTTGAACATGGTATTGAAGGTGGTCTTCGAGCGGAACCCGGCGTCGTAGGCGATGGCGAGCAGTTTATCGCGGTTTGACGGCGTATCGAGGAGTTTTTTGACCTCGTCGATGCGGTAGTCATTGATGAAGTGGTTGAAATTCTTATTTAAACGGTCATTCAGGAGTTGCGAGAGCATATGCGGCGTAAGCCCGATGCGGTCGGCGAGCCGCGCCAAGGTAATATCCGGATCTTTATAGGGTTTCTCCTTGTCGAGATGGTCGAGTATCATCGCGACGAGTCGCCCCGCCGTATCGTCGTCGAGCCGGCTCCGCTCGTACCGTTGCCGCGGACGGTCGCCCGGATCGACAACGGGCGGCGGATCCGGTATCTCCTCTTCATGGGTGAGGAAGATGTCTTCCCCTGCCGTCGTGTCCACTCCCTCTTGCTCGACAGGATCCATTTCGACCCTCTTCTCCGGCCCGGGGCCCGGCGTCGGCCCCGCGGGGGGCGGCGGGACATCTCTCTTCTTTCTTCTCTTCCGGATGATCATCGCAACCACACCGATGAAGAAAGATGCCAAGATCGTCACTATCATGACCGCGACGAAGGGGAATGGTCGTTCTCCCGCTATGGTGAAAGCGACGCGACCGGCCGGGCCCCACGCATCCCCTTTCAGCCGCGCACGCACCTCGAATTCGTAGGTGCCCGGCGCAAGTTCGGTGTATCGGACCGTCGTGTCGGACCCTTCGCGCCACCGTCCATCGCCGCCGTTCAGGCGGTAGCGGAACTGCGCCGTACCGGTGCGCGACGCCGCGATCGTGCCGACATCGATGGAAACGGCGGTCGTGCCGAGCGGCAGGACGATATCGCCTCCGGGCAACACCGTCCGTTCACCGGCGGTCAGCCCGGCCACATAGGCGCGCGGCATCTCATCGGGCCGCGGGACCTTGCGCGGGTCTATCGCCACGAGCCCCTTGAGCGTCGGGAAGTAGAACAGGCCGCTCCGCGAACGGATAGCCGCCGGCTGGACCCCGCCGGTGCACTCGAGCGTCTTCATCCCGTCGGTAAGCCCCACCATGCCGAGAGGCGGTTTGGGGCCGCGTTTTTCAAGATATGCCATCAATGCAAGGCGCGGGGCATACCAGATGCCGGCGTCGGTCGAGAACCAGAGCCGGTCATCGTCGTCGATGAGCACCGCATAGACATCCTCCACCGGCAGGCCGTTCAGCGCCGTGAGTGCGGAGAAGCGGCCGTTACGATAGAGGTTGAGCCCACCGCGGTGGGTGCCGACCCAGAGGTTCATGTCACCGTCCTCGGCGATGGCGAGCGCCGCGCGGCCGACCAGCCCCTCGGCGGCGTCGAATATCTTGAGATACCCGTCGCTGAACAGCCCGAGCCCGAACTGCGAGGCGATCCACAGGCGGCCGGAGCGGTCCTCGTATATCTGGCTGACAAGCGTCGTGAGCGGTGGCCGCGGCGGCAGGTAGGACCTGAATTTTTTGTTGTTCTGCAGGCGATTCACCGCGCCGCCGACCGTACCGACCCACAGGCGGTCGTCCCGATCGCGCAGTATCGCGCCGACGAGGTTCTGCGCCAGCCCGTCGTCGGTCGTGTAGGGCTCGGTCACCCGTCCCCGTCGCACCGCCGACAGGCCGCCGGCGGTCCCGACCCAGACCGATCCGTCGCTATCGAGCGCAAGCGCGCCGATAAGATCGCTCGGCAACCCATCTTTCGTGGTGAGCGCGGTGAAGCGACCGTCGGCGAACCGGTTGAGCCCGCCGCCGCGCGTACCGACCCAGAGCGCGCCGTCGTTGTCCTCGAGTATCGCATAGACGAGATTGCTCGACAGCCCGTCCACCGTGGTGTAGGTCGTCGCGGCGCCGTCGCTGAAACGGGAGAGTCCCTCTTCGGTGCCCACCCAGAGCGCACCGTCGGCGTCGCGGTGGAGGGCGCGCACCATCTGGCCCCGGAGCCCGTGACGCTCGGCGAAGGACCCCACCACACCGTCGCGAACGCGCAGGAGCCCCGCCCCCTGCGTTCCGGCCCATACGACGGCGTCATCGAACGCAAATGCGGTTATCGCCATGCCGTCCGGCTTGCGCACCGGTCTGCCGGTGGTGTCGGTCGGTCCGTCGAACCGTATGATCTCGCCGGCGGCGGTGCCGACCCACAACGCGCCGTCGGGCGCGAACGCCAGCGCCGATAAGGCGGTGCCGACAAGCCGCGAGAATGTCAACCGTTCGCTCCGTTCGGCGCCGAGCGGCGCCATCTCGTTCCCCGCCGCCGCCACCACCGCGCCGCGAGCGTCGGCGGCAAGCAGGATGTCGGCCACATGTCCGAGCGGCGAACTCTGCGCGGGGGCGGCCCCTTCGGTCACCCGTATAGCCGCGCCACCGACGGATGCCCATGCCCCGTCGGAGAGCGCGACCAGCGAAAAGACCGGTCCGCGCGGGACGCCGACCGGCGGCGCGAAGCGGGTGAACACCCCCTTGCGGAGACGAACGATGTCGCCCCCCTCGGTGCCGGCCCAGAGAGCGCCGTCGCCGCCGACGGCGAGACGGGTGAAGCGGCTATCGTCAAGGCCGGGGATCCGGTCTTTACCGAACACGGTCGCGCGAGCGCCGTCGAACCGGACGAGTCCCGCGGGCGAGGCGAGCCACCAGAGCCCGTCGGGGGTCCGCGCGATGTCGGCGACGGTGTTGTGCGGCAGGCCTTCGCGCACGCTCCAATGCTGGGCGACATAGTGCTGAAGTTGTTTTTCGGGCGGCAAGGCCATGAGCGGGGACGCGACCAGCAGGAGCGCCGTCAGGGCCGTCAGACCGGTCAGACCGCGGGAGCGACGCCTGACGATCCACAGCACCGCGAGCAAGCCGATAGATATCCACTGCGCGGTGGACAGGAACAGGAACCCGCCGCGCAGGTCGGCGCGCAGGAACTCGATAAGGAACCGGAACACCGCATACAGGACGAGGAACCGCGTCAGGAAAAAGCCGGCGGGAAGTTTCGCGGCGTCGCGGAGCCGCCAGCACAGGTAGAAGAATATGCCGAACGCCGCGACCGATTCGATGAGTTGCGTGGGGATAAGCGGCGGGGTCTCCTCCATGAAGGAGTCGGTGATGCCCTGCGCGTACAGTTCCGCCGCGGCCGGCGTATAGGCGGGGAAGGAGGCGCCGAACGCCTTGGAGGGAAGCCCGAAACAGCAACCGGCGAAGAAACAGCCGATGCGGGCAAGAGCGATGCCGAGCGCGACCGGGAAGGCGGCGATGTCGCCGTAGCGGCCGGTCGGCTCGCGCCAGACGCGCCGGATGAACAGGTAACTGACGAGGTACGCGACTATGAAGCCGCCGTAGAACACCTGCCCGGCGCTGATAGGGTTCACGGCGACGGCAAGGAAGGGGACAAACCCCTGCTCGCGGTATATCGTCGCATACCGCGACCACTGCCCGTCGAACAGAAGATGGAACAGTTTCGAGCCCGCCAGGCTCGCGACGATGGCGACCGCCGTGAGCGTCAGCAGGCGCGCGCCTCTCAATGAAAAACGAGGCGCAAGGAAGGCGGTCAGCGGGAACGCGATGAAAAAGGAAAGGATCAGCATCGTGAAGTAGGGACCGACATACGGAAGGCCCAGAAAATCGTATAACGGCCTAAAGATGTTGATATTCATCGTGATTTCAAACGGTTCGCCCTTTCCTTGTCACGGCGGCCATATTAGCGGAACAGCGCGCACAAGTCAATTTAATGGAGAAAATCTTGCTTTTTTGCTCCCTGAGTGCTAGATATCGCCCGTGATTTCGTTCATTGCGCCTGATTCTCAGTGGTGATAGAGAGCGGGATGTCGAGTCCCGCTGTTTTTTTTATGTGGAGGTCGCCGTGTGGGGAACACGGGAAAAAATGCTGGTCGATCGGCTGGAACCGGTCGCCGCCTCGATGGGACTCACCATCATCGAACTGGAACTGCCGCACAACACCGGCGGCTTTTTACGCATATTCCTCGACAGCCGCGACGGTCAGGCGGTGACGGTGGACGACTGCGCGAAGTTCTCGCCGGTGGTATCGAGTTTTCTCGACACGCAGGAGGGCTTCGATTTCCGCTACCATCTCGAGGTGAGTTCGCCCGGGCTCGAACGGCCGATACGCCGCTGGGAAGAGGTGCCGAGATTCATCGGCACGCGGGTGACGGTCATGCTCACCGAGAAGGTGGAGGGACGCAAAAAGATCATCGGCACGCTGACCGCCTGCGACGCCGCGCGGGATTCCTTTACGATACGGGCCGAGGATGGCGCGACGGTCGTCGTGCCGCGCGGCATGGTGAAACGGATGCATGTCATTTGGGAAGGAGATAAGTAATGGATTTCAACATCAAGGAACTCATCGATCAACTGGTCAAGATCAAAGGCATCGAGCGATCGGTCATCATCGAGATCATCAAGGACGCGCTCTACAAGGCGGTGCAGAAGAAACTCGGCTCCGAGGCCGACATCGACATCATATACGACGACGCCACCGGCGAACTGCAGGCCTTCTACTTCCGCGAGGTCGTCGAAAAGGTCGAAGAGGAGGACATACATATCTCGCTCGATGACGCGCACGAACTGAACCCCGACGCGGTCGTCGGCGACACGCTCGGCATCAAGATGGAGGCGACCGAACTGGGTCGCATCGCGGCGCAGGTCGCCAAACAGGTCATCCTGCAGAAGATCAAGGCCATCGAAAGCGACAACACCTTCAACGAGTTCAAGGACCGCAAGAACGAGATAGTGACCGGCACTGTGCGCCGTTACGAGCGCGGCGGGCTCGTGGTGGACATCGGCAAGGCCGAGGCGTTCCTGCCCTTCAATCAGCAGATACCCTCCGACAAGTTCAAGGTCAACGAGCGCATCAAGGCGCTCATATTCGATGTCGTGAAGACCCTGCAGGGCTGCAACATCATCCTTTCCCGCGTCAACACGCTGTTCCTCGTGAAACTGTTCGAGATAGAGGTGCCCGAGATAGCCGACGGCATCGTCAAGATAGAGGGCGTCGCGCGCGATCCCGGTCACCGTTCCAAGATAGCGGTGCGCTCGATAGACCGCGATGTGGACCCGGTCGGCGCCTGCGTCGGCATGAAGGGCTCGCGCATCCAGAACATCGTCCACGAACTTTCGGGCGAGAAGATAGACATCGTGCCGTGGGACGAGGATCCGGTGCGCTACATCTGCAACACGCTCTCGCCGGTCGATGTGAGCCAGATCATCATCGACGAGGAGGAGCATTCGATGGATGTCATCGTGTCGGACGAACAGCTGTCGGTCGCCATCGGGCGCGGCGGGGAGAATGTCCGGCTCGCGAGCCAACTCACCGGCTGGAGCATCGATATCCAGAGCGAGAGTCAGATGCAGATGATGCTCGAAGAGGCGCGGCGTCGCCTGCTGTTCATCGACGGCGTGGACGAGTCGATGGCCGATTCGTTCATCAAACTGGGCTACACCACGCTTGAAGACATCACGACCTCGACCCCCGAGACGCTCTCCGAGATACCGAATGTCACCACCGAGCGGGCGCGTTCCATCATAGCGCAGGCCAAAGAGATGCTCGAAAAAGGTCTTGACGCCGTCGAGATGGACAAGGAACTGGAAGAGAAACTCAATGTGCCGGTCGCGACGCTCAAGGGGGTCAACGAGGAGTTGGCGGCCTATCTTTCCGACCGCGGCTACCACACGCTCGCCGATGTGCAGAGCGAGGCCGACACCGAATCGTTCGCGAAGAACGCCGAACTTTCGCTCCGCCGCGCACGGCAGATACGCTACAGCCTGCAGACCCATATCGATGAACTCAACGGGAAAACGGTGGAACGGCGCACCGGCGTGGTGGATGCCGACAGTTTCTTCGACTTCAGCAAGATAGAGCAGCCCGCGGAAGGGCAGGAAGAGAAAAAGGAAGAAAAGGATGAAAAAGAAGGCGGCGACGACAAATAAGGGACCGAGCGTTCGCTCCTGCGTCGCCTGCGGTGAAAAGAGCCGCAAGGAAACGCTGGTACGGTTCGTCCTTTTGAGCGGCGAGGTGGCGCCCGATTGGCGCGGCACCCTCGAGGGCCGTGCGGTATATGCCTGTCCGACGCCCGACTGCGTCCGCAAACTGTACGCGGTCAAAAGACTGCCCGACGCCTTCCTGCAGGGAGCGCCGCGGTTCGCCGTCCCGCGCGAGGAGATACTCGCATGGATACGCGATCAGGCCATAGCGTCCCTGACGCACTTCCTCTCTCTGGCACGCAAAAGCGGCGTGCTGACCACGGGTCAGAACACGATAGCGGACGCGATGGAACGCGACGGGAAAGCGCCCGCAGCGGTGCTGATGACCGCCGACACGGCCGACCGCACCGTGCGCGAGGTCACCCGCCTTCTGCCCGCCGGGACCCCGATACTCCGCTGGGGCGATCAGGCGTCGCTCGGCGCGGCGATCGGGACGCGACCGGTCGGCGTCGTCGCGCTGGCCGCATCTCCCATCACCGAACGAATCCGGCACTACGGTGCCATGATCAATCTTTTTAGTCTTAGTCAGGAGCATTGAATGCGCATCAGCGAGATCGCCACCGAACTGGGAAAGACCTCCAAGGAGATCATGGAGGCACTGAACAAGAACGGCGCCTCTTACAAGAACGCCGCAAACAGCATCTCCGACAAGGAGGTCGCCGCTCTCCGGAAGACCTTCGGCACCGCCGCCGCGAAAGGAAAAAAAGAGGCGGCTCCTGCGCCCGCCAAAAAGGAGAAGGAAAAGGAGAAGGATAGGAAAGCCCCCGCCGCCAAGAAGGAGGAGGTAAAACCGTCCGCTCCCAAAAAAGAGGAAAAGAAAAAGGAAGAGAAAAAGGATAAGGAAAAAGGACAGAAACCGGCACCGGCGGCCCCCGAGGAGCCCAAAAAGCCGTCCACGGTACTGCTCAAGAGATCCAAAACACCGGAACCGGAACCGGAGCAACCGAAGGCGCCGGTCGCCGTCATCCGGCGGGAACGCAGTTACATCCCCGAGGAAGAACGCGCGAAAATGGCGGAGCAGCAGGCGCAGGAGCCCCCGGCCGCGCCCGTCGCGCCTGCCGCGCCGACGACCGCGCCGCAACCGGAAGAAACGCCCGTGACCCCCTCGGGCGAGCCCGCGCCGACCGACGAAAGCCGCCCGGCGGAACCGGCGATATCCCCACTCGACGAGATGCTCCTGAAGCCCTCGTTCCGCATCGAGGCGATCGCGACCGACCGGCCGCTCACCCCCGCCCTGCGCCCGATGGGCGACCAGCCGCAACCGGAAGGCGAGGAAGATAAACCGGTCGACCACCGGCACCGGAAACGGAAGGTGGTGATATCGGAGACCGAGGACGACCGTCTCCCCGCGCAGAAAAAACCGGTCGCCGCGCGCTTCTTCGCCAAAAAGAAGGGGAAGGGCGACGAACAGGTCAAGGTGCAGGCCAAGATACGCGGCGTCGATGTCTCCGTGTTCAAGACCGAGGAGGACGAGGCCGAGGCGAAACGGCGCGCCGCCGGTAAACGGAGGGTCATCCCGCGCCAACGCCCGGCCCCCATGCCGAAACCGAACCCGACCAAGGCGATAAAGAAGATCATCCGCATCGAGAACGCCGTCGTCGTCTCCGAACTGGCGCGCCGCATGGGTATCAAGGCGGCCGATATCATCCGCAAACTCATGATGCTCGGCGAGACGCTCGGCATCAACGATCGCATCCCGTTCGAAACGGCCGGCATCGTCGCCGGCGAGTTCGGTTTTCAGGTCGAGAATGTGGCGATGGACGAAAACAGTTTCCTCGATACGCACGAGAACGCCCCCGAGACGCTGGCTCCCCGACCGCCGGTCGTCACCGTCATGGGCCATGTCGATCACGGCAAGACCAAACTGCTCGACGCCATACGCAACACCAATGTGGTGGATCGCGAGGCGGGCGGCATCACCCAGCACATCGGCGCCTACACGGTCGAACTCGACAAGGGCCGCATCACCTTCCTCGACACCCCGGGCCACGAGGCCTTCACGGCCATGCGCTCGCGCGGCGCACAGGCGACCGATGTCGTCATCCTCATCGTGGCGGCCGACGACGGCGTGATGCCGCAGACCATCGAGGCGATCAACCACGCGAAGGCGGCGAATGTCCCGATCATCGTCGCGATAAACAAGATAGACAAGCCCGAAGCGAACCCCGAGCGGGTCCGTCAGGAACTGCTCAAATACGAGATAGTCCCCGAAGAGTGGGGCGGCAACAACCTGTTCATCGAGATATCGGCCAAACAGCAGATAAACATCGACAAACTCCTCGAGGCGATCCTCCTGCAGGTCGAACTGATGGAACTCAAGGCCAATCCCGACAGACCGGCGCTCGGCGTCGTCATCGAGTCGCGCATGGACCCGGGCCGCGGGCCGGTCGCCACGGCGCTCGTGAAGGAGGGTACGCTCCGGATCGGCGACCTGTGCGCCACCGCCACCGCGCTCGGCTATGTCCGCTCCATGACCGACTGGCGCGGCACACGCGTACAGGAAGCGACCCCTTCGACCGCGGTCGAGATCACCGGGCTCGATTCGGTGCCGCCGGCGGGCGAGATGATCCATGTCTTCACCGACGAGAAGAAGGCGCGGGGCTTCGTGGAACTCCGTAAGAACAAGATCAAGGAGCAGAAATACGAGAAAGAAGAGCGGGTGTCACTCGATAACCTGTTCGCCAAGATAGAAAAGGACGATGTCAAGGACTTCAACCTCGTCGTGAAGGGCGATGTGGACGGATCGGTCGAGGCGATACTCGGATCGCTTCGCAAGATAGAGCACGAGAAACTCAAGATACGGGTCATCCACAGCGGCGTCGGCGGCATAACCGAGAACGATGTCCTGCTGGCGGCCGCGTCAAAAGCGGTCGTCTTCGGTTTCAATGTCCGCATCGACAACAAGGCGAAACAGACCGCGGCGGCCGAACATGTCGATATCCGCATCTATTCGATCATCTACGACCTCATCGACGCGATAAAGGCGGCCATGAGCGGCAAACTCGCGCCCATCATGCATGAGGAACATGTCGGCACCGCCGAGATACGGCAGGTCTTCCGCGTTTCCAAGGTCGGCAACATCGCCGGCTGCATGGTGACCGACGGTCGCATCGTCCGCAAGAGCCGCGTCAAACTCATCCGCGACAATGTGGTCATCTACGAGGGCCAGTTGAGTTCGCTCAAACACTTCAAGGATGACGCCAAGGAGATAAAGGCGGGCTTCGAGTGCGGGCTCTCGATAGAGAATTACAACGACCTGAAAGAGGGCGATGTCGTCGAGTGTTATGTGGACACCGAGGTCGCCGACGAGGTGCTCTAGGTGGCCGGGTCCGTCCGTCAACAACGCGTCGCTCAGGCGATATTCAAGAGTCTGTCGGTCATCATGATCCGCGAATACGGCGGATCCCCCCTCGGCAACATGGTGATACAGGAGGTCCGGGTGAGCCCCGATCTGCGGAGCGCGATGGTCCGTTACGCGCTGATGCCGGGCACCCCTCGGCGACTCACGCAGGACCGGCTCGAAGAGGAGATGAAGCATATACGCTATCTGCTGGCCCGCGAGATACGCCATATAAAGTTCATGCCGGAACTGGATTTCCGGTTCAATGATCGGGCGGAGGAAGAGGCGCGCCTGCAGGAACTGCTCGACGGCCTGAGCCGGGAACGGGAGGCGCGCGGTGACGACGGGGCACAGTGAACTCTCCGCTATCCTCCGGCGGGCACGGACCGCGCTGGTGTCCGGGCATGTCAACCCCGACGGCGACAGCGTCGGCTCGGCGCTCGCCTGCTACCATCTGCTGACCGGACAGGGCATCGCGACCACCCTCTATTCGATCGACCCTTTCCCCTATAACTTCCTCTTCCTGCCCGGCGCCGACCGGATGTCACACGAACTGCCCGCGGAGGAGCCGGACCTCTACCTCATCGTGGACGCCGGCGCCCCCCATCGGGTCGGCGAGCCGCTCCACCGCCGTCTACAGAACACGAAGAGTCCCAAGATACTGTTCGACCACCATGTGAACTACCACGATCAGGGGTCGTTCTTCGACCAGACATTCATCGACGAGCACGCGGCGGCCACGGCGATACTCCTGTACCGGTTCATCACCGATCAGGGGCTCCCGATGACCCGCGAGATCGCCGTCGCGCTCTACGCGGCGGTGATGGCCGACACCGGCAGCATGCGCTACGACTCGACCGATCGCGAGGCGTTCCTCGCACTCGGCGAACTCGTGGCGTGGGTCGACCCCTGGGCGGTCGCGGCGAAGATATGGGAGGAGACCCCGCTCGCCCAGTTGCGCCTGCTCGGAGAGGTCCTTTCCTCCATACGGCTCCTTGCCGGCGGCAAGGCGGCGGTGTTCGAGATAACGCAGGAACAGTTGCGGCGCTACCGGCTCGGCCCCGACCATGTGGACGGGTTCATCAACTACGCGCGCGGCATCGAGGGGGTCGAGGTCGCCATGCGGTTCCGCGAGATCGGACCCCGGCTCTACCGCGTCTCGATGCGCAGCAAGGGGTCGATAGACGCGGGACGGATATCGCACGAGTTCGGCGGCGGCGGCCACCGCAACGCCGCAGGGTTCGACTTCAGCGGATCGTTCGATGAGGCCTGTCAACTGGTGGAGGAGATCGTCGCCCGTGTCGCTCGATAACGGATCGTTCTTCCTTTCTTTCTACAAGGATCCCGGCATCACCTCGGCCGGCGCTCTCGACAAACTCAAGCGGGCGCTCAAACTGCCAAAGGCGGGACACTGCGGCACGCTCGACCCGATGGCCGAAGGCCTGCTTGTCGTCGCGGTGAACCGTGCCACCAAACTCATGCGGTTCATCACCGACGAGCCGAAACGGTATGTCGGCCGGTTCGAGATAGGCAAGAAAAGCCCCAGTTACGACAGCGAGACCCCGGTGGAGGTGACCGCTCCGGACGCCGACACTTCGCAGGTGGACTGGCAACGGATACTTTCCATATTCAGCGGCCGGATACGCCAGACGCCTCCCGCCTATTCGGCGGTCCGGGTGGATGGCGTCCGATCCTACCGGTTGGCGCGTAAGGGCCAGTTATCCGACCTGCCGCCCAAAGAGGTCGTCATACACTCGCTTGTCTTGAAGACCATCGACCGGACGACCGTCGGATTCACCGTCGAATGCTCCAAGGGCACCTACATCCGGTCGCTCGTCCACGATATCGGGCTGGTCGCCGGTACCGGCGCGGTGCTTGTACAACTCACCCGCGAGGCGGTCGGACGCTTCACCGTCGCCGAGGCGGTGCGGCTCGACGACCTCCGCACGGCGCCAGACAAGGTGGAACGGGCAAAACTGCCGCTCCCCGCCTTTCTCCGGCGGTTCCCCTCGATCACCGTCAACGAGACGCTCTTTTGGCAACTGCGCAACGGCGTCGATATCCGTTCACTCGGCCTGCCGCTCCTAGATGGACCGAACACCGTACTCTATAACGACGAGCCCTTGTTCCTCCTCGAAAAAGAGGGCAAGGAATGCCGCTACACGGCTTATTTCGGTTCCGACTGACCGGCCGACGAGATAGTGAACCGCATCCCGGGAGGCACCCATGGGTTACATCGGCTTGTTCCTCGTATCGGTCGCGGTACTGGCGCTCCAGATACTGCAGACGCGCATATTCTCCTTCACCCTCTGGCATCACTTCGCCTATCTGGTCATCACCATCGCCCTCATGGGCATGGGCGCGGCCGGTTCGTGGCTCGCCATTCGTAAAAAAGAGAGCGATCGCCCCTATCTGACCCTCGCCCGGCACGCGGCGCTTTTCGGGCTTTCCGCCGTCGTCTCGTTCATGATCGTCGTCCGTGTGCCGCTTGACACCTACATGAGCGACCGCCTGCTCCAGATGGGGTATGTGTTCCTGTACTATCTCGCGCTCATCTTCCCCTACTTCTTCGCCGGCGCGGTGATCGCGCTCATGTTCCGCGCTGATCGGACACGCATCAATCTGCTTTATCTCGTCAACCTCACCGGTTCGGCCATCGGCGGCTTCGCGGTCATCTTCATCATTGAACGCTGGGGCGGCGAAGGCGCCATACTCATCGTCGCCGCGCTCGGGCTTGCCGCCGCCTTCTGTTTCGGGGTCGCCGCCGGGAACCGCATCGCCCGTCTGCTCGCCGGGTGTCTCGCTCTTTCGCTCATCGTACTCTACCCGGCCCGCTTCGCCCTCTTTCCCATCGAACCGCCCGCGTCCAAGGCGCTCGGCATGGGCAAGAAGTACGATCCGGACCAGAAGATAGAGTTCACCCAGTGGGATCGCGTGGCGCGCATCGATGTGCTCGCCAACAAGCGGTCGCAGGAATTCTTCAACTACTTCCCCGAGATCCCCAACAAGGTCATCACGATAGACGGCGACGCCTACACCCTCCTGTACGATTTTCCGTCGGTCAGCACGCCGGGGACCTTCGACTATCCGCGCATCGGTCTTTCGCTTTATTCGTCGGCCTACTATACCCACGAACGACCATCGGTACTCGTCGTCGGCATCGGCGGCGGCACCGATATCGTGACGGCCTTGCACCACGACGCCGCCTCGGTGACCGCCGTGGAGATAAACAAGGCGATGATCGCGGCGACCCGGGACCATTTCGCCGATCTCGTGGGCCGGCCGCTTCAGGACCCGCGCGTGCAGGTGGTCCACAGCGAGGGTCGCGGCTTCATCCGTCGTTCGCCCGACCGGTACGACATCCTTCAGTTATCGGGGGTAGACACCTGGACGGCGCTCGCGACCGGCGCCTATGTCCTCAGCGAAAGTTACCTGTACACCACCGACGCTCTGCGCGAGTATCTCGAACACCTGACCCCCGACGGCACCCTGTCTATCATCCGCTGGCTTTTCTGGCCGCCCCGCGAGACCCTGCGCCTCTGTACCGGCGCGGTCGAGGTGCTCCGCGCCATGGGGGTCGCCGAGCCGCACCGTCATATCGTCGTCATCGGTGACGGATCGCTCGCCGCGGTGCTCATAAAACCGCGACCCTTCTCGTGGCGCGAGATAGCGCTTATCGTCGAGAAAGCGGCCGAAACACCCCGCAACCGCATCATCTACGCCCCCGGCTTCGAGGCGCCCGACGCCTACTGGGACCCGATATTCGAAAAGCAGGCGTTCTCCCCCGTCGAAGGAGCGGGACATCTCCGCGCTTCGTTCCACCGATACTTCGAAGAGGTCGCCAAGGGGACCGAGGACCGCTTCATCGCCGCCTACGATTACGACATCACGCCGGTCACCGACGACCAGCCGTTCTTTTTCCACTACTACCGGCTCCGGCACCTGTTCGCGGCCGATTGGGGCGGCGGCGGCTCGCTCGTCGACAGCATGCCGATCGGGCTCATGATACTGGCGCTCGTTCTCGTGCAGTCGCTTCTTTTCTCATTCCTTCTCATAGTGGCGCCGCTCTTTTTCATGAGTTCGCAGGAACGGGTCTTCTCGCCGCACCTGCAGATACTCTATTTCTCGATGCTCGGCATCGGGTTCATGTTCATCGAGATCGCGCTCATCCAGCAGTTCGTCCTCTTTCTCGGCAACCCCTCCGATGCCATCGCGGCCTGCGTCGGGATATTGCTGGTGTGTGCCGGGATCGGCGCCCTGTTCAGTAAAAGACTGCTCATCCTGCTCGGTGACCGCCGGCTGTACAAGGTGCTCGCCGTCCTCATGCCGTTCCTCGTGCTCGGCTACGCGGTGCTCGTCCCGTGGTTCACCCACCGGTTCCTCGCCGCCCCGTTCGAGGCGCGGCTCCTCCTCTCTTTACTGGTGCTCTTCCCGCTCGGTTTCCTGATGGGACTGTTCTTCCCCACCGGCCTCACCATCGTGGGCGAGAAGAACGCCGGGTTCATCCCATGGGCGATCGCCGTCAACGGGGTCGCGGGGGTTGTGAGTTCGGTCCTGTCGATAGTGCTGGCAATGGCTTACGGATTCACCTTCGTGTTCACGCTCGCCGCCTTCTGCTACCTGCTCGCGGCGGCGAGTTTCCACCGCTTCGTGAAGAAGCACCTGTGAGAAGGATGATCTAGAAAAGTAGCGAGCAACCGCAGCCGGTGTCCTTCGGCGCCGCACCCTCAGGGAAGACGAGCGCATTGTCCTCGTCGGTCAGCACCTCGTCACCTGTCACCTCGTCGGTCGTCACTTCGTCGGTCGCTTCGTCGGGGGTGACCGTCTGATCGTCGACCGGCTCTTCCTCATCGACCTTTTCATCGGGCGTCTCCTCGTCGGTGACCGTGTCGTCCGGCTGCTCTTCGTCGACCAGCATCTCGTCGCTCACCGTTTCATCGGTCAGCATCTCGTCGGTCACCATCTCATCGGTGAGCATCGCATCGCCGTCGTCAACGATACCGTCCTCATCCGGCTGCTGACATTCCAGCGTATTCTTGACCGGATGAGCGCAGGCACCGGCATCACAGAGGTCGTAGGTGCAGTCGTCCCCGTCCTCGGTGCAGGGGTAGCCGTCGATGCGGGCACTGTAGGCATCGGTCGCCGCCGCCGGATCACAGGCCATGCAGGGATTCGTCGGATCGGCGACACCGGTCGCGACACAACTTTCCCCTATCAGGCACCCGGTGTACAGGGTATGGAGGCAGGTCCCTTCGCCGTCACAGACATCGAGCGTACAGGCACGGTCGTCGGTCTCGCAGGGGAAATTCTCTATCCGATCGCTCCACCCGAACTGGTCGAGCGCCGGATCGCACATCTGACAGGCATTCTCGGGGTTCGGCGCGCCGCCGGCGAAAGAGACCTCGTCGATGGTGCAGGTTCCGGTCTCAAGATGGGAACATGCCCCCGCCCCGTCACAGGTATCGGTCGTATATACGATGCCGTCATCGGCGCAGGCGACCCCTTTGGTGCGGGCACTGTAGGCGTCGGTCGCCGTCGTCGGCGCACAGTCCATGCAGTCGTTGAGGGGATCGAAAGCCCCTGTCGCAATGCAGGCGCCACCTATGAGGCACCCGGTGTAGAGGCGATGTTCACAGGCGCCGGCCCCATCGCAGACATCCCAGGTACAATCCAGCGTATCGGCCACGCAGGGGAAGCCCTCCACGCGGGCGCTCCAATCGTCGGGATCGTTCTCCGGATCGCACATCTGACAGGCGTTGTCGGGATCGGCCGCGCCACCGGCGTATTCGACGCCGAGGATGACGCACCTGCCCGTCTCGGGATGGGTGCAGAGCCCGGCACCATCGCAGATATCGGTCGTCCAGCCCTGACCGTCGTCGGCGCAGGCGAGACCCTTCGCCCGTTCGCTGTAGGAATCGGTCGCGAGCGCCGGATTACAATCGCGACAATCATTGTCGGGATCGAGCGCACCGGTCGCGACACAGGTATCGTCTATCAGACAGCCGGTCGCCACCGGATGACCGCAGTTACCGGCGCCGTCACAGACATCGGCGGTGCAGGCAAGCCCCTCGTCGGCACACGGGGTCCCGGTGATGCGCCCCGTCCACGCCTCGCGACTCGTCGCGGTGTGGCAGTACTGACAGATGTTGTCGGGATCCACTTCTCCCTCGGTGTAGCGCATACCGTTTATGTTGCAGACCGCGACACACGGTTCGCCGGCATCGGGGCATATCCAGTTCGGTTCTATCGCGGTACAGTCATCGGCGCAGCCATCCCCTGGCTCCTCGTTACCATCATCACAGGCCTCGCCGAGGACGAGCAGGCCGTCGCCACAGATCGGTGAGCAGGAGTCGGCGCCCGCGAGAGAATCCATCCCCGTCGGACAGCCGGCACAGGCGACGCTGCCCGTATTCGCCGCATAGGTCCCCTCCTCACAGGCGACACAGGCGATCTGACCGCTTGCCGGCTGATATTCACCGGGGGCGCAGGGCGTGCATGCCGTGTTACCGGTCGTATCGGTGTAGGACCCGGGCGCACAGTTCAGGCAAGCCATCTGACCGATGGAAGGATTGTATTGTCCCGCACTACAGGGGTCGCACGCCGTCTGACCTGTGGTCGCCGCGTAGTGTCCCGCCGTGCAGGCGGTACAGGCGCTCTGTCCCGTGCCGGCGTTGTAGTATCCCTTCGCGCACGGCGTGCAGGAGGCACTGCCGGGATTCGCCGCAAAGGTGCCGGACGCGCAATTATAACAAGAGATCTGGCCCGTCGTGTCCTGATAGGTGCCGGGGAGGCACGCGGTGCACGCGATGTTCCCGGTCGTATCGGCAAAGGTACCGGCCGCACAGGCAAGGCAGGCGCTCTGACCGGTAGCGGGGTTATAGGTACCCAGCGCGCATGGATCGCACGAGGTATGATCGGCGCTACTGACGGTGCCCGGCGTACAGGCGCTGCAACTGGCCGCGGCCACGGCACTGTAGTAGCCCGGCGCGCAGGTGGAGCAGGAGACGCTCCCGGACGCCGCATATGTACCCGCCACACAGGATTCACAGCCGGTCTGAGCGCCGTTCGGCACCTGTCCGGCCGCGCACAGAAGGCAGGCCGTTTTGCCTAAGCCGTCATCGGCCGTGTAGGTCCCCGGTGTACAGGCCAGACAGGCGCTCTGACCAGCGGAGGGGCTGTATTTCCCGGCGTTACAGGGCTCACAGGAGGTCTGTCCGGTTCCACTCTGGGCATAGCCCGCAGCGCACAGCGTGCAGGAAATGTTCCCCGTATCGTCGGTATACGAACCGGCCGCACAGGCAAGGCAGGCGCTCTGACCGGTAGCGGGGTTATAGGTACCCGCCACGCAGGCTGTACACGCCGTATTCCCCGTCGTATCGGCGTAGGTACCGGCCGCGCAGGCGGTGCATTCGCTGTTCCCCGTTCCCGCAGCATAACGACCGACGGGACAGTCCAGGCAGGCCGACTGCCCGGTGACCGGGGCATAGGTGCCGGCCGCGCATGCGGTGCAGGCGGTGCTCGCCGTCCCCGCCGCATATTCCCCGACCGGACATTTCGTGCAGAGGGCCGCACCCTCGGTATCGGCGTAGGTGCCGGTCGCACAGGCGTTGCATATCGTCTGACCGGAATTCTGCTGATAGTGGCCGGCCGCGCAGAGCGTGCACTCTCCGGAGCCCGGCACTGGCGCAATGCTTCCCGGATCACAGGCGGGACAGAAGGCGTTGCCGGTCCCCGCGGCGTAGGTGCCGGGAAGACAGATACTGCACGCCGTCTGACCGGTGTTCTGCTGATAGTGCCCTATCGCACATTCGGTACAGGCGATATTGCCGGTCGTATCGGCATAGGTCCCCGCCGCACACTCGGTGCAGGCGGCCTGACCCGTCAACATGTTGTAGTGACCGACCGGACACGCATCGCAGGAGTCCTGCCCGGTGCCAGCGGCGAACGAACCGGCGTCGCAGTCGGTACAGGCGTCGTTCCCGGTTCCCGTCGCATAGGTCCCGGCATCGCAGGCATCGCAGTGGTCCTGCCCGGTCGCCGCCGCGATGGTCCCGGCGGGACACGCATCGCACCCGGTCTGACCAGTGTTTTCCTGATAGTGACCGACGGCGCAGTCGGTACAGGCGACATTCCCCGTCGTATCGGCATAGGTCCCCGCCGCACACTCGGTGCAGGCGGCCTGGCCGGTCAGCGCATTGTACTGGCCGACAGGACAATCGTCGCAGGATGCCTGCCCGGGGTTCGCGGCGAACGAGCCGACGGCGCAATCGGTGCATCCGGTGTTCCCCGTGCCGGCGGCATAAGTACCGGCATCACACTGGGTACAGGAGGTCTGTCCCTCGAGGGCGTTGTAGGTGCCCGCCGCGCAGGCAAGACAGGCGTTGCCCGACTGGTAGGTCCCGGCGGCGCACGGCGTACAGGCGGCCGCACCGGCATCGCTCACCGACCCGGCGGCGCAGGGCAGGCAGGCGACGACCGTCCGCTGACCCTCGAGTGGGTTGTATTTCCCGGCGGCGCAGGGAGTGCAGGTGAAGCCATCACCATAAGTCCCCGCGGCGCAGGCGAAATCGAGTATGCGCCCCTTGATGCGATACTCGCCGCTCGACTCGATGCTTTCGTAGGCCAGCAGATAGTTATCGGCGGCTCCGCGCGCCAAAGCAGGATAACGCTCGTGGTAACTGTCGTCGGAGAGGACCCGTCCGCCCAGATCCATGATCGTTCCGTTCGTCGCTACCCGCGAGCCATAGATGTTGTAATTGCTACCACTATAATCCTGCCATACGACGAAATATTCGGTGCCGGCGAAGGCGACCGCCGGGTACTCCTGACCATTCGTCGCGTTCGCTATCGGGAAATTGCTACCGGTCAAGGCGCCGGTCGCGGCCACCACTCGCTGGCCGTAGATATCATAGTTACTGCCACTTCGTAAATCCTGCCACACCACCAGATAGTTGGTCCCGTCGAACGCGACCGCCGGATACTGCTGGTGGTTCCCCACGGTGCATATCGCTATGTTGTCGAGTACGCCGAGGGTCTTGTTCACTCGGCTGCCGTAGATATCGTAGGTGGCGCCGCTCCGATAATCCTGCCAGACGACCAGATAATTGGTCCCGTCGAAGGCGATCTCCGGATATTCCTGCTGGTTCGTCGCGTTGGAGAGGATGAGCCCCGACGCGTCGAGAATCGTACCGTCGGTATTGACCCGCGCACCGTAGATATCCCAGTTCCCGTTGCGGGCATCCTGCCACACGACCGCATAGTTGGTGCCGTCGAAGGCGACGGCGGGATAGTACTGGGTGTTTGTGCTGGTCGATATCGCGATACCGCTCGGGTCCTGGACGGTCCCCGCCGTGCTTACCCGTGTCCCGTAGATATCCCAGTTCCCGCTCCGGTAATCGTGCCACACGACCAGATAATTGGTCCCGTCGAACGCGACCGCCGGGTACTGCTGGTTGTTCGACGCGATGGAGACCGCGATGCCCGTTGTATCGAGCACCGTGCCGTCGGGAGCGACCCGCGTACCAAAGATGTCGTAGTAGATGGTACTGCGGTAATCCTGCCACACGACCAGATAGTTGGTGCCGTCATAGGCCACCGCCGGCGAGTACTGGTTGTTCATCCCGCTCGATATCAGTATCCCCGTCGTGTCGGTCACCGTACCGTTGGCGGCGATACGAGCCCCATAGATATCCCAGTTCCCTCCGTTACGGTTATCGTGCCACACGGCGAAATAATTCGTCCCGTCAAAAACGATGGACGGCAATTCCTGCGAATTGGTCGCATTCGATACGAGGATACCCAACGGATCAGTAGTGTTGCCGTAGGTATCGACCCGGGCCCCGTAAATATCACTGCCCCCGCTCCGATAATCAAGCCATACGACAAAATAGTTCGTTCCATCGGACGCTACCACGGGGTAATTCTGGTTGTTGCCAGCCGCGGAGATGGCGACGCCGGTGCCGTCGAGCACCGTACCATTCGTGGCGACCCGCCCCCCATAGATATCCCATGAGCCGGTACGGACATCATGCCACACCACGAGGTAATTGGTACCGTTGAAGGCGACATCGGGCCATTCCTGCGTGTTACTTGCATTCGATATCATGATATTGGTCGCGGTCGCCTCAAGTACCGTTCCATCGGTCTTTACCCGCCCACCGTAGATATCCCAATTCCCCGTACGGTAGTCGGCCCACACGACCAGATAATTGGTACCGTCGAAAGCGACGGCGGGATAATCTTGGTCCCAATTGGCGTTGGATATCAGTATGCCCGACCCGTCAAGAACGCTTCCCGCCCCATTCACCCGCGCACCGTAGATGTCAAAGCTTCCGCCGGTCCGGTAATCCTGCCACACCACGAACCAGTTCGTACCATCGGAGGCGACATCGACATTCTGCTGATAATAATTGGCCGTCGTCATGGCAATTCCGCTTGCATCAAGAACCGTGCCGTCGGGTTTTACCCGCGCCCCGTAGACATCGGTATAGCTTCCATTGCGATTGTCTTGCCAGACAACAAGGTAGTTGGTCCCGTTGAAGGCGACGGCAGGGCGCTGTTGATCACTATTCGCCCCCGATATCGCTATCCCCAGCGTATCGAGCAGACTTCCCACCTTGCTGACCCGCGCCCCGTAGATATCCCAGGTACCGTTGCGGTTATCCTGCCACACGACCAGATAGTTGGTCCCGTCAAAGGCAACCCGCGGATAGTACTGGGTTGAAGATTGGGGCACCGCGACCGGTTGGTCCATCCCGAATTCGGGTCCGATGACCGGGTCAAGCACCGCCGGATAGGTCGAACCGTCAACGAGTTCTCGCGGCACCGTCAGTTCGATGTTGCCGTCACGGAACACCGCCGGTATCGCCGTTTCTTTCTTATCGTTGTCTATCCACTTTGCGTGACCGTAACGCACCCCGATGCCGCTTTCTTCGGCGAAATGAAGCCCCTTTTCGGTCTCGCCGATGTAGGCCATCCCCGACACCGCGACCCGGATAACGATATCGTCCGTTCCGGTGGGACGCGCCGCGAAGGACCAACTCTGCTCGACCCCCTCTTCCGAGTTCCGCAGATGCTCGGTGACCACGCCGCGCGCTATGGCCAGATGACCATCCTGCGACTGCGCCGCCGCGCCGTCACCCAGCGAAACGGTCTCGAACCGGACCGGCGCGCCGATGATCGGGGTTCCCTCCGTCGGCTCGTGACGCGGCGTCACGGCGAACGCACCATCCTTCCGCGTTGTGACCGCATAGCCAAGAGCGCCACCGGTGAAGGTATCGCCCTCCGGCCTGAAAGCATATTTGACCTGCCGTATGACATTGCCGAGATCGAACGGCGCCACGACCTTCGCATCGGCCATCGGTTTTCCGTCGATCCCCGGAGAGACCTCCACGAGCGGCTGGATGCCGCTTTCCGCCGTTCCCTCAGCGCCGCCACAGGCCAGAATAAGGAAAAGCGAACAAAGGAACAGGACCGAAAGCGCCACCTGTCTCTCGAACACACCCCTGCTACTCATGGGAACCTCCGCCTCTTTGCTTTTAAGAAACCCTCGGGAAAGTTCTCCATTGAATCACTATTTGAACGATTTGTCAAAAAGTATGGGGGAATAATTACAGAAGCGAACAGCCGCAACCATTGTCGTCGTTCACCGGATCGATGGCGTCGGTGCCGGGTGTCTCATCGTTCTGTCCGTTGGCGTCCGGGGTCGACTCGTCGGTCACCGGCGTATCATCGACGACCGGCTGATCATCGGTGACCGTCGTATCGGTATCCGGCTGGGCCTCAACCCAATCGGGACCGGAACCTTCGCCGGTCTGCGGATCGTCATCATTCTCCACTTCGTCATCGGTCGTGGCACTATCTTCGACACAGATGCCGTTCCAGCAGTCACCGTCACCGCAGTCCTCGGGGCCATCGCATTCCGGTGTGCCGCCGCACAGACCGTTCTTGGCATTCTCGACCATCGCCTGCACATTGAGCACCCCGGCGCCGTAGCATTCTTCGTCGCTACCGTAGATACAGTCTTGTGTGCCGGCGGCGGCCGACTGTTTCACGCAGGCGATGACCTCGGCGTGGGTCAGGTACGGCGCGACCGAGAGCAGCAGTCCTATCGCGCCGCTCACCACCGGCGCGGCGCCCGAAGTGCCGTTGAAGAACTTGGTGTAACTCTGGTCGGGCAGGTCGTTCATGAAATGAGGGTTATACCCCATGCCGGCGACGGTCCAATCGGTCGTCACGAGCCCTTTGTTGTCGGCGGTGTCGAAGCCCGAGGGCGCCGCGATGTCGATGTAGATGCCGTAGTTCGAGTAATCGGTGATGTCGCCGGTCGAACGAAGCGCCGATACCACGAGGATGTCGCCGTGCAGATTCTTGAAGTTGTCGTTCCACTGGGTGTCGCAGGCCGAGTTCCCGGCGCCGAATACCATCACCGTCCCGCGACCGCCGCGGCCGTTCGCCTTGCCGTAGGCGACCGCCTCTCCGGCGTAGTTGTCGTAGGGGATGTTCGATTTGCAGGCGTCGCCGTCCTTGTCCTGATTGATGAGCCACGAGTTGTTGATGACCCACGCGCCGTTATCGACCGTCCAGGTGAGCGCCGCGAGTTTGCGGTCGTTCGGGATGTATATCTCGTTCCCGAAGTATTTGACCGGTAAGAGTCCGCAGTCCCAGCAGACGCCCGCGACGCCGAAGCCGTTGTTGCCGGTGGCCACCGCCACACCCGCCACCGCCGTGCCGTGGGCCCGCGAATAGGCGGTCATGTTGTTGCCGCTCGGGTCGGGATCTACATAGGGCTCGTTGGAGGCGAAACTGTTCCCCATGAGTATATGGGAATAGAGATCGGGGTGCTGGGTGTCGGTGCCGCAATCGACGATCGCGACGACCGAACGCGGATGGCCGATGGTCGTGTCCCATGCCTCGGGACTGTGTATCATCGGATGGTGCCACGCGTCGCCGTAGTAGGTGTCGTCCGGCGTGGTCGAAAGCAGTTCGGGCCGTTCGTACCAGACCGGCTGGGCCCATTTGACCGCGCCGGTCTCGACGAGCCGCGCTCCTATCGCGAAGGGATCGGCGTCCGGCGCGAGACGGACCTTGAGGTATTGCGGCAGACCGGTGACGGTCCCGACCGGGGTAAGCGCATACAGCGAAAGCAGTTTCTGCCGGGCCGCCTCGGTGGTACCGTCGACGAACCGGAGCCCCAGTTCGCCGGTAAGTTTCATCGGCGCGCCGCCGCGGTAGGAAACGGTGTCGCCCACACGGGTCATGCAGAACTTCTTGCCGGCGCCGTAGTAACAGGCATCGGCCGCAAAAAGCGAGCCCGATATAAAAAGGATCAAAGCACCTATGCATGCTCTCATCGCATTCCTCCGTACATCTAACTGTTTTTACTCGGCCTGCGAACCGGGAATGATGACCTGCACCTCGCGCGACGACAGGAACGCCCCCTCGCCGAGGACCCTGATGCGCGCCTTATACACCTTCGGATCGAGTGCCGTGTTGCGACAGAAATCGTTGTGAAAATGGACATCGAAATAGACCTCGGTGCCGGGCTGGACCTTGTAGAAGGTGGTATCGTCCTTGCTCGCATAGCCGTTATCCGGATCGGCCTTATTCGGTTTTGATGAAACGATGAAGGCGGCCGCACTGATGTCGTTGCACGACTCGTCCGATTCGGCGACGGTGTTTATGTCCTTTTCGATGAAGGTGGTGAGCTGCTTCACCGCATCGGCTATCTGATCCGAAAGACCATTACCGGTGGAATCGGCGGTGTGGTAGAGGAACGCGGTGCCGTCAAGATCGAGCGATGCCGTCATATCGGCCACCATGAGGAAATCATTCTTCGCGTCATCTGTCGGCGAATAGGTCGAATCACAATTCCCGTTCTCATCTTCCGTTCCGTCACATTTAAAGCCCGAATCGATGCCGATGAACTTCGCGTTGACGCTGTTCATCGCGCTGATCGCCTCTTCGAACGAATGCCCCATGAAGTTCGGATCCCAGCAGCCCTCGGGATCCTGGAAATAACTGGATTGCGCCGGACAGCTCGCCGTACCCTGGATGCCGATGACCGGGAATTTCTCGTCGGTGATCATGATGAATATCGGTAGGGCGAAGGTGCGGAAACACATCCCGCCGATGTTCCCCGCCTCACCCGTGCAGTCGGTCGGCGGCAGATTGATGGCGTTGGTCGTGTAGCCGCCACCGAAAGAGGCCTCTTGAAAATAGTTAGCGGTCAGTCCCTCACCGGTCGACGCCTGATAAAGCACCTCGACCATCGGTTCGACGCCGCCCCAGACATCGTCGGCGGTGTACTGGTTGACCGCGGTCACGACCTTCGCACCGTCGGTCGTTATCGTTTGATCGACCTGGAACATCAGGTTCTGCTGATAATGCTGGAAATGAAGAAAGCCGAAGGCGATATCGACCCCGGGCAGTTCCAGCGGTATCCCCTCGATGATCTTGGTCTGTATCTCGTCGCGCAGGTTGTTGAGTTCCTGCTCCATCGATCCGGAGAGATCGAGCATGATACCGATATCCACCCGTGAGAAATCGGTAGAGAACAGAAGCGTCCGGGTCACATCCTCCGGCGCCTGATAGGGCAGGACGACATAGAAAAGCCCATCGGGTATCTTCTTGTTCGGATCCTTCGGGTCGGCGCTTCCCGGGTGCTCCTTTTCGTAGACGATCTCGGCAAGGTCGTCCGAACCATCGTCGTCGGTGTCCTTATCGTACGGATCGGTGCCGAGTGTCGACTCTTCCTTGTCGGCCAGACCATCATTGTCGGAGTCTTTGTCGAGAAAATCGGGTTTTTCATCCTGATCGCTGTTCTTGCACGGCTGGGAAGGACACTCGTCCTTGTCGAGAAGGCCGTCGCCATCCGAGTCGGTATCGAGATGGTTGGGGGCGCCGTCAAGGTCGGCGTCGCCGCATCCCTCGACCTGGTTCGGTATGCCGTCCTCATCGTCATCGCCGTTCGGATCGTCCCACTCGCAGGCGGCGTTGTCCTGATCCGGGATCAGTTCGTCGTTCTGTTCGTCATCGGCGACCAAGACATCCTCGTCCATCGGCGTGGATTCACTGCCCGGCTCATCACTGGTCGCCGCTTCATCACTGTCGCCGGCGACCTCGTTGTCAAGCAGTTCGCCCTCCTCGGTCGTCGTACAGGCGATACAAGCCAGAAAAAGGAACACCGTTACGAACAGAAACCGCGTCATGACACGCCTCCCAGATTGTTGTGGTTCGGTACACCAATGGGGCGATTGTATCTTACCGGAAAAACAAGTCAAGAGAGAAGCGTCGCCTTATTTTTGAGTGAAAAAGCGGATCATTTCGCGTTCCTCACGCAACGGGCATCGGCCTTCTGCGTGCGGTCGAAATCATAGACATTCCCGTAGTTGAACCCGACATCCCACGCCCGCTTGCCGTTCTTGCCCCCCTGTATCGAGGAGGACCAGAAATACTTGCCTTCCCCCTGCCAGACGCCGACCTGCCAGTAAAACCCGTTCTCGCCGGGACCTTTGAGTTTCTGGCAGGAACAGGTGATGCTCAGGCATTTCGCCGCGAGGCACTGATCGCTCACCTTGCAGGCGTCGGTACCGCTCTGGCACCCGACGATGAGCGTCCGCAGCTCCGATATGGTCGGCAGGCGCCAGTCATCATGGCCGGCGAGGGTAAGGGCCTCGCAGTATCCCTCCGCCTCCTTGTGGGTCATGCTTTTGTCGGCGTGTTTCCTCTGCCACATGAGAAGACTTTTGGTGTCGGTGACCACTTCGTCCTTTACCTCGTACTCCTTCGGCTCGGGCAGCGCCGGGGCTAGAGCGGGCGCTTTCGGCTTCCCGGCCTCATCTTTCTTCGCTGCGGGGGTCGCCTCCGTCTTATTGACCTCGACCGCTCCCTCTTTCTTCGTCTCGGTCGCCGGCGCCTTGGGGGCCTCGGCCGCGACGAGCACGCCAACCGCGACCATCAGGGCTACGATGAACATTCCACGCATGATATCCTCCCGGTGCACTGTGGTATCGTTCCGCCCCGTTGTACCTCTTTTTCGAGAAAAGGTCAACGAAGATTCACTTACTTTTTGTCATGGGCTTGAAATCGGTGGCCTGCCATTTGAAATGGAGTATGCGTTCCGGCTGGAAGATGAAAAAGGCGATGCGCGCCTCGGTGTGTCCGGCGGTAAAACAGTTATAGTCGCCGAAGTCCTTCGCTTCGAAGAACACCGACAGTTCATGCAGGCCGATGCGGAACTTCCCGGCAGTTCCCCTGAACTGCACAAGTTCAAGATCGGCGACGGTGGCCCAGACATACCCCTTGAAATGTTCGTTGCGGGGATCGCGCGGGGTGACCTGTATCTTGTAGGCCGGCTGTCCCTTGATGCTCTCGATACCGACGACGGTGCGCAGGTATTCTTTTTCGCCGTTCCGGTCGAATACCGGGATGCCCGGTTTTGATTCGTGCGGGTCGTAATCGTCGGGGTCGGCCGGCTTGCCATCGACCTCATAGGAGAGGGTCTTGTATGCAAGGTCCTCGTAAAAATCGTCGTAACGGGTATAGACCACCTTTTCGGTCTTGACCAGTTCCATCTTCTCGGGTTTGTACCACTGGATCTCAAGGTGTCGGGTCGACTGACAGCCGGCGTACCGCTCATACATTTTGGCGTACTTCGCGGTCAGCCGCGCAATGACATCGCGTGAGATCTCCGGCGTTATCTTTTCGGGAACGGCCGGAGACGCCGGTGGCACCGGATCCTCCGCGCCAAGTAGCATCGGGACAAGAAGCAGAAAAGCAAAAAGAGCGCGCATACCGTCAACCTCTGGTTATCCGTGTCGCATGATCAATTGAAGGCCGGGGACACCGCAACACATGCGCGGTCCGGTACCGTTGCTTCCTTTCGGACCTAGCGGGGTTCGCGGGGCGCATTGTACGGTTCCCGGCCACAAGAAAAAATGGCGGAGAGGGAGAGATTCGAACTCTCGGTGGCATTGCTACCACACACAATTTCCAATCGTGCTCCTTCGGCCAACTCGGACACCTCTCCACAACAAAAAAACCTGGAGGAGAGATAGGGATTCGAACCCTAGGTACCCATCGCTGAGCACACTTGATTTCGAGTCAAGCTCCTTCGACCACTCGGACATCTCTCCTCACTTTGACATGGTCCTGATATTCCTGAAGAAATCAGTCAACATCGCGCCGCATTCGTCGCCCAGGACCCCTTCCACGACCTCGCAACGATGGTTCAGGCGCGGATCGGTGAGCAGGGTGTAGAGCGACACCGCGCCGCCCCCCTTGGGGTCACGCGCACCGAAACAGACCCGGGCGATGCGGGACTGGACGATCGCGCCACAGCACATGACGCACGGCTCCAGCGTGACGAAAAGCTCGCATCGCTCGAGGCGCCAGAAACCGACCTGATCCCGGGCATCCTCGATAGCAAGGACCTCGGCATGGGCAAGCGGCGATTGGGTACATTCGCGGCGATTGTACCCTATACCGACGATTCGATTGTCAAGGACCACCACCGCTCCGACCGGCACCTCGCCCCGTTGCGCCGCACGGCGGGCAAGAGCAAGCGCCTCGCGCATGAGTTGTTCGTCTCTCTCCATCAGCTCCGGTACGGTCAAAGCGGGGTCATTATAGTGCGAAAAGGGGTCTTGTCAATTTCAGGGCATCATCTTTACGAAAACCGGCCTTCCGGCGACAAAAAAGGGCGGAGCGCCGCCGCTTTTTTATAGTTTTTTCCACTCGGTACCGATCATGTCGGGCGTTTTTCGCGGCCCGTTTTATGCTTATCCCAGAAAAGAAATGAAAAAGAAGAAAGCGGTCGTTCAACCACGAAGGAGAGGAACATCATGAAAGAACAGGCGCTCAACAAGATGAAAGAGGTCATGCACGCCGTCTATTCCTTCGAGAACCATCTCGTCAAGAATCACGCTCTGCTTCTCAACGCCGCTCTCACGCTCTGCGCCCTCGAAGGGAGCAAGGCGAAACGCAGCAGCGATCTGGCCGAAGAACTCGGCGTGACCTATTCACTCATGTCCCGCACGGTCGTTCTGCTCGAAAAACGAGCCCTCGTCGACCGGAGCATCGGGAAGACCGACAAACGGGAGATGCGTTTCACGCTGACCGAAAAAGGGAAAAGATTGCTCAAGGAGATCCGGGAAGGATACGATCTTAGCACCTTCCTTTCCACGCTCAAGAGCCGGTAACGGCGGTCACCTCACTTCGTGGACCCAGCCCTGCGGCGCCTCAACGACGCCGGTCTGCATGCCGGTCAGCAGATCGTAAAGTTTTCGCGAGACCGGCCCGACCTCCTTGCCGTCGGCGTAGAAGGTGTGCAGTTTGCCGCTATGGAAGATACCGCCTATCGGCGTGATGACCGCCGCGGTGCCGCAGGCGCCTGCCTCGACGAAATCGTCCAGCCGGTCGATCGGGACATCGCGCTCCTCGACCTTCATCTTCAGGTAATGTTCGGCAATGTGCATGAGGGAGTATTTGGTGATGCTCGGCAATATAGAGTTCGACTTCGGTGTGACGAAGATGTTGTCCTTGGTGATGCCGAAGAAGTTGGCGGCACCGACCTCCTCGATGTTCCTGTGGGTCGACGGGTCAAGGTAGATGCAGTCGGCGTAGCCCGCCTTGACGGCGATCTCATGGGCGTGGAGGCTCGCGGCGTAGTTGCCGCCCACCTTCACCGATCCGGTGCCATTGGGTGCCGCGCGGTCGTATTCCGACACGCTGAACTTGACCGGCTGAAGCCCACCCTTGAAATAGGGGCCGACCGGTGAGCCGAAGACCGAGAAAATGTATTCGGGAGCAGGGCGGACGCCGAGGTTCTCACCGACGCCGATCAGGAACGGGCGCAGGTAGAACGAGGCGCCGTGGCCGTAGGGCGGTATCCATTTCAGGTTGGCGCGGACCACCTGTTCGCACGCCTCGATGAACATCTCGTCGGGGACCGCTACCATGAGAAGCGCGTTGGCGGAGCGCTGCATCCGCTTGGCGTTCTGATCGGGACGGAACAGCACCGTGCGGCCGTCCTTGGTCGTGAAGGCCTTGAGCCCCTCGAAGCACTGTTGGCCATAGTGGAGCGCACAGGCCCCCTCATCGATGTGCAGTTTGTTGTCCTCGGTGAGCGTGCCTTTCTCCCAGTAGCCGTTCTTCCAGTGCGCGATGAAGCGCTTGTCTGTCCTGAGGTAGGAAAATCCCAGTTTCGACCAGTTGAGTTCGACCTTTTGTACCTCACTCATAACTTCCTCCTGAAAATCATGGACCTTTTCCTCATAGCAACGCTATCGGGACCCCAAAAGTTTGTCAAGGATAGCGACAGGCCACCTAGAGAAAGAAATCGAGTATAGCGCTCGCTATCGAAAAGATGAAGGAGTCGTCGAGATAGGGCTTCACCTCGGCGAGCATCCTCTTCGACCAGAGGAATCGGGTGATATAGGCGGCGAACACTATGAGGAGGGTCGCCTTGAAGAAACCGGCGATGATGCCTATCGCCTTATTCAGGCCGCCGATGACCCCTTCCTGCGACTCGACGAGCCCCTTGAGCGCCCACATGACCAGCCATGAGGCGGCCACATAGATCGCAAGGAACGAAACGATGAATATGCCGTTGGCGGCGGGCCCGAACTGCAGGAAGACCGCTTTGACCGAGGGGAGCATGAACAGGACCATGAGCCCGATCATGACCCCCACCTTGAATATCTCACGGAACCCGCCGGCGAGGTAGCCCGCGAACATCGCCCCAAGGAAAATGAAGGTGCAGACCAGATCGACCATGCCGCCGCTCAAAAAAAGAAGGGGGACCAATAACGATCCCCCGCCGGAATTCCTGTCACGCTATCGCGGGTCATTCGTCTTTCTTCTTGGCGCTCTTTTTCTTGGCCGGTTCTTTTTCCTCGGCCTTTTCCTTTTTCGCCTTGGCCTCCTTCTTGGGGGCCTCCTCCTTCTTGGCGGGCGCCTTCTTCACGGCGGGCTTTTTCGCTTTCGCCGGTTTCTTCTCGCCGGACGCCTCTTCCTCGAGTTTCTTCCCCGTCAGCACTTCGTACAGGTACTCGATGATGGCGGTGGGCGCGGCGTCGCCGCGGCGGAAACCAAGTTTCACCACGCGGGTGTAACCGCCTTTCCGTTCGGCGAACTTCGGCGCGATCTCTTCCATGAGTTTCGGGATCAGGAGTTCGCGTTCCGACTTGATGTATTTCGTGAGTTGCACATAGGCGGCGTGCGAACGCTTCTTCGCGATGGTCACGACCCGGTCGGCGAGCCGTTGCAACTCTTTCGCGCGGACGAGCGTTGTCGTGATGCGGCCATGCTTGATGAGCGACTGCAACAGGTTCGTCAGCATCGCCTCGCGGTGTTCCGTCGGACGCCCCAGCCGCTTATTGTCTTTTTTATGCCTCATGATGGTCTCCCTTACTTGCCTTCTTTTTCTTTCTTTTTCTCTATCTGATCAAGGATGCGCTGGTCGGGGAAGTTGGGCAACTCCATCCCGAAATACAGTCCCATATTGAGGAGTATGAGTTTTATCTCGTTCAGCGACTTGCGGCCGAAATTCTTCGTTTTGAGCATCTCCGCCTCGCTCTTCTTCACCAGATCGCCGACGAAACGGATATTGGCGCTCTTCAGGCAATTGTAGGAGCGGACCGACAGATCGAGGTCATCTATGGTCTTGTAGAGATTCCAGTCGGTCTCTTCGGACAGGTCGCCCTCCTTGCCTTCGGTCTCCTCCTCTATGGCGAAGTTGATGAGGAATCGTGTGTGCTCCCGCAGGATCATCGACGCATACGCCAGCGCATCGCGCGGATGCATCGCGCCGTCGGTCTCCACCTCGATGGTCAGTTTGTCGTAATTGAAGTTGTTCTTCACGCGGGCGCCGGTGATGGCGTAACTTACGCGAACCACCGGGGAGAAGAACGAATCTATCGGGATGAAACCCTCGCTGTACAGAGAGGGATCGTGATCCTCGGCGGGGACATAGCCGCGTCCGGACATCACGAGCAGTTCCATCTCGACATCGACATTCTCATCCATCTCGAAGAGCACCTGATCCTTGTTGAGTATCTTGATCGCGGCCGTTTCGGGGATATCGCCGGCCGTCACCATGCCCTTATTCTTCCTACGCAGGACCAGATGATGCATCTTCTCCTCGTGCGCGACGAAACGGATCTGCTTGAGATTGAGGAAGACATTGACCACATCCTCCTTGACCCCCGGGATGGTCGAGAACTCGTGCTCCACCCCTTTGATCTTCACCGCCACGATCGCCGCTCCGCGTATGGAGGACAGCAATATCCTCCGCAGAGAGTTCCCCAGCGTGATCCCATACCCCTTCATGAGCGGCTCGCATATGAATCGGGCAAAGGTGCCCGCTTCGTTCTGCTCGACCACCTTCACCTCTTTCGGCATAATAAGCGTTTTCCAGTTCTGACGATACATCCCGGGCACCTCGCAGTTTACTTGGAATAAAGCTCGACGATAAGATTCTCCTTGATGTCGGCCGAGATATCGGTCCGTTCGGGTTCCCGAAGCACCGATCCCTTGAATTGCTCCTTCTCGAGTTGGAGCCATGTCGGGACCTGTACCCGCTCCCCGGCATATTCGAGGGACGCCTTGAACACCGGTGTCGTCCTGCTGGCTTCCTTTATCTGTATGACATCGCCCTGCTTGACGATGAACGACGCGATATCGGTGATCTTGCCGTTGACAAGAAAATGGCGATGGCTGATGAGTTGCCTCGCCTGCGCACGGCTCGACGCCATCCCTAGGCGGAACACTACATTATCCAGACGCCGCTCGAGCAGATTGAGGAGGTTCTCGCCGGTGGCCCCTTTCTTTTTGACGGCACGGTCGTAGAACAGCCGGAACTGGCTTTCCAGAAGACCATACATGAATTTCACCTTCTGCTTCTCGCGCAACTGGACCCGATAATCGGTGGTGCGTTTACGATCCTTGCCGTGCTGACCGGGGCCGTAGGGACGACGGTCATAGGCACATTTCTCGGAATGACACCGCTCGCCCTTCAGGAAAAGTTTCGCCCCTTCCTTGCGGCAGATCTTGCAACTGCTTTCCTTGTACTTCGCCAAAGCTTCCTCCTTTTACCTTCGATTAAAAGTTTACGCTTCCGACAACTATACTCTTCTCCGTTTCGCCGGCCGGCACCCATTGTGCGGGATCGGCGTGATGTCACGGAGGAGCATGATGTTGTATCCGGCGTTGCCGAGCCCGCGGATGGCCGCCTCGCGACCGTTGCCCGGACCTTTCACATACACACTGAGTGTGCGCAGGCCGTATTCTTTCGCTTTCTTGCCGGCATCCTCGGCCGCCATCTGAGCGGCATAAGGAGTGCTCTTCTTGGAACCGCGAAACCCCTTGAGCCCCGCACTCGACCAGCTGAGCACATTACCGCTCACATCGGTGATGGTAACGATGGTGTTATTGAAAGAACACTGGACATACGCCAGCCCTGTCTGGATATTCTTCCGGACCTTCTTCTTCTTTTGTTCGGCCATGGTCTATCCCTCTCTAGCTCTTTTTCATCATGTTACGGCGGCGCCCCTTGCGTGTCCGGGCGTTGGTGTGGGTGCGCTGACCCCGCACCGGCAGACCTTTTCTGTGACGCAGGCCGCGATAGTTGCCGAGATCCATGAGCCGCTTGATGTTCATGATGGTCTCTTTGCGCAGGTCACCTTCGACGGTGTATCCCTTCTCTATCACCTCGCGGATCTTCGCCGCCTGCGCCTCGCTGATGTTATCGGAGTTAAGCGTCATCTCGACGCCCGCCTCTTCAAGTATCTCTCTGGCGCGCGACCGACCGATACCGTAGATGTAGGTAAGCGCGATCTCCATCTGTTTCTTCCGGGGAAGATCTACTCCCGCAATACGAACCAAGCTGCACCTCCTTTTTTGTCGCTATCCTTGTTTCTGTTTGTGCTTGGGATTCTCACAGATGACCCTCAAGATCCCTTTTCGTTTGATGATCTTGCATTTCGTGCAGATCTTTTTGACCGAAGCTCTCACTTTCATAGTATCACCTCTCGTCCACTGTCGCTTTCATGCGATGAATGATCCTCCCCCGCGTCAGATCGTAGGGGGAGAGTTCTATCTGCACCCGGTCCCCGGGCAGGATCCTTATGAAATATTTTCGCATCTTGCCGGACACATGGGCCAGGACCTGATGCTTGTTCTCGAGTTCCACTCTGAACATCGCGTTCGGAAGCGTCTCCACGATAACGCCCTCCAGCACGATCCCTTCTTCTTTAGCCATGGACTCCCTTCACTGTTTCAAGGCGATCCGTTGCTTCTCCAGCAACGATCTGACCTCGGTAAATGTCTCGTCGACCGAACAGGCGCCATTCACTTCGGCGAAATATCCTTTCTCGTTATCCGCGATATGCGTCACCATGGGCGCGGTCGACCTCCGGTACTCGGCGAGCCGGTTGCGCACCACGGTCTCGTTATCGTCGGCGCGACGGATCAGCGCACCTTTTTTGCACAACGGACAGGCATCCTTCTCTTTCAAGGAAGAACTCAGGGTGGAGAAGGGGGAGAAACAGGCATTACACACGAGCCGTCCCGCGAACCGGCGAAGGATGACCTCATCATTTATGGAGAAGTATACGAACGAATAGGACGCGCCCTGCTCGCGCAGGTAGGCGCGAACCATCTCGTACTGACCGATGGTGCGGGGAAACCCATCCACGAGGAATAGCGCCCGCCCCTTGACCGGGACAAGTCGCTGGGCACTATCCTTAAAGAGAGCCATCACTATGTCGTCCGACACCAGCGCGCCGCTCTCGATGATGCTCTTCACCCGTTTACCGAGTTCGGTACCGCGGGCGATATGATCCTTCAAAGCATCGCCGGTGGAAAAAGAGGTCCCCTCGAAGGTCTCGAGGATACGACGGATCTGGGTCCCCTTGCCCGAGGCCGGCTTGCCGAGAAGAAAGAGGTAAAGGTAGCGCCCGTCCTGCATCATCTGCCCCTAGCGGCTCCTGCTTTTGACGAGCGAGCCCTTACCACCGATGGAAAAGCCCTCGTAGTTATTGCTGATGAGGTAGGATTCTATCTGAGAGGCGGTATCCATGGCCACGCCCACGACGATGAGGATCGAGGTGCCGCCCATGTAGAAGGGCAGTCCCATCTTATCGCGCAGGAGATCGGGTATCAGGCAGATCGCCGTCAGGTATATCGCCCCGCCGAAGGTTATCCGGCTCAGGACCTTGTTGATGTAAGCGACCGTCTCCTTGCCGGGACGGATACCGGGGATGTAGCCACCGTTCTTGTTGAGGTTCTCGGCAACATCATCGGTCTTGAACTGCACGAAGGTATAAAAAAAGGCAAAAAAGATGATAAGCGTTATGTAAAGCAATTCATACAACCAGCCGCCCGGGCGCAACATCTGTTGCAATGGTCCCATCCATTCGGCGTTCATAAAGCCGCCGATGGTGGCGGGGAACACCAGCAACGCGCTCGCGAATATCGGAGGAATGACGCCGGAGGTATTGATCTTGAGCGGGAGATAACTGTTCTGCAAGGTCCTGCCGCCACTCACCCTTCGCGCGTATTGTATCGGTATCTTGCGACGGGAACTCTCCACGAACACGATAACGGTGAAGGCGAGGACCAGCACCAGGATGAAGATCACCAGATGGAACGGCTTTATCATCTCCTCATTGAGATACTTTACGAGTTGCGAGAACATATTGGGGAAGCGGGCCACGATGGAGGCGAAGATTATCAGAGAGATACCGTTGCCAATGCCACGCTCCGATATCTGTTCACCCAGCCACATCAGGAACAGGGTGCCGGTCGTCAGGGTGATGACCGTCAGCGCGCGGAAGAACCACCCCGGGTCCTGTACCACCACCTCGCCGGCACGACCGGTAAGGCTTTCAAGGAACTTCGCCATCATAAGACCCTGGAATATGCAAAGAAGCACCGTGCCGTAGCGGGTGTACTGCACGATCTTCTTCTGTCCCTGTTCGCCCTCTTTCTGCATCTCTCCTATCTGCGGGATGACCACCGCCAGAAGGGAGAAAATGATGGAGGAACTGATATAGGGCATGATGCCGAGCGCGAAGATGGAGAGTTGTTCAAGCGCGCCGCCCGAGAACATGTTGAAAAGGCCGAGGATCGTCGTCGAGCCCTTTGTCGCCATGATGTCGGCCATGATATTCTTGTCGACACCGGGCGTCGTCACGAATATCCCCATCCGGTAGACCGCAAGAATGAAGAGCGAGAAAAGGACCCGCTCGCGCAGGTCGGGGATCTTGAATATGTTGGAGAGTATCCTACTGATCAAGTTTCATTTCCTCCGCTTTTCCACCGACTTTCTCTATCGATTCCTTCGCCCCCTTCGTGAATTTGTGGGCGATAACGGTCAGCGGGTGCTGAAGTTCGGTGCGGCCGATGATCTTGATGCAGGTCTCATTCCCCTTGCAAAGTCCCGCTTCCGCAAGTTTCACCGGATCGACGGTGGTCCCCGCCTCGAATTTATCCAGATAGCGGACATTGATCTCGGTCACCTCGACCCGGAACAGGTTAAAAAAGCCTCTCTTGGGGAGCCGTCTGATAAGCGGCATCTGGCCACCTTCGAACCCCCTCCGGACCGACCGGCCGGCTCTGGAACGCTGTCCCTTGTGCCCTTTGGTGGAGGTCCTGCCATGTCCCGACCCGTTCCCGCGCCCGATGATCTTTCTCGATTTCAGGCCTTCCGGTTTCTTCAGTTCGTGGAGGCGCATGGGTATCTCCTATTTCTTTGACTGGTAATCGACGATGGAAATGTTCCGCTTCTCTTGCACTTCGTCCATATTCTCCATGGAAAGAAGCGCCTTCAGCGTGGCCTTGGCCATATTGTGCGGATTACTGGACCCGATGCTTTTGGTGAGGATATCGGTCACGCCGACAAGTTCAAGCACCGAGCGGACCGCTGAGCCGGCGATAACGCCGGTACCGGGCGAAGCAGGGCGCAGAAAGACCCTGCCGGCACCGAATTCCCCGAGCACCTCATGGGGGATCGTTCCTTTCTCTATCGTTATATGGCGTAGGTTCTTGCGTGCCCGCGCTATACCCTTTTTTATCGCTTCCGGAACCTCGCGCGCCTTGCCGAGACCAAGCCCGACATGACCATGACCGTCACCGATCACCATGAGCGCGGCGAAACTGAAATTCTTGCCGCCCTTGACGACCTTGGCGACCCGGTTCACATAGATGAGTTTCTCGCGAAGATCCAACCCTTCGGGATTGATCGGTTTCTGCTTCTCTTTCATCACTCTTGCCTCGTTCCGTTCGCTGTTTAAAACTTCAGGCCGCCTTTACGCGCCGCTTCGGCAAGAGCCTTGACGCGGCCATGATACAGATATCCGTTACGGTCGAACACGACCGTGGTGATCCCTTTCGCTTTGCACTTCATCGCGATGAGTTCGCCCACCCGCGCGGCGTCGGCTTTCTTGTCCCCTTCGCCCTCCTTGTAATCCTTGCCCACGGTCGATGCCGAGACCAGCGTCGTTCCCGAGATGTCGTCCACGACCTGCGCATATATGTTCTGGCTGCTCCGGAAAACGGTCAGACGCGGACGCGAGGGGGAGCCCTCCCCGATTCTCTTACGGATCGACGCCTTTCTTCTGATCCGTTGATCTATTTTCTTCTTTCTGTCCATGATGTAACCTCGTTCCCTCTATCCGTTTATTTGCCTGCCGCCTTCCCCGCTTTGCGCCGGATCACCTGACCGCGATAGCTGATGCCCTTGGCTTTATAGGGTTCTACCGGGCGCAGGGCCTTTATCTTCGAGGAAAAATCTCCCAACAACTGCTTATCGGCCGCCGTCAGCGTAAGTTCGCCCGGCTTGACCTCGGCGGTGATACCCTTGGGTATGTCGAACTCGACGGGGTGCGAGAAGCCCAACAGGAAGGAGAGTTTGTTCCCCTTCATCTCGAACTTGTAACCGGTACCCTTCACTTCGAGTACGCGAGAAAAACCGGCGGTCACGCCGGTCACCATGTTGTGTATCAACGCACGGAACAGACCATGCAAAGCCTTGGTGGCCTTTTCGTCATCGGCGCGCTCGACCGTGATGACATTCTTCTCGATGTGGACCGTTATCTTGGGGTGGATCGCCTGTTCGAGCGTCCCCTTGGGACCCTTGACCCGCAACACGCCTTCTTTCAGCGACACCTCGACCTTGCTGTCAAAAGGTATCGGTTTCTTGCCTATTCTCGACACGGTAACCTCCTTTCGCTACCAGACCTTACAAAGGATCTCGCCGCCGATATTGATAGCGCGCGCTTTTTTGTCGGTCAACACCCCTTTCGAGGTGGAGACCACGCACAGGCCAAGCCCGGCACGCACATAGGGTATCTCCTTGACCGGCACATACACGCGACGGCCCGGTTTGCTGACCCGCTCGATATGGGAAATGACCGGCTTGCCTTTGTGATAACGGAAATCCACGGCTATGGTCTTTTTCCCGGCCACATCGGTGACGCGGAAATCGCTGATGAAGCCCTCTTCCTTAAGCACCTTGCTGACCCCTTCCACCACGCGGGAGGAAGGGATACCGACGACCGTTTCGTGCTTGGCCCGAAGCGCGTTATTGAGACGCGTCAAGTAGTTTGATATCAGATCGTTCATCCTTCTCTCCTGTTCACCAGCTTGATTTTATGATACCGGGGATAAGGCCGTTGCTCGCCATTTTGCGAAAACAAAGTCGGCACATATCGAACTTTCTTATGTAGGAGCGAGCGCGACCGCACAACGGGCAACGGTTGTGGTAGCGGGTCGAGAACGCCGGCTTTCTTTTCGCCTTCAGCATCATCGTCAATCTGGCCACAGAAACCCTCCTTTATCTTTGTCTATCAGTTATTGAACGGCATGCCGAACATCTTGAGGAGCGCCTTCGCCGCCTTGTCGTCACGGGCGGAGGTGCATATCGTGATATTCAACCCTTTCACATTTTCGACCTTGTTGAAATCGATCTCGGGAAAGATCATGAAATCCTTTATACCGAGTGAATAGTTGCCTCTGCCGTCGAAGGCCTTTCCGGAAACGCCACGGAAATCCTTGACGCGCGGGAGCGCCACCGATATCAACCGGTCAAGAAAATCGTACATGCGGTCCTTGCGAAGAGAAACGGAGGTGCCTATAGGCGTCCCTTCGCGCAGTTTGAAGGTGGCTATCGACTTCCGCGCCTTGTTGATGACCGGTCGCTGGCCAGCGATAAGCGCCAGCTCTTTGGCCGCGTCCTCAAGAAGTTTTTTATTTTGTGTGGCCTCACCGACACCCATGTTCAACACGATCCTCTCGATGCGCGGGACCGCCATAGGATTGGTGATGCCCAGCTCCTTCTGGAGCGCGGGCCGGATCTCCGTCTGGTAATAGGTGCGCATCCTGCTCACATATTTCGGCCGCTTTTCTTCCGGCGCCTTTTCTTTGGCCGCCTCTTTGGCCGGCTTTGCCGCCTTCTGTTTCTCGGGCGCCGCCTGTTCTTTGGGCGTCTTCGCTTTTTTCTGTTTTTCTTCCATCATCTATCTCCGCCTACTCTATGGTCTCGCCACACGCACGACAGAAGCGCACCCGCTTTCCGTCGCTCAAAACTTTGCGGCGGAACGAAGTGGCTTTGGCACACTTGGGGCAGATCGCGCGCACATTCGAGATATGGATGGGCATCGCCTTGTCCACGATCCCCGCCTCTCGGTTCTGTCCCTGTTTCTGATGTTTCTTGTACACATTGACATTCTCTATCACCACCTTCTCGGTATCGGTGATGATCCGCAAGACCTTGCCGGTCTTCCCTTTGTCCTTACCGGTGATGACGCGGACCGTATCGTTCTTTTTGATATTCGCCATTGTGCTCATGGTATTCTCCTTACAGTACCTCGGGGGCGAGAGATATGATCTTCATGAATCCTTTGACCCTGAGTTCACGGGCGACGGGGCCGAACACGCGGGTACCCAACGGCTCATAGTAATCGTCGAGGATGACCACCGCGTTGTCGTCAAAACGGATATAGGAACCGTCCTCCCGCTTCAACTCCTTCGCCTGCCGCACGATGACCGCGCGCTTCACTTCGCCTTTTTTCACCTTCCCTTTCGGCTCGGCATCCTTGACCGAGACGACGATGACATCACCGATCCCGGCATACCTCCGCTTGGAGCCGCCGTACACCTTGATGCACTGTACTTCCTTTGCGCCGGAGTTGTCTGCAACGGCCAATCTGGTCTGTTCCTGTATCATGCTCCGTCTCCCTGCAACACTATCCTTTCAACGATCAGCCAGCGTTTGCGCTTACTCAAAGGTGCGCATTCGCTGATGCGAACACGGTCGCCGATCTTGCAAAGGTTCTGTTCGTCATGCACCAGGTATTTTTTGCGGGTGGTGATCATCTTCTTGTAGAGGGGGTGCTTGTAACGGCGCTGCACCGAGACCGTGACCGTCTTTTCCGCCTTGTCGCTCACCACGACGCCGACCAATGTCCGTTTATGGCTTCCTGCTTTCATGGGGATCACCTCTTATCCTTTACGGTATTTTGAGAGGGAGCGGCAAGAAAGGTGTGGACCCGGGCGATATCTTTCTTCACCAATCTGATGCGGGCCGTGTTCTGCAACTGCCCCATCGCCTTCTGGACACGGAGGTTGAAATGTTCTTCCTCGAGAACGAGCAACAGATCCTTCAACTCTTCGCGGCTCTTCTTCTTCATCTCGACCTTTTTCATCGTATCTCGTCCCCCTTCATGACTATCTTAGTCTTTATGGGCAATTTGTAGGAAGCGAGGCGGAGCGCCTCTTTCGCCGAAACGGCATCGAGGTCACCCAGTTCGAACATGATGCGACCGGGTTTCACCACGCAGACCCATTCCTCCGGATTCCCTTTGCCCTTACCCATCCTTGTTTCAAGCGGCTTTTTCGTGATCGGCTTGTCGGGGAACACCCGGATCCACATGCGACCGCCTTTACGGGCGATGCGCATGATGGCGACACGGGCCGCCTCTATCTGGCGACTGGTGACCCACCCACACTCAAGCGCCTTGAGACCATACTCGCCGAAGTCTATGGCGTTACAGGCGGTGGATATCCCCGCCATACGCCCCTTCATCATCTTGCGATATTTTACCTTGTTCGGCATCAACATGGCGCTCACCTATCCTGTGAAGAAGTTGATCTCTTTTCTGCCGGCTTCCGTCTCGAATCGTAGCGCTTCGAGACCTCGCCCTTGTATATCCAGACCTTGACACCGATCGTGCCGTAAGAGGTGCGCGCGACCGCGTGCCCGAAATCGATATCGGCGCGCAGGGTATGGAGCGGCGTTCGGCCCTCATGATAGTGCTCGACCCGGGCGATCTCGTTGCCACCGAGACGGCCGCCGACCTGCACCTTTATCCCTTCGATGCCGCTTTTGATCGCATTGCCCATAGCCCGCTTCATGACGCGACGGAAATGGGCCCGTTTCTCGATCTGTTCGGCTATGCTCTCCGAGACCAACTGCGCGTTGATCTCAGGCTTTTTTATCTCTTCGGGCTGCACGAACACCTCTTGGGCGTTCTGCGCGATCTTGCCGACGATCTGCTTTATTCTCTCTATGCCGGCGCCCTGTTTGCCGACGACCAGACCGGGCTTGGCGGTACGAATGACGACCTTTATCTTCTCGCCCGACCGCTCGATGGTCACTGCGGCGATACCGGAAAGATAGAATTCCTTCTTGATCGCTTCGCGGATCTTCAGGTCCTCATGGAACCATTTCGCATAATTCCGGTGGGAGTACCATACGGAACTCCAGGTCCTCGTTATGCCGACGCGCAAACTGATGGGATTAACCTTTTGTCCCAAGGGACACCTCCTGCTCTCTCCTCGTTATCCTTTTTTTTCTTTTTTCTCACCAAGTTCTATCGTGATATGGCTGGTGCGCTTGACGATGCGGCTCGCCTGTCCCCGACATTTGGTGATGAACCGTTTCCACATCGGTCCTTCGTCGACCGCTATGGACACCACGAATAAACGATCGGGGTCAAGGCCGAAATTATTGCCGGCGTTGGCGATAGCCGAGCTTAACAATTTTTTAAGGGCCCCCGCGGCTCTTCGATTGGTGAAATCAAGAATGTTCTGAGCATCTTCGACCCGTTTTCCGCGGATCACATCGGCGACCTCGCGCACCCGTCGGGGGGACATGCGATAATACTTCAGCGTCGCCTTCACGGTCTTATCTTCCATCTGAGCCTCTCCAACTCACAAAAAATTAAGCGGGGGTAGTGTATGCATTTCCTTCATTTTTGCAATTTATTTTTTCTTCTCTCCGGCATGACTTTTAAAGGTCCTCGTGGGAGAGAATTCGCCCAATTTGAAACCCACCATCTCCTCGGTGATGAACACCGGGAGGAACTTACGCCCGTTATGCACGGCGAAGGTCAGACCGACCATCTCGGGTACGATGGTCGAGCGACGCGACCAGGTCTTTATCGGTTTACGGTCGCTTGAGTCGATCGCCTTCACCACTTTCTTCCACAGGTGCGCATCAACGAACGGCCCTTTTTTTACTGAACGCGGCATGGTGTCTCCCTCGCTCTTGAATTAATCGGTATTGTTTACTTCTTTCCTCTTCTCCGCACGCGGAAACGGTCGGTCCGTTTGTTGTTGCGGGTCTTGTATCCCTTCGTCGGCTTACCCCACGGGGATACCGGATGACGACCACCGGAGGTCTTTCCCTCGCCGCCGCCGTGCGGGTGGTCGACCGGATTCATCACAACGCCACGGACCTTGGGACGACGGCCCAACCAGCGAGATTTCCCCGCCTTGCCGATGCGAACATTGGATGCTTCCGAGTTACCGACCTGACCGATCGTCGCTCGACACTCCAAATGGAGTATGCGTATCTCGCCGGAAGGCATTCTGACCGTCGCATAGTCGCCCTCTTTGCCGAGCAACTGTATGCCGGCGGCCGCAGACCGACCTATCTGTCCGCCTTTTCCCTGCTTGGTCTCCACGTTGTGGATGACCGTGCCGACCGGGATATAGCGCAACTTCATCGCATTGCCAGGACGCACATCGACATCCTTGTCGGCCGAAATGATCGTGTCGCCGACCTCGAGTTTTTCCGGGGCGATGATGTAGCGTTTTTCGCCGTCCAGATAATTGATGAGCGCGATATGCGCGTTGCGGTTCGGGTCGTATTCGATCGCCGCGACCTTTCCCGGAACATTTATCTTGTCCCGCTTGAAGTCGATGATGCGATAGAGGCGTTTGTTGCCGCCGCCACGACGACGACTGGTGATGCGACCGTAGGCATTACGCCCGCCCGACTTTTTCAACGAACGGACCAGTGCCTTTTCGGGACGCTTCTCGGTCAGGACCGTGTGATCGGCAACCGACATGTTCCGTCTTCCCGCCGATGTGGGGTTGTAAGTCTTTATACCCATGATTAGCGCTCCCCTGTGTTATACGCCTTCGATGAAATTGATGCTGTATCCCTTCTGGAGGGTCACATATGCCTTTTTCCGATTGTTCCGTTTGCCGGTCACCCGTTTCACTTGTTTGACCTTTCCGCGCACGATAACGGTATTGACCTCTTTCACTTTCACATCGAACAGACTCTCGACCGCTGCCTTGATATCATCCTTTTCAGCGTCCATGGCGACCTCGAAAAGGTACCCCTTCTCGTCTCCACGGGACAGGGCCGTCGATTTCTCCGTGATGATGGGCCGCTTGATGATGCCAAAGTATTTCATTTTTTTCATGACACATAGACCTCATTAATGTATTTCGCCGCCTCTTCGGTCATGAGGATCGTCCTATACGCCATGATGTCGTACAGATTCACCTGGGAGAAATGCAACACCAGATATTCCGGTATATTGCGCACGCTCAAGGCGAATTTCTCCTCGCGGTCACCGGTAATGATTATCGCCTCGGAGAGATCCCATGTCTTCTTCAGAAGGGTCTTTGCCTCCCGCGTCTTGACCTTATCGAAGTCGAATCCCTTGATCACGAAAAGGCTACCTTTTTCGAGGCGCTCCGAAAGCACCGCCTTCACGGCAAGCCGCCGCTTCTTGGCCGGCACCGTATAGGAGTAATCCCGCGGCTGTGGTCCGAGGATGACATAACCGCCCCGCATGATGCCCGCCCGCATGGTGCCGCGCCGTGCCCGACCGGTACCCTTCTGGCGGAAAGGTTTCGAGTTACCGCCGGAAACGGTCGAAACGGTCTTCGTCGCATGGGTCCCAGACCGCCAGCCGGCCGTCTGCATACGGACCACCTCGTAGACCGGGACCTGCCGCTCCTGCCAGTTCACGGCGAACACTTCATCATGCAGCGTTATGTCGCCGACCTTTTTCTTTTCTCGGTCAAATACATCTATTACCGGCATCATCTCCTCCGTCACTTACTTTTCTTGATGTACACGACGCCACCCGTCGCGCCCGGAATGGCGCCTTTCAGCAGAAGCAGGTTCTTTTCGGGGTATATCTTTACCACCTCGAGATTCTTGATCGTCACCTGCTCGTTGCCGAGCCGACCGGCCATCCGTTTACCTTTCCATATCTTTCCCGGATGGACATTCTGCCCGACCGCGCCGCCCTTACGGTGGAATTTCGAGCCGTGCGCATCGCTGCCGCCGGAGAAATTCCAACGCTTCACCACGCCGGTGAAACCGCGGCCCTTGGTGAAGCCGGTCACCTTGACCTTCTCGCCGACCTTGAAAAGGTCCGCCTTCAACTCGTCGCCGAGATTGAGACCCTGCAGATCTTTCTCGTTGACGCGAAACTCTTTTAATCGGCGGAATATCCCTTTCCCGGCCGACTTAAAATGCCCCGCTTCCGGTTTACGAACATTTTTACTCTTCTGCTCGAAACCGATCTGGACCGCACAGTAGCCGTCCTTTTCGGCGCTCTTTTTCTGTATGATGAAGCAGGGACCGGCCTCGATGACGGTGACGGGTATCGAGACGCCGTCTTCATTGAAGATCTGCGTCATCCCGACCTTTTTCCCAATAAGTCCTGCACTCATGGTTTCTCTCCCCGTTTAATTTCTCTTTCCAGGATACCCTAACTGGTCTTTATCTCGATCTCCACACCGGCCGAAAGGTCGGTCTTCATGAGTTCGTCCATCGTCTGCGTCGTGGGATTGAGTATGTCGAGTATCCTGCGATGGACACGCATCTCGAACTGCTCGCGCGACTTTTTGTCCACATGCGGCGATCGAAGAACGCAGTACTTATGGATCTTGGTCGGCAACGGGATCGGGCCCGCGATGCGCGCACCCGTCCGGATAACGGTATCAATGATCTCCGAAACCGCGCCGTCCAACAGTTTGTGGTCGAACGCCTTGAGCTTGATCCTGATCCTGTCACTCACGTCGTCACCTCACAGTTACTCGATTATCTTTGTCACCACGCCGGCGCCCACCGTGCGGCCGCCCTCACGGATCGCGAAACGGAGACCTTCCTCCATCGCGATCGGCGCTATCAGTTCGCCCGTGATCTTTACATTGTCCCCCGGCATGATCATCTTCACGCCCTCGGGCAGATGCAGGATGCCCGTCACATCCGTCGTACGGAAATAGAACTGCGGACGGTAGCCCTCGAAGAACGGCGTGTGGCGTCCGCCTTCTTCCTTCGACAGCACATACACCTCCGCCGTGAACTTCGTGTGCGGCGTGATCGAGCCCGGCTTCGCCAATACCTGACCGCGCTCCACATCCTCCTTCTTGATGCCTCTCAGTAGACACCCGACATTGTCGCCAGCCTGACCCTCGTCCAGCAGCTTACGGAACATCTCCACTCCCGTCACCACCGTCTCCTGCGTCGGGCTGATACCTACGATCTCCGCCTTGTCGCTCACCTTGATGATGCCGCGCTCGATACGACCCGTCACCACCGTCCCGCGTCCCGATATCGAGAACACATCCTCGATCGGCATCAGGAACGGCTTGTCTATCGCTCGCACCGGTTCAGGCACATACCCGTCCACCGCCGCCATCAACTCGAATATGCACTTCGCGTCTTCGCCGTCAGGATTGTCCGTGTTCAGCGCCTTCAGCGCGCTCCCGCGGACTATCGGTATCTCGTTCCCCGGGAACTTGTAGCTCGTCAGCAGGTCGCGCAGCTCCATCTCCACCAGATCTATCAGCTCAGGATCATCGACCAGATCCACCTTGTTCAGGAACACTATCATGTACGGCACGCCCACCTGGTACGCAAGCAGGATGTGCTCCCGCGTCTGCGGCATCGGTCCGTCCGTCGCCGCCACCACCAGTATCGCGCCGTCCATCTGCGCCGCACCCGTGATCATGTTCTTGATGTAGTCCGCGTGACCCGGACAGTCCACATGCGCGTAGTGACGCTTGTCCGTCTCGTATTCCACATGCGCCGTCGCTATCGTGATCCCGCGCTCCTTCTCCTCCGGCGCCTTGTCGATCTGGTCGAACGGCACGAACTTCGCCTTACCCTTCGCCGCCAGCGTCTTCGTGATCGCCGCCGTCAGCGTCGTCTTGCCGTGGTCTATGTGACCGATCGTTCCCACATTCACATGCGGCTTCGTCCTGTTGAATTTCTCCTTCGCCATCTCTCCTCCTCCTTCCTCTCTCAGTTAATAATATGGGAACATTTTTGTCTTGATCTGCTCGGGTATCTCGCGATAAAAAGCAAATTGCATCGTGTAGGTCCCTCTCCCCTGCGAACAGGATCGCAGATCGGTCGAATAACCGAACATCTCCGACAAGGGTACTTGCGCGCGGACCATCTTGACCCGCGCACCACGACCATCGCTCATGCCTTCGACATCGCCGCGCCGCGAGCGCAGATCGGCGAGCACATCCCCCAGATACTCCTCGGGGACGATGATCTCTACCGCCATGACCGGTTCAAGGATACTCGAATCGCTCCGCTCCATCGCCTCGCGGAAACAGGCGGAGGCCGCGATGCGGAACGCGATGTCCGAAGAATCGACCTCATGGGCCGAACCGTCGACCAGCGTCACCTTCATGTCGACGACAGGGAAACCGTATCTTCCGCTCGTGGCGGCGGCTTCGACCCCCTTCTTCACGGAATTGAAGTACTCCTGAGGGATGACCCCCCCCTTTATCTTCTCCTCGAATTGGAGGCCGCCACCGCGTGGCAATGGCTCCAGGTTCAAAACGACATGCGCATATTGCCCTCTGCCGCCGGTCTGCTTGACCTGTTTATACTCATGCCTGATCGGTCTCAGGACAGATTCCCGATAGCTCACCTGCGGCTTGCCGACATTGGCTTCCACTTTGAATTCCCGGCGGAGCCGTTCGACAAGGACCTCCAGATGCAGTTCGCCCATGCCCGATATGATGGTCTGAGCCGTTTCAGCGTTGGTGCTCACCTTGAAACTAGGATCCTCTTTCGAAAGCTTCTGCAGAGAATAGCCCAGTTTCTCTTCGTCCGCCTTGGTCTTCGGCTCTATCGCGATGGAGATGACCGGTTCCGGGAAGACCATCGGCTCGAACACGATCTGATGCGCCTTATCACATAGGGTCGAACCGGTAGCGCCGTATTTGAGTCCCACGACCGCGCCGATGTTCCCCGCCCGGATGATGTCGACATCCTCCCGTTTGTTCGCGTGCATGCGCAGAAGACGACCGATCCGTTCCTGCTGATCGACCGTCGCGTTATAGACCAGCTGGCCGTTCTGTATCTCGCCGGAGTAGACACGGATATAGTTGAGCTCCCCCACATAGGGGTCGCTCATTATCTTGAACACATAGGCGCCCAATTCCTTGTCCTCAGGACGGCGAAATACCTCTTTGCCCGTTCTGGGATGAACCCCTTTGACCGGGGGAAGATCATCCGGCGCCGGCAGGTAATCGATAACGCCGTCGAGCAGAAGTTGGATGCCCTTGTTCTTGAATGCCGAACCGCACAGGACAGGGAATATCGATGAGGAAAGCACCCCTTTGCGCAACACTTTCCTGATGGTCGCCGCGTCGATATCGCCACCATCGAGGTATGACCTCATCAGGTCTTCGTCGAATTCACTGATCGCTTCGACCAATCTTTCACGGGCTTTCTCTACGCGATCTATGAGGTGCGAAGGTATCTCTTTCTCGATGCGGTACTGTGCGCCCAGCATGTCGTTGTCGTAGTAATAGGCGACACGGTCGATGACATCGACGATACCGACGAACTTGTCCTCAGACCCGATCGGCTCCTGTATCGCCACCGCGTTCGCGCCGAGGCGCTCCCGCATCATGGAAACGACATTGTCGAGGTCGGCCCCGACACGGTCCATCTTGTTGACGAACGCGATGCGCGGCACATGATACCGGTCGGCCTGACGCCAGACCGTTTCCGACTGCGGCTGAACGCCGGCGACCGCGCAGAAGACCGCGATGGCGCCGTCAAGGACCCTCAACGACCGCTCGACCTCTATGGTGAAATCGACATGGCCCGGGGTATCGATGATATTAACGCGATGGTCCTTCCAGTAACAGGTGGTCGCGGCGCTCGTTATCGTGATACCGCGCTCCTGCTCTTGATCCATCCAATCCATGACCGCCGTGCCTTCGTGAACCTCGCCCATCTTGTAGGAAACGCCGGTGTAGAAAAGAACGCGCTCGGTCGTCGTGGTCTTGCCGGCGTCGATGTGCGCCATGATACCGATGTTCCGGATATCGGAAAGCGCTATGTTCTTTTCCTTCACGGCCATGGGTCTATAGCTGTCCCGTCGTTACCACTTGAAGTGAGCGAAGGCCTTGTTGGCCTCGGCCATCTTATGCGTTTCATCCATTTTCTTGTAGGCATTGCCTCGCTTATTGTAGGCGTCGTCGAATTCGGCGGCAAGCCGTTCGACCATCCCCTTCTCGGAACGCCCGCGGGCCGCCGTGATGATCCATTTCATGCCGATGGACTGGCTTTTCTCAAGCGTCACTTCCGTCGGCACCTGATAGTTGGCGCCGCCCATACGGGTCGATTTCACCATGACCTTGGGGCGCACATTCTCGAGCGCGCGCCGGAAGACCTCGATCGGGCCGCCGTCCTTTCCCTTGGAGGCCTTGTCCAGAGAAGAGTACACGATCTTCTCGGCCACCGATTTCTCGCCGTCCCACATCACCTTGTTGATGAACTTTTGGATGAGGACCTCTCCGAACTTGGCGTCGGGAAGTATCTCTCTGCGCGATATGAACGCTTTTCTCGGCATGACTATGTCCCTCCGTTACTTAGGTCTCTTGGCGCCGTACTTGGAACGGCTCTGTCGACGACCGTCGACCCCGGCGGTATCATGGGTCCCTCTGACGATGTGGTAGCGGACACCCGGGAGATCCTTGACGCGGCCACCTCTCACGAGGACCACGCTGTGCTCCTGCAGGTTATGCCCCTCGCCGGGGATATAGCAGGTCACCTCGAACCCGCTCGTCAGGCGCACACGGGCCACCTTGCGAAGGGCCGAATTGGGCTTTTTGGGTGTCGTTGTGTAGACGCGTACGCACACGCCTTTCCGTTGGGGACACGCCACCAACGCCGGACATTTGCTTTTGTAACGGACCGCTTCTCTTCCTTTTCTGACCAGCTGGTTGATCGTCGGCATCCTTGTTCTCCCCTGTCTCTCCTGTTAGGTTGCACAAAAAACGGTGGCGATTGTAGTGTCGGGTCCTCCCCTGTCAAAGATTTTTTCCCGAGCAGTGATAACTCGTTATAACCACAAGAAAAAAAAAGCGGCGCCCTAGAGCGCCGCCAAAGAGAAAACAACTCTTTTGGGCTAACTATTCCCTTGCGTTACCGTTCCTGTTCATCGGGGATCTCGTTCGCTTGGTCCAGCATGACCACCTCGTAATGAGCCTCATGGTACTTCGGGAAACCGGTCCCGGCGGGGATGCGCTTGCCGATGATGATGTTCTCCTTGAGGCCGCGAAGCGTGTCGACCTTGCGCTCGACGCTGGCGTTGGTCAGCACCTTGGTCGTTTCCTGGAACGACGCGGCCGATATGAAACTTTCCGTGTTAAGAGAGGCCTTGGTGATGCCAAGGAGCGCGGTCTCCCAACGAGCCGGTTCCTTGCCTTCGTTCTCAACCTTCAGGTTCGCCGCCTCCAGTATCTCTTTCTCGATGAGTTCGCCTTTCATGAACGCGGTGTCACGAGGATCGACGATACGCACCTTGCGGAGCATCTGACGCACGATGACCTCGATGTGCTTGTCGTTTATCGGGACGCCCTGAAGTTTATAGACCTTCTGGACCTCCTGTACGAGGAACTTCGCGACCTCGGTCTCAGCCTTTATGCGAAGAACATCGTGCGGGTCTATCGAACCATCGATGAGAGATTCGCCGGCCTCCACGAAATCGCCGTCATGCACATTGATGTGTTTTTCCTTGGGAACCAGATAGGCGCGCTGTTCACCCTGTTCGGGCGTGACCGTTATCATCGTCTTGTTCTTGGCGCCCTTGGTCTCGGTCGAAATGGTGATGTGGCCGTCTATCTCGCTGACAATCGCGGGCATCTTGGGACGGCGCGCCTCGAAGAGATCGGATATCCGCGGCAGGCCGCCGGTAATGTCCTTGGTCTTGCGCGCCTCGCGCGGCACCTTGGCGACGATCTTGCCGGCGGCGATCTCTTCGCCGTCCTTCACTTCAATGTAGGCATTGACCGGGAGATGGTACACGGCCTCACCACGGTCTATTTTCTTCGCTTTCTTCTTTGTGGCGTCGGTTATCATGATCTTCGGCAGTTTCTTGGGGTCGCGCGAGTTTATGACGACTATCTTCGAAAGACCGGTCTGCGCATCGAGTTCTTCGCGGACCGTGACACCATTGTCTATGTCGTCGTATTTGACGAAGCCTTCGGTCTCTGCGATTATCGGGGTATTGTAGGGGTCCCACTCGGCGAGGATCTGACCTTCCTTTACGCGATCGCCGTCCTTGACGAACAGGGTCGTGCCGTAACTGATCGGGTATTTCTCGCGTTCACGGCCTTTTTCGTCGACGATCATTATGCGACCGTTACGGTTCATGGCGACGAACAGTCCGTCCTTCCGGGACTTATCCTTCACGGCGGTCTTGTCCTTGTGCTTCGCCAAAAGTTTTATGTCCTTGAAGCGTATCGTCCCGCCGCGTTTCGCCTCGTGCGACGACTTTTCAGAGGTACGGGACGCGACGCCGCCGACATGGAAGGTACGCATCGTCAACTGCGTGCCCGGCTCACCGATCGACTGGGCCGCTATGATGCCAACCGCCTCGCCGACATTGATCAGGTGGCCTCTTGAAAGGTCGCGACCGTAGCATTTGGCGCAAACGCCATACTTCGAACGACAGGTGAGCGTCGAACGGATGTATATGGAATCGATACCGAGCGCCGTTATCTTCTCGGCCTTCTCCTCGTCTATCATTTCGCCCGACTCGATGATTATATCGCCCGTTTCGGGATCCTCGACATCGTCCATCACGATGCGTCCCAGCACCCGCTCCCGAAGCGGAGAGATGATCTCGCCCGAATCGTTCAGAAGCGGTTCCGCATACACGCCCATCGTGGTGCCACAATCATCCTCGACCACGACCACATCCTGCGCGACATCGACCAGACGACGGGTGAGGTACCCGGAATTCGCCGTCTTGAGGGCGGTGTCGGCCGAACCCTTGCGGGCGCCGTGCGTCGATATGAAGTAATCGAGCGAATCGAGACCTTCCTTGAAGTTCGCGAGGATCGGCGTTTCGATGATCTCTCCCGACGGCTTCGCCATAAGTCCGCGCATACCGCCAAGCTGCCGGATCTGGTCCTTGCTCCCGCGCGCTTTCGAGTCGGCCATGACATATATGGGATTGTCGGATGGTATCGTTACCTTCCCCCACTTTTCGTGCACCACCTCTTTTTCCTTGAGTTGCTCCATCATCTTTGAGGTGACGCGTTCGTTGGCGCGGTCCCAAAGGTCGACGATCTGGTTGTACCGTTCGCCCTTACTGAGCCCACCGCCTTGGTAATGTTGCTCGATCTCGAGGATCTCCTTCTCGGTCTCCTCGATGATCTCCCATTTTTCCTTGGGCACCTTGATGTCGGAAAGCGCTATCGAATAGGCGGCCCTCGTCGAAAATTCGTAGCCAAGGTTCTTGAGTTTGTCGGCGAAGATGACGGTCGCCTTACCGCCCGATCTCCGATAACTCAGATCGAGGATATCGGACCAGTTGCTCTTTTTGAACTGCCGATTTATCATGTCGAACCCTATCTCTCGCGGGGTGACCTGCCAGAGAAGGACACGGCCCGGCGTCGTCCGGTGTATGGTGCCGTCGATACGCACGAACAGCATCGTCTGCCATTCGACCGCGCCGGCATCGCGGGCCATGAGCACTTCCTTTTCGGAGTAGAAATACTTGCCCTCACCCTTCGCGTTCGGACGCTCGGTGGTGAGATAGTACAAGCCCAGCACGATGTCCTGCGATGGAACGATTATCGGCGCACCCGATGCCGGGGAGAGGATATTGTTGGTGGACATCATCAGCACGCGCGCTTCGAGCTGCGCCTCGACCGAAAGCGGCAGGTGGACCGCCATCTGATCACCGTCGAAGTCGGCGTTGAACGCGGTACAGACGAGCGGGTGAAGCCGGAGCGCCTTGGATTCGATGAGTATGGGCTCAAAGGCCTGTATGCCGAGCCGATGGAGCGTCGGCGCACGATTGAGAAGCACCGGATGCTCGCGCACCACCTCTTCAAGGATCTCCCACACGATATCATCGCCGTTCTCGACCATCTGCTTGGCGCCCTTGACGGTGCTGGCAAAGCCTCGATCCTGAAGTTTGTTGTAGATGAACGGCTTGAACAGTTCGAGCGCCATGATCTTCGGCAAGCCGCACTGGTGAAGTTTAAGTTCGGGGCCGATGGTGATGACCGAGCGACCCGAGTAGTCGACGCGCTTGCCGAGCAGGTTCTGACGGAACCGGCCCTGCTTGCCGCGCAACATGTCTGATAACGACTTGTAGGGACGACCGCTCGGCCCCTGTATCGGGCGATGGACCTTGGTATTGTCGAACAACGCGTCGACCGCCTCCTGCAGCATCCGCTTCTCGTTCTTGATGATGACATCGGGGGCGCCGAGGTCCATCAGTTTCTTGAGGCGGTTGTTCCGATTGATGACGCGACGGTACAGATCGTTCAGGTCGCTCGTCGCGAACCGACCGCCATCGAGAGGCACGAGGGGCCGCAGGTCGGGCGGCAGGACCGGCAGGATGGTCAGGACCATGTCGCGTGGACGGATGTTGGAACGAAGGAACTTGTTGACCACATTCAGGCGTTTCTGCTGTTTGGCGATGAAACTCTTATCGCCCGTCTGCGTGATGGCCGTTTCCAATTCGGCCTTCAGTGCGACGAGGTCCAGATTCTCGCTCTCGAGCAGTTTCCGCACGGGGGCGGCGCCCGTCTCGGCGACGATGGCATCCTCGCCGAATTTCTCAAGATACTCGTGGTAGGTCTCCTCCTCCAGGTACTCGCCCTTTTTCACGCCGGGGACCTTCGATTCAAGGACCAGGTAGCCCTCGCAGTAGATGACCGAGTTCAGATGGGCGTTGCTGATACCCAATATCGTGCCGACATAGAAGGGAGAGGTCTTGACATACCAGATGTGGGCGACCGGAGAGGCGAGATTGATGTGCCCCATACGCTCGCGGCGCACCTTCGACTCGATGACCTCGACACCGCATTTCTCGCAGACCATGCCTTTGTACTTCATCCGCTTGTACTTGCCGCACAGGCATTCGAAGTCGTTCACCGGGCCGAAGATCTTGGCGCAGAACAGGCCGTCCTTTTCCGGTTTGAATGTGCGGTGATTGAGCGTTTCGGGCTTCTTCACCTCGCCGTAGGACCATTCAAGGATCTTTTCGGGCGACGCGAGCGCGACCTCCATCGCCTTGAAATCGAAACTGCTCTTGGGCCGTTCGAATATCTTGAAAATATCTTTCACCACGGGCTCCTCCTTTCGAACTGTTGCTTAACGGTTCTCTTCCACGAGCGTCACATCGAGGCAGAGGCTCTGCATCTCCTTCACGAGGACGGAGAATGAGGCCGGGACGCCGATATCGTATTTGTGCTTGCCCCGCACGATCGACTCATAGAGTTTTTTCCGCCCCTCGACATCGTCCGACTTGACCGTCAGGAACTCCTGCAGTGAGTAAGCGGCGCCATAGGCCTCCAGCGCCCAGACCTCCATCTCGCCGAGTCGCTGTCCGCCGAACTGTGCCTTGCCGCCGAGCGGTTGCTGGGTGACGAGCGAGTAGGGACCCGTGCTTCGGGCATGGACCTTTTCGTCAACGAGGTGGTGCAATTTCAGGAAATACATTATCCCGACCGTAACATCGGACTCGAACGGGTCACCAGTGCGCCCGTCGAACAGCGTCACCTTGCCGTCTTGGGGTTGATCGGCGTATTCAAGCAGGTTGTGGATGTCGGCATCCTTCGCGCCATCGAAGACCGGGGAGGCCGTATGGATACCCCTCTTCATCGACCGGATGAACGAGCGGACATCGTCATCGTCGGCCTCGTCGATGATCTTCGCGACCGTCGGCGAGGGATCGAGCAGTTTCTTGAGTTCCTCCTTGAGTTTCTTGCTCGACCAGTTCTGGGCGAGGTATGAATTGATCTTTTCGCCGATACGGCGCGCCGCGAGCCCCAGATGGACCTCGAGGATCTGACCGATGTTCATACGGCTGGGAACGCCGAGTGGGTTGAGAACGATATCGACGGTCCGACCGTCCGCCATGTAGGGCATATCCCCTTCAGGCAACAGGAGCGACACGACGCCCTTGTTACCGTGACGGCCCGACATCTTGTCGCCGACGGACAGTTTGCGCTTGATGGCAACGAAGACCTTGACCGACTTGATGACGCCGGGCGCGAGATCGTCGTTCTTGGACACCTGCTTGGTCTTGGTATCGTATATCTTCTTCACGGTCTCGATCTTGCGGCGCATCGCCAAGATCGATTCCTTGATCTTCTTCGTGGCATTGCGATCGGAAACGCTGACATTCTCAAGTTGGGATTCCGGTATCTTCGACACACCGTCAGCGGTCAGTTTCTCCCCTTTCTTTATGAGGGAGCGACCTTTTTCATGCGTGACCGGCGCATCGGTCGTCTTGCCGACGAGCAGTTTGCGGATCATCTCGTAGGTATGTACTTCGATGATCCGTATCTCCTCGTCGCGCGCCCGTTTGAGCGTGTCGAACTGCTCTTTTTCCTGCTCCTTCATCCGGTTGTCCTTCTTGGTCCCCTTCCGGGCGAAGATACGGGCATCGATAACGACCCCTTCGACGCCGGGCCGGACATAGAGCGAACTATCCTTCACATCCCCCGCCTTCTCACCGAAGATGGCGCGGAGCAGTTTCTCCTCCGGCGACAGGACCGTCTCGCCTTTGGGCGTGACCTTGCCCACGAGGATATCGCCCGCCCGGACCTTTTGGCCGATACGGATGATGCCGCTCTCGTCGAGTTTACGGAGCACCTCGTCGGGCGCATTCGGGATATCGGCCGTTATCTCCTCGGGGCCCCGCTTGGTGTCGCGGGCCTCGCAGACGAATTCCTCGATGTGGATGGAGGTGAAGGCATCCTCGTGGAGCAGGCGCTCGTTCACCAATATCGAATCCTCGAAATTGTAGCCGCTCCACGGCATGAAGGCGATGAGCACATTGCGCCCGAGCGCCAATTCACCGCGGTCGATAGCCGGCCCGTCGGCGATGACATCCCCTTTTTTGATGGTGTCGCCCACATTCACAACGGGGCGCTGATCAACGGCGGTGTTCTGGTTCGACCGCCGGTATTTGGAAAGATTGTAGATATCGACATCTATGGCCTCCTCGGTCTCCGCCGGATCGACCTTGATGACGACATGCGTGGCATCGACCTTGACCACCTCGCCGCCCCGCTTGGCGTATACGGTGTAGCCCGAATCGCGGGCGACGAACTGTTCCATCCCGGAACCGACGAGCGGCGCCTCGGCGCGCACCAGCGGGACCGCCTGCCGTTGCATGTTCGAGCCCATGAGGGCGCGGTTCGCGTCATCGTGTTCGAGGAACGGAACAAGCGCCGCCGACACCGAAACGATCTGTACCGGAGCAAGGTCCATGAGGGTGATCTCTTCACTGCGCACGCGGACGATATCACCCTTATCGCGCGCATTGACAAGATCTTCCATCAACAGGCCGTTCTTGTCGACCGGCACCGAGGAGGGAACGATGCGATGCTCCTGCTCCTTGATGGCGTCAAGATAGACGACCTTGTCGGTCACTTTGCTCCTGCCGGTCGCTTTGTCCTTCTCTATCACGCGATACGGCGTTTCGATATAACCGAACTCGTTTATGGCCGCGAAGGTGGTGAGCGAAACGATAAGACCGACATTCGGGCCCTCCGGCGTCTCGACGGGACAGATGCGGCCGTAGTGGGTCTTATGGACATCGCGGACCTCGAAACTGGCGTGTTCGCGCGCCAGACCGCCCGGACCAAGCGCGGACAGACGCCGCTTATGGGTCATTTCGGAAAGGATGTTGGTCTGGTCCATGAACTGCGAAAGTTGGCCGCCGGCGAAGAACTCCTTGAGCACCGCCGTCACCTGTTTGTATCCGATGACCTCGTAGGGTGTGAGCGATTCTATCGCGGCACCGGCCAGTTTCTCTTTTATACTGTGGGCCATCCGCAGAAGACCGTTCTTGAACACATCCTCGAGAAGTTCGCCGACCAGGCGCACGCGACGGTTCCCGAGGTGGTCGATGTCGTCCACAACGCCGCGGCCGTCGGTCAGGTTCAACAGGTAGCGCACCGTATTGAGCACATCCTCGCGACGCAGGAGTCGATTGGTCAGCGGAACCTGCTCGCCGAACTTATGGTTCATCCGCAGGCGACCGACCGCACTGAGGTCATAGTTCTCCGAATTGAAGAATAGATTCTTGAAATAGGCCTCGGCGACATCAATATTCACCGGATTGGAGGGGACCATGATCTTGTATATCTCGGTCAAAGCCTCCTCGCGCGTCGATACCTTGTCTATCTTCAGCGTATCCGAAAGATGCTGAGAGTATTTCATATTCTCGATGTAAATGGTCTCTAGGCGCTGAACGCCCCGCTTAAGGATCTCGTCAAGGAGCGTCGGGGTGATCTCATCGTTGACATCGGCGATCCGCGTCCCGCTTTTGTCCACGACCGGCTTGAACAGGCGTTTCCCCATGAGGTGCTGTGGATCGATCGCGATCTCTTTGATGCCGAGTTTTTTGAGTTTCAGCAGGACCGCGCTGGAGAAGTTCTTGCCTTCCTGCACAATGATGGCGCCCGACTTGTCATAGAGATCGACCGGGACCTTCTGCTCCCTGAGTTGTTCCGCGTCCTTCTCGTGGTCCAGCACCTGAAAGAGCTCGCCCTTGTTGATGACGAATCTTTCCGGGAAATAGTAACTCGACACGAGATCCTCTTTTGAGTAGCCCCAAGCCTTGAGGAAAACGGTCGCGGGGAATTTCTTCTTGCGGTCTATCTTGACATACAGCAGATTCTTGGAGTCGAACTCGAAATCGAGCCACGATCCGTGGTACGGGACCAGCCGGGAAACGAACACATCGTTGCCAGCGGCCGAACGCATCTTGTCGTAGTCGAAAAAGGTCCCCGGAGAGCGGTGCAACTGATTGACGATGACCCGCTCCGTACCGTTGATGACGAAGGTACACCAATCGGTCATGGCGGGAATGGCGCCGAAATGGATATCCTGCTCCTTGATATCGTTCAGCCCTTTACGGACGCCGTTCTGGTCCACCTCGTAGGAAGCGAGCGCCACCTTTATCTTGAGCGGTATCTCGTAGGTCGTGCCACGCAGTTTACATTCCTCCACATCATACAGCGGTTCGCCGAGCGAATATCCGCCGAAGGTGAGTTCGATGGCGTTATTGAAACTGGTGATCGGAAAGACCGAGCGAAAAGCCGACTCCAGACCGGTGACCGTCCGTTCGGACGGCGCCGCGTCCTTTTGCAGGAACTGCACAAAGGAACTCTTTTGGACCTGAAGAAGGTCGGGGATGTCCTTCACCCGTTTCGTTATCTTCCCGAACCACCGACGAGCCCTGAAATTAGACTGACCGAGGATACCCATTGCAACCTCTCTTGCGTGTTAGTTGCCGATATGCGTCCCTGTACACGAAGTCAAAGAACGAAAATAAGGTAAGACAGCATACACCGCTGTCTTACCATACAAAACATATGAACTGTCCCGTAACACCGGGACGAGTTACTTTATCTCGATCTCGGCGCCGACCGCGACCAGTTTCTCTTTTATCTTGTTCGCCTCGTCCTTTGTCACGCCTTCCTTCACCGTCTTGGGCGCGCCATCGACCAGATCCTTCGCTTCCTTGAGGCCCAGCGTCGGGATCAGTGCGCGGATCTCTTTGATGACCTCGAGTTTCTTGGCGCCCGCCGACTTCAGGATGACCGTGAATTCGGTCTGAGCCTCAGCCGCCGCCGCCGCCGGAGCCGCCGCCGCCACCGCGACCGGCGCCGCCGCGCTGACGCCCAGCTCGGTCTCAAGTTCCTTGATGAGTTCGGCCAGTTCGAGGACCGTCATTCCCTTGATGAATTCTTTCACTTCCGCTTTGGTAGCCATGATCTTTCTCTCCTTTGAAAAAAGTTGTAACGCTCGTTAATTGCCTGCTGTTTCCATCTTCTCTTTGTGGGCCGCGAGCACCCGCAGGAACGACTGGGGGACCGCCGCGAGAAGTTGCACGAACTTCTGCGGGACCGCCTGCATCGTACCTAAGAGTTTCGCCTGAAGTTCCGTCTTTCCGGGCATTTCGGAAAGGATCTTGACCTCCTGCGAGGAAAGCACCCTTCCATCGATCATGCCGCCCTTGACAACGAACCCTTTCTCCTTTTCCTTCTCGGCGTACTTCTTAAGGAGTTTCGCGCCGACCGTCTGATCGTCCATCGTGGTGACGACGAGCGAAGTCATCCCCTTGAAGAACTCGGTCATGCCGGCGTAGGCCGTCTCTTTGACCGCGATCCTCGCGAGGGTGTTCTTGACGACGACGAATTTGACGCCGTTCTTGGCGCAATCCTTACGAAGCGGGGTGAAGGTGGTCATGGGCACATTGCCGAAATCGACCGCGATGCATGACGAAGCGCCGGAAAGAAGCTTTTTCAGTTCCGCGACCAACTGCTCCTTTCTCGCTTTTTCCATCTAACCTCTCCTCTTGTTCTGTCGCTGGCCCGCGAAGACAGAAACAACTTGTCTCCGGCAGGAGATTAAGCCGGCAGTACCGGCACCCGCCTTCTCAGACCAGGCTCGTTCCAACTCTTATATCACACCTTTTCCAACAGATCGTTCTCGTCGATCTTCACGCCGGGCCCCATGGTGCTCGACAGCGAGATCTTCTTGATAAAAGCGCCTTTGGCGGTCGACGGTTTCAACTTGACCAGACTTCTGAACAGCTCCTCGGCATTCTCCTGAAGTTTCTGGGAGCCGAAACTCACCTTGCCGATCGGCACGCAGAGCACACCGGCCTTGTTGACCTTGAACTCGACCTTGCCCGCCTTCGCCATTTTGACGGCTTCGGCGATGTCGTTGGTCACCGTCCCGACCTTGGGGTTGGGCATCAGACCACGACGACCGAGGATCTTGCCCAGTTTGCCGACCTTGCCCATCATGGCGGGGGTCGTCAACAGTTTGTCGTAACCGACCCAACTCTCATTCTGTATCTTCTCTATCATATCGTCGCCGCCGACGAAATCGGCGCCGGCCTTCGTCGCCTCCTCGACCTTATCGGGGGGCACGATGGCCAGAACGACCACTTTCTTGCCCAGACCATGCGGGTAGACACAGGATCCGCGGACCATCTGGTCTGATTTTTTTGGATCTATGCCCAGGTTGATGGCAAGATCCACCGTTTCGTCGAATTTCTTCGAGGCAGCCTTCTGCATGAGATCGAAAGCCTCGCTGAAGTGATATTTCTTCGCATGATCGTAGGTCTTCGCTACATCAGCGATCCTTTTGCCCTGTCGCGTCGTCATGATGTCGTCTCCCTATTCGATGGTGATGCCCATGCTTTTCGCGGTCCCTTCCACTGACCGCTTGGCCGACTCGAGGTCGGTCGTATTAAGATCCTCCAGCTTGGTCTTGGCGATATCTTCGACCGCCTTGCGGCTCACCGCGCCGATCTTCTTCTTATTCGGCTCTCCCGACCCCTTCTCCATGTTGGCCGCCTTGAGCAGAAGTTGCGAGGTCGGCGGGGTCTTGGTCACGAACGAGAAGGAACGGTCGGCATACACCGTGATGATGACGGGGATGATGAATCCTTTCTGAGCCTGCGTTTTTGCGTTATACTGCTTGCAGAACTCCATGATGTTGACGCCGTGCTGACCGAGCGCGGGGCCGACCGGGGGAGCAGGGTTCGCCTGTCCGGCGGGTATCTGCAGTTTGATGTTCGCGATGATCTTCTTCGCCATGGGAATCTCCTTTGGTTAATCCTCGACTTTTTCCACCTGGGAAAAACTCAGTTCGACAGGCGTCGACCGCCCGAATATGTTCACCAGCACATCCAGTTTCTCTTTGCCTTCCTTTATATCGTCTATGACCGCCTTGAAACCGGCGAAGGCGCCGTCCTTTATCAGGATGGTCTCGCCCTTCTCGAAGGAGATCTCGTGCACCTTCTTTATCTCACCGTCCTGCATCATCTTGCGGATGCGCTCTATCTCGGCCGCCGTGATGGGCGTCGGCTTGATCCCCGCGTTCTTGTCAAAACGCTTCTTCTCCCCGACGAAGGCCGGTTTGCGGATGAAGGCGACGCTCTTGATGAGGAGCCAAGCCTCGTCGGAATAGTGCATCTGGATGAACACATATCCGGGGTAGAGGTTCTTCCTCACCTTGCGCTTCTTGTCGCCCTTCTTTTCCTCTATCTCCACCTCGGGAACGATGATCTCGCCGAAATGGTCCTGCATCTTGCGATCTTCGACGATCTTCAGGATCGCGTTGCGGAGTTTGTTCTCCTGCCCCGACTGGGTATGGATCGCGTACCATTTCATGTGATAATCCTTCCGGTCGTCCCTCAGTAAATAAGCAGCATGACATTCGCCCAGATCAGATCGAGCACGAAGAAAACAACGATCATGATGCCGACGAACACGAAGACCGATATGGTCGTGACCCGGGTCTCGTCCTTGGTGGGCGTCGTCACCTTCTTGAGTTCCTCGATCACCTCGTCAAGTTGCGAACGGTAGGTGCCCTGCCGGTATGCCCACAGGAACCAGGTCGTCGCGACCGCAATAACGGTCCCCGCGATGTTCTTAAGCGGCAGGAACCCCGCCAGCATATAGTCGGCAAGATCTATGGCGCGCATGCTGAGCACCGCATCGCTGAGCGAGACGGCGAAATAGGTCAACAGCGCAAAAAACACCGCATAGGAAACAAGAATGATCTTGCTATTCTTCATGGTCACAGCTCCCCGATCCATCGTTCACCGTCACAAAATGGCAGGCCAGGCAGGACTCGAACCCGCAGCCCTCGGTTTTGGAGACCGATGCTCTACCAATTGAGCTACTGACCTGCATGCGCACCGTCATATCTTGCCCTCTTTATGCTCGGTATGCTTGCGGTCGTGCGGGCAGTATTTTTGGAGAACGACCTTATCCGCCGTGTTCTTCTTGTTCTTGGTCGTCGTGTAGTTCTTGCGTTTGCACTCCGAGCAGACCAAGGTCAATTTGATGCGATTTCCCGCCTTTTTCTTGGAAGCCATGTTCGTATCCTCTTGTTACTCGATTATCTTTGTCACCACACCGGCGCCCACCGTGCGGCCGCCCTCACGGATCGCGAAACGGAGACCTTCCTCCATCGCGATCGGCGCTATCAATTCGCCCGTGATCTTTACATTGTCCCCCGGCATGATCATCTTCACGCCCTCGGGCAGATGCAGGATGCCCGTCACATCCGTCGTACGGAAATAGAACTGCGGACGGTAGCCCTCGAAGAACGGCGTGTGGCGTCCGCCTTCTTCCTTCGACAGCACATACACCTCCGCCGTGAACTTCGTGTGCGGCGTGATCGAGCCCGGCTTCGCCAATACCTGACCGCGCTCCACATCCTCCTTCTTGATGCCTCTCAGTAGACACCCGACATTGTCGCCAGCCTGACCCTCGTCCAGCAGCTTACGGAACATCTCCACTCCCGTCACCACCGTCTCCTGCGTCGGGCTGATACCTACGATCTCCGCCTTGTCGCTCACCTTGATGATGCCGCGCTCGATACGACCCGTCACCACCGTCCCGCGTCCCGATATCGAGAACACATCCTCGATCGGCATCAGGAACGGCTTGTCTATCGCTCGCACCGGTTCAGGCACATACCCGTCCACCGCCGCCATCAACTCGAATATGCACTTCGCGTCTTCGCCGTCAGGATTGTCCGTGTTCAGCGCCTTCAGCGCGCTCCCGCGGACTATCGGTATCTCGTTCCCCGGGAACTTGTAGCTCGTCAGCAGGTCGCGCAGCTCCATCTCCACCAGATCTATCAGCTCAGGATCATCGACCAGATCCACCTTGTTCAGGAACACTATCATGTACGGCACGCCCACCTGGTACGCAAGCAGGATGTGCTCCCGCGTCTGCGGCATCGGTCCGTCCGTCGCCGCCACCACCAGTATCGCGCCGTCCATCTGCGCCGCACCCGTGATCATGTTCTTGATGTAGTCCGCGTGACCCGGACAGTCCACATGCGCGTAGTGACGCTTGTCCGTCTCGTATTCCACATGCGCCGTCGCTATCGTGATCCCGCGCTCCTTCTCCTCCGGCGCCTTGTCGATCTGGTCGAACGGCACGAACTTCGCCTTACCCTTCGCCGCCAGCGTCTTCGTGATCGCCGCCGTCAGCGTCGTCTTGCCGTGGTCTATGTGACCGATCGTTCCCACATTCACATGCGGCTTCGTCCTGTTGAATTTCTCCTTCGCCATCTGAACCTCCTTTCCTCAAAAAAGATAAGGTTGTTAACCTGAACCTATCGTTCTCCTCTGATCCTCAACTGGAGCCCACGGTCGGACTCGAACCGACGACCTCGTCCTTACCAAGGACGCGCTCTAGCCGCCTGAGCTACGAGGGCTCGAATATGGAGCGGGAAACGGGATTCGAACCCGCGACCCTTAGCTTGGAAGGCTAATGCTCTAGCCAGCTGAGCTATTCCCGCGCGAAAAGCATGGTGGAGAGGGGAGGTTTCGAACCTCCGTAGTCTTCCGACAACAGATTTACAGTCTGCCCCCTTTAGCCACTCGGGAACCTCTCCACATATCCACAAATACATGGAGCTAGCGATGGGACTCGAACCCGCAACCTACCGATTACAAATCGGTGGCTCTGCCAATTGAGCTACGCTAGCGTGCGTCATTCTCAGTTGCCAAAAAACCTGAAAAGCAGGCAGAATATACACAGAGGGGGGGCATTGTCAATGTTTTTTTTGCCGGCTTTTTTCTTCGTCATTTCCAAGACATCGCGAGCCCGACAGCGCGGTCGGCCCAAAAGCGGACAGGAACTTTTTTCGAATACAAACTTGACTTCCCTGTTTTTCCCATTACGATGCGTCACAATGTTTGAGCGTTCTTTCAGGCTTTTATCAACCTTTTTCTCTGGGAGGTATTCAGAGATGAAGAAGTTTTTCTACCTTGCTTTCGTGCTTATGTTCGCCATGCTCGTCGTGAGTTGCGGCGACAACAATGACCCCGCCCCGACCGATGACGACACTCCGGTCACCGAGACCGAGACCCCGATCGTCGATGACGCTGAAGTGCCCGATGATGCGGTCGCCTGCACGCTCGAGGATTCCTTCCTTGAGGCCATGCCGGCCGAGTGGGAGGCCTATTTCACCATGAAGATGACCGGCGCCATCAACGATCCCGCGGCGACCGAGGTCGAAGCGGCGTTCCTCGCCAAGATGACCGGCGTCCTTCTGGGCAAGACCTACAACCTCGCCAACAACATCGGCTACTACATCCTCGACGCCCTCACCACGACCGACGGACAGGAAGTTCCCGCGGTCATCGGCGTCGGCATGGGCAATGTCACATGGCCCGTTTCCGGTAAACTCGTCGATGTGTGGGTCGGCCAGACCTTCTTCGTGGTCAGCGACCTCCTGAACTGGAAGACCGCCGCCGCCGAAGAGAACCTCACCGGCGTCGAGGTCGAAGGGACCTATCAGGTCGTTATCTTCCAGCTGTGGCTCGAGATCGTCGGGCAGGAACAGTTCTACCGTATGCAGTGCGTCCGCGGCGTGTCGGCCATGAACGCCGACGAGACCGCGTATGACGGCGCCATGTTCGTCTGCGTCGACAAGAATGTCGAGTGGGCGATCGGCGAGACGCTGCGCGCCATGAACTACTCCAAGATGATCGATGCCGACGAGGACATCCTCGCCGCGCTCAACGAAGGCCTCACCGAGACCGACGAGAACTACATGACCGATGTCTGCACCTGCTACAGCAAAGAAGAGGACGAGGAAGGTAACCCGATCATCATGAACTGCGAGGACATGAAGGACGAATTCGGCAAGGGCGAGCTTCCCGACGGCGACGAAACGCCCGATGATGTCGTTACCGATGATGTCGTCACCGATGACCTGCTTCCCGACAACTGATCTCTAGCTCTCATACCACACTTCGAGGGGGCCCGCGCGGCCCCCTTTTTTTTCGCATCAAGATTTTTTTTGCTATTTGATCCCGATGGCTATATGGTATCGAAGCATGTATCGGGACATTTTCCATGGATAAGAGGAAAAAACTTCTTAAACTGTTCCGGGATATCCGGTCCTTCTGTAGCGACCACGATATCGCGGCGAACCCCTATACCTTCCTGCTGAACCGCTACCATTTCACCACGCTGGACAAACGGATCTCCCCCTCACTCCTCACCGGGATATCGGCCGATGATTTTCTGAAGATAAACCGCCGGTTCAGCGACCGTCTGAAACATGAACTGGTCTCCTCGTGGTCGGTCAGTTACATCCTCTCTCTCCCCCACCCGGCGCCGATGGAGACCGCCCCGCGGCTTTCCTCCTCTCAGCACGATATCCTGTTCCTTTCAGACGCGGTCTACCTGCCTCGTCACTTGGAAAAGGGGCACCGCCTCCATTTCGCCTACCATGAGGAGGGGGCGTTCCTGTCACCCTTCACCGAGGTGTTCGCCTATCCTTTTTCTAAGGAAAAACCGGTGGAGATATCGCTCCAGTCGACGATATTCGACCTCTTCTCGGGCGAACAGAGCACCAAGGTCAAGCCCTACCAGTTCCATCTGGTCCTCGACGAAGCGATAACCAGCGACTTCCCGCCGGAACAATTCTTCCGCAACATCGCTCTTCTCCTGCATGAGGAAGGGTCGTACCTGCTCCACCTCAAGAAGAATTTCCTGATGTCGCCGGTGACCAAGAAGGAAAAACGGTTCCTTTACGATATCTTCTCCCTGCGCGAGATAAACAAGGACCATCAAAAACTGGTGCTCGATCTCGGGCGGAAACGGACGCCGGAGCCCGAACGGTCCATCGCCATCAGCGACCGCGCGACCGGATCGTTCTTCACCGTGCCGAACGACTTCATCACCTTCAACAATCTGCTCACCTTCAACGACAATCTCGCCTACGAGGAGATACTGCTCCTCCAGAAGATAGAGAAACAGGCCGAAGGGACCTGCGCCGATCATTTCGATTTCTTCATCGGGATGTTCCCCGCCCGCGGCACGCAACCGCCCGTCGAGGCCCTGCGCCGTACCCCGCAGACAAAACCGCTCATCCGCGGCAAGGAGATCGTCCCCTTCACCGACCCGGCGCCCCACGCATGGGTCATCCCCGACAAAGAGTTCTTTTTCCAGTTGCCGGCCGCCGGTCAGTTCGAACGGCCCAAACTTATCGCCCGCTACCTTTCGGTGCGGCCGGCGATCTGTATAGACCGGTCAAAACTCTACTTCCTCAGCGATGTCGCCGGCATCATCCCGCGGAACGGCGACCTGCCACTCGAATATGCCGAGGGCTACCTCAACTCGGACCTGATACTGTTCTATTACACGCTTAAATTCCCGCACCATAACAAGTTCCTCAAAAAGAACTTCAACAGCATCCCTTTCACCCCCGCGAAGAAACAGTTGCAGGAGGTGGTCGCGGCGGCGGTGCGGGCCATCCGGTCGGGTGACGGGGAGAAAGGGGCCCGGGACCTCAACCGGAGCATCTATCAATTGTTCAGACTCACCAATGACGAGATCCGCGGCATCGAGCGGTATGTCGAACGCTATCGCGCGCGGTCATCGGGCCGTTAGATCGGCAAGCACCCCGTAATAGAACAACGCCGGATACAGCCCGGCGAGCTCGCCGAAAAGGGAACCGTCCCCGGCAAAAAGCAGGACGGTCGGCAACACCTCCGGAGGCCGGATGCCCAATTCAGCGGGCGCCTGCTCCAAGATATAGATAGGATATCCCGGGCGGCCGGGTTGCAGTTCGGGGGGGTCCCCCTTCTGCACGACCATCAGGAAACGGACCTTTCCGCCGAACCGCTCCTGTAGCGTGTTGAGCCGCTCGGTCAGTTCGGCGCACGGTCCGCACCAACTCGCCGAGAGATCCATCAGAGAGGGCGAGCCGCCCGTCAGTTCAGCCAGCGACGACACGCGACCACTTTCCGGGTCTTTGAGAAACACCCGGTCGGCAAGCGTCTCCCGTCTCTTTTCAGGCACAATAGGCGTCCCTTCTTTCCTTTCGACGACCGGCGACGATGAAGGCGCCGGCGCACCGGAAGCGGCACCGGCACCCGAGGAGGCACAGGCCCCGAAAAAAAGGGTTGCGAGCAGGAATGCCGCTAGAATATCTGTTCGCATTCAGGCATTTCGCATACGCCGCCTTTGGCGCAATAAAGCGTTGAACACTGATAGTACTGTCCGCACGGCTCCCCTTCGCCTTTGAAATAGGAGCACTTATGATCGAACGGGTCGCAGTAGAACTTCTTGTCGCACTGGAGAGTGCAGGCCGCATACTCTTCCGCCGGGAAGGTGCGACAGGCATAGGTCTCGCCGTTCACACCGCACTCGAGGCGGGAGAAATAATTGCAGACCTTCGAGGCGCTGCAGTCGGCGCCGACGCTGTTGGGTATCTCCGGTCCCTGACACTGCTCATCGATGCAGGTGAGACCGACGATGCACTCGTTATGCTCGACGCAGGTCTTGCCGATGCCTTTCTTTTCGAAACATATCCCGATGTCGTCGCCTTCCGTCTTCTTGCAATAGAGGTAACTCGCGCAGTGGTCGTCACTCATGCAGGGCTCCCCCTTCGCACCGGTCGAAAGCCGGGAACAGCCCGAACTCAAGCAGGTGTACCCCGGCTCACAGCGGTCGAGGTTCTCGTTGCACGGTTCCCCCTGCCGGCGATACAGCACGCACCACCCCGGGCAGGCGCCGCCGGCCAGGTTGCACCACCCGTTGTCGCATTCCTCGTCCTGGAAGCACTGGTCATTGATGATCTTCAGCCCTTTGAAGGCGAGCGCACAATCGGGAATGTCGAACAGCCGTATCTCGAGCGGATTATAGGGATGCATCTGGGAGATGATGTCGAAGCATTTCTGCGCCTGATCGGCGTCCACGCTCAGCCATTCCCGCTTCTCGGCGAGACGCAGCAGGTATATCTTCTGCTTGAAGACCGTCTTGCGACCCGCATGGAAGAAGTCCCAGACGAGCAGACTCTCCTTGATGCTGTCCACGCAGGAGTCTTTGTTCGCGGAGGTGATGATGCCGCCGCTGTACTCGGCGGCGCTCCCGCAGATCGTCTGCAGGTAGGTCTGGAAGAATTCGTCGACCGGCATCTTCGCCTTTTCACTCTTCGCGCCCTCGCACGCCCCCAGCATGAAGGCGAGCACCAGCATGCCGATCAGTATCGTCCTCGGTCGTTCCCTCATCGGTATCCTCCGTCTCTCTCTATATCCGTCAGACCGCGCCCGGACGCACCGTCACCGGGAGTCCGCACCCGGGACAGGAGAATCGTATCCCCTCGAAGCGGCCTCCGCATGCCGCGCAGGCGAACAGCCGTTCGCGTCTGCCGGCGGCGGCGAGGAGATCTCTGGTCTCTCCCGGCGGCACGGTCCGCGCCGCCAGATGATAGTACAGCGCGCTCTTTTTTTCAATAGGCGCCATTTCGGTCACCGTAAGTACCCGTGTTTCATCGCAGAGCGCCGCGAAGGCCGGACCGTACGGACCGGGCAGAAGGCGAGAGAACGCGATGCCGGCGGGCGTCTGCAGAAGCAAGTAGCGCAGGGTGTACTCCTCGTCGGGGTACCGTTCGATGAGTTTCTCCGCGAGCGGCCGCGCCTGTTCGACCTTGCCCTCCCATGCCGCGAGGACACAGGGTATCAGAAGCGCGAGCGCGGTGTCATCCTCCGCGCGCGCCACCATCTCGCCCCAGCGCCGCGCCTCGTCGGAACGGTTCTGGGAAACGGCCGCCGCGAGGGCGTCGAGCATCACCGCGCGCAGGCCTTCGTTGCGGTCGAATCCCGCCAACCGGTTGAGTTCCTTGCAGTGGTAGAGCGCGTCGTCGAACAGTTCCATCGCCGTTTCAAGCGACACCAGTTCTTTCAGCGTCTCTTCCCTTTTTTCCGCCGCAAGGCTCTGTTTGAGGGAGGCGAGCGCCTTCTGATCGTCATCGAGCGCCCGATGGTCGCGCCCGAGACTGAGCAGTATCGAGGCCCGGTCGGCTGTCGAGAGTTTTTTACGGAACAGCAGGGTGCGGTGCAGGAACACCGCCTTGAGCGGGCCTTCGGCGCGGAGCAGGTCGCCGAGCAGGATGAAGGTGCGCACCTCGTCGGGATACCGCCGCGCGGCGCGGCGCAGCCACTTCGAAAGTTCGGCGCGGTCACCCTCGGCGAGCCGTTCGAGCGACGGGAGCACCGACAGCATATCGGTCTTTATCCGCAGGGCGGTCCGCCGCCGCGACCATACCATCCTCAGAAGAATGAGCAGGAGCGCGACGAGCAGGGCCGCCGCGACGAGTATCTCCCGGGTATGGGGATGAAAGAGTTCCATCAGCGGGCGACACCCTTATCGGCTGAATTCTTCACGGTGAGCGCCGCAAGTTCGGCGCGGGTCTTCTGCAGTTCCTTCTCGGCCGACCGCTTGGCGAAATAGAGGCTGAAGAACACCACGGCGAACACGAGCGTGGCGAGCGTCGATCCGACAGCGCACGCGGCGACCATCACCACCCACAGTGGCACCGTATCGAGCCGGGTGACCACGAGATCGACCGGCACCGGCTGGCCGTTCTTGAGGGCGAACAGCAGCACGGTGATGAGCAGTGTCGTGAACAGCGCCACGAGCGTCACGGTCCTGAACATGGTGCCTCCTCCCGACCGGGGCTATAGTTTCTCGATAAGGGAGCGCAGTCTGTCGTCCCGCAGGTGCGGGGCGAGAAGCCGCGCCGCGTATTTGCCGAGGATGTCGAATTCGAGATTCACCGCGTCACCCGCCGTGACGCCGCCCGCGAAGGCGGTCCGGGAGAGCGTCTCGGGGATGAGCGACACGACCGCCGTATCCCCGCGCAGTTCGGCTATCGTGAGCGAGATGCCGTTCACGGCGATGGAGCCACGGTCGACCGTCAGATGGCCGAAGGCCTCGGGTATCGCGACCGCGATCTCAACCCCCGCGCCGACCTTTTTCACCGACGCGACGCGCGACACGGCATCAACATGGCCGGTGACGATATGGCCGTCGAGACGACCGCCGAACGCAAGCGCCCGTTCGAGATTGACCGACCTCCCCGGCTTGTAGTTCGCCGCGAGCGTCTTTTTCACCGTTTCGGCCGATATGAAGAAACTCATCTGCTTCGCGTCGAACGCGGTGACCGTCAGACAGGCGCCATCCACCGCGATGCTGTCACCGCTTGCGATGTCGTTCCCGAACGGGTTGTCGAGGGTGAGCGTTCGCTCCGGTCCCGAGGCGGTCAACCGGGCGACCTTACCCGTCTTTTCGATGATGCCGGTGAACATCGTCCCTTCTCTCCAGTGCACGCGGGGCACTATATCCGACTGATAAGCGCTTTGCAAGTTATTCGCCTGCCGCAAAGTTGACTTGAAGGGCGCTTTACGGTAGTGTTCCCCGGTGCAGAAAACAACGGGGTCCCGCATGACGATGACACCCTTTCCCGGACTGATCGTTTCGCTTTCCCGCTTCGGCGAGGAGCGCTCCCCCCGAACGGGCGGCGACCGCCATTTCCATGTGTCGCGCGAAAGCCGCGACCGCTACCGGTTCGAGGAACGGATATTCACGCTGTCGGGCAATGTGGTCTTCCCCGACTACGCCGCGGTCCGCCGGTTCGCCCATGCGATGAACGAGAAAAAAGACCTCGTCAAACACCCCGAACAGGCGGTGAAGGCGGGCCATCTCAACGCGATGGCGCTCATCGACGAGGTGCTCCACCACATCGTGCGGCTCTACCGGACGCAGGTGGCGCCGACCCTCTTCACCGAGGCGCTCGCCTTCCTGCGAGACCGGCTCGGCGACGACACCGACGCGGCGATCCGCCGGTTCGCCGAGGAGTTCCCGCCGCTCCCGGTCTACCGCGGCGAGATGGGGCTTGCCGACTATCTCGCCGGAAGATGCGGCGACGACCCGGCGGTCGAGGTGGAACTGGAAGAACTCCTGATGCTCTACATCGCCAACCGCAACCCCGCCTTCAAGCGCTATGAGGAACTGTTCAGCGACGAACCGCTCCGCCGGACGACCCGGTATGGCGAACTGACGACGGCGCTCGGCGAATTCTTCGCGCAGAAACCGGCGTTCGGCCCCGACGGGCAGAAACTGCTCGACCTGCTGACCTCCCCCGCGAGCGCCTTTCCCGATTCGCTCGCCGACCAGTTGCGCTTCATCCGCGAACGGTGGGGGCTCCGGTTCCTCGGCGACCATTTTCTGAAGGTCCTCTCCGGCGGCGATCTCCTGCGCGAGGAGGAGAAGCCCTACTTCCCGTTCGAGGCCCGCGGCGAGGTGATCACCGGCGAATCGCTGCGCGGCGGGTATCTCCCCGGCCAGTGGCGCGACCATGAGTACGAGGCCTTCTCGCCCGACCGCGTCTGGATGCCAAACCTCGTGATGATCGCCAAGAACGCCTTCGTCTGGCTCGACCAGTTGTCCCGCCAGTACGGCCGGCATCTCACCCGGCTTGATGACATCCCCGAGGACGAACTGAAAAAACTGGCCCGCTGGGGCTTTACCGGCCTGTGGCTCATCGGCGTCTGGGAACGGTCGACCGCGAGCCGCACGATAAAGCAGATCATGGGGAATCCCGAAGCGGCCGCGTCGGCCTATTCGCTCTACGACTACACGATAGCGCAGGAACTGGGCGGCGAAGCGGCGCTCGCGACCCTGCGCGACCGGGCCGGGAAGTACGGCATCCGGCTCGCCTCCGACATGGTGCCCAACCACATGGCGATAGATTCGCGCTGGGTCCACCACCACCCCGACTGGTTCCTGCAGGCGAAGGAACCACCCTTCCCCTCGTACACCTACAACGGACCGAACCTCTCGACCGAGGAGCATATCGGCATCTACATCGAGGACCGCTACTACGACAAGACCGACGCGGCGGTCACCTTCAAGCGGGTCGACTTCCGCTACAACGATGTCCGCTACATCTATCATGGCAACGACGGCACCAGTTACCCGTGGAACGACACCGCGCAACTCGACTACACCCGCGCCGATGTCCGCGAGGCGGTGATACAGACCATCCTCCATGTGGCGCGGCAGTTCCCGGTGATACGGTTCGACGCCGCGATGACGCTCGCCAAACGGCACTACCAGCGGCTCTGGTTCCCCGAGCCGGGGACCGGCGGCGACATCCCTTCGCGCGTCGAATACGCCCTGACCCGCGACCAGTTCAACGAGAAGATACCGAACGAATTCTGGCGCGAGGTGGTGGACCGGGTGCAGGCGGAACTGCCCGACACCCTCCTGCTCGCCGAGGCGTTCTGGCTCATGGAGGGCTATTTCGTCCGGACGCTCGGGATGCATCGCGTCTACAACAGCGCCTTCATGAACTTCCTGAAAAAAGAGGAGAACGATCAGTACCGCCTCTCGATCCGCAATGTGCTCGAGTTCGATCCGCACATCCTCCAGCGGTTCGTCAACTTCCTCAACAACCCCGACGAGAAGACGGCGGTCGAACAATTCGGCAAGGATGACAAATATTTCGGCGTCTCCCTCCTCATGGCCACCATGCCCGGCCTGCCGATGTTCGGCCACGGGCAGGTGGAGGGTTTCACCGAAAAGTACGGCATGGAGTACCGCAAGGCCTACTGGAACGAGTCGGTCGATCACCAACTCGTCCAACGGCATGAACGGGAACTTTTTCCGCTCCTCCGCAAGCGGTATCTGTTCGCCGGGGTCGAGAATTTTTACCTCTATGACTTTTTCCTCCATAACGGACGGGTCAACGAGCATGTCTACGCCTACTCGAACCGCCGGGACGACGAGCGGGCGCTCATCCTGTTCAACAACAAGTTCTCCGAGACCTCGGGCTGGATACGGACCTCGGTCGGGTTCCTCGACAAGGGAAGCGGGCAGGTGGTCCAGCGAACGCTCGTCGAGGGGCTCGGGCTCACGCCCGGTGCGGGCCGCTACCTGCTGTTGCGAGACCATATCACCGGTCTTGAATTCATCCGCCGGGTGGACGATCTGGCCGAGAAGGGACTTTTCGTCACGCTCGGCGCCTACAAATATCAGGCCTTCCTCGACCTGCGCGAAGTGATCGAAACGGCCGCCGAGCCGTGGGGGGAACTCCACGACACGCTCGACGGCGCCGGGGTCCCCGACATCCGCCGGGCGCTCACGATGCTCACCGTGGCGCCGCTCCATGCCGCCTTCCGCCGGCTCGCGAACCCGGCGACCTTCAAGGCGCTCATCGCGGCGCGCGCCGCCAAGGGACCGGTGAAGATGAAGGCGACGACCCGGAAACTGCTTTTGCAACTCACCGTCCACCATCGCTCCTTCCTCGACGAATTGCGGTTCCTCCACGGCGGCACGGGCGATGTCGACATACTCGCGGGGTTGTTCGCCCACGATCTGGCCGCCTTCATCGAACTGCCGACCGTCGATCTCGCACCGCTCCACCCGCCGGCGCAGGAGTGGCTGACCGCCGTTGTCGGCGATGATGTGTCGGCGCTCCTCATGATGTTCGGCTGGACACTCACGGCGCGACTGTCGCAGATAACGCAGGAAAAGAACGACGGCCCGACCTCGAACGGGATACTGCGGAAATACCTCTTGGAAGAGGTCTTCCTGACGCTCTTCCGCGAGATGGGCCGCGGCGAACGGCACGCCGAGATGGAACAGCGGCACATCCGCGCCTTTGTCTACTACCAGAACTGGTGGCGCCAATACCCGCAGGACGACCTCTGCCACGCGATGATGAAGGATGTCTTCGCCGATGAGAACATGCACCGCATCCTGCAGATGAACGAATACAAAGGGGTCCGCTACTTCAACAAGGAGGCGTTCGAACATTTCGTGAACGGCCTGTTCGTGATGGCGGTGCTCGATATCCTCCGGAGCGACCTGCCTCCGGCGAAAAAGAAGAAGGAACTCGCGACCCGCACGACGCTGGCGCGGAAACTCCTCGACGCGATGCCGCTTTCGGAGTACCGCGTGGATAAGTTGCTGGAAGTGTTAAAAGATCCCGTCAAGGCTCCTGTGACAAAGGGCCGAAAGGAACAGGAAGAGGAGATGTTCTGCGTCATCGGCGAACCGATCCCCGTCCGCTACGCCGAGGTCGAACGACCGGTAAAGAAAAAGAAGCCCGCCGCCGCTAAAGCTAAGGCGGACAAACCCGCCGCCGCAAAAACGAAAAAGCCCACCGTCAAGGGGAAAAAGCCATGAGATTCATCGCGGCGCTCATCGCGCTTCTGCTCGCGGCGGCCATGACCTACTACTATATCACCGGTTCGTGGCCCGGCATGTCGAAGGACCCGCTGAAGGACGCCTCGAGGAAGGCGGCGGTCGAAGGCGGCCCGATCACCGATCCGCAGATGGCCAAAGAGCGCGTCGAGGGGATGCTGAAAAAAAGCGAGGACGCGCAACGAAAGGCGATAGAGGACTCGACCCAGTAGTCCTGCGCTGTCTATAAACATGAGGGAGGAGAAGAACATGCGGCACCATGTGGTCCTTTTTGCGGCGATGCTGATCGTCCTGACGGCATGCGCCGGCACCAAAACGAGCGACACCGACACTGCGCCGGTGAACGATGAGAACACGACCGACACGACCGTGACCGACACCACGGTCACCGACACCGACGTCACCGACACGGCTGTCACCGACACGGCAGTCACCGACGAAACGGTGACCGATACCGAAACACCGGACGGCGACGCACCGGTGGCAAGCGGCGGCATGGTGATAGATCACACCTCGACCGATCTGGCCGGGATCCCCTCGGAATGGGTGACCGCCGTGAAGAACGACCTGCACATCGCCTATCAGCACACCTCGCACGGCAGTCAACTGATATCGGGAATGAACGCGCTCATGGCTCACGGCCCCTTCGGCACGACCTACCAGTGGACCGACAACGGCTCGGCGGGGCTCGACCTCGACGACGGCGGCATCCCGGGCGACGCAAGCGACCTGTCAACCGGCGATTCGGAGGACGAGAACGGCGACACGCCGTGGGCGATACAGACCCGGACGCTCCTTGACAACGCCGACAACTACCACATCAATGTCATTCTTTGGTCGTGGTGCTCGATAAACGGCCACAACGCCCAGCGGTATGTCGATAACATGGAGAAACTCATCGCCGAATACGGCCCGGGCGGCACCAAACCGCGCGCGGCCGAGCATCCGGTGACCTTCGTCTTCATGACCGGACATTCCGAAGGACAGGGCGAGGACATGGCCGAGAACGGCATCCACTACAACAACACGCTCATCCGCCAGCACTGCGCCGAACACGAACGGATACTGTTCGATTTCGCCGACATCGAGGCGCACGATCCCGACGGGAACTACTTCTGGGATCAGGCGATGGAGGACGATCTCGACTACACGGGCGGCAACTGGGCGGTCGAATGGCTCGCCGAGAACTCCGATTCGGAACTCGCGACACTGACCGACCTGTGCACCGAGTGCGCCCATTCCGATACTCTCGCGCAGTCGAAACTCAACTGCGTGCTCAAAGGACGCGCCGCATGGTGGCTGTTCGCCCGCATCGCCGGCTGGGACGGGAACTGATCCTTCTTTCGGCTTGACAAATCGCCGTTTTTCATGAGTATCACGGGGCGGAGCGCCCGTAGTTCAATTGGATAGAGCACTTGGCTTCGAACCAAGGGGTTACAGGTTCGAGTCCTGTCGGGCGCGCCATGTTTTTAAAATGAGATCTCCGGCCGCTAGTCGCCGATGATCTTGACGAGGACCCGCTTGCGACGCATCCCGTCGAATTCACCGTAGAATATCTGTTCCCACGGCCCGAAATCGAGTTTGCCGCCGGTGATGGCCACCACCACCTCGCGCCCCATCACCTGCCGTTTGAGATGCGCGTCGCCGTTGTCCTCGGCGCCGTTGTGCCGGTACTGGGCATGCGGTTTCTCGGGCGCCAGTTTCTCCAGCCAGACCTCGTAATCGTGGTGCAGGCCCCGCTCGTCGTCGTTGATGAAGACGCTCGCGGTGATGTGCATCGCGTTGACGAGCACCAGCCCCTCCTTCACGCCGCTCTCGGCGACCGCCCGTTCGACCTCGGAGGTGATGTTGATGAAGGCGCGTCGCGTCGCCGTGGTGAAAGACAGTTCCTTGCGGTGATGTTTCATCGGGGGATATTCTCAGAGGAGCGGGCAGGCCCAGCCGGTCTGACAGCCGGCCGCATCGTAGAGCGGTTCGGGCTTGAGGTTATCGCCGCAGTCGGGCATCTTCATGTCGATGGCGGGACAGCCGGGGTCGGTCGGGTCGTTCGGATCGGTGCCGCCTTCGCAGTACCAATCCACCACACACCCCTTCTCATCGTATATCGGCACCATCTTGCTCCCGTCGGCGCAGTAATCCTCGGGGTTCGGCATGCCGACCGGACAATCGGGCTCCGCGTAGGCGCATATCCCATTCACACAGAGCATGCCCGCATCGCAGTCGCTGTCGGCCTTGCAGTACATCGGGTTATTCTCATTGTTGCAATCCCACGCGACCTGACAGCCGAGTTCCTTGTCATAGATCGGGATGATCTTGCCGTTCGGGCAGAAATCCTCGGGCGGATAGGCGAGGTCGGGGCATTCGGGCCCGTTGGGGCCGCCCCAGCACTCACCCTCGTAGGCGATCTCGACGCCCGAAAGTTTCGCAAAACAGTCGTTGTCGTAGGTCCAGCCGTCAACGCCGCAGACGGGCGCCCACACCATCGGGCAGGCCGGTTCGGTACCGTTGTATTCGCACTTCATACCGAGCACGCAGGCGCGGCCGAAGTCGATGATGAAGAGCGGGCGGCCCATCTCGGGACGGCAGGTATCGAAGTTGAGCCCGATGATCTCGGGACAGAGCGGCATCACGCCGTAGCCGCCGTCGGGCTGGCCGGGGTCGCCGGGAACGGTGTTGTTGTCGCAGTTGGTCACCACGCCGTCGCCGTTGGTGTCCACGCCGTTCTTATCGTCGCACGGCATGCCGGTCGACGGGTCGTTCGGGTTCCCCTCGGGGGTCGACTCGCCGTTCTCCGTATAGTCCTTATAGACATCGAACAGGGTCTGGGCGGGCGTCTTTCCGGTGTCGGGCGCCGGTTTGGTTTCGTCGCCGCAGGCGATGATGAACAGCACGGCGGCGGTGATGGCGATGACTCTCATGACTCTCCTCCTGAAGATCGGTTATGATCGAACACTGACAGCCCTGTAGTACCACCATTGTAGCCGATTTATTGGGAAGTCAAGCGAAAACATTCTCTGTTTTTTGAAATAACTGGGGTTTTCGTCCGCCCTATTCGGGCAACAGGATGTCAAGGAACTCTTCGAGCCGCGCGATCGCCGCCGCTATCTCATCGATGCGGCCGGTCTGCGTCCCCATTTTCACCTGTCGGTATCCCGATGGGGCGCTCTGCGGCCCCACTTTACGGTACCGTTTAAGTTTGGGCGGGACGAGTGACAAGCGGTGTTCGGCCGCGGCGAGATAGAACTCGGCAAGCCACGGCCCGTCGTCCGTCGTTTCGCCGTCGCGCAGTTCCAGCGCGACGCGGCACAGTTCCTCGCACGGGGTGCCCGGCGCCGACGAACCGCCGCCCGCCGTCTCCCACGCAAAGGCGCGCCGCAAGGCGTAGAGCGCCGCGACCATGTGCGCCTGCATCGCCTCCTCCTCCCGGCTCTCGGCCCCGAACTGGGCAAGCCGCCCTGCGAGCGCCGCGAGGCGTGGCCCGATGTCGGAAAGATCTTTTTCTTTCAAGGAGTTCTCCCTATTATTTCCCGCACCGGAAACCGGTCTGATAGGCCTGCCAGTCGATCTGACTGCGGGACGATGAGCGAAGCCCCGGACCGTAGACCTGCCATGAGCCGCCGCGGGTCACCCAGAGTTTTCCCTGCGCCGGACCGCGGGGATCCTTCTGCGGCGAGGCGGCGTAGTATTTCGAATCGAACCAGTCGATGACCAGTTCGGCGGCATTCCCCGCCATGTCGTAAAGACCGAAGGCGTTGGGCTGGTAACTGCCGGCGGGAGCCGTTTCCATGACGCCGTCGGAACATTCGCCGTTGTAGTAGGTGTCCCACGGATAGCGACCGTGATAACTGATATCGCCGCCGTTGGCGAAGGTGCAGGCCTGCCGCAGATCGGTCCCCCAGTGGTAAGGCGTCTCGGCGCCGGCGCGCGCCGCTTTTTCCCATTCGGCCTCGGTCGGGAGCCGTTTGCCCAGCCACGCGCAGTATTCGATGGCCTGCTGACGATCGACGCAGACCACCGGCTTGGAATCGACTCGGAACGACTGCGCGGGGTAGCCCTTCACCCACTTCCCCTGCTGGTCGTGGACCCAACAGGTGCCGTTGTCGTAATGGGCCGGCTGACAGCCGCCGTAGGAGACGCAGGTGTTGTATTCCTCGTTGGTCACCTCGCGGGCATCGATCTGGAAGGCGCTCACCCAGACCTTGTGGGCCGGTTTTTCGGCCTCTCCGCAGTTCGCGTCGTTCGCGGCACAGCCCATCGCGAACCACCCTTCCGGTATCGATACCATGTCGCCGAGTATCTTGCCCATCTTGCAACTGTACTCATCCTTGAGTTCGCAGCCTTTCGCGAACATGTCGGGAACGGCGTCGCGCAGTTCGACACCCGCCTCGCGCTTGAATATCTGCATCGCGGCGTTGTAACAGCACCAGCCGCATTCCTGGTCGCACCCCTTGAGGAAGTATTTGAACGCCGCGCCGGTGTTGCGGGCGCTGCTGTGATCGTAGGCGATGCTGCCGCAGGGCCAGCCGACGCCGTCCTCGCAGGCCTTTTCGTACATCGATTTATCCTGCAGGTTGCCGAGCCGTTCGAGCGCCTTCGTATAGTTGCGGTCGGAGGGATCGGAGGTCTGTACGATATCGCGGTAGAGTTCCTTCGCCCGTTCGACATCGGCCGCCTCGTTGTCGCGCGCCTTGTCGTAGAGCGCGGTGCTCTGCGCCGCGGTGATGGTCCCGGCCGCCGCCTTATTTTTATCGGGCGCCGTCTTCTTCGCCGCGAGTTTCTTGTTGAAGACCAGTTGCGAGACGAGATCCTCGACCGCCGTCTTCATCCCCTGCTCGGTGCCGTCGAATTCTGCTTTCGCCGCCTTGACGGTCGCCTCCTTGGCAAGGTCTATCATCTCGAGCGATATCACGAAAGCGCCGCCGAAATAGGTGATGGTGCCGGTCACCAGCGTGTCGGCCGAAAGCGCCTGCCCGAGCGGCAACTGGCACGATTTATCGTAACATTCCCTATACGATTCCTTTTTTTCGAGTTTCACCGCCTCTTTCAGTTGGCGCTCCTTCGAAATGAGGATGTATCGGTTGGTCGCGGCCAGTTCGCTCCGCAGATATTCGGCGGCGTTCCCGAGAAAATCGCTCTTGAGTTTCGCCGTCTTGTCGGCGAATTCCATGACGGCGATCTTCTGTTTCTTTTCCTGCGCGAAAAGCGCGGCGCTCAGGCAAAGAACGGCGATGAACAGCACAAAGAACGACCACGCACCACGCACCCCATGACGCATCTGTTCTCCTCCCACTCCTTTTGTGCGATGAACGGCTCAAGCTATCAAAAAGCAGCAAGAAAGTCAACGGGCCGGAACGCTACCCCTCCTTCGACGCCGCCTCGTGTTTGGTGACGAGTCCCCGGAAGAGGAAGAGCCCTATCGGCGATACGAGGGCGGTCAGCCCGACCCAGAACCAGACCATGTAGTGGTCGGGGTAACTGGCGAGCGCGTTGCCCGCCGCGTCGACCGGAACATAGGTCTCGAGCAGGTAGCCCGACATCGGCCCGACGAACATCTTCGCGAGGAAGAACGGGAGGATGGAGAGCGATATGTAGGTCCCCTCCTTCCCCTTGGGCGCCAGTTCGGCGGTGAACTGCATGAGCCGTGGCGACCAGATCGCCTCGCCTATCGTGAAGACGAAGATGAATATGAGAAGCGGCCAGTAGGCGGGGTGCGGGTCGCCCGCGACGCCGAGCCATTCGGTGAAGACGATGCCCGACAGGAGCGTCCCGTTCAGCCCCGTGAACCAGTCGCCCGGCATCACCCCGATGAAGCAGGCGAGCGCCGAGATGGTGGTCCCGATGAGGAGCATCCGGTAGGAGGGGACCTTCTTGAAAAAGTAGCCGACGAGCGGCACGAGTATCACGACGAGCACCGGGTTGAGGACGCCGTAAAGCGCGCCGATCTTCGCCCCGGGACCGAACAGGCGCAGGCCGTATTTCGGGAGCGTCATGCTGTTGAGATGGAAGAAGACGAGCCGGACGAACACGACGATGAAGATGATGAGGAGGAATTTATAGAAGAAAGTGTCGCTCCAGGTGCTCTTGAGGCTCTTCGCGGTACCGGTCAGGGCGTTGACCGCGGTGTTCTTCGCCACGGTGAATATGCCGCCGGGGAGTTTCGGCTGGGGCTTGAAGACCACCTGCTCCTTGTCGTCGAGTTCGACCCCGTCGCGCAGGAGCGCGAGGAACAGGAGACTCGGCAGGGTGAGCAGGAACCCGGCGAAAAATATCGCTTCGTACGGGGCGAGCGCGGCCCCGAGCCCCGGCACGGTCCATGACCCGCCCGATGCCACGACGCCGATCCGTATCTTGTCCCACAGCCAGCCGCCGATGGCGTAGCCGACATTCATCAGGGTGTAGAACAGCGCAAACCCCATCGCGGCGGTCTCTTTAGTGGTCATCTTCTTGATGCCGACCGATATGACCGGCGCCATCACCGCGAGCCCGAAGGCGTACGGCATGAAGCCGAAGACCGTCGCGGTGTAGATATCGCCGGAAAGGGCGAGGATGAAGCGGGTGATGATGAGCGTGATCGTCCCGAGCAGGAGCGTCCGCTTGATGCCGATGGTGTCGGTCACCGCCCCGATGACGATGGTGAAGAAGTTGATGAGGATGGACCATACCGAAAAATAGGTCCCCGCCGCGACATCGCCCATGCCGAAATTCTTGGTGAGGTAGAGGACGATGGTCATGTTGATCATCGCGTAGGCAGAATATTCAAGGACCTTGGTGCCGTAGAGGAGCCACAGGTCGCGCGGCGAGGCGCGCAGACCTTTGATGTAGACGACGACGATGGCGGCGATGACGACGCCGACGACGGCGGTGAGCAGGTGGAACGCGAGCGCTGAGGTCATGAGGGCCTCCGTGTAGAAAAATCAGGGGATGCTAGCAGAGAAGGGGGTGGGAGGCAACATAAATCGTATGTTCAGAAAGGAGAACGGCCCTCAGGGCTGGCCGTCGAGGTGATCTTTCGCCAGTTCGACGAGGTCGATGAACTCGGCGATGGCCCCCTCCGCATCGGCCGGAAGCGCCGCCTTGGCGAGTTTCAGCAGTTCGTCGATATCGCGGGTCGGCAGGTACTGCGAATGACGCAGGAGCATCGAGAACTCGGTGACGCCCGCCGCGAACATGAACTTGAGCGACGGCACGGTCCGGTTGATATCATCGGCCTCGAGCGGATGTTCGAGCAGTTGACTCGTATCGGCGTCGGGATCCTTGTAGCGGATGCGGACATTGACGAAGGTGTCGCCGGTGACCGGCGCCTCGTCGAGGATCGCGTCATCGTCGCTCACCTCGGCGTCGGTGTCGGGTTCCTCGACGGTGCCCGGCTGCGGTTCGGGCACGATCTCTCCGCTCGTGGCGGGGATGATCTCGTAGAAGGCGGTGACCGACAGGCCCGCGCCGAGTTCGCCCGCATCGACCAGATCGTTATTGAAGTCGTCGTTCGCGAGTACGCGGTTCTCATAGCCGACGAGCCGGTAGGCCTTCACCTGCTCCTTGTTGAAGGCGACCTGCAGTTTCACATCCTTGGCGATGGTCAGGAGCGAGCCCGACAGCCCGTTGAGAAAGGCGCGCCGCGCCTCTTCGGGGCCGTCGATGAAGAAATAGATGCCGTTGCCGTTGTCGGCGAGTTGCTCCAACTGCTCGTCACGGTAATTACCACCGTCCCACGCCTCGCCGAAGCCGTACACGCTCAGGAATACGCCGGTCTCGCGTTTGGTCGCGATGAAGTTCACCAGTTCGTTCTGGTCGGTGATGCCGACATTGAAGTCGCCGTCGGTCGCGAGGATGACGCGGTTATTGCCCTCGGGCAGGAAGTTCTCGGCCGCCACCTCGTAGGCGAGTTGGATGCCGCCCGATCCGTTGGTCGAGCCACCCCCTTCGAGGTTGTCGAGCGCCGCGTAGATCTTCTCTTTCTCGCTGCCGGGGGTCGAATCGAGGACGAGCGCCTCCTTGCCGGCGTAGGTGACGATGGCAACGCGGTCTATGTCGCGCATCTGCGACGCCATCATCCGGAACGCCTTTTTGAGGAGCGGCAGTTTGTTCTCCGAATAGGTCATAGACCCCGACACATCGATGAGGAACACGAGGTTGGCAGGCGGCTGGTCGGCCAGCGCCACCTCCTGCCCCTGCACCCCGAGCATCAGCAGTTTGTGTTTCGGGTTCCACGGGCAGGTCGAAAGTTCGGTGTAGAGCCGGAAGGGGGTATCGCCCTCGGGCTGTTTGTAGCGCATATGGAAGTAGTTGATCATCTCCTCGATGCGGACCGACTCGGCGGGGGGCAGTTCGCCGTTCTTGAGATAACCGCGCACCAGCGAATAGGAGCCGGTGTCGACATCTATCGAGAAGGTTGAGCGGTCGACCTCGGCGGTCGTGAAATAGGGATTCTCGAGTATCGGCGTCACCTCTTCGCTTTTCACACGAAGCGGTTCTTCGTCGGTCAGGAGCATGTCGTCATCGGGCTCCTCCTCGACCGCTTCGTCGGGATACCACGCGTTATCGGTGTCGGAGACCGGCGAGGATTGGTCCGAAACGGTGGCGCTGTCAGCATAGGAACCGTCGCCGGGCGATTCGTCCTCGGCGGGGTCTCCGCCGCCGTTAAGGTCTTCCTGTTCCTTTTCTTCCTCGGCGGCGCGGGCGGCCGAACTGTTCTTGTAACCGATCTGTTCTTCGCCATAGTTGTCGAGCGTCTTGTCGGTCACCGTATCGATGTCGGGGCCGACCGATCCGGGCTCACCGCCCACCTTCGTCCCGCAGGAAACGACGGTCACGACAAGAAAAACAGCAATAAAATTCAATGTCTTCATGGCTTCCTCCGCTCTCGGTTTCATGCAATGGACCGGGGGTATGGTGTCCCGGGGAGGTCGATTTTATTGAAGGCGAAAGGAAAAAGAGGGCGACGCTAGTGCGCTTTGGCCGGTTCGGTCTTATCTTCCATGTGCTTTTTGTAGATGCCGTGCAGGAGGAGCAGGCCGATCGGGGTGACTATCGCCATGCCGCCGATCCAGACCCATACCATGTAGTGCTGGGAAAGATCGCCCACCACCTGCACCGCCTTCCCGGCGGCGTCGAGCACGACCGCACCGGTCGCCGGGTCTATCTTGTCCACCATCGGGGTGTAGGCGTTCACCAATAACCCCGACATCGGGCCGACGACGAACTTGGCGAGGAAGAACGGCAGGACCGCCAGCGCGATGTAGGTCCCCTCTTTCCCCTTGGGCGCTATCTCGGCGGTGAACTGCATGAGGCGCGGCGACCAGATCGCCTCGCCGATGGTGAAGACGGTGAAGAACACGATGAGCGACCAGTATTCGGGAACCGGCGGATTGGCAAGGAGCGTCGGCATGTCGGGCGCCATCCCGAGCCATTTGATGAATATGATCTCGCCGAGGACCGAATCGGTAAGTCCCGAGAAGTAGGCACCGGGGATGACGGCGATGAAACAGGAAGCGGCCGATATCGCCGAGCCGACCACGAGCATCGTGAAGGAGCGCCATTTTTTCGTTATCGCGGCGAACAGCGGCACGAGGAAGATGATGAGCGCCGGGTTGAGGACGCCGTAGATGTTGCCTATCTTCGCCCCTTCGCCCAGCACGCGGATGCCGTACTTCGGGAAGGTGTAGTGCAGGTGAAAAAAGATGAACCGGACAAAGAGCGTCACGGTGAGGATCAGGATGAATATCCAGAAATAATTCTCCGAGACGGCGCTTTTGATGCGGTTGTACATGGTGAGAAAGGCGCTTTTTATCGCGGCAAGCCCCGAACCGTGGTCCTGACTCGGCTTGACGACGATCTTCGAACTCTTTTTCCCTTCGGCGTCGGTCTCCTCCTCCACCTCGATGCCGTCACGGATGAAGAAAATGCACGCGGAACTGAGGATGGTGAGGATGAACGCCGTTATAAAGAGGAGCTGGTAGGTCGTGAAATGCATCCCGAACAGCGTCGCGCCGAAGTTCTCGTTAATGATCTTGCCGGCGGCGTCGCGTTCGACGAAGACGGTGCGGAAATAGTCGATCAGCCAGCCGCCGATAGCGTAGGCGGCGTTCATGATGACATAGAACAAGCCAAAACCGAGCGTTGCCCCTTCTTTAGTGGTGAACCGTTTTATCGAGACCGAGATGACCGGCGCCACCATCGCGAAACCGATGGCGAACGGCACGAAGCCGACGAAGAATATCAGCACCGGATGGGTGACGAAGGTCATGAAAAAGCGGGCTATGACGAGGAAGACCACGCTGAAGATGAGCGTCCGCTTGATGCCGATGGTGTCGACGAGCGCCCCGGAGACCATCCCTACCAGCGACAGCAGGATGGACCACGCCATGATGTAAGTGCCGGCGGCCACATCGCCCAGCCCGCACTCTTTGGAAAGCCACAGGATGAGAATGGGGTTCATCGCGGCGTAGGCGACATACTGGACGATCTTGTAGGTGAACAGTATCCACATGTCACGCGGCGAGTCCTTCAGCCCTTTCGCGTAACTCCAGACAATGTAAAAAAAGGCGAGAGCAAGGCCGACCAGCCCTACATAGACGATGATGTCGGCGGTCCGGAGGGTCGTTGCAACAGCGTTCATTCGTGACTCCCGTCAGATAAAGTGTCGCCGAAAGATACCGGCGGCGAGGGGGCGAGTAAAGTTTTTTTTATTGACCCGCTTCGGCGGCGTGATCTTCGCGTTTCTGGAAAACCCCTTTCATGAGGAGGAGTCCGATGGGAGTGATGATCGCCATCAGGCCGATCCAGAACCAGATCATGGCATGGTCGGGATAGGGGCCGAGCAGTTCTTTATTCGGGCCGACCGGCACATAGGCGTTGAGCAGTATCCCCGACATCGGGCCGGCGATGAGTTTCGCGAGGAAGAACGGCAGGATAGACAGCGCGAGATAGGTCCCCTCCTTCCCCTTCGGCGCTATCTCGGCGGTGAACTGCATGAGTTTCGGCGACCAGATCGCCTCGCCGACGGTGAAAACAAGGATGAAGATGATGAAGGGCCAGTATTCGGGGACCGGCGGGTTCTGCATCAGCGCCTCGTGGGTCGGAGCCATGCCGAGCCATTTGACGAAGACCAGTTCGCCCCAGACGGTGCCCGTCAACCACGATACCGAGGAAGCGGGGATCATGACGATAAAACAGGCACCGGCCGACACGATGGAGCCGACCACCAGCAGTTTATAGGAGGATATCTTCTTGGTGATGATCGCCACCAGCGGCACCAGAAAGATGATGAGGACCGGATTGAGGACGCCGTAGATGGTCCCGATCTTCGCATCGAGCCCGAGAACGCGCAGGCCGTACTTCGGAAAAGTGTATTGCAACTGGAAAAAGACCATCCGGACGAATATCGTGAGGGCGATGATGGTGATGAAGATCCAGAAGTATTTCTCCGACACGACCGACTTGATCATCTGCCCCGTCTTGATCGCGGCGCTCTTAACGGCGGCAAGCCCCGAGCCGTGATCGATGAGCGGTTTGACCACGGCGTTCCCGTCGTCGTCCAACTCAATGCCACCACGGATGAAAAAGAGGAGGGAGATGCTCAGGATGGTCAAGAGAAGGACGAAGATATAAAGCATCTGGTAGGTGGAGAACTGGTACCCCAGCAGGATCGCCCCGGCGTTGTCGTTGACGATCTTTCCCGCCGCATCTTTGAGCGCGTAAGCGCCGCGCACCTTATCGAAAAATATGCCGCCCACGGCAAAGGCGCCGTTCATCAGGACATAGAACAGGCCGAAGCCCAGCGCCGCGCTCTCCTTGGTGGTGAAACGCTTGATGGCGACCGAAACGACCGGCGAGACGATGGCGAAGCCTATCGCGAAAGGAATGAAGCCGAAGATGAAAACGATCAGCGGATTGGTGAGGAAAATGAGCGATATCCGCGCGATGATCAGAAAAAAAATGCTGAAAAAGAGGGTCCGCTTGATGCCGATGGTATCGACCAGCGCCCCCGCCACCATCGCGACCATCGAGAGCATGATCGACCAGGTGGTGATGTAGGTGCCCGCCGCGACATCGCCCAGTCCGCAATCGGCCGAAAGCCACAGCGACAGCGACACATTCTGCGACGAGTAGGCGACATAGGTCACCAACAGGTAGGCGAACAGTATCCACATATCGCGCGGCGACTGCTTGAGCCCTTTCACATAGCCCCAGATGATGTAGATAAGGGCGATCCCGATACCGGTGCCGCCGAAATAGACGATGATGTCCGCCAGACTCATAAGAGAACCTCCAAGACATGTGGAAAATCCGGGGCATTGTATCGAGACGGCGGGGCAAAGAAAGTTTTTTGGCCGAAATTCTCGCCCTTGACTTCGCGGGGACGGGGTCGTACAGTAGCGACGGTCATTATCATCAGGAGACCGTGCCATGAAAAGGATCGTCACCGTCGCCTCCCTGCTGCTGGCCGCCGCGACCGCCGGCGCCTTCTACGATCAGCCCGCCTTCACCTACGAGGGGGCGTTCGATTACTTCATCGTCTCCAAGTCGCTACTCGCCGACAATCAGAGCCAGCCCTACGAGAGCGGCGTCCATCAGGGCGACACCTCGCTCGGCGTCGCCGGGACCACCGCGGTGCTCGGCGCCGACGACATACCGCCCGACGCCTTTGTCGAACGGGCGATACTCGTCTGGGTCGTATCGAAAAACCCGGCCGACCAGAACGCTTTCGGCGACAGCACCGTAACGCTTATCACTCCCGACGGGACCGACCACGAGGTCGTCGCGCCGCTCGCCGGAAACGCCGCCACCCCCGATGCGCTCGAATTCGAATCCTACTACAAATCGGAACTGCTCGGCGGCACCTATTACTATTACCTGTACCGGGTCGATGTGACCGACATCATGAAGAGTTATCAGGAAGGCGACCCGGAATCGCCCGACCAACTGTCGCTGACCGGCAACTACACCGTCAAGGGGGTGGACGACATCTACGACTGCCTCGCCGACGCGAACCACGCCTACTGCTCGTCGGCCTCGATGGTGGGCGGCTGGCAACTCATCCTCGTCTATGGATCGAAGCAGATAGCGCGCAAGCGGCTCTATTTCTATTTCGGCATGGACTGGAGTTCGGGCACCCTCTCCAACCCGCTCACCATACACATCACCGGCTTCGAACTGCCCGATCAGGCGGCGGTGAAACTGTCGGTGGTCACGAGCGACGGCGACGACGAGGATTCGGCCAAGGAATATCTCCGCATCAAGGGGAACATGACGGCGAACGCCGACCTCACGCTCGCCGACCAGTGCAACCCGCCCGACTACCCGTTCAACAATAAGTTCCTCAACTACAACTACAAAAAGGAGCCTTCCGCCGAGTGCCTCATCGAGTTCTCGTACGATGTGGACACCTTTCTCCTCCAGTACGATCCGAACGACACGCAGGGACTCATCAACGAGCACATCAAACTCGGCACCACCGCGTTCGATTTCAAGATAGGGACCGGCAACGACATCGTGCTGACCAACTACATGCTGATGTCGGTCGACACCAAACTGCCCGCGTTCGACATCCCCGGCATGGACGAGAAGTACCTGCTGACCAACTCGACCATCGCCGACCGGATGTGCGACGACCGGGTGAGCGCCTACGAGATATGGGTCGAGAACCACGGGCAGGAGATCGCGAGCATGGTGACGGTGCGCGACGAATTGCCGGTGGGGCTCAAGTATGTCCCCGGTTCGACCCAGATAGACCGCACCGGCACCGGCACCTGCTACGAGCCGGTCGAGGATGTCGGCGGCCAGTCGCCGCTCTTTGAAGGGATGATGGTCGCCGAAACGCTCGGCATCTGTCAGGACGCCGCGAACTGCCCGCGCGTCATGCTCCGCCTCAAGGTCCAGCCGCTCGAGGACCTGCCCAAGAACACCTCGTTCAAGAACACCGCGCTCATCTGGGACGCCGTCATCGGCCAGACCGCCGCCTACCTCAGCAATCAGGGACTGCCGCTCCGCAGTTCGCTCGATCAGGCGTGCCCCGAAACGGTGACCGACCCCTACCTGCCCGGCACCACCTGCGGCGAGACGCCCGACGACACCCCGGTGACCGATGCCGACGCGACGGATCCCGACGATGCCGTGACCGATACCGGCGCTGGGACCGACACCGGCGGCGAGGCGACCGATGATGATTCGCTCTGGGAGGAAGAGGAGAGCGGTTGCGGGTGCGCCCTTATCGGGTGATCGAGGGATCTCTTTCTAGAAATTGTTCTTCAGGAACAGGCAGGCGTCCTCTATCTTGTTGGTGCACGCCTTTTTGACGAACTTTTTCGCCTGCTCGGTGTCCACCGGGCCGCCTTCGCCGGTGAAATGCATGGCGCCGACGAGGAAACAGCCGTCGTTGTTGCCCAGTTCGCAGGCACGGGAGAACAGTTGGCGCGCCCGCTCCTTGTTGGCGCTCCCCTCTTCGCCCTGATAGTAGTACACCCCGAGATTGAAGCAGGCGATGGAGCGCTGTTTGCCGCACGCCTTCTCGTTGTAGATGCGCGCCTTGTCCTTGTTGAGGTCGCCCCCCTCGCCGTTGTACCACAGGAACGCGAGCATGCCGCAGGCGTCGCCGTTGCCCCAGTCGCACGCTTTCTGGAGATATTCGCGCGCCTTTTTCTTGTTCGCCGCGATCCCTTTGCCGCTCACGAGCATGCCGCCGAGCCGGTAGCACCCCTCATGAGAGCCGTTGAAACAGGCGCGGTCGAACGCCTCGGAGGCCCGTTTGATATCGACCGGCTGGCCGTCGCCGTCAGTCAGCACGAGACCGAGATTGAGACAGGCCTCGCCGTTGCCGTCATCGCAGTAGTCGAGGAAATGGTCGTACGCCTTCTTTTTGTCCACGCGGCTCGCGATGCCTTTGAGCCACATGAAGGCGCGCATGTTGCAGCCGTGGGCCGCGCCGCCGCCGCACGCCTTTTCGAAGGCGTTCCGCGCCTTGGCGGTGTTGACCGGGCCGCCTTCGCCTTTGAAGTACATGTCGCCGAGCAGGGCGCACGCCTCGGCGATGCCGGCGTTGCAACTCTTCTCGAAACCCTCACGGAAATTCGGTTCCTCCGGCTCCTCGGCGCACAGCGCGAGGCACAGCCCGAGCGTGAAAAGGAACGCGGTGATGCGCATCATAGGGGACCTCCCTGACCCGAAAGTATCTTTTTCGCCGTCTCGCGTCCGTCCGACACGGCGTCCTCCATCGCGTTGTAGGTCCACCGACCATAGCGACCGACCAGATGTATGCCGTGCCGACCGAAAAGATCCGACACCACCGCCATGTCGTCGAAATACTCGCGGTGGAATATCACATAGCCGTTCTCGATGCACCGGTGGTCTATGAAGTCGATATCCTCCTCATCGTCGACGATGATGCCCATCGCGGTCAGGAGCCGGATGCTCTCTTCCATGAGTTTATCCGTGCCGCTGAACGGTCCCCGATGGGTGTATTCGACATAGAGCGAGCCGCGCCCCGCCGGCGCGAGCGGCGGATGGATGTTGCTGAAACTGCCGACGCGGTACGGCATGAAACCCTCTTCGGGGATGTAGAACCAGTGGCCGGGGTGACCCGCCGGCCTCTTGAGGGCGATATTGAGGTAACTGACCGATGCGATCTGCATCCGCGCCGCCATCTCCTTCGCGGTCGGCGCGAAGGGGCCGGTCACGAGGTCCAGCAGGTCGCGCAGGGGGATCGAACTGACGAGGTGGCGGTAGCGCACCTGTTCGCCGGTATCGAGCGTGATGATGCGGCGCTCGATGTCCACCGCCGTCGGCCGGGCGTTGAAAAGATAGTTGGCCGCGTCAGTGCGTTCAAACAGCCGTTTCGGGAACTCGCCGATACCGCCCCGCGCCGGGTAGTGGAACGACGCGTTGTAGCCGACCTTGCGATCGGGCGCGGTGACCGCACCTTCGATGACCTCGGAGAGCGTCGGCTTCGGGACATAGCGGTCGCACCAGTGCGACGCCATCTCCTTCGGATGCACGGTGTAGAGTTTCGAGTTGTAGGGTATCATGAAGTGTTTCGCGATCCCCTCGCCGAGATAGGCCATGCACCACTCGTGGAAATTCTCCCGCGCCCTGCTCTTGTCGGTGTCGCGCAGGGCTTTCACGAAACCGGCGACGCACTCCCGGACGACCTGCGGCGGCAGCCCGTAGGTGTTCGACTGGAACGGGTAGAGCGTGTAGACGCCGTGCGAGAATATGTGGGTCTTCCGCTCGATGCGGACGCGGTCGTCGGGGAACAGGTCGGCGAAGAGAGCGCGGTTCTCCTCGCGCGCGAGGTGGAGCCAATGCCCGGTCTGATCGAAGGTGAATCCGCCTTTATGCTCCGAAGTGCACAACCCGCCGGGGTGGTCGCTCTTTTCGATGACGAGATGGTCGCTCCCGCCGAGATGGTATGCGGTCGAGATGCCCGCAAGCCCCGCGCCGAGGATGAGCGTCCCCTTCTCCCGCATGGCCTCCCCGTTAGAAGGAGTTCTTGATATTGAACTCGAACATGTAGACCGGGTCGCCCGGCCGCGGCGTGATGGGGAAGCCCCATTCGAACGAGAGCGGCGCGATCGGCGTGACCCAGCGGATGCCGAACCCGGCGCTCCAGAACATCGCGAGCGGCAGGTGGTATTTGTTTCGCCCCGGATTGTCGATGTAGAACAGGTTCTCGTCCTCGTTGAAGGTGTTGCCGACATCGAGGAATGCGACGAGATTGAGACGCATCTCCTTGAGTATCGGGACCTCCAGTTCGTTGTTGATGATGATCTGCTTGTCGCCGCCGATGGTGTAGGGGAACATGCTGCTCGTCGGGTCTGACGGCGATTCGGCGACGCGCAACTCCTCGCTGGGGCCGATGGAGTTGTAGGAATAGCCGCGTATCGAGAATATGCCGCCGAGCCGGTACCGCTCCGAGACCGGCAGGCGGTTGCCCGAGAAGTCCTTTTTCCAACTGGTGAGGAGATTGACCTTGTAGACGAGGTTCCAGAACAGGCGCTGGTACCAGCGGAAGTTGAAATCGAGCGTCAGTATGTCGTCGTCGGAGCCGAGGAACCGCGGCCCCATCTCGGTGCTGAAACTGGAATAGAACCCCTTGGTCGGGAACATCCGGTCGTCGCGCGAATCCCAGGTCAGCCGGGCGAGGAGCGAACTGGTGAGCATGTCGCGGAACAGGAAGTTCATCTGGTTCTTGGCGCCCCCCTTGAGCCACACCTTGTCGATGCGGTACCCGCCCGATATCGAGAGGTTGTCGGTCAGCGGGTAGCCGAAGATGAGACTGTAGCCGAGCCGGTTGTCCTCATAATCAGCGTAATAGGTAGAGTTGAGCGAAGAGTAATCGAACTTGACGAAGTAGAAACTGGTGTTCATGAACACATCATAGTCGAAGAAATAGGGCTCGAACAGCGACAGATTGACCTCCTGCCGCATCGCCGAGAACTGCGACACGAGACTGAGCGTCTGCCCGTAGCCGAGGAAGTTGTTCTGGTCTATCCGCGCATTGAACACGAACGATTCGAACGAACTGAAGCCGGCGCCCACATTGAAGGTGCCGCTCTTGCGTTCCTTGACCTTGACGATGACCCGCACGAGATCGGGCTGCGAACCCTCTTTGAGCGTGATGGTGACCTCGTCGTAGAAGCCGGTGCGTTTGATGAGCATCTCGCTCCGCTTCTGGCCCGTGTAGGTGTAAAGCTCCCCTTCGTACAGACGCAATTCGCGCCGGACGACCTTGTCGCGCGACCGGTCGTTGCCCGTTATCTCGATGCGTTCGACATTGCATTTGCTGCCCTTCTGGATGCGGTAGGTGACATCGAGCCGCTTGTCGGGCTCTATCGGCGCCCGGTCGGGCAACACCGTCACGAACGGGAACCCCTCGTCGCCGTAGAAGGTCTTGAGCGCCTCGATGTCGGCGATGAGTTCGGTGTGGCGGTACCATTGGTCCTTCACGAGGCGCGGCTCGTATTTCGGGTATTCGCCGTTCTCCAAGGTGTCGCCATCCACCGTGACCGTGTTGATCTTGTAGCGGTCACCTTCGGTCACCACGAAGGTGATGTCGATGTCCCGGCGGTCGGGCGATATCGCGACGAGCGGCCGAGAGACGCGGACATTGACGAAGCCCTCCTCGTTGTAGAGGTACATGATGCGGGCCTGATCCTCCTCGAGGAGCTCCTTCTTATAGCCCTCGTCCTTGAAGAACGAGAACAGTCCCTCCTCCTGCGTGTTGAGCCGTTCCTTGATGAAATCGTCGGTCAGGAAGGTGTTGCCGGCTATCGTTATCTTGCGGACGCGGCTCCGTTCCCCTTCCGCGATGGAGAACACGAGCGTCGCCTCGTTGCTTTTCTCGTTGACGGTCAGGTCGGGGGCGACCCGGGCCATGAGATAGCCCTTCTCCTTGTAGAGTTCGGTTATCTTCTGTTCGTTCTGGCGTATCTTGTCGGCATCCACCAACTGGTTCCTTTTGATGTCTATCACCTTGACGATATCGTCGGTGTCGAGTTTGCTGTTGCCCTTCACCGAGACCGCAGTGATGACCGGCTGCTCCACGACGACGACCCGCAGGATACCGGTGTCGAGGTCGTAGCGCATCTCGAGGTGCTGGTACAGTTTCGACGCATAGAGCGACCGGAGTATCGCGTCGATCTCCCCTTCGGTCAGGGCGGTCTTGCCCTCGAAGGGTTTGGTGATGAGCGAACATTCGGTCCGCGCGCACCCCTCGGCCTTGACCTCTTTGATCTCGGCCGCGCCGGCAAGTCCCGCGACGAGAACCAGAAAGGCGAGAAGCGATGTCCTCACAGCGGCCATAATCTACCGTCCTTCAGTTCGTAACCGGTCGCCATGCGCCGCGCGAACTGTTTGTTGTGGGTCACGAATATCGTCGTCAGTCCGTGCTCCTGCGCCAGCGAGAACACGAGGTCGAGGATAGCCAGTCCGGTCTCCTCGTCAAGATTACCGGTCGGTTCGTCGAGGAGCAGTATCCTGGGCCGGCCGACGAGCGCCCGCGCGATGGAAACGCGCTGCTGTTCGCCGCCCGACATCTCGGCCGGCTTGTGCCCGGCGCGGTCCTTCAGCCCGACCCTTTCCAGAAGCGCGCGCGCCTCGCCGAACGCCTCCTGATGGCGGCGGCCGATGAGCAGGGGCATCGCGACATTCTCGAGCGCCGTGAATTCGGGGAGAAGGTGGTGGAACTGGAACACGGTGCCGATCATCGTGTTGCGGAACCGGCTGAGCGCGGCGTCGGGCATCGCGGTCGTATCCTTGCCGTCTATGCGCAGCACGCCGCCGTCGGGCTGCTCTATCGTGGCGATGATGGAGAGTAGCGTCGATTTGCCGGCGCCGCTCCTGCCGATGAGCGACATCTGCGCCCCTGCGGCCAGTTCGAGGTCCACCTCGCGGAGCACCGGGATGGTCTTCCCCTCGATGGTGTAACTTTTCGTGATGTTCCTCAGTTCGAGCATCCTGTCACCTCACTCGTACCGCAGCCCTTCGGCGGGCGGGATGCGCGAAGCCTTCCACGCCGGATAGAGCGTCGCGACGAAACTGATGATAAGGGCGCAGAGCGCCACTATGCCGAAACTGACGGGCGACAGCGCGACCGGCAGTTTGTTGAAAAAATAGATGTCCTTGGCGAGCGGGAACTCTATCTGTTCGAGCGTCAGACAGACGATGACCGCGAGCAGCATGCCCGCGACCGTCCCGGCGGCGCCCACCATGAGTCCGTCGAGCACGAAGATGCGCCGTATCATCCGGTCGTCGGCGCCCATCGTCTTGAGTATCGCCACCTCGGGCACCTTGCGCATCACGAGCATGACGAGCGTCGAGATGATGCCGAACGAAGCGACGATGATGATGGCGATGAGGATGATGAACATGACGATCTTCTGCATCTCGAGGAATTTGAAGGTGGTCTTGTTCATGTCCTGCCAGTCCTGTATGCCGTAGGGGAACCCCCCCACGAGGTCCATGACCCGCGCGCCGACCTCCTTGACCCGGTAAATGTCCTTCATCTTGATGTTGAGGTAACTGACACGACCGGCGGCATGGAAGAAATCCTGCGCGTCGGAGAGTGAAAGATAGGCGAATTTCGAGTCGTAGTCGTACATGCCGGTGCGGAACAGCGCGACCACCACGAACAGGCGGCTCACCGGCACCGGGCCGGTCGCCCCCATGCCGCCGCCGAGCGGGCTGATGACGGTGACGATGTCGCCCGGCTTCACCCCGAGTTGTTCGGCCATGTCCACGCCGATGACGATCGGGAGCGGCGGCGCCGGCGCCGGTCCGTCCTCGTCGTCGAGCAGATCCTTCTCGGCCCGCGCCGCCGCGAAAGCGGGGCACTGCGCAAGGTCGGCGAGGCAGGCGATATCGCCCTGTCCCGGCACGATCTGGCGCGGCAGTTCGACCACCTCGCCGATCGTCGCGACCTCGATGCCGTTCGCGATGGAGCCGACTATCTTGCCGTTCGCCGCTATCATCACTTCGCCGTTGAGCGACGGGGTGACCCCCGCGACGCCGTCGAGCGCTCGAAGGTCGCGCGCCGTCTTTTCGTGATCGTCGAAAACGCCGACCAGTTTGTGCAGGTGGGCATGCGCCGTCGAGGAAAGTATCTTCTCCTTCATCTCGGAAAGGAAGCCGTCCATCACCGAAAGGACCGATATGAGCGCGGCGACCCCGAGCATCATCCCTATGACCGCGATGACCGTCACGAGCGACAACGCGCCCGACCGGCGGGTGTTCCGGAAATAGCGGAGACTCACGAGCGTTTCGAACCTCATGCGTTCCCCCTACTCGTACCGCAGGCCATCCGCCGGCCTGATGCGGGCGGCGTACCGGCTCGGATAGAGGGCGGCGGCGAACGAGATGAGGAGCGCGCAGAGCGCGACGACCGCGAAGAGGCCCGCCGACGCATCCACCGGCAGTTCGGTCATGTAGTACACATCCTTGGCGAACCCGAGTTGCAGGCCGTCGAGCCAGAGACAGGCGACGAGCCCGAGCACGAGCCCGAGCACGGTGCCGACCGTGCCGATGATGAGCCCATCCACCGCGAACAGCGCCATGATCATGCGGCGGCTCGCCCCCATCGTCTTGAGTATCGCGACCTCGCGCACCTTGCCGAGCACCATCATCAGGAGCGTCGCGACGATATTGAACGACGCCACGAGCACGATGAAGCCGAGTATGAGGAACATCACGATCTTCTCCATGAGGAGCGCGTTGAAGATGTTGCGGTTCATCTCCTTCCAACTCTTCACCGTATAGCCCTCGCCGAGCGCCCCGCGGAGCGCCTTCGCGATCCGGTCGATATCGTAGATGTCGTGCACCTTGACCGCCACCGAACTCACGAGACCCTCCATCGAGAAGAACCTCTGCGCGTCGGAAAGATCAAGGTACAGGTAGTTGAAATCGTATTCGTACATCCCGGTGAAAAAGGTGCCGACGATGCGGAAATTCTTGGAAAGAGGAAGCGGGCCGGTGGGCCCCATGCCGCCGCCGACCGGGCTGATGACGGTCAGCACATCGCCGGGACGCACGCTGAAATAGCGCGCCATCTCGCGACCGATGACGACGGGCGGCAGGTCGCGCGCGCCGATGAGGTCGTCGTACAGGGCGTCGCCCGGATCGCCGGTGCGCCGGGAAACGAGCGCGGGGCACTGTTCCGGGGCGGTCAGGCACCCGATGTCGCTCTTTTCGGCCGCCATCTGTTCGGGGAGCAGGGTCACCGTGCCGATCGTCGCGCCATCCACCCCGTTCGCGATGCCGCCGAGCACCTCCTCGCGCGCCGAAACGATGACCTCGGTCGTGATGAGCGGTGTCACGCCGATCACCCCCGGCACGGCGCGCGCCTTCGCGGCGGCGACCTGCCAGTCGGCGACCGTTCCTTCAGCGGTGGAAACGAGCGCGTGGGCCTTCGACCCGAGTATCGAGCGCTTCATCTGGTTCTGCAGGCCGTCCATGATGGACTGCACCGTCACGAGCGCCGCCACCCCTATCGCGATGCCGAGCACCGATATGACCGTGATGAGCGACAGGAAACGGGTGCGCCGCGTGTTCCAGAGATACCGGAGCCCGACGAAGAACTCGAACCGCATCGGCTATTCCGGCCGCAGGAGCGGGAACAGGATGACATCGCGGATGGAGGGGGCGTCGGTGAGCAGCATCACCAGACGGTCGATGCCGATACCCTCGCCGCCTGCCGGCGGCATGCCGTATTCGAGGGCGCGGATGTAGTCGGTGTCCATGTCGACCGCCTCGTCGTTCCCCTTTTTCTTCTCTTCGACCTGCCTCGCGAAGGCCTCGTACTGCGCCTCCGGATCGTTCTGCTCCGAGAAGGCGTTCGCTATCTCGCGTCCCGCGATGTACAGTTCGAAGCGGTCGACCCATTCGGGCGTCTTGTCGTTACGGCGGGCGAGCGGCGACAGTTCGGTCGGGTAGCGGGTGATGAAGGTCGGGTTCCACAGGTGTTCTTCGACCTTCTCTTCGAAAAGCGTGACGAGCAGTTTGTAGTAACTCATCGGGCCGACATGGTCCTTGTCCATGCCATTGCGGAGCGCGGCGGCAAGCAATCCCTCTCGGCTCTTCGCCTCGTCGGCGGTCGCAACGCCGTACTTCACGAGACTCTCCTCTATCGTCAGCCGTTCCCACGGCGCGCCGAGATCTATCTCGCGCCCCTGATACATGATCTTCGCCGAACCGCACACCTCGGTCGCAAGCGCCGACACGAGATCCTCGGTGAACGACATCAGGTCCTCGTAGGTCGCGTAGGCCCAGTAGAACTCCATCATCGTGAACTCGGGGTTGTGCTTTATCGATATCCCCTCGTTGCGGAAGTTGCGATTTATCTCGTACACCCTCTCCATGCCGCCGACGAGCAGGCGCTTGAGATAGCATTCGGGCGCTATCCTCAAGTAAAGTTGCATGTCGAGCGTATTGTGGTGCGTGATGAACGGCCGCGCCGCGGCGCCCGACACGAGCGGGTGCATCATCGGCGTCTCGACCTCAAGGAAACCTGCGCGGTTCATGCGGTCGCGGATGAAGTTGATGATCCGCACCCGCTTCAGGAAGGTCTCGCGCACCTCGTCGTTCATGATGAGGTCGAGATAGCGCCGACGGTAGCGGATCTCCTTGTCGGTGAGCCCGTGGAACTTCTCGGGGAGCGGCTGGATGTTCTTGGTGAGGAGCGTCACCTCGTGCGCGAGGATGGATACCTCCCCCGTCCGGGTGACGAACGGCTCGCCGACCAGCCCGATGATGTCGCCGATATCGACGAATTTCTTGAACGGGTCGAACTTATCGCCGAGATATTCCTTGCTGACCACGAACTGCACCGCGCCGGAGCCGTCCTTGATCCGGCCGAAGGCGAGTTTCCCCATGAGCCGGAGCGCCATCACGCGGCCCGCAAGGGCATAGCGCACCTCCTTACCGGGTCGCTCGAGTTCCTCCTTCGGCATCGCTTCGCAGGCGGCGCGGAAGGCGACGACCTGCGTATCGGGACGGAAGGTATTGGCGTAGGGATGGCGGCCCGCCGACCGGAGCGCCTGCACCTTTTCTTTTTTTTGCCGGATGACCTCGTTCTCGGAAAGGACCGGGGCCGCCGGAGGATTATGCTGCTGGCTCATTCGGGGCGCTCTTCGTTCGCCGGAGGTATCCCCTCTTTCTTAAACTTCTCCCTCAACGCATCGTTGACCAGTTCACGGTTGAGTTTGAGTTGAGAGGGGTGTATCCTCAAGGTCTTCCGGAGTTGTTTCCGTTCGACCGGCGGAGCGGATGGCGCTTCCTTCCCCGAGAACAGGGATATCCCGATGACGACCGCAAGCACAACGACGGCGATGATGCCGAAAATAATGAGCTTTTTCTTCACTTTTCTCCTCCTTCAACGGGAAAACGGGGTACTATAGTGTCTTTCGGGCGGGGAGTCAATTTTTCGCACCGTGCCACCCCCAGCTCCTCTTCGAGAGACCGTCGCACAAAAAAACTTGAATTTTATGCCACCTTTCCGTAAGGTAGACCGACACTTCACTCTTTGAAAGGATTGTTAAGGAGGTTTCGCAATGTCCAGATCACTGAAGTTGATGTTCATCGCTTTCGCCGTCCTGATCCCGTTCATCGTCTGCGCCGCGGACGATTTCGATGACTTTGACGCCGAAAAGTCGGCGACGGATAAGGAGGAAAAGGATCAGAAAGAGAGCGATCAGGCGATAAAGGACCTGCTCGGCGGCTCCGACGAGGAAGAGGAGGTCGCACCGAAAAAGGCCACGATTGATGAAGACGAGGACGAAGACGAGGACGAGGAGGATGCTCCGAAACCGGAAAAGGTAGAAAAGAAGAAGGAGTCGGTCGATGACATCCTCGGCACCAAGAAAGAGGAGAAAAAGGCGGCCCCCGCCCCTGCCGCGCAGGGGATCAAACCGGTCGTCATGGTGAAGGGCGGCATCAACTTCGGCAGTTACGCGAAGAGTTTCAAGCAGGGTCTTTTCTTCGGGTCGGTCGATGAAGGCATCCTCGGCGCCGAGTTCGTCGGCAAGTCGGTGCTTGCGAAGGCGACCCTCAATGTCCGGACCCTGAACCCGCTCCTGCTCAGTTCCAACGACAAGGACAACGCCATCCAGTACAACCCCCTCATGGACGACAACTACATAGAGAACAGCATCTACAAGGGGATCCCCTACGAGGCCTACGGCGGGATGAAACTGTTCGACATGGTCACCATCCGCGCCGGCAAGATGATACCGGCCTACGGCATCCTCGACAAATACCAGCACCTCGGCGTCGCGATCGGCACTCCGTTCGGCACCCGCTCGCTCCTCGCGATCGAAGGGTGGATACCGGAGACCGACGCGGGCTTCGCGCTCGGGTTCAACTACGACCTCGGCGACAATTCGGGCATCAACGCCGAATTCATGCTGGGCACCGGCGTCATCCCCAACATATCGCGGTTCTGGTCGACCCAGAAGACGATGGGCATGTACTTCAAGGGCGGCTACTACTCCGATATGTTCACCGCGATGCTCGGCTTCCAGTACCGGACCGACTACGAAGAAACCACTAAGAAGAGCGTTCCGTTCATCGGCTTCGGCCTCGGCACCATCTTCAGTTATGCCGGGTTCGAGACATGGCTCACCGTCGATTACACGATGGCGCAACTGCTCAAACCCAAGAACAGCGCCGACCCCACGCTCATCAACGGTTCGACCGGCGGCCTGTCGCTCTCGCTCATGCCGGCCTACAACCTCACGATAGACTACGAAATGATAGACAAGGTCCAGTTCGGCGTCCGGTTCGACCTCAACTACGGCATATACAGTCTCGACGCCGCGGGCGGCAACTACCTGACCTGGTACACCGGCGCGGGCGCCACCAAGGTCAACTACTTCAAGAACGATGTCGCGCAGATGCGTTTCGGCGTAGGGATCAACCTGTTCGCCAAGGAGTTCGAAGGGGTCCACTCGTTCGCCGGCTTCACCTTCATGATGCAGCCGCAGGTACAGATCGTGAATCTGACCGGCACGGCCAATGACCTGTACAACTACGGCTTCTACAGCATCGGTCTCAACGGCGGCGCCGAGTTCTGATAGCCCCTTTCCGATCTTTTTCACCCGATATCAGGACTTTTTTTGACATCGCCTCTCCGCTTCCCTATGATACGGGATGTTCGCTTGTGGTCTTTCACTGAGGAGGAGGAACGACATGAAACGGATGACCTTGGGTATCATGGCGATTACCATTGTGGCCTGCGCATGGCTTCTGTGCGCCTGTTCGGGCAAACAGGACACCGACCGGCGCGAGGAAGTGCAGAAGATGGTGGAGCAGGGACAGTATGCCCCGGCCAAACAACTCATCATCGCCCTGCGGAGCAATTATCCCAACGACCAGAAACTGCTCGACCTTGAGCACCTCTGTGACGCCAAGATCGCCGAACAGAAGTACAACGACATCTGGAAAGAGGCCGAGTCGAAGGACGACTATCAGGAGTGGATCAAGGCGATGATCCGCATCAAGGAGGTCGAGAACTTCAACCGAGACATGGTCAAGGAATGGATACAAAAAGCGACGACCAAGTCGATAGACGCCGGCGCACGCCAACTCAACGACGAGGAACTGCTCGGGCTCCTGAACAAACTCTATATGCGCTATCAGGTCATATCGGACAAGGACCGGCTCATGCACATCACGCTGTTCCATAACGACGGGCGCTTCCCCATCAAGGAATGGCAGGACACCTTCGTCTCCAAGTATCCGGAACTTCTCGATGAAAAAGGGAATTTCGTCGGGTATCCGCGTCCCGAGAAACCGGCCGATCCCAAAGCGGCGAAGACCCCCGCCAAGTAACCGCTCTCTTTTTCGGTAACGCCCTTGACCCTCGTCACCATCGGGAAGATCATCTCCTCGGGCGAAGGTATCGGATGGAGCGACGGCGTCACCTATTTCGTTCCCGGCGTCATCCCCGGCGAAACGGTCGAGATACTCGCGGCCCGACCGGTCCGCCGGGCCCGCCGGGCCGCGGAGTTCCGCGTGGTCGAGCCGAGCCCGCTTCGCCGCGAGCCCCCCTGCCCGCTCTTCGGCCGGTGCGGTGGGTGCGACCTCCTGCACATGCCATACGAACTCCAGCGCGAAACGAAACTTTTGATCCTGCGGGACCTCTTCGGCCAACAGAAGGCCACGCTTGCGGTCGAGCCGGCATTCATCCCTCTCCCCGAGTTCGGTCTGCGCACCCGGACGAAGGTGCGTATCCTCGACGGCCTGCCGACCTTCAGCCGGCGCGCCTCTCATGAACGGATCCCCTTCGACCGGTGCCCGCTCATCCACCCTGCTCTCAACGGCATCATCCGGGCCGACGCGGCGGAAAGAAAAAGCGGCGAGGTCTTCTACGAATACGCGCCGCTCTCCGGAGGATGGTCACCGCGTGACCCGGCGGTGGAAAAACGGGTGAAGGGGGAAACATTCCGCGTCTCGCGCGGCAGTTTCTTTCAGGCCTCCGAAGAAGGGGCCTCCGCGCTCGTCGATCTTTTGGAAAGCGCGCTTGATGAGGAACGGCCCGCCACGATGCTCGATCTGTTCTGCGGGGTAGGGCTCTTCTCGCGGTTCGCCGCCCGCCGCGGCGTCGCGGTGATCGGCATGGAACTTTCGGAAAGCGCCGCGGGCGATTTTACGGCCAACCTCGGCGGCGGGGCCCGCTTTGTCCGCGCCGATCTCGAACACGACACCGGACTCCCTGACGCCGATCTCGTGGTCGCCGATCCGCCGCGGACCGGCCTGCCGGAATGCCTCGCGGCGGCGATAGCCTCCTCCGGCGCCGGAACGGTGCTCCTCCTCTCCTGCGACGCGGCGACCTTCGTGCGCGACCTCGAACGGCTCCGGCGCGCTGGCCGCTTCGCCCCGCGGTCCCTCACGGTCGTCGACCAGTTCCCCGCCACGCGGCATCTCGAGGTCGCGGCGCTCCTCAAAAGAGAAACTTGACAACACCCCCGCCCCCATTATCATTCCATTAGTTTATGGAACACCTTGTGAGGGGATCGCATGAAACGGGTGCTCATCGTTGATGATGAGGTCGCTCTCGTTAAATCGATGAAGAATTTCTTCCAGTTCAAGGGGGTGGACGCGCTCATCGCCCTGACCGGCGAAGAGGCGCTCGAGGTGCTCAAGAAGGAGGAAGGGGTCGCGCTGGTCATCACCGATGTCATCATGCCCGGCATCAGCGGCATCGAACTGCTCAGGCGCATCAAGGAGATGAACCCGGCCATCCATGTCATCGTGATGACCGGCATGCTCTCGATCGAGAACACCGTCTCCTCGCTCCAGAACGGGGCGAGCGACTACCTGCTCAAGCCCTTTTCGAGTCTCGACTATGTGTGGGAGGTCGTCAAGGGCTATCTGTGACGGTCCGTACGGGCGACCGTCGCCGCCACCCGCCGCGCCAACTTGGGCTGAATGCCTTCATCAACATAGCGCGCCAGCGTCAGTATGCCGCTCTTGAACGCACCGACATTCGACCGGCCGTGCCCGATGCCGACCAGATGGTTTATGCCGAGAAGCATGGCGCTCCCGTAACGGCTGTAGTCGAACCGCTGGAAGGTCGATCCGAACAGCGCCTTGAACAGGAATCCCGGGACCTTCGTCCAGTAATGATGGGGCGCCAGTTTGGCGCGGAACAGGTCGTATATGGTCTCGGAAAGACCTTCGATGACCTTGAGCGAGACATTGCCGGTGAACCCGTCGGTGACGACGACATCGGCGTCGGGACTCTTGAACAGGCGGTTACCTTCGACGAAGCCGCCGTAGTTGAGTTTTTCCCCGATGCGGTCGGCCGCCTCGATGATGACCGGTCGCCCCTTGGTCTGTTCCTCGCCGACGCTCAGCAGTTTTATGCGCGGTGTGGCGGTGCCGGTGATGCAGTGCGAGAACGCCTCGCCGAGCACGGCGAAGTGCAGGAGCGTATCGGCCTTTATCTCCATCGTGGCGCCGAGGTCCAGCAGGACCACCTTGCGCTGGCTCAGCGTGGGGAACACGACAGCGAGCGCGGGCCGCGATATGCCGGGAAGTGCCCCCGATATGAAGTAGGCGACCGCCACCGCCGCGCCGGTGTTGCCGACCGTGAAGAAGGCATCGCCCTTTTTCTCGGCGACCAGTTTCATGCCGACATGGAACGACGACCGGCTTTTTTTGCGGACGATCGCCGAGGGGCTATCGTCCATCTCGATGCGGTCAGGGGCGTGGACTATCTCGAGGTTGCGCGGCAGGGAACCACCCGCCGGCAACGCCTGCCATATCTCCGGTTCCCGCCCGACGAGGATGATGTGTATCAGACGGTTCTGGCGGCAGACCTCAAGCGACGCGGTCACCGGGACCACCGGTCCCTGATCCCCCCCCATCGCGTCGACGACAATGGTGGCGTACATGCCGGGCGGTTACTTCCCGTCGTCGCCTTTGAAATCCTTGCCGCGGTAGTTGCCGCAGGAGGGGCAGATGCGGTGCGGCATCATCGTCTCACCGCACTTGGGGCAGGCGCGCGTCGCGGCCGCCGCCAGTTTCGGGTGTCCCGCGCGGCGCGTGCGGCCCCGGGCCCGTGAATGTTTCCGTTTTACCGTCGCCATAACAGACCTCCGTTGCTATCGGTCAACCGTTCTTCTCACAGCCGCACGCGGGACCGTTGAGGTCCTTTCCGCATGTCGGGCACAGCCCCCGGCACTCATCGGAACAGAGTATCTTCGGGGGAATATTAAGCACGATCGCCTCGTGTATGAAAGGGTCCAAATCTATCGCCTCCTCACCGTACACATAATCGGCCTCCTCGGCGCTAGCCGGGAAGAGGATGAACGGCTCCTCCAACTCGACCGCCAACTCGAGCGGCGCGCCGCACCGGTCGCATGATGCCTCCAGCGCCATGTCGCCCGCTATCTTGAGCGATATCGCGTCGCCAGCCCGGTAGTACGCCACCGTCAAATGGTACCCGCGCAGGGTCACCCCCGGCGCGAACGACTCGCCGAAGAACACCTCCTCGGCCGCGAGCCGCCGTTCGCTCTCCGTGATATCGGGCAGATACAGTAACACGCGACCCTCGCGGACACCGGCAAAAAACGAAGAGGGACTATATTCACAAACGAGGGGGTGTCAAGATATCTACTTCACGCGGCTGAGGCGACGGATCTTATCGTCGACCCGCGCGAAGACGCTGCCGGGGGTGAACCGGCCGTTCTTGAGTCGCCTGCCGCTCGGCACGCCGGTGAGTATCTCTATCCCCTCGCAGATGTTGGAGACCGCGTAGAGGTGGAATTTCCGCGCCTTTATCGCCGCGCAGACATCGTCGTTGAGGTTGAGGTGCTCGATGTTCTGCTTTGGGATGATGACCCCCTGTTTGCCGGTGAGCCCCTTCATCTTGCAGATCTCGAAGAAGCCCTCGATCTTTTCGTTGACCCCGCCGATCGGCTGTATGTCCCCCATCTGATTGACCGATCCGGTCACGGCGATCGACTGCGCGATGGGAAGATCGGCGAGCGCCGACAGAAGCGCATAAAGTTCGGTCGAACTCGCGCTGTCGCCCTCGATGCCGCCGTAGTTCTGTTCGAAGGTGATGGAGGCCGATATCGAGAGCGTCTTGTCCTGCGCGAACAGGTCGCCGATGAACCCGGCGAGGATGAGCGAGCCCTTGTCGTGGATGCGGCCCGACAGGCGCACCTCGCGATCGATATTGATGATCTCCTTGCGCCCCGCGAAGACGCGCGCCGTGATGCGCGAAGGCACGCCGAAACTGAAATCACCGACGCTGTAGACCGCCAGCCCGTTTATCATGCCGACCTTCTCGCCGCGCACATCGAGCAGGATGATGTCGCGGTCTATCGACTCGTAGTAGTGTTTCTTGATACTCGCATGGCGGCTCTCCTTTATCGCTATCGCCTTGCGGACCGCCGCCTCATTCACGAGCGGCCGTCCGTCCTTGCGCGCCCAGAAGTCGCTTTCGAGGATAATGTCCACCAGATCCGAGGCACCGACGCGATATTTCTTCTGGTCCTCCGCCTGCCGCGAGGAATAGTGCAGGATGCGCCGGAGCGCGGTCACATCGAAGTCGAGTGAACAGTCCTCCTGCACGACCCGCGCGATGAAGCGCAGCAACCCCTCGGTGTTGCGCGCCGTGATATCGGTGGTCGACTCGAAATCGGCCTTGACGCGGAAGATGCGGATGAAATCGTCATCGTAGGTGTAGAGCAGGTGATACAGGTAGTCGTCACCGATCATGATGAGTTTCACATTGAGCGGCACCGCCTCCGGTTTGGGGAAGATGTTGACGCGGTAGCGAAAATCGACATCGATGTCGTCCATCCGGAGCAGACGGTTGCGCATCGAGCGTTTGAGCGCCGTCCACGCATAGTAGTTCTTGAGTATGTCGTTGGCCTGCACGATGAGGAAACCGCCGTTCGCGTAGTGGAGCGCACCCGGCTTCATCTTGGTGAAATCGGTGAAGATCGAGTTGTGCACCTCCTCGTACTCGAAGTAGCCCATGATGTTCTGGAAGGTCGGGTTGGTCTCGTATATCACCGGCGCACCGGTCAGGTTCTTGTTGTTGACGAGCAGGTTGACCTTGTACTCGCGGAAATCGGGCATCTCGGCATTCTGCGCCTCGGCCTTGCCCTCGGTGATGTCGCGGTAGGTGAAGAAGTCGTCGAAATTCTCGAGCAGGTGCTTTTCCAACGACTCGATGTGGCTCTTGAGTTGGTCGTTCTTCTTGTATCTCTTGCGCAGTTCGCCGAGCGGCTCGGCGACGATGAGCCGCACCATGCTCTGGCGCAGTTGCGTCATCTTGTCCTTGTATTCCTTTTCCAGCACCCGCTCGCGGTGGAAGAACGCTATGAGTTTCTCCTGCAGTTTCTCCTCGTGGGTCCGGACGGTCTCCTTTTCCTTTTCGCTCAGTTTGTCGAATTCCTCCTTGCCGATCGGCTCGCCGCCCACGACCGGATTGATGACGAACCCGCCCTGCGTCGATTTGATGACGAAATTCAGTTTCGCCGCCTCCGCCTCGATGCCCCGGTAGTTGCGTTCGCTCTCCTCCTGATACCAGCGCATCACCTCGCTCTTTTTTATCTCGAAGGTCTCGCTCTCGAGTTGGCGCGGTATCTGGTATTGGAGGTAGTCGAGCAGGTCGGCCATATCCTTGACGAGCACCTCGCCCGACCCGGCGGGCAGGAGTATGAGCCGCGGCTCGTCGGGCATATCGAAATTGTGCACATAGCAGATGTCGTCAGGGACCGGCATCTTCTGCGCCATCTTCTCGAGATACTTCTTGACGCTCGAGGTCTTGCCGGTGCCGGGGTCGCCGGCAAGGTAGATGTTGAAGCCCTTTTTTGTTATCGAGACGCCGAAATCTATGGCCTCGAAGCCCTTTTCCTGACAGAACGACTGCGATCCCGGCCGGATCTTCTTGGCCGTGGTCTTCGCGTATTTCGCCAGTTCCGGATAGTAGCGGAGATTCTCGATCGGGACCTGAAGGCGGTCGGTTCTTCGCATGGTATCACCTTTCATGGCAGAGGTTCCTGAACGGGTCCGGGGCGGAGCACCCGGTATTCATCAGCGGATATGAGTCCGGTGCGCATCAGCCGTTCAACATCGACCTCCTCGCCCGTTTCGAAATGAGAAAAGGCCTGCAGGAGCGACGCTTTCTCCCGTGTCGCGTGCGCCGCGACCTTGGTGGCCGAGTTCTGGCCCCGCGGCGGGATCAGGAAGACGGCGGCCGCTACCCACGCCGCGAAGAGGAGGATGAGGAGCCGCAGGATAAGCGCGGCGGCGATGGCCTGCGGGCGGGACCGGAAGAATCCGCCGACAACAGCGATCGATCCCTTCGCCTGCAGGTCGGCCATCCGGACGAAAAAATCTATGAGATCGAAATCGGACGAGGCGTAGCTGTAGAACAGCGTCTTGCGCGGCAGGGGGAACCGGAGGTCATCCAGCACATCGACTGTGGAGAACAGCCCGCGCCGCAGGTTCTTCAGCAGTTTCGCGTCGCGATCGAACCGATCGAGAAAGGCCCGGAACCGGGGCATCTCGAGCGGCTTGGCGCCCGGCTCCTCGCGCAGGGTCTCCTTGACCGCGAACTGGTAGTGCCCCTTGCGCAGGTCCATGACATCCAGCAGATGCAGGCGGATGACCGCCGAGATGACCCGCGAATAGAGGAGCAGGGGCACCTGTCCCTCTTCCATGAGTATCTCGAGGCAGCTCTTCATCGTCTTCGCCTGTTTCTTGACCGCGTCGCGTACCGTTTCCTGCCGCAGGATGCCGCTTTCGAGCAGAAGTTCGACCACATGCGCGGCGCTGTCGACCCCCCGTTTGCGGGCGACGGTGAGCGCCCCTTCGCGGAACGAGAACTGCCAGAGATCCTTGCCCGATGTGACCTCGAGCACGCCGGTCATTTCGCCGGCGGCGATCTCTTCCCATACATCGCCGACCGCGCCGGGCTTCAGTTCTCCCGCCAACATTCAGCGCTCCTCCGTCCTACTCATTGTGCGCCACCCGCCAGGTCCGGTAAAAGGAAAGAAGCCAGAAAAAAGCGAGCACCGCATAGCCGATCAACGGCACCACCTCCGGTACCGGCAGGGTCAACGCCACGAAGGGAAAGAACCGCGGCAGAGAGAAGAGCACGAGCACCGAGCCGAACAGCGTCGTGTACAGCGTCCCTTCGATGACGCGGTCGTTGTACAGCAGACCGGCGCCCGGCGCCGGGACCGCGAGGAGCACCGCAAGCGCCCGCTGGAACGCCGCCCACCGTTCGCGACGGCGGGTATGGGTCTTTATCTCCTCGGAACTCACCAGTTTTTTCCCCGCCTTGACCACCCGGCAGGTGATGCAGACCTCGTCGTCGGTACCGCCGCATTCCTCGCAGATGATACCGCCGCACTCGATACAGTGGCGAAGCGAGATGCTCGGGACCCCGATGCCTCCCCAGAAGAACGCGATAAGCAGCAGAAGCAGGAGCCCGGCCGAACGGCGGACCAACGGGTCGCTCCGCCAATCGGGTGAGACCGGCGTGAAAAGCGCCTGCGCCTCGCGGTAAAAGGCGTGGGGCGTAGGAAGCACGACCACCGGATAGGTAAAACTGGCCCGGTCGGCCTGCGCGATGGCACGCATTTCTATCTGCTCCGCCTCCTTTATCTCGCCGAGCGCGAAGAAGGCTCGGCTCAGATTGAACAGGTATGCGGGACGCTCCTCCATTTTGACCGCCTCGGTGTACAGCTTGCGCGCGCCGGCATGGTCGCCCCGTTCCGACGCGCAGACCCCGCGCAGGTTGAAGAGGAGCGCAAGGCGCTCGATCGATCGCTCCTGTTCCTGCGCACTGCCGAACAGCGCGTCGGCCGCACCGAAACGGCCGCGATAGAATTCCCGCATGCCGCGGGTGAACAGGGCGGCGGAGGCGGACGAATTCTCCCCCGCCGTCCGTGAGGCGAAGGCGGGGTTGTACACCGCGCCGTACAGGTCGGCCGCCGCGGTCCGGTCGGACGGCGTCGCGTGGGCTATCTGATCCAGCCAGATGTCGGCGGTGAGATACAGCACGAGCGAGAAGATCAGTATGGTAAGTTCGCGGTAACGCATGATGCGGTAGCAGAGGAACAGCCAGAGGATGAAGAAGAGCTCCAGCCCGATGACCCCCTTCACGGCGAGCACGACGCCGGCAAGGAGGATGACGGCGGCAATGACCATGTGGAATAGCGAGAACGACCCGATATGGGCGTACAGATGGGCGAGCAGGCGACCGTATTTACCGATCATCACCGCCATGAACAGCAGGAACAGCACCGAGGAAAAGAGTTTCACGACCGAGCAGACCGCGGCGATGAAGGGATCCCGCGCGGCGGTGTCGATCGTCGTCTTCAGGTATCTGCCGAGGGAATGGACCATGAGTCCGATATCGCCGGGCCGCAGGGTAAGCACGGCGAGAAAGCGGTTCAGGTGCGATTCAGGCAGATCGGGGGCGAAGAGCGTCGCGTATTCGGCGAGTATCAGCCGTTTCGAGGAAGAGGTATCGACTATGCCGTTCACGAGCCACAGTGAGCACTCGAAACAGTTCGGATAGTTGAGCGTGCGGAACTTCCCGTACAGGTCGGTCAGGTTGCGGACGAGTCGCGTGTCATCCTCCTCGCCTAGGCCCGCCTCGACCTGTTTTTTGAAGAGTTCGGCGGTAAAAGAAGGCATCGTGCGATCGGCACCGAAAAGGGCGATGGGCGTCAGTGCGATGAGAAGAAGGAGCATGAGCGGCATCGCGCGGAGCGTCATGTCATCCCTCTCCGCGGGATACCGGGTTATCGGGATAACTGATCCAGTCGCTCCAACTGCCGGCGTAGAGCCGCGCCGTCACCCCGATCTCGCGCAGGGCGAGCAGGGAGTTGCAGGAGGTGACGCCCGAACCGCAGTAGAGCACCGGTACGCGGCCCGTATCGGCAAGATGCGGGGCGTACAGCACCCGCAAAGCGTCGGTGGTGAGCAGGCGACCCGTCGCGTCGAAGTTCCGTTCCCACGGCACATTGACGGCGCCGGGTATATGGCCCGCGACCTTGTCTATCGGTTCAACCTCGCCACGGAACCGTTCCGGCGCGCGGACATCGATGAGCGTCGCCTTCCCCGCGTCGATCAGGCGCCGCAGTTCGGGCGCCTCGACGAGCAGCGCGGCATCGGGGCGCGCCATGAAACGGAGCGGCCGCCGGTTCGCGAGTTTGCGCACGGTCGGATGCCCGGCCTCGACCCAGCCATCGAGATGGCCGTCGAGCACGAACGCCTCTTTATGCCCCATCAGGTTCAGCAGGAACACGAACCGCGCCGCGTACATGCCGTAGGCGACCACCGTCGTGTCGCGCGCTATGCCATTCGTGCCGAGGACTTGCGCCAACTGGTCGAGGTCGGGGAGCGGATGCCGCCCGCCGTGCTTTCCCTTGGGGCCGGTAAGCACCTCCTCGCCATCGATAAAGACCGCGCCGGGGATGTGCGCTTCAAGGTACTGCCGCAGGCCGAGCCCGAGGTCGAACAGATCACCGCGGCAGTCGGCGATAGCGGTATCCTCGCGGAACAGGCGGGGATACAGGTCGTGCGGCGACATGAACGCGGGCATGCGGTCCTCTTCGGTTTTCGCTTCGGGGACTCTACCCCGCGTGACCTACCAAATCAATTTTTTCGGCGATGGACCTGCAAATTAGGGAGAGGGACACCCTCCGACTTGACAAGCGGAACGGCGATGCTACACTGCGCCTATTGAACGGCATATCATCGAAGGAGGTTCGCGATGAGATCGCTTTTCCTGTTCGCCGGCCTGCTGGCCGCGCTTCTTTTCCTTTCCTGCGAGAACAACATCAAACGATCGCCGCTCGACGCACTCGTGGCCGACGATGCGGCGCAGAACGACGAGAACACCGGCGATGACGGCGATACCACGCAGAACGACACGACCGGGCCGACCGATCACGAGGCGGTGCCGACCGACGGCACCATACCGACCGACGAGGACAACGCCGAGCCGGACAATGCCGGCGCCGACGACCTGAACGACGACATCATGAACGACGATGATGAGATACTCGTACCCGACGACGAGCCGGTGAATGTCTGCGCGATGAACGGCGGCGTCTGCGTGAGCGGGAGCGAGTGCCCGGGCGGCTACACCGCCTCAGAGCAGTTCACCTGCGACAACGCGATCTGCTGTATGAACACCGGCGCGACCGGTCTGCGGGTCGATGTGACCGGCCCCCAACCGATACCGGCGAACCTTCTGGCTATCCCGGCGACCCAACCGGTACCCACCGAAGGCGGCACCGGCACCCCGGCGATAACCGAGGAGATCCCCGGACCGCTTCTCGCGATAGGACTCATCGAGGAGAACATCGACGGATGCAAGGAGTACGAGACCCCGGCGACCGGGTTCATCGTGATCGTTCAGCGTGGTAACTGCACATTCTCCCAGAAGATACAGAACGCCGCCAATGCCGGCGCTACCGCGCTCATCATCTACAACAATGCGCCGGGGGAGATCGGCATGAACGCCGACGGCGCGATCCCGACCGTCGGCATCGTACAGGAAGCGGGACAGGCGGCGCTCACCTTCACCGGAGAACACCCCGACATCACGGTCGCGATCAGGCCGTAAGGGTCACAGCCCCGAGACGATCTTCCACTTGTCGCCTTCCTTTTTGAGAAGCATCTGGTTGACCTCGGTCTCCTTCAGCCACTTCTGCGTATCGGAGTTTATCGAAGAACCCTCTTCGGGCGGCGCCAGCCGGTCGGTCTTGATGCGCACCTCGTAGTAGTAGAGTATCTTCGCCGTCTGCTCGTCTGGCGACACGCTCATGTCCTTGACGATGAAAAAGGTACTCACCGCGCGGATGTTCCGGTAGGCGTCTGAATTGACGAATTTCTTGACCCCCTCGTAATCCACATCGTCGGTCGCGTCGTCGGTGCCGTTGGCATCAAGGTAGTGCTCGGAAACGAGCGCAAGCAGTTTGTCGGCGTTCTGCGCCTTGACCGCCTCGACATATTCAAAGAACACCTGTATGACCGCACGGTTCTGCGGGGTGTCGGGGATGTCGGTCCCTTGAATGTTCGCGGTGGCACAGGAAATAAGCAGGCTTCCGCTCGCCAGCAGACACAACAGGGTCGCTTTCATGGTTTTTCCTCCATATCTGGTCTTTCCTCTTTTTCCGGTTCTTTCTTCTCCTGCTCCGGCTCTTTCTTCTCAATTTCCGGCCCTTTTCTCTCAGGTTCGTCTTCCTTTTTCTCCGACTCTGCCGGCGGCTCCTTTTCTTTTTTCTCTTCCGCCAGCTCTTTTCCCCGGTCCCGTGTTCTTTCTTTCCCTTTTTTGACGGCACTGTCACCGCCGAAATCGGGTGAAGAGAGTTTTGCGGACCGAGGGGTCTTCGACCGGCTTCCCTGTCGCACGCTCGGACTCGAAAGCGGCCCGGTCATCTTGACCGCATACCCGCCCCCGGTCCCGAAACGGGACAGGGCCAATTCGACGATCGGCAGACTTTTCAGGAACCCTTCCTTCTTCTCGGTCAGGGTGGCGTTGAGGTCCAGCCGGGAGTTCTTGTAGTTCGACGGATTCACCGTCACCTTACCGGTCACCTCTATCTCCACCGCGCCGTCGCTCTGCATCTTGCGGAGATCCAACTTGTTATCCTTGATGATCGCGTCGATATCGATGGCGCCCAGTTCTATGTCCTTTTCAAGTTCCAGCCCGTAGACCTTCCCGCCGAGCAGAGCCTCCCGCATCGCGATCGACAACTCGCCCGACATCTTCTTCCCTTTGCAGAGATCGACCTGTCCGTTCATGACGCCGCCCATGCGGACATCGGGCCACAGCAGGCGCGTCATCGAGAGCGGCATCTCCTCGGCCTCCAGTCGGTAACAGGCCTCTTCGCCGGTACCGAAGGCTACCGTCAATTCACCGCCCTTGCCGTCGATGTCCTCTATCGTCACGGTCGCCGACGGCGTATCGGTCAACAACGAGAAGAGGTCGGGAGACACGGTAAGCCGGTCGAAGGTCATGAGCGTTTCACCGGTCGCTCCAACCACCGCACCATCTTTCAGGGTGGCGGCAATGAAGACCGAATAGCCGACACTTTCCGCCTCTATCTTCAGGTCAAATCCCGCCGCCGCCTGATCGATCCTGCCAAGCACCAGATCCTTGGGAAGGAACAGCGTGAGCGCGAGATACCAGCCGATCATTGACGCGGCGCCGATGAACAGCGCGCCTCGTACGGCCGCGGCGAGCCGACCACCGCTGAACAATCGGTCCCCTGCCGTTCGCAACAGGGGCCACAGGTCTCGCGGGATCGATAGTATCCGTTCCTTCATTTTTCAGCGGCCTCCTTCAGCGTCGCGACGATCATGGTCACTTCGTAGTTCTTGCCGTCGAATCTTTTCTTGATGGAGATCGATGGGACGAACACGAACCGCGCCTTGTCCTCAAGGGCATAAAGGAAACTCATCAACACATCCATCTCAATGCTACGGATACCCACTTCGATCATCTCCTTCTGAAACTCGCCTTTTTTCTCCGCCTTGAGTTCTTTGATGGTCGATATCTCCACGCCGTAGGTCTCGCGGACGCCATTGAGATAACTGTTGAGATTGGTCTCGTTGTTCTGTATCGCCAGCAGGGTCGCCGCCTCGCGGTCCCTCGCGCGCCGGAAGGCCTCCCGGTGCACGGTCACCTTCTCCATGAGCGACCGCCGCTCCGCTATCTCCTCGCGACGCGTATCGACGGCGTCATCGAAGAAAAGGAACACCGCGCCCACCGCGAAAAGTACGAGCACGGCACCGAAGACAACCAGTATGTTCTTTTCCCGCGAACTGAGCGCGGCGAAAGATGCGATCAGCCGTTCTTTCATAGTTCTTCCTCCCACGGCACCGTTTCCTTCCCGGCCGGCTCCGGCCCGCGGGCCGGCGAACGGGAGGGTTCCGCCCGCTCCACCGGCGGTGGCGCGTTCTTCGGCGCATCAGCCTCCGCTTGTTCTGTCGGGCTCACCTTTTCTTTTTCCTTTTCTTTTCCCTTGTCCTTGTCTTTGTCCTTCTCTTTCTTTGCATGCTCTTTAGCCGACCGCTTCTGGAAGGTGAAACCGATGTTGAACGAATTCTTCTCGCCGCGACTGGTGATCTGTCCCTTGTTCAGTTCGGTCGCATACTCCATCTTTTCCAACTGCTCCAGCAAGGTGTTGATATGGTCGAGCGATTCCGCCTCGCCGGTCAATTTGACCTTGCCGTCCTTTATCGAGAGATCCTTCAGTTCTATGGTGCTTCCCTCGAATGAGGCAAGAGGGAACACCTGTTCCATGATGAACAGCGAGGAATAGGGGTACAGCCGCTTGTCGCCTTTCGTGTCCTTCCCGTCCCTGCTCCCGCCTCCTATCGTCTTTTGCATGACCGAGAGCGCCTGCCGGAGCGAGGGGTACTCCTTCCCCAGTATCTCCTTGGTCACGGTCCGCGCCTGTTCGTCCAGCGCGTCAAGGGCCCGACCGAGATACCAAAGGCGCAGTTCGAACGCCGTTATCATGAGCACGAACGCCAGCGCGAAAAGCGCGGCGGCGAGCAGGATTCGTTTTTTGAGGAAGTTGAACCCGCCGCGATAGACGAACTCGCCGCGCGAGAAACTGGGGCTTTCGCCCTGTTCGGCGCGAAGGAATATCCGCGTCAGGGCATCTTCGGCAGAGATCACCATCGCGCCGGGGATCGCTGAGACGATCAACTTCTCGGCGTTGCCCGGCAGTCGGTCGGCGAAGCAGACGACGGTGCGCCGGTCGCGCCGCATGAACCTGCCGAATTCGGCCACCAGCTCCTGAAAGAACTGTTCCGCCGCCTTGCGCATGAGGAGTTCGTCCTCGGAAAGCGCGGGGCCGTCGGACAGGTCCATCGCGGCGGCGAGCGTCTGCAACACCTCATCTTCCGTTTTTGCACCGCCGAGCGACGAACGCATCATCGCTATGAGACGCGAAAGACCCGTGGTGCGAACGACCTGCCCGCGCTCGCCGAACAGAACGCTCTGATCGTCATCGATGAACAGCCCCTGCATCCCCTCTCCTTCGCCGATCACCAGCGCCGTCTCGGGGATGAGACTCCTCACCCGGTCCCGAAGCGGCGCGCCACTCCGGTCGATGATGGCGCGCAGATCTTTTTTCTGCGCCACGAAGACCGGCACGGCGCCGTCGGAACGGAGAGGTGAGAGGTCGAACACCACCTCGCTTTCCTTGAAGGGGGTGGTCGCCTCGATATCCTGCGCGATGATCCTCTCGAGCGCCGGACGAGGCACCGCCGGGTAGGCGCCGGCAAGATACAGCGTGGCGGCGGCGGGCACCACGATGTCGATATGGTCGTACTGCGCGAGCGCCGCCGACGCCTCTTCGAACGAGAATACCGTGAAGCGTTGCGCGGCCAGACGGTTGTATTCCCTTTCGAACTCCAGTGCGACCACCCGGTCCTGCTGTATCCTGCACACGGCGCATTTCATAGCGTCTCTCCGTTATCCTTCCCGATAGAAGTATATGTTGAAGTTCTTGTCGCTCACCACCTCGATGTACGATTCGATGCCGTCGCGGATGCCGCGCACCCGGATACGGTAGAAACTCCCTTCGGCGCTCAACTGGCTCGCGACCGCCGGCTCCAGTTCGACACCTTCCTCGCGCACCGCGGCGATGAAATCATCCACTTTGTAGAATCCGTCACGGGCCCGGCGCGCCAATACCTTGCCCATGAATTCCCGCATGATGTCCTCGTTGTAGAACATCGACTGGTTCTTGTCTTTCGCGTAACTCCGGATGATCGATTCCAGAATGATGGGATGCGCCTTGTTGATATTGATGCGACCGCTTGAATAGACGGTAACGAACGGAGAGAGAAGGCGGAACACCACCTCGTCCACGCCGTACACCATCCGCAGTTCGTCGATGGTATCGAACCGGGCGTTCTTCACCTCATAGCGCGGCGAGAACTCCTCGTACATCGAACGCTCGTCGCCGCCGATCAGGTAGCGCTCATCGTCGCCATCCACCCAGTCGGCGATGTTCGCGATGAGCTCTTCGCGGGTGACGAACTCGCGCCGGGAGGTGTTCTCGAGGAACAGGAAATCGTACACCTGCGGTTCAACAAGCCCCCAGAGCGTACGGGCGACCGCCTCCTTGGCGGCGCTGTCAAGCAGATTGATGTTTATCTTGGTATCCTCGTTCTCGAACTCAAGTTTGAAGTCGCCGGGAAAATCGAACAGCGGGTCGCCCTCGTCGACCATGGGGGCGGACGCCCCCTCTTCCGTCCCGGTCACCGGCGCATCCTCTTCCGCGCTCAATATCGAACCGGTGTCGGCAAAGGTATCGGAGCCGCTGAAGGCCCGCAGGATGCTTGTGTCGAACGGCACGATATCCCAGATCTCGAAACTCTGCAGGCCGAGTTCCTTGAGTGCGGAGGACTTCAGCAGACCTTCTATCTGTTTCTGCAGGTCGAACACTATGGCGGCGAAGGTAAGCCCCGATTGCGCGAGTATCTGCGATTCGGCCTTTTTCTTGTAGTTCATCGCAAGGTCGAACTCCGTGCGCGCCTCGTAGTTCATGTCGGTGACGATCGGCAGCATCACGGCGGTCATCACGACGACCAGCAGGAGCGCCACCCCGCGGGGCCGACGGAACAGATCAACGATGTTTCTCCCGCACTGTCGCATGTCTTAGAAAGTAAATGGTTTCTGCATCTTTATCGACACCACCGATTCGACGAGGAACTCCGGTCTGTCACCGTCGGCATCGCGGACCCGCGCCGTGATCTTCACCTTGGGCGGCAGCGTATCGGCGCGGTCGGTCCCCTCGCTGTTCCACGAGGATATCCAGGTGCGATCCTCGGCGTCCCAGAACTCTAGGGCGATCGACCGGAAATCGCTCAGTATCGGAAAGGCGTTGCCTCCCTTCTCGGGGAGACCGTCCACCCACGCGCTCTCTCGACGCATGAGCGTCGGCACGCCATCCACCGTCTCGCCATAATACTCTATCTCGGTCTGGTCGCTTTCCTTCCCCCCCGCCCGCATCTTGACATGGTTGAGCGACGCGAAGGTCAGGTGGGTGACCGGGCTGTCCTCTTTGCCCTCGAAGATGGTGATGTGCGTCTCCTCCGGCGTCCCGCGGTTGCGCGTCAGGTAGGCGTTCTGTATGTCGCGACGCATGAGATCTATCGCAAAGTAGACGCGGCGAAGCGACTCGGCGCGTTCACGGATGCGGGTGCGGCCTTCGATGAGGTTGGCAAAAGAGAAATAGACCGACGACACGATGAGTGCGAGGATGGCGGTCGCGACCAGCACCTCTATGAGCGTGAAGCCCCGGCGTCTCATCTCGGTCCCCCCGCCGGCAACGGCGTTGTTCCCGGACGAAAGGCCGGGCCGCGCGTCGCGGGGTTGAGCCCGCCCTCGCCCGCCGGGCTGTTGAACCATTTCTGCGGACCGCCGCCCGGACGCTGCTGCGCGCCCGGCACGGCTGGGCCACCCTGCTGGAACTCCTGGGCGCTCGTGTCAGCGGGAATGAACATGACGAAGGTCACCTTCTCCGATTCTTTCTTCCCTTCGCCCCAGAACACTTCGAGCGTCAGTTTCCGTATCTTCTCCTTGATGAAATCCTCTATCATCGACTTGGCGCCGCCCACCAGATCGGCCGCCTGCGCCTGCCCGCTCTCCACCCCCGACAGGTCCGATCCCGAAACATCGGGGAGCGGGATATGGACCCGTTTTATGCTGTAGCGCCACTTGAACCCTTCGTATGCCTGCTCGTCGAAATCACCCTCGTCCTCCTTGTCGGCGGTCGGGATGCCGTCCTTTTTTATCTCCTCCTCTATCTCGTGCATTTTGAGCCGCGCGAGTTCAGTGCCGAGGTAGATGTCGGCGACCCGTTCGGTGTAGTAGTAACTGTGCGAAACGATGCGCGCCATCGATATGAGCAGTCCCGCGAGTATCGCGATGGCAACGGTGACCTCCAGCAGGGAAAAGCCTCCGCCTATGCGAGGGGTCATAGATAGAGCCATGGTCATTTGCCTTCCTCGTCCGCGTCTTCCTCTATGCTTTTCTGCACGAGACCCTTGACCTCCTCGTCGAGATCGCCCTTCCCGATCTTCACACCGAGATACATATCCACCACGATATGCAGGAGCGGCTCTTGCTCCTTCTCGCCGATGGAAAGGAAAAAGGGTGATATCCGTCCCTGTGGAAAGAAATAGATGTAGGCGGTCGCCTTGCGTTCCTTTTCCTCCGCATCTTCCGGCGTGAGTATCTCGGGTGTATGGTAAGAGAAGAACTGCCGCCACTGAAGACCCGACGGCACCCGGCGCCGCTCCGAGACCGGCTGGTACTCCGGTTTCAGGAGTTCTCTGATGTTGCGTCGTTCGGGTACGAAGTTCTCCCAGTTGTACAGGTCATCGGCGTCGTAGGTGGTATCGTCACCCTGCGCGCCCAGCAGGTCGAACAGGCTCCGGCTCGTCGCCGCGTTGCCCGTCTTCAGGGAACCGAACGATCGTTCGCTCTCGTCATATTCCTCGAGCAGGCGCGCGTTCTGTTTGTCGTAGGATTCCTGTTCCTGCCCCGTCATGAGGAAAAAAGGTGTTTCGGTCTTTTCCACCCAATAGTCGCCGCTCTGCATGTCCACCACAAGACGGAGATACTCGTTACGGCGTACCGACTGCATAAAGGTCTTTTTGACAAAAGATTGGAACATACCGAGTTCGGAAGCCGCCTCCGAACGGGCGATGTTGGTGACCGCCGGGATGGAAACGCCCATGATGATGACCATGAAGGCCAGCACCGCGAGCATTTCTATCATCGTGAATCCGCGCCAGGTCATCGTCGTGGCTCCGCGATCCTTCCGTTCCTCATGTATTGCCCGCTATTCTTCTTCCCAGTTCGTGATATCGTCGCCACCGCCTTCGCGGCCATCCTTGCCGAACGAGTAAAGATCGAACCCATCGGAGTTGTTCGATCCGGGGTTGATGTAGACATACTCGTTGCTCCACGGATCCTTGGGAACCTTCTTTTCCTTGAGTATCTTCTCCTGCACTAACGCATCAAGCCCATCGGGATACTTGCCGAACTCGCTCTTGTACAGGTCGAGCGCATTCGAGACGGTCTTGATGTCCATCGCCGCCTGTTTCACCTTCGCCTTGTCGAGATAGTTCATGAACCCGACCCCGACGGCGCCCATGATCATCGCCATGATCGCCATGACGACCATGATCTCCAAAAGCGAGAACCCCGTGCTGGCGGCGCGTGACCGGAACAGCGCGTTCATGATGTTGCGTAGCATGTCTTTCCTCCTCACAGGTTATACCTCTAACCGACCGCTTCGTTTATCTTGAGTATCGGCATGACCACCGCGAATATGATGAATCCGATCACCAGCGCAAGGAACACTATCATGATGGGATTAATGGTCGCGGTAAGCCGTTCGAGAGAATATCTGACCTCTTTTTCGTACGAACCGGCCAGCGTCTCAAGCATCTCCTCGAGTTCGCCCGACTTTTCGCCTATGGCTATCATCTGTATCACGATCGGCGGGAATTCCCCGCTCCGTTTCAACGGCACCGCGATGGATTCGCCCTCCTTTATGTTCTCGCGCGCCGCGGCGACCGCATTCTCAATGACGCGATTCTCTATGACCTTGCGGACGATATCGAGCGCCGCGAGTATCGGGACGCCCGAGGTAAGCAGGGTGGAAAGGGTCTTCGCAAAGCGCGATATGGCGACCATCCGGTTGATGCGCCCGAAGATGGGCGCGGTGATGAGAAGGCGGTTCCATTTCTCTTCACCCGACGGGGTTTTCTTCCAGCGGAGGAACCCGACATATCCGGCGACGGCCGTCAGGAGCATCAACCACCAGTAAGAACTGACCGTGCCGCTTATCCAGATGAGGATGCGCGTCTGAAGCGGCAGGAGCATGTTGACATCCTCGAACATCTTGGAGATCTTGGGGATGACCACCGTGAAGAGCAGCGCGACGACCATGATCGCGACGACGAACAAGATGATGGGATAGGTCATCGCGGAACGGACCTTGTTACGCAGGTCCATCTGTGATTCGAGGAAATCGGCAAGCCGTAACAGGACCGCTTCGGTGGCCCCGCTTTCTTCTCCCGCCGCTATCATGTTGCAATACAGCGGACTGAACACTTCGGGAAAATCGCGGGCGGCACGCGAAAAACTGTAGCCCTCCTGCATCTTTGTCTTGACGAGCATGAGCACCTCGCCGAGCCGCGGATTATCCTGCTGCTGGGCGACCGCGGCGATAGACTCGACAAGCGGGATGCGCGCCTTCTGGAGCGTGGCGAGAAGCCGCGTCATCGAGGCGACCTCCTCTATCGCGACCTTCTTGCGGCGCATGGAAAAAATGGTCCTGAAAAGGGAAAGTCCCTCTCGCGAGGCCTTTTCCCTTATATCGACGACGAACCATCCGTCAGCTTGGAATTTGGCCTTGACCGCGTTACGCGATGATCCCTCTATCGCCCCTTTGCGCTCATGACCATCACGATCCATGATCCTGTAGGCGTATAGGGCCATCTAGGTATCCTCCTGCGTCCTGAGCAGGATCTCTTCGGGCGAGGTGATCCCCTTCACCGCCTTCATCGCACCGTCTTCGCGGAGGGTCAACATGCCGGCCGCCGCCGCGGTCTTCTTGATGACCGAGGCATCCTGTCGGTTGACGACCGCACGCCGGATGTCATCATCGATGACGAGCAGCTCAAAGATGCCCATACGGCCCTGATAGCCGGTATGCGAACATTTCTCGCATCCGACGGCCCGGTAAAAGGTGTGATGCCGGTATTCCTCGGGGTCGAGTCCGAGTTCCCTGAGTATCGCCGCCTCCGGCTGGTAGGCCTCGCGGCAATGCAGGCAGAGTTTGCGGATGAGCCGTTGGGCCAGCACACCTATGACCGTGGAAGAAATGAGGAACGGTTCGACCTCCATGTCAAGGAGCCGAGTGAAGGCGCTCGGCGCATCGTTGGTGTGGAGCGTCGAAAAGACGAGGTGGCCGGTGAGCGACGCCTGTATCGCGATGTCGGCCGTCTCCTTGTCGCGTATCTCACCGACCATGATGATATCGGGATCCTGCCGCAGGATGTGGCGCAGACCCGTCGCAAAGGTGAGCCCGATCTTGGGGTTTATGTGTATCTGGTTGATCCCTTTGAGTTGATACTCTACCGGATCCTCCTCGGTGATGATCTTCACATCGGGCGAGTTGATCTCGGTAAGCGCTGAGTAGAGCGTGGTCGTCTTCCCTGAACCGGTCGGACCGGTGACGAGAAAGATGCCGTGCTTTTTCTGTATCATCTGGCGCATCGTTTTAAGATCACGCTGGTTGAACCCGCAGTTGTCGAGCGATAACTGGAGCGTCGTCTTGTCGAGGATACGCAGGACCACCGACTCGCCATGGACCGACGGAAGCGTCGAGACACGAAAATCGATATCGTTGCCGGCGACCCGTATCTTGATATTGCCGTCCTGCGGTAACCGTTTCTCGGCGATATTGAGCCGAGCCATGATCTTGACGCGGGTGATGAGTCCCGCCTGCGCCGCTTTGGGCACCTTCTGGATGACATACAGTTTGCCGTCGCGACGGAACCGGACGAGCATCTCGTCCTCGAACGATTCGAAGTGGATATCGCTCGACCGCTCCTTGACCGCTTTCGCGACCATGCTGTTAACGAACCGGATGATCGGTGCTTCGTCGTTCGAGTCGATGAGGTCGGGTAGCGCCGCATCCTCGTCGGCGCCCATATCCCGGAACTCTTCGGCGTTCAACGATCCTTCCGTCGTATCGAGGCGGCTGTAGGCACTGTTGATGAGTTCGGTCACTTTCTTCTCTTCGATCGGCAACAGGACCACATTCTTCCCGTAGATGAGGTAAAATTGGTTATAAAGCACATGGTCCTCGGGATCAACCGCTACGGCCAGAAGGCGATCCTCTTCCGCAAAGAGCGGCACCGCTCGATACCTGCGAGCGAGATAGATCGGGAACGCCTGCAACAGCACGGGATCCTGCCGGGATAGGAGATCCTGTTCCCCCAACATAAGCCCTGCCTGCTCCGCGAGGGCAAGATGTATCTGCTCCACGGATGCCTTGCCCATATCGACCAGTATCTCCCCCACCTTGCGGGCATCACCCACCTGTTGGCGTTGGAGCGCCTCTTCGACAAAAGCGACTGTCGCGTATCCCCGTTCGACAACTATCGCGCCGATCTGCTTTCTCATCTCATCTGCTCTCCTCGATGGATGGGACCTCTTCGACGGGAGCGGGTCCCGGCACGAGCGCGTCCTCTGACGCACTCGGCATTTCTGCCGGAATCGCGGGCGCCATCGTCGGATCATCATCCGCAATGCCGCTCGGTTTGCGGCCGAGATCTATCTCCTTCTGTGCTCCGTCAGGGGTGATCATCAGCCCGCGCCGGCGATTCATGCGATCTATCCGTTCCTTTTCCTCTTCTTCACGCAATTTGTCCTTGTCCAGCAGGCGCGCCATGGCAAGAAGCGCTCCCCTTTTCTTTTCGAGGGTCAACGTGCGTTCGTAGTCTTTTATTGATCCATAGAACTTCTTGGCGAATTCCTCTCGTTCACGCATCTTGCGCTTGTAGATGCGCTCGAAATCCTCTTTTCCTTCGACGATATGGGGCGTGAGGATGATCAGAAGATTGACCTTTTCCTTCTTGTTCTTGGTGTACTTGAACAGGGCGCCGAGAAGCGGGATATCGCCCAGTATCGGCACCTTTGACTCGCTTTCGGTCACGATATCCTTCATCAGCCCGCCGATGACCACCGTCTGCTGGTCCTCTGCATTGATGATCGTTTTGGCGGCTCGTTTCGATGTGGTGAATCCGTAGTCGGTCATGGGACCGAGTTCAGTGACCTCCTGCTCCACCTGTAGGGTCATGTAACCGCTCTCGTTGATCTGCGGCTTGATCTTGAGTTTAAGCGCGACATCCTCCCGCTTGTAGGTGATCTGGCTACCGGCGGTCCCCGATATGATGTTGCCGGAAGGGAACGGGATGGTGTCGCCCACCACGATCTCCGCCTCCTCGTTGTCGGTCGTAAGGATATGCGGCGTTGACATGACATTGACATTCGCGTCGTTCTTCATGGCGTTCCACAGGATCCCCAGCGACGGGATGCCCGCCACCGGACTGAGACCGCCGCCCATCGTTTCGGTCCCCGACAGGACCGGACCGAGTAACCCTGCAACAAGACCGGGCGTCGGCGTCGTGAAAGCCTTGCCGAAGAATATCGGCACCTTTTCTCCCCCGATGGTCGTCTCAAAACCACCCGCAGCGAACGAGGTGCCATATTCAAGTCCCTCGGAGACCTTTACCTCCATGATGACCGCCTCGACAAATACCTGTTTCCGGCGTATATCGAGTTGCTCGACCACCTTCCTCAGGTTACGAAAATCTCTCAGAGAACTCACCACCACGAGCGAATTGGTCGCCTCGTTGGCCGAGATATTGACCTCTCCCTCGAAGACCTCGGTCCCCTTCGCCTGCCCCTTTGCTTGCGTTTTTCCGGCACCTTTCGTCAGAGTGTTCAGTGTGGTGACCAGATCCTTCGCCTTGGCGTTCTGCAACTTCAGAACATGTATCTCCCCTTCCCCCTCTATCTCGCGGTCGATCTTCTTGACCACCTGCAGGACCAGTTCGAAGGTCGCTTTGTTCGCGAGGATTATTATCTGTTCATTTCGGTCATCGGCGACTATTTGCACATACATCGAGGAGATGGCGTTCGCGGCATCATCTCCGCTCGACGGCGCCGACGGTTGCCCCTCCACGGGAGAAGGCGGCTGTTGTTTTTCATCGGTAGCCACGCCGCCCAACACCGGCGTCGCTGTGTCCTTCTTCTGTTGTTTCCCTCCCTTAGCAACGAAATCCTTGAATATCTCGTCCAGGAGTTTCTTAGCATCGCTTGCGGCTATATGATTCAAATGGATAAAATGGAGCCGGGCGGTGTCGGCCTCGGCAGGCGTGTCAAGATCACGGGTGAGGTCCCGTATCTTTCGTATGTTAGCGGCATAATCGACCATAATGATGGTCTTCTCGTCGAAAATGAGTGTCGCGCCCGACGGATCACGGAATATCTTGATGACCTTTTCCATCTCCACGGCCGGAACATATTTGAATTTAAGGATGGTCGCGACCATCTTGAACACATCGGGTATCTTATCCTCCTTGACCACGGCGATGCCCTGCGTAACGGTGTCTTTTTCATTCATGATGATGAGGAACTTCCCGTCCTGCACTACCGAGATGTTGTTGACCGACAGAAGGGTGAGGAAGGTGCGCCATGCCTCGTCTATCGTCACCGGGACCGGCGACATGATGGTGATCTTCGCCTTTGCGAGCCGCTCCTGCACGATGAAGTTGCGTCCCGTTTTCTCGCTGAAGAACTTGATGACGGCAAGCAGGTCGGTATCCGGGAAATCGAGGTAGATCTTGGTATTCTTGCTCATGGGCGTAATGTGCTTGCTTTCTATCTTGATGGTCTCGCCCGCTTCAGCGCTCCTACCTGTTCCCGAGGCCTGCGTTGAAGAAGAGGTCCCCCCTTCGTTCGGTGACGGCGGTGTACCAGCGGCAGGGTTATCCGCCGTCTCTTCCTCTTTCTTGCGATCATCTTTCTTTTTGACCTTGTCCTTCTTGATGCTGCCTTTCAACGCATTCTTCAACGGCTGTTGCTGGATCGGGTTGAGTTTTATCGGTACCTGCATCTCGTTCGGTTGTTGGGCCACCGCCATGCTCAACCACGCGACCAACAGTATCAACAACATTCCTCTACGCATGACAACTCCTATCTAATCCACAGTGTATTCCAGCGTTTCTTTCTTGCCGCGCCTGACGACATCCATGCTTAACTTGTTGGCGTTCCTGAGTCGAGAGTATGCCTCAAGCGCCTTATCAGGGCTTGAAAGATCGATGCCGTTTATGCTCTTGACCACATCACCGTTCTGGACCCCGATCTTCTGCCAGATGCTTCCGGGGCGAATGGAGAATATCTTGAACCCGCTTTCCTTCTTGTCCGGAACGATACGCGCCTCGGAGGCCAGATTGTTGAGATTCGCCGTTGCACGATTAAGGTCGTCACGACTGATGCGATACGAATTGGGACCCGTCTGTTGCACATTGAATTGATCCCCGGCTGCTTCCCCTGTCTTGTTGGAGGGTTTTTCGGCTTCGGCAAGCGAGGCGCTCTTTCCCACATTCTCGCCAAGACACCGGATACCGGCCGAGGTCTTGAAGGCCACAAGGTTCCTCCGGACCGCCGCAAGCAGGGCACCGTCATCAGTGCTATCATCGATACGCATCACCATAATGAGCGGCGCGCCCCCTTTTTCTCCGGTACCGCTTTTTGAAGACGCGACCGTGATGAGCGATTCCGACTCGGGGATAGCGAGGGCGGTGCCGAGCAGGGTGAATCCGGGAAGAGCGATGCAACGCTCCGGGGCGTCGAGAAGAGCATTTATCTCCTCGATGGTAACTTCGTGCGGTTGGGAGAATGCCTCGCTATTCTCCGCCGAGGCCAGCGCTATTTGGCGCATACTCAGATCAAAGGCGTTAGGAAGAGATACCGTTCCTTTAGGAGAACCGAAATAGATCATTTCTTCCTGCGGGACGATCTCCGGCGGTCTTTTATTTCCCGTTTTGCGGGAAGAAGCGTCGGCACGCGCATCACCTTCCCCCTCCTTGAGGACGAACGATATCGCCAGAGCGTACACCGAGAAGAATAGAAAAGCGGTCGATACGAACAAAAGCGCTGCGAGGCCGGCTCGATTTCTCACGCGAGACTCCGAAAATAAAAAACGGCCCGCTTTTATGCAATCATCGTGCCTTCAAATAAGTCGAATAATAACAAGACAGTAGTTTGACAAAAAGGAGAAACCCCTCCTGCTTTGTCAAAATGTCAACCGCAGTTTGACAGGGAGAGTCGCCTCTAGCTCTCGGCGAGGTCAGTCGGGAAGAAGTTGGTCGTGGTCGGTCTCGTCGGAAGACAGGGTGTCGGCATCATCGACCTCCTCTGTCCCGTACGAAACGAAAAAGGAGACGGCATCGATACCACCATTGAACACTTTGGACATCGATCCCTCGGATCGATCATCTACCACCAGATACACGATGGTCGCCCCCAATTGAGGCATCTTCATTTTCATAGTGCGATCGACCCCGCCGCTCAATATCTCGGCATCCCCGTCCGATAGGGTGTTTTCAATATACCAACGATACCCGTAGGGCGTCGTGTTGTCGGCAAGAGTGGCCTCGATTGCAATGGTATCGGATGATCCAGCGGGCAGACGAACGGTCTCCCCTGCGGGAAGCGACAATCCACTATGGCCCGGGACCGCGACCAAGATACGGTCTATTCGGGGAGCCTCATACTGAAGCACTACCGATCTTTTTGCCAACAGCAGACTTTTGCGTGCCGGCAAGGTCGTGCCATCATCCATGCGCACGGTCGCCTGCAATTCGACCACCACCTGTCCGGCGGTCCGGTACGCGGACCATGCGGCCGTTCCGAAAATATCGACATCGGCGGCGGCATTCTCGTCCGGTATCTCATAGCGGGCGACGCGGTCTGCCGCAAGTTCTCTGATCTCGTTCCCGAGTCGCCAAAGCACAGATATGCGGGCCCGTTCGGTCGCACTGACACCGGCGAGAAGCACCGAGAAGGTAACGGTGTCGCCCGGAGAGAAGACCTGTTTGTCGGCCTGCAGGGCGATGATCCGCGGCCCCGTTATGTTCCACGCGGGGTCAAGAGCTTTGTTCTCGCAACCGAGCCCCGCAACGAGGAACACCAACAACCCAAGTGTCGGCAGGTAGGTTCTCATGACGCGCCCCCTAAAATTCCCCTCGTACCCCGACCGTCGCCAAGAACGGCGTGGAGGAAAGAGGGATGTCCTTCGTAAAGTCGGTATTGTAGAGGCTGCCGACCGTATTCTGGTCGAACAAACCGCTTATCCCGCGCATCTCGGCGAACAACACCAGTATCGTGTGATCGAGGAAGAAAGTATATTCACCGCGCAGGTCAAGTTCATGGAGGACCGGATACCGCGCATCGTTGCGTATGGCGCGACCGTCCCCATCGAGGACCGGTAGCGGTTCGAAACGGGCGACGATACCGTCGTCGATGAATTCCGCGCCTGAAAAACGGGAATACGGTGCGCCCGAGAACAGGGAGAACCGGCCCGACAGTGCCCATTCCTTCGCCGGCGTCCAGCGTCCCGAAAGGGTTACGGAATGAGGGACCTCCGCATCGCTCGGACGATACTCCCCGGCGGGACTTTCCTTTCGTTGGCTGGCGGTATAGGCATAGCCGACCGTCCCCCGGAAGGTGTCGGTGATATCGATCTTGAGCGCAAGCACGCCGCCGCCGGCGTAACCCTCTCCCAGATTGTTGAATTCAAGCGGATCGGCGGTCGAGCGGCGGATCAGGTTGTAAAGATACTTGTAAAAACCCTTCGCCGTTATGGTGTACGAACCGAGAAAGGTCTTTTCGAAAGAAAGTACCGCGTGGACCGCGTGTTCGGCGAGCAGATCCTCGGTGCCCCACCGGTCACTCGCTATCTCATGGTCGGGGCGGCGCGAATAGAGACCGCCGGACAACCGGATCTCCATGGTGTCGTCGAACCGATAGGCGGTCGTGAGCCGGGGATCCGCTGATAGTTCGTAGTGCTTCTTGTTGTGGAAATCGCCGTAGAACAGGAGCCCCGGCTCCACGGTGAACCCGGCATACGAGAACAGGTACGAGGCCCACAACGATGGGTGCAGATATGGCTGATAGCCCGGGTCATCTATCTTTCGGGCGACCCGTACGGCGAACGATTCGCCTTCCAGCGGCAGGGAGACATAATCGGTCGCGGGAGAGAAGAATCCTAGTCGCATCGTGCCACCGAGAGAAAGCTTGTGCTGCGGGTCGAACCGCCAGTGGAAGACATCCTGACCTTCGATCACATGGGAAGTGAGACCGAAATCATCGCCGGTCGCAAAGCCATACTGCCAATGGCGATTCTCGTAGGACAGAAGGACCCGGTTGTCTATCTCGACATCAAGTTCCTTCCACGAATAGGCGTGATCGGCCGCAAGACGGGTGAAGAACTGTGAAGGCGTGACGAGATCGACATGCTCCGGCACCCCGTTCATAAGCTCGTTCGATCGGAACCCGAGGCTGTCCATGCTACCGAAGGCATAGACCCGCAACCGGTGACCACCGGAGAATTTGCGCAGATAGAGCATCGTGAAATCGAAGTTGTCATTATACAGAAGGTCGCTCCCTTCACCGTAGAAAAAGCGCGGGAACAGATCGGTCAATCCCTTGCTGACCGCCGCCGCAAAGAGATCTTGCTCGGTCACCGGGCCTTCGGCAAGCACCGAAACGCCGAACAGACTGAGGTCGAACATGCCGCCGAGCCGATCCTCACGCGGGTCACGGAGCGTCAGCGACACCATGCCGCCGGTCGCATCGCCGTATTCGGGCGAGAACCCTCCATAGGATAATTCCGCCGTCCCGATGAGCGCGGGGTGTATCACCGTGTCGCGGCCGAGCAGGTGAAAGGCTGAGGGTGACGGCAGGCCTTCGATGTAGTATCCGTTCTCGGGCGAGGGCGATCCGGCGATACCGAACCCTGTGTCATATCGGCGCCGCGGCGCCGTGATCGTCACACCGGGGAGATCGGGGATGCCTGCCACGGTCTTTTTGCTTATGTTCTGGTGATACCCGTAAAAATGACGGTCTCGCTCGACCGGTATAAGTTCCCATATCACATCGCTGTTGCCGGACACCTCTATGTTCCTTTCCTCCGGCACGAACCCGACGATAGCCAGTTCGACGGTGTACACGCCCGGTTGCAGAGAGAGCACGAACCGACCGGCGGCGTCGACCGGCACCTGCAGTTTCTGCTCCTTCAGCATGATCGTCCCGCTGATGGGTTCTCCGCTCTTCGCGTCCTTCAGGAGACCGGTGATCAGGTGTATGCCCGGCTTCGGAACCTCACCCTCCCTCGAAGGATCGGCGACGGTGGATCGGGCGGCGAGCGCCTTTTCGGCACCACGCACCCCCACCGGCTCGAACGGCTTACCATCGGGATGTTCCGCGAGAGAGCGGTACGGAGAGGAATCGAGCGCCAGCCATATCGTCATGGGCAATTCCTTCATCCCGGTCACGACCGCGAGAGGAAGTGAAAGCGTTTTATATCCGGGCGCCGAAACCTCCAGCGTATAGGCGCCCACCTTAAGTTTCATGGGGTACTTGAATGCCCCCTCTTTCGTCGTCAGCGCCGGATAAGGGAAAGCGTTGGTCGTTATTTTCGCGCCGATGATCGCCTTTTTGGTGTCGGCATCGAGAACGACACCCGAAAGGACGACCGGGTCACCCTTCGTTACCATATCAGGCTTGGCGACCGGAGCCGGGGCTGGAGCCGAGGTTGGAGCCGGGGCTGGAGCCGCGACCGGAGCCGGGGCTGGAGCCGGGGCTGGAGCGGGAGCTGGAGCGGGAGCCGGCGTTGGCTCGGCCGCGGGCGCTTTTTTCTCCGCAGGCGGCAACATGACCGGTTTCAGTTCCGGTTCCGGAGCGGCCGGTTGCGCCTCAGGGGCGGGCTTCTTCTTTTTCTTTACGGCCTTCCCCTTTTTGTCGGCGGCCGGTTCTTTCGTCTCTGTGGTTTCCTTGGTTTCTTTCGCCTCTTCCTGCTTGATCTCGCTTCCCTCGTCGGGCGTGAACTTTTTCTTGGCGGCCAAGAGAGAGCCGCCGGCGAACATCAAGGCAATGAGAAGAAAAAACACTAATGAGCGCGGCATCCTATCCTCCGTACCCGATATTACGATACCCGATTGTCCCTTATGCGCGCGGTACCATAATCGACAGACAGGGGCAGGTATAACACCTCTCGCGACGCATGTCAAAAAAATAAGAGAACATGAGGCGTTGTCGCCGCGGGGGATTTTTCTTGCTTTGAGGTGTACCGCCCCGTATCATACTCGCTAGTTCAACCTTTGGGAGAGAGGAGGTTCTTCATGTCTCACAATTATCTATGTCCCCGGTGTCGCGTGGCGCTGTATGACCAAACATCGAACAAGATCGTGCTGACCGGTAAATTGCGGGGGATCCACTTCGAGGTGACCGGCACCTTCGAATTGAACCACCAGAAGGATGAGTTCGGAGGGGCGATCCGCGATTGTCCGCAGGTCTCGGTCGAAAAAGGAGCCCGCGTCGATTTCTTCTGTCCCCATTGTGGTTTCGATCTTTCCCCCGCCTACGATCAGGAACTGACCGAACTCATCCATGTGGATGAGGACGGCGGGGAAAAGGCCTTTTTCATCAGCAAGATATCGGGAAAGGAGATGTCCTTTCTCATCTCGAAAGAGAACAAGGAAGTGATCAGTTCATACGGGAAGGACAAGGGCGACTACATGAATCGATTCGTGGAGTATTTCCACCTGTGGAATAAATTCTGACCCGGCGCAGCGGTCGTTATTCCGGTCGCTTTTCTCCCTGCAACATGCTTTTCAGGTAGGTGATCATATCCTTCTTATATAGTTTCAATTTACGAAGCCGCTTCAATTCCATCTCGTCCTCCGGAGTGATGACCTCCTTGCGGGAGAGTTCGTCCACCTGTTCGCCGAGCGTCTCATGCTCCTTCACCGTCCGATGAAGCCGCTTTTCGATCTCCTGCGCGGGGACGACCTTGTACTGCTGCATGGCACACCTCCTTGCGTCAGTTGCTTGCGACATAGTATTCCTCACGATCACCCGACGGCAGATCGGCCGGGGCGACCATGTACCGAAGCATGAGCGGCTCGGAAGCGATCTCGACGGTGCCGAGGCAGGGCACCCCATCGAGCCGTTCCAAGGAAATTTCCGACACAGGGTAGTGACGGGGCAAGATACTGGATCGCGCGGAAAGGGCTCTCTCGACGGCGATGGGCAGGTCATCTCCGGCGACCACGGCCCCTCCCGTACCCGCAAAACGGTCGAGCACGGCACCCAGTTCGGCGAGCGACACCGTCCGGGGAGGTATCGGGTAAACCCGCTCTCCGGTAGCGCCTTCTACGACGACGGAAAGGAACACTTCGTCGCCACGGTACGGAATGACCGCCACGCAGGGCGCGCCGCGCGGAACGGTCGTTCGAAGTGAAAGGATGTCAAGCGAAGAGAGCAGGCGCACGCTCGTCACGCCCCGGGCATAGAGGAACCCGCCCAGCATCGCCACCCCGGTCTTGAGCGCAGTGAACGAGCCGGGACCGGCGCCAAAAAAAACCGCGGTATCAGCATCGACCGGGGTCGTCGCGGCGAGCTGTTCGAGCACGAGCGGGAAATCGGTCAGGAACCTGCGCCGCTCATACCGTTCGACCCGTGCGACCGACCGATCACCCGAGCGCCACTGAAAAAAGGATCCTCCCGACGAGTTGTCCCAGACCAGCACCGATCCCCGCATCCCTAGCCGCCGCTGAATATGGATATATAGCGCGAGATATCGTTGAACATGGCGAAGACCATGAGCGCCATGAGAAGGGCGACCCCCGCGCGGAGCGACCACTCTTTCACGCGGAGCGGTATCTTCCGCCGCGTCAGACCTTCCCAGGTGTACATGACGGCGTGACCGCCATCCAGGACCGGTACCGGCAGTAGGTTGAGGATGCCGAGGTTGACGCTTATCATCGCCATGACCGACAGGAAGACCTTCTTGCCCCGTGCCGCCGCCTTCTGTGATATGTCGAACACCAGTATCGGCCCGCCGATCGCCTTGGCGGGAAGTTTATTGGTCAGGAGATAGTACATCCCTTTAACGGTCATCACCGCGATGTTGCCGGTCTCTTCCACGGCATAGCGCGCCGAATAGAGAAGCGGCGCATCCCTCCGGGCCTGCGTCGGCTCAAGGTCATATGAGAAAAGGAAACGGGCACCCCACCGGATGTTGCTTTCGGTCATGCCGGTATACTGGTTCTCCTTTGAGTCGAAGGAAAGGACGAACTCCTTTTCCATGCTTTCCCCGCCGCGGTAGAGCGACAATCTTACCGTACCGCCCTCTTTGACCTTCTTCACCTCGCTGACGAACTCGTGGGGAGCGGCAAGCGTCACCCCGTTCACGGCGACGATGAGATCGCCGATCTCAATGCCCGCCTTCCGGGCGACCGAATCGGGCTCGACCTCGCCGACAAGCATCCCGCCGTGCCGTATCATACCGACCGCCTGCGCCGCCGCCTCGGCGGTCAAGGAGACCGATTCCTCCTTCCCGTCGCGATCAACGATCAGGCGATGACCGCTGTCGGCGGTCAGAAGCGTGGCCATCTCATACCAGCGGGTCACCGGTCTCCCGTCGACCGACCGCACGATATCGCCGGTCATCAAGCCGTCGACCGACCCGGCGAACGCCACGCGGGTATCGCGCGGCAGGGCCGCTATCCCCATCACGCACCGATCGGTCTCCTCGCCGAACACATCGGCATATCGCCGTTTTTCGGGCGAGACCGGCACCGTCTCCGTATCCCCCGACGGCCAGCGGGCGACCAGCACCTCGACCGGCAGGCATGCGCCGGCGACCGGTAGAGGAAGCGCGTTCTGCAGATCCTCCCATACCGTCGTACGCCGCCCGTTGATGGCGAGGACACGGTCCCCTTCCCGCAATGCGGTCTGAGCGGCGGGCCCGCCGGGGGAGATGAACTCGACCACGGTCGCGTCGCTGGTGTGATTGAAAAAGGAGACGACGAAGTAGATGAGCACGGCGAAGACGATGTTCGTCAACGGGCCGGCGAAGACGATGATCACCTTCTGCCACCAATCTTTCGCCGAGAAACTGCGCGGCAGGTCCTCGGGAGGGATCTCCTCCTCGGCGGTATTCTCGCCGAGCATCTTGACATAGCCGCCGAGCGGGACCGTCGAGAGCCGGTATTCGGTCTCACCGCGACGCCAGCTGACCAGCGCCGAGCCGAAACCGAGCGAAAAAACGAATATCTTGACCCTGAAGAACCGCGCCGCAAGGAAGTGTCCCAGTTCATGGACGAAGATGACGAGTCCGAACAGAACGAGCGCCAGAAGGAACTTGAGCATAACTCTCCGATACCTGATCACCTGAGGTATAGTATAGCGACAACCGGAGGGAAGGAAAGATTACCGGCCAAAAAAGTTATCGAAAGAGTTTGCAAAACCGCTCGTTTGTGGATAATGACCTGATGAAACTGGAAAGAAAGGGGAACTATCCATGAGTTATCAGGTCATCGCGCGGAAATGGCGTCCCGCCCGGTTCGACGAGGTGGTAGGGCAGGATCAGGTGACCGGCACCCTGCGGTACGCCATCAAGGAGGGGCGCGTCGCACCGGTCGTCCTGTTCACCGGTATCCGCGGCACCGGCAAGACGACGCTCGCCCGCATCCTCGTCAAAGCGCTCAACTGCGCCGATCCCCAAGCCGACGGAGAACCGTGCAATCGCTGCGAGAGTTGCCGTGAGATAACGGCGGGCCGCAGCCCCGATGTGCTCGAGATAGACGGCGCGTCGAACAACTCGGTGGACGATGTTCGCACCATCCGCGAGAACATCTCCTACGGCCCGGTCAAATCGAAGCGCAAGGCCTACATCATCGACGAGGTGCACATGCTCTCGAAGTCGGCCTTCAATGCGTTGCTCAAAACGCTTGAGGAGCCGCCGGCCCACACCGTGTTCATACTCGCGACCACCGACCCGCAGAAGATACCGATGACGGTGCTCAGCCGTTGCCAGCGTTACGATCTGCGCCGGCTCGGGACCGCCGACATCGTGCGGCAACTCGAGAAGATACTGACGGCGGAAAAGGTATCGTTCGACCGCGAGGCGCTGTTCCTCATCGCGCGGGAAGGCGACGGCAGCATGCGCGACGCCCAGACGCTCGTCGAACAGATGCTCGCCTTCGGAGAGCGGACCATCACCGACACGGTGGTGACGACCATCCTCGGCATCAGCGACCGCACGCTCATCCGCGGGATCGTCGAGGCGATCGCGCGCCGGGATGCCGACGCGGCGGTCACGAAGGTGCGCGAGATCTATGCGAGCGGCAAGGCGCTCGAGAAGGCGGCACGCGATGTCCTCTTCACCCTGCACCAACTCGTGCTCGCCTCCTCGCTTTCGGACGACCGGTTCCTTGAGGCCTCCGACGAGGAGCGGCGCTGGGTCCGTGAGAGTGCACGACTCCTTGCCCCCGCCGACTGGCTCCGCCTGTTCGACCTCTGGTCCAAGGAGAGCGATCGTATCCTGCGGAGCGAATACCCCCTGCTTCTGTTCGAGATATCGGTCGTGCTCGCCGCGTCGCTCCCGGCAATGACCGACCTGCGCTCCCTGCTCGACACACTCCGTGACGCACCGGCGACGCTCCCCCGTTCGCCCGAACCGCCTTCCGCGATAAAAAGCGAACCGCCGAAGACCGCACCCAAGGTCACGCGCCCGACCGTGAGAACGGCGGAGCCGGCGCCGGCCCCCGTACCGACGCCCCCGCCGCCGAAGGACGAGCCGACCGCGCCACCCGCCGTCACCGGCTGGCGCGATTTCGTGGAACGGCTCGCACAGGAGGAACCGATGACCGGCGGCGCCCTGAAAACGGTGACGGCGCTCGAGAGGGCCGGCACGGTCACGGTGCAGATCCCGCAGGCGACCAAGGCGTTGCTCGACCCCAAGAAAGAGATGCTCGCCGCTCGCTTCGCCGAACTCACCGGCGGCAGGAAACTGCGATTCGCCGACGAGGTGTCGGAGGGGACCTCGGTCGCCCAACAGGAAACAAAAGAGGGGAAGGAGAAGAACGCGAAGATACGCGAAGAGGTACGGAACGACCCTGTGGTCAAGAGGACCGAGCAGACCGGTCTCGATTTCAAAAAAGCATCTCCGACATGATCCGCCGGATACCGCACGCGATCGTCGCGGTCGCTCTGTTCGGTCTCTTTTTCCTTTGGGGGACCCGCGGCAAGCCGTGGCTGTTCTTCACCGCCTTCTGGCCGACGATCCACCTGCTATACGGCGTCGTAGCCGCCGCGATAGCCCTCTGCCTGACGCTCCGCCCCGACCTGGTCCGCCTCCTGCGCGACCTGCTGGTCAGGCGCCGCTACTTTATTTTCCCCCCGATCACCGCGCTTGCCACGGCGCTCATCTCGTGGCTCGTTTTCGATAACATCCCCCATGTCATAGACGCCGCCCATTTCCTCTGGTCCGCGCGGCTCATGCTTGACGGGTCGCTCTCGCTCCCGGCGGGCGACCTGTATGAATTCTCCGATGTCACCTTCATGGTCCGTGACGGCGGGCGCCACTACTCCCTCTTTCTCCCCGGGTTCTCGCTCGCGCTCGCCCCCTTCGCGGCGCTGGGCATCCCGTGGCTCCTCGTACCGCTCGCGAGCGGCCTGTCGGTCTGGCTGACCGGCCGCATCGCCGATCGCTTCTTCAACGGGCGGGTGAGTTGCCTCGCGATGGCGCTCTGCACTTTCTCCTCCTTCTATCTCTTCATGGGCGCCAGTTTCATGACCCACAATTTCAATCTGCTCCTCCTCCTCACCGCCGTCTGGCTCGTGACGCGGGACCATCAGGACGGTCGCGCGCTTTTTGCCGCCTCGGCCGCCATAGCCCTGTCGCTTTTCATGCGACCGCAGAACGCCCTGTTCACCTACCTGCCGCTCGGTATCTATCTTCTTCTCAAGCGGGCGACGGTCTTCCGTCTTACCCTCTTCGCGATACCGGCGCTACTCGGCGGCGCGGCGCTCCTCGGCTACAACCACCTCATGACGGGGCACCTCCTTACTTTCCCGCAGGACCTCTATTTCTCGGTCATCGAGCCGATCCCGTTCTGTCACCGCATCGGACTCGGCACCGGCTGTCCCAACACCGAGGGCGAGTTCCTCCCGGCGGGCGGGCTCACTCTCGATTACGCCTACTGGGTCGCCTACACGCGGCTCACCCTCATGCTGTTCAATGTGGCGGGACACCCCTACCCGTTCCTCTTCCTCATCGTCGCCTTCTTCTTCGGACTCCGGCGCAACCTGTTCCTCTCCTCGTTCTTCCTGACCTTCTTCATCGGCTATTTTTTCTTTTACCTGTCGGGTAACCTGTTCGGGCCGCGCTATTTCACCGAGGTGACGACGCTCCTGCTGATTCCGGCCGCCGCCGGGGTCGTGTACGCCGCCCGTTTTTCGCCGCGACCCCTGCGCCCCTTCATCGCGGCCTTTCCGCTGGCCGGCATACTGTTCGTGAGCGCCGTTATCATGCCCGAACTGCTGTCACGCTACAGCGACCGGTTCTGGGTCACCGACCGCTCGTTCGAGAAGGCGATCGAAGAGCGGGACATCCGCGACAGCGTGGTGTTCGTTCCCGCCCCCTACCACTCGATGTTCCTCACGCTACAGGAACGGCCTCCCTTCGACCGGCGCGGCAACCTCATCCTCAAAGACCTCGGCCGCGAGAACCTCTACGGCGCCGCCTACTACATGGAGACGCTCGGGCTCAAGAACGCGTGGGCCATTGATTATTACCCCAAACTGCGCAACCTCGCCATCGTCGAGGAACTGCCCGATTTCCGCGTGAACGACATCTGGATAGAGTTCGAGCACAAGGGGCGACCCGCGACCGGCCGGCCGGCCTACGCGACGCCGGTGGCGGCGGGGGTCAAACTGACCTACCTTCCCTTCACGACGCTCGACGAGGATCTCAACTTCAGCAAGGATCAGGGCTACGCGGTGCTGTTCGGCGCACCCGCTCCCGACAGTTATTACGATATCACCCACCCCATCCTCGACCCGGGCGACTACGAACTGACCATCGAGATGCTCGCGGCCCCGTGCGGCGGCGAATGCTCCTTCACGGTGAACGACGCGCCGGTCGCGACCTTCTCGGCCTACGACGACGGCTACCGCTTCAAAACCCTGCGGCTTTCTGCGCCGCTCCGGGCCGGGACCAACCGGTTCGCCTTCATCCCGCAGGCCGGTCAGTCGTGCCTCATACTCGATTATATCCGGCTCAAGAAAAAAGATGCGGCGCCGGCGCCGGAACAGTATCCCGACTACACGCCGCCCGAATGGAAGGAACTCAATAAGTAAGACCTAGCGGCGTACCTTTTCGTACCACGCGGCGACATCCTCGACGAACTTGTCGGGCTGGCTGACCGTCACCGAATGACCCGCCGTCTCGTACGGAGGCCACGCCACGGTACGGGTCGTCCCTTCCGTCACCCCCTCGAACGAACCGGCGGCGTAGGTCACCGTGAACGAATCGGCCGCGACGGCGACATCGGTCACCTGTGCGAACATCCGCGCCGCCGCCGGGATGGCGGGGGAGAAGATGACGAGGTCGAGCGCCGCCTGCGTCATAAGGGTCTTCACCACCAGCAGATTCTCGAGGAACAGTTCGCCGAACAGCGGATTGAACGGGTGGAGCGTGTGGCGGTAGAAGGCGTCGGTCACCTTCTCGTTGAGCGACAGGTAGTAGGTGTCGTAATCGGAGAGCGTGCCGAAGGTCTTCCGGAACTCCGCCTCCGGATCGTCGGGATCGGCGTACAGCAGGCGCAGGAGATACACCTGCATCTCGGCCCGCCCCGACCACGCCGTCGGCAGAGCATACGCGTCGCTTGGCGGCGCCGCTATCTTGTAGGCATCCTTCCGTTCCGATGCGTACATGTCCTCGATGAACACCGGATCGTGCCCCAACAGGGAGACATAATTGTCGCGCACGAGCAGTTCGGGCACCACCGGGTCCATGAGCCCGTTCATCCAACCGCTCTGTTCATCGTATTTGTAGAGATCGCGACCGAGTGAATCGACGAAGAGTATCGCGTTGTAATACTTGTCGCAGTCGGCGTCGTCCTCGGGACAGGGCTGGAAGGTCGCCCCCTGCTCCTCCGCTATCTGGTAGACGACCGAGCCGGGCTCTTCGAGTATCTCACCCGACGCGAGGTTCTGCGGCTCGCCGAAGATGAGCGGCTGTATCAGCGCGGTATAGCCGAACTGTTCGGACGCCTTCGCCGGCGTCACCTCCTCCCCGGGGAAAACCGCCGCGTAATGCGCCGCGATCTCGTCGGCAAGCGTGGTGTCGGTGAAATAGCCCTCGTTCCCGGCATAGCGCGCGTGGTTCAGCAGGAGATTCTGCATCACGATGGTGCGGGTGCCGCCGTACGACTCGCCCGCGAAGATGACCGGGTTGCCCCGCAGCGCGGGATGGGCCGCGAGGAAACGCAGAAGGAGACGGACGAAGTCGGCGCCGTCGATGAACGGATTGAAATTACGGGTCGTGAACCCGGGCCGGTCGCCGACGAGACTGTAGGAGAACCCGGTGTTGCGGGCATCGATGTAGAGTATGTTGGCGAAGGAACTCCAGCGATGCGGATTGTCACCGACGATATCGCCGCCATTGAAGACGGGGTCCATGCTCCGGCGACCGGTATTGAAGGCGAGCAGGAGCCCCGACGCGGAGCCGGGACCGCCGTTGAAAAAGAGCGCGATCGGTTTTTTCTCCCACTCCTCGTCGGCCGGCTGGAACGAATACCACAGCCGCGTTTCGTCGCTCAGGTATTTGACGCCGGCGGTGCCGCGTTCGGTCCGCAGATAGTAGGTCACCGGCTCGATGGCGATGAACCCGGTCTCGCCGGCATAGTCGGTCGCTATCGCCTCGACATCGGGGACGAATCCCGCGTCGGACGGCTCACTTTCGTCGGCAAGCAGTTCGTCGCCGGACAGGCCGTCCTCGTCAACGGTCACGACCGCATCGTGGTCCGCGGTCGGCGTTACGGAACCGCCATCACACGACAGCAGACACAGCGCAGACAGCATGAAAAAGAAAGGTCTTTGCACCATCCGGAGCCTCCAGTATCGTCCCGTAGAAGGACAATGTAGCCGAACCGGAAGCCAAAGCAAAAGAAATGGGAAAAAACTTTGCTTGCTATACTCTCTTGGGCTATAGTCGATGTACCGTATGTTTAAGCGGGGCGACCGGTGCTCCATATCGCGAAAAAAAGGGAGTTGACCGAATTCTTCCGGTCGATACCTCTGGAAAAGAAACAGCAGGTCTATCGCGGCGTCCGCGCAGTGATCGCCATGCTCGTGAAGATATCGAAAATGACCGAACTGTACGCCATCCGCGACAAGATCTTCACCGAATTCACCGAAACGCTGATGCAGAATCTCGATGTGATCCACAACAACATCCCCTATGTGTCGGTCACCACCAAAAAGATCGGGTTCTACTATCAGGAGCGGCGCATCAACCTCTTCGACGCGGGGGAACGGAAGTTCCGGAACATCTTCCTTGTCAACGAGATACGCGAACTCTACTTCGTCAAAGGGATCACGCCCGAGGAATTGCTGAACTTCTTCTCGGTCATACAGGAGACGATAAATTACACTTTGATAGACTACGATTTCAACACCCGCCTGTGGGACCGCGGCGTGACCCATATCGGCACGCTGTCGGACCCCGACATGGGGGACCCCGAGCCGTGGGGCGCCGAGGAGTTCAAGGGCGAGTTCGATCCCGTGGCGCCCGCCGCGCTGTACGCCCTGCCGCCCCGGAGTTTCCACGACCTCGCCGCCATCGTCAAGGAATTCGAGTCGGTCGGCGCGACGGGCCGCGGCGAATTCGATGCGTGGCGCAGGGAGCGCGGGAAGGCCTTCACCATCCAGCGATACCTTGAAAAGGCGCGGCTCCTCATCCTGCGCGACGGCGTCGAGGCGAACCGGTCGATCATCGGCAAGATGTGCGAATACGCCCTGACCAACCTGCAGGAGGGTGACTTCATATCGGGGATGGTCTACCTGACCAACCTGCAACAGTTGCGACAGTCGATGGAGGGAGCCGACGAGGCGCTCCTCGGGTCGGTCGCCTCCGTGTTCGAGAAGATACGATCGGAACAGTTCATCAACAAGGTCTTCGAGGTCGCGGCGACCATCGGGCCGGAACATCTTCCCGCCTTCGGGGAATATCTGAAACTCGTCAGCGCCGAGGAACTCGAACCGGTCTTCCTCAAACTGGTCGAACTCGGCCAGAAAGAGGCGCGCCTCCACGGACTCGAGGCGATCGCGGGCAACCTCACCGACGAGGAACTCGTCAAGCGGCTCGCGACGAATCCCGACTGGCATGTTGTCCGCAACCTCCTGTATATGCTCCGGTTCTCTTATCGCCCCTCTTTCCTGCCGACCGTTCGGGAGGCGATGCACCACCCAACCAAACAGGTGCGGATCGAGGCGGCGCATGTGCTCTCGAGATACGACGCCGACGAGAATGTCGAGTTCTGGCACAAGGCGGTCCTCTCCCCCGACGAGGAGGTGCGGGTGCTCGCGGTCGAGAACCTGCTCCGCATCAAGGGGTTGGTGGCCAAACAGATACTCAACGAGATGTTCAAGCCGGCCCAACTCGCCCGGTTCAGCACACTCGATCTCGAACAGTATGTCTGCCGGATACTCGCCTCGAAACGGGAGGAGTTCTTCGACCTGCCGGGCAACCTCATCTTCAACGACAACGCTCAGGTGCGGATCATGGCGCTCAAGTGCCTCAACACGATCGGGGATCCCTCCGCGATATCGAGCCAGGTCATCCGGCGGATAAAAAGTCCCGAGTTCGAAACGATCGAGCAGAACGAGATGGAACTGCTCCTCGCTCTCCTCAAGGGTACGCAGTTGCCGAGCATGCTCGACGCCCTGACGCCACTTTGGACCATGCAGGGGGGTCTGCTCAACCGCAAGAGGTACGCGCCGCTCAAGAAACGGGTGTTCGGCTTCCTGCGCCGGCGCGCCGCCAAGTCGGGCACCATAACGAAATGGCTCGAGAAGGCGAAAAAGGACGGCGATGCCGAGACCAAAGAGATACTGGCGGGACGGTAGGTGACGGATGGAAGAACGACGCAATCTGCCTGAGTTCGAGAATTCTCCGAAGAAGTGGCGGTACAACTTCACCAAATCACTCTTCACCTTTTGGAAGAATGTCAAGATGTACGGCGTCGAGAACCAGCGTATCGACGAGGAGATCGCCTATTTCAAAAAGACGCTGGCCTTCTTTTTCGCCGAGAAGGACGAGTTCTCGATACTGTTCGACGGTATCGATGTGAAGGTCGACAAGGTCCGCATCCGGGGTCAGCGGCAGGACGACAAATATTTCGACGACATCTACGACCTGTTCCTCTCGCTGTGCCTTTCCGGCTTCGTGTTCAAAAAGGGGGTGGACGACAAGCAGATCCTCGGCTTCTTCGCGGTGCTCGCCAAATATCCGGTCGGCCGCGAGCCCAAGATACAGGCCTACGAACGGGTACGGGCCGACCTGCCGCCGCTCACCCATATCGAGGTGTTCCCCTACGACCCCGAGGAGTCGGGCAATCTCCCGATATACACCGTCCCGCAGGCGATACGGCGGGCGCACCGGAAACTGGCCGCCGAGTATCCCGATCACGCGAAGATGGTGAAGGCGGCGGAGAACATACCGCTCCGGACGGTCGAACGGAGCGTGCAGGACCTCATATCGATAGCGCAGAACCTCTCCGACCCGGGCAACTACGCGCTTTTGATGCTGCTGGCCGCCCTTCCCGCCTACCGGGGAAGCGTCGCGGGGGCAGCCGCCGCCGGGCGCACCATCTTTTCCATCCTCATCGCCCTGCGGCTCGGGCTCGAACCGGCCGAGGTCAAACGGACCGCCATTGCCGCCTATTTCCAGTACCTTTCCGACGATCCCGATACGGGCTATACGGTCCTTTCACGCATGGACGAATTCAGTTACACCCGGATAGAGGCGGCGCTGAACGCCTCCGCGCGGCTCACCGACTTCTCGGAGGTGGGGACCATGATGGAGGGGACCGCCTGCGGCACCGTACCGAGCGAGATACTCAAGGTCGCCGCCTACTACGACCGGGTGACCCGGCGATGGCACGACGGCCCGACCCTGTCGCGGCCCGAGGCGCTTCGATCCCTGCTGAAGAACACCGGGGCGGGGGCGTTCCGCCGCGACATCGTCGATACCTTCGTGACGATCGCGGGGGTCTACCCCTGCGGTAGCGTGCTCCGGACGATATCATCGAACGAACTCGTCGTTTCGTGCGGCAGATTCAAGGATTTCGTCTCCGAAGGCCCGGTGTTTGTGCTCAACCCCGACCTCTCGGTGCAGGAACGGCGCATGGTCAGGGCGGAGAATCTTGTCGATGTCCCCGACGCCGCCGGCGCGGTCCTGCCTCCCGCCACGCTGATACAGATGCTCGAGGCGTTCCTGAAGGAACAGTGATCCGGGCCGAAAAATAACCGCTTGACTTTTTTTCTAAAAAGCGTACAAAGGTGACCGCTTAATCCCGCCACTGGCGGGAACGGGGGACCCGTTTCCCGGGGCGCATCGCCGTTATGGCGTAGGGCACTCTTCCGCCCGAGCCCGTCAGCTAACCTCGTAAGCGTAGGAAGAGGAAACCCCCCCGACAGACGCCGGCCGGCTTCCTCTCGTTGACAACATTTTTTTGTGAGGCACTGCCATGTCTGCGGTCCGTCAACCACTGCTCAAAAGAGGACGATTCCTCCTCTCGCGCCTCTTCCGGCGCATCACCTTCTTTTCCGGTCGGGTCGCCCCGGCGCGCGCCGTCTTCTGGGGCTATCTGTCCTATGTCGTTATCGGCTGGGCTCTGCTTTCGCTCCCGATCGCGCAGGCCGTTCCGCAGATCGCCCCTATAGACAATCTTTTCATTGCCGCCTCGGCAATGTCCACCACCGGGCTCGTCACCATCAGCATCGCTGACAACTACAGTCTTTTCGGTCAGTTGGTAATCCTCGCGCTCATTCAGATATGCGGCGTCGGGTTCATGACCTTCGGGTCGTTCATCATTCTGTCGCGCCGTCCCGATCTACCCCCGGCGCGCACCGAGGTGACGCGTGCCGTTTTTTCCCTGCCCGGATCGTTCAATGTGTTCCGGTTCATCAAAGGCGTCGTTCTGTTCACGCTCGTCATCGAGTCGATCGGGACGCTTCTTTTGTGGTGGGCCTTTACGGCGGCCGGATCACCGCGCCCGCTTTACAACGCCTTTTTTCACAGTATTTCGGCCTTCTGCACCGCCGGGTTCAGCACCTTCAATGATAGTTTCTCCTCTTTTTCCGGCAACTTCTGGATAAACGGTATCATCGCCGCGCTCAGTTACCTCGGGGCGATCGGCTTCATCGTTTTTATCGATTACTGGCGGCGGTTCCGGCGCGAAACGACGCAGGTGACGCTCACGAGCCGCATCATACTCGGAGCAACCGTCTGGATGACGATCATCGGCACGATCCTCCTGTTCCTCGGCGAACCGACGATAACGGCGCTTTCGCCGGTTGATCGCCTGCTCGCCGCCTTTTTCCAGTGCATGACCGCGATGACCACCGTCGGGTTCAACACCATCGATCTCGGCGCACTCTCCAAGGCGTCGGTGTTGATACTCACGGTCCTCATGATCATCGGCGCGTCGCCGTCGGGGACCGGCGGCGGGGTGAAGAGCACCTCCTTCACGGCGATACTCGGCGTGGTCCGGAGCGCTCTGCGCGGCGAACGACAGGCATCGTTCAGCGGGAAGGTCATTCCTTTCGAACGGATATGGCAGGCGATCGCCAACACCACGCTCTATCTTCTCCTTCTTACGGTCGGCGTCTACCTGCTCGATCTCACCGAAACGGCATCGTTCGATAAGATATTCTTCGAAGCGGCATCAGCCATCGGAACGGTCGGGTTAAGCATGGGGATCACCTCTTCGCTTTCCGATCTGGGAAAATTCATCGTCGTGATCCTCATGATCGGCGGGCGGATCGGGCCGCTCACGGTCGGCATGGCGCTCTTTGTCCGCAAAGAAGAAGAACCGGCCGACAACGATCTGGCGGTCTGACGAGGCACGACATCTTTTTTCCGATTTGACGCGCCCCCGTTTTTGACTATACTCCCCCCGTTTTTGATAACCGGAGGAACTCATGCGGTATCTCGTCACCTCGGCGCTCCCCTACGCGAACGGACCGATACACCTCGGACACATCGCCGGCGCCTATCTCCCCGCCGACATTTATGTCCGCTCCCTGCGCAACAACAAGCGCGAGGTCATCTACATCTGCGGCACCGATGAACACGGCGTGCCGATCACGATAAACGCCGAACAGAACGGCAAGACGCCGCCCCAAGTGGTGGCCGAGAACCATGCGATCATAGCGGACGCCTTCCGCCGCATGGAGATGAGTTTCGACATCTTCTCGGGGACGAGCACCTGCCCCGACCACGCGAAACTCTCGCAGGATTTTTTCCTGAACCTGAAGAAGAACGGCTTCATCTCGGAACGCGATGTCGATCAGTTCTACTGCGACCACGACGCGATGTTCCTCCCCGACCGCTATGTCGAAGGGGTCTGTCCCCACTGCGGCAAAGGGGCGCGCGGCGACCAGTGCGATTACTGCGGCAACGCGCTCAACTCGCTCGAACTCAAAGAACCGAAATGCAAACTGTGCAGCAAGACGCCGGTGGTGAAAAGTTCGCGCCACTGGTTCCTCGATCTCGATAAGTTCCAGAAAGATCTCGACATATGGCTCAAAGGGAAACCGCACTGGAAGGCGAATGTCAAGGCCTTCTGCGAGCAGTGGTTCCAACGCGGACTCGAACCGCGCGGCATCACCCGCGACATCTCGTGGGGCGTGCCGGTGCCGATCGACGGGGCCGACGGCAAGGTGCTCTATGTCTGGTTCGACGCCCCGATCGGATATGTGTCGTTCACCATCGAAATGTTCCGGAACCTCGGTCGCACCGAGGATTGGAAGAAATGGTGGCAGGGCGGCAATGAGGTCAAACTGGTCCATTTCATCGGCAAGGACAACATCGTCTTCCACGCCATCATCTGGCCCGCGATGCTGATGGGGCAGAAAGAGGGATGGAAACTCCCCGACGAGATACCGGCCAACGAGTTCCTCAACCTCGAGGGCGACAAGTTCTCCACCTCGAAGAACTACGCCATCTGGGTGCACGAGTTCCTGAACGATTTCAACAGCGATGTGATCCGTTACTACCTCGCGCAGATAGCGCCCGAGGCGAAGGACGCCGACTTTTCGCTGAAGGGTTTCCAACTCGCCAACAACTCGGAACTTGCCGACATCTATGGCAACTTCGTCAATCGCATCCTCTCGTTCACCCGCAAGTTCTTCGACGGCCACCTCGGCGGCGAGGTATCGTTCACCGATGCCGAGAAGGCGCTCTGGGTCGAGGCGAAAAAAGAGGCCGACATCATTAAGGAATGTTACGACACTTACAAGGTCCGCGACGCGGTGTTCCACCTGATGGAACTGGGGCGTATCGCCAATAAATATGTCGACACGAGCGCCCCGTGGTCGCTGAGAAAAACCGACGAGAAACGGTGCAAGGCGGTGCTCCTCACCTGCCTCAACCTCATCGACACCCTCGCCACCGCCTTCGAGCCGATCACCCCGGTCGCCTCGCGCAAGGTGAAGAAGATGCTGAACCTTCCCGAGACCTTCGATTTCGACACCCTCTGCAGTGAGCCGATGAAGCCGGGCCACACCATCGGCGAACCGGCCGTCCTCTATCCCAAGATCGAGGATGCGGCGATAGACAAGTGGCGGGAAAAACTGGGATTAAAGTCATAAAGTAGAAGGAGTTACCGATGCTCGCGAAAATCAGAAAAGATCTCTTCGAAGCGAAAAAGGCGCACGATCTAGTGCGGTCGAACCTCCTCTCGACGCTGCTCGGCGAGGCGATGGCGGTCGGTAAGAACGCCGGCAACCGCGAAACGACCCCCGAAGAGGTGATGCAGATCATCCGCAAGTTCATGAAGAATATAGACGAAACGATCGCCATTCTGACCGGCGACGGGAAACCGTGCGACAAGGAAAAGGCCGAGAAGGCGATACTCGAAGGGTATCTACCCAAACAGTTGACGCCCGAAGAACTGGCCAAGGCGATCGAGGAGATAGTCGCGACCCTTCCCGAGAAGTCGCCCAAGGCGATGGGGCAGGTGATGGCGAAACTCAAGGAACTCCATGCCGGCCGTTACGACGGCAAACTGGCGAGCCAACTGGTCAAGGAAAAACTGGCGTGACTATGGACCATATCCACAGGGAGGGGCAGATGAAGAAGTCCATTGTTCTCAGCGCATTGATCATTGTCGCCGCTTTTGTTTCGTGCCAGACCGTGCCGGTGACCGCCGACTACGCGAAGACCTATGCCGAGGCCTACGCAAAGGGGTTCGAGGATGGCTTCAACAAGGCGGAGAAACTGGGCGTCGCGGGCAACAACCCCTATCAGGAGCCCTATAACGATATCGGTGCGCTGGACAAGGACTCGGTCGCCTATCCGGTGCAGAAGAACGATCTCAAGAAGGTGAAGGAACTCCTCGAGGCGGGGCGGCCCGCCGACGAACTGGACCCCAACGGCTACTCGCCGCTTCAACTCGCCGCGCGGCTCGGGTTCCTGCCGATCGCCGACTATCTCGTATCGAAGGGTGCCGATGTCAACTTCCAGTCGAGCGACGGGTACACGCCGCTCAAGGAGGCAGTCACCTACCGCAAGACACCGATGGCCGAGTTCCTCATCAAGAAGGGGGCCGATGTCAACTTCACCGACTCTTCGGGAGCAAGCATCCTCTACTTCGCGGCGCAGGCGGGCGATCAGGCGCTCGTGAAACTGCTCATCGAGAAGAAGACGGCGCTCGAACAGAAACTCGTGTCGGGCGGCTGGACGGCGCTCCTTGTCGCCGCATCCTACGGGTTCCACCCCATCGTGGCACTGCTCGCCGAGGCGGGGGCCGATGTGAACGCCCGTGAGACGACATCGGGAAAGACCGCTCTCTTCTATGTCATCCCCTCCGGTAACGCGGCCACCGTCAAACTGCTCCTCGACAAGGGGGCGCGGACCGATGTCGCCGACAACAATGGCGACACGCCGATCCTGCTCGCCAAACGGATGAACCTGCCGGCGATCATCGAACTGCTCGAAAAGAAAGCGACACCGGGAACTTAAAACAGAAGGAGACACCATGCGCGCGGCACTTATCGGGCTTCCCGTTTCGGGCAAAACGACCGTCTTCGAGGCGCTCACCGGCATCGCGGAGGCGAAGAAGGAGGAGAACCTCGGAACGATAAAGGTCCCCGACACGCGGATAGACCGGCTCAACGAAATATACAAACCGAAGAAGAAGACCTACGCCGAATTCGTCCTGACCGATTTCAACATCGCGGCGACCAAGGACGCGCTTCTTCCGTCGCAGGTCAAGAACCTCATCCAGAAGGCCGATCTGCTCATCTTCGTCCTGCGCAACTTCGATTCGGTGATGACCGCCGATCCGAAAGACCCGCTCGCCGAGTATCATAAACTCAAGGATGAACTCCTGCTCACCGACCTCATCACCGCCGAGAAACGGATCGAGCGCGAGGCGAAGGAGAAGAAGAATCCGCCCGAGATGCCGGCGATAAAGAAACTCCACGCGATACTCGAAAAAAGCACCTTCCCGGCGCCCGACACCTTCACCGCCGACGAACTCGCCCACATGGCCAACTATAACTTTCTGACGCTCAAGAAGCGCATCGCGCTCGTCAACGAACCGGAGGGGGGCGCGCCGCTCCCGGCGGGTTTCGCCGAGGCGATAGCGCAGGACGGCGTGCTGTCGTTCGCCGTCTGCGCGACGCTCGAGAAGGATCTCGCCCAGATGGCCGCGGAGGAACAGGCGGAATTCCTCAAGGGCTACGGGCTCACCGAGCCGGCCCGCGCCCGGTTCATCCGGACCGCCTACGAGACGCTCGGGCTCATATCGTTCCTCACGGCGGGCGAGGACGAGGTGCGGGCATGGCCGATACGCAAGGGGACCCCGGCGGTCGAGGCGGCGGGGAAGATACACAGCGACATCCAGCGCGGGTTCATCCGCGCCGAAACGATACACTTCGACGACTTCAACAAGTACGGCTCAGAGGCCGAATGCAAGAAGGCGGGCCACTACCGGCTCGAAGGGAAGGAGTACACCGTCAAGGACGGCGACATCATCAACTTCCGGTTCAATGTCTGAACAGACAGGGCTCACCGAAAAAAAGTAGCCCTTGCTTTCTTTTCCACTTTCTCCCAAGTGATCACGACTACTGGCATTTAGCGGGATCTTGGTATTTTTCTGGACTTCCGAGATTGATGTTAGGAGAATGTTTCTCTAGTTCATCGAACTGACTATAATCGACAATACAATTTCCGTCTAGAGAAACAAGCCCCAATTTTGATAACAAATATAACGGGGTCAGGTCTTCAATAAAATTGTTGCTTAACAATAGTGTCGACAATTCTGTTAATCCCGATAGGGGTTCCAGATCTTTTATTTTATTCTGGTCCAGTTTCAGGAACTCCAATTTCGTCAAGGTGCGGAGCGGCTCCAGCGATTCGATCTCGTTGTCGCTTGCGCCAAACCAGTCAATATTGGGTAAGTTCTCGATTCCTTTGATACTTTTTACCCCCCCCCTGCGCAGGCTAACGATTCGATCTTATTATACAAATCCGGGTCATTCTTGTCCAACAGGCCTAGGCCCGCTTCGTAGTCTATTTTATCCTCCACACACTTCGCGAACGCCGGGTCCTCGAATTCCCCCGGTTTGAGTGTGCCGTCACCGTCACAGCCGATGGTGAGGGAGAACAACATAAAAAAGGAGAGCAGACAGACAGTTCTCATCGATATCCTCCGGTTATCAAATATCCCGCCCTGTCAAGGGAGGGCAGGGAGGGTTTGATCAAACCCCCTCTCTCCCCCTTGACAAGGGGACGCTCTGTTTCCCTCATTTCATCCCATTCATTATCTGACCCAGACTGAATAAGTCAAGAGAGAGCGGCGGTATCGGCAGAAGATTCCCGTAATCGCGGTCTATCAACGGTTTGAAGTCCGCTATCGTCGTGCGGTAGGTGATCGGTATGATCCCCGCCAATACCACCTGCACCTTCAGCCGCAGGTCCGCATCGAACAGCGTCAACCGCGGCGACAGACTCGCCGTCAGGTACAGTTTCGCCGTCAGATCGCCGTTCCCGAACTCGGGTCCCAGCAGCATCTGCATCCGGAACGGCGCCGCGAACCATACGAACATGATGTGCCCTTCCAACGAGATGCTGATCTCGAGTACTTCGAGGTCTATCCCCAAGCCCGCCGACAGATATCCGTCGCTCCTCACCGTCGGCGTCAAGCCCAAGCCCGCCGTCAGACCCAGTCGGCGACCGCCTGCTTCCCCTTCCTTTTCCACCAGCCCGTAGTCGGCGTACTCCTTCAGGTACACCTCCGTCGACAGCGATACGCCCCACTGCAACACCACCGACAGCCCCGGCGACACCG